>WNGF01000511.1_pt1 | contig 138842 bp, 130 predicted proteins | sample 5400641 | NCBI WGS metagenome assembly WNGF01 (sample SAMN13153371, study PRJNA577476) | soil metagenome | isolation source: 80 cm soil or saprolite under grassland replicate 2 | place: USA:California | collected 2016-06-15 | reverse complement strand
ACGTACCTCCGCTTCGCCTGCGGACATGAGGCAATGGTTAGTCTCCCGCGTATCAGTGGTGAAAATGCGCGCGACCGCGAGCGGCGGATTGCGGAAGAGAAAGCCTCCGCCACGTTGCGGCGCTGCGACTTCTGCCCACCGCTCGAGCAGACTGCGATCGAAGCCGAGCCGGACCAGAATGGCCATGTGGCGGTGGACGGTGCCGTGGAGGCCATCGCCGAGCTAGTCGAGCAGCTCGACGAAGCAGTTGCGACCGTATCTGCCGAACAGCTCGACAAGGCAGTTGCGACCGTATCGGCCGAACAGCCAGCACCCGCGCGGGCAGCGGCTCGCATCGTCAGTGGACGTGCACCTGCCAGACCCAGGGGCCGACCGCGGCGCACGGTGGCGGACGCCGTGGTGATTCAGCGTTTCAGCGTGGTATTCAGGGCCGAGACGGTGGTCGAGGCGCGCACACTGAACGAAGCGTTGGACCGCGCGGAAGCACTGGGCGCGAGCGATATCACCGGCATCACGCGAATCGACTGATCGTCAAGAAGTTGGCTATGCAAGGCCCAGGGCCTGCCGCTGCACGTCCGTGTCCTCCTACACGCGCCACTCAGCCACCTTGTCGACGCGAACGGTGGCTTTCCATAGCGCTGGACCGTCCAGCGGCTTGAACGAGCACGTCGAGTACCCGGCCACCGCAACCACGTCACCCCGCGGCGTGACGGTGGTGAAAACGTTGCGGTAGTCGGGGAACTGTTCGAAGAAACCTCGCCAGCTTTCGACGCACGTTGTCTTGCCGCTGACAACCTGCTCCGCCGTGTCGACAAACCGGTGATCTTCGGTCATCAAGCTTGCCAGTCCGTCGAGATCGGTCATGGACCGCGAGTCGTTACGACGCCGCGATGAGCGCCACGCCGGACAGGGCGCACACCACACCGGCTGCTTGCGCGCGCGACAGGCGCTCGTGCAGAACGACGCGCGCGAGAAGCACCGTCACGACCGGAAACAATGACGCGAGCACAGCCGCGACGCTCACCAACCCGCTCGTGCTCGCGAATGCGTAGAGCACGTTGGCGCTCGTGTCGAGGCCGCCCACCACCACCAGACCGGGCATACGCTGCCAGCCAATCGAGACCGAAGTGCGCAGGGCCACCGCCAGAACCGTCATGATGCCCACGCCCGTCAGGCGCTGGATCGCGCCCACCCACAGAACGTCGGCCGTGCTCGCTTCCCGCAGGAAGATGAAAAACACGCCGAATCCCACCGCGGCGAGGATGGCCAGCCCAACTCCTCGCACGACCGTCGGCCCAAGGACCGCGTGCTTGTCATCAGTCGAGCGTGCCGCGAGCACGATCCCGACCAGTGCCAGGCCGATCCCAACGGCTTGCAACGGTGTGGCGCGTTCGCCACGCAGGACGCCATAGAGCACGGGCAGCGCCGCGCCCGTAGCGGAAATAGGCGCAACGATGCTCACCATCCCGACTGCCATGCCTCGGTAGAGCGCCGCGACCCCCACCAGACCAGCGGCACTGGCCGCCATGGCCAGACCAATCGCGAGGCCATCCAGGACTGGCGGCCCGCGCAGACCGGCCAGGAGCAGGAGCATGCCGAACCCGACTGCCTGTGAGATCAACAGGATGGGTACGAGCGCCAGTCGCCGTGTGAAGTAGCCGCCCATGAAGTCGGAGACACCCCACGACACGGCCGCCCCGAGCGCCAGGAGAATCGCCCCCATCTACTGTTGACGTAACTCAGGCGGACGCTTCGACGGCCGCTGGCGATTGCGCTGCCGAGCACAGCTCGAGCGCACAGTCGATCGCCTCGTCCAGCGACATCGCCTGACCGGCCGCCCAGGCAGCATCGGCTGCCACACCAAGTTGTTGCCGCGCCCGCGCCAGCGACTCGTCCAGCCGCGCCTGCTCGGTCTCGGAACTGCTCGCGCCGAGACGCTGCCGAATGGTCTGCGTCGCGCCAGCGAGGAGCACGGCTCCCTCGGATTGCTCGTTGTCCGCCAACGCCTCCGCGAGGCCCTCGATGACAAACGGAGCACGCCCTTTGAGATTGAACGAGCGCACTACCCGCAAGGCTTCCGCGCTCCGCACCTGCGCCTCGGGGTAGTTCCGCTGGGCCGCTGCGAGGCGCCCGAGCAAGCTGGTGACCCACGCTACCGCGACGGGAATGCCTGCCGCGTGTAAATGCGCGATTGCCTGCTCGAGGATTGCGCTCGCCTGGCGGTAGTCCCGCTCGAGATAGCTCAGCGTCCCGAGCACTCCCAGCGACAGACCGATCGCGCGGCCGAACTGTGCATGCGTGGCCAGCATACGGCTTTGCTCAGCCAGTGTCCGAGCCGTGTCGCGGTCGCCCATCTCGACCGCGGCAGCGGCACAGATGAACAGGTGCAGCGCCTCGAAGCCGCGGTGGCCCACGCGCCGGCTCACAAGCAAGCCTTCCTCACCACACAGCTGGGCACCTCGATACTCGCCGCGGGTCCACGCGAGCAGGCCCAACGCGAACAGCCCGTGTGCCAACTCCCTGTCCTCGGCCAGCAGTCGACATATCCCGACACCCTCGAGCAAGCTCTGCGAGGCGAACTCGTAGTCGCCCTGGTATGCAGCGAGCAGGCCTGCCCCGATCAGGACGCGGGCGCGCCCGACCGTCGGCTCATCCGACTCATCAGTCGCGCGCAGCTTTTCTTTGCCGTACTGGCGGACTGTTTCCAGGAATCGGTACCGCGCTCCATTGCCGACAGGCTGGACCAACGACTTGTCCGCGAGCCGCCCGAGAGTCTCCAGCAACGCCTGTCCTTCGCGCCCGCACACGGCCTCTGCCGCCTCCAACGTCCAACCACCCGCGAACACGGCCAGTCGTCGGAACAGCACGCGCTCTTGTTCGGACAGCAGCTCATAGCTCCAGTCGAGTGACGCGCAGCGTTTGCTGCCGTTGCTGGGCCGCGCGGCTACAAGCCGTACGCGGACGTCACCGCCATGACCCGCGACGCCGACCTGGTGGTGCTCGGGCGGGTGGTCGGCGAGGGCAAGACCCACCTGGTCTCGCAACCAGTCGAACAGCCGCGCGCCTTCAAGCCGCCGGCGGTGACGCCAGCAGTTGATGGCAAGGCTGCTGCCGAGGTGTCGTCTGAGCCCCAGACAAACGCCGCTGCGTCAGCGCAGTTCGACCTGCCGGTGACCGTCTTCGCGCTGAAGATTGAACGGGTGGTCCACGGCACGGCTCGCAGCAGCGAGCTGACCATCAGCCAGCCGGGCGGCAAGTTGCGCACTCCGACCTTCCCTGGCGGCCCGCAGATTACGCGCACCGTGCAATTCGAGCACGACCCGCAGCTGCAGGCTGGCGAGCGCCATCTCCTCTTCCTGCGTGATGCTGGCGACGGCACCTATTACGTCGTCGGCGGCCCGCAAGGTCGGCTGACCATCGACCGCACCGACAAGGTGCATCCCATCGACCGCGCAAGCCCAGCCACACGAGGTCGCGAAGGCGAGCGCGTCGATGCCCTCCTGGATGAGGTCGCCGCCGTCTCCTGACTCTCGCGGTCAACGATCCGTAAGCCGATTGGGTGGGCCATGGTTCCGTCGCGCGTATAGTTGGCGCGGCCGTGGCCAACCCAATCGTCGCGCAGCAGCGCTCCGGAGCGCCCGACTCGGGAGTCCGCCTGGCGGAGCTCATGGCGGCGCTGTCTATCGCCACCGACCTTGGGATGGGGCAACCGCTGGAGTCGGCGCTCTGCACGTGCGTGGTGGCGATGCGGCTGGGCGAGGCCCTGCAGCTCGACGACGACACACTACGCGACGTCTATTATCAAGCGCTGCTGCGCTACATCGGCTGTAACGCCGACACGCAGGGAATGGCCGCGCTGTTCGGCGACGAGCTCGCGCTCCGCCACGACTTTGCCACAGCGGATCCCGGTCGGCCGCCCGAGGTGCTGTCGATCGCGATGCGTTATTTGCGTCAGGCAAGTGCAGGCGAGCCCGCATACCGCATAGCGTCATTGGTCGCGCGCGGGCTTCTCTCGCTGCCACGGCTCATGAGCGAGAGCTTCGCCGGCCACTGCGAGGTGGCGCAGCGGCTGGCCGGTCGGCTCGGCTTTGGCGAGTCGCTGATCGCCTGCCTGGGTCAGATCTACGAGCGCTGGGATGGCAAGGGCTTGCCCCGCAAGCTAAAGGGCGACCAGGTAGCCACGGCTGTCCAGATCGTGACGCTGGCGCAGGACGCCGTCGTCTGGGCTCGCGTCGGCGGTCGCGACGTGGCGGTCGCAACAGTCCGCAAGCGCAGCGGCGGCGCCTACCACTCGCGCCTGGCGGATCGTTTCTGCGCAGCGGCGACGACCATCCTCGCGGGATTGGACGAAGATCCGACGTGGGAGTCGGTTCTGGCACTGGAGCCGGGCGAGCGCAACAGCCTCACGGATGATGAATTCGACCGCGCGTGCGAAGCGCTGGCCGACTTCGCCGACATCAAGTCTCCGTACACGATCGGCCATTCACCGGGCGTGGCGACACTCGCCGCGGGCGCTGGCCGGCGCAGTGGGCTGGTGGAGGCAGACGTATCTGCGCTGCGCCGTGCAGGCCTGCTGCACGATCTCGGGCGGGTCGGCGTCTCCGCCGGGATCTGGTGCAAGGAGGCGGCGCTGTCGGACCGTGAGTGGGAGCAAGTCCGCCTGCACGCCTACTACACAGATCGCGTCCTGGCTCGTCCCGAGCCGCTCCGCCGCCTTGGAGCACTCGCCTCGCTGCATCACGAACGGATGGACGGCTCGGGTTACCACCGCGCCATTGCCGGTCAGACGCTGGCGCCCGCGGCTCGCATCCTGGCCGCGGCCGATGCGTATCAGGCGATGACTGAGCCGCGACCGCACCGTCCTGCGCTCTCGCCCGATCGAGCGGCTGAGGAAGTGCGACGAGAAGTTCGCGCTGGCCGCCTGGATGGTGACGCCGCGCACGCAGTCCTGGCCGAGGCAGGACACCACATTCCGCGTACGCGGCGTGACCGGCCAGCTGGGCTCAGCGAGCGCGAGGTTGAGGTCTTGCGGCTCGTTGCGCAAGGCCTGTCGAACCGAGACATGGCCGCTCAGCTCTACCTTTCGCCGGACACGGTCAAGCACCACATCCAGCACATCTACGACAAAATCGGCGTTGCGACTCGCGCGGGCGCGACCATGTTTGCCATGGAAAACCGCCTCCTCTAGAGAAATGGCCCGAACGGGCGATGGTGCCACGGCCGAACCAGCGCACGCTGTAGCCATGTCACAGGAACGCAACGCGGCGACGTACCGCCGCTGGTTCGACGAGGGCTGTAGCCAGGGAGACGTCGACCTGGCCGACGAGCTCTATTCGCCCGACTACGTCACCCACTCGCTCGGCCCCAACTTCGCGCCGACCCTCACCGGGCTGAAGCTGTTCATCCGCGCGTTGCGCGAAGGAATGCCCGACCTTGACTGCCCTGTGGAGCAAGTCGTGGCCGAGGGCGACCGCGTAGCAGGTCGCTTCACGCTGCGCGGAACACACACAGGCACCTTGCTCGGCATACCGCCGACGGGTCGCCAGGTTGACGTCGGTGTGATGGTCATCGCCCGCTTTGACGATCGCGGGAAATGGGTCGAGGACTGGACCAGCTGGGACCAGCTGGGCATGTTGCAGCAGCTTGGCGTCGTCCCGGCGCCGACCGCGGCGTGAAGGAGCAGCAGATCATGACAATCGAAGCCAACAAGGCGCTGGTGCGCCGCGCCATCGGCTACAACCACGGCGCAGCCGATCGGGGCACAGAGATCTTCGCGTCTGACTTCGTGGCGTACATGCCCGGCCAGCCGCCGATGGACCGCCCAACCTTCGAGCATTTCGTCAGCGGCGTCACCGATGGCCTGCCCGGCTACACCTACGAGATTCACGATCAGATCGCGCAGGGCGACCTCGTGGCCAACCGCGTTACCTGGCGTGGCGTCCACTCCGGCAACCTGGCGGGAGTGCCCGCGACCGGCCGATCCATCGAGCTGCGCGGCATCAACATGTTCCGTGTGAAGGAAGGCCGGGTCGTGGAGCAGTGGGCCCAGCTGGACATGCTTGGCCTGCTGCAGCAGATCGGCGCCATCCCCGCGTAGCGGCTCCAGCATCGCGCCAGGACCTGTAACAATTTCGCGCCGCGGCGAGACTAGCCCAGTATGGTCAGCGCATTCTGAGACGAACTGTCCGCGCATGATCGCCTTCGGACCTGAGATCGCGGCCGACTTGCCGAATGCGTTGCGCCGCGAATGGCTGGTCACCAACGGCATCGGCGGCTATGCCTCAGGCACAGTCGCCGGTGTCAATACGCGGCGGTATCACGGGCTCCTGGTCGCGGCGCTGGCGCCACCGGTGGAACGGACCGTATTGGTAGGCGGCTCGGTCGATTGGGCAACCTATGCTGGCCACCGCTATCCACTCTCCACGCACGAATACGCCGATGGGACCATCGACCCGCACGGAATTGACAACCAGGTCAGCTTTCGCCTCGACGGCACGCTCCCACTCTGGACGTTCGCACTCGCGGATGCGCTCCTGGAACGTCGTGTGTGGATGGCATATGGCTCGAACGCCACGTTCGTTTGCTACACGCTCCTGCGCGGCTCGACTGACCTGGAGCTAGAGCTCAGGCCGCTGGTAACGTACCGTGACTTTCACACTCTGAGCCGCGGCATCGGCTGGGCTCCTGGCTTCGTGGAAGTCCCCAACGGTATCGAAGTTCGTGCGTTCGAGGGCGCGCGACCCTTCAGCATCATCAGCACCAGCACGACTTTCACTCCGGAACGCACGTGGTACTTCAACTTCCTCCACCGCGAGGAGCGCGCCCGCGGCCTCGACGACACGTCCGACATGTTCGTGCCAGGTGTCATCACAGGTCGCCTCCAGCCAGGGCAATCACTCACCGTCGCGCTCGCCGCTGACCCGCATACCGAACCTGACCTCGACGCTGAGCGCACACGCCAGTACTCGCTCCTCGCACGTGCGAAGGCAGCCGACAGCTCAACGCTCGTGCAGCAGCTTGTCCTTGCGGCAGATCAGTTCCTGGTGCGGCGCGGCAGCGCTGGTCGAAGCGTGATCGCCGGCTACCACTGGTTCAACGACTGGGGCCGCGACACCATGATCTCTTTGCCCGGGCTCACCCTGGCTGCTGGTCGCGCCGACGAGGCGGCCGACATCCTGCGCACCTTCGCGGCATATGTCGATCGTGGCATGCTGCCCAACAATTTTCCGGATCGCGACGGCCAGCTGCCCGGCTACAACACGGTCGACGCGACGCTGTGGTACGTGCTGGCGATCCGCGCCTACGTGGAAGCAACCGCTGACACGACGCTCCTCGAGGAGCTGCTCCCCGTGCTGTGCGACATCGTGGATTGGCATGTGCGTGGAACCCGCTACGGAATCCGGGTCGACCCGCAGGATGGGCTGCTGCGCGCAGGTGAGGCTGGTGTGCAGCTCACATGGATGGATGCCAGAGTTGGCGATTGGGTCGTCACACCCCGCATCGGCAAGCCAGTCGAGATTCAGGCGCTTTGGTACAACGCCGTGCGCACGATAGCTGGCTGGTTAGCCGAGCGCGCTGACGACCGGGCTATGGCGTATGCCGCGCTCGCCGAGCGCGCTCGGGCCAGTTTTCATGACCGCTTCTGGCGGCCCGAGCTCGGCTACCTGGCTGATGTGGTAGATGGTCCCAACGGCGACGAGCTGGGCCTGCGCCCCAACCAGATCTTCGCGCTCTCGCTGCCCTATGCCCTGGTCGAGGGCGACACCGCGGAACGTGTGCTCACCGCTGTCGGCTGCTCGCTGCTCACGCGGTATGGCCTACGGTCGCTTTCGCCAGGTGACGCGGCGTACCACGGCGACTATGGCGGCGATTCGATGCGGCGCGATGGCGCGTATCACCAGGGCCCGGTGTGGACCTGGCTCATGGGCGCGTATGTCGACGTGCACTTCCGCATCCACCATGACCGTACCGCCGCGCTGGAGTTGTTGACCCCATTTGCGCACCACCTGCGCGATGCGTGCCTCGGCAGCGTGTCCGAGATCCTCGAAGGTGATCCGCCGCACCTGCCTCGCGGCGCCGTCGCCCAGGCCTGGGGCGTGGCCGAAGTGCTGCGTGTATTGCGCATACTGGAGTCCTCCAGCGGGACCGACCAGTCCGAAAGGCCCACATGACTGCTACCCCAGACACTGCCGCCTCGGACTCCCAGACCTTCAACGCGATCTTCGGCACCACGCGCAATCCTTGGAACCTCGACCGGGCTGTCGGTGGGTCATCACGTGGCGCAGCGGCTGCCGTCGCCGCCGGCCTGACCGGTGGCTTCCAGCCGCCGCCAGGCTATTGACTCACTGACTATGAGCCCGAGCGAGCCGTCTCCATGGCTGACCACACGCGTTCGGCAGTCAGCGGCAGCTCGGTGACTCGGGCGCCGCAAGCGTCGCGCACGGCGTTCGCCCACGCCGCCGCGCCAGGGATGACCGGTGGCTCACCAACACCTTTGGCGCCGAAAGGTCCCAGGTCCGACGGTATCTCCACCAGCACGGCCTCCAGGTCAGGTGACTGGCTGGCTTTCGGCACTGTGTAGTCCATGAAGCTGCCCGTGATTGGCGTGCCCTGGTCATCGAAGACGATCTGCTCGTACAAGCCCCAACCCACACCCTGCACCGCGCCGCCGTGCATCTGCGCCTCGACCAGCGCGGGATTGATAGCTCGCCCGACATCCTGAATGGCCACATAGTGAAGCGGCACGACCCGTCCGGTGTCCGGGTCGACGCGCACGCGCGCAATGTGCACCGCCATGCCCGGACTGTTCTCCGCGACCACTGTCTGACCGCGGCCGAGCACCGGCGTATAGGTGCCCGCGCCCCGTGTCGAGAGGCGGAACGCATCGGCCAGAGAAAGAGTCCTGGCCGGCACGCCGCGTACCGAGATCTGGCCATCGACCAGCTCGAGATCTTCGACCGCGGCCTCGAGCTCCGAGGCGGCGATGCGTAGGACCTGGTCACGCGCGTCTTCGGCCGCTTTGAGCACTGCCGGTCCGATCGTATAGGTCACTTTGCTGCCACCCGTGCCACCAACATACGGAGCGCTGTCCGTGTTCGCGGTGTTGACCCGCACCTGCGTCGAGTCGCGCATCCCGAACACCTCGGCGGCGATCATCGCGAACGTGGTGTTGGTACCGGTCAGATCTACCGTGCCGGTCGTGATCTGCAGGCTGCCATCGCTGTTCAATCGGCATACCGCTGACGCCGCATCGGTGGCGCCTGGCCAACCGCCTGCCGCCACGCCCACACCTTCATTCGGACCCAGCGCGGCGCGCTGGGCGGTGTACGCGGTCTGAGCGCGCTCCAGACACTCCGCCAGGCCAATGCGCTCCCACTTCTCACCATCGGCGCGGATGTCGCCTTCGACTGACGCGTTCTTCAGCCGCAATTCGAGCGGGTCCATCTTCAGCTCGCGCGCGAGATCGTCGACGGCGCTCTCGAGCGCGAACGCGGCCTGCGGTGCGCCTGGTGCGCGATACGCGCCGGTGGCTGCCTTGTGGGTCAGCACCTCGGTGCCGATGATGCGCAGCGCGCCGAGTCGATACAGCGAGCCCATCATAATGCCGGCGATCCCAACTGGCGCGCCAGCCTTGGCGCCCGCGTCGAAAACCATCTCGCCTTCGAGCGCGGTCAGTCGGCCATCGCGCTTTGCCCCGAGCTTGATGCGCATGCGGCTCTCGGGCGCTGGATCGGCGCTCGTGAACTCCTCCTGGCGGGAGAAGGTCGCGCGCACCGGTCGATTGACCGCCAGCGCGAGGGCCGCGACAGTGGGCTCCAGGAAGCCGAACTTGCCGCCGAAGCCACCGCCGACCGGCATCGCGGTCACGGTGACCTGGTGATCGCTCAGTCCGAGCACGCGGCAAATGGTGGCCTGGGTGTGGAACAGCGCCTGGGTGGAGGCGAAGACCGTCAGATTGCCCAGGGCGTCAATGTCGACGGTGCACGCCTGCGGCTCCATGTACGCCTGCGAGATCCACCGCGTGTGGTAGTCGCGTTCGACCACGACGTCCGACGCGGCGAAGTTCGCCTCGACGTCACCACGCTCGAATCGCGTGCGGTTCGTGATATTGGGCTTGTCAGGATCGGCTGCGCTCTCGCCGCCCGTCGCGGCGCCATGCATCGCCAACTCTTCCTGACTCAGCTCGCGCCGCTCCTTCTGCACCGCGATGTTCGAGGTCAGCGCCTCCATGAGATCGACCACCGGGGTGAGCGAGTCATATTCGATGCTGATCAGATCGGCAGCGTCCTCTGCCGCCGCTTCCGTCTCGGCCAGGACCGCCACAACCGGGTGGCCGACATGCACGACCCGATCGAACGCCAGCAGAATGTCGCGCGCCGCCGCCGCCGCTTCAGGATTCGGGATCGGCAAGTCGCCCGCGGTCAACACCGCCACCACGCCCGGCACCTGCTGCGCGGCCGCACGATCGACGCTGACGATGGTCGCTGACGCGTACGGGCTGCGCACGAAGCGCGTATACAGCGCCCCCGCGGGCAGGAGGTCGTTGGTAAAGCGCGTTCGCCCGGTCAGGCGCTCGGGCGAGTCGGCCCGCCGTTGTCGGCGACCGATATGGGTAAAGCCGTCCGTGCTGGCATCTGTTGAGTTGGGCATCTGGAAGCCACAGGATAGGCGCTCGCCGTCACCCGGCGCGTTGGTTTCCCCGAATCACCTGGCCGGGGCGGGCGCCGGTGTGCTGGCCGTGGTCGACCACCAGCGTGCCATTCACGAGCACTGTTTCGATGCCAGTTGGAAAGCGCTGTGGCTCCAGGAACGTCGCTTCGTCGATCACCGTGGCCGGATCGAACACAACGACATCCGCGACGCGCCCAACCTCCAGCGTGCCCCGCTCAGCAAGACCGAACGTCTCGGCGACGAGTCCGGTGCAGCGGCGGATCGCCGCCTCGAACTCGAGGCTGCCCGCGTCGCGGACATAGCGGCCGAGCAGTCTCGGGTAGCACCCGTAGTAGCGCGGGTGGGGATGTCCGCTGCCGCTTGGCCCGTCCGGGTCGACTGCCAGGCCGTCTGAGCCGATCAGCGTCTCGGGATGCCGCAGCACCGCGAGCAGATCGTCCTCAGACCGCCCGAAGGCAATCATGTTGACCAGGCCCTGTTCAGCCGCGATCAGGTCGAGCGCGGTTTCGTCCGGCGCCGCGCGGCGCTCTGCCGCGATGTCCGACACGTACTTGCCCACCGCGCTCGTGTCGCCGTCGGCGCGTACCCAGCACACCAGCACTTCATCCCATTGTTGGACCAGCGTGGTCCGCCATTCGGCACGGATCCGCTCGCGGTCAGCGGGTGTCCGCAAGCGCTCGACCATCGCCTGCGTGCCGCCTTCGTGCGCCCAACCGGGCAAAAGCTGCGACAGGTTGGCGCTGCCGGCAACGTATGGGTAGATGTCAGCACGCGCTCGAACACCCTTTGACCGTGCCTCGTCCATACGCTCCAACGCGTGGACGACTGTGCCCCAATTGCGCCGCCCAACCACGCACAGGTGCGAGGCCTGAATGCGACAGCCACTCGCTTCACCAACCCGCATCGCCTCGTCGACGGCCTCCAGCAGGTGATCGCCGTAGTTGCGCATGTGCATCGCGAAGACACGGTCGTAGCGCGCCACGATGTCGCCCAGAGCGACGAGCTCATCGAGGCCGGCGTACGAGATCGGCGCATACATCAGTCCTGTCGACAGCCCGATTGCGCCATCAGCCAGCGCGGCGTCGAGCAGCGTCTGCATGCGCAGGACTTCGTCCGAGGTCGGTGGTCGGTTGGCGTAGCCCACGAGGCTGGCGTGCATGGCCAGGTGGCCGGCAAGCAGCGCCACGTTGATCGAGACGCCGCTGCTTTCGACACGCTGGAAGTACTCCCCAACCGACCGCCAGTCCCAGGCCACCGATGGATCGGGATCGACAATGTAGATAGCGTCGCGCACGCCCGCTATTGCCTCGCGATTTGCGAGCGGTGCGACCGCCAGGCCGCAGTTGCCCACGATTTCGGTCGTCACGCCCTGGTGCACCTTGCTCAAGCCGCGGCCATCGCTGAGCAGCGACAGGTCGGAGTGGCTGTGCGCGTCGATGAAGCCCGGGCACACGACTTTTTGCCCCGCGTCTATCCGCCTGACAGCATCCGCCGTCGATAGGTCGCCGATGCTGCCAATACGATCGCGACGAATGCCGACATCGGCCGTGCGGCCGGGCCTGCCGCTGCCATCGACAACGGTGCCGCCGGCGACGACGACGTCGAAGGGCGGTGAACTCATTGCACAGGCGTCCGCAACACGCCAAGTTTCTCGATGCGTGCCTCCATGACGTCGCCGCGCTTCAAGTACGTACCCATTGTGGCGCCGACGCCAGACGGGGTACCGGTCTCGATCACGTCGCCTGGCTCGAGCGTCATGAAACGCGAGGCGAAGGCGATCGTCTCGGCGACGGTCGAGATCATCTCCTTGGTGGACGACCGCTGGCGCTGCTCGCCATTCAGATGCAGCGACAGCTCCAGGTTTTGCGGGTCTGGTACCTCATCAGCTGTCAACACGTACGGTCCCAGTGGCGCGAAGCCGTCGGGCCACTTGCCATTCAGCCAGTCGAAGAATTCGTTCCACACGTCGGGATCGCGCTCGACGCCCCAGTCCGTGGTGCGCGCCGAAACGTCGTTGGCGATGGTGTATCCGAACACGTTAGCGAGCGCATCCTCCACTGCGACATTCCGACAGCGGGTGCCGATGATCACGGCCAGCTCGACCTCCCAATCGGTTGTGGACGAGATGCTGGGCAGACACAGCGGCGCATCGGGGCCAATGATGGCGCTGGACGGCTTCAAGAACAGCTTGGGCACGATGCGCTGCTTGTCGACCGGCTGGCCGCCGCCTTCGGTGATGTGGTCCTGATAGTTGCGCGCGAGCGCCAACAGCTTTGGCGGTCGCAGCAGGGGCGCTAAGAGCCGCACGCTCCCGACATCACGTTCTGGACCGGTGCTGGCCTCGATCTGCCCGCGTTCGATCAGTCCGAGCACGTCGCCCGGACCGAGGTCCACGATGCGGCCGTTGTCGGGCTCGCCATGCAGGACGCCGTGGCGGATGGCGTCTTCGGTTTGAAATGTGACCAGTCTCATGCACTGTTCTCCTGGAGTTCGACGAGGCGATTGCTGACAGCGGACTCGCGGGCGGCGAGGATCACCTGTAGTGCGGCCCGCGCGTCACGTGGTCCAAGCTCGGGGCCGACCTCACCCCGCACGGCGGAGACGAAGTGATCGACCAGCGCCTCAATGGAATCGGTGCCGTAGAAGCGTTGCTCCGCGCGTCCATTCGCATACACGGCGAGCGATGGCGACCCCGCATCGACCACGATCGTGCCGTGCGAGCCCATGACGCGCACGCGGCGATCGCCGCCGTAGCCATGCGGATGACCGGTAGTTGGTGCGCGACCGACCGATGTCGTCGCCACAACGCCGTGGTCCATGTTCAGCGCCAGCACCGACAAGTCGTCGCCATCCCCTCCGTAGAAGAACGCCCCGCTGGTCGCGTAGACCGACCGCACTTCGATGCCCAGGATCGCCCGAATCGCATCGATCGGATACAGCCCAAAGTTGAGGAGCTCACCCAGCGGCCACGCGGCGGTGCCGCTGGCGATCACGAACTCGGCGTGCAGTGCCCACGGTAAGCCAATCGTGCCGCCCACAACGGCGGCGCGAGCGGAGCGGATGGCCGGGTTGAACCGATAGTGGTACGCCGGCATGCACACCCGTCCCCCGAACGCGCGCGCGATAGCGTCGCACTCGGCCAGGCTGGGCGCCAGCGGCTTGTCGACCAGCGCCGACTTGCCAGCCGCGGCCACCCGTTCCAGCACCGCGGCTCGCCGCTCCAGCGGGCAGCACACGCACACCACATCCACGCGCGGATCGCTCAGCGCGGCGTCGAGCTCGCGGATGTAGGGAACACTCAGCGCATCGGCTTCACGCTGGTTGAGCGCGTGCAGTTCAGCAGGCGCGTCGGCCTCGTCGGCGACAGCTACTAGCTGCAGAGACGGATGGCTCCGCAAGCGTGGCAGATACATCGTCTTCTGATGGGCTTGCCCGCCGATACTGGCGAAGCTGACAAGCAAGACGCCCAGTGGATCAGTCGACAAGCTCGACCACCTGGCCAGTCCGCAAAGACTCCTCGCCAGCGACAGCCATGGCCACCGCTCGGCTCGCTTCGGCGCCACTCACTGCCGAGGTCGTCTCGCCGGTCAATGCCGCGATCCACGCGGCCACCTCTCGATCGAAGCCAACCTGACTATTGCCAGGCAATAGGCTCGTCCCGCTTTCGCTGAATGCAACGCCCTGCTCGGCATCCCACGGCAGTCGCAATGCGCCGCGGGTGCCCTGCACGAACACGTCGCGATAGCCGAAGGTGCGCGGTCGATTGGCGCGACTCATCTCACACACCGCGGTCGCGCCGCCGCGGTAGCGCACGACCATGCTCAAGTAGTCGTGAATCGCGAGGTCGGCCGAGGTCTCCTTGCGGCCCTGGACGTAGACCGACCGTGGCTCATCGCCCACCCACCACGTCGCCAGATCGAGCAGGTGGACGCCGTTGTGGAGCACGTGGCCGCCGGAGCGGCGCGGATCGATGACCCAGGCGCGCCAGTCTGGCCAGATCCAACCGCCCAGAATGGCCAGGCGGACGTAGACCGGGCGACCGATCTCGCCGCTGTCGATGGTGCGCTTGATCGTACGGCCGTAGTCATAGAAGCGATGGGTGTGGGCGCCCATAAGCACCAGGTGCCGCTCGCGGAACGTGCGCTCTAGCGTCTGCGCACCATCGATGGTGATCGCCACCGGTTTCTCCATGAGCAGATGCTTTCCCGCCGCCGCGACCTGAAGACCAACGTCAACGTGCGTGTCGTTGGGTGTGCACACGATGCAGCCGGCCAGGTCAGGCCACCGGAGCAGCTCTTCGACGCTGGTGGTCCACCGCGCGCCATCGATCCCACGCACGGCCTCGCGCGCCCGCCGGGCATCGAGGTCGGCAACACCGGCGAGGTGGACCCCCGGGAGTCTGGCGATTGCCGCCAGATGCATGGTCGCTACGAAGCCCGAGCCGATGACGCCGATGCCCACGCTCACCAGTCGAAAACCTCGCGCGCGGTCGGGGTGGTCGCTGCCAGGTCAGCGCCCGCGTCGGCGTACACGCCCAGTGCGTATGCGGCGTCCAGCAGCGGCGCGTCACTGCCAAACAGCAGCCGCCCGTGGCCGACCCGCTGCACCACTTCCCGTATGAGCGGTAGGTCCGGGAACGACGTCGAGAGCTCCACGAACACGTTGTCGGTGCGCTCCACGATCTCCGCTGCCGCTCGCACAGTCGTCCCGGGCCCACCGTGGGCCAGGATGACCTTCCAGCGAGGATGCGCCCGAGCGACCTCCGCCAACGTGGTGTCCCAGTCCGGGCCATCGACGTGGATCAGCAGCGGTCGACCTCGCCGCGCGACCTCATGCAGGAGTGCCACGGTCGCACGGCTGGCAGTAGGCGACCTGGCGTAGCTGCAGTGCAGCTTCGCGCCCACGGCTCGGTCGCCGGCGTACGCGGCGTCCATCGCGCGGCAGGCGCTCGAGAGGTCATTCGGATCGACCACGACGTACGCGCGAAGCTCGGGACATGCTGCTGCCAGGGTTTCGACGTTGCCCGCCTCGGCGTCATTGGCGATCGCGCGCAGCGACGAGGCAATAGTCGTCACGATGCCATACTGCGCCGCCACCGCCACCTGTTCTGACGGGCAGATGGACGGCGTCGGCAGCCCCAGCGCTCCGATATGGCCGTGCACGTCAATCAGGTTCTGCGCGACCGTTGGCGCTGGCAGTTCGAAGTGCTCCTCGCGCACGTCGAACAGTCGCGCGGCGTTGCCCGCGAGAATGGCGCGCTTGTCGCTGACGCCGATGCGCGCGGCGAAAACCATGTTGAGCGCGGCCTGGATGGGTCGAGTCGGCGCGCCCGAGCCGAACAGCAGCCGATCGGCGCCAACGCTGCGCACGACCGTCTCGACCGCTCGAAAGTGGGCCAGCCGACTGGTTTCGAGATACAGGTGCGGCCACCGTTCGAGCGCGGCCAGGCAATCACCGAGCTGTGTGTAGTGAGCACCTACCAGCACCACCGCTCCATGGCCGTGTGTCGCAGCCCCGATTGCCGTGGCGTCGCCAAACGTGCCCACCGGCAGCAGCAGCGGCACGGCAATCCGCCGCCGCATGACCTGAAACGCCTCACTGTGCACGCTCCAGCCCTGGGCATCCGGAAAGAACCGCAGCGCTACGGCGCCGGCGGCTCCCACTCGCTCCAGCTCGGCGGGCCAGTCGAGGTATTGCACCGGGTTCAACGTGGCGACTGGCAGCAGCTCGGTGTCCGCGGCGGCCAGGACATGGTCGTTCGCTTGCTCGTGCCGCGCCGCGCGCATCGCGAGTAAGCCACGACGTACGCCGTGGCGGCGTAGTGCGAGCCGCGCCGCGTCGACGTCATAGGCGGCTGCCGCCGTGACCAGGACTGAGACGTCGATCACGTGGTCTGGATTCGCTGCCGCGGGTCGAGCGCGTCGCGCAATCCATCGCCGATGAAATTGATGGCCAGCACGGTGACGGCGATTGCCACGCCAGGCGGTAGCCACAACCACGGCATCGACTCCAGAATGGTCAGCGACTGCGCCTCGTTGAGCATGTTGCCCCATGATGGCTGCGGTGGCCGCACCCCCAGCCCCAGGAACGACAACGCCGCTTCGAGCAAGATCGCCTGCGCCACCGCGAAGGTCGCCGTCACGGTCAGCGGCGACAGGACCGATGGCACCAGGTGGCGCACGATCACCTGCGTCTGCGTGGCGCCGAGCGCCCGCGCGGCCAGGAAAAAGTCCTGTTCCCGCAGCGACAGCGCCAGTCCGCGCACGATGCGGCACGCAGTAGGCCAGTAGAACAGCCCGATTCCGAGGATGATCGTCTGCATGCTCGGACCAACCAGTGCGACCACGGTGATGATGACCACCAGCACCGGGAACGACAGCACGACGTCGGTGGCGCGCATGATCACGACGTCCACCCAGCCGGCGTACGTTCCGGCGAGCGATCCCAGCAGCAGGCCGATGCTCGTGGACACCAGAGCCGCCACCAGGCCGACCGTCAGCGAGACCTGACCTGCGAATAGCAGCCTACTGAGCACGTCGCGCCCGGCCGAGTCGGTGCCCAGCGGATGGCCCGCGCCAGGCGGCTTGCGGAAGAACGCCAGGTCAACCTTGAGCGGATCGGTGGGCGCGATCAGGGGCGCCAGGATCGACAGCGTGGCGATCAGCACGATCACCAGCAACCCGAGCAACGCGAGGCGATGTCGCAGGAAGCGACGCAGCGCCAGCTGGCCGGGCGAACGCGACGACGGTGCGGATGGGGTTGCGAGCAGCCCGCGCTGCGACGCTGACGCAATCGCGTTCATTGCAGTCGGATGCGCGGATCCACCACCGCGTAGGCGAGGTCGGCGACCAGGTTCGACACCAGCACGAGCACCGCCGACAGGAGGATGAAGCCGGTCAGGACCGGATAGTCGCGTTGGGTGATCGATGCCAGCGCCATCTGGCCCATGCCGGGCCACGAGAAGATTTGCTCGACCACCACGGCGCCCGCGAACAGCGCTGGCACCTGAATGCCGACAACCGTGATCAACGGGATCAGCGCGTTCGGAAAAGCGTGGCGCAGCACCACCACACGGCCGGGCAGGCCTTTGGCGCGAGCGGTGGTCAGGTAGTCCTGACGGATCACTTCGAGCAAGCTCGAGCGGGCGTAGCGGACGAACGGGCCCGAGAGGTTCAAGCCCAGGATCGCCGCCGGCAGGATGAGATGGTGCAGATCATCGCCAACGGAGCGCGGAATACCCGCGGTGAACATCCCTGAGGTTGGTAAGAGGTTCAGTTTCAGCGAGAAGATGTAAATCGCCGCCAGACCAAGGAAGAAGCTGGGCGTGGAGATCGTGGCCAGACTCACCACGGCGGACGCGTAGTCCAGGGCCGAGTACTGGCGGATCGCTGCTATCAGGCCGATCGGAACCCCGATAGTGAGTGCCACGAGCAGCGCGGTGCCCATCAGCTCGATGGTTGGCCAGACCCGCTCCTTGAGGATGTCGCCAACCGGGCGGCGGTCGAAGAACGAATACCCGAGGTTGCCGCGTGCGACCTCGCCGACCCAGGCGACGTACTGGATCGGCAGCGGCTTGTCGAGACCGAGCTCCGCGCGGCGCAGCGCGATGTACTCCTCGGCGCCACCCGCCAGGTACTCGGGATTGATCATCATCCTGACGGGGTCGCCGGGCGCGAGGCGCACGAACACGAAGCTCAGCACCGTGATGCCTAGCAGCACCGGGACCGAAATCAACAGGCGACGGAAGAGCCAGCGGTACATACGTTGGGTGTCAGGTGTCAGGTCTCAGGTGTCGGGGCAGACATCGGGTCTCGGGTGTCAGGTCTCAGGTGTCGGGGTATTCCGTAGCCGAGCGACTCTCCGACACCCAGTACCCGACACCCAGCACCGACACCCGATACCCAGCACCCGACACCCGACACCCGATACCCGACACCCGACACCCGACACCCGACACCCGAGACCCAGCACCCGATTAGCGCCACTCGCTGGCGTTCCAGAAGCCGTACGTCAGCTCACCGTGCGGCTTGTAGTTCTGCAGCTTCGCGGAATACGCCCACACCGCTGACGGGACGTACAGCCAGATATACGGGACCTCGTCATTCTGGATCTTCGCGATCTGCTGGTACGCCTGGTTCCGCTGCGCGACATCAGCCGTAGCGCGCCCGCGCGCGAAGGCCGCGTCGACCTCCGTGTTGCAATAGTGCGCGTTGTTGCCACCCGCCGGGTACGCCTGATCGCACTGGTTGGGCACAGAGGTACTGTCGCCATCAATCGTGTACAGGCCGCCGCCGTACAGACTCAGATCGAAGGTACGGTTCTTGTGGTTTTCGACCAGTGGCCCGGCCTCGAGCGGATTCAGCTCGACTTTGATGCCGACCGCCTGGAGCTGCGCCTGGACGATCTGCACGGTCGCGTCGCGGTCGCGGATGCCCGGAATCCACTGGATCTTGATGACCTGGTCTGGATTCCAGCTGGCGTCCTTCAGCAGCTGGCGCGCCTTGTCAGGGCTGTACTCGTATTTCTGCAGGTCCGCCGGAATGGCGCCAGCCGGTCCCATGATGTGCGTGTTGGTGATCGAAGCCTGCCCAGCCAGCACCGAGTTGACGATGCCCGCGCGGTCGATCGCGTACAGCATCGCCTGGCGGACGCGCTTGTCCTTCAGGTGCGGCGCACCATCGAGGTCCACCGCCATCAGAATGATGCCGGGGCCCGGTTTCGACTCGATCTTCACCGACGCCACCGACTTGAGTCGATCGACATCGGTGGGCGAGATCTGCACCAGCTGCATTTCGCCCTTCTCGAGCTGCGCGGTCGCGACGTCGGTCGTCACCGGCTTGAGGAAGACACGATCGAAGCCAACCGGCCCGCGATAGTTGGGGTTCTTCTCCAGCTCCACGAACTGATCGGTCTCGTAGCGCACGAAGCGGAACGGGCCGAGGCCGATCGTGGGATTCTTGAAGAACGGGTGGTCGCCGAGCGTCTTGATATCGGCAGTGCCGAGTGTGTGCTCGGGCAGGATGCCGTAGAACGGCCAGCTGATCGACGAGATGAAGGCCGCGTTGGGCTGATCCAGCTCGACCACGAACGTGTTCGGGTCGGGCGCGCGGAATCCGGCTACATCCGTGGCCTTGCCCGAGCGGTAGTCGGCTATGCCGACCACATGGTCGAACTTGGCCGAATGCGCGCTGCCTGACGCCGGGTTGGCGAGCAAGCGGTACGTGAACACGACGTCCTTGCTGCTGAACGGCTCGCCATCACTCCACTTGAGCCCGCTCCGAAGATTGAACGTAAAGGTCTTGGCATCGGTCGAGGCGGTCCACTTCTCGGCCAGTCGGGGCTCGTATTCGTACTTGTCATTGACCATCAGCAGGACGTCCGAGATCAGGGTCAGCACCTGCGTATCGGGCCCGTTCGGTGGCGCGAGTGGGTTCCAGTTCTTGGGCTTCTGATACAGGTAAATGTTGAGCGTGTTCGCACCAGTCGCGGCTGCGACCACGGTCGGCACCACGGCTGCGACGGCCGTGGCGACGGGTTTGGCAGCCGCGGCAACGGTTGGCGCGGCGGTAGCGGCAGCGCTGGCGACGGTTGCGGCCGCTGGCACAGCGGTCGCGACAACGGCGGCTGCCTGAGTAGGCGCCGCGGCAGGGGGCGCTGGTGCGCACGCTGCGCCCAGGAGAGCCAGGCTCGCGAGGAGCGATGGCAGCAACGGAATCGACTTCACGGCACGGATCTCCTCTTTCGCGGCGCATCGTACCGCGCGCCCTCGTTTGACCCGCCAGGATGCGCATGCGTAGAGTGACGGCCATTCCCCAGCAGGCTGATGAAAATCCTTCGACAAGCTCAGGACGACCCTTCGACAAGCTCAGGGTGAGCGGAGTTGTTCGCAATCCGCTCATGGTGAGCGGAGTTGTTCGCAATCCGCTCATGGTGAGCCTGTCGAACCATCATGCTGAGCCTGTCGAAGTAGAGCGGGAGACCACTCGTCATCAGCCTGCTAGGCCCTGGGGGTAACCATGACCGCATCTTCCCGGCGCCAGTTCCTTCACTACGCCATTCTGGGATCGGCCGCGACGTTGCTTGCGGCGTGTGGACCAGCCGCCCCCGCGGCGCCCACCACGGCGCCGGCCGCGCCGACGACCCCGCCCGCGGCGAAACCAACGACCGCGCCCGCCGCGGCGCCGACTGCCGCGCAAGCCGCGCCCACAGCCGCGCCCGCCGCGAAGCCAACGACCGCGCCCACCGCTGTGGCCAAGCCGGCTATCACCGATGCGCACATCGCCATCCAGGTCAAGCCGACGGGCTTCTACACGCTGAAGTTCATCGCCCAGCAGATCTCGTTCCTGTTCCTCGACAAGCTGCTGACTGTGGCCGATGACTGGACCCTGCAGCCGCGCCTGGCAGAACGCTGGGAGACCGGCCCCGACGGCAAGTCGGTCACGTTCTATCTGCGCAAGGGCCTCAAGTGGAGCGACGGCGCACCGCTGACCGCCAAAGACATCCATTTCACGTTCAAGTCGACAATGGACACCCGCACCGCCGCCGCGCCAGGTCCGACCTCGATCATCACCGGCTATGCCGATTTCCGCGCGGGCAAGATCGACTCACCACCAGGTCTGGTCATCGTCGACGACACGACGTTTCGCGTCGAGTTCGATACGCCCAACGCGGGCTTCGTGCCCAGCATGAGCTTCCTGGGTTTCCAGATCCTGCCGGAGCACATCCTCGGCGCGGTCGACCCGACCCAGCTCGAGCAGCACCCGTTCTTCCAGAACCCGACTGTCGCCAGCGGTCCGTTCAAGTTCGTCAAGTACGAGACAGATCAGTTCGTCCAGGTCGAACGCAATCCCAACTACTACGGCACCCCGGCCAAGCTGGAGCGCATCTTCGTCCACATCGCTACCTCGGACGTCGCCACCGCACAGCTCCAGAAGGGCGAGATCCTGCACACCCAGATCTCGGTGACCGACACCGAGACGCTCAAAACCGCGCCCGGCATCAAAGTCGCCAACAAGCCCGCCGCGGGCATCTTCCTGATGGCGCCAATGTTCGACGGCACCAAGTTCAACAACAAGCTGGTGCGCCAGGCGCTGGTGTACGCGATCGATCGCGAAGGAATCGTCAAGCAGGTGCTGAAAGGCTACGGACGGGTCGTCAACAGCCACATCATCGGGCCCGATTGGGCAGTCAACCCGAACCTGAACAAGTACGAATACAACCCCGACAAGGCGAAGGCGCTGCTGGCAGAAGCCAAGTGGGACCCCAATACACCGGTCGTCATCAACTGGATGGCTGGTCAGGGCGGGCGCGACGTCGAGAACTCGCTGCTCATCGCGCAGTCGCAATTGCAGGCGGTTGGCATCAAGGCCGACTTTCAGCCGCTGGAGCGTGGTCCTCTGCTCGAAGCGATCACTGGCCGAAAGTTCGACCTGGTGTCGTATGGCGGTGGGGTGTACACGGTCGATCCCGACAGCACGTCGTACGTACTGATGTGTCAGTTCGCCCAGCCCAAGGGCGCCAACAACGCCGGTTACTGCAATGAGCAGGTCGATCGCTTGTTCATGCAGGGACGCGCCGCGACCGACCAGGCCGCCCGGGCGAAGATCTACCAGGAGGCTTCAGCGCTCATCAACGACGACGTCTCGCACGTGTGGCTGTTCGTCGCGGATGCGATCTACGGCTACAGCGACAAACTGCAAGGACTGAAGCCGCACGGCGACTTCAACTCGGCGTACTGGAACGCCAACGAATGGTCGGTGACCGCCTGAGGATTGCACGCGTCGAGGTCATTCCACTCACCGCGCCGCTCGCCGTTCCTCGCGGACCATCGATTCTGACGTATGGCAAACGCGAGACGCTGTTCATCAAACTGATCACCGACACTGGCCTGGTCGGCTGGGGCGAGACCTACCGCCTGGCCGGTGTCGAGGGCGCGCTGCGCGATGTCCTCACACCGCTGCTGATCGGCCGCGATCCGCTGCAACTCCGCAAGCTCCACGCGGAGATGCGCGGCGCCACCTTCGACAACGGCTTCGCCGTCGGCGGAATCGACCTCGCGCTGCACGATCTGTATGGCAAGTCGCTCGGCGTCCCGGTCCACCAGTTGTACGGCGGCGCCTTGCGCAGCAGCGTCGAGGCCTACGCGTCGCTGCCCGGCTACTACGATGACCGCGGCCCTGAGGCGCACTGGCTCGACGAAGCCCACGCGCTCGTCGCACGCGGGTTCCATGGTCTCAAGTACCGCGTTGGCCGCTTCGATCCGCGCCGCGAGCTGCCGCTCCTCGCACACGTGCGCGAGGCGGTCGGCGCCGACATCAGACTGATGGCAGACGGCAATGCGGCGCACTCGCCAGACCAGGCGCTGCGCATGGCCCACGGCCTGCACGAGCTGGACTTCGAATGGCTGGAAGAGCCGCTGCCGCAGAGCGGCTACTCCGGCTACCCGGAATTGCGCGCGAAGATGCCGCTGCCGCTCGCCGGTGGCGAGGGCCTGCTCAATCGAACAGCGGCGAGCAATAGTCTCGCGCGCGGCTGCTTCGACATCGTGCAACCCGATGTGAGTATCTGTGGCGGCATCGGCGAGACGTTGTTCATCGGTGAGCTGGCGCGATTGTCGACGGTGCGCTGCATCCCGCACTGTTGGGCAGGTGCGCTCACGTTCGCGGCGACGCTCCACGTCACCGCGTTGCTCCCCGACATCAGCCGCATGCCCGGCAACGAGCAGCCGTTACTCGAATTCGACGTGACCGAAAACCCGTTTCGCGACGACGTCGTCCTCGGCGATCCATTTGCACTCCATGATGGCCGTGTGGCAGTACCGACCGCTCCCGGTCTGGGCATCGATATCGACGAAGACGCGCTCCGTCACTACGGCGCCCAGTTCGGATAGTGCTCCTTTAAGAAGCTCCTGAACGCATCCGTCGCTGCCTCCGTCGCTCCCTGGTAGGGCGGAAGCAATCGCAGCGGAAAGTGCGCATCGTGCAGCCGCCATAGGACCTTGTCGTACGCGCCATCGATCAGGCTGCGCCCTTCGCTCACTTTTGCGTGAAAGTGCTGGGCGATGTCATGCAGCTCGTCGTCCATGCGCATGAGGGTCGCGACGTCCTGCGCCTGGCCGGCCGCGAAGTACCGTTTGCCCTGCGCCAGGTTGATGGTCGCCAGGCTGATGAGCAGACCCGGCTCGCCGAACATACTCCCATAGGCGAACCCCCGCTCATTGAGGAAGTGGCGCAGCTCTGAAGCGGTGGTGAGCAGCTCGCGAATGCGTTGCATGGAGTCAGTGCTGTTCTTGGTGGCAACGAGATTCAGATGGTCGGCCGCGATGGCGGCGTATTCACTCGCGCTCACCAGGCGTTTGGTCCGCAACAAGTTGTAGTGCAGGAACTGGCAGTCCTCGAACTTTCCCAGGACAGCGTCGAAGAACCCGCGCACCTCCACCTCTTCGAGTGCGCCCCAGCTCGGAAGTGACACCTGGAATGTGTGTACTCCCAACATGTCGCGGGCGAAGGCGATGCGTCGCAGGAGCGTCTCCTGTGACAGTGAGATGACGCCCACCATCGGTTCGGCTCCACCAGCGCGCATCTCCTCCACGAACACCCGCGCGATCTGTTCGAAGTGCACGTCGTCTACGGCGTAGCCCTCGCCCGCGGTGCCGAATACGTACAGGTTGGCGTATCCGGCTGCCAGCAAGCTGGCGATCTCGTGCCTGAACAGTGCCTCGTCGAGCCGGTATTCATCGGTCCACGGCAAGACCACCGTGCCCATGATGCACGCGGGGAAGCGGCTCACGTCAGGTCGACAGCCTGCCCCTGCTGGCTCGAACGATAGCCCGCCTCCACCATCGCCACCGCCGCCAGGCCGTCCTCGCCAGTGACTGGCGGCGTGCGTCCATCGCGCACGGCGTCGATGAAATCCTGCGTCATGTCGAAGAACCCCTCGAGTCGCACGCGTTCCATGGGCCGGTTGACGTAGTCCATCTTGCCCTGCTCGTACAGGGTTTCCCAGGCATCGCCGCGGCCGAGCTGTAGCAGGCCATAGCCGTGCGCATCGAGCTCGCCGTCGGCGCCGACGACGCGGGCGCGGAAATCCGTGTTCTCCCAGCCCGGCGATGGCACCTCGTAGCTCAGCCACAGTTGCGCCATGACCCCATTGCCGAATGCCACGTTCGTCATCGTGCTGCGCGGGGTCTCACTGTCCGCGTTGTACGTGGCGACCTGGGCGAACAGCCGCGTCGGCTCGGCGCCGGCCACCCAACGCAGGAAATCGAAGCAGTGCGAGCCAGCATCCAGGTACAGGCCGCCTTCTTTCGGATCGCGAAACCACTCTTTGCCAATGAAGGGAATGCGCGGATACAGCCACCACAGAGCGATCATGCGCACTTCGCCGATGTCGCCGCGCCGGATGCTGTCCTGCAAGCCCCGCGTACTGCCGCGGTAGCGCCACGGCTTGATGACCGAGAGCGAGACGCCTGCCGTGCGGCAGGCGTCGATCATGGCGCGGCAGTCGGCCACCGAGGTAGCCATGGGCTTCTCGACCAGGATGTGCTTGCCGTGCTGCGCCGCGGCGATTGTCTGTTCGCGGTGCGCCGACTGCGGCGAGGTGATGATCACCGCGTCGACATCGTCTCGCTTGAACAGATCGTCCACCGATGGCTCGGCTGCCACGCCGTAGTCGCTCGCGAGGGAGGGTGCTCGTGTGCCACCCGCGACTGCCAACAGCCGTGCGCCGTGGTTGTAGCGGGTTACACACTCGGCGTAGGTGCGGCCCATATACCCCGAGCCGACGATTCCAAGACCGAGCTCACGTTCAGGCACGAGGCAACGCTACTGAGCGGTTGTGAACGAAGTCAAACCCTGGCTGGTCAGCCGCGGTCGGTCGCATAGACGGTGCGATGGGAGATTGCAAACCACCGAGCGTCGATCTGGCGGAACACCCGCACGTACCGCATGTACAGGTTGGGACGGTCATCGCTGTACAGGATGTCGAGATTGCCATGCGTGACAGCGATGTCGGCATGGAGCTCCGCATGCACATCGGTCAGCACACGGCGCGGCGGATTTGTGCGGGCGAGTATTGCTGCAATGAACTCCGGTTTGGCCTGGGACTGACCATTGGAGTGGGTGTAGATGAAGTCGTCGGCGAGCAAGCTGCCGAGCGCAGCGGCGTCTTGGCCGCTCATCGCGGTGTCGATGGCCGTGTCCAGGTCAGTCGCCTCCACGGTCAGTGCCCCATCGCCCAGGCCGGCGTAAACTCGTGCACCCCGCCGGTCAGCTGATCGCTGACTGGATCGATCCGAATCCCGCCCGGCCGCGCAAAGCGGAACGAGCTGGCGTGCTCTTCATGCAGCTGCACGCGGTGCCCCAGTCGGCCCAGCGCATCGACGACCGCGCGGTCGGTTCGCCCATCCACCTCGGTGAGCGGACCCTCGCAGTGAACTCGCGGCGTCGTCACCGCTGCCTGGACACCCATCTCGAAGTCGAGCATGTTGACCAGGCTCTGGACCACCGCGGAGATGATCCGCCGCCCACCCGGAGCCCCGACCGCAAGTACCGGCTGGCCATTCCGCAGCACCAGCGTCGGCGTTGGCGCCCACAGCGTTCGCTTGCGCGGAGCAATGGAGTTCACGTGGCCGGGTTCGGGGTCGAACCAGGTCATGCCGTTGTTCAACACGATGCCCGTGCCACGCGCGACCACGGCCGATCCGAAGAGCTCCCCCAGGGTCGACGTGCACGACACCATGTTCCGCTCGGCGTCGATCACGTTCAGGTGGGTCGTGCAGCCGTCGCCGCCAGCGCGCGAGACCGTGCCTGCGCGACTGCTCGCGCCAACGGCGGCCGGCTCGAATCGCCACGGGTCGCCTGGCGTCGCGTCCGGATCCGCTCGGTCCAATGCGATCGCGTCCGCGATCGATCGCGTGTAGGCATCGGACAGCAAGCCGTGCACCGGAACGTCGTGGAGATCCGTGTCGGCGAGGTACGCGAAGCGGTCCAGAAACGCCCGCCGAAGCGCTTCGGCGATCGCATGAGCGAGGCTCGCCGAGCCCGCGCCCAGGCTCGCCAGGTCGAAGTGGTCAAGGATGCGCAACGCCTCGAAGGCCGTCATGCTGCCCGAGGTGGGCGACAAGCCGAGCAGACGGTGCCCGCGATAGTCGATCTGGAGCGGCTCGTACTCGCGCACCGCGAACGCCGCCAAATCGGCGCGCGTGATCAGGCCACCGTGAGCCTGCAGATCCGCGACGAGCCGTTCGCCGATGTCGCCCTCGTACAGCGCCGATGCGCCTTCGGCCGCAAGCGCGCGTAGGCTGCGCGCCAGATCGGTTTGGACCACGTGGTCGGCGTCCCTGGCCGAAGTCGCCGGGACTGGTGGGATGCCGTCATCGACGAAGAACGTGCGGACCGTCTCTGGAAACGCGCGCAGCCGTCGCAGCGCGAACGCGATCGTCTGCGCCTGGTACGGGTCGACCGCAAAGCCGTCTTCCGCGAGCCGTATCGCCGGCGCCATGACCTGCGCGCGACTTAGCCGCCCGCTGCCGAATCGCTCGAGGGCGTGCAGCAGGCACGCCGGTTGGCCCGGCACCACTGGGGCGCGATAGCCGGTGTTCTGGGCATCGCCGACCGTGCCGCGCCAGCTGTAGATCCCACCTACGCTGCCCTCAGGCGCCAGCTCGAAGGTGTCCCCGCGAGCCGCGGCCGGCGCCATGCTCGAGCCATCCACCACCACGGCCCGACCGCTCGCGCGCGGGTAGATGACCATCGCCGCGACGCCGCCGACACCGCTCATCGCCGGTTCGACGACGCCAATCGCGAATGCCGTCGCCACCGCTGCGTCGACGGCATTGCCGCCCATCTTCAGGATTTCGAGCCCCGCCGCCGCCGCGAGCGGATGCATGGCCGTGACCATGCCGTGCTCGGCCGCTGCTTCGCGCTTGCCGATCAGCCATTGACTCTGCGTGCGATCCATGTGTCCTCGATCGGCCATGCTACGCCGCTGACCCGCCGTAGTCAGCGCTCACCGGTGCGCCGGGTCTCGGCAGAGACGCGCCAGCGATGCTCGCCAGCACGCCGAGCACCACCGAGGCGGCGAACAGCCACATGAATCCGCCCCACGCGAGCAGCGCCGCACCGATGACCGGCATCAGCAACGTCGGCGCGTTGGCCGTATTTGCCAGCCCCATGAAGACCCGTCGGTCGCGCGCGGGTACTAGGTCGAGCACGTACTGCCAGAAGCCGGCTTGGCTGCCGCCGCGAGCAGCGCCCGCGACCAGGAACAGCAGCAGCAACAGCACGCCGCCGCGCAGGCTTCCGGCTGCCATCGCCAGGAGGGGCATGGCGATCAGCAGTGCCGCCGACAGGCGTATAACCAGCCGTGCGCCGTAGCGCTCCGCGAGCCGTGCCCATGCCAGCGCCGCAATCGACGCTCCGACAGTATGGGCCACGATGAAGCTGCCCACCCACTCGCCACCCAACCCGATTGCGTCGCGCGCGAACAGCACGTAGAACGGCAACGCGAGCTGCAGGCTGCCCGCCAGTACCTGCGCGATCCCCATTCGGAGCAACGGTCCGCCGCGCACGAGCGACTTGATATGACTCAGCGGCGGCTCGTCAAGGCTCGGCCGCGGTGTGTCCCGATGCTCGCGGACCAGGCCGATGCATACCACCGACACCAGGAAGGCGGCGCAGCCCCAGCCGAACAGCCGCACGAACGTCGACGGGGTGATTTCCCCGCCGAGCGCCGCGCGGCCCACCGCGGCTTGCCAGAAGAAGAACGGTTTGATGTGTTGGAAGTGGCGAACGGCAGTTGCGGCAGGTACAGCCCGGCCAGTCGTATGGCTGCTGGCAGGGCGATCAGCAGCGGTGATGCAGAGACCAGGGCGACGAAGACCGGCAAAGACGATGCTGGCGTCGAAGCACACGATCGCCAGGCTGAACAAACCGCCGTCGCCGACGAGAAGCCAGAAATTGCGGTCAGTGCGTCGCGCCACGTGGATTGGCGCCATTGTTCCGCGCGGCGACTCCACGGCCGCGCGAGCCGGTTGAATACACTTCTGTGAGGTCGAGCGTTGACTGAGGTGCCGAACAAGCGCCGCGTGCTGTTCCTGTGCACGCACAACTCGGCCCGCAGCCAGATGGCCGAAGGCCTGCTGCGAGCGCTCGGCGGCGATCGCTTCGAGGCGTTCTCGGCCGGGACCGAAGCGAGCCACGTGCGGCCACTGGCGGTGCGCGCCATGGCCGAGCTCGGCATCGACATTTCGCAGCAGGCGAGCAAGACCCTCGACCGCTACCTCGATCAGCCCTTCGACATGGTCATCACGGTGTGCGACCAGGCCAACGAAGCGTGCCCGGTCTTCTTCGGCGCCAGGCAACGCCTGCACTGGGGCTTTCCCGATCCGAGTACCGCTGAAGGCACCCAGGACCAGCAGTTACAGTGCTATCGCCAGGTGCGCGACGGCATCCGCGACCGCATCGAATCCGAGCTGATGGCGACTGAGCCATGACCCAGGCGATCACACCACGGCAGTTCCACGACGCGATCGGCATCGAGGATTGGCGTGTGGTGGGCGAGGGAGCATGCGCGTACTTCCGCACCGCCTCCTTCGCTGACGGCGCCCTCGGGTCGCGGCAGCTATAGCCGCAGGCGGACACCTCGTGTCCGATGCGCAGGCGCCGTCATGGTGGGTGCTCGCGGACGCCGAAGGGAACGAAGCCTGCATCGCCACCTGGCAGAGCCGCGACTGAGCGTACGACCAACCAGCGTCCCGTGTCAGTGTCCGCGTTCTTACTCCAGCACCCTGTCGGCGGCGCGGTACGGGACTATCCTGACCACAGCATGATTCGGGTTGAGGTGCATCTGCACGCGGGCTTGCTGCGCTTCGCGCCCGCGCACAGCCGCGGCTCTGTCGACCGTGAGTTTCCAGACGGGGCGCGGGTAGCGGACGTGCTGGCGAGCTTTGCGCTGCCGGCCGATCGGCGCGTGATCGTCGGCATGAACGGTCAAGCAGCCAGCCTGGACGACGTGCTGCAGCCGGGGGCCCGCATCGACCTGGTCCCGCCGATCGCCGGCGGATAGCCCTCGGATTGCGCCGGTCTGAAAGCCCGCCTACGCTTGGCCCCTGCCTGTTAGCCTGGCAGCACACTGCCCGCTACTGAAAAGGACCACCGAGTCATGCCGAACGGCTACTGGGACCGCATCCTGCACGTTGATCTGAGTGCCCGCACAACCCGCGTTGAGTCGCTGGGTGACCAGTTCTGGCGGCGACATCTCGGGGGGCGGGCGATCATCGCGCACTACCTGCTGACCGAGGTACCGCAGGGCGCCGATCCACTGGGTCCCGAGAACGTGCTGGTCTTTGCGGGCGGCGTGCTAACGGGAACGCCATTTCCAGGCGCTGGACGGCATTCGGTCGGCGCAAAGTCACCCATGACCGGCCTGTTTGGCGAGTCAGAAGCTGGCGGCTTTTGGGGCGCTGAATTGCGCCACGCCGGGTGGGATGCAATTGTGTTCCACGGCCGCGCCGATACGCCCGTGTACCTGTGGATCAAAGATGACGCGGTCGAGATCCTCGATGCCGCGGAGATCTGGGGCCTCGAGACGGCCGAGGTCGAGGATGCCTTGCGCGCCAAGCATGGTGAGCGCTTGCTGCGCGTGGCGCAGACGGGCATCGCCGGCGAGCACCTGGTGCGCTACGCCCTCGTGGTGAACGATCTGAACGAAGTGGCCGGCCGCGGCGGCATGGGCGCGGTCATGGGCTCGAAGAATCTGAAGGCCGTCGCGGTGCGTGGTACGAAGAAGATCCCGGTGGCTGACCCCAAGCCGCTCCAGGCGACCGCGAAGTGGGTCACCGAGACGATGGAGGAGGTCCACTACAACTTCCATCACTTCGGCACTGGCGCGGGCATCATCGGCAAACACCTGGAAGGGCACATGATCGTGCGCAACTTTCAGGACGGTCAGTGGGACCCCGAGAAGATCCAGGCGATCGACGCCAAGACCATCGCCGAAACCGACGGCTTCAAGATGGATGGTTGCTACGCCTGCTCGGTGCGATGCAAGAAGCGCGTCAAGGACGAGGCGATGAGCCTGCTGCCGAAGTTTGGCGGACCCGAGTACGAGACTATCGGCTCGGTCGGCACGAACCTGACGATCGGCGATTTACCCACGGTCATGCTGCTGAACCAGCGACTGAACCAGGTCGGCATCGACACCGTGTCGTTCGGTGGCACGGTGGCGTGGGCGATGGAGTGTTACGACCGTGGTCTGCTTACGACCGATGACACGGGTGGAGTCGAGCTGCGCTGGGGTGACGGCGCGACGGTGCTCAAGCTCGTCGACCAGGTGGCGCGGCGCGAGGCGCCGCTGGGTGAGCTGCTTGCGGATGGCGCACTCGCTGCCGCACGCAAGCTGGGGCGCGAGAGCGAGCAGTACGTCGTTCACGTGAAGGGTCTGGAAGTCGCGATGCACGACCCGCGTGGTATGCCGCGCATGCTCGAGAACTATCCCGTGAACCCGACTGGCGGCGATCATACCGGCGGAGCACACGCCAAGACCTCACTGCGCAACTCGATCGGACTGTGCATCTTCCTCGGGTACGACGACGATCGCACGCTCGATCTGGTGCGCGCCGCAACCGGTTGGGATCTCGACCAGCAGGAGCTGCGAACCGTCGTGAGCCGTGGCCTGAGTCTCGCGCGCCTGTACAACTTGCGGGAAGGCATGTCGAGCGAGGCTGATCGGTTGCCACAACGACTGCATGAGCCACTGTTGAAGGGACCGCTCTCGGACAAACAGCTGACTCGAGATGAAGTGCAGACCATCGTGCACGACTACTACCGTCAGCAGGGTTGGCACCCCGAGTCGGGTGCGCCGCTCCTCGGAACGTTGCAGGCTTTGGACATCGCGGACTACGCAAGCTTCGCCGAGCACGCGATCGTGTCCTCAGGGAAGGCCACCCTGCCGCCAGTGGTGACGCTCAGCGCCGCGCCAGAGGAACAGCACTCGGAGTAGGCGCCCACGGCGGCCGTCCAGCCGGGCCTGTGCGGCTGAACAAGCCGTGCGCATGTGGTGAACTGTTCTTCATGGACCATGCGCGATTCCTCGACTGCCTCGCGGCCGACTTCGCCCGCCTGCGGGACGTCGTCGCCATCGACCCCAGCGCGGCAGTGCCGAGCTGTCCCGGCTGGACCGTGGAGGACCTGACCCGCCACGTCGCCGAGGTCTACTTGCACAAGACCCTCGCCATACGCGACGGCGCCGAGCCCGACCAGTGGCCTCCGCCAGAGCTCGCAAACGAGGAGCCTCTTGCGCTGCTCGACCGGGCGTACGCCGGGCTGCGCGACGAGTTCGCCACCCACAAGCCGGAGGATCCTGCCGGCTCCTGGTACAAGCCCGACCAGACTGTCAGCTTCTGGATACGACGAATGGCGCAGGAGACCGTGATCCACCGCATCGACGCCGAGCTCGGCGCCAGACAGCCGGTCGCGCCGGTCCCCGCCGATCTGGCCATTGACGGCATCGACGAGCTGCTCAAGATCTTCGCGGCATACAGCGTCGCCGCGTGGGGCAGCTATTTCACCGAAGTTCTGGCCGGCTCGCCAGGCCGGACATACACGGTGCGGACCGACGGCGCGGCGTGGAGGGTGCGCACCGGACCAGGGCTTTTCGCCGTCGAGGATGGTGCAGGCGACAACCGCTCGGACGTGACCGTGAGCGGCCCGCCCATGGCCGTGCTGCGCTGGGTGTGGAACCGCGAGGGCACAGGTGAACCGAGCGACGTCAAGGTCGAGGGCCCCGCGGCCGCGGTCGAGGAGCTGCGAAAGTGCATCGTCACGGCGACGCAGTAATGCCTGGACTACGAGCTAGAAAGCGACCGCCTGGCCATCGCGGCGCGGGTCTGCGCCGCCCTGCAACACTCGACGTTCGGCGTCGACCCGAATGCCGTGGGCGCCACCCACGGCCCAGCTCCAGGGCGGAAGCACCCGCACGTCGTGGCCGCGCGCTTGCAGCTCCGACACCACCTCGGGCGCGAGGCGGCCTTCGACATCCACCCGCGTGCCGTCGAAGGCGCGCACCCGCGGCGCCTCGATCGCCGCCTGGATGTGCATCTCGAAATCCAACACGTTGAGCACCATCTGCAGGGTTGTCTGGAGGATGCCGTAACTGCCTGGCGTGCCGATCCCCAGCGCCAGGTGCCCGTTTCGCGTCACGATACACGGCGCCATCGGCATGTCTCGCCCCTGCTGGCCTGGGCGGAGGAGGTTCGGACTCGTAGGCTCGAGTTCGTTCCAGTACATGAAATTGTTCAGCACGATACCGGTGTCGCCAGCCGCGAAGCCGGAGCCAAAGGGCGCGCCATTGCTCTGGGTGACGGCAACCAGGTTGCCCCAGCGATCGGCCACTTCGAAGTGCGTCGTATGCTCCGCCGCGAGCGGCGTGCCGGCGCGGACGACGCCGTCTTGTCTGACGACGAATCGCTCACCCTCACTCGGCGCGGCCCGATCTGGATCGACCTGTTGACGGCGCCGCGCCGCGTACTCGTCGCTGAGCAGGGCATCGATGACGCTTGGTTCGGCCGAGGCGTACCGCGTGCGGTCGGCACTGGCCAGCTTGATCGTTTCGAGCACCAGGTGCAGGTACTCGGCGGAGTTGTGCTGTAGCGCTGTGAGATCGGTTGCCTCGAGCATCTTCAAACACGCGAGATACTGGAAGCCGGTGGACGGCGGCGGTGGTGTGTGCACCGTCCAGCCCCGATAGTCGATCGTCAGCGGCTCGCTCCACCTGGGTGTGTACCCGGCCAGGTCCGATTCACTCAGCCAGCCGCCCGCGGCGCGCACCGATGCCACCAGGCGCTGACCCAGCTCGCCACGATAGAACACGTCGCCGCCGCTCGCGCCGATCAGCCGGTAACTGCGTGCCAGGTCGGGTTGCGTCACCACCGCGCCCGCGGCGGGTTGATCGGCGTCGATGGCGTACACGCTGCCGTGGCGATTCAGCCGCGCGGCGTAGTCGCGAAAGATGCCTGCCGCCCAGGGGCTGAGTGGCCAGCCGTTCTCGGCGAGGTCGATCGCCGGCTGGAACAGGGCGGCACGCTCGAGTCGACCGAAGCGCTGATGCGCGGTCAGCCAGCCGGCCAGGACGGCCGGCACGGTGGCTGAGCGCACGTCCGCATCGATTTCGTCCACGCTCGAAAAAGCCGTGGCGTCGGCCGCGGCTGGGGCAGGGCCAAGGTAGTCCAGCACGTGCACCGCGTGCGTGGCTGCCTCATAGATCAACATGGATCCGCCACCACCGCCGATGCCAGACATGAAGGGCTCGACCACGCCAAGCGCCGCACCTACGGCGACGGCGGCGTCGACGGCCGTGCCGCCATCGATCAGCGCCCGTAAGCCAGCCGTCGCGGCGAGGCCATGCGCCGCGGCGACAACGCCGTTGCGGCCGACCGACGGAGCTCGATACGCCCCGGCGTGCGGTCCATCGCCGATAAGCGGTGCGTGCATGGTTGACTGCATTCCGCGCTCAGGTTAGCCGAGCAACGCGTAGCATGAGCGCAGCCCGGATGCCTGGAACGCTGTTCACCAATGCGGCTGTGCTGGATGTCGCCGCCGGGCAGCTCGTGCTGGGGCAATCGGTGCTCGTGCAGGACGAGCGCATCACCGACATCGGCTCTGATGTAGTGGCCGCTGACGCGACGACTGTCGATCTGCGCGGCAAGACCCTCATGCCTGGCCTGATCGACTGTCATGTCCACGTCACCGCCGCCACCGCGGACCTGGCGCAGATTGTCGACTGGTCCCCAACGTACCTCGGGGCTCAGGCGGCGAGCATCATGCGCGACATGCTGCAGCGCGGCTTCACCACCGTCCGCGACGCCGGCGGCGCCGACTTCGGTCTCGCCCGCGCAGTGGCCGAGGGTCTCTTCGACGGCCCGCGGCTGATCTATGGCGGCCGCGCATTGTCGCAGACCGGTGGCCATGGCGATGTTCGGCCGATGGGTCGGACCGCGCTCGAGCCCGGCTACCCGTATACCGCGCTCGGCACGATATGCGATGGCGTTCCCGCCGTGCGCCAGGCCGTGCGCGAGGAGATCAAACGCGGCGCCTCGCACATCAAACTGATGCTTAGCGGTGGCGTTGCCTCACCAACGGACCGTGTCGACAGCACCCAGTTCTCGCTCGACGAGATCCGCGCCGCGGTCGAAGAGGCCGAAGCCGCCAACATCTACGTGCTCGGACACGCGTATACCGCTCGGGCAATCAATCGCGGTCTAGCGTGTGGAGTGCGGACGATCGAACACGGAAATCTGATGGACGAATCGACCCCGCCGCTGTTCCTCGAGCATGACGCGTTCTACGTGCCCACCCTGGCGACCTTCTCCGCGCTCGCGGAACGCGGTCGTACATTTGGATTGCCCGAGCACAGCTATCAGAAAGTATTCGACGTGCTCGACGCGGGGCTGCGGGCGCTGGACCTGGCGCACCGAGCGGGGGTGCGGATCGCGTACGGCACCGACCTGCTCGGCGGCATGCACGTCGACCAGTTACGGGAATTCGAGCTACGCGCCCAGGTCCAACCTGCGGCCGACATTCTGCGCTCGGCGACACTCGTCGGCGCGCAGCTGGTGCGCATGGAAGGCGACATCGGCGTGATCGCACCCGGCGCATTCGCCGACCTGCTGGTGGTCGACGGCAATCCGCTGGCCGATGTCACCGTGCTGAGCAGGCCCGACGAGCACCTGCTGATGGTGATGAAAGCCGGTCGACTGTATCGCGACCGCCTCAGCGGACAGTCGCCATGACTACGGGCGCGAAGCCAGGGGCCCTTCTCAGCATCAATGCCTGAGCCAACCATCATTTTCGCGCCGCTCCTGGACGCGGATGTGCGGGCGATCGCCGACGAGCTTCGGCCGCCTCAGTTTGTCTTCCGCAACGTCGCCGCGCGGGACATCCCCGAGGCGATTCTGGATGCGGATTATCTGTGCGGGTTTATCGGTCGCATCGAGACGGACGCTCTGGTCGCCGCCACCGCCAGCCGCTTGAAGCTGGTGCAGTTGATGAGCGCTGGCTACGACAGCTTCAACCTCGATGGCGCGCGCGCGGCACGACTGCCGGTCGCCGTCAATGGCGGCGCCAATGCGATCGCCGTGGCCGAGCACGCGATCATGCTCATGCTGTCGGCGCTGAAGCGGTTGCACGCGCTGGATGCGGCGGTGCGCACCGGACAGTGGCGCGGGGCGGCCGCCGCGGCCGGGCGCGTCCACGAGCTGTATCAATCGACCGTCGGGATCGTCGGCATGGGCCGCATCGGCCAGGAAGTCGCCCGACGCCTCGCCGGGTGGGGCGCCACGATCGCGTACTACGACCCGATCCGGCTCGCGAATGACCGCGAACGTGAGCTGGCCGTACGCTTCTTCGAGCTCGACCATCTCCTGCGCGCGGCCGATGCAGTGACCGTTCACGTCCCACTCAACGCCGCGACGCACCACTTGATCGACGCCGAGTCGCTGTCGCTGATGAAGCCGTCGGCGGTATTGATCAATACCGCGCGTGGTGGGCTGGTCGACGAGGACGCGCTTGCGACGGCATTGCGGGAGGGTCGCATCATGGGCGCCGGCCTGGACGTGCTGAGCCAGGAGCCACCGCCCGCGGGCCATCCGCTGCTGAACCTGCCCAACATCGTGCTGACGCCGCACTCGGCCGGGCCAACCTGGGAGTCCTATCCACGCCGTTTCGCGAACTGCTTCGCCAACATTGAGCGGGTCCGCCGCGGCGAGCAGCCGCACTGGGTCGTCGAGGAGCTCGCAGACCTGTTCGCGGAGTAGTGGGCGTAAGCGCGCATGCCAGCCCACCCGAACAGGACGCTGCTACCCTGCGCGAAGATGGCATTCAGCATCAAACGACGCGGCAAGGTCACGTACTACTTTGAAGGTGAGCGTCCTGTCCTGTCGGCGCTCGTGACCGAGGAGCAGCCAGACGGTGATCTGAAGGTGTACTTTTCTGGACTGACTGGCGGACACTCGGCGCGCGGTGTGCTCGGACTGGACGAGCTCGTGACGATGGATCCACTGCGAGAGGTGGCGCTCGTGTTCCGCTGCTGGGAGAAATGGGTGCGCGACGCCGGCATCTGTGAGTCGCTGGCCGACGTCGACTTCCTGGAAGTGCACGCCTTCGGCTGCCAGCCGAAGACGCCCAACCCGCTTGTCGATCCCGCTGGCTACGCCGCCGAGCTGGCGCGGCTACGCACTGCCTACCGCGAAGCGTATAGCGCGTTTTTCGCGGACAATCTCCCCGACAACGGCCTGCCAGCGCGGTTTACCGTGCACGTAGTCGACGTACCAGACCAGGCAGCGTCGTACGAGTTCTACGCAACAGCGCTGCTCCAGCGCGCTCGACAGAGTGAGACGGCCAGCTAACCGCGGAAAGAGAGGCGATCGATGATCGGCACCGCTACCGGGCGGAAGGTCGCGCCGGGCCACGCGGCGATCGAGGTCCTCGAGGTCAATGGCGTCGAGGTTGTCTTCGGCCTGAACGGCGACCATGTCCTGCGCCTCTACGACGGCCTGGCCGACCTCGGCGGGATCACGCACGTGACCGTCAAGCACGAAAATAATGCCGCTCTGGCCGCCGAGGCCTATGGTCGCTTGACCGGTCGGCCCGGTGTCGCGCTGACCACCGCCGGCCCAGGCGCCCTCAACTCGATATCGGGGGTCGCAAGTGCCATGGCGTCGGGCGCGCCACTCGTCTCGTTGACCGGAGCAGTCCCTAACGGCGCCGCGCTCGAGACGTTCCACGGCGTTGACGAGGTCGACTTCACCGAGCGCGCCTTCGCGCCGATCGCCAAGTCCTCGCGTCGCGTCACCCGCGCCGCCGACATCCAGGGCGCCATCGGCGACGCCTTTGCGTTGGCGGTCGCCGGCCGTCCGGGCCCGACCCACGTTGAGGTGACTCGCGACGTCCTGGAGGGTGACGCATTCGACGCCGCTCCGCCCACGCCCGCACCGGCGCCGTCGGCCGAGGTCGCCCCCGATCTCCAGCGGGCACTCGAGCGCATCCGCGCCGCACATCGCCCGGTCATCGTCGCCGGTAAGGGCGCCTGGTATCCACTGGTGTCGAGCGCGCTGGTCGCTCTGGCCGAGGCCCTGGAAGCCCCGGTATGCCACACCTGGGAAGGGCACGGCGCCATGCCGACCGTGCATCCGCTCTCGCTCGGACCCTACCGCGTCATGGACACCCACCCGGCGGTCATCACCGAATTGGGTGCGGCTGACCTGGTCATCGGTGTTGGTGTACGGGTGGGGACCGAGCCGTTCCTCGCGCTGCGAAGCGGGTGCGGCGACCGGCTCCTGATCCTCGACGCTGCCGACGCCCCGAGTGGGACATACGGCCCGTCGATCGGCTCGGTCGCGTCACTCGCCGCGTCGCTGCGCGCGCTCGCCGCGGCTGTGCATCCGTCGCCATCGGGCAGATCGGCGCGGAAAACCTGCGCCGAGGCGCAGCGCTCGCTCGCACGCGGGCTCGAAATCGAGATGGAGCGCCATGCCGGTACGCGGCCGTGGCACATCGGCCGCGCAATCGCGTCGCTTTCCGATCGGCTGACGCCAGACATGGTCGTAACGTCCGACGTATCGAACGTCAAGCTGTGGGTGCCCTTTCAGCTGCGCACGTTCGGGCCGCACTCCCATGTGCAGGCTGGCTCGTGGGGCACGATGGGCTACGCGCTACCGGCTGCAATCGGCGCCGCATTCGCCCACCCGGGCGCCAAGATCGTCGCACTGGCTGGCGACGCCTCGTTCCTGATGTCGTCGTCCGACCTGGTCACGTTGGCCCAGCACCAGTTACCGGTCGTGATCGGCGTCCACCACGACGGGCGCATCGGCATGATCAATTACATGCAGACCATGGCGGGCCGCGAGCCATTCGCGACCGAGATCGGCGACGTCGATTACGCGACCATGGCCGAGGCGGCCGGACTCAAGGGCATCAAAGTCGAGGATCCGTCGCGGATCGGCGCCGCCTGGGACGAGGCGTTGGCCGAGAATGGCCCAGTCCTCATTGAGTTCATCGCCGGACACGACTTTCCGCGATCCTCGGCGCAGCGCTTCGTCGAGCAGGGCACCTGACGACACTCATAGGCTCACACGGCTGAATCGAGGGAAAACGTCGCTGAGAAAGAGCTCCAGGCTGTCCATGCGTGGGAAGTCGAGAAAGTTCAACTGCATGTGCCGCACGCCGACGGAGGCAAACGCGGCGATCTGCTCAGTCACTTCGTCCGGATTGCCGCTGATGACATGCACCTCGCCGCGGTGGCCCATAGACCGATGTCGCACCAACTTCGCTGGATCGTGCGATACGGTCACGCCCATGTAGCACGTCGGCACAATGTCCTCCGCGTCCCGTCCGATCGCGCGGCAATGCGTGCGGAGGATTTCCAGCTTGCGGCCGTACTCCGGTGGCGAGTGGTAGTCGCAGTTCCACCAGTCCGCATGTTGCGCCACGACGGGCAGCGTCAGCCGTTCGCCACCGCCGCCGATCATCAGCACTGGCGGAGGCTCCGGAACAGGTCTCGCGTATGCGTCTTCGATGCGGTAATGCACACCGCTGAATGTCGCGGGACCACCGCGCCACAGCGCTCGAATGATGGCTGCCGCTTCCTGGAGCTGCGCTACTCGAACACGCGCTTGGGGAAAGGAATAGCCGTATGCGCGGTGCTCACCTTCGGCGTCACCCGCACCGAGTCCCAGAATGAACCGTCCACCGGTCAGGAATTGCAGCGTGGCCGCGATTTTCGCGGTGAGGGCCGGATTGCGGTAGCTCTGTCCGAGGACCAGTGTGCCCCAGCGCAGGCCAGGATGCTGGCCGGCGTGATACGCAAGGAAGGCCAGGCACTCGAAGATGGGATCGGCGTCGAACTGGAAATGATCGATGACCCAGCAGGTGAGGTCGTGCTCGGCAGCAGCCTGCAAGATGCGTTCGTTGCCGCGCATCATTTCAGTCAGGGTGCCGCCATGGGGCGCCGGCCGAATGGTGATTCCGAAGTCGATTCCGACCATAACTGAAGCGCTGCGCAGCGTGCAGGCGCCGTGTTGTAACACGCAGGCACCTTTTCACGGCCGCTAGGCTCTTATGAACATGGGTGTGGAGCCGCTGGACCAGCTGGTCGGCCGCGCGCGGGCCGCGGACACGCCAGCGATTCTCCGCCAGGCGGCGTTCGGCGTGCTCGTGGAACGCTTCCAGGACGCCACGTACAGCTACGCCTATGGCGTTCTGGGTGATCCGCACCTGGCCTGGGACGTCGTGCAGGAATCCTTCCTTACGGCGTACGGATCCCTCGACCAGCTGCGGACTCTGGCCGCCTTTCCGGGCTGGCTGCGCCGCATCGTCCGCACGCACTGCCGGCGTCTGCAGCGCGGCAGCCAGCCGCTCGTGGCCTCACTTGATGCGGTCGACCGCGGCGCACTCCTGTCGACCAGCCGCCTTGACGCACAGGCGGACCCCGCGCTGATCGCCGAACGACGCGAGCGCCGAGCCGCCATCGCCCTGGCAATGCGGACGCTGCCAGCAGGCCAGCGGGCGGTCGCCGTGTTGTTCTACATGTGCGGGTATCCGCAGAAGGACATTGCCGAACAGCTGAGCGTCCCGGTGACAACGGTGAAGAAACGCCTGCAAGCGGCACGCAAGCACCTGCAGGCGAGGACGGTGAACGTGATGGATGAAGATCCTCAGTACCAATCCAGCGCCGAAGGTGCGCCGCCCGGCCAGGGCAAGCTGCTGCGCATGGCGTGTCTGCTGACTGCCGTTGCGGACGCGGACTGCGAGGATTCAGTCCTCGAGCTGCTTCTCGGTGACGGCTTCGATGTGAATGCGTCTGGTGCAAATGGGCGAACGCTCCTCTCCTGGGCGGCCCAGCGGGGGCAGGTCGGAACGATCGCGTTCTTGCTGCGCCAGGGTGGGCAGGTCAACGCCCGCGATCGAGCGGGTCTGACACCCCTTGCCTGGGCCGAACGCACACACCGGCACGAAGCAGCCGCCCTCCTTCGCCACTCAGGAGGTATGCGGCGGCCGCGGCGACGGTGATCGAGGTCAGTCGGCTTCGCCGGCTGTACACCGTCCGTGAGCGGCAGGCCGGGCTGCGCGCCGCCTTACGCAGCGTTGTCGAACGCACGACCAGAACGGTCGTGGCGGTCGCGGACGCGTCGTTCGCCATCGGGAGTGGCGAAGTCGTCGGCTTCCTCGGGCCCAACGGCGCGGGGTTTCGCGCCCGCGCGCCGCGAGCGCGCCTTCCTGTGTCAGGTCACGCTCCTTGCTGGCAACCGCAATCAACTCGTGTGGGACCTGCCGGTCGGCGACTCTTTCGAGGTCAGGCGGGTGATCTACGGCGTCCAACCAGACGCGTATCGGCGCACGCTGGACGAGCTGATCGACCTGCTGGACCTGGCGCCGCTGCTGCCCAAGCCGGTGCGGCAGTTGTCCCTGGGCGAGCGGATGAAGTGCGAGCTCGCTGGCGCCCTCCTCCACCAGCCACGCGTTCTCTTCCTGGATGAGCCGTCAATCGGACTCGACGTGACGATGCAGCGGCGGCTGCGGACCTTTATTGCCGAGTACAACCGGCGGTCCGGCGCCACGGTGCTGCTGGCCAGCCACGCGATGGCCGAGGTCGAGACACTCTGCAAGCGCGTGATTGTGATGGATCACGGCAGCGTTCTCTTCGACGGCGATCTGGCCGCGCTGGTCCAGCGCTTCACCTCCCACAAGACCATCGTCGTCCAGCTCGATCCGGGCATGGACTCGCATCAGGCGCTGGACACGTTCGGCGAGCTGGTCTCGTTCGTTGACGGACGGGCGACGCTGCGCGTGCCAAAGTCCAGCACCACTGAAGTCGCCGCGCGCCTCCTGGCAAGCTTGCCGGTTGCTGACCTGTCGATCGCCGACCCGCCGATCGAGGACGTGATCGAGCAGGTGTTCGCGCGGTATGGCTGAGCAAGCCGAGTATGGCGGCAGCACATGACTCGTGACTCGCCACGGCTCTACGTCGAGGTGCTGAGCGTGCAGTTCAGGACATCGCTGGCGTTGCAGTTCCAGTACCGAGCCGCGCAGATGATCTGGCTGCTGTTCTTCGTGCTGCAGCCGGCGATCTATCTCAGCATCTGGTCAGCTGTCGCGGGCGCGCTGGGCGGGCAGGTGGGCGGCTACGGCCCAGGCGAGCTCGCGGCGTATTCCTCAGCTTCTGGGTGGCGGACCGCTGGCCCGTGAGCCTGTATCCGGAACCGCTGCGCAGCCTGCTGACAGTCGTCGTGCCTGTGGCATTCGCCACGACCGTGCCGGCGCAGGCTTTGACCGGCCAGCTGCACCCGCAGATGTTCGTTGCGGCACTCGCATCGGCCAGCGGACTGCTCGTGGTCTCGCGCCTGGTGTGGCTGCGTGGCCTTCGCCACTACTCCGGAGCGTCGGCGTAGCGCTCCTCAGTCGCACTGCCCGGTGCTCTCTTGCCGAGCTCCGCCAGGAGCGAGCGCAGGATGTCCCGCACCTCCTCTTGCGTCTGTACCGGCAAGCGACGAATCGTCTCGGGCGGCGTCAGCAGCTCCGCGATCAGCTCCTCGCGTGCCTTCTTCCCCGCGGAGGTCAACACCAGCACGTTCACTCGACGGTCACTACTATCGACGCGACGCGTGAGCCAGCCGCGCTGCTCCAGGCTGTCGATCAATCCGACCACGCTCGATGGCGCGCAGTGCAGGCGCTGCGACATCTCGCGCTGCGACAACGGCTCGTCCGCCGGCAGTTGCGCCAGGAGCTGCGCCTGCGCCCTGTTCAGCCCGAGCTCCGAGCTGACGTGAACGAAGCGCTGTGCGAGTGGTGGCACCAGCGCTGCCAGGAGCGCCGTGATCTCCGTCGCGGGCGAGGTGGCATGCAGGCTGTCGAGCCAGGCTGGCGGTTGCACGGCACCGAGCATAACATCGGTCGAATAGTTGCCGTCGCTAATCAAGCACAGCTAGAATAATTCAGCGATTGAATCATCAAAAAAGGAGAGCTTCATCCTGAGTGCAGCGAAGGATCTACCGTAGATCCTTCGGCTCCGCCTCAGCATGAGGCTGATGACCCGATATGTCGGTAGTACTCACACCCAGCGGTACGCGCGGCGTCAAGATGCCAATGCCCAACGCGGTCATCGCCGCGATGACCCGCCTCATCGTCGGTCTGCAGCGCCTCACGCGTGGCCGATTCAAGATGAACGGCCACCCTCTGCTGTTGCTGCGCACCGTTGGCGCCAAGAGTGGCGAACCGCGAACCAGCATGCTCGCCCAATTCCCGGAGCCCGATGGCTCGACCCTGATCGTCGCGTCATTCGGCGGCACCGCGAGGCATCCAGCGTGGTACTTCAACCTGGCCAAACACCCGGATCAGGTGCAGATCGAACGCGCCGGCGAGCTCATCCGGGTTCGACCCCAGTCCCTGAGCGGCGAGGAACGCGAGCAAGCCTGGCAGCGCATCATCACGACCGCGCCGAATTTCGCCGAGTATCAGCGCAAGACCGACCGTGAGATTCCGGTGGTTCGGCTGACACCGATCGGTTGAGCGCGGGCGGCGCCGACAGCAGCGCCCAATCGCAGGTGAGGAGTTTGGAATGAGCGTTTTCAGTCCCGCGGAGATTACCTATCTGCAATCCCAGCGCCTGGCGCGGATCGCGACGTCGGCGGACGGCCAGCCACACGTGGTGCCGGTCGCATTTCGCTACAACCCGGAGACGGACACCATCGACGTCGGCGGACACAACTTTGGGCAGCGCAAAAAGTTCCGCGATGTCCAGCGCAACCCGCGCGTCGCCATCGTCGTCGACGATCTGGAGTCGGTCGATCCGTGGCGTCCGCGGATGCTCGAAGTGCGCGGCCAGGCGGAAGTGCTGTCAACGGGAGGTGACAGCATCGGCCGCGGATTCGATCCTGAAATGTTCCGCATCAAACCGCGACGCATCGTCAGCTTCGGCATCGAAGGCGAAGGTCAATTTCGCATGACTGCGCGTTCGGTTGGGTAGGCAGGCACACGGCGCCGGAACATCACGGGCGGCCGCGGCGTAGCGCTCGACCGGCCAAGACTCCGGTGTGCTGGCCGGCGTCGACGACGACTGCCCCGTTGACGATGACGTACTCGATGCCCACCGGAAACTGCTTGGGCTCGGTGCGTGTGGCGGGTGCGCCAACATGGACTGGGTCGAAGACGACCACGTCGGCTTTGAAGCCGTCACGCAGCAGCCCGCGGTGCGAGAGTCCCAGCCGTTGGGCGGGGAACGACGTCATTTTGCGGATCGCTTGCGATAGTGACAACTGGCCCTCGTCACGGGCGAATTTGCCAAGAATGATGGGAAAGCACCCGTACGTCCGCGGGCTGGGGAACTCCCCGACCAGGACGGCGTCACTGCCCACCATGGACAGTGGGTGGGCGAGGAACCGCGGCAGGCTGCTCGCATCGCCGCTCAGTGCCGTATACGAGATCTGCAGGTCTTCCTCGATGAGCAGGTCGCACAGCGCGTCGACCGGATGCTGCTTGCGCATCGCCGCCACTTCCGCCACTGAGCAGCCCTCATAGACATGGTTGTGCGGCTGCTTGAAATAGGTCAGCCAGATGTCCTGCCAGCTTTGCCCGCGAGGCGCGACTTCACTCCGCAACCGTGCGCGCGCCTCAGGTGATCGCAACGCCTCGCACAACCGGTCGGGCCCACCGTCATGCACCCAATCCGGGAACATGATCAGGAGCCTGGTGCTGCTGTAGACGTAGGGATAGCTGTCGAAGGTCACGTCAAGTCCCTCGTCCCGTGCGGCGTCGACGAGCCCCAGCATGTCGGCCCCGCTGCCGGTTGAAGACAAACGCTGGTAGAAGTGGGTGATGTGCGCGGCGATGCCGGAGCGGCGCCCGATGTCGATGGCCTCGCGAAACGGATCGAGGAACCGATCGCCCAACCGATAGCGCACGTGTGAGTGATAGATGCCTCCCAGCCGCGCCGCTTCCTCCGACAGTCCCACAAGCTCATCGGTATCGGCGTAGCTGCCGGGCGGGTAGTCCAGCCCGGTTGACAGGCCCCAGGCGCCCTCCTCCATCGCTTCGCGCAGCAGTGCCCGCATATCGGCCTGCTCAGCCGCGCTGGCAGGTCGTTCGTCCCAGCCCGCGGCGGCGATGCGGAGGGGTGAATTACCGAGCAGATAGCAGATGTTGACGGCAACCTTCTGATCGAATAGAGCCAGGTACTGCTCGACGGTTGACCAGCGGCCAGGAAGCTCCGGATTGCCGTCCAGGCCGGAGTTGAGCTTGATGAAGCGGTCCAGGTCGTCCTGGTTGCGGAACGGGGCGTAGGAGTTGCCGTCAACGCCGATGACTTCGGTGGTCACGCCCTGCCGCACCTTTGGTTCGTGACGCGGCTCGGCCAGAATGACGAGGCCCGAGTGTGCATGAAAGTCGATGAACCCAGGGCATACGACCTGGTTGGTCGCGTCGATGACTCGCCCAGCCTGCATGTGCGAGACATCGCCGCGCAGAATGGAGACCGTTTCGCCCTCGATGCCCACCGCGGCGCGAAACCCGACATTGCCGGACCCATCGATGACCTGTCCACCGCTGATCAGCACGTCGAACACTGGGTGAAGCTACCATCTCCGCGATCGGCCATGCGTCTGCGCATCACAAACGGCACACTCGTCACCCCGCGCGGCACACTGCCCGGGGACGTTGTCTGTCAGGACGGAACCATCGAACGAGTCGGTGAGCCTGACCAGCAATCGGTCGACCAGCAGATCGACGCAACCGGGCTGCTCGTGTTCCCGGGCTTCATCGACCCGCACGTGCATTCGCGTGATCCGGGGCTGACGCATAAGGAGGACTTCGCACATTCCACGCGTGCAGCCGCGGCCGGTGGCGTGACCACGCTTCTGGAGATGCCGAACGCGATTCCGCCGGTCACCAACGCCGCTCTGTTCGAAGACCGCGCCGCGCAGCACGGCCGCGTGGCATTCGTCGACTTTGGGCTGTGGGGACTCGCCCTCGGCGCGGAGAACCTGGCGGACATCGGCGGCTTGTTCGAAGCAGGCGCGGTGGCGGTCAAGCTGTTCTGGGGCTACGCGCTCGACCGACGTACCCGCGCACTCGTGTACAACGTCGCGTCGGAAGTGGCGGAGAATCTGATCCAGCCACCCGACAACGGCGACGTGCTTGCGCTGTGCCAGGCTGTGGCCCGCGCCGGTGGAGTGCTTGGCGCCCACTGCGAGGACCGCGGCGTGATCGACGCCGCCGAGCGTTCGCTTGGCCACCGCATCACCACGTATGCCGACATGCTCCAGGTCCGCCCTGACACGGCCGAAGCGGTGTCGATCGCCATTGCCGCTGAGCTCAGCGCGGCGAGCGGCTGTCACATCCACGTGGTCCACACCTCGTCGGCGGCGGGTATCAGAGCCGTGCGGCGCGCGCAGGCCGAAGGTGTGCGGCTGACAGCGGAAACATGCCCGCACTACCTCGCGTTCAGCCAGGCCGATGCCGCCTCAGCGGGAGCGGTCATGAAGGTGTACCCGCCCATTCGCTCGCTCGAGGATCAGGCGGCGCTGTGGGACGCGGTGCGCGACGGCACCATCGCGTCCATCGGTTCGGACCACGCCCCGCACACCCTGGCCGAGAAGGCGCAGGATCTGGCAGCGGCGCCGGCCGGCGTGCTGGGCGTCGAGACGATCGGGCGAGTCCTGATCCACGAGATGCTCAGCGGGCGAATCACGGCCGAGCGCGTGGCGGCTGTGCTGTCCGAGGGCACTGCACGTCTGTATGGACTGTATCCGCGCAAGGGATCGCTGGAGCCAGCCGCTGATGCCGACTTCACGCTGGTCGATCCCGCAGCGAACACGATCGTCGACAGCGCCCGCCTGCACTCGCTGCAGCCGCAGACACCCTGGCATGGTCGGACGCTGCGCGGCTCGATCAGCGCGACGATCCTGCGCGGCGAGGTCATCGCCCGTGCGGGCGAACTGGTCGGCGAGCCGCGCGGCCGATTGGTTCGCGCGGAGCACGCACGCACCTCGCCCGATTCACGCCGGCCGACCGCGGCGATGCTGGCGTTCACGCGTGAGCTCGACGAGGTCATCTCGCCCGAGGTCATGCCCGCCACCGTGTTCGATGCCTGACCTGTGCTTCCTGCCGGCAGCCGATCTGGCGCGCCACATCGCCGCGGGCGACATCAGCTCGGTCGAGGCAACCCGCGCGTACCTGGAGCGCATCGAGCAGCATGACCCGCTGCTGCGGGCGTTCATCACCGTCGACGCCGATGGAGCGCTCGGCGCAGCCCGCGCAGCCGACAATGCGCCAACCGCCGAACGAAACCAGCCGCTGCACGGTGTGCCGATCGCCATCAAGGACAACATCCTGACGCGCCAATTGCGCACTACGGGTGGCTCGCGTGTGCTCGCGGACTGGGTTCCTGACCGCGACGCGCCAGTGGTGCGCCGCTTGAGAGAGGCCGGCGCCGTCATTCTCGGAAAGACCAACCTGCACGAGTTTGCGTACGGCGGGACTTGCACCAACGTGGAGTTTGGCGCGGTGCGCAACCCGTGGAATCCGGAACATGTGCCCGGCGGATCGAGCGGCGGCTCCGGGGTGGCAGTCGCGGCTGGCCTGTGCGCGGCCGCGCTGGGCACGGACACGGCTGGCTCGGTACGTCTGCCGGCCTGTCAGTGCGGCGTCGTCGGGCTCAAGCCGACCTACGGCCGAACGAGCATTCAAGACGTCCTGCCACTCGCGTGGTCGTTGGATCACGTTGGGCCCATCACGCGCACCGTCGAGGACGCGGCGGTGCTGCTGGAGGTGCTTGCCGAGACCCCGCCTCCAGCACGATCGGCGGTCGGGATACGCGGCATGCGGCTAGGTGTCCCGCGCGGCTACTTCTTCGACGGCCTGCAGTCCGATGTCCTGGCCGCGGTCGAGCAGGCGCTGCAAGTGCTGCGCGATCTGGGCGCCACCGTGGAAGACGTCGAGTGGCCGGCAGTCCACCTGAGCAATTCGGCGACGTGGACAATCATCCTGGCCGAGGCAATCGCCTTCCATCGGCCATGGTTCCGCGCGCATCCGGAGCGGTACGCACCCGAGACGCGAGCAAACCTCGAGTTGGGTGAGCTGCTGCCCGCGGCGGACTACATCCAGGCACAGCGGGTGCGGGCTGTGCTGCAGCAGCAGGCGCGTGACATCCACGCGCGGGTCGACGCTCTGGTCACGCCGATGCTCGCGATCACACCGCCCCGCATCGGCCAGACCACGGTCGAGGTTGGTGGCAAGGTGAAGGAGATCAATCCTGTCTTCATTCGCCTGGCCGATCCGTTCAACCTGACCGGTCAGCCCGCGATCTCGGTGCCGTGCGGCTTCGGAACGGATGGTCTGCCGATCGGGCTGCAGATCGCAGCAGCGGCCAGCGCCGAACACACCGTGCTGCGCGTGGCCAGCGCGTACGAGAGCGCGACGGAGTGGCACCTGCGCCGGCCGCCGCTGCTCGAACTCGCGCGCCGGTGATCGTCGTTCGCACGCCCACGGCTGCTCTTCGGCAGCAACAGCCCGCGCATCAGCGCGTGTTCAGGCTGGATTCCAGCGCGCGTCCGTCGTAAACGTGCGGTCGGGCGGGAAGGACGTGGGCCGCCAACTACTGGTGCGCAGTGGCGTCAGCGAAATGACCGACAGCGGGTACTTCAGGCGCGGCTCCAGATACTCGAGGTCGCCGAGGTAGCGCAGAATCATGCGGCGGGTCAAATCGACCCATTCGTCGGACCATGTCTCCGACACCACGACGGCGCGACCTTCCACGTTGACGCGGATGTACGGAAAATCGGTCTTGTCCACGACCAGAAACGCACGCTCGTCAGCCTTGACGTTCTTGACGAATTGCGCGTGCGGTTTACCGATGATCCAGTAGACGCGACCGTCCCACTCGTACCAGACAGGACTTACGTACGGCCAGCCGTCCCGTAGCGTGCCGAGTTTGGCGATGCGTCCGCCCTCGCTCAGGAAGCTGTGGATCTCGTCGTGCTTGAGCGGCGCCACGGCGCCCCAGGCTATCAGCCACTGGGGCGCTCGTGCGGCATGAGCCTGGTCCGGTACCGTGGCGTCGATATGAAACGTGTGTATAGCTTGCTCACGGTTGGCGCGCTCCTGGCGAGCGCCTGTACCTCGACGCCGGCTACGCCGACTAGTCCTCCCGTAGCGGGGACCGCCGCGCCAGCAGCCCCGAAGCCGACGACGGCCGCGCCAGCGGCTACCACAGCGCCGGCCGCGCCAGCGGCTACCACGGCGCCCACCGCCGCGGCCAAACCCGCGGCATCGCCCGCGGCAGCGGCCACCACCGCGCCGACGACGGCGGCGGCAGCCGCAAAGCCAACGACGGCCGCCGCGGCAGCACCCACAGCGCCGGCCGCGGCGTCGCAATACTCACAGGACCTGAAGCGCGACGCGGGCATCACCGTCGACACCAGCAAATACAAGAAGGATGGTCCGTACACGATCGCGGCGCTTACGCAAGGACCGGGCAACGGCTGGGGCCTGACGTATGACGTCACCATCCGCGCCGCCGCCGACGGCAACCCGAACATCAAGCAGCTCATCTTCCTGCCCGCCGATCAGGACGCGAACAAAGAAATCAGCGCGATGGAAGACGCCATCTCACAGAAGCCGGACGCCATCGTGCTCGACCCGCTTGGCTCGGCGGCGCTGGTCGCGCCGACCACGCGCGCGATGTCCGCCGGCATCCCGGTCATCCTGTGCGCCAACGGGATCCAGTCCGATAACTTCGTCACCCGCGTCGATATCGACCTGTACCAGGCCGGTTTCCAGGCGGCCGATGGTCTCGGCAAGAGCCTGAACGGCAAGGGCAACGTGGTCATGTTCAGCGGCATCGCGGGTGTCGACGCCGCCGAGACCTGGAAGAAGGCCGGCGAGGACGCATTCAAGCAATTCCCGGACATCAAGATCGTCGCGTCCGAATACGCCCAATGGTCGGTGGCAACCAGCAAGGAAAAGATGGCCGCGATCATGGCTGCTAATCCGCAGATCGACGGCGTGTGGGCAGGTGGCGGCGAGATGGCACTGGGCGCCGCGTTGGCCTTCCAGGACGCAAACAAGACACACCCCAAATACGGCTTCGCCAACGTGCTGAATGGCTTCCTGCGCCTGGCCAAGGAGCGCAACCTGGTGTTCACCGGCGTGCCCGATCCGCCATCGATGTCGAAGGCGTGCCTGGATACCGCGGTCGACGTGCTGCAGGGCAAGCCGGTCAAGAAGTTCATCAATGTTGCCGAGTCCATGCCGGGTAGCGCCGCCTACGATCAGACGCAAGTCGACAAGTACTACGTGCCCGATCTGAATGACGACTTCGTGCCACCCGCGGCGGTGCCGGTCAAGGCGTACTCGGACGGCGGTTTCGCGCGGAAGTAGACGGACAGCACGGCGTGCCAAGCCTGGGCTCCGCCGCGGAGTGCGTGCTTCGGGTGCACGATGTCGCCAAAGCATTCAGCGGTATCCAGGCCCTGGGTGGCGTGTCATTCGACCTGCGGCGCGGTGAGATCCACGCCCTGGTAGGCGAAAACGGCGCAGGCAAATCGACGCTCATCAAGATCGTCGCTGGGGCGTACATGCCCGACAGCGGCGGCATCGAGGTGGACGGCGTCACCTACGAAGCCCTCTCCCCTGAGGAAGCTGCTCGCCTCGGGGTGCGCGTTGTCTACCAGGACTTCAACCTGGTGCTCGAGCTATCGGTGGCTGAAAACATCTTCCTCGGCGCACAACCGATCGGGCGTTTTGGACTCCTGGACACCACCGCACGACGTCGCCGCACCGCCGCGCTACTCGAGCGACTCGGCGCCCAACTGGACCCGGACCGACTTGTCAAGCACCTCACGATCGGCGAGCAGCAGATTGTCGAGATCGCCAAGGCGCTCGCAACGGACGCGCGGATTCTGATAATGGACGAGCCCTCGGCGGTGCTGCCCAGCCACGATATGGAACGGCTGTACGGCGTCATCCGCGCGCTGCGCGCCGAAGGCACGAGCATCATCTACATCTCGCACCGCCTGGACGAGATCTTTCGGATTGCCGACCGGGTCACGGTGTTGAAAGACGGGCGATCGGTCATGACCACGCCAGTAGCCGAGACCTCGCGGGCGGCGCTGGTGAACTCCATGGTCGGTCGGCAGCTTACCGAGCAGTATCCAGCGCCCGATGCGCAGTTGGGCGAAACGCTCCTGGAGGTACGCGACCTGTGCGTCGACGGCTGCGTATACGACGTCTCGTTCTCGGTGCGCTCCGGCGAGATTGTCGGACTGGCCGGCCTGGGCGGTAGCGGCCGCACGACCGTCGCGCGAGCTCTGGTCGGTCTCGCCAGGATCGACGCTGGCGAGGTACGCGTCGGCGGCCAACCGGCGCCTCGCAATCCTGCTCACGGGGCACGACTGGGCGTCGCCCTGATCCCCGAAGACCGCAAGGCGCACGGCCTGGTCCTGAGCCACAGCGTCCGCTTCAACGTGACGCTTCCCAACCTGATGCGGCTGCTGCGTTGGGGCTGGCTGTTGCTCCGCCGGCGGGAGGCAGCGCTGGTCGAGAGCGCGGTGCAGCGTTTGCAGATCCGGCCGCCAGCGCCCGAAACGGCAGTCGAAAACCTGAGCGGTGGTAATCAGCAAAAAGTGGTGCTCGCCAAGTGGCTGGCGTCTCGGCCGCGTCTGATCGTGCTGGACGAGCCGACCCGCGGCGTCGATGTCGGCGCCAAGGCGGAAATCTACCTGCGCATGCGCGAGCTGACGCGTGACGAGGTCGGGATCGTCATGATCTCCTCCGAGCTGCCGGAGCTGCTGGGCATGAGCGACCGCATCCTGGTGTTCCACGAAGGCCGTGTCAGTGGCGAGCTTGCGAGGTCTGCTGCGACGGAGGCCGCGGTCATGCACCTGGCAATGGGCTCACTCGTCGCGGAGGCGGGATAAGGTCGTGGCCAGCAGCGTCGTTCGGAGCGGTAGCTCTTTAGTGCTGCCGTTGCGCGGGCCGGCAGCGCGCATCGGCGCCTGGTCGCAGCGCGTGGACGGTTCGATCCTGCTGATCTACGCACTGGTCGTGCTCGTCGGCATCGGTGCCGGGATCTACTCCGAGCGCTTCCGTGATCCCGGCAATCTGACCAATGTGCTGCGCCAGACGATCGTGCTGGGCCTGCTGGCGATCGGCCAGAGCCTGGTGATCCTCGCCGGCGGCATCGACATGAGTGTGGCGCTGATCGCCCGCCTGTCCACGCTGATCGTCGCGGTGCTCTTCGGCGGCGATGAGGCGCTCATGCTGCCGCTGCTTGCGCTGGGACTCGCGATCGGCGCGGCGCTGGGATTGGTCAACGGACTGATCATCACGCGCGTCTACGCGAGCCCATTCATCGTGACCTTTGGGATGTTCAGCATCCTCAACGGAGTGTGTCTGGCGATCGCGTCCAGTCCAGTCGGCAAGATTCCAGCGGCCTACCTCGGGCTGTACGATGCGCGACTCGGCCCGCTGCCGATCTGTGTGCTGGTGATGGCGGTGATCTGGGCTGCTGCCTGGCTGCTGACCAGTCGCACGCGCTTCGGCCGCGCGCTGTATGCGGTTGGTGGCTCGCCGCGCGTCGCACGCCTGGCGGCGATCAATGTCTCGCGCACGTTGCTGTGGGCGTACGTGCTGAGCGGCGCTTGTGGCGCCGCTGGCGGTCTGTTCATCCTGGCGCGGAGCGGCGTAGGCGATCCAAAGATGGCCGATGGTCTGGAATTTCAGTCGATCGTCGCCGTGGCGCTGGGCGGAATCAGCCTGTCGGGTGGTCGCGGAACGATCGTCGGCACCCTCGGCGGGGTGCTGCTGCTGGGCGTCGTCGCCAACATGTTCAACATCCTCCAGGTGGACTCGTTCTTCCAGCAGCTCATTCTGGGCCTGGTCGTGCTGATCACCGTCGCCACCTATCGGACGGCGCGGACAGCATGAGCACGACCAGCCTGCCGATGGCGCGCGCGCTGCGGACGACTGGCCCATCGCCGCGCTTCGTGCGCGGTGTCGATCTGGCAGGCCAGTGGGCAGCCCCAGTTGCCAGCGTGATCGTTCTGCTGATGGCGGCGGTGTTCGTGCCCCGGTTCTACGAGCCGGGCAATCTGAGCACGGTGGCGATCCAGGCGGCGGTGCTGGGTATCGTCGCGACCGGTCAGATGCTGGTTTTGCTGGTGGCAGGTCTCGATCTGTCGGTCAATGCCGTACTCGGTCTGGGCGCTGTCATCGTCATCTCCAACCAGCAGGGTTTCTCGCCACTTTCGCTGCTCGAGGCGCTGGGGATCGCGCTCGGCGTTGGGCTGGCCAATGGCTTGCTGGTCGCCTGGCGCAAGGTGCCGCCGTTCATCGCGACGTTCGGCATGCTCATCTTCGTCAGTGGGGCGCGACTGGCGTACACCCACGGCCAGGCAAGCGGCAATGTCCCGGAGTGGCTGCGTGTGGTCGGCATTGGCCAGGTCGGTCCGCTGCCGAACGCCACCCTGACCTGGATCGTGGTGCTGCTGCTGGCTGGTGGGGTGCTGGCGCTTACCCGCTATGGCCGCTATGTGTACGCGGTGGGCGCCAACTATGAAGCGGCGCGTTACGCGGGCGTGCCCACACGCGAGGTCGTCATTGCCTGCTACGTCACCTGCTCGGTGCTGGCGCTGGTCGCCGGGTTGGTGCTGAGCGGCTATATCGGCTACGTCGACCAGCGCCTGGGGACTGACTTCAACGTGAACTCGATCGCAGCCGCGATTGTCGGCGGCACCACCTTCAGCGGCGGTCGCGGCAACCCGCTGGGCGTCGCGGCCGGCGCGATCCTGCTGAGCATCCTGCTCAACCTGGTGGTCGTCGCTGGTCTGCCGATCAACTGGCAGCTCGCGGTCCAGGGTGTCGTGCTGGTGGTGGCGACGGCGATCCAGGGCATGCGCGCCCATTTGCTCAGCCGATGACCAGGCTGCTCGTCGTCAACCCGAACACGAGCCGCGAGATGACACACACCATCCGGGTCTCCGCCGAGGCGGCGGCGAGCGCCACCGGTGTCGAGGTCGATGCCATCTGCCCGGCCAACGGCCCGGAGTCGATCGAAGGACGCTTCGACGAGGTCGTCAGCGCCTACTGGACACTGGATTGCGTGATGCAGGTGGTCGAGCGCTACGACGGGGTGGTCGTGGCCTGCTACGGCCCGCACGCCGCGATCGAGGGCATCCGCGAAGCAACGGACCTGCCAACGATGGGCATCATGGAGGCCTCGATTCTGTATGCGCTGCCACTCGGCTCGCGCTTCGGCATCGTAACCACGTCGCCGCGTTGGCAGCCCCTGCTCGCGGAAGGCCTGAAGTTGCTGGGTGTGGAGAGTCGCTGCGCGTCGGTGCGTAGCTCGGGCCTGGCGGTGCTCGACCTGGATCGGCTGCCACGCGAGGAAGTCTGCGCGCGGCTGGCCGACGAAGCGCGCATCGCGGTCGAACAGGATGGCGCCGAAGTCATCCTGCTCGGCTGCGCGGGCATGGCCGGGCTCCAAGAGGTGGTCGCCAGCGCGGTGCACGTACCGGTTGTCGACGCGGTCTGGGCGGGTGTGACGTTGGTTGGCGCCCTGGCGCGCGCGGGCGCGCGCACCAGCAAGCGCAACCTCTACCAGCCCGTCGAGCCACGGCCGACGGTGGACGCACCGCCAGGGGTGAGCCGAATCTATCGACCAACGTAGCCAACTCCCCGCTTCCATCCGGAACACCCATCGCGGCCCGCGTGTGACGGCCGCTTGCAGTGCCCGGTACTATGGCCGCGCCGGTGCGGGCGTGGCGTGATTTGCCTGGTCCCGGCAGGTGGACAGTGTCGCTTTTTGACGTGCTGGTCCGGAACGGACAGGTGGTCACCCCGCACGGAGTCGTTCGCGCGGATGTGGCCATACGCGGCCACGCGATCGCGGCCCTGATCGATTCATCTGAGTCCGTCGAATCGCGCAGCGTCGTCGACGCAACTGGCCGCTACGTGTTGCCTGGCGGCATCGACGCGCATGTGCACTTCGACCTCGAGCTCATGGGCAAGGCCAAGCACACGTTCGAGAGCGGCACCATCGCCGCCGCCTTCGGAGGCACGACCACGGTCATCGATTTCGCGCTCGACTTCTCGGGCAAACCCGGCTCGCTGATCGAGCGCATCGAGCGCCGGCGCGCCCAGGCCGAGGGCAAGGCGGTCATCGATTTCGCCTTCCACTGCGGCATCAACGACGGCTCCGACTCGACGCTCGACGACGTCGAGCGCCTGGTTGCGGCTGGGGTGCCGTCGTTCAAGTTGTTCACCGTGTACCGCGACATGAATCTGTACGTGAACGACGCGACGTTGCACAGCGTGCTCGAGCGCCTGGCCGCCTGCGGCGGGATGGCCGCGGTACACACCGAGAACGCCGACCTGGTCGAGTATTACACGCGGCGTCTTCTCGCAGAAGGCAAACGCAGTCCGGCCGACTATCCGCGCAGTCGTCCAGCCGTCGCCGAAGCGGAATGCATTCGGCGGGTCATCTACCTCGCAGGCGCGACGAAGGCGCCCGTGTACATCGTCCACATCGCGGCGGCCGAGGCGCTCGCGGCCGTACGGCAGGCCAGAGTCGCGGGCCAGCCGGTGTACGGCGAAACGTGTCCACACTACCTGACGTTGACCGAGGAGATGTACCAGCGACCCGATGCCTACAACTACATCATGAGTCCGCCGCTGCGGCAGGCGTCGGACAACGCCGCACTGTGGGAGGGGCTGGCCGGAGGGTGGTTGGCGACGGTCTCGTCGGACGACAACTCTGTCGACGTCGAAGACAAACGCGCCGGCCAGGAATCGTTCGACCGCTCTTCGCCTGGCTGCGTCGACGTCGAGACACGACTGCCAATCGTGTATGCCGAGGGCGTCGCCAAACAGCGCCTGTCGATCGAGCGAATGGCAGAGGTCACCGCGACCAATCCCGCGCGCATTTTCGGTCTATTGCCGACGACCACCATCGCGAAGGGGCGGGTGATCGTCGACGAGGGGCAGTTCCTGGGACATCCTGGGGACGGCTCGTTCGTGGAACGCAGCATTGCCCCGGAGGTCCTGACGCGGCCGTGCTGAGCCGGAGAGGAGGTCAAGCATCGTCCACGCGCCGAGTTGTTTCTCCTCAGAGAAAGATCGGCCGGTCTTGTCTACGCCAATGCAATGCTCGACCGGTTCGTCTCGGTAGGCAAGGAGGGCCTGCAGTACCTTAATCAACCCGCTTGCCGGAAACACGAGCCGGTCCTCGTGGCGGGATCTTTGAAGCCATCCCACCCATTCCATTCCCGAGTCTGTGGCGCACCGACACGCGGTCGATCGTCGGGTCCGTTCTGCTGGCAGTCGCGTTCAGCGCCAACATGCAGATCACCGAGCGCCTGGACACGGCGACAGTCGGCGGCATCATCCCGTGGACCGCGATCCCGTTCGGGATCATGTGGTTCACGGCCGCATGCTTCTTCTTCGGCATGACCGGTGGTTTGATCGTCGCCAGCTTCAATCCCATCATCGCCATCCTGACGGCTACCGGACCACTTGCGCCGGTCCACTTCACGATCAACTGGTCCTTCTGCATTCCGATGGCGCTGATGGCCGCGTACGTGCTGAAGCGCGGCAAGCCGGTCTCGTACACGACCTACCTGGCGATGGTCATGGTCTCCGAAGTGGCGATCGCCACGAGCCTCATTCCCGTCTGGTTGTTCCTGTTCAAGTTCAGTGCCCCGCAGGTGCTCGGCTTGTGGGTATGGGCCGTTGCTGAGGGGTTGCCGGGTTCGATCCTGGGGTTCATCTTCGTCCGCAGTGTCGCCAAGTCCGGTGTGTTGTCGTCGTGACGCGCCAGATTGAGGGAGGGATCGAGTGAAACTGCTGGTGAGCGGCGTGGTGGTCACCGCCGCGATCATTGCGTTCGTCTTCGTGTGGATCTATCTGGCCTCACAGGGCGCGGTGCCGGTCATCCAGGCGCCACTGGAGAGCGTGAGTCCGATAGTCCGTATCCTCGTCCTGGTCGCACTCGCGGCCGTCATAGCCTGGCTGTACATGCGCGCGTATCCACGCAAGCGCTCGCTGTAGTCCAACCACTCCCGAAAGGAACTCGCCACGGCTCCGACCACCACGCCGCCAGTTATCGAGCTCGACCACGTCACATTCCGCTATCCGCAAGACGAGCGGCCGATCCTGACAGACGTGTGCGTGCGGGTCGAGCCGGGCGAATTCCTGGGGATTGTCGGTCCAACCGGCTCGGGTAAGACCACGCTGCTGTATCTGATGGCGGGGATCATCCCGCATTACTACCGCGGCAATGTTGAAGGCCAGGTGACGATCGACGGTGTGCCGATCGGTGATCTGTCACTGGGACAACTGACTGAACGGGTGGGTGTCGTGCTGCAGGACCCGGAGGCGCAGTTGTTCAACCTGCTCGTGCGCGATGAGCTGGCCTGGGGCCTGGAAAATCGCGGCCACAGTCGCGCGGATATCGCCCGCGAGGTCGCGTCGACCGTGAGCTTCTTTCACATCGAGCACCTGCGGGAGCGCATCACGTACGACCTTTCTGGCGGCGAGAAGCAGCGCGTCGCGCTCGCCGCCGTACATGCGCTAGCGCCACGAGTGTTTCTATTCGACAATCCCACGTCGCAGCTCGACCCGTTGGGCGCCGCCGACGTCCTCGACAGCGTGCGGCAGCTGGCCAGCACGCACGGGTTCAGCATCGTGCTGGTGGAAGACAAGGTCGACGAGCTGGTGCGCGTGGCGGATCGCATCGTGCTGCTCGACGACGGCCGTATCACGCTCGCCGCGACGCCGCGTGAGTTCTGCCTGAGCTCGGATGCGCTGCGCCACGCCGGCGTCAGGTCAACCCAGGTCGCCGAGCTTAGCGCTTCGCTCAGCGCCGCCGGCGTGCATCTTTCCGATCCGATCCCAATCACCCTGGAGGAAGCCGTACCCGCGCTGCGCGGCCTCGTCGCGAGCAGCCCATGACCGCTGAGACGTCATCGGTCCGCGTCGACCACGTGCAGCTCGAGTACCCGCCACCGCGCCGCATTCGGGCGCTGGCAGACATCTCGTTTGAGCTACCCACAGGCGCGTTCGCGGCGATCGTGGGCCAGAACGGCAGCGGCAAGACATCCCTGGCGCGCTGCATCAGCGGCTTCCTGAAGCCGACCGGCGGCCGCGTTCTGGTCGGTGAGCGCGATGTGCAGCGACTACATCCAGCCACACGTGCGCGCCACATCGGCTACGTGTTCCAGAACCCGGACCATCAGCTGTTCAAAGAGAGTGTCTGGGACGAGGTCGCGTTTGGTCTCCGCAACCTGCACATCGGGGGCGTTGAGCTGGAGACACAGGTCGAGTCCACGCTACGGCGACTCGAGCTGTGGCAGCAGCGCGACCGTCATCCGTTCCGCCTTTCGAAGGGCGACCGCCAGCGACTGGCTATCGCGGCCGTAATCGTGCTGCGACCGCGCGTCTTGATCGTCGACGAGCCAACCACTGGCCAGGACCCGTCTCGCTCGCGCGAGATCATGGACCTGCTGGCGGAGCTCAACGCGGACGGCACCACAGTCGTGGTGATCACCCACGTCATGGAGCTGGTGGCGGAGTATGCGCAGCGCGTGCTCGTCCTGCATGCTGGTCGGCTACTGCTTGCGGGCACGCCGCGCGACGTGTTCGCGCAGCCGGAGGCGCTGGCGACGACTCGCATCAGTCCTCCCCCGATTACGCGCCTGGGATTGGCGCTCGGCCTCGAACCGCTGCCCATTACCATCGACGAGGCGCGCGACGCTATCCTGCAGCGCCTTGCGGTGCCTGCGCACCGGTGGTGAAGTTTCTGTATCAGTTCTCCGCCGGCGACTCCTTCGTGCACCGACTCGATCCGCGCACCAAGCTGGTCTTTCTGCTGTGCTTTCTGATCGCGACCTTTCTGGTGCCGCAGCCATGGGTGATGCCCCTGCTGATCATCGCCATTATCTGGCTTCTGGCTGGCATCAGCCCGCTCGAGTATCTGCCGTTTCTGCTGTTCCTGCTGCCGCTGATGCTGGCCATCACGATCGTGCACGTGCTGTCCGATGGGCCACCCTTCTTCGACCTCAACATCTTTGGTTTGGTGCCGCTATCGCGGGTCGGGCTCGAAGCGGGCTTGCTGGTGGCGTTCCGACTGGCGGCGATGGGTATCGCGTTCATCATGTTCTCGATGACCACCGACCCCTTCGATTGGGGCATGGCGATGTACCTCAGCGGCCTCAGTTATAAGGTGGCATTCATGTTCGCGTTCGCCATGCGCTTCTTCCCGCTGCTGCAGGAAGAGCTGATCGTCATCCGCAATGCGCTTGCGGCGCGTGCGTATCATGCGGTCGGCTCGCGCAACCCGGTGACGTTCCTGGTGGGCGTCGGCGTCTCGATCATGCCACTTGGCCTGGGCGCTCTCCGCCGCAGCCAGGACATTGCGCTGGCCATGGAGTTGCGTGGCTTCAACTATGCCGAGGCGCACGGGATCCGGCGCACGGTCTTCCGTGACATCCGCCTCCGGCCGGCCGACTATGCCGTGATGATCGCGTCTGGCGTACTCCTGGTTGGCGTAACGGTCGTGTCCATCCAGGTCGGCAGCTTTCCATCCATACCGACACCGTGGCTGGTGTTCCTGGGCGTGCTGGTAGTCCTGTTGGGGATGGTGGCGTGGCGGATCAGCCACACGATCAGCCAGTCTGGGTCGACCAGCCACGGCAGCGTCTGAAGCGATACCAGGTAGATCCGGCGGCCTGCTCGTACTCGCTGGCGTAACTGATCGATTCGATGCCGACACCGATTCTGACGACGAAACTGTATGTCCCCTCAGCTCCGCCTCGAGTGGTGCCGCGGCAACGGTTGATCGAGCAGCTGAACGAGGGCCTTCACCGCAGACTGACGCTCATCTCCGCGCCCGCTGGATTCGGGAAAAGCACGCTCCTCAGCGCGTGGGTCGCCGGTTGCGATCGGCCAGTAGCGTGGCTGTCACTAGACGAAGATGACAACGACCCGACACGCTTCCTGATCTACGTCGTCGCTGCGCTTCGGACCATTGCGCCGGCCATCGGAGACGCGTCTCTGGCGTCGCTCGAGTCCCTTCAGCCACCGCCAGCGGAGTCGACTCTGACGGCGCTGCTCAACGAGATCACTTCGCTGCCGGTCAATTTCGTCCTTGTTCTCGACGATTACCACGTCATCGATGCCAAACCCGTTGACGATGCGCTCACCTTCTTACTCGAGCACCTACCACCACATATGCGCGTGGTCATCGCCACCCGTGAGGATCCGCAGCTCCCCCTGGCACGGCTTCGCGGAAGGGGCGAGCTGTCCGAAGTACGCGTCACAGACCTGCGCTTTACCGCGTCCGAAGCCGCTGGCTTCCTCAACGAGGCGATGGCTCTCAACCTTGCAGCGGAAGACATCGCGATTCTGGAAGGCCGCACCGAAGGATGGATAACTGGCCTGCAACTGGCGGCGCTGTCATTGCAGGGACATCCTGATAGGGCTCGCTTCATTCAATCCTTCAGCGGCAGTCACCATTTCGTGCTGGACTATCTGCTCCAGGAAGTCCTGCAGCGGCAGTCCGACAGTGTCCAGGCATTCCTGTCGCGCACGTCCATTCTCGACCGACTGTGCGGCCCGCTCTGTGACGCGGTTCTGCACGACGCCACTGCCCGCGGCCAGGCAACCCTGGAGTATCTCGAACGCGCCAACCTGTTCGTCGTCCCACTGGACACCGAGCGCCGTTGGTACCGCTATCACCACCTCTTCGCCGACCTGCTGCGACAGCGAATGGACCACAGCACCTCGTCGGAGGCGGAGGTCGGGGAGCTACACATTCGTGCGAGCCAGTGGTACGAGGACCACGGCCAGGAGGTTGAAGCCTTTCGTCACGCGGCGTCCGCCAATGATGTCGAGCGAGCCGCACGCCTCATCGAGGGGCAGGGCGTACCCCTGCACTTTCGCGGCGCCGATGCCCCTGTATTGAAGTGGCTGCAGTCGCTGCCGACGACGGTGCTCGACGCGAACCCGTCGTTATGGGTGACGTATGCCACGGCTCTGTTTTTCAGCGGTCGTCATACCGCCGTTGAAGAGAAACTCCGGGCTGCTGAAGCCGCCTTGCAAGGCACCAAAGAAGACGCGAGGCACCGAGATCTAGTCGGACGCATCGCCTCCATACGCGCCACGTTGGCGATCATTCAGCACGATGCGGACACCATCATTAGCCAGTCCCGTCGTGCCCTGGAGTATCTGCACCTTGACAACCTGCCGATCCGCATGGCCACCACGTACACGCTTGGCCACGCGTATCAACTGCAGGGAGACCGGGCGGCGGCCCACAGGACGTACGCCGAAGTCATCTCGATCAGTACGTCGTTCGGCGACTCCATCTACACGATCGCAGCCACACTGGGTCTCGGCCAGGTGGAGGAAGCCGACAACCAGCTGTCTCTGGCGCAGCGGTCCTACGACCGCGCTGTCGAACTGGCGGGTGATCCGCCCCGAACGATTGCTGCCGAAGCGCATCTCGGCCTGGCCCGCATCTACTACGAATGGAACGAACTGCATGCTGCCCAACAGCACAGCCAGCAATGTCTGGAACTGACGCGGCAGGTCGAAAGCGTCGACACCTTCGTCTCGTATGCGGTGTTTCTCGCCCCATTGCGGGTTGCCGAGGGAGATGTGCCTGGCGCCGTCGCCATTCTGGCTGAGGCTGAAGAGTTCCTGCGCCAACACAACTTCTGGCGTCGGATGCCCGATGTTGCCAGCGCTCAGGTGCTGACACTCCTTCGCCAGGGCCATCTGGCGGCGGCAGCGCATCTGGCTGAGACGCACGAGATCCCCATCAGCAAGGCCCGCGTCCATCTGGCCGCGGGAGATCCGGCCGCGGCGTTGACGGTGCTGGAGCCGGTGCGTGAGCGCGTCGAGGCACAGGGTTGGCCAGACCAGCGGCTCGAGGTGATGCTTCTGCAGTCCGTCGCGCTCGATGCGCGTGGCGATCGCGGTGAGGCTTTGCAATTGCTCCTTGACGCGCTGGCGCTCGCCGAGCCAGGCGGATTCGTCCGAAGCTTCGTTGACGAAGGCGTCCCGATGGCTCATCTCCTCGGCGCGGCCGCTCCGCTCGGGCGAATGCCGGCCTACGTCGCGAAACTGCTGGCGGCGTTTGAGCCCGAACGACAGACAGGCGACGACACATCATCTCGGGCTGCCGGCTTGATCGAACCTTTGAGCCAACGCGAGCTAGAAGTCCTGCGCCTCATTACGCAAGGCCTGTCGAATCACGAAATTGGGGAACGGCTGGTTCTCGCCCTGGACACGGTGAAAGGGCACAACCGCAAGATCTTCGGCAAGCTTCAGGTCCAGAGGCGCACCGAGGCTGTCGCACGTGCCCGCGAGCTAGGTCTGGTCTAGCCCCTCGGTCTCCCGACAACAACACCCCGGACAACACTTTCGTGTCTGTGTCCAAAGACCGTGGCGGAGTCATGCTCATTGCAGGAATGGATCCAGGCCAACCGATGGACTATCAGATCAGGATCAAGGGCCAGCTGGGTCGTGAATGGACGGACTGGTTTGACGGCTTCGCGATCGAGCTGGACGACAACGGCGACACGCTGTTGAGCGGGCCAGTCGTCGATCAGGCCGCATTACACGGGCTGCTCAGAAAGGTGCGCGACCTGGGCATGCCATTGATCTCGGTATCACAACCACAGAATAAGGAGAAACGGATGCAATCGACTTTGCAAGGCCGCTACGGCCCCAACTCGTACCGCAAGACCGCGATAACCGTTGGGGTGATCTACCTCGCGGGCATGGTTGTTGGCATAGGTGGCAATGTCATCATTCAGTCGATCCTCGGAGCGCCGGATCATCTCGCCACGCTGTCCGCAAACAGCACGCTGGTGGCAGTCGGCGCGCTGCTGTGGCTGCTAGCCGTCGCTGGCGACGCTGCTCACGGGATCCTCATGTTCCCGGTCCTGAAACAATTCAGCGAGCGCGTGGCGTTCGGCTACTTCGGTGCCAGGATCATGGATGCACTCTTTGTTGGCATCATGGCGCTCTTCATTCTCTTTCAACTACCGCTCGGCGCCGAGTATGTGAAGGCCGGACCCTCCGATACGTCCTACTTGCAGGGCCTGAGCGCTGTGCTCATGCAGGCGCAACTGTATGCCTATCACTTTGGCATGATCACGGTCGGGTTCGCTGGTTTGATGCTGAACTACGTGTTCTACAGGGCACGGCTGCTGCCGCGGATCCTGGGAGTCTGGGGCCTGGTTGGCTACGCGGTCATTCTCGGCGGGTCTGTGTTGGAGGTCATGGGCATCGACCTGAGCCTGATCCACACGCTTCCGGGCGGTCTGTGGGAGCTGTCCATCGGCGTGTGGCTGATCGCCCGGGGATTCAGCTCGGCGCCGGTTCTCGCGGAGCGGACGGTCTCATCGACGAGCCCGGGCGTGCCATCACCCGCGGCGACCTGACGAGCACGGGCCATCCGCTGATTTTGAGTGCGGTACCGTACGGTGTCTGAGGAGGCGGTAAGGGTGACCCAGATCGACGTGTTCAGCCTGCCCTTCAGCTATTGGGTCGGCATGGACACCGACCCGCGCACACCGTCGGAGGCGCTTGCGGAGTTCAACCACTTCTATAGCACGACGCACGTAGGCGAGGTCGTCGCTGCGCACCCGGGCTTCGTCGGCGGCAGCCGCTATGAGCTCGTCGCCACCGAGTCGCCGCACACCGCGCTGAGCGGTCCGCGCTGGCTCGCTGTCTACGGGATGGCCGACGAGGCCGCGGCGGTGCAATATCTCAAAGACAACGAACGACCCTGGCTGCATCGGCGCAAATATTCGCCCTGGCCGCCGGCCCGCAAGCGCGCGAAGACGGTCTGGCGCATGCTCTGGCGTTCGACCGCCAGCACGGGCTCGCTAACGAGACCGACTGAGCTCGCGCTGCTGCTCGGACTGAATGATGCGCCCGAGCTGGCTGTCCTGCCCGGGTACGGCCGCGCAACATGCCTCGAGCTGTACCGCGGGTTCGAGCCCAAGGAGTCAGGTGCTCCGCGGGTGTGTGTGATTCACGAGTCTGACCGCGAGCAGTCGCCCACTGATCTTCCATCTACGCGCGACGAAAGAGTGGAAGCGCAGTGGCGTCTGCAGTACCGTCGCATTCCGCTTCCCGAGTAAGTCATTCACGCGTCGCAGTGCGACCGCCGAGCTGTCGTGGGACAATCCCCGCGTGAGCGCCGACAAGCAGCTGGCTGCCCTGGCAGAGATCCATGCGCTGTTCCAGGACCACGGCGTCGAGTACTGGTTGTTCGGCGGCTGGCAAAACTAGCTGCACATCGCAGGCAATTCAGGACTGAAAGTGACCGCTATCTTGTTTATCGTATCCACATGGACATGAAAATCGAGTTGATCATCCTGCCGGTCTCCGACGTTGATCGCGCCAAGAACTTCTACGTCGACCAGGCTGGGTTCCACGCCGATTTCGACCACACCGTGAATGAGAACCTGCGCTTCGTGCAGCTGACGCCGCCGGGCTCGGCCTGCTCGATCGCCATCGGCAAGGGGCTCACGGACAAGGCGCCCGGTTCCGTGGGCGGACTTCTCATGGTGGTGCCGGACACCGACCAGGCGCACAAGGAGCTGTCCGCGCGGGGTGTCGCGGTGACCGACATCCACCAGGAGGAGTGGGGTCGCTTCACCGAGTTCAGCGATCCCGACGGCAACAGCTGGTCACTCCAGCAGCTGCCCAAGCGCGGCTAGCCGCTGCGCGCGGCACGGGTCACTTGATACGCTCCTCGAGGATCGACCGTGCCGTACATCGCTGACCCACGGGTTGACGCGTATATCGATGCCCTACCCGGTTGGCAGCAAACAATTTGCCGACAGGTCCGCGACCTGGTCCACGCCGCAGACCCAGATGTCGTCGAGACGATCAAACGGACGCACCAGCCGTACTTCGTCCTCGACGGCAATATCTGCGCGCTGCTGGCTGCCCGGGACCACGTCAACGTCTTTCTGTACGACGGCGCGATCGTTCCCGATCCCGAGGGAATCATCACCGCTGGGCACGACAACAAGACCGCCCGCACCGTCGCAGTACGCCAGGGTCAAGCACTCAACGCGCCAGCCCTCAGCGCCATGCTCAAGCACATCATCGCGAACAATCGCGCCGGCGGCTGGCGTACGTTGAAGCGCTCAGCCGACGGCGCTCCCGAGTAGCTTCCTGACGCCACCGTCCGACGAGTGCCGCGGCCTCACCAGCCGCGCCAGGCCGTCAGTCGGGCCGGACCATCAGCAGCATGTTTGTCGATGCGTCGCCGATCCAGATGCGATGGTTCCTGTCCAACGTCAGGCCGTGCACTTCCGGACCTGCGATCCGCCACTCGTCCAGGAGGTCGCAACTCCGCGGATCGAACCGCAAGATGTGGCCACCGTTCGTCTCCGCCACGCTCAAGCTGCCGTCGCGCTCGTCCCAGAACATACCGTGCGACCGCGGCAACGGGAACGCGATGGTGCCCAACACGTCGCCGGTTTCGGCGTCGAGATGCTCGACCTTCCGCGCGCCTGGTCGGCTGACCCACAGCGTGCCACTCGCGCCTGGACCGAGGTTCAACTTGCCCGCCGGCGCGGTCGGGTGTAGCTCCGGCGTCGGCTCGGCAGCACGCGGGGGCCGTTCATCGGGACCGTAGGGCCGCCACTGCAAGCCGTGCACGCCGCCCTCCTCCGATAACACGAGATACCCCGAGCACTGTCCTGACTGGGCATCGTGCCGGAAGACGATCGACGGCCGCGTATTCGAGGCAACCCACACCGACCCGGCGCCGAACGTGATGCCACTGGCGTTGCGGGCTGGAGTCGGAAAGCTGGTCAGCAGTTTCCCGTCGTAGTCGACGAGATAGCAGTGGTTGTCGCGCTGATCGCACAACCACAGTCCCTCGGGTACGGCTTCCAGCCCGTTGACCTGCAAGCCGGGCGCCTGGAACATGATTTGCGCCGTTGCGCTGCGCACCTGTGTCGAGCTCATAGTCCTGGCTGCACAGCTTACGCTAGAGGCATGCTGACGATCGACGCGCAGGTCCACGCCTACGAACGCAACCACCCCGGCCGTCCGTGGGTCGGAGTCCTGCAGGGCCCGGCCGAGGTCACCGGCGATCAGATGGTGGCGGCTATGGACGCGGTCGGAGTTGACGGCGCGATCCTGGTCTCGCCGTTTTCCTTGTACCGCTATGACGCCAGCTACGCGCTCGAGGTGCATGCGAAGCACCCCGACCGCTTCGGCCTAATCAAGCCGGTCGACCCGAGTGACCCCGCGGTGGCAGAGACGATCGCCGAGTGGGCTGCCACGCCGGGCACGGTCGGCGTGCGCGTCATGCTGAACCGCGACCTCTCGTCGGACCCCGCCGATCCCGGCATCAACCGCGTCCTCGCGACTGCCGCTCGCCACTCCCTGCCGGTCAATCTCCTGGCGTGGGGGCGGCTCGATCAGGCCCGCGAGCTGGCTGCGCGCAATCCCGATACTCAATTGGTGATCGACCACCTCGGGCTGCAGCAGCCGTTCGAGCCGCCGCCGCCCGCGGAGCCATTCGCCGATTTGCCGAAGGTCCTGGCACTCGCCGCCGAGCCCAACATCGCGATCAAGATCACCGGCGCCTGCACCCTGTCTCACGAGCCCTTCCCGTATCGGGACATCTGGGATTCCCTCGGCCGCATCTTCGATGCCTTCGGGCTGGATCGCTGCCTGTGGGGCACAGACTGGACCCGAGCGGTAGCGCTCTTAACCTATGAGCAAGGCGTGCAGGCGTTCCACGTGACCGACCGCCTCTCGGACACCGACCGCGCCACCCTGATGAGCGGCACGCTGACGCGGATCTACAACTGGAAGCCCGCGGAGCGAGCCGGATAGCTCCCCTCGCCCTCTGGGAGAGGGGCTGGGGGTGAGGGCTGCGTTCGTATCCAGGAGCTGGCGGTGGCCTTAGCGCCGCTAGCTCTTTTCGAATGCGGCGATGTGCTTGGCCGTGTCCACGTAGTGCCGCAGCCGCGTCACCATCTGGTGCTCGTCCAGCGTCCAGAGGTGAAGCTCTTCGTCGCTGAGGCGGAAGCCGGTGGGCGTCGTGTACTCGATGGTGACTTCGGCGACGACCTGGTGCTCGCTGGCAAGCATGTCCAGCACGGCGAAGGCGTGCATCTCCAGCTCACCGACCACCATGAAGAATTCGGCGACGCCGGCCGGGCCGATGCGCGGCTGCAGCGTCGGGACGCCCGCGTGCTGCGCGTGATTGTTCGCCCACGACTCCCACCGGCAATCGGGCGCGACCTTGTCGAGGATGGACGGCACGTCGCCGCGGCCGAACGCGGCATAGATATCGGACACCGTGGCCAGGTTGGCGGCGATGCGGTCGGCGGTAGCGGTGGTCATGGCTGCGGTCCTCCGCGGAAGCGTGAAAGTTGTGGCCCGCATCCTCGGGCACGACCTGCATCGCCCGAACCGGCCGAATGGCCTATCTATCCGCTTACCAGCCCGTGCTCCATCGCGAACACCGCGGCACCCGCGCGCGTCCGACGGCCGGTTTTGTCGTAGATGCTCGCCAGGTGGTGCTGCACCGTTCGCGCCGAGAGCACCAGCTGCTCGGCAATCTCGCGGTTCGACAGCCCGCGCGCACACAGCCGCACGACATCCACCTCGCGCTCGGTTAAGCCACACGGAAAAGCTGGCCGCGGGCGAGGTAGCCCGGCAGCCTCGATCACCGCCATGGCTGCTTCGGCATCCAGCTTGCCGGCCGCGGTATCGACGAGTAGCAGCCGCGCCGCCTCGTCGGCGCTGACGGCAAGCCGGTGTGGACGTGTTTCCGTCATGGCCGCGAAGGCATCGGCCGCGGCGAGCAGCCGCGCTGCACGCCCGAGCTCCGATGCACCGGCGCCGCGGTGATAGCCACTGCCGTCAAGGCGCTCATGGTGCGCTGCTGCGTCACGCGCGACATCCGCGACCACCGGACAACGGCTGAGGATCCGCTCCGTCCAGTAGGTGTGCAGCCGCACGCGTTCGCGGTCCGCGGGTCCGAGCGGACCTTTTCGCTCCCAGATCCCACTAGACACGGCGGTGCGACCGAGGTCATGGAGTAAGCCCGCCGCGTGGACGTTCGCGACAGCTTGGTCGTCCATGCCCATGAGCCGAGCGGCTCCACCCGCGATTTCCGCGACATGCGTCGAATGCCCGACAAGGTGCGTGCCCTTGAGGTCGGCAAAGATCGCCAGCGCCAGGCACACCCGTTCGAGCTCGGAGGCGGCGATCGACGCCGCCGGCCAGGGCTCGACATCGAGCACCGCGGTGAGCATGTCCGGGGCGCCGAGGGCGGCAAAGACGTCGTCGCAATGCTGGGCGAAGGCGGCGCACATGTCCGGGTCGAGGTGGCCACCCGCGCGACGCTCGACCTCGCGGCGCGCGGCCTCGGCGCCACCGGCGAAGTGTGCGAGCACCACCTGCTCGGCAACGTGCACGACCCGTGCGACCAGGTAGATCTGGTCGCCCATGAGGCCGTCTGGCAGACCGCGCCCATCCCAGCGCTCGTAGACGTGGTTCAGCGCCGAGATCACGTCTGGCTGATTCCGAGGCGAACGCCGAGCGCCGCGCTCACCTCGCAGCCGGAGCGCACGGCGTAGACGCCGATGGTCGGCGCCGCGGTGATCAGCGTCGCCAGGTGCTGCTTCTGCCGCGGCGGATCCCAGTCACCGAATCGATTGGCAAACGTGTCGGAGTCGGCAGGGTCGAGCACCTTGAATGCGCGCTCGAACTCGAGATCGTCGCCGAACATAGCCGCGTTCTCGGGTGCGTGGCCGGTACAGCCGACCGATCGTAGGAGCGCCGCGTGGAACACTGCGCGGCGTTCGTCGACGCTCAGACGCAGCGCGCTTGCCAGGGTGCTGGCGACGACGCACGTCCGCAGGCCCTTTTCGAAGGGCATGCCCGCGCCAAGATCGGTGGTGAGAGAAAGCGCCGAGAGCAGCTCGGCCAGTCGCAGCTGACGTTGGCCTGGCATCACGCCGCCGACATAATAGTTTGGCGCCCTGGGTACAATCGCGACTGGGAGGCAGGCGGTCGCGGCCTGGAAGCGATGATGGGCGAGCATCCGCGCGCGGGAGGTGTCACGACGTTGACGCCGCCGCGCCCTCGGCAGTAGCGTGCAACCATCCCTCAGCTCACCGCGGGACGAGTCCTGGTCGCACGATGAGGCGATTCGCCGAGCGAGTCGCAATTGTCACCGGCGCTGCTCAGGGAATGGGGTTCGCCATTGCCGCGCGGCTGCTGCGCGAGGGCGCTAAGGTCATCCTGGCTGACATCAACGCCGACGGGCTTTCTCGAGCTGTCGAGGAGCTGGCGGAGTGGCGCGCGACGGCTCATCCGGTGCAAGTCGATGTCACGCGCGGCGACGACGTTACGGACATGGTTGCGAATGCGGCCGCTCGCTTTGGAGCCGTCGATATCCTGGTGAACAACGCCGGAGTGCTCCGGTCCAGCGCAGTCGAGCAGATCTCCGATGCAGAGTGGGACCTGGTTGTCGACACGAATTTGAAATCAACCTTTTTCTGCGCGCAGGCGGTGTGCGATGGAATGAAAGCGCGACGCTACGGAAAAATCATCAATATGGCCTCGATGGCTGGTCGCGCCACCAGTACGCTAGGTGGCGCACACTACACGGCCGCCAAGGCGGGTGTCCTGGGGTTGACTCGACATCTGGCACGCGAGCTCGCGCCGTACCGAATCAATGTGAATGCAGTCTCGCCAGGAATTGTCGATACCCCCATGGTCGCAAGCGCGCTATCGCCAGATCGACGGCAGCAGCTCGCCGCCAGTATTCCGTTCGAGCGCCTGGCCGCACCCGAAGAAGTCGCCAGCCTGGTTGCGTTTCTCGCTTCGGATGAAGCGGCGTACATCACCGGTGCGTCAGTCGACATCCACGGTGGCGAATTGATTATCGCCTGAACGATGCGAGCTCTCCGCTATGCCGGTGAACGGCAGGCCGTTTGTTACGAGCGACCGGATCCGGTGCCCGCAGCACATGAAGTCCTCATCCAGATGAAGGCTGCTGGCGTCTGCGGCAGTGATCTGCACGTGTACCGCCATCCCGGTCCGGACTTTCTCGATCGTCGGCGTGTACCGGGTCACGAACCCGCCGGGCTCATTGTCGAGGTCGGTGCGGACGTCCGTGACTGGTCCATTGGCGATCGAGTCACAACGTATTTCCGGCAGGTCTGCGGCGCCTGCGAGTACTGCCGCTCGGGGCATACGAACGTGTGTATCAACCGTCGTGGCTCATACGGCGTTGGTCTTGGGACTCTGGACGGTGGACTCGCCGAGTACATGGCTGTCGAAGCGCAGTACTTGTTCAAAGTCCCCGACGACTTCACGCTCGAGGACGGGGCGATCGTTGCTTGCCAGGGCGGGACGGCCTATTACCCACTCACACGACTTGCACCGGCAACGCTGTTTGGGAGTCGGATGGGTGCCGAAGTCGTCGGAATCGACCCCTCACCGGAGCGACGTGCGTTTGCGGAGCAGCTTGGCGCGTTCCGGACGTTCGATCCAAGCGTCGGCGCAATCGGCGAGCAGGTGCGTGCTCACTACCCCGTAGGAGCGCACAAGCTCTTGGAAGCGTCGGGCTCACCCGCGGCCCATGCCGCGATCCCTGATCTGCTGCGGCCACTGGGCGCCGCTGCTCTCGTCGGACTGGGTCATCCCGAGCTCAAGCTGTCGCACACTGCAGTGGTGCATCGGGAGCTCGTGTTGTTCGGGACGAGCATCTTTCCGACTTCGCAGTACGACGAGATGTGGGGATTCTTCCGCCAGCACCAGATCACGCCGAGCTTGGTGGTGACGCATCGCTTTCAACTCGAGCAGGGCACTGAAGCGTTCCAGCTCGCCGACAGCGCAACGGCTGGAAAAGTCTGCTTCACCTTCGACTGACGCGCCGCTGCCTTGCAGCTACCAGACGTCGGTGGGCCGGCGGCGTCGCCAGCGGGACAGCGCGACCCAGATCATACCCACGCCAAGCGCGAGGAGAGCGGCGCGCAGCGATGGCTCACTGAGTGCGCTCGGGCGCTGCGGCGGAAGTGGCATCGCGGGCATCAGCCTAGCACGATGTGGAGGCACCGAGTACTCTGGCCGCGGCAAGAAATTCCACCAATGAACATCGCCCAGCATCTCGAGCGCGCCGTCCGCCATTTCCCCGACAAGGCGGCGATCGTCTTTGAAGATCAGACGATCAGCTTCGCTGGGTTGCAGGAGCAAGTCGACCGCACGGCGCACGCGCTCGTGGATCTGGGCGTGAGCCAAGGGGATCGCGTTGGATTGTTCTTGCCCAACATCCCCGAGTTTGCCGTCGTCTATCTGGCGGTGCAGAAGCTCGGCGCGATCGCCGTGTCCGCCAACGTGATGCTCACCCCAGACGAGCTTCGGTACGTACTGCAGGACAGTGGGTGCGGCATGTTGTTCACCACGACTGCGCTGGCGGCCGCATGGCAGCCGCTCATCGACGAAGGCGCACTCAGCGCCCAACGTGTCGTGCTGTGCGAAGGCGAGCAGCCGGGCTTCCACACGCTGCGCGAGATGGTGGATGCAGCCTCCGCGGAGCGGTTCGCCGCACGTGAGATGGAGTCAAGCGATCCGGCCGCGATCCTGTACACCTCGGGCACGACGGGCAGGCAGAAGGGCGCCACTCTCAGTCACGGCAACATGGTCTCGAACTCGTTCGCGGCGGTGCACACCGAAGGGATCACCCCGGAGGACCGGCTGCTGTTGTTCCTCCCGCTGTTCCACGTGTTCGGGCAGAACGCAATCCTCAACTCGGCAGTGCAGGGCGCAGCGACGGTCGTGCTGCAGCGGCGCTACGACCCGCGGGGCACACCGGAGTTGATCGAGCGGCAACGGGTCACCATGTTCTATGCCGTGCCGACCATTTACATCGGACTGCTGAACGCGGGCATCGAGCCGCGGCGTTTCGAAAGCGTGCGCTACTACTTCTCAGCGGCCGCGACGATGCCGGTTGAAATCGCCGAGCGCTGGAAGGCAGCCTACGGTCGGCCAATCGTCGAGGGCTACGGGCTGACCGAGACCTCGCCGTTTGCCTCGTACAACCACATCTGGCAACACCGGCCAGGCTCGGTCGGTACGCCCATCGAGAACGTCGAGATCACGGTGCTGGACGCCGACGATCGGCAAGTCGAGCCAGGCGCGTGGGGCGAGATCTGCATCAAGGGCCCGAACGTGATGCTCGGCTACTGGAACCGCCCTGAGGACACCGCGCTGGCGATCCGCAACGGTTGGTTCCACTCCGGCGACATCGGCTACACGGACACGGATGGCTATGTCTATCTGGTCGATCGGGTGAAGGACATGATCAACTCGGCCGGCTTCAAGATCTGGCCTCGCGAAGTGGAGGAGGTGCTGTTTCAGCATCCCGCCATCAGAGAGTGCGCGGTCGTGGGGCTGCCACACCCGGAGCAGGGCGAGATCACAGCCGCCTACGTCGTACTTCGGGAGGGCGCCGGGCTCACGGCTGGCGAGTTCGAGACGTACTGCCGCCAGAAAATGGCCGCGTACAAGGTGCCGCGACAGGTCGTGTTCGTGGACGCGCTGCCGAAGAACGCGACGGGCAAGATCCTCAAGCGCGTGCTGCGCGAGCAGGCCAGCGTAGCTGTCGGGGCCGAGTAGCGGCGGCGCCTAGAATCCTCACACTTTCGATCGTGGCAGCTACCGACCAGCACTTCGCCCGTGTGGCCGCGGAGCTCAGCGTGCGGCCCGCGCAGGTCCGCGCCACGGCCAGCCTCCTGGCCGACGGTGCGACGGTGCCGTTTGTCGCGCGCTACCGCAAGGAGGCCACCGGCTCGCTTGACGAAGTCGCCGTCGGTGCCATCCGCGATCGCCTGGCCCAATTAGCGGCTCTGGACGCGCGGCGGGAAGCGATCGCCGACTCGCTCCGCGAACGCAACCTCCTGACCTCCGACCTGGCCGCCAAGCTCGACGCCGCGGAGAGCCTGGCCGTTCTGGAGGATATCTACCTGCCGTTCCGCCCCAAACGGCGAACGCGGGCCAGCACCGCTCGCGAGTACGGCCTCGAGCCACTGGCAGACCTGATCCAGCGTCAGCGACCGGACCTCGATCCGCTATCGGAAGCGCGGCATTTCGTGACCGCGGAGGTGCCTGACGTCGACGCCGCCCTTCAAGGCGCGCGCGACATCATTGCCGAGCGCGTGAATGAGGATGCTTCGGTGCGCGGGCGCATGCGCCACCTCTTCTGGTCGCGAGGCACTCTCCGCGTCCACGTGCGCAACGGGAAAGCCGAGGAGGGCGCAAAGTACCGCGACTATTTCGACTGGTCCGAGCCGATTCGCTCCGCACCGTCACACCGCGTGCTCGCCGTCCTGCGTGGTGAATCGGAGGAAGTCCTCTCGTGTTCCATCCAGCCACCGCAGGACGACGCCCTGGCTATCCTCGAAGGGTTTTTCGTCAAAGGTGGTAGCGCGTCCGCGGAACAGGTCCGCGTGGCGGTGCACGACAGCTACAAGCGCTTGCTGGGTCGTGCGATGGAAGCTGAGACGCGAGCGGAGGCGAAGCGGCGGGCGGATAGCGCGGCGATCCGCGTGTTCACCGACAACTTGCGGCAATTGCTCCTGGCGCCCCCGTTGGGACAGCGGCGAGTGCTGGCGATCGACCCTGGATTCCGCACCGGCTGCAAGGCCGTCGTCCTGGATGCCGAAGGCGCGTTGCTCCACCACGAAGTCATCTTCATCGACCATGGCGACGCCCAGAACGCGCGCGCGGAGGTGCGGCTACGCGACCTTGTCGCAACGCACCGCGTGGAGGCGGTTGCCATCGGCAATGGCACCGCCGGCCGCGAAACGGAACGCTTCGTCCGATCGCTGGACCTGCCGTCGGCGATCCCGATCGTGATGGTCAACGAGTCGGGCGCCTCGGTGTACTCCGCTTCCGACGTCGCTCGCCAGGAGTTCCCCGATCACGATCTCACGGTGCGTGGCGCGGTGTCGATCGGCCGTCGGCTCATGGATCCATTGGCCGAGCTGGTGAAGATCGATCCGAAGAGCATCGGCGTGGGACAGTACCAGCACGATGTCGAGCAGGACGACTTGAAACGCGCGCTGGACGATGTGGTGGTGTCGTGCGTCAACAGCGTCGGGGTCGAAGTCAACACCGCGTCCCAGCAACTGCTGGCGTACGTCTCGGGTCTGAATGTGGGGGTTGCCGAAAACATTGTCCGCTTCCGTGCTGAGCGCGGCGCGTTCAGCCGCCGGCGCGACCTGCTCAAGGTCCCCCGGCTTGGCCCGCGCGCGTTCGAGCAAGCAGCTGGCTTCTTACGCATTCGCGGCGGCGCCGACCCGCTCGACGAGTCGGCCGTTCACCCCGAGTCCTACGCAGTGGTCGACCGCATGGCCGCGGACCTGGGCGCCGGAGTGCGCGGTCTGCTGCGCGATCCAGCGCTCAGAGCGCGCATCGACGTGCAGCGCTATGTCTCAGACCGAATCGGGTTGCCAACGTTGCGCGACATCCTGGCGGAGCTCGCTAAACCGGGCCGCGATCCGCGGGCGACCTTCGAGGTGTTCCACTTCGCGGAGGGCATCAGCTCGATCGGCGACGTCCAACCTGGGATGACCCTGCCTGGCATCGTGACCAACGTGACCGCGTTCGGCGCTTTCGTCGATATCGGCGTCCACCAGGATGGCCTGGTGCACGTCAGTCAGCTCGCAGATCGCTTCGTCAAGAATGCCAGCGAAGTCGTGGCGGTCCATCAGCACGTGCAGGTGACCGTGCTCGAGGTCGACATCGCGCGCAAACGTATAGCGCTGTCCATGCGCACGGGATCATCGAAGGCGCAGCCACAGCCCGTTGCCCAGCCCTCCGACCGAGGCGATCCCCAGTAGCCGCGGCGAGCAGCGAGACTCAGTTGCGCAGCTCGATGGGTTTGCCGTGGGGCGTGTTGGCGGCGGCCGCGGCCCACTCGTCTTTCCGTCGTGCGAGCTCGGCCGTGGCGACCAGGTGCTTGTCGGCGACGATGCGTTCGAGCGCGGATAGCCAGTGCCGATAGTACGTATCGCCCAGGTCGGGATCGCCAGCCGCCTGGGCGTGCTGAATCTCGGTCGCCAGCCGATCGGCCCACTCCGACCACGAGAAATAGCCTGCCGCGTGCAAGTTGACCGCCAGCGCGAACGCTTGTGCCTCCCACGGCTCGTTGAAGACCGGGCTGCCCTCCTCATCACGCGGCAAGCTCGCCACATCGGGCACTCGTGGGGTCATCAGGCCTCCTTCACTCAGGCTGGATCGAGGTAGTCGTCCCACAGGTCGACGTACACACTGTCGCTGGCCGAGGCGTCGGGCCCCCATAGCTCTGCAGCGGCGAAGCGCACGCTGTACACGTGCTGGGGCGTGGTTGTGCCGTCGACCGCGTGCGTATCGGGAAAGATGAAGACGCCATGGTCGCGATCCACGCGGCCGCGCCGACCCCGAACATAGCGCGGCAAGCGCGTGTGGCCGGTGGGATGGAAGTTGCGCGCCACGACGTGCTGGCCGACGCGAAAACGAGGCTCAGCTGGAACGTCCAGTCGAGCGGCGCGACGGCGGCGTAGCGTGGCCGCTACGCCCTCGCGGCGCAGTGCTCCCGGTTGCACGGCGACAGCCGCTGGCGGCGGCGACACGCTGGCCGGTGCAGAGCGCACGCGTGCCATATCCTCCGCCGCCACGAGCTCGTGCCGCACGAGCAGCCGCTCGAGCCCGTACAGCCACAGCTCGTAGTACGTGCTGGCCAGGTACTTGGCCGGCGGTATCCGCTCGCGCGAGTGGCGGCTCATGTCCAGGTTCCAGCGGCCCCAGGCGCCCATTGCCAGCGACAAGCCGAACACTCGCCGCTCCCAATCAGCGTGAAACGTCGGCTCGTTTGGCTCGGGCACCACGGGACCAAAGCCGTGCATGCCCCCCATATCGTGGACGCCGTTCATGCGGTCGTGGGCTGGGGCACCCCGACGATGCCAGTCCCGATCATCGCATCGCGCGTGACCAGCGCCGCGAGCTGGTCCTCAGTCATGCCGTCCGTCCCCGCGGGGCGCACGGGCAAGACCATGTAGCGCAGCTCGGCGGTCGAGTCCCACACGCGTACCTCGACGTCTTTCGGCAGCTCGACGCCGAATTCGCGCAGAACGCCGCGCGGGTCGATAACGGCCCGTGAGCGATATGGCGCCGACTTGTACCAGACCGGTGGCAGACCCAGGACCGGCCACGGATAACACGAGCACAGGGTGCACACGACCATGTTGTGGACGGTCTCGGTGTTCTCGAGGACGAGCATGTCCTCGCCCTGCCGACCGATCAGACCGAGCTCCGCGAGCGTGGCCGTGGCATCTTCGAGCAGTTGCCGTTTGAACTCCGGGTCGAGCCACGCTCTGGCGACCACCTGTGCCCCATTGCGCGGGCCGACGCGCGTCTCGTATGTGTCGACCAGCTCGTCCAGAGCCGCCGGGTCGACCAGCCCTTTTTCGACAAGGAGTGATTCAAGTGCTCGCACCCGCAGCTGTATGTCGGTCAGCGGGGCATTGTGCGGATGGGCAGGGTCGTCCGTCGCGTGGTGCTCGTGCTCGTGGTCGTGCTCGGTCACTGTGCAGCCTATTGTGGCCGCGCTGGCCGAGCGCGTGCCAGACGCTGGCTCGGCTTACGAGGCGGCGGCGACTGCGCCAGCGGCTGGCGCCAGGCTGGCCAACGCAGTTTCGATGTGCTGGTGCACCGCCCGCTCGGCGCGCTCGGGCTCACGCGAGCGCAGCTCCTCGAGCAACAGCGCGTGCGACCTGGCCACAAACGTCAGGTCTGTCTGGCGCCCGTAATAGCTCTTGGTGTGCACGATGAACCCGCGCGTATAGACCGCCACGGACCCGAGCACTTCCAGCAGCAGCCGGTGGTTGGAGCGTGCGTTGACCAGTTGGTGGAACTCGAGGTCGAGCGCGACGAGCTCCTGCGCCTGTTTGTGCTGCCCCGCGACCCGCATCTGCTCGACAATATCCTCGAGCAGGCGATAGTCGCGGTCGGTGAGGTTGGCCACCGCCAGGCGTGCTGCCAGCCCCTCCAGCTCAGCGCGTATGTCCTGAATCGAAATCGCGTCCTCGAGCGAGACGCGGGTGACGAAGGTGCCACGATTCGGCAGGCTGGTCAGCAGGCCCTCGTGTTCCAGGCTGCGAATGGCCTCGCGCACTGGCTGCCGACTGACGCCGAAGCGCCGCGCCAGATCGATCTCCAGGACCCGCTCACCCGGCTCGAGTCGACCGTCCAGGATTTCCGCCCGCAGCGCATCGCCAATCTCATGCCGCAGCGAACGTCCGCGCGGCATGCTCTGGAGCGGGTCCATGCTGGGTGGCGATTCTACGGGCGCGCTATGACGCGCTCAATGGCTGGCTGATGGGGCTGCAGCTCGCTCGTGCCGCGCAGCAGGTCGCGCACCAGTCGCAACCGCGGGACCTCGACACCCACCCGATCGGCACGCTCGACCAGATCGCCGAAAACCGCATCGACTTCCAGACGGCGCCCGGCCAGCAGATCCTGGGTCATCGAGGGGTACCACTCTGGTTCGCCCGGAGCAAGCGGATGCTCGCGGATAAAGGTGGTCAGGTACTCGACCGTGTCATCGTCGCTCCGCTCCAGGTAGGTGCGAATGGGAAAGCCCGGAAAGTCGCCCAGAGCAACGCCGACCGCATTCGCCACCGCCGCCGTCTCACGCACCAGTGCCAGATACGCGCGCACCAGGTGCGGATTGGAGTTCATGCCCCGACCGCTGCTGCGCGTGAGCACGGAGACGCCGAAAACACCCGCGGCGTTGCACGCTTTGGACCACAGCACCGTTTCGATCGCTCCGCTCGCCTCGGTAGGAATGGTCGCGGCGGTAAGGAGCGCGACCGCCTGCTCGACGCGCTCGGAACGGCGCCCGCCGAACTCGCCCAGGAAGGTCGCGCCGAGGCTGACCACCTGGACGTGGGCTGCCTGCCGTTGACCGCCCAGTATCGTGACTGCGCCGACAACGCGCTCGGCGCCGAATACTGCCGACAGCATGTCGTCCTTGGCCAGGCCGTTCTGTACACCCGCCACCCAGGCATCTGCTCCGGGGTGCCAGGTCTGCAGCACGTCTCGCGCCGCGGTTGGAAGCTGATGGCCCTTCGTGGTGAAGATGGCCCCAGCGGACGCGGAGGCGGTCGTCGCGTTGCTTGCCAGGCCGACGGAGCCGGCGGGCGCCGGTGCAGGCGCAACTGGCACATCGAGGTCGACGACGCCGCGCAGTCGGATTGCGCCCTGGGCGCGCAGTTGGGCGGCGGTCGCCGGGCGAGCGACGAGCAGCACGGGATGACCGCTGCGTGCAACAAGGCCCGCGAATACTTGCCCGAGCGAGCCCGCGCCGACGATGAGCAGCTCGCGGCGAGAGTCGCGTTGACAGGCCATCGGCAGGATTGTATACACGTGTTCACGCTGCTGCACGCGCGCCGCAGCGTGGGTGTGAGGATGCCATGAGTCGCCACTTCACCGAGTTCATCGCTGCCGACCACGACGGCTGCTTGCGTATCGAGGACGTCGATGCCGTCGCCCTGGCTGACCAGTTCGGCACGCCGCTGTTCGTGATCTCCGAACAGCAGATCCGCCACAACGTCCGCGCGATCACCCGCGCCTTCCGCGCCCAGTATCCGCGCACGGAGATCCTGTTCTCCAACAAGGCCAACAACAACCCCGCGGTTCGCCGCGTGTTCAACCTCGAGGGCGCTGGGGGCGACTGCTTCGGCTATGGCGAGCTGTACCTGTCGCTGCTGGCGCGCACGCCACCCGAGCGGCTGATGCTGAACGGGAGCAACAAGCAGGAAGCGGAGCTCGAGCTCGCGATCCAGAACGGCGTGACGGTCAATGTCGACGTGTTCGAGGAAATCGAAACGATCGCGACCATCGCGCGGCGGCTCGGTCGGCGGGCGCGCGTAAGCGCGCGAACCAGGCTCGCGCTGCACGCGCTCGACAGCGTGGTCGCCGACTGGCCCAAGGGCTTGCAGATTGGTGCCGGCGCCCGCGCGCACAAGTTCGGCATGACCTATGACGAGGTGCTGGCGGTGTGCCGTTTCGCGCTCGCGTCCGAGTGGCTCGAGCTGCGCGGTCTGCACCATCACGCGGGGCGATGGACCAACGACGTCGCGCTGAACCGCGCCGTCGTGCAAGAACAGGTCGCGTGGACCGCGCGCCTACGCGATGCGCTGGGCTGGACGCCGAGCGTGTTGAACATGGGCGGTGGCCTGGCGTGGGGGCGGCCCGAGGGCCACGGCCCGGATGGCAGCGATCGCACCGCGCCGGACTACTCCGCGTATGCCGAGGCTATCGCCGGCACTCTGCGTACCGAGCTCGCGTGCCACGAGCTTGGCGAGCCAACGCTGATGATCGAACCAGGCCGCGCGCTGGCATCCAACATCGGCCTCTTGCTCACGCGCGTTGGCGTCATCAAACGCACCGCGGGCTTCAAGACGTGGGTCAATGTCGATGCCAGCCAGAATCACCTGGCGAACATCCTGACCGCCAACTGGTACTACCACGTCGTCGCCGCCCACGCCGCCGATGTCCCACCGTCGCAGGTCAGCGAAGTGGATGTCGTCGGGCCGTTGTGCACGTTCGACCTGATGGGCGGCGCGCGACCCCTGCCGGAGCTGAAACGAGGCGACGTTCTCGCATTCCTGGACGCCGGCGCCTATGGCGAGACGAAGGCGGCCACGTTCAACGCCCAACCGCGCCCGGCGACGGTGCTGGTCAGCGGCGACCGCGCCAACATCATCACCGAACGCGAGACGCTGCGCGAGGTGATCGGCCGTTTCCGCATCCCGGCGCACCTGCTGACCGATGGCGATGCGATCCATGCCGAAGCGAAGGACCTCGAACTGGCCGCGACGCCTGCATGAGCAGCACGGTGATGACCGTCACCGGCCCGATCGCGGCGGAAGCCCTCGGTTTCACGCTGATCCACGAGCACCTGCTGCTCGACCTGATGCGTGATGCGTGGATCGGCAATCACATCTTGAACGATCCGGAGCTCACGCTGCTCGAGCTTCAGCGCTACAAGGACGCCGGTGGCGTCAGCGTGGTCGACCAGACCAACCGCGGACTCGGCCAGGACCCGCTCGCGGTGCGCGACATTGCGGTGCGCTCCGGCCTGCACATCGTCCTCGGCTGTGGCTGGTATCGCGAGCCCTACTACGAGCCGTACCTGCAGCGTTGGCGGACTGACCAGGTGGCCGACCAGATGGTCGCCGACGTCACCGCGGGCATCGACGACAGCGGCGTGCGCGCCGGCATCATCGGCGAGATTGGCGCCCACGCCACATGGATTACCCCTTCGGAGGAGCGCGTGCTGCGCGCTGCTGGTCGCGCCCACCGCCGCACCGGTGTGACCATCACACTGCACGCCACGCGCGCGCCGCTGGGACTGGAGCAGCTGGACATATTAAAAGAGGAAGGCGTCGATCCGCGGCGGGTGGTCGTCGGTCACGCGCAGAGCTACCCATTCTTCGAGTACCACGCCGAAATCGCGCGCCGCGGAGCATTCATCTCGTTCGACCGCATGGGCGCCACCAACCGGTATGACCATCACAAGACCATGCGCATGGTCAAGGCCGTCCTGGATGCCGGGCTGGCAGCCAACCTGGTGCTGTCGCACGACGTCTGCTACCGCTCCGACCTGGTGACCTATGGCGGACACGGGTACGCCTATATCTCGAGCCAGCTGCCCGCGGCGCTGCGCGAGATCGGGGTGGGCGAGGACGTCTTCCAGCAGCTTATGGTCGACAATCCGCGGCGCGCCTTGAGCGGCGAGGACTGACCGCGGCCAGGCTGGCGCCGATGGGCGTGCTGGATCTCTTCGACTTGCGTGGCCAGACCGCCCTCGTGACCGGCGGCGGTAGCGGGCTCGGGCGCGACATGGCGCTCGCCCTGGCCGAGGCGGGCGCCAACGTGGTCGTGCCGGACGTTGACGGCGATCTGGCCGAGGCGACCGCGGCGCGGGTGCGCGAGCTTGGGCGCCAGGCGCTCGGCATGGCCGTGGACGTTGCCGACCCCGCCGGTGTCGAGCTTTGCTTCGCCCGAGCCGAACGCGAGCTCGGGGGCGTCGACATCCTGGTCAACAACGCAGCTATCGGCACGCTCGGCGCCACGCTCGATGCCCGCCTGGACGAGTGGCAGCGCGTGCTCGACGTGAACGTCACGGGTGTGTTCTTGTGCGCGCGGCAGGCGGGCCGCGGGATGCTGGCGCGCGGCCGCGGCAAGATCGTCAACATCGCCTCGGTCTACGGTCTGGTCGGTACCGATGCGCGCGCGTATTCGCACGAAGGCACGTCCGTCACCCACCAGGCGCTCGCCTACAACACCAGCAAGGGGGCGGTCATCAGCCTCACGCGCTCACTGGCCGTGGAGTGGGCGGCGCATGGCATCCAGGTCAACGCCATCGCGCCGGGCATGATGCGGGTCGACCGCCGGCGGCCGGGGTTACCCGACGTGGTGTGGCAGCAGCTGGCCGCGCGAACGCCGGCCAGCCGCGCGGGCACCGCGGCCGACCTGCGCGGCGCGGTGCTGTTTCTCGCGTCGGCCGCCTCAGACTTCGTCACCGGCCACGTGCTCCTGGTCGACGGCGGCTGGACGGCCTGGTAACGGCGATCCTCAGGGCGTGGCGGTCGGCCCGGCGTTGAGCGCCAGGTTGCCAGCGTCGACCGGCAGCAGCACGCCGGTGATCATTGCCGCGGCATCGGACGCCATGATCAGCGCGCGGGCGCGCTATCGGCCGCGGCAACGTACGCGCCGTCTTCGGCCTCGACCAGCCTCCGGCCCGAGCGCAAGCGGAATCCCGTGCCCCACTCCGCGAGCCGCGCGTCGTGGACTCCATTGGCGCCCGGCGCGGCCGCCTGAGGCCAGATGGTCAGAATGACCAGGTCTTCATCGGCCTCGTTGCGCAAACGGTGAAAGGTGCCGGCGGGGATGAACGCCACCGAGCCTGGCTCCACCTGATACGAAGTGCAGCCCTGGCCGGTACTCGGATCGCCGCCCAGGTCCAGCCATGAGCGGCCACTGACCACGTAGTACACCTCGTCGTTATCGGGGTGGTTGCCGCCGCCCAGGGCGCGCTGGGCGGCAACGCGACCACAATTCAGGAAGCAGTCGTGCAGGCCGGTGTTCTCGCGGCCGAGCACCTGCTGTGACCAGTAGACATCCTGGCCTGGCTGGAGGAAGGGTTGGACGTCGTCGACGCGCAGGACGAGATGGCGTTGGGTGGCAGGCACTGGCGGTGGTTCTCCCGGGCAGACAGGCTGTCGCGCGCCCACCTGGGCCGCGGTGCAGACATGTATACACAAGCCCCGGAGCAGCGTCAACGCGCTTGACGAGGTCGCGTGGCTGCATGTATACACGTGTGCACCGTGCCAGACCCGACTGCGCGCGGCGCGTCCGACGTGCTCCGCTTCGGCCTGATCGGCGCCGGCCAGCAGGGACGTCACCTTGCTCGCGCGTTGCGCGCTGTGCCCGGCGCTCGCCTCGTCGCATGCAGTGACCCCGACCCGCTGGCTGTGCACGCCGTCCGCGGCGCACACCTGGCCCGTTGTACCGATTTCCGAGCCCTGCTCGATCTGCCCCATCTCGACGCGGTCATCGTCGCCACGCCGCACCACGTGCTGCCCGTCGCCGCCCGCGCCGCCGCCGAGTCGGGCCGCCACGTCTTCTGCGAAAAGCCACTCGCCCCGTCGGCCAGCCTCGCTCGTCCGATCGTCGCCGCGGCCGACCATGCGAACGTGCGGCTCATGGTTGGCTACCTGCTTCGCTTCGATCCGTACCGGCGGCGGCTGAAATGTCTGCTCGACGCCCGCGCCCTGGGCGACCTGGCGTACGTCGTCGCGGGCAAAGGCGGACCGCCGCTCACCGCCTGGCGAACCCTGCGCGCCAGCGGCGGCGGACAGCTCTTGTGGGTCGGCTCGCACCTGCTGGATCAGGTGCTGTGGCTCGTCGGCCGCCCGGTCGAACGTGTGTATGCCGAGATCCGCCGTGTTGTGGATGCGGCCGGGGACGGCGTAGACATCACCTCGGTCGTGACGCTGCGCTTCGCGGGTGGACTGCTCGCGCACCTGGACTGCTCGCAGGCAGCCGTCGAGCCATACGACTTCGTCGAGGTCGCTGGGGTCGATGGACGCGCGCGCGCCGACTGGCGGCCGCGCCACCAGCTGACTGTGCAGTCGCAGCGCGTGCCAGGCAATGCGACGCCGCGCACCGAGCGAAGTCGGCCGAGCATGCTGCGCCGCGAGAGCGTCGCCGAACTGGCCGAGTTCGTGCAGTCGATCGTCGAAGCGCGCCCACCTGCGATCACCGGCCAGGACGCGCTGCGCGTGCTGGAGGTGCTGGACGCGATCGCGCTGTCGGCTGAACGTGGCCAGCCGGTGCAGGTCTCGAGCGCCGCGTGAATCTGACGCCAGCGCAGGTGCGCGCGGAGTTCCCGATCACGGAGCGGCGCGCCTATCTGTTCTCGGGCGGGCTCGCGCCCGCCAGCCGCGCCGTGCGGGCTGCTCACGACCGCTGGACCGAAGCGTGGATGTACGACCCAGCGGCGCCGTACGCGGCATACCACGCTGACTGGGACGCGGCCCGAGAGCGCTTCGCCAACCTGGTCGGCGCGACCGCCGATGAGGTCGCCATCGTCGATCACACGTCTCGCGGCGCCAACCTGATCGTGCAGATGATCCCGGCACCGCCAGGCGCCAACGTGGTCGTCGACGAGTACACGTACCCGAGCAGTCTGTATCCGTGGCTGCTCGAGCCGAAGCGTGGTACGCAGGTCCGCTGCGTGGCGGCGCGCGATGGGCGGGTGCACCTGGACGACCTGGCGCGCGCCGTCGACAGGCGCACTGTGGCGCTGAGTGTGACGCATGTCAGTCCGAAGACCGGTTTTCGGCATGACCTGACCGCGCTGGCCAACCTGGCGCACGAGCACGGGGCATACCTGGTGGTGGACGCCGCGCAGTCCGCCGGCGCCCTCGACCTGGATGTGCGGCGCATGGGCATCGACTTCCTGACCACCTGCGCCATGAAGTGGTTGCTCGGTGCGCCCGGCGTCGGCTTCGTGTTCATCGCGCGCGAGCACGTCGAACGGCTCGAGCCGCCACATGTTGGCTACGCCGGCGTCGTCCGCGCGGCTGACGCTGGGCCAACCGATCCGCTGTCGTTCCGCTCGGGCGCGCGGCGCCACGAACCAGGCATGCCGTCGCTGGCCGGCGTGGCCGCCTCGCGAGCCGGACTCGAGCTACTGCTGCGTGTGGGCATGCGCGTGGTGGAGCAGCACGTGCTCGAGCTGAGTGGACGGTGCATCGACGGCCTGCTCAGTCGGGGTGTGCGTCCATTCACGCACTCCGACCCCAGTCTGCGCGCCGGCGTCGTCGCCGTGCCGGTGGCCGAGGGCGAGCGCATCGTGACATTTCTGCGCGAGCGGAGCGTGGACGTGTGGACCGACTCGAGCGCCAGGCTGCTGCGCATCGACCCCCACGTCTTCAACAACGATGCCGATCTGGCGCGGTTCTTCGATGGGCTCGACGACTACCGAAACACGACTGGTGAGGGTCCATGAAAATCGGATTGATCGTTCCGCAGGGCTTCTTCAACGAGTTCGAAGGCTGGCACCCCGCGCGAGCGTGGGACCGCATCCTGGAAATCGCGCAGCTAGCGGAGCGACTGGGGTTCGAATCGCTGTGGACCGGTGAACACGTCCTGGCGAAGTGGGGCGGCACGTCGCCGGCGTTCGACTGCTTCACGCTGTCGACCGCCATCGCCGCCCTGGTGCCGCGCGTGCGCATCGGCTTCATCGTCCTCAACTCGACCTTTCGCAACCCGATGGTGACAGCCAAGGCAGCGGCAACGCTCGACGTGCTGAGCGGTGGCCGCGTCATGCTCGGACTCGGCGCCGGCTTCGTGGACGAGGAGGCGCGCGCGGCGGGCGTGCCCTACGCATCCTTGCGCGAACGACTCGAGATGGTGGGCGAGCACCTGGCGATCATCAAGCACCTGACCACTGCCGACCACGCGCCACTGACCTTCGAGGGTCGCTACGCGCGTGTGCAGGACGCCGTCAATCATCCGCACGGCCTGCAGCCGTGCATTCCGCTGCTCATCGGTGGCCACGGACCGAATATCACCTTCCGCCTCGCCGCGCGCTACTGCGACGAAATCCACATCAACCACCGCCCCTCGAACATGCCGTCTGCACTCGAGGTGCTAGCGGACCGCTGCCGCGAGGTCGGGCGCCACCCAGCCACGCTGTTGGTCTCAGGCAGCATCGGCGCGGGCTGGCCATACCGAGGCTTGAAGAGCACCGCTGGGCATCGCATGACTACGCCGGCCGATATCCCCTCAGTCGTGCAGGCGAGCCTGGACAACGTCGGCACGCGCGTCGACGACCTCCTCGCCTGGCGCGACCTGGGCGTCGAGCGCTTGATGTGCGGAGTGCCGGGCGTGGCCAACACGGACGAGACCCTGTACGAGTTCCTCGACGACTGCCAAGCGGCCGGCCTTGTGCTGGAACCCGCGGCCGCACATTGAAGGGAGTGCCGACCATGCTGTCGCGTCGCCTATTGCTCCGTCTGAGTGCCCTGGGTGGCGCCGCTGCCCTGCTGCAAGCGTGCGCCCCAGCCGCGCCGCCCGCGTCGACCGTCGCGCCCGCGGCACAGCCGACGACGGCGCCAGCAGCGCAACCCACCGCCGCGCCCGCGGCACAGCCAACCACGGCGCCCGCCGTCAAACCAGCGGCAACCGGCGGCACGCTGACGCCTGCTTGGGGCGCGTCGCTGGCGCACGTCAATCCGTTCCAGGCAGTCGCCCCGTGGCAGGCGCAGTATTTCGCGACGGTCTTCTCGCAACTGCTGCTCTCCGCGCCTGACAAGACGAAGATGGACTCGGAGCTGGCCACCATGCAGGCCGCGCCCGACGCCTCGTCGTACACGTTCAAGCTCGACTCCAAGGCGCGCTGGCACGACGGTCGACCGCTCACCACCGCCGACGTCGAATGGACCTACACCATGGCTGTCAACAAGGCGACCAAGTCCAATCGCCTGTCGCGCCTGTCGCTGATCAAGGGTGCCGCCGACTACTCGGACGGCAAGGCGGACAAAGTGGCCGGTATCGTGCCACTCGACGAGCAGACGATCCGTTTCGACATGGACTTCCCCAACGCGCTCTTCCCGCTCGAGGCGGACCTGCCGATTCTGCCGATGCACGTGCTCGGCTCGATCAAGCCTGACGAGCTCGAACGACAACCACAGATGTTCGAGTCGCCGATTGGCAGCGGCGCCTTCAAAGCCGTCAAGAACATTGCCGACCAGTACTCCGAAGTGGCCGCCAACCCGGACTTTTACCGCGGCCGCCCAAGGCTGGATGGCATGACCTTCCGCATCAGCTCCTCGGAGGACACCCTGGCCATCGGCCTCGAACGCGGCGAGCTCGACTTCACGGCCTCACCGCAGATGATCCGCACGCCAGACACGCTGAACCGCTTGCTGGGGCTCGACCGGCTGTTCGTGCAGCGCATGCCAAATGCTGTGTCGGCGACCCTCGGCTTCAACTTGCGTCTGGAGCACTGGCAGGACAAACGCGTCCGCCAGGCGTTTGCGTACGCGATCGATCGCAAGAAGATCATCGACGGCCTGCTCGGCGGCAACGCGGAAACGGTCAACTCGCCGATGCGCCACCCGTGGATCGGCTTCAAGCCGAAGAACGACTACGCCTTCAACCCGGATACGGCGAAGCGACTGCTCGCCGAGGGCGGCTGGGACCCCAGTCGCGAGGTGCTCGTCAGCGCCACCCCGGCGACCTCTGAGACCGAGCGGTCGATCCGCGCTGCACTGCAGGCGCAGCTCGCCGCGGTGGGCGTCAAGTCGCGCTGGGAGGAGCTCGAAAGTTCCGTGTGGGTAGCCAAGTTCTACAACGACCACACCCACGACGCCGTGTTCGTCGGTGCGACGAACTTCGGCGATCCGCACCAGTTCCTCGACTTCCACTTCACGACCACCTCGCGCAATGGCCCTGGCTACGCCTCACCCGAGCTGGACAAACTGGTCGACCAGGGTCGCCGCGCTCGCTCGCAAAACGAACGCGCGAGCGTGTACCGCACGGTCGGCGACATGCTCAACGAGGACCAGCCGTGGATCTGGTTGTGGTCGGTCGCGGACACGTATGTGTTCAACCGGCGAGTCAGCATTCCATTCATTCCGCAACCAACCGCGCGGCCGAAGGCCGTCGCCGATGTGCCATTCATGGCGGTGCAGGCCGCCGGCGTGACGTGGTTCAGCCGTCCTGACGAGTGGTCCGTCGGCGCTTGATCTTGACACCCCTCGGAAGCCAATGTATACATGTCTGCAATCTGCCCTGGTGGCCCCGCTGGAGGGCGTGATGGACGACAAGCCGTTCGAACACCGTTTGACTCGGCGCGCTGCGCTCAGACTTCTCGTCGCCGGCAGCGGCGCGTCCGTGCTGGCCGCCAGCACCTCAACCCGGCTCTTCGCTGCCAGTGTTGCCGCTGGTCCGGCCACGCTGCCGCAGCAGCAAGCCGGCGTCAATCAGCTCAATATCGCCTGGAACGCCGCCCCGCCCAACTTGAACCCGCTGAATGCTGTCAGCCAGGCGCAGTGGACGACGTTCGCCTCCGTGTACTCCACGTTGTGCATGTCCGATCCGCAAAACCAGACGTTCGCCCCCGATCTCGCGGAGTCGTGGGACATCGCGGCCGACGGTAGCAGCTACACGTTTCACTTGCGCACCAACGCCAGGTGGCACGACGGCTTGCCAGTGACCGCGGCCGATGTTGAGTGGACGTACACGATGGCGCTCCACCCCGATACCACCAGCAACCTGGCTGGGCAGTTCAGGGCCATCAAGGGCGCGGCCGACTACACCGCTGGCAAGGCCGATCGCGTGACGGGCATCAGGGTCCTGGATGACCACACCATTCGGTTCGACATGGAGACGCCGAACGGCATCTTCATGATTCAGACGGTGCCCGGTCCGACCCCGTTCGCCATCCTCCCCAAGCACCTCCTGGGTAGTGTCAAACCGGCCGACCTGGCTACGACCCCGCAACTTACGTCCGCGCCGGTTGGATCCGGTCCATTCAAAGTCGTGCGCTACGTGCCCAATCAGTTCATCGAGATGCAGGCGAACCCGGACTACCACTTCGGCAAGCCGCGGATCGACAAGCTCGTGTTCAACATCGTCCAATCTCCAGACGCGACCTCGGTGGCGATGGATCGCGGCGAGATCGACATGCCGCTCTTCGACACTGGCGCGGCACCGGCCGACATGTATCGCAAGTTCATCTCGGATCCGCGCTTCAAGATCGTCGGCGTTGCGGATGGGCCGGTCATCGGCTACGGATTCAACTTCCGCATCGAGGGCATCCGAGACCCGCGACTCCACCAGGCATGGCTGTACGCGCTCGATCGGCAGACGTTGAACTCGACGTTCAATCTTGGTGCGGGCAAACTCGTCAACAGCTGGATGATCCACCAGTGGTACCAGAAGCCAGAGTGGGCAGACTTGTATCCCTACGATCCCGATCAGGCGCGCTCGCTCCTGCAACAAATGGGTTGGGACTCCAGCCGCGTTGTCAGCGTCAACGTGATCACGCTGGCCGACGACAATACGCGCTCCTGGATAGCGGCCGAGCAGCAGATGCTCAGCGACGTCGGCATCCAGATCAGCATCAATGAGATGGACGTCGCAAGCTGGGTCAACCAGTTCTACAACGAGCCGCACGAGTTCGAGGCAGTCCGGGTCACGTTCGGTGCCTTCCCGGACCCCGACGGTTTTCTGTCCTTCCATATGCAGAGTGGCTCGAAGAACGCGTTCGGTTATGCCAATGCGGACCTGGACCAGAAGATCAAAAACGGAGAGCAGCAAATCCAGCAGCCCGATCGGGTTGCGATCTACCAGGACATCGCTCAGCAGATGCTGGTGGACTTACCCGTCGCGCCGGTCGTGTGGCAGAACAGCTGGTTGATTCAGAATCAGCGTTTCCACATTCCGCAGTTCGACACTCTGTCGCCGGCCACCAGCCTGTCAGACATACCACTTGCAACGCGTTTTCTGACTGGCGCCGACTACTTCAAGTTCCGCATGGACCAGTGGTCGCTCAGCGTCTGATCACCCGGGCACGCGCGCCAGTTCGCGTGTAAGGTCATCCGGTGGGTCGGTACGTCCTGCGCCGCCTGAGTGTCTCGCTGCCGCTGCTGCTGGTCATCTCGATCATCGCTTTCACGTTCATGAACCTGGCGCCGGGGAGCCCGATCGATGCGATGATCAACCCAAGCCTCGGGCTCACGAAGGAACAGGAACAGAACATGCGCGAGGCGCTCGGGTTGAACAAGCCGCTGCCCGTGCGCTACGTGCTGTGGTTAGGCCAGGCCGTTCAGGGCAACCTCGGGTACTCGTACAACTCGCACACGCCAGTCCGAGATCGGATCGGTGAACGACTCTGGCCGACCCTCGAGCTGATGGGCGCCGCGCTCCTGGTGTCCACGGTGGTCGGAACGCTGTTCGGCGTCGTGGCCGCCGTCAGGGCGTACTCGGCGTGGGACTACGCGCTCGGCGTTCTCTCCCTGCTGGGGTTCTGTATTCCGAGCTTCTTCCTGGCGTTGATCGGGCTGTACGTGTTCTCCGCACGGCTACAGCTCTTGCCCGCGTTTGGCATGGCCAAGAGTGCGACCGACTTCTCGCTTGTCGATAACCTGTACCACCTGATCCTGCCGGCGACCATCCTCTCCGTCGAGCTGATGGCGACGCTGACACGCTACACGCGCTCAGCTATGCTCGAGGTCCTGAACGCCGATTACGTAACTACTGCCAGAGCCAAGGGCCTGGCCCATCTGACGGTCATCGGCCGCCACGCCTTCCGCAATGCGCTGCTGCCGCTGATCACGATCATCTCCCTGCGGCTGCCGGTCCTCGTTGGTGGCGCAATCGTGATCGAAGCCATCTTTCAGTGGCCGGGTATGGGTCAGCTGAGCGTGCAGGCGATCCAGCAGCGCGACTATCCGGTCCTGATGGGCTTGACCATCATGATCTCGGTGATCGTGCTGCTGGCGAATCTGGTCGCCGACGTGCTGTACGCGTATGCCGACCCGCGGATTCGCGTGTGAGCGCCGAATCCAACAGCGTCTGATGGGCGCCGACGCCGCGGTGGTGGGGCGTGTTGGGGTAGCGCCCGCCGCACCCACGAGATCGGCGAACACGGCGTGGGCGCGTTTCAGGCGGCACCGACTGGCCCTTGTTGGACTGGCAACCCTGGCCCTGTTCGGCCTGGCGGCGATCTTTGCCGGCGTCCTGGCTGGCTACGATCCGAATCGTGGAGACCTGACGCAGCTGCGCGCGCCGCCGAACGCTAGACACCTCCTCGGCACAGACTCCGCCGGTCGCGATGTCCTGGCGCGGTTGTTGTTCGGTGCGCGAATTTCCATGCTGGTGGGCATCGTCTCGGTCGCGATTTCGGCGCTTATCGGCACCTTCGTCGGCATCTATGCTGGCTATGCCGGTGGCTGGGCTGACAATCTGCTGATGCGGTTCACGGAAGTGGTCATGACGTTCCCGGTTCTGTTCGCCGTGATCGTGCTGGTTGCCCTCATCGGTCCCAACGTGTTCAACGTCATCGTGGTCATCGGAGTATTAGGTTGGCCTGGGCTGGCGCGCTTGATGCGCGGGCAGGTGCTGTCACTGCGCGAGATGGACTACGTCACCGCCGCGCGCGCCACTGGCGCTCGCGACTGGCGCATTCTGGTCATCCATATTCTTCCCGGAGTGTTGCCGTATGTCATGGTGGCCTGCACACTCGGGATGGCCAGCGCCATCCTGACCGAAGCCGCATTGAGCTTTCTGGGCCTGGGTGTCCAGATCCCGACATCCACGTGGGGCAACATGCTGTACTCGGCTCAGTCGCTCGCGGTCCTGCAGGGCATGCCGTGGTTGTGGATTCCGCCTGGTGCTGCAATCGCGCTGGCCGTACTCGCGGCGAACTTTGTCGGCGACGGATTGCGCGATGCGCTCGACCCGCGCATGCGGATCGATTGAGTTGGGTATCAGTTGACACGGTTGACAGGAGAAGGGGGCACCACATGACATCCACTCTCGAGAGCACCGTCGCCATGCGTCATCCGCTCGAGCCTTTGTCGGCCGACGAAATCGCGGCCGTCGTCGACATCCTCCGCGGCGAACGCCATCTGGGTGAACACGTCCGCTTCGTCAGCATCAGCCTGCACGAGCCATCAAAGGCCGCCGTGCTGGACATTGCACGGCTGGGCGCGGTCGAGCGCCAGGCGTTCGCGATCCTCCTCGACAACGCGGTTGGTCGGACCTACGAAGCGGTGGTCTCGCTCGATCGTCGGTCGGTCGTGGGCTGGGATGAATTTGCGGATGTGCAGCCGGCGATTATGCTCGACGAATTCCTCGAATGTGAAGAAGCATGCAAGGCCAGTCCGGATTGGCAAGCGGCAATGCGCAAGCGTGGCATCACCGACTTCAGTCTGTGCATGGTCGACCCGTGGTCCGCGGGCAACTTCGGCCTGGAGGAGGAGAAGGGCCGTCGATTGTCGCGCGCCTTAACCTGGGTTCGCTCGCGTCCAGACGACAACGGCTACGCCCGACCCGTAGAAAACGTGATCACCGTAGTCGACCTGCAGGCAATGCGGGTGATCGCGGTGGAGGACTACGGCGTGGTCCCGCTGCCACCCGAGGAAGCCAACTACTCACCAGCCGTTGCTGGCTCTCGGACCGACCTCGAGCCGATCGAGATTCATCAGCCGCGCGGTCCGAGCTTTGCTGTCCAGGGCCACGAGGTGCGCTGGCAGAAGTGGCACTTCCGGGTCGGCTTCACGCCGCGCGAAGGGCTGGTCTTGCACACCATCAGCTATGAAGATCAGGGTCGTGAGCGACCGATCGTGTACCGAGCGGCGATTGCCGACATGCTCGTGCCGTATGGCGACCCGCGTCCAGCATACTTCCGACGCAACGCCTTCGACGTGGGTGAGTATGGCATCGGCATGCTCGCCAACTCTCTCCAGCTGGGCTGCGACTGCCTCGGCGAAATTCACTACTTCGACGTCGATGGCCATGATAGTCGCGGCCAGCCGATGAGCATTCCGAACGCCATCTGCATGCACGAAGAAGACAACGGCTTACTGTGGAAGCACGTCGACTGGCGCAACGGCTACACCGAGTCGCGCCGTTCGCGTCGACTGGTGGTGTCCTTCATTGCGACGGTCGGCAACTACGAGTATGGCTTCTACTGGTACTTCTATCAGGATGGCGCGCTGGAGCTGGAAGTCAAGCTGACGGGAGTCATTTCCAATGGCGCAACACTGCCAGGCGAGGATCCGAAATGGGGGACACTCGTTGCGCCACAGGTATATGGCCCGATCCACCAACACTTCTTCAACGTGCGGCTCGACATGACGGTCGATGGACCTAACAACTCGGTCTACGAAGTCAACACGGTGGCCGATCCCGCGGGGCCAGAAAACCCGCACAACAACGCCTATCACACGGAAGCGACGCTGCTGGGAACGGAGTCTGACGCGCAGCGGATCATCAATCCGCTGTCCGCGCGCTATTGGACTGTTACCAACCCCTCGAAGCCGAACCGACTGGGCCATCCGGTGGCGTACAGACTCGTGCCCGGCGAAAACGTGCTGCCGTTCGCCGGTGCGGGTTCGAGCGTGCTCAAGCGTGGTGCCTTCGCCACCAGGCATCTGTGGGCGACCGCGTTTGATGCGCGCCAGCGATACGCAGCTGGCGACTATCCCAATCAGCACGCCGGTGGCGGCGGGTTGTCCTCCTATGCCGCAGGCAACCGTTCGATCGTGGATACGGACGTTGTCGTCTGGTACACATTCGGCGCCCATCACGTCGTGCGGCCCGAAGACTGGCCGGTGATGCCAGTGGCGCGGATCGGCTTCAGTCTCAAACCCGACGGCTTCTTCGATCGCAACCCCGCCCTGGACGTACCCCGGTCAGAGGCCCACGACGGTCTCTGCCACGACACACCCAGTCCGTAGCGCGCTGATGCCTGAAGGCACGGTCCTTGTCGAGGCGGCCGGGCACGAGATTGCGGTCACCAGCCCCAGCAAGGTCTTCTTCCCCGAGCGGGGCGAGACGAAGCTCGACCTCGTCCGCTACTACCTGGATAAAAGCGTCGAAGAGCCGCTGATGCGGGCTATGGGTGGCCGCCCGGTTCTCCTCCAGCGCTATCCGAACGGAGCAGGCGGTCCCTCCTTCTTTCAGAAGCGAGTCCCGGAGGTGCGCCCGGAGTGGCTGCAGACGGCAGTCGTCAGCACGCCGAATGGCACCACCTCCGACGCGCTCGTTGCGGCCGACGTGGCCCACGTGATCTGGGCGGTCAACCTCGGCTGCATCGGCTTCCACGTCTGGCCCTCGCACGCGGAGGACCAGGAGCATGCGGACGAGCTGCGCATCGACCTCGACCCCTCACCAGGTGTGACCTTTGCCATGGTTCAGGAGGCGGCCCGGGAGGTTCGCCGCCTGTTCGACGAGCATGGCCTGAGCGCGATGCCGAAAACGACAGGAAATCGCGGGATCCACATCTATGTCCGGCTGCAGCCACGCTGGACGTCCTACGAGGTGCGCAGCGCGGCCGTCGCAGTGGCCCGCGAGCTGGAGCGACGCCGGCCGGAGCTGATGACCGCGGCCTGGTGGAAGGAAGAACGCGGCAGCCGCGTCTTTATCGACTACAACCAGAACGCGCCGCACAAGACGATCTTCGGTGCCTGGTCGGTGCGGGCGCGACCGGGTGCGCAGGTGTCGACGCCCTTCCGCTGGGACGAGCTCGATACGATCCAGAGCGACGAGCTGACCATCGCGACGGTCCCGGAGCGGGTGCGCTCAGCGGGCGACCCGTGGGCGGAGATGAAGCCGCAGTCGCTCGAGCCGCTACTGGCGATGCACGAGCGCGACACCGCGGCCGGGCTACCCGACGCCGCCTGGCCGCCGGTCTATCCGAAGATGCCAGGCGAGCCGCCACGCGTGGCGCCCAGCCGGGCCAGGAAGCTGCCGCCGACGGAGTGACGCTGCGGGCGCCGGAGAGACGAGGAGCAGGACATGAGAAGGGTGATCAACTCGACCTATATATCGCTTGACGGCGTCATCACGAACCCGCAGGAGTGGACGTTCGAGTTCCGCGACGACGCCGCCAACAAGTTCGCCTTCGAGCAGCTGATGGCGAGCGACGCCCTGCTGATGGGCCGCCTGACGTACGAGAGCTTCTCCGCGGTCTGGCCGACCATGAAAGATGAGGCTGGGTTCGCGGACAAGATAAACGGCATGCCCAAGCACGTCGCCTCGCGGACGCTGAAGGAGCCGACGTGGAACGCTACCGTCATCCAGGGCGACCTGGCCCAGGCGGTGGACGGCCTCAAGCGGGCGCCAGGGAAGGACATCCTTCAGTACGGGTACGGCCCGGTCACCGGCACGCTGATCGAGCATGGCCTGCTCGACGAGCTCCGCCTGTGGCTGCACCCGATCCTGGTCGGCAGGGGCGAGATGGACAACCTGCTGATCGGACCGCGGGCCAAGGCCACGCTGAAACTGGCCGACCTGAAGCGCTACGACTCCGGCCTGCTCATCTTGACCTACCAGCCTAGCGCATCGCGATGAGCGCACAGGCACCAGGCGCGGGACCGGCGCGGCACTCGGCGGCGGCGGATGAGCACCGCCGCCGCCGGCTGGCTCGCGTGCGTCACGCGATGACGTTTGCCGCCGCTCGGGACTTCGAAGCGGGCATCTACCTCCAGGACCTGCTGGTTTCGGCGGTCGTCGCCATCCTGCTGACGCGCCTGTTTCTGGGTCTGACTGGCTTTCCACGCATGGGCGGCGGCGGACTCCACGTTGCCCACATGCTCTGGGGCGGCCTGCTCATGCTGATCGCGCTCGTGCTCTTGCTGGCCGTCATCGGCAAACGGAGCAAACGGCTGGCGGCGCTGATTGGCGGGGCCGGCTTCGGTCTGTTCATCGACGAGCTCGGCAAATTCATCACCGCCGAGAACGACTACTTCTTTCAGCCCACGATCGCGCTGATCTACGGCCTGCTGGTTCTGCTGTTCCTGAGCTTCCGCGCCATCGAGCGGCGATCCCTGTCTCCCGACGAGGCGCTTGCCAACTCGGCCGACATGCTGCGCGAGCTCGTCCTGGGCGGAGCGACGGAGGCGGAGATTCAGCGCACACTGAGGTTGTTAGAGCGCAGCGAGATTGAAGGTCCACTCGCGGATGGGCTGCGCCAGGCAATCGCGGGTGCCGCACGGGCATCGACAAACGGCCGGCCACGCCTGGCTCGCGCGGCCGCCCGTGCGTGGCGGTTCTACGACGGCCTGATCGCCGCTAGGCGTGGCCAACTTGCGTCGCTCGCGACTGGCTGCGTATCGATGGCTCGAACGGTCGGTACTCGTGTCGCTGTTGCTCGGCCAGGTGATGCTGTTCTGGCAAGACCAGCTCGGTGCGGTGGTGGAACTCGGCTGGAACCTTCTCTTGCTTGGTGCGCTGCGCTACGCGATCCGCCAGGAAGAGACGCGGGTGGCGCTGGCGCAGGGGAGTGCTACGCGGTCTCTGCCAGAAACAGGAGTACGGCCGTCACGCGGCGATCCACGGCTGGCTGCTGATCCAGCGGTAGCTTCGAGAAGATCACGTTGATGTGCTTCTCAACGGCGCGCGGAGTCAGCACCAGCGTCTCGGCGATGGCCGCATTGGTCTTGCCCTGGGCCATGCTCGCGAGGACCTCGCGCTCGCGCGGCGTGAGATCAGCGAGCGGCGAGTGTGCAGCACGCGCGCGCTGTGCGATCAAGGCTTCGACTACCTTTGGGTCGATGACCGATCCACCTTGCGCAACCTCCCTTACAGCCGCGAGCAACTGATCGGGCTTGGAGACGCGTTCCTTTAATAAATAGGCGCGCCGAGCGGAGCCGCCCTCGAGGAGCGCTAGTGCGTACTCGGGATCATCGTGCTGGCTGAGCACCAATACGCCGATGTCAGGGTGAGTCGTGCGCAGGCGCTCCGCGGCCCGAATCCCTTCGTCGGTGCCGGTCGGCGGCATGCGTATGTCAGTGATGACGACGTCTGGACGCTCGAGCTCAACGGCGGTCAGGAGCGCGTCGAGGTCGCCGCAGGAGGCGACGAGATCGATGTCGGGCTGGGCTTCCAGTAGCCGCTGCACGCCTTCACGGACGAGAAAGTTGTCCTCTGCGAGGACGACTCGAAGCGGCACGGCGTCAGCATACGCTGCATAATGGCGCGCGAGGAGGCCCGATTTATGGGCACCCGCACCGCTGTTCGCCTCGCCTGGGCCCTCTCGGGGCTTTCGGTCACCCTGGCCGCTCTGCAGTTGCTTGTGATGAGTGCGAGTGGCTTACCCCAGGAAAGTGAGCGCCTCGGTAGTGTGGGCGGCGTGTTCATGCGCCTGCTGTACGTGCTGACCGTTGTCCTTCTGGCGACCATCGGTGCGTTGATCGCTTCCCGCCATAGGCGCAACGCGATTGGCTGGCTGTGCTGCGCGTGGGCCTTGCTGTTCGCCGCGGAAATGTTCGCATCGGAGTACGCCACTTCGACACTGCTTGCCCCGCCGGGTGCGCTCGCGCCGGGCGCTACCTGGTTCGCCTGGCTGGCCGAGATGCTCAACATCCACATTGTGTTGATCGTCCCGGTCCTGCTGCTGTTCCCGGACGGACGCCTGCCGGGGCGCCGTTGGGGGCTGGTGCTGTGGCTTGTGGGCGCGAGTGCCGTGGTGTCTGAAGCCTTCCTTGCGCTCAAGCCAGGTCCGCTGGGCAGCGCGCCCGCGATTGCCAATCCGCTGGGCATTGCCGGGCTGGATGCCGCGTTTGGCGTTCCGTACCGGCTGAGTATCGTCGGGGTCGTCGCCGCGGCACTGCTGGCCGCGGTGGCTCTCGCATTGCGCCTGCCGCGGGCAGCGGGTGATGAGCGACAGCAGCTCAAGTGGATTACCTACGCGGGTGCGCTTCTGGCGCTTGCGTTTCTCGCCGGCTTCAGCTCCCCACGCGAGCTACAGCCAATCGTGCAGTTGCTGTACTTCGTGGTGCTGGACGGCTTCCTGCTGACGCTTGGTCTGGCCATCTTGAAATACCGGCTCTACGCAATTGACCTGGTGATCAACAGGACGCTCGTGTACGGCGCGCTGGCGGTGCTCATTGCCTCCGCGTATATCGCGTTTGTGGTCGGACTGGGGGCGCTCATCGGAGCGCGCGGCGAGCCGAACCTCATACTGGCGCTCGTAGCTACAGCGGTTGTGGCAGTCGCTTTCGAGCCGCTGCGGCAGCGCGTGCAGCGGGTGGCGAATCGGCTAGTGTACGGACATCGCGCCAGCCCTTATGAGGTGGTCTCGGCGTTCTCACGGCGCATGGCTGAAGCGCTGTCCATCGAAGATGTGCTACCGCGTATGGCTGAAGCTGCCGCTCGCGGCGTAGATGGATCAAGCGCTCGCGTGCGAGTGTTCGTAGCCGGCGGTGCGGACCGCGTCGTTGCCTGGCCAGTCGACAGCCACGCGAGTGCATTCGATCGGACCGAGCTGGTGCTCCACCAGGGCCAGCCGGTCGGCGAGATTGCTGTCGCCCGAGTAGGCGGCGGGTCGCTGCCGCCTGCCGAAGCGGCCTTGCTACGCGACCTGGCTGCGCAGGCCGGTCCCGCGCTCAGCAACGTCCGGTTGACCCTGGAGCTCCAGGCGCGGCTCAGGGAGCTTGCAGCCCAGGCCGAGGAATTGCGCGCATCACGTGAGCGCATCGTCGCCGCGCAGGACGCAGAGCGACGGCGACTCGAGCGCGACATCCATGATGGCGCCCAGCAGCACCTGGTGGCGATTGCCGTCAATGCGCGCCTCGCACGTCAGGTTCTCGCTGCGTCGCCCGTGCGCACTGGCACGCTGCTGGACGAGATCAGTGCGCAGGTCGACGATGCACTCGAAACGCTGCGCACCCTCGCCCGCGGTATCTTCCCGCCGGTCCTTGCCGACCGGGGACTAGTGCCGGCGCTGCGGGCACACCTGATCAGGTCCGCTTCACTCGCGCAACTTGATGCCGATGCCTCTGTCGCACGCGCCCGCTTCGACCGGCGTATCGAGTCGGCAATGTACTTTTGTTGCCTGGAAGCGTTGCAGAACGCGGCCAAGCACGCGGTGGGCGCACCAGTAAGCGTGCATCTCAGCGCCGATCAGGCCTGCTTGACATTCGTGGTTTTTGATGAGGGGCCTGGCTTCAACGCGGATGAGGTGACTCACAACGGGATCGGTCTGCAGGGCATGCTCGATCGCATGGCAGCGGTGGGTGGCACGCTGGAGGTCGTCTCGGCTTCGGGTCAGGGGACCACGATCCGTGGTCGGGCGCCGCTCGAGGCGGCTCGAATGCATCCTCAGGTGGAGACGATCGCGGCGGCCCAGGCCGCGGACAGTGACTCCGAGCCGAACGCCGCTTTCGCCAGGTAGGCCGCTGCGCCACATACGACCCCGGCACCGGCCCGCGGGCCGGCGTGCTCGACGGCGATACGCCCCAGGAGCGGCTTCACCACCTGATCGACTCGTTCGACTCGCTACGCCCGCGTATGACTGAGCTGCCGGCCACGCAGAGCCCCGTCGTGCTTGACAGCGTGCGCCTGTTGCCGCCGGTTCCGTCGCCCGGCAAGATCCTGGTCACCACTGCCCGCTACGGTCCTGACGCGGAACCGCAACCACTGCTCGCGACGTTGAAAAGCCCCGAATCCGTGATCGGTCCAGGCGACACGGTTCACCTGCCCGATGTGGACTCCAGTTGGCAATTCGTGCCGCGGGCCATGCTCGGCCTGGTGATCCGCGGCCCCGCCAGGAACATCTCCGCCGAAAACTGGCGCACCGCCGTCTTCGGCCATATGTGCGTCATCGACGTGATGGCCCGCGGCGACCAGATGTTCGGTCGCGACTACTGGCTCGCCAAATCCGACACCCTCGGACCGCTCGGGCCCTGCATCGTGACGGCAGACGAGCTACCCGACCCGACCGGCCTCCGCGTCCGATCGTGGCATAACGCCACACTCGCTCAGGATTTTCTCATCGCCGATGCCAGCCACTCGATTCCCGAACAACTCACCTTCGCCACGACCGTGATGACCCTCCACACCGGCGATGTCCTCGCCTGTGGCACGAACGTCCCGACCCCTGGACATCGTCCGCTTGCGTCCTCCGCTGCCGCGCCCCAGCAAAGTCCTGTGCTGCATCGCCAACTACTGGGAGCACGCGCAACGCGAAGCCCGTCCGCTGAACATGTTCCTCAAGAACCCTGACGCCGTCGTCGGCCCGGGTGACACCATCCAGTTGCCCAACTTCACCGTCCCCTGGATGTTCATGCACGAAGCCGAGCTGGGCATCGTCATCAAAGGACCAGCCCGCGACATCTCCCAGAAAGACTGGCGCTCAGCGGTCTTCGGCTACACGGGCATGATGGACATCACGGGACGAGGCGAAGGTCGCTCGACGTGGGGCCGCGGCACCTGGCTCGGCAAGCCCTTCGACACGTTTCTGCCCATCGGCCCGTGCATCGCCACCGCCGACGAGATTCCCGACCCCAACGACCTGTGGGTCCAGTTCTGGAACGATGGCCAGCTCCGCCATAACTACAACACCGACGACATGGAGCACGCGCACGTTGACGTTGCGGAGCGGCGACATCATCTGCTGCGGCACCAACCACGAAGGTCTCGGACCGGTTCAGGACGGTGAAACCGTGGAGATCCTGATCCACGGCATCGGCCGCATGTCGCTGAAGGTTGAAGACCCGCTGAAGCGCACCTGGGAACGCGGGATCTACATGGGCCAGGACAGCGTCAACCACGAGGCCGTTCGACGTAACCGTCCACAGGAGGCCCACCTCCTCCGCCACACCACTCATTCATAACCAGCAAGGAGCTCCGGCGGCGCGTTGATGCCACCGCTCAGGCTCCGCAGGAACGCCTCGATCTGGCGCGCCTCGGTCGGTGAAAGGTTCAGCGGCTTCAACTCTGAGTGGCCGGCCTCCGCTGCCGGTGCGCGACTGTAGTGGTCGAGCGCCTCACCGATGGTGGCAAACTGACCGGCGTGCATGAGCGCGCCGCGCTCGCCGACGTTCCGCAGGGACGGCACTTTGTACTGGCGCTCCATCTCATGCCCAGCGAGCTTCATGAAGCGCAACGTTGTGCACTGCTCCGGTCGCGCGTCGCTGTACCGACTCAGGCAATTGAATTCATCGCTCTGGACCTTATCCACACCGCCCAGGCGGCCGTTGTCTGGTGGCAGGTCGGACCGACCGGGAATGCCGGTGTTCTGGAACTCGTGACTGGTAAACAGCGGGCCCATATGGCAGACCGTGCAGTTGGCGCGACCGATGAACAGTCCAAGACCTGCCACTTCGTCTGGGTTCAGGGCAGCAGACGAAACACCGCTCAGCGTCGCTTCGACGTACGCGTCGAACCGTGACGCACCCGGCAGCAGCCGCCGCTCGAAGGCAGCGATCGCTTTGCCCATGTTCACGTAGATGCGGGTCACGGCCTCACGGTCCTCAGCCGAGAGCGCATCCCACGCCGCGTGCGCCCGAGCGTCCTCCACTGGCCCAGCCCTCTCGGGCACGTTTTGCAGAGGCGGCAGCTGGCCGAAGAGCGCTTCGTATGGCTCACGGTAATAGGCGGCAATCAGACGTGCATACTGACCACGGCTGCCGCCGTGCTCGACGGGACTCTCCATCGGGCCCAACGCTTGCGCCCATTGCGAGTCCTTGCGACCGTCCCAGAATAACCACTGGCCGTACTGCGTACCGGCAATGGGCATGGTGGTTCGCGACGTCGTACCGACTCCGCGCGCGAGAGGCAGATTGTCGACCAGATTTTTGTCAGGCACGTGGCAGGTCGCGCACGCGACCGCTCCATTAGCGCTGAAACGGGTATCGAAGAAGAGCTCGTGCCCAAGATCAACGGCGCGCGGATCGTCGGCAACCGCGTTCGAGGGATCAGACGGCACCGGTCCCAGGCTGCCAATCCACAGGCTGCGCAGGGTGACCAGCTCGGCCGGTGTCCAGGTCTGCCGCGGCCACAACCCATAGGCGACCAGCACTGCGCCACTCAACGCGAGCATGACTGCCACGCTGGTGAGGGTGTACCCAGTACGCATGAGCAGGGTCTCCTTGTCAGCTACTGCAGGATCAGGTTGAAGCGGACGGCGTCGGTGTGTCCGTCGGTATCGGTGATGTCGAAGTCGACGACCCACCAGCCACCCATCTGAAACTTCATCCCCTCGACGATGTAGGTCCCCGGACTGACTTCGCTGGTCATGCGTGGCTGGGTTGGCAGACCGTGACCGTGCTCGGGCATGTCGCCACGAACTGCCACGGCGGCATGCTCAACAGGGCGGCCATCGGGTGTCATCACCCGTAGACTCCACGTATGCAGCTGATCCACAGGTGGTGGAGTGGGGCTCGCGGAAAAGCCGACATGGAAGAGCTGATGCGCTGAGAGCTGGTCGGTCGATAGATCCTTATCCGTGTTCTTCACGGAATCCACCTGCATGCAGCCCGTGAGTGAAACGACCATCAGCGAGGCGACGACCGCGTGCTGCAGGCGCCGCTTTGGCAGATGAATGAGCGCGAAAACGATTCCTGCTCCCATGAGACTGAGCGCGAGCGCGCCAAGCACCTGAGTGACGGGAAATCCGAAGTCGACGAACTCGGAATCGTCGATCGGGTAGTACTGGCTCTGGCCGACCGCTCGCGCCAGGATGTTGTTCTGGTGGTGCGCCAGATCGCGTATTGTCGCGTCATACGCAGTCTCGGAAGTGCCCGCATTCTGAAACAGGTCTTCAACCGGGCGACTCGGTTGAACGCGTGACCAGTTGGCCATGACCTGTTGTCTTTGTTCCTCCGGGCGCCCAGCGGCGATGAGCACGCGGTCCAGCGGAGGCGTGGTGCGGAAGTCGTAGCGGGGTAGCAGCGCGACGCCGTGCTTTGAGTGCACCACGGTCCGCTCCGGCGCGGTCGTAACCACGTGCGCGATCAGTGAAATCGTGTACGGATCGATCAGACCGGCCAAACCAAGCTCATCCATTCCGTCGTACAGCAGCACGCCGACGGACTGCTGTCCGGGCGTGAAGGCGCCATTGAGTGCTACCGGAAGCACCACGGACATCGACGACACCGCCGGCGAGCGCGGGTCGTCCAGCGCCCGCAGATGTCTGTAGCCGAGTCGGCGTGCTGTATCCTCCGCCGCCGCTCGGCTGACCAGGCGCTCGACGGTGTGCAGTGTTGCGTCGATTCCGGACGCCAGGTTGGTAGACGAGATGATGTTGCCATCATCCACATAGCGGACGTTGCGCACCCACGTGGCGGTCGGAACCCGCAGTTCCAATTTCTCGAACCAACCGGTGTTTGTTGTCGCCGCTCGACCCTCGAGCAGGCCAGTGTCGGCAAGGACTTCGGTGCCTGCACAAATCGTGAGGATGGTGGTGTTCGGACCGAAGTGCGCGCGGATCCAGTCGACCACGGCCCGGTCACGCTCCAGCGAGTAGTTGGGCAGGTACGGAATGGCGATGAGGTCCGGAGCTTTGGCGATCTGCGACTCGTAGTCGGCATACGACAGGTCAGGAATAAAGTCCAGACCAGTGGCGTTGCTCATCGAATTCGTGAGCGGGAGCACCGTCCGCTCGGGTGCGACGGTGTAGACGTTGAAGGCGCCCGAGGTGGCGAGAATGTCGACGGTCGGCAACATGTCGGTGATCTCGGCTCCGAACGCGCTCGACAGGACAACCGCCGTCTTCCGGGCGGGATCGGCAATGCGCGTGTCCGGCAGCTCGCCTGCATATGCCGGTGCTGTCATCGACGGGACGTTGCTGAGCTTCGTGCTGAGGCTGAAGCCAGCTACGACGGCAGGCACGAACAAGAGCGCCGCCGAGTAGGCAACTACATGAAGCGCCTTGCTGCGGAAACCGTGGGTGTTTGGCATGCGACAACGGTGCGCCGCGTTTATGGCGCGAACCCTGCCCGAACGGGTGGGATCTGACGTTCCTACAGTTAACTACCCGTTGCCCCTGCCACCGCGGAGGACTACCCTGCTCGACGGGGAACGCATCAGCCAGCCCAGCCCGCCGCGGAGGAGCGCTCTGGTTGCCGGTCACTGGCAAGGAGCCTTCGACGACATGAAAAAAGGAATAACCGCTGCGAACACCGTGACGGCGCCGATCGATGTCTGGCTCGGCAGCCTACCTTCGCAGCCAGCAGCGCTGATCGGTCGAGCCGAGGAATTGGCGACCGCGCGTAACCAGCTTCTCGCACCTGAGGTGCGCCTGTTGACCCTTGTCGGCCCTGGTGGCGTGGGTAAGACGCGCTTGGCAGTTGCTGTCGCTGAATCGTTTCGGGGCAGTCCTGCGTTTTCCGACGGCATACAGTTCGTCGATCTGGCGCCTTTGCCCGAACCGACGCTCGTTGCTGGTGCAATCGCCCGAGCGCTGAACGCGCTCACCCCTGAGGGCGGAACCGCCCTCGAGGCCGTAATTGCCTGCCTGATGGAGCGGCGGGTACTGCTCGTCCTGGACAATTTCGAACACCTGTTAGGCGCCGCTGGTCAGGTCGCTACTCTGCTTGGTGCTTGCCCTGGCCTGGTCGCCTTGACGACTTCACGCGAGCCGCTACGACTGCGCTGGGAACGCACACTCCCGCTTAGCCCTCTGGCCGTCCCAGACCCGCGCCACCTTCCGCCACTGGAGAGGTTGGCGACCATACCGGCGGTCGCGCTATTCCTCGAACGTGCGCGGGCGGCGGAGCCGAAGTTCGCACTCACTCGCGACAACGCGCCGGCCGTTGCGGAGCTGTGTGTTCGGCTCGACGGTTTACCGCTGGCGATCGAGCTGGTGGCTGCGCGTGCCGCTCAGTTGGGACCTGCCGCAACCCTTGATCGTCTCGCGCGACGTCTGCCACTACCGCTGTCGCCGATGCAGGACGCTCCGTCACGACAGCAGACGCTCAACGCGACGCTCGAATGGAGTCTGGACCTGCTCGACTACGCTGAACGGGCGCTTTTTCGTCGCGTCGCGGTCTTTGCCGGAGGTTGGACGCTGGCTGCCGCGGACGCGGTCGCCGGGGGCGGAGATCCCGACTCAGATGTGCCCGATGTGCTGCGTTCGCTCACGTCTCTGGTCGACAAGAACCTGCTGCTGGTCGATGCGACCAGTGCTGAACCGCGATTCCGGATGCTGGAGACTGCGCACGAGTTCGCACTCCAGCTGCTGGATGACCGCGGAGAAAGCGACGCAGTCCGGCGTCGGCATGCCACGTACTTCGCCGACCTCGCGGAGCAGGCGGCGCCGCAGCTGCAGGGCTCCGGCCAGGCGGCGGTCGTCGTGCGACTCGAGCTGGAAGAAGACAATTTCCGACAGGCGCTGCGTTGGACGCTCGACCGTGGCGACGATGAAGCACTGGCGCAAGGCCTACGCCTGGCAGGCGCGCTTGGCTGGTACTGGTTCCTGCATGGCTACCCTGCGGAAGCGCGCGAATGGTTCCAGGTGCTGCTGCGGCCGAGCGCGGGCGGCAAGCCGACAGCCGTGCGCGCCAGGGCCTTGAACGCTGCCGGATTCCGCGCGACCGATCACGCGGACTACATCGCCGCCTCAACCTTCCACGAGGAGGCACTCGCTACCTGGCGCGAGCTCGATGAGATGCCCGGCATGGTGGCGTCGCTGCATGGAATCGGTGACACGGCTTTATGGCTGGGAAACGCGCACAAAGCCCGCGCTCAGTATGAAGCGGGGTTGGCGCTTGCGCAGGCCAGAGGCACCGGCGAGGACGTGGCGCTGTTCGCGTTTCACCTGGGGCAGCTATGGTGGCTCGAGGGTGGTCTGGAGACGGCAGAGGAGTATGGTCAGCAGGCGCTGACGGTGGCGCGGCAGACCGGCAGCACGACCTGGCCGGCGTATTCGCTGTTTGTGCTGGCCAGCGTGGCCCATGAACGCGGCGACGCACGCCAGGCCGGCAAACGCTATCGCGAAGCGCTCGACCTGGCCTGGCAGCACCACGACCGACTGTGTGTGCGCATGGCGCTCCCCGGTCTCGCCGGGCTCGCGACGCTCGAGGGTGATCCCAAGCGGGCAGTGCGCCTGGCAGGCGCTGCCAACGCCTTGGAGGAAAATGCCGGAATCTGGGCATTTCCACCAATTCAGGCCCGCCAGGAGCAGTGGTTGGCGACTGCTCAGGCGGCACTCGACGACAATGCGCGGTCTTCGGCGTGGAACGACGGCCGGGGCATGACGCTCGACGAGGTCATCGCCTATGCGCTCGAAGACGCCGCGGCCGAGTCGGCCTCGGCAGTCCCGGACCACAGCCGTTTGAGCCGACGGGAGCGCGAGGTGCTAACCCTCGTGGCTGAGGGAAAGTCCAATCGCGAGATCGCAACGGCACTCATCATCACCGAGAACACGGCCAAGTATCACGTTGCCCAGCTCCTCAACAAGCTCGGTGCAGGCAGTCGAGCGGAGGCAGTGACCCGCGCGGTCGCCTCAGGTGAGCTGACGCCCGTCGCGGAGTAACGGCGCCGAACGCCACCCGTTCGGGTAGTCGCCGCCGCGGTGGCGAAGACTGGTCGCTCGAGTAGGGCGCGTGCCCGCCGCGCGCTCGATGATGGTGCCGTGCCAAGCAAGAACCAACCCGCGGTCCGAGCAGTGATAGCCCTGATCTGCTTGATCTTTTTCACTGCGCTGGCAGGTGCGTGGGTCTCGCGCCTGCAAGCTCACGATTCGACCGCTGGCTGCGATGCGGCATCGGTAGCAGACTGCGCCCGTGACGCTTTAGTCCGTAGCCTGCTGGCGGTGGCTGTCGTGGCAGTCGTGGGCGCGGTGGGTGTAGCCCGCCCGCGCGAACCCGCCGCGCAGGTGCTGCTGATCGCGGGACTGGCCTTCGCGTGCTCCATGGCGCTGCATTCCTGGCTGTGGTGGCAGGTCGACCCTGTTGCGATCATGCGTCTCAGACGTGTTTTCACGCCGATCGCTGGGGCCGCGTCCCTTCACCTGTTCCTGGTGTTCCCAATGCCCAACTCAGTCTTGCGCTGGTTGCGGGCGTTTGGCGGTCGCGCACTCCGTCCTGTTGGCGGCATGGTTTGGGGGCTTTACCTCGTGCCCGTGGCACTCATCCAGGCTGTCACGTCCCTCCCCGGAGGTCCGCTGGCGTCGCTCTTCGCGGCTGATCTCGTGATCATGGCGCTGCTATTGGCTGCGCTTGTAGCCGCGGCAGCCACATACCGCCATCCGCCGAGCCGCGTCGCCCGCGCACAGCTCAAGTGGGTCACCTATGGCGTCAGCATCGGCGTTGTCGGGCAGCTGCTCGCCACGCTGTCGAGTGTCACCGCGGGAACAATTCCGGGACTATCGGGCACCGCGGCCACGTTGTTGTGGGTGCCGACCTGGGTCGGAGTCGCGGTCGCGGTGTTACGTTTCCGACTGTTCGATATCGACCTGATTATTCGTCGCACGCTGGTTTATGCCCCACTCACCGCGTTCGTCGCTGGCCTGTATGCCGCATCGGTGACGCTTGTGCAGCGACTTACGGTCGCCGCCACCGGTCAACAGTCGGATGTTGTTGTCGTCTTTATCGTGCTCGTCGCGGCTACCACTCTCTGGCCGGTCAACAATCGCCTGCAGGCACTGGTGGACCGCGCGTTCAAGGACACCGGTGATTCGCAAGCGACCTTGTCGACGCACGCGCGTGATCATCTAGAGATGCGGCTGGACCAGCTGCACGCGGCGCTGGCCACTACACAAGCCGACCTGCGCTTGCTGCGGCGATCGTCCCGCATCGCCAGAGCCCACGGTCAGCGCCGCGGCCACAACTTGAGACATGCCGAGCCGTAGTCAGACTGGCACCCGCCCCTGGTCCGCGGTGCTTGTGCCGGTGGCCGCGGCGGTTTGGGGACTGGTGTTTGCAGCCTTGCTGGATGTGCTCACGTTCCTTCTGGCCCGCTACGGTCCATCCGGAGGTGATGCCGTGCCCTGGTCATTCCGAGGCAACGGCGCACTGATCGTGCCGTTTGGACTCGGACCGGCTGTTCTGGCTGGCGGCTGGACGGCGCTAGGGTTGCATGGACGGGCCCGGGTTCGATGGCTCGCGTGGAGCGTAGCCGCGGGCCTGATGGGTGTGGCAGTGGTCCTTGTTAGTGTCGCCGCGACTGTCCTGGATCGATTAGACATTGCTGATCGCCTCACCTATCCCGTCCTTGCCTGGGCCGTCGTCGCGCCGTCACTGGCGCTCGTGCTCCACCGCCGCGCACCGCGGGCCCGTGGCATACGACACCTCGTTGCGGGAATCCTGTTCGCTCTCGCTCTGGTCGGTGGTTTCCTCTTCTTCGAGCAGCTCCTTTCACCGGGCTCGTAGCGACTCCTCGCCGTTCGGGTAGGTATTCGAACCCGTCTCAAGACTCGCCGTTCTCGTAGGGCGGCCCCTCACGGTTTCTCCGATGCTGGTGGCGTGATATCGAGATCTCCAGCGCCGCCCTTTGTCCTACGGCGTGGCCCGCACTGCGATGTGACGCTCGAGGATTACCGAGGTCGGCCAGTCGTGCTCGTGTTCTATATCGCGGATTGGCACCCGGTTTGCTCGATGCAGCTACGGCGATATAGAGACCTCAGTCCCGAGTTGGCGCGGCTCAATGCCGAGCTGGTAGCCATTTCCGCGGATACCGTCTGGTCGCACGCGGCGTTCGCAAGCTCGTGTGGATTGCCGTTCCCATTACTTGCCGACGACGACCCGCGGTACCACGTTGCGCAAGCCTATGGCGCGTACGACGTTCAGGCACAAGCACCTTGCCGCGCGCTCTGCGTGGTCGACGCCAGGGGCTGCATTGCCTGGAGTGAAACCTTTCCCGAGGCAGTGGATCCTGGAGTAGACGGCATCCTCACGGCGCTCGAGGAATTGCAGTCAGCGACTCCCGCCAAGGGGCAGAGCACGCCGTGCTGAGCTCTCCGCTCGAAGGTGTGGTGCTCCGCTACGGCAACCTGTATGGGCGAGGCGCGTCCGACTCCATGATCGAGCTCCTCCGTCAGCGAAAGCTACCGATCATCGGCGACGGCTCGGGAGTATGGTCGTGGACCCACGGGATGATGCGGCGGCGGCGACCGCGATTGCCGTCGAGCGCGGGGAGCCCGGCGTCTACAACATCGTGGACGACGAGCCAGCAGCCGTCTCCGCGTTCCTGCCTTTCCTCGCCGCAGCCGTCGGCGCGAAGTCACCGATGCATGTGCCCGTCTGGCTAGCGCGGCTGCTGGCGGGTGACGTCGTGGTCGGGTGGATGACCACAGCTCGCGGCGCGTCAAACGACAGGGCAAAGCGTGTGCTGGGCTGGCAACCAGTCTGGGGGAGCTGGCGCGACGGGTTCCGCCACGGCCTCGGCACCTCCACGTCGACATCCACAGTCCCCGCTCGCACTGTGCCTGACGCAGTGCAGCCCGCGGATTCAATGAACCCACGGGGCGCCTGCTGATGGAGCGCGAGAAAGGTCAGTCGAAGTCGAGGCCGCTGTCCCAGGCGATGTTGTTCCAGCGTGAGCCATCCCAGTAGCTGCTGGTCCAGCGCGAACCGTCCCAATATGCACTTGTCCAGCGCGAACCGTCCCAGACAGTGGCGGCGGTCCAGCGCGAACCATCCCAATAGGCGCTTGTCCACCGCGAACCGTCCCAGTAAGTGTTGCCCCATCGGGTACCGTCCCACAGGAGCGTGATTGCCCCACTTGGCGCCGCGACGCCGCCGACAGGCACCGGGATCTGGGTTGAATTGGCCGGCGGATGGTCCGAGAGGGTCAAGGCAGCCGCGATGTTCAGCATGCCGGCTCGGTCCGTTTGTCCGGGATAGGCCACCGCCGTCTGGACGAGCACCTGCTTGAGCTGGCTTGGGGTCAGCTGAGGGTGCCGTTGAAGGATCAAGGCCAGCGCGCCACTGACCATTGGAGCAGACATCGACGTACCACTCAGTCGCAGATGCCGCCCGTCAGACGTAATGCGGTCCGGGAACTCCGCGGCCAGGATCGAGCCATGCCCACTCGTGCCGCTCGACAGCGCGCTGACGATCTTGCGACCAGGCGCCACCAGGTCAGGCTTGGCGAAGCCATCCTCGGTTGTGCCACGGCTGCTGATGGAACACAGGCTATCGTCGCTCGCCGAAACCGTCTCATTCTCGTCGAGACAGCCGACCGTGATCACCAGTGGATCGTTGCCCGGTGCGTACCACACCGCGTCCTGAGCCGAACCGAAGTTGCCGGCCGCGGCGACGACGGCGATCCCGTCACGCCACAAGTGCTCCACCGCTGCATCGATCGGACTGGTGGCATAGCTCGACGGCACGCTGCTCGAGACCGACAGGTTGAGCACGCGGATGTTGTAGGTCGCGCGGTTCAGGTCGACCCACTCGAGGCCGCGCAGGAGGTCGGACTCGTATGCCACCCCCGCGTCGTCGGCAACCTTGACACCAATCACGGTGGCATCCGGTGCGATACCCAGGTACTGCTGGGCTGGATTGAGGCCATTGATCACGCCCGCGACGTGCGTGCCGTGTCCGTAGCCGTCAGCCGCCGAAGTGGCATTGTTGTTGAGGTTGACCGCGATCGAGCGGCCCGCCAGGTCCGCGTGCGTCCGGTCGAGGCCGCTGTCGATCACCGCGACGCCAATCCCGGAACCGGTCTCAACGCGGGCGTCGGCGTTCGACCAGGCCGCGGATGCGCCGGTATCGATCGGGTACGTGGTCAGCAAACTACTGGTGTTGAGCTGCGAATGGGTCGCTGCCACCGGTTGCGGCTGCGGCGATAACGACGATGAGCCCAGGAGCCCGCCGAGTAGCTCCGTCAGCAGGCCTGTCAGTGGCGAGAGCAGATTTGACACCAACGGCAGCACGCCAGGGTTGAACGAAACGGCGCCGTCCGGCGAGACGTAGCGCACGTTGGACAGCTTCGCAAGTGTCGGAAGGGAGCTGGCGGGCAGCGTCGCCACCGAAGCCGGGATGACCTTGAACTCTTCGACCACCTGCAAGCCCGGTACACCGGAGCCGAGGAGGCCACCGAGCAGTCCGCCGCTGCCCAGAGCCAAGAAGTTCGTCTTCTGGACGATGACGCGCACCCGCGAAGACGGGTCTGCCTGCAACGCGTATTGCAGGAGCGGGTGGATCTTCAGCTTGGAGTCGAGACTCACGATCGGCGCGGTTGAACTCGCCAGTGCGCTCGTGGTGCCTAGGCTCGTGCCAAGTAATGCACAGGCGAGGACGGGGGCTACGAGCTTCTGGAGCGTTCGCAAAGAGGGCACAGCTGCCTCCAATGAATTCACGGCCATACTGACGTTGATCTCGATGGCTCACTCTGACTATCGACACCCGCGGTTGAAGTGCTGGCCCCGCGGCAGGGGGGAAAGGTGCCCCGGGCGGGGGGAACCGCTCAGGCAGCCAGCCGTCCGACCAACGTTGGCGGGAGCTCCCGCAGCATCTGCTCGGTAATCTCGGCCGAACGCGGCGCCCCGAACAGGTACCCCTGTCCGACGTCGCAACCGAGCTGCTCGAGGCGCAGCTGTTGGCGGGGCGTCTCGATGCCCTCCGCCGTCACCCCCAGCCCGAGTGTCTTCGCGAGCACCAACACGCTTTCGACGATGGCGCTGTCCTGCGCGTCCTGCCCAAGTCCCTCGATGAAGGAGCGATCGATCTTGAGTACGTCGACGGGAAAGCGCTTCAGGTACGCGAGCGAGGAATAGCCAGTGCCAAAGTCGTCGATCGCCAGGCGGATACCCAGCGCCTTTAACTCGTTGAGCGTGGCGACCGCTGCCGCTGCATCCTGCATGACGACGCTCTCGGTGATCTCCAGGACGAGTTGACGCGGGTCGAGACGCGCACTCTGGAGCGCGTGCTGTATGTCGCTCACGAGACGCGGATGCGCGAACTGTCGACCGGACAGGTTGACACTCATCGTGCGTGGCGGCTCGGCTGGAAACGCCTCGTGCCACCGCCGTGCCTGGCGACACGCCTCCTCCAGCACCCATTGACCGATTGGCACGATGAGACCGGTCTCTTCGGCGATGGGGATGAAGGCGGCAGGCGAGATGAGTCCACGCTCGGGATGCTCCCAGCGCACCAGAGCTTCCCAACCAGCAATGCGGCCGGTCTCGAGCCGGATGAGCGGCTGATAGTGCACCCGGAACTCGGCTCGCTCGAGCGCCAGGCGCAGACCACGCTCGATCTCGAGACGTTGTAGGGCATGCGTCTCCAGGCTGAGGTCGAACAGTGCATGGCCGTTCTTGCCGTTGCCCTTGGCGCGGTACAGAGCCAGATCGGCGGAGCGCAGCAAAGCTTCGGGACGGTCGCGGCCGGGACTGCTCAGCGCGACGCCGATGCTGGCGCTGGTCACGACCTCATGGTCGGCTACCTGGATGGGGTCAGCTAAGGCGCCTGTGAGTTGTTCGGCCAGTGACTCCGCCTCGGCCTCGCTCGCGACCTGGTCGACAAGTACGACGAACTCGTCGCCGCCCAGCCGCGCGACCGTGGCGCGGGCGCCCACACCGCTGGCGCCGACGTCGCTTATGCAGTCGCTTAGCCGGGCGGCAACCTTGATGAGCAGCTCGTCGCCGGCCTGATGGCCCAGGCTTTCGTTCACCACGCGAAAGTTGTCCAGGTCCAGGTAAAAGAGCCCGACGGTCCATTGCCGATGCGCCGCCACAGCCAGAGCCTCTTCGAGCCGGTCGGCGAAGAGCGCTCTGTTTGGCAGCCCCGTCAAGGCATCGTGGAACGCAATGCGCCGCAGCTCGGCGGCGCGTCGTGCCACGTCGAGCGCGAGTGCGACCCGCTCCGCGACCAGCGCAAAGAACTCGCGATCCTCGCCACCAAAGGCGTGCGGAACGCGGCTTACAAGGCCCAGGCAGCCGAGGTGGTCATCATCACGGCCCAGCGGCATGGCGAGCCAGCTGCGGGCCGGCGACTGCTCGCCGTCGTTTGCTTCGACTCCATCGCCCAGCCAGACACTTCCGCTACCGGCATCCACGCGCCTGGCGAGGTCCCGCGCGATCGCGCGCTCGACCGGACCGTCGGCCAAACCGTGGCCCAGGTGGGCGGGCGGCTGCGACAGGACCAGAAAGCAGCCTTCGACCGAACGTACACCGCGCAACTGCGAGCTCACGGCGTGGAATACCTCGTCAACGCTCAGCCCAGTTGACAACTGCCGGCCGAGTCGGTCCAGCGACGACAGTTGTGCTGCCTTGCGGTTCCGCTCCGCGACGTACCGAAGCGTCAGCTGCGAGATGATCGCTGGCGATGCGCCTACCAGCAGCCAGTACGGGTTGTAGATCCACACGAAGGCGGCCAGGCCGCCCAGTACGGCCATCGCGATCTCACTAGGCGCGGCGCCGCGCGCGCTTTGCAGCATCATGGAACGCACCGGTCGTCCGCTGGCCAGCGCGGTCACCAGGCCGACCGGGAGCGCGTTGCACAAGTAGAAGCAGAGCGCGACCAGCAAGAAGGCGCCGATGCCGCGCCAGCCGGCTTCGGCCAGTCCAGCCCCCGAGACGCCCAGCAGGTTGGCTGCCAGCGCGCTGGCGCCGACGCTGAGCGTCGTGCTCGCGACGTTGAACGCCAGTCGCGAGAGTGGGCTTCGCCCGCGTAGCTCATCGGCCAACATGGCGGCTCCCGCCAGCAACGCGGCGACCGGCGGTGGCAGCAGGAGCACACACGCGATCTGTGGAATGGCAGAGATGGAGATGCCGTAGCCGACCTCGCCGTCGGAGTCGCGGCTGATTTCGACGTTGCCGGCCTCGGCCAGTCGCACCGCCACCAAGAGCAACGCGGCACCCCACCAGGCCCACTCGACCGAGCGCAGCGGCAGTATCAGCGTCAGGCCGAGCACCAGCCCGGCGACGGTCACGACCGCCGCCACAAACGTGCCTAGCCGGGTAGGTCGGGGCATGCGCATACGAGCCACATGCCAAGAATCGGCAGCTGTTGCCTTTCTATGAAACGCGCCGCGATTGCCAGCGGAACACGAAGCGGCGCTGCTAGGCTGCAACCGAGAAGTTGCAGGTCTAACGTACGAGCGAACGGAGCGGAACGATGCAGTACACACGCTTACCCGATCAGTCGGCGGAGTACGTCGCGCGGCGCGAAGAGTTGCGGCAGGCCGAGGTCGAGCTCATGCGGCACCGCGAGCGCGTCGCCGAGCTGCGCCGCAACTTGCCGCCAGGTCCTGTGGTTAAGGACTACCTTTTTCTGGAAGGGCCGCGCGATCTCGACGCGGGTGACAAGCCGCTGACCACGGTGCGGCTGAGCGAGCTCTTCAGCGGCTCACACCGCGCACTGGTCATCTACCAGTTCATGTACGGCAAGCTGCAGACAAGCCCGTGCCCGATGTGCACCATGTGGATCGACGGCTTTAATGGCGTCGCCCGGCATGTCGAGCAGAACGTAGATTTCGTGGTGGCCGCGGCGGCCGATCCAGCCACGCTCCGCCAACACGCGCGCAACAGAGGCTGGCGCAACCTGCGCCTGCTCAGTTGCGGCGACAGCACGTTCAAGTTCGATCTCGATAGCGAGGACGCTGACGGCAACCAGGACTCGACCATCTCGGTTTTCACCAGGGACGAGAACGGCGCCATCAGACACTTCTACTCCGCGCACCCGCGCATGGCCGAAGACATCGATGAACGGGGCATCGACCTGCTGAGCCCGGTCTGGAACCTCATGGATCTGACCCCAGAGGGCCGCGGCGATTGGTACGCCGAGCTCGACTACTCCGCCGCGGGACGGGCCGCCAGCGCGCGCTAAAAGCACCGCCGACCACGCCGTAGCGGGCCGTAGCCGCTCGACGTAGCATCGGCAGCTACATGAGCACTGCGATACCCGCGCGAGGCCGCCGCCCCGGCGGCCTCCCAAGAACCGACTTTCTGCGCGGCGTGCTCGATGGCGTCCGGGCGCGCCTGTCCGACGACCTCCGCGACATGCAAGCGCGCCAGCAGGGATCGTTGATCAAGTTCTTCGCCGAAGAGCCGGCCATCCACTTCGAGCTGTGGCTGCATCCCAGCCGTGGTCGCGTCGAGTTGGGGCTGCACTTCGAGACGCGCGATGCCGACCGCAACTATCGACTGCTCGAGTTCGTGGCCGACGATCTGCTGTTTCTGAAGGAGGTGCTTGGCAAGAGCCTCGAGGCGGAGCCGTGGGACAAGGGCTGGACCCGCCTGTATCTCAGCTATCCGATCGAGCGCTACGGCGACGACGAGCAGTCCCGCCTCGTGTCGTTGTTTTCCGAATTTATCGAGACCCTCGAGCCAATCAGGCGGGAGGCTGTTCAGGCTTGCTGAGGCACTAACGTGGCCACAGCTGATCAGGCATTTGATCTGGTCGTTCGCGGCGCGATTGTCTTCGATGGCAGCGGGTCGCCCGGCACCACCGCCGATGTCGGCGTATGTGGGGAGCGGATTGCGGCACTCGAGCCGGCCTTGCACGGCAACGCAGCGCGCGTGATCGATGCGCGCGGGCTGGCCCTCGCACCAGGCTTCATTGACGTCCATAGCCACGACGATTTCGCAGTCATTCTCCAACCAGAGATGCCATTCAAAGTGCTGCAGGGCGTGACGACAGACATCGTCGGCAACTGTGGCTCCGGTGTGGTGCCGTTCGAAGCGGGATTGAAGCGGTTTCGGCGCCTGCATCCAGACGCCAATCCCAAGCCGTGGGACGGTTTCGCTGAGTACATGCAGCGCGTCGACGAGGCACAGCCTGCGTTGAACGTCGCCGTGCTCGTTGGCCACGGCTCACTACGCGCTGGTGCCATGGGGCTCGACCAGCGCCCGCCTGCGCCGACCGAGCTCGATCGCATGCGCAGTTGGCTGCGCGAGGGTATGCAGGCCGGCGCGGTCGGCCTGTCAACCGGACTGGTGTACGAACCTGGTCGCTACGCGGCCACGGACGAGATCGTCGGGCTGGCACGTGAGGTCGCGCCATTTGGCGGTGTGTACGCCACGCATATGCGTAATGAGGCAAGCCAGCTGCTGGAGTCCGTGCGTGAGTCCATCCATATTGGAGAACACGCCGGCGTCGCGGTGGAAATCTCCCACCACAAAGCGTCCGGTGCCAGTAACTGGGGCCGCACCGTCGAATCACTGGGCTTGATCGACGCTGCGCGCGGGCGCGGCGCCGACGTCACGTGCGATCAGTATCCGTACACAGCCGGCAGCACGTCATTGTTCGCCGTCGTGCAGAATGGCGCATTCAGCTCGGGCAGCAGCGGTGGAATGGGTGAGATTCCGCCCGACGCGGTGCTGGTTGCGTCGGCGCCGCGGCATCCGGAGTACGAAGGTCGGACGATCGCCGATTTCATGGAAGCGTGGGGACAGACAGCGGAGGAGGCAGCCAACCGGTTACTCGACGAGGAGGGCGAAGCGCTGTTTGTCGTGACGTTCACCATGGACGAGGCCGACGTGCAGCGAGTGATGGCGCACTCGGCGACGATGATCGGCTCGGATGGTGTGCCAGCGGTTGGTGGCAAGCCGCACCCACGCCTGTGGAATTGCTTTGCGCGCGTGCTGGGGCACTACGTGCGTGACGAGCACGTGCTCGACCTGGCGACCGCGGTCCACAAGATGTCGGGATTGCCAGCCCGCAAGTTCCACCTCCAGGACCGCGGTGAGCTCCGCCGCGGCGCCTTCGCGGACATGGTGCTCTTCGATCCGGCGCGCATCGCGGACGTCGGCACGTATGCCGATCCGTGCCGATCGCCAGACGGCATCCGTTCCGTCTTCGTGGGCGGAGTCGAGGTGGCACACGACGGTGCGTTGACTGGCGCCCGACCCGGGCGCGTCGTTCGCCGCGGCCAGCACTAGTCGCCCGATCTGATCGACCGCTCGGCGTTGCGTGGCTGCGGACCCCTCGAGCCGCAGCCGAGATTGTCGGAGCGCCTTGACGGGCAGCCGTCAATCACCTAATATGTCGATGTGCTTCAACGGATCCCCATTTTGGATGAGGCCGACGTGTGCTGTCTGGTCGATCCGAGCGCCCTCGACCCAGAGGTGCGGACGCTTGGCGATCACCTGGCGCTCAGCCGCGACCTGCTGATCGCGCTCGCCGATCCGATGCGCCAGGATCTCGTGCAGATCCTCGCTCGAGCCGAGTTGAACGTGGGCGACATCGCCGAGCGGGTCACGCTCAGCCGGCCGACCGTCTCGCACCACTTGAACATCCTGCGCCGGGCCGGCCTCGTACGCGTCCGCAAGCAGGGGCGCGAGATGTACTACCGCCTGAACAAAGACCGCATCGTCGGCACCCTCCAGAGTCTGCTCGACAGCCTTACCTGCTGCTGACCCTTTTTTCATGAGATGCGTCGACGGGAGTAAACGAATGAGAGGACCAACACAACCATGACCCAGACCTCAGACTCAGAAGCGATCCGCGAAGCCGTGCGCACCCGGTATGCCGCTGCCGCGGTCGCCGCATCGGCTCAAACATCCCAGAGCAGCTGCTGTGGAACGACCTCGTCGTGCTGCGGAACCGCAGGCGACGCGAGTGTCATATCGAGCGACCTCTACTCGATCGATGAGCTCACCGACCTGCCAGACCAAGCAGTGCTGGCGTCGCTCGGTTGCGGCAACCCGACCGCGCTGGCCGAGCTCAGACCGGGCGAGACTGTTCTGGACCTCGGCTCAGGTGGTGGCATCGACGTGCTCCTGTCAGCACGCCGGGTGGGACCGACCGGTTTCGCCTATGGCCTCGATATGACCGATGAGATGCTCGCGCTGGCCAACCGCAATGCCGCCGAGCGCAACGTTCAGAATGTCTCCTTCTTAAAGGGAGAGATCGAGCACATCCCCCTGCCTGACGCCAGCGTCGATGTGGTGATCTCGAATTGCGTCATCAACCTCAGCGCCGACAAGCCGCGGGTCTTGCGTGAAGCATTCCGAGTCCTGAGACCCGGCGGTCGCTTCGCCGTGTCGGACGTCGTCGTCCAGGGCACCTTGCCGGCTGCCTTGCGCACCAGCATGGACGCCTGGGCGGGCTGTCTCGGCGGCGCGCTCGAGGAACGCGAGTACCGCTCACTGCTCGCAGACGCAGGCTTCAGCCAAATCGAGGTCGAAGTCACCCGTGTCTACGGCACGGAACAGGGCTGCTGCGATGACAGCTGTACACCCCAAGACGCCGCGTTCTCCGCGCTGGCCGCGGTCGGCAGCCGTTTCGTCAGCGCCTTCGTGCGCGCCAGCCGGGCAAAGCCTGAGTCGGAGTCCTCTCAATGAACACCTTGCCTGTCGCCGTCATCGGCGCTGGTCCAATTGGCCTGGCCGCCGCGGCGCACCTGCTTGCGCGTGGCGAATCCCCAATCGTCTTCGAAGCCGGCGCGAGCGTCGGCGCCGCGATTCGCGAATGGGGCCACGTTCGGCTGTTCTCGCCCTGGCGCTATCTGGTCGATCGCAAAGCGACCGCACTGCTCGAACGTACAGGCTGGGCCATGCCGGATTCGGAGGGCCTGCCACTCGGGCGAGAGCTCGTCGAGCACTACCTCGAGCCGCTCGCCGGTCAGAACGAAATCGCTGCGACGCTCAGGCTGAACACCGAGGTCCTCTCGATCACGCGCAAGTCGCACGACAAGATGAAAGACTCTGATCGCGCCGAAGCACCATTCGTGCTGCGCGTGCGCTGCCCCGACGGCGGGGAGGACGAGATCCTTGCCCGCGCTGTCATCGATGCCTCGGGGACCTGGCGCACGCCCAATCCGCTCGGCGCAAGTGGTGTTGCTGCACTTGGTGAAGCCGCCGCGGCAGAGCGAATCGCGTACGGCATTCCCGATGTCCTGGGCGCCGCCCGACAGCGCTACGCAAACAAGAACGTACTGGTGGTCGGCAGCGGCCATTCCGCATTCAACGTCCTGCTCGATCTGGCGGAGCTGGCGCGAGATGCTCCGTCAACCTCGATCACCTGGGTGGTTCGTCGCGCGAGCGTCGGCCAGCTGTTCGGCGGTGAGCAGAGTGATGCCCTACCAGCGCGTGGCGCACTCGGCGCTCGCGCTCGCAACCTCGTCGATTCTGGCGCGGTGCGCCTGCTGTCGATGCGCGTGGCACGCATCCAATCCGCTGCCGACGGGCTACTGGTGTCCGGCGAGGACGGCGACACCGTCGGCCCGGTCGATGAAGTCATTGGAGCCACCGGCTTCCGACCTGACCTCGAGATCACGCGCGAGCTCCGACTGGGCCTCGACTCAGCTACGGAAGCACCGGTTGCGCTCGCGCCGCTCATCGATCCCAACATCCACTCGTGTGGCACGGTGCCGCCGCACGGCGCTGAGGAGCTCAAGCATCCCGAGCCCAACTTCTTCACCGTCGGCATGAAAAGCTATGGACGAGCTCCGACTTTCTTGACGCTAACCGGGTACGAGCAGGTGCGCTCGGTCGTGGCCGCACTGGTCGGCGACTGGGACGCAGCGCACACCGTCGAGCTGGTCCTCCCTGAAACGGGCGTGTGTTCAACCGGTGCGAGCAACGGTAGTGGCTGTGGGTCATCGAGCGATGCGGTCAGCGCCACGGCTGTGGTGAGCGAGGCGGAGTTGCTCGTGTCTGCGCCACGCCCCAGCCGCCGTGCTGGCTGAAGTTGCGGTGGACGCCGTTGGGCTCACGAACGTGGAGACGAGTGCTTGTTGCTCGACGATTGCCCAGACCACGTGCGGCCGCCCTCGCGATCGCCGAGCGGTCCTAGCCCGCGTCCTGGACGCGTGGGCTGGCGCGCAACCGCTTAGAAGGTTACGTAGAGACCTTTCTTGTTGTCGGCGGCGGACTTCAGGACGTCGCGCCATTGCTCGGCAAGCTCATCGTCCTCGAGATCTGCCTGTTTGAGCACATCGAGTGCATTGCGGACATCGTCGGGGGAAAGGAGTAGGCGCCCTGCAGACCGGGGTCGAAGACGCGCCCGTCCACCTGCAACTGGCGGCCTAGCACGATGCGGCCAGCGTCGACGCCTGCTTCTTTCAACCCGTCCTCGAGGTCCTCCCATTCCGTGCTCAGGCCATCGTCCTGCGCTGGGTCGTAGTACTTGGTCAACGCCAGATCGCCCCAGAGCTGCAGTTCGAGGTCCGCACGGTTGGACTCAGGTGGCTGCACAAGTTCTTGCCAATTCGAGCCAAGTGGCTCGCCTTCGTTCGGGTCTTTGAGCTCCGATAGGTTGCTCTCGACGACGATCAGGTCCTGATCGAAGTCGACGGCGTCCGGCTTGACGCGCTGCTGGCGGGCGCCCGGCTTCGGCTTTCCCGTCTTGAGATCGACGCGGCGTGGCACTTTGATCGGGTCGCCCGCGGCATCGGTCGTGAACTCGTCAACGAGGTCGAAGTTGCCCTTCTTGCGTGCGGCATCCGCCCATTCCTTGTGAGCTAATCGACCGGCCGCGGTCGAGGAGGTCTCGCCCGCGAACTCGAGCACGCCCTTCCTCGCGCCTTTGGCACCCTTGATCAGGTCATTGAGTTCCTTGGCGCTCTTTCCGAGCACCTTTTCGAAAGGAATGGCGCCCAGCGCGTCCTCGAAGCCGGCCGCGATATGCCCGTCTTTGAAGTCGAGGATCGACTTCGCAACACTCGCCACGTCACCTGTTATGCCTGGAGCCATGGAGAAGGCGTCCAACATCTCCATGTTCTCCTCGTGCACCGTGCGCGTGTGTGGTTTCGCCGCTTTGGCGAAGTCCGCGGCGATGTCGGGGCGGTTTTCCGACTGGGCGATGAGCCTGCCGCGATTGCCGAGGTCCTTCTGTAGCTGCTGCAGACCGGTGTAGGACTTCTTCAGAAACTGCACGGCCAGGCAGGCGTCATTGAGGGCGGCGGCTTTGGCAGCGCCGGCAACACCCCAGTCCTCGAGCCGGTCGATCTCCCCGCGCACGTAGTCGGTGTGCAAGGCGCCGGTGCTCACCGCGTAGCCCGAGGAACCCAGAGCCGCGACCAGGGCTAGCAGTGCTTCGAGCTCGACCTCGATACGGTCGCTTATAGCAGTGTGCCTCCCGACACCATGTGTGGCTTAGTATGAAAGTCTTATGTCTGATCCTGGGCGCGTGCCCATTGGCGTGGACGTCGCCGGGCCGTTCATGCTGGCGGCCGTCCACTGCGATCAGGCCGCCGACGACCTCATCAAGCTGAGCGACAAGGTCTACAACCTCGAGGCGGCGGTTGCCGAAGCCTGGAAGGGTGGCGCGGCCGGCTCGCTCAGCAACTCGCTGGTCGATAAGGCGACCCTGATCCTCAACGCAGCGGGGGTCCTGCGCGGCGCGTCCGCGGCGCTGCGACGCGGCGGCACGCAACTGGGCGCCCGTCGACCCAGCCCTCCTTCGAGGATTCGCGGATCTGAAAATACTTCTGCCCAAGGAATTCGGCCTCGCCGATCACCTCTACTTCGGTGCCGTCGCTCACGGTGCCGGTCATCGTGGCGCCGCCGGCCATGACGCCGCCCGGCCGGCTCCACATCTGGATACCGGCGCTGATGCCCGTCGCGGCTACGCCCAGGTTGCCCGCCGCGACCTTGGCTCGTCGTACGCTGGCGGCCGGGCGGTCAGCCACAACGGTGGCCTGGACGACCGCCGTCGCGGTAGCGGCGGCCCGCGCCACGGCCGGGTTCTCGCGGCGACACCCCGTGCTGCACGCGACGATGAGGGCTAGCAGGCAGAAGCGAACAGCGAAGCTCACGCCACGCGCAGTCGTGGATCGAGCGCGTCACGCAACCCGTCGCCGGCCAGGTTGAACCCGAGCACCGCGATCATGATTGCCACGCCCGGGTAAATTGCCACCCATGGCGCGAGCTCCATATAGCGCCGCCCAGTGCCGAGCATGGTGCCCCACGATGGCATCGGCGGCTGCGTCCCCAGGCCCAGGAAGCTGAGCGTTGCCTCGATCAGAATCGCGGTCGAGAGCGCCAACGTGGTCTGGACGATGAGCGGCGCGGCGATATTCGGCAGCACGTGGCGCACGATAATGCGCTGGCTGCCTGCGCCGATGGTGCGCGACGCCGTGATGTAGTCGAGGTTCGCCACGCCCAACGTGGAGCCGCGCGCGATCCGCGCGAACGTGGGTGCGTAGACAATGCCAATTGCGATCATCGTGTTGGTCAGGCTCGGGCCAAGCACGCCCACGATGGTGATCGCCAGCAACAGCGCCGGGAACGCGAACATGATGTCCACCAGGCGCGACAGCAGCGTGTCGATCCAGCCGCGAAAATAGCCGGCCAGCACACCGAGCACCGAGCCGATTGGCAGCGCAATGGCGATCACGGAGACGATGCCGGCGTACAGCGAAACGCGCGCACCATAAATGATGCGGCTGAAAACATCGCGACCGAACTCGTCGAGTCCCAGAATGTAGTCAGCATTCGGTGGCGTCAGCCGCTCGTCGATCTGCCACACCGGGTCATACGGCGTAATGAGGTCGGCCGACATGGCCAGCAGCACGACCAGGACCACGATCGCGGCGCCAAGAAATCCGATCGGGTAGCGCTGGATTGGTCGCCACATCCGACCCTTCTGCAGGCGGCGCGTTGCCGCTCGGGCGCGCGGGATGGCGAGTGTTGCCGAGGTCATGCGTACCGAATCCGCGGGTCGAGGTACGCGTACGTCATATCGACCAGCAGGTTGATCAGCGTGAACATCGTCGCGATGAACAGCACGGTGCCTTGAAGCATCGGGTAGTCGCGCGCACTGATCGCATCGATCACCAGGCGACCAATACCTGGCAGTCCGAATATCACCTCGATCACGACTGTCCCGCCCAGCAGTGCCCCGAGCTGGACGCCCAGCACAGTCATCACCGGTATGAACGCATTCTTCAGCGCATGGCGAACCATGATCGCGCTCGGCACCAGACCTTTTGCCCGCGCGGTCACTACGTAGTCCTGCCGCAGCACCTCGAGCATCGATGAACGCGTCATCCGCATCACGATCGCCATCAGCGCCAGCGACAGGGCAACGACTGGCATCGCCATCTGCTGCAGATTGGTCCATGGGTCAATCCACGGCGGCGCCAGCAGCAGCTGCGGCTGCCAGTGGAATACCACGCCCGTCATCAGCAGCAGCATCGCCGCCAACCAGAAGTTCGGCACTGACAGGCCGACCATGGCGATCAGACGGACCACAAAGTCAGTGGCCGTGTTCTGCTTCACCGCCGAAATGACACCGAGTGGCACCGCGACCGCCGCCGAGAGCAGCACTGAGAGCAGCGCCAACTCGCCGGTGAGTGGCAACCTTCTCAAGATCGTGCCCAGCACCGGCTCGTTGTTGCGCAGCGATATCCCAAAATTGCCGTGCACGATTTGGGTGACCCAATTGACGTACTGTATGTAGATAGGCTTATCGAGGCCGTACTGCGCCCGCAGCTCGGCGCGATACTCCGCGCTAACGTATAGCTCCGACCCGATCATCAAGTCGACGATATCGCCGGGGATGATGCGGATCATCATGAACACGAGCAGCGACACCCCGAACATCACCGGGATGGTCAAGAGCAGTCGTTTGACTATGTAGGTGCCCAGGAGTGTCGCCGCCGGGTCTTGATTAAGTCAGGGTCACATTTCGCAGGTTCGGACGCCGGCCAGTAAACGACTGTACGTACCCCTTCACTCGATCGCTGACGGCCTCCACGAATGCGCCGTTGTAGAAGTTGAGGTTCGGCGGATCGTCCATCAACATCGTGTCTATCTTGCGGGCGAGGTCGCGCCGCTGGTCGCGAGTCTGAGTCGCGTCAGTTCGGAGTGTGACAAGCAGCTTGTCCAGTGTTTCCTGATCGTAGTGACGATAGCCCTTGCTGGCGTTGAGGGTAGTCGAGTGGCTAGGCGGCCACAGGTAGAGGTCGGGATCGGGGAAGAAGGTAGCGGCAGAGAAGCCGAGGTCATGCTCATAACGAGACGCCAGCGCGACGTACGCCCCCCACTCCATCTGGACGATCTCGGTGTCGACGCCGACGTCTTTCAAGTTCTGCTGCATGACGATCGCGTTGGAGAGGAAGTCAGGATACGGCGCGGATGACGTGTGCAACTTGAGCGTCGGGATGCCCTTGCCGTTGGGGAAACCCGCCTTTGCGAGCAAATCTTTGGCCTGATCCACATCCCGCTTCAGGATCTGTTTCAGCTCGGTGTCCGGGACGGCCCAGTCTGAGAAGCTACTCGGCACAAAGCCGGTCAGCACGCCGGCGCCGAAAACCGACTTCTTGATCATCTCGTAGTTGAAGCTCACGTTGGTGTTCCAGGCGCGCGGGCCGGCCAGGATCTGGTAGCCCTTGATCCCGGCGAGCTTCTGTGCACCTTCTGGCGACAGCTGCGCGAAGTCGACGGTACCCGAGCGAACCGCCGCGATCCGCGCGTCCTCATCGAGCATGATCTTGCCGAAGATGCCCTCGTTCTTCGGGAACTCTTTATTGCGGTAGTTCGGATTCCGCTCGTAGACGACGCGGTCGGCCGGCACGAATTCCTTCAGCTTGTAGGCGCCGGTTCCGATCGCCTCCGTCTTAATGTTGAACTTCTTGTCGGCATCTTGCGGGTACATGGTGGCGCCGCGTAGCGAGGCGTACACGCCGGGGCCAATGGGCCAAGCATTCTTGAGCTCGATTCTGACGGTCTTCTTGTCGACGACGACCGCCCCCTTGACCGACGAGTACCAGTTTTGCGCCCACGACGACTTGATCTCGGGCGACAGCAATCGGTCAGTTGTCCACTTGACGTCCTCGGCAGTGACGTCGGAGCCGTCGTGGAACTTGGCGTTGGGATCCAGATGGAAGGTCCAGCTCAAGCCGTCCGAACCTTGCTCCCAGGACGCTGCCAGACCCGGTACGACGGTCAGCTTGTCGTCGAACGCGGTCAGCGACTCGTAGAAGTGTTCCGAGCCCTGTGCGGACGAGAAATTGGTCTGCACATGGCAATCGAACGACACGGGATCAGCGTCCATGGCCACGTTCAGCACGCGCGTGCTGGAGGCTGGCGTAGCGACGACTACTGGGGCGGTAGTCGGCGCGAGTGCGGCAGTGGGCGGAGCGGTCGCAGCCGCGGCCGGCTTGGGTGCCTCGGTCGGTTTGGCTGGCGCCGCGGCTGGTCCTCCCGAAGTGGGGATCGGCTGGGGCGCAGCCGTGGGGGCCGCCGGCGCGGGCGCGCTGCACGCCGCCAGCAGAGGGATCGCCGCGGCGGTCAGCCCTGACAAGACGAAGTGGCGTCTGCTCAGCAAGCGAGACATGATGTTCCTCCCCCGCTACCACACAGATGGGACTGGCTTGCAGCTCGGGCCGAGCTCGGTCGCAGCCGCGTCCCACATCGCGGCCATACGTGCAAGTGAACGTGACCCGGTTGGCTTCATCTCGAATCCGCGCACCCGACCGACCTTCGCTTCCGGACGAGCGTAGGGTGTCAGGTACGCATACTCGTAGTAGTGCATAAAGGTCCGCATCTGGACATCGATACCGAATCGATCTGGGTCGACCGCAAAAGCAGACTCCGGATCAATCGTGTGATGCATGTTGGCGATGGTGACCAGCTCAGGCGGATACGTGCTCAGGATCTGGCGCGCCAACGCGATGGTGTCAGTCAGCGTCGACTCCGTTTCGCCAGGCAGGTTCAGCGAGAAAAAGATGAACAGCGGAAGCCGGTGACGCTTGAGGGCCTGCAGGAACTCCAGCAACCGTTCGTTGGAGTAGAATTTGCCGTTGAGACGCCGCACCTCCTCATTGCCAGATAGTGGGCTGAACGCAAGCTGGGAATCACTGCTAACGAAGGTCTCGACGAGCGCGTCGAGCCAGTCCAGGCCAGGGAGCTGCCAACACTCGTTGTAGATCCCGATGCGCACGTTGCGGTCCTGGACTGCCTGGAAGAGTCTGGACCAGTATGGCTTGCTGAGAACCGCGGGATCATGCGACAGCGAGACCTGATGTAGCCCGCGCTCCGCCAGCCGAGCGATGTCGTCAGCCACCACCTCCGGTCGGCGCGTGAGGATCGCTTCCTGGCCACTCAGCGCCAGGTGTGCGTTCTTGGAGCCACCACAGAAGCCACAGTTCATGTGGCAGCCGCGGCCGATGCACAACCATTGACCGCTCAAGCGTCCGAAATCGCTCGACTGAAACATCGCGTACCGGCGTTCGTCGACGAAGAAGCTCGCGTCGACGAAGTCGAGCGCCTCGAACTCCGCTGGCCCGGAGTGGTACGTCCGGTCGTTATGGACCGCTTGTCCATCGACCCGGTAGCTCAGATTGGGGATCGTCTCGGGTTGCAGACCACCGCCAACCAGCCCCTCGGCAAGTTGAACGGTCGGCAGCTCAGGGTCACCACGGATGACGTAGTCGACCGCGTCGAAATTGGCCATGATCTCTTCGGCAAAGCGCGAGACCGTCAGGCCACCGAGCAGCACGGGCACGTCCGGCCAGACGTGCTTGCAGGCGCGCATGACGTCCATTGCCCCGTACGCGTGCTCGTACCAGTGCAGGTCGATCATCACCAGTCGAACGTCGTCTTGACGACGTAGCCATGGCACGAGCTGGAAGCTCTGGTCGAGCGCGACCTCCATGGGATAGTTGATACCGAACACGTCCAGGCCGCGTTTGCGCAGCGCATTGGCCAGGCCAATGATGCCCATGGGCGCGAGCAGATACGGGCTCGCGCCGTTCGACCAGTCGTGCGGCTTGTCGACGGGCAGCTTCGAAGGGTGGACATAGAGGATGCGCCCGTCCCCCATGGGCGCACGATACTCGCGGCCAGATGCCGCGTCAATCAAGTGTTTTCGGCTGCTGGCTCAGCTCTCCAAGTACTTGGCCCACAACTCGGTACTGGCGATAACCGCCTGCACGCGGAGTGGATCGTCGCCAACGTTTCAGAAGCCATGCACGGCGCCTGTCGGCTATGCCAGCATCGGCAAGACCAGGTGTGACGGTCGGGCGGCGTCGTGAAAGATCGTGTTGACCGCCACGTTGGAGTGCGATTCGGTGCCAAACGGGCCGCCGGTGTTCAGGTTGCGGTCGTAGCGCGGGAAGTCGCTGCTGGTGACGTGGACGCGGACGCGGTGACCGGCCTTGAAGACTTGCGCGGTGGACCACAGGTCAACGTCGAATCGGTAAACCTCTCCGGGGGTAAGCAGCGAAGGCGAAGTCAACGAGTCGCGGTAGCGCGCGCGAAGAATGCCATCGCATACCGACATCGAGCGACCATCGGGCCACACGTCGCATAGCCGCACCACCCAGTCGGTGTCCGGCGCAGACGAGCTAGCGTACAGGACGGCGGTCACGGGTCCGGCGATCGCCAGGTCCGCATCGAGCACATCAGATGTGTACGTCAGCACCCGGCCTTCCACGGGTCGGTGATCGGTGGGGCCAAGTTGCGGGTACACCATGAGGCTAGGCACCGGTTGCCGAGGATCGTATTCGAACTCATCCGGCGGCTCGCTGGAACCCGGTGCTTCAAATGAAAGGGTGCCATGGTGGAGGTACGCAGGACGATAGGTGACACCTGGGGGTGGCCACGAGTCCAGCTCCAGCCATCGGTTCGCTCCCATCAGGAATGCGCGCACCGGTGGGCCATCCATCGCGCCGTTGGCCTCGCCATTCAGCCAGTAGTCGTACCAGCGGACTCGCTGCTCTCGGATGTCAAAGATCGCTTCGGGACCGAAGTCCACGTCGCCCGCCTTACTCTCGCTCGTGGCCGCGGGTCCGTGGACCCAGGGCCCGACCACCAGGCGTTGGGCGCGCCTGGCCGCCTCAGTCCGGGCGTGGGCCTGCAACCCCTGGAACATCCGCAGTGTCCCGCCCAGAAAGAAGTCGAACCATCCGCCAATGTGCAGCATCGGCACGTCGACGTCGTCATACCGAGCACCCATACGTAACGCGTCCCAGAATGGGCCGTCGTCCGGGTGGCCGAGGTGGTCGAAGTACCAGTTCACCAGGGGCAAATCCTGCAGCGGTGGGCACTCGTTCAGTGGCAAGTGAGCGAACCACGGATCCAGTCCTTCGGACAGGGCCTGTTCCAGGCGCTCGTGTGCCCCCGGGTACCTCGCGTTCGCTTTCGGGTGCGAGAGCCAGCTGCGGCTCGTCTGCATCGTCCACGAGCGAGTGAACGAGAACTGGTTGGCGCCGGCACGGAAGACCCAGTCGCGGTACAGATCGCCGCCGCCTTCGCGTGGCGAGAGTGCCCGCAGGTGTGGTGGTCGGGTTGGCGCGACGGCGTACTGCGTGAAGCCGGAGTACGAGCCATCCACCATGCCAACGTTGCCGTTCGACCACGGCTGAGCGGCCGCCCACTCCACGGTGTCATAGCCATCTTGATGGCTGCCCGCGCTATCGTCGCGGAAGGGCACGAGCTCGCCCTCCGACGCGAATGCGCCACGCACGTTCTGGCCGACGACGACGAACCCGCGCTGCGCGTAGTACGGGCCATAGCCACCTACTCGAGCGCCCAGCTCGTAGCCGACACGCTCGACAAGCACTGGAAAGCGGCCTTCCGCGGCCGGGCGATAAACGTCAGCGCGCAGCACAGTGCCGTCGCGCATCGGTATCGGCACCTCGCGCTCGATCTGTACCTCGAACCGGGTCTCGCTTATGGCAGGCACGCCGACCACGATACTGCGCTGGTGCCGAGCGCGGCCCACGGCAGGGTACGATCGTGCTTCCAAACCAGATCGAAGGTCACACACACACATGACGCAGAGCCGGCACGCAACGATCGGCGAAGAGCTCGAAACTCGGCACAAGAAGTCGGCGGAGCTTTACAAGGAGGCGCTCGACGTCTTCCCAGGCGGAGTTACCCACGACAGCCGCTATATGCGTCCGTTCCCGATGTACGTCACCCACGCCCGGGGGGCGCGTAAGTGGGATGTCGACGGCAATGAGTACGTCGACTTTTTCGGCGGCCATGGCGCGCTGCTCCTTGGTCATTGCCACCCGCAGGTCACAGCCGCGGTCTCCGAGCAGGTCCAGAAGGGCAGCCACTACGGCGCCAACCACGCGCTGGAGGTGGAGTGGGGCAAGCTAGTACAGGAGCTGGTCCCCAGCACCCGCGGCGGCGGCAAGGTTAAGTTCGTTGCGTCCGGCACCGAGGCCACCCTTATGGCGCTGCGCCTGGCGCGCGCGTTCACGGGCAAGGAAGTCATCGTCAAGATGCGCGGGCACTTCCACGGCTGGCACGATTACGCCACGGTCGGGATGTCTGAGCCGTGGGACGCCCCGAGCTCGAACGGCGTTCCGCTCGGCACCCGCCAGTCGATGCGGGTCATCCCAGCGAACGACGTCGCCGCCCTCGAGCAGGCGCTCGCCCCCGGCGACGTCGCCGGGGTGATCATGCTCCTGAATGGGCTGAGCACCGCGTACCTCGAGCAGGTGCGCGAGGTCACCCGCAGGAACGGCGTTGTCCTGATCTTCGACGAGGTGATCACGGGCTTTCGTTACACTCCCGGCGGAGCCCAGGAGTACTTTGGCGTCACACCGGACCTCAGCACCCACGCTAAGATCCTGGCCGGCGGATACCCGGGCGGCTCCGTCTCCGGCCGCGCCGACATCATGGCGATGCTCGACCACCACGACGAGGATGACGACTGGCAGCGCTACAAGCGGGTCGCGCACCCCGGCACCTTCAACGCCAACCCGGTGTCGGCGGCTGCCGGCGTCGCCTGCCTCAAGCTCGTCAAGGACCCCGCCGTCCAGAGGAAGGCCATCGCGACCGCCGACAAGATCCGCGCCGGCATGAACGACTCATTCGAGCGACGGGGTGTGCCGGGTAATGCGGGCGGCGAAGTCTCGATCCTGTCTATCGCGTTCACCAACCCCAGAATTACGGGCCGTGAGCTCGTCTGGCGGTTCCGCGGCGCGATGCAGCTCGGCGGTGCCGACTTCTCATACCTGGGCGGGATGGTCTCAGCTGTTCATGACGAGCGGGACGTTGACCAGACGGTGACCGCCTTCGACCAGGCGCTCGGGCGGCTGCAAGCCGAAGGCGTCGTGTAGAACGCCGCGCCTACTCGCGCCGTGAGCCAGACCGAAGAGCCGCGCTTCGAGCGCGCGACGCCCGCCGACGCCGCCCGGGTCTGGGAGCTGCAGCGGGCCGCGTTCGCGGAGTACCTCGCTGTGCAGGACCCGCCGCCGAGCGTCTGGCGGGCGTCCGTCGCGGAACTGGGTCTGAGGATCCGCTCCGCGGTTACGAGCAATCAGGCGCTCTACGAGAGCCTCGGCTTCAGCGTTACGGACACCTTGCTCCATCCGCTGGTCGGACCGGAGACACTCACCGGTATGGAGAAGCGACTGTGAGGCGTGCCCTGGAGCACGAAGGCAAGCCGTGATCTTCGACATTTCGCTCGGCAACGGCGCTCGAGACGCCGATGCCCGAGTTCTGATCGACACCGCGCGCGCCGCGGACGAGTTGGGCTTCCGCGCGCTATGGACGTCCGATCACCTGCTTGCGCCCAGCAACCTGCCGCAGTTCACCCGAGTCTTCGAGCCGTTGGTTCTGCTCGGACATCTCGCGGCCGTGACAAGCCGCATCCGCCTGGGTACGTCGGTCATCGTCTTGCCCATGCGTAACCCGTTTGCCGTGGCCAAGCAGGCGGCCACGCTCGACGTGCTGTGCGGCGGACGCCTCATCCTCGGCGTGGGCGTCGGCTCCTACGCTGAGGAGTACGTCAATGTGCACGCGGACTTCCACACGCGTGGCGCACGGCTGGAAGAAGCGATCCGTCTTTTCCGACATCTCTGGGCGGATAGGCGCGAGCCATTCGCCGGTCGTTATTACGGTTTCCAGGACGGCGTCTTCGAGCCGCTGCCTGCCCAGGGTGAACGCCTGACCCTGCTCGTGGGTGGCCGCTCTGAGGCAGCTCGGGCTCGCGCCGGCCGCGTGGCGGACATGTGGCAAACGACGACCGTCCCTGTCACGGAGTTCGCGACGGCAATCGCCACCATCCGTGCGCAGCCCCGCGGCTCGGAGGTGGAGGTCGGCAGCGTACTGGCTTTCAACGAGGGCGTGGATGCGGCGCGCGAGGCGGTCCGCGCGTGGGAGGCAGCCGGTGCGCAACATCTGTCAATCAATTTCGGCCCGGCCGATGGCCGCACTGAGCGCATGCGCGAGTTCGCAAGGGCCTTCGGGGTCGGGCGCTGATGCCTTTGAAGGCACCTGCCTAACGCTAACGAGTACGCCCGCCGCGTGGAGTCCGCGGGCACGTCGGTGAATATTGCGCTGCTCGTGGGCCAGGCTTCGGTGCGCATCGCGGTCATGGGCGGCGGCGACGGGCTGCCGCCGGAACAGGTTGCTGAGATGCAGCGGCTGGTGGAGCAAGCGCTCCAGCAGGGGGCATTCGGCATGTCCGTCGGGCTAACGCTCGTGCCGTCCAGTTTTGCCGATACGAACGAGCTGATCGCGTTGGCCGAGTCGCTCGGCCGACACGGACGGCTGTATGTGCAGCACGCCCGTTGGTGGGCCGGCTGGCACGCGCGCGCCCTCGAGGGGGCGCCGGACATGAGGTCTCATCAGGGTGCTGCTGCACCGCATCCGGGCGGGGTTCGACGACGAACCGCTGCTAGGCACCTGTGAGTGTCGCGAGGTCCAAGGCCCTGGACGTGATCGATCACGTGCCGCCGCACGCTGGCCAGATGCGTTGGCCAGGCCTGCTGCAGCCGTTCGAAGCCGGCGCCGCTGAGCACGGCCTCCGACCGCGGGATCGCTGGAGCTTAGCCATGGCCATGCGTTACACCTGCTCGGCTGCTTAGTCGTGAGTGCGCGCATGAGACGCTCTTGCCAGGCCCCGCCGGCGGTCGGGGACAATCTGCATGGGCAACCAGCGAAGGTTGGGTTCCACGCCGTATTTGTCAGATGGCCCTGGCGTGAATGACGTCGCCGCGTGGTCAGCTGGCGAGCCAAGCAGGACTGCTGCCGTGCTACTGGGCGCGCGGTTCCTTCCGCTGCGCTCAGCGCGTTGCCGTCCAACTCTTGACAGGCGGTGCTGAGGCGATACCTAATGGCGCCGAGGGGGATGAATGCGAACTGCGATAGCCGTGCTCTCGGCGTGCTGTATGGTCCTCGCGCTCGCCCTGCCCGGATCGGCGGCGTCAGCACCGCCGCCGGGCTACTTCGTCGATGAACCGAAGCTGCCGTTTGATGAGTTGCCAGGCACCAAGACCACCCGTTACTGGGGTATCCACAACGGCGCGGGCTATCGAGTCGAGGTACCCGCGAATTGGAACGGCGATCTCGTGCTCTACGCTCACGGGTACCGCGGCACGGGCCTGGAGCTCACCGTCTCGAACCCCAGCATTCGCCAGTACTTGGTGACCCACGGCTACGCCTGGGCCGCGTCCAGCTACAGCAAGAACGGCTATGACGTAAAGCAGGGCGTACTCGACACGCACGCGCTTGGTCGGTTCTTCACCAATCTCGCAGGTCCACCGCGGAACAAGTATCTGATGGGCCATTCGATGGGTGGACACATTACCGGCGTCGCCATCGAGCAGTACCCGAGTGAGTACGTTGGCGCGTTGCCGATGTGCGGTGTCATGGGCGATACGGAGTTGTTCGACTTTTTCCTGGATTTCCAACTCGTCGCCCAAGCACTCGCTGGGCACCAGGCGCAGTTTCCATCGCCGCCTGGTTACGAGGCCAGCGTCGTGCCAGCCGTAAAGCTGGCGCTCGGGCCAGCGTATCCGAACGTGTTGAACGCGCAGGGCGAGAAGCTTCGAGCCGTGACGCAACAGCGCTCTGGTGGCACACGGCCATTCTTCAACACGGCGTTCGCATTCTGGGGCGATTTCTTGTTCACGCTCGGCAGTGGCGATGGCAGCCTCGACGTTGCGCCCGGCAACGTCACCAGCAATATCGGGACGGTGTACCAATTCGATTCAGACCCGGTCGTGAGCCCGGACGAGCAGGCCCTGAATGACGAAGTGCTGCGCGTGGCGGCATCACCGCAGGGTCTCCAGCAAGCGGGTCTGGCAAACATTCCGCCCATCGAAGCCAACTTCCGCATCCCGGTCGTCAGTCTCCACACGATCGGCGATTTATTTGTGCCCCTGTCGATGGAACAAATCTACGCGCGGCGAGCCAGTGCGCGCGGCACGGCGACCCTGCTCGTGTCGCGCGCGATCCGCGACGTCAATCACTGCGGGTTTACGACTGCCGAACAGGAACGAGCATTCGCCGACCTGGTCCGCTGGGTCGAGGACGGCGTGAAGCCGCCCGGCGACGACTTGCTGAACCCGCAGTTCGTTGCGAGCGCAACGTTTGGCTGCGCGTTCACACTGACGACGCGGCCGTACGCACCCTGCCCGCCGCCGTAGGCGGAGCCGGATGCTCTGGCTGCAGCGGATTGGCTACCCTGACCGAGGCGGCTGGAACATGGTCATGCGGCGGGTCGAAGTCAAGTCGGGCGTGCCGCGGGTCCACTTCCAGCTGTTTCGGCACACGTTCGGGTCGGCGGCCATCACGCCGCGAGCAGCCGCGCCGTCCTGATCGCGTCGGCCTGAGCTGCCGCGATGCACGCCAAAGCGTCGACGTCGTAGACCAGTAAGCGACGGTCAGCCACCGGCCGGTGACATGCACCGACAGAATCGGCAGCAGTGCAGCGGCGAGCTCGATCGCCAGCGGGCAGCCCGTCGAGCCGGTCACAAATATCGGCGACTGGCGTTGCATTGTCGTTGGTCTACCGCGAGATCCGGTCGCGTGAGCCGCGCGCGTTCCACAAACAGTCGTACCGCGTCGGATTCCGCGATAGCGTCGCGTGTCGTGAGGTTCGGCGCGGGCGCAGCAAGTGGCGGCACGCGCCACACGGCCTCGCCGACTGATGCCGAGCGGCTGTCGGCTGACTGCTCCGGACTCAGCGACGTGCCCATCGGGCGGATCCCCTTACGGGAGCAGGGCTCACTCAACCGCGTGGCGTGGTGGTCGAATCAAACCTCACCGTTGGCTCCGAGTCGGCCCACTGCTTCGGCTCGGTTACGGGCACCTAGTTTGTGCAAGATATGCCGGACGTGAGTCTTTATCGTTGTCTCGGCGACCATGAGTCCATCTGCGATCTCGCGGTCGCGCGCGCCGGCGGCGATCCGCAACAGGATCTCGCGCTCGCGCCGGGTCAGGCGTGCCGCGGCAGGCGGCTCGCTCGTGGACGAAGCACGTTGTTCGCGCCGCAGGTACGCGATCGTCCTGGCGGCCATTGCTCGTGACATCGGCAGTGCGCCGGTGTGGCGGTGGTCGCGAATCGTCCGTGTCAGCGTGGCTGGACTCAGGGTCTTGTTCAGAAAACCCACTGCGCCTGATCGGACTCCCTCGAACAGATCGCCGTCCAGGCTAGAAACGGTCAGAATGATGACTGGCAGGCTGGGGTCGGTCGCGGCAAGCTCCAGTGTGGCCTGAATCCCGTCCATCACGGGCATGTCAATGTCCATGAGAACCAGGTCGAGTCCATGCGGCCGGCGCGTGCGTGCTTCGCGCACAGCGTCCAGACCATTCGAGACCTCCGCGACCACGTCAAAGTCGGGCTCGCGGACCAAGGTCTCGCGCAACTCGCGGCGGAATCCTTCGTGATCGTCCGCGATGAGGATCCGTAGCGTCCCCGAAGTCGTCATACTGCCAGCGGCCTCGACGAATAGAGCGGCACCCATGCCTCGATGCTCGCGCCCTGATCTGGAACCGAGTCGACGACGAGATATCCGCCGCGTCGCTCGGCCCGCTCTGTCATTGAATGCAGGCCCACGCCCCGTCGTGCCTTGGCCGGATCGAATCCGCGGCCGTTGTCTCGCACACGTAGCCGCAGTTCCGTCCCTTCGATGGTCACCAGCGCCGTAATCCGTTTCGCTCCGCCATGACGCACGGCATTCCCAAACGCCTCCTGGAGAATGCGCAAGACGTCCGCTTGTAACAGACTGTCCAGGGTCAGGTCGCACGACTCGACTTGCACGCGCGCTTCGACCTCGTGAGTGACCGAGAACTCCGCCGAAAAAGCTGCCAAGGCCTGTTCAAAATCCTGCCAGGTCACACGCCCGGTGCGGAGCGTCGCGATTGTCCGACGGGCCTCGACGGAGGCGGACTCGAGCATGCGTTGCGCGACGTCGAGGTCACGCCAGCGCTGATCTGTCGGGCCGGTAGCATCGGCTACGCGACCGAGGCGCAGGCGCAGCACCCCCAGTTGCTGCGCCAGCCCATCGTGCAACTCGCGCGAGAGCCTGAGTCGCTCGTTGCGAGTGGCCATGGAGGCGACATCCTGCGCTGTGCGCCACAGCACGTTCGACAGCAACAGGCCGTACCCTACGAGGCGAAATGCATCCCCGACCGCAACATACTCAGCTGGCAGGGACGGGAACGGAACAGCCCATGCCTGCGCGAAGAAGATGAGGATTAGCGCCCCGCCGAGCGCAGCGATGTGCGGATCCCGTAATCGCCGAGCCTCCGCGGCGTAACCGATGGCGCTGAGCATGAAAACAGCTGCAATCAGCACATTCGCGATCACGAGCGGCATACGCTGGCCGGGCAGGAAGTCGTCGATAGATTTAGTGCTGACCAGGGTCTCGCGCGCAACTTCGTCCAGTAGCGGCGGGAGCGCGCCCGTCTGGCTCAACACGACGCCGGCCATCGACAAGACGAGCATGAGGGCACACCCTCGTCCGAGGCATCGTGGCCATATCGTCGTTGCCTGGGAATGTTGTCGACTACGGGCGAGACCGTACAGAAACAAGGCCGCGGCCACCGCATGCAGCAGCAGCAGGAAGGAGGCGGCACGCTCGAGCGAACGCTCCGCATCGTCTGCCCGTAAGGGCGCCCACGCTGCGAACAGGTTCTTGATAGCGAGGACGCCGAATCCCAAGCCGGTATACAGATCGAGGGGCCGGCGCAGGACTTTGAAACGCACGACACCAAGCTGTAGGAGTGCGAGTCCGATCACTCCACACACGGAGCCGACGGCGATGCTCAGTCGCGGCTCATAGATGGCTACCGAAACGCCAGGAGTGAGTACAAGAAGCGCCGTGATTCCAGCCAGTATCAACCACAGCGCAGCATGGTGGCGGAAGGCCGGCCATTCGGCTGTTCTGGCTAGCACGTGGCTAATGTCATGCGTCGACTGATCGCGAGCGTGGACCGAGTCGTCCACAAAGCTCACAGAGGCAGAGCGTTTCGTAGGGCGCGAAGAGATCGCTCGGGACGATTGCATGGGGCCTGAGGGCAGCCTGCGGCGACTAACGAATTGACCACATAATGAGCACGGTCCATCGAGCGCGTGTCGACCGCCCGTTGAGAAGTGGTTGGGTTCTGGTCGAGGATCGTCTGTCGGACCGACTATCCAGAGCGCTCAGGCTGCACGCCGGCGGGCTCGACGCCGCGTGGCGGGGCCCCGTAATAGAGGGCCGGCGGCCACGTTGCACGCTTTGCATGAGTGCGTACAGCGCGAGGCCCGGACGGCGCCCGGGGGTGATCGGCGGTCGCAGACCCAAATCCCTGAGCGGCAACGGCCCAACCGAGCTCAGCCTCGGCGCCAGTGGGCTGACGTCTGCGTGCCGCCGGCAAACGCGTCCACTCCCCGTCACCACGACGAGGCCAGTTGCGTTACAGGTGATGCACGAGTGCGCAAAGGCTAAACGTACGGCGCGGCCCGGGGCCCGTTTTTGAAACGCCTGGTTCGCCTGAATAAAACACCTCAACCTCGCATGGGAGACTTGATGCAAGACGTGATCGTTCGCCGCCAGCGCGTAGCAATGCCGCGCTTTCACTGGGGCGCCGCTCTGGTCCTGTTACTTTCGAGCACGTTCGGCGCGAGTGGTGTGGCAGACGCTGCCGGTAGCTGTACGCCGGCAGCACCGAGTGTGATGAGCGATAACAACTGGGCGTGGGGTGGATTTGGCTCATGGGGACTGCCGGGGCAGCAGCTCCTGTACGGCATCAAAGTCACCAACAACGATGTCGGCTGTGGCTCGTCGACCTTTGTCGTGAGTGTCAGTGTGCCGAGCGGCTTTGCGGTTTCAATCCCGACCAATTCGATCAGTCTCAAGGCGCCAGAGGTCGGTTACCTGTCGGCGTACATTACTGCTCCTGCCACGATCGCCGATGGTGACTACCCGATCGGCGTTTCGGTCCAGCGCGCCACCAGCCCCGGCGACGGAGCGGCCTCGACGACCTACTTCAAAGTCTATTCATCGGATACGACAGCACCCACGCTGTACTGGGCGAACCCCGCTAATGGCATGACCATCAGCGGCCGCTCATACAACGTCACCGTTGACTCCAGAGATGATCACGCGGTGCAGCGGATCGAGCTGTACATCGACAACACACGCATGTCGACTACAACCTGCGACGACGTCACGTACAGTTGCACGCTCTCGTACAACTGGTCGCTACGTCGGGCCAAAGGTCAGCACACCGCGACCTACAAGTCGTATGACTGGCTTGGGAACACGGGTGTGTTGACAGTAAACTTTACGGTCAGCTGACCGGCTCGAGCGCGGCTACGGCGTTCCACCGGTCCAACTCCCCCGTCCCGTGCAGAGGTCATAGCCGACGAGACATGGGGCGCCGTTGTTGCCCGAGACAATGTCGCGGTAGGCGATGCTGCTGCCATAGACGAAGGTCGCGTTGACGACCGTGCCGACCACCGCCGAGCGCGCCGCCCACATTGGGGCGCCGACGCTGGTCCCGCCCACCTTGAACCACCCCTGCGCGCCGCTGTACGGCGTGCTGTCGTACACCGAAACGCCGGAGGCAGGATCCGCGATCAGGGCAACGTCGGGAGTGGCGCGTTTGACACCGCACTTGGCCTGTTTGTACTGGCGGAAAGCCGACTGGGCGCTCGTCGCCCGCTCATACTGGCTGCACCCACCGCCACTACTGCTCCAGCCGGTTTCTGAGCCGATGAACAGGCCAGTGCTGTCGAGCAAAGTTCCAGTCGCGGAGTTGGCTGCCAGGGTGGTTCCCCCGACCGAGATCACATTGGGCGAGGCCGACGGCCAGTCGGCTGGCAACCCGCTGTCGCCTGCAGAGGCGAAGAAGCTCACACCGGGCTGGGAGAAATGCCCGTCATACAGTTGCTCAGCGCCGAACTCGCTGGTGCCCCAGCTATTCGAAACGTAGGTGGCGTGCGTCCTGGCGTAGTCCTCGGCGGCCAGCAGGTCGACCAGGCTGCTGCTGGTGGCTTCGACTAACAGAATCCGAGCGCCGGGTGCGATGGCGTGGGCCCACTGCACGTCGAGCGAGATTTCGAGCGCCCACGCGCCACTGATCGACGGATAATTGCTGCCACCGTACTGGTCGACTTTCGTGAAGCAGCCATTCGCGGTGGTGCAAGTCGGCAGACTGTACTGCAAGCTGAAGACGGCCAGGTCACTCTCGGCCGCGGGGCTGTCGTACGCGTCAACGATAGCAATCGTCTTGCCAGCGCCCGGCAGGCTGGAGGAGCCGAACGCGGGCACCGGCTCAGGCGGCGCTGCAAAGCCGTACACGGCTCTAATCGTGGCGGGGTCGAGCGCGCTCGGATCTGGCGCGGTGGCTGACTGAAGCTGGCCGTCCCCGGGCAACTCCAGGTGACAACGCGCCATCACCGGCTGTCGCCCTCTTGGACATACCGGCACATGCGAAGCCGCAAGGGCAGGCGGCCCTGATGCAGCAGCGCCCGCGGCGGGCAGCATGGTCAGGATGAGTCCCGCCACCGCGCAAGTGACGAGGAGCAATCGCACAAGCGGCGGCTGTCGCATGCTGGTTCCCCCCTGGCGAGCGATGAGGTTGTGGAGCGACCTGCCGAGAGGAAATGGCCGCGCGCCAGTGGTGGGAACCTATCAGCCGGTGGTTGAGAGCGGGTTGAGGACCCGTTGAGGCGCGGAGTCCAACCGGCTTCAACGCGGCCGGCAACCGCGGGCATCCACGAGCAGCTTGCTCACAGAGCGTTACCGGATTGTCACTGCACTGGGACGCGCCAGGCTCGGAGCCGCGCTGGTCACGTGTCACACTCCGGGTGTGGTCGGGCGCACTTGTTCGCTGCCATCGTCCGCTGTTTCCGGCCGCGGCGCACGCCGCGACAGCCAGCTAGAACGGACGACAGAACACGCTAGAGCGCAGTTCAGGAGAGGATCTGTCGCCAGAAGTCCCGCACGTGTACCGGCCAATTTGACGCTGCAGCGGTATCGGTACTGACACCCGGTATAGCCATGTCAAACGGCGCGCAGTCGACGCGCCCCTATTACGTTGTTCGCTGTCTAGCTTGCATCAGAAGAGGTTGTTCATGTACGCAAGGCTTTGCCGCACTGTTGCGGTTGTTATGGTCCTGGCGGTGGTCATAACCACTCTGGCCAGTGGATCGGCGCTGGCCGCGCCGTCGTCGGCCACGCTGAATGTCAACTTACCGTCCGGCACCATCACCTATGGGACCCCATACGTGGTCTCGGGTTGTGGGTACGGCAGCACCCCGGTGACCGTCGTCGTCCACTCGCCGGAGGCCGTCTCGTTCACAGGCCAGATGCCGGATGCGAACGGCTGCATCTCAATTTCGAACTTCTCGACCCAGGGGCCCGGGCATTACGAGGTCGATGCCTGGCAGGAGCTCCACGGCGGCAAGGCGACTCGCGTCGCCTCGACGAGTTTCGATCTCACCTAGGCTCGGAAACAAAAAGAGAGGCGGTCTGTAGACCGCCTCTCGCCCTTTTTGGTCGCTAAGACCCTCCTTCTATGGATCGATGACGATCGTGCAGGTGTAGGTACCCGGTGTGAGATTCGTGTCCGAGAAGGTACCGTCGCCGTTAGCCCCGGTTGAACCGGAAGGCCCATCCGGGGTGCACGTAACCGTCGACGCCGTCCCGCCGTCAACCTGGGAGTTGATGGTCACGGACAGGTCGGTCAGCGGCGTGTTGTGGAAGCTCACGGTTTCGCCGACGTACGGGTTGGCCGAACACGTAGTCGCGTTGTCGACCGTAACCTGCTTGTCGTTCGCATCCACGTTGTAGCCCGCCGGCACAGTCTCGTGGACCGTGTACGTCCCGAAGGTAAGCCCGTCGAAGCAAGCCACGCCGTTCGCATCAGTTACTTTGGTCACACCGTTGACCGTGAAGCTCACGCCAGCGTGCGGATGGTCGCCTTGACCGTCGGCGGCATGCTTGCGCGTCTTCGTCACCTGGATCGCGCCAGTC
>WNGF01000073.1_pt1 | contig 140050 bp, 142 predicted proteins | sample 5400641 | NCBI WGS metagenome assembly WNGF01 (sample SAMN13153371, study PRJNA577476) | soil metagenome | isolation source: 80 cm soil or saprolite under grassland replicate 2 | place: USA:California | collected 2016-06-15 | reverse complement strand
CGCTTTTCGTACCCCACGAGCGCCCACCGCGCTCGAGCTCTCGCCGGCTATCTGCGCTGGTACAACCGGCACCGCCCGCACAGCTCGCTCGGTGGCCGACCTCCGATCAGCCGCGTCTCACAGGTCTGTGGGTCCCACAGCTAGTCGGGCTTGCCGGCCATCGCCCAAACGGCGACCACGTACGCCGCCAGGAGGACGACTGAGAGCACCAGCGTCGCCCTGAGGAGGCCGGAGCCCTTGTTTTCCCGCAGCCGGTAGACCCCAATCCCGCCAACGATCAGCGAGACGAGCAGGATGAGCCCGCCGGCGTCGGCGATGATCCTTCCGGTACTCAGCCAGCCGGGATCGTCGACCCCCTCAGGAAGGTCGTTCCAGCCCTCCTTCGAGGAGATCCACTCGGCACCGATTCGCATGAGCACATAACCCGGCAGGGAGAGGGCCAGGAGCGACCAGTACCCAAGCCGGAGAAACCTCGCTTCGCCTCTGGCGAAGCTGAGCACGCTCGCGCCGGTGACGAGGCCGCCGACCAGGATCATCGCCCCGAGGACGTGTAGGAAGAGCGGGAAGTCCCAGCTGTCGGGGCGGACCGCGGCGAGGACGCTCATGCGCCTGGCTTCCAGATCATGTCGATGAGGATGAGCAGGACGACGACCGACCACAGAAAGTGGACGATGACCCCACTGGACGTTCGGTTCAGGGAGAGAAGCTCGGCATTCGGTCCGGTCTGCCCGGCCGTTCGAAGCTCCCGTGCCCTGTTCATGCCTTGCAGGTAGGCGGCGCCGGTGCGCTGTCCGAGCGGTATGGAGATCACCCAGAGCACGATCGCGGCAATGATCCAGCCGTCCCAGATGTCGTAGCCGCCGACCGAGAAGGCAAGCCAGAGTCCGAGGACGATCGTGCCGCCCATCCCGATACCGACGGCCACATTGCCGACCTTCACCACCGGCTCCATGCGGATCGTCCCCTCTGGGGTGTCCGTTTGCCGCACCGCCGCGATGAGGACCCAGAAGACGATTATCCCGGCCACCCAGGCGAAGGCGCTGAGTACGTGGAGCGCGAGCATCCAATCGTCGAAGCTCATGCGCGCGATCCTATGCCAGCCGACTCATTTCACGTCCCTGCCTCAGTCGTGTCGCGGTGGATGCGCTTCATAGCTGAGCCACGGGAACCACGCACTAAGGCCGTCCGGTCGTTCTGCCGACAATAATGACCGAGCCGGGGCGCCGGCATCCTCTCCCTTCGCCGGGGGCGTCGGCTAGCCGCAGAGCCTAGGCGCCCCGCCCCGGCTCCTGAATCAATCGCCCCCGGCGCGCCTTCTGGTAGTCGAGGACTTCGGAGCGCGAGACGTCGTTATGAGCCAAGGTAAGCTTCGGGTGCGCGATGAGGCTCGCGCCTAACCGCCTCTAGCGGGGCTGATGGCCTCTACCGAACGTCTTTTCCGACGCGAAGTAGGAGGCCAGCGTGAACCCAGTCCAGTTAGCAGCCGTACTCGGGGCGGTAGTCCTCATCGCCTCGATGCTCTCCGTCGAGTTGGGCATTACCGTCGCCCTGCTCGAACTGACGCTCGGCGTCATCGCAGGCAACGTCTTTCACCTGCACACGGCAGAGTGGCTCGACTTCATCGCCAAGTTTGCCTCCATCGTCCTCACCTTCCTGGCGGGGATGGAGGTAGACCCGGTCTATATGCGAGACCGAGCGAAAGCCACGGTCGGTATCGGGGTCGCGTCGTTTGCAGGACCTTTCGTCTTCGCCTCGCTGACCTCGTACTTCCTTGTTGATTGGACTCTCAAGGCATCGCTCATCGCGGGCACCGCCCTGTCGACCACGTCGCTCGCGGTCGTCTATGCCGTCCTTGTCGAGCGCGGCTTAACCACCTCGAATGTCGGGAAGCTCCTGATGAGCGCGACCTTCGTCACCGACCTCTGCACCGCGGTTGCGCTCTCGGCCATCTTCATCAAGCCGAACGTCTGGTTCCCCGTCTTCATCGTCGTCTCACTCGCGCTCATCCTGGCGCTGCCGAAGCTCGCACCGCCGTTCTTCCGCCGGTACGGCGACCGGGTCATCGAACCGGAGATCAAGCTCGTCTTCGTTGCGCTCTTCGGGCTCATGGTGCTTGCGGACGCATCTAACGGTCACGCCGTCTTGCCGGCCTTCATCCTCGGGCTCGTGATGAGCCAGCACTACAAGGAGCACCGCGACGAACAGCAGCGTCTGCGCATCGTCGCGTTCGCGTTCCTCACGCCTTTCTTCTTCATCAAGGGCGGCCTCAACGTCTCGCTCGGGGCTGTCTTCTCGAACCTCGGCCTGCTGGGCGTGCTGCTACTTACGAAGATGATTCCGAAGGTCGCGTTCATCTACCCCCTTGCGCGACGGGCGATCCCGAGGCACGCGACGTTCACGACGTTGCTGATGAGCACGGGGCTGACCTTCGGAACGATCTCGGCGCTCTATGGGCTGAACGCCGGGATCATCGACAAGACCCAGTTCTCGCTTCTGATCACGGTTGTCGTCCTGTCTGCCGTCGTTCCCACCGCGGTCGCGGAAAGGTGGTTTCTGCCTGACCGCGAGGAGGAGCGCCGAAACGAGGAACGGCCAGGCGTGCCGGTGCCGGCCGAGGAGTTCGTCTAGATGGCCCGGCGAGGGATCGGCCGGCTCGCCCGCCTCCTGCCAGCGATGCCACCAGCGATGTGCCCGTCCCGGCGAGACGCTGAAGCGGCCGCGGCGGCCTTGATGCTCATTCCGCCTTCGATTGCGCGCACGAGCGCCAGGCGGCCGGCCAGTCCGAGCTTGGCGTTACGGTGAAGCGTCATCCGGGGTCCCTTCTTGGGCGTGAGTCGTGGCAGACCGACAGCCTCAGAGGAGGCATGGATGTTCTCTCGGCCGTTCACAACGTGTGGAGGCACGACCTCTAGCAGGACGACCGCATCCGACCCTGGGCCGCTTCGAGCATTCGCTCCAGTAGCGCAAGCGCGCCCGTCTTGTCGAGCGGCTCGTTCAGGTTGCCGCATTTCGGGCTCTGGACGCACGAGGGACAGCCGTGCTCGCAGAGGCAGCCGGCAAGCAGCTTTGCGGTGTCGGCGACCCACCCCTCGAAGGCCTCGAAGCCCCGCTCAGTGATGCCGACGCCGCCGGCGTGGCCGTCGTAGACGAAGATCGTCGGCCGCCCGGTCTGGAAATGCAGATTCGTCGAGAGCCCGCCGATGTCCCAGCGGTCGCACATCGCCCAGAGCGGGAGCAGCGCGATCAGCGAGTGCTCGGCCGCGTGCAGCGAGCCGAGCAGCCTCGGCATCTCCTCGAGCCCCTCCAGCATCCACGGCTCCGGCAGGAACCAGACAGACTCGGTCTCGAACTCGGTCTGCGGCAGGTCCAGCGCGACGAGCTCGATGCTCTCCTGCGTCTGGATCGAGAGCTTCTGGTACCCGACGACCTGCTCGGTCACCGCCACCCGGCCGAACGAGAGCGGCAGCCCGAGCAGGTTCTCTTCGCGCAGCGGTTCCACGATCGCCGTCGTCGTCTCCTTCTTCGCCTGCGTGTAGTAGTCCCCGCTGAACGGCTCGACGACGGCCGTGCGCGCGCCGCGGTCGAGCTCCCGCACGCGGTAGCTCTCTCCGAGGTGGAGGTAGATCGCGCCCTGGTGCACCGTCGAGTACGCCCGCTCCTGCTCGATGATCCCGAGCAGCGCGCCGCTCGCGCCGTCGACGATCGTGAAGGTCTCAGGGCCGGTGGAGCGGAGCGAGACCTTCGCAGCCGGGTAGTCCCGGCCGGCCCAGACGTAGCCCGCCTTCGTCTTCCGCAGCTCCGGAAGCACGGCCGCCCGCTCCAGCGCCGCGTCGCCGAGCACGGCCCGGTCGGCGTCGTCCAGCGGCGCCTCGAACGCCGCGGCCCGCACGTGGCCGTCCAGCACCCGCGGGTTCTCGTGGTCGAGGATCGCCGCCTCGACGCGCCGGCCCAGCAACGCCCGCGGCTCGCGCATGAAGTACTGGTCGAGCGCGTCCTCGCTCGCCACCAGCACCGCCAGCCCGTGGCCGCGCCGGCCGGCGCGGCCCCACTGCTGGCGCAGCGACGCGACCGTCCCGGGGAAGCCGACCGAGATCACGCAATCGAGCAGGCCGACGTCGATCCCGAGCTCGAGCGCGTTCGTCGCCGAGACCCCGAGCAGCTCGCCTTCGAGCAGGCGCCGCTCGATCTCGCGCCGCTGCGCGGGCGTGTAGCCGGCGCGGTAGGGCGAAAGGGCGGAGTCGTCGCCGAGCCGGTCGGCGGTGAAGCGGTGGATCAGCTCGGCCGCCCGGCGGCTCTTGGCGAAGCAGAGCGTGCGCAGACCGCGTGAGACGAGGTCGGCCATCAGCTTCGAGGCCTCGCCGAGCGGACTGGCCCGTAGGCCCAGCTCCTCGTCGGTGAGGGGCGGGTTCCACAGCGCCACGGTCCGTTCGGCACGCGGCGCTGCGTCGTCGCCGATCACGGTCGTCTCGGCGCCGAGCAGCCGCGCGCCGAGCTCGCCCGGGTTCGCGATCGTGGCCGAGGCGAGCAGGAACTGCGGCTCGGCGCCGTAGACCCGCGCGAGCCGGCGAAGCCGACGGAGCACGTTGGCGACGTGTGAGCCGAAGACGCCGCGATAGACGTGCGCCTCGTCCACGATCACGTAGGCAAGGTTCGAGAGCACGTCCCCCCAGCGATCGTGGTGCGGCAGCACGCCCACGTGGAGCATGTCCGGGTTGGACAGGATCAGGTTGGCCCACCTGCGCACCTGCCAGCGGCGCTCCGACGCCGTGTCGCCGTCGTAGATCGCCGCGCGGAGCTTCGGCAGCCGGAAGGCACCGAGCGACCGGAGCTGGTCTTGCGCGAGCGCCTTCGTCGGGTAGAGGTAGAGCGCCCGCTGCTTCGGCTCTCGGGCCAGAGCGTCGAGCACGGGCAGGTTGAAGGCGAGGGTCTTCCCGCTCGCGGTGCCGGTCGTGACCACCAGGTGCTTCCTCCGCCGCGCCGCCTCCCACGCCGCGGCCTGGTGGGCGTAGAGCGCCTCGATGCCCTGTGCTGCGAGCGCTTCCCGCACCCGCGGGTGCAGGTCCTCCGGCAGCGGCGCGAGCAGGGCCTCCCGCGCCGCCTCGGAGCCCAGGTAGGCGAGCTCCTGTCCGGCGAGCAGGTCGTCCCACAGGGCAACGCTGGTGGCCATGAGCCGATGGTAGCCTTGCCGTCCCGGGGTGCCCTGCGGGGCTGAGATCACACCCGACGAACCTGATCCGGGTCATGCCGGCGAAGGGAGCAAATGATTCCAAGATGTCTCACGATCGCCGGGTCCGACTCGGGCGGGGGCGCAGGCGTCCAGGCCGACCTGAAGGCCTTCGCCGCCGCAGGCGTGCACGGCATGAGCGCGGTCGTCGCCCTGACGGCCCAGAACACCATTGGCGTGACCGCGGTGCACGAGGTGCCGCCGGAATTCGTGCGTGCCCAGCTGGAAGCCGTCTTCGACGACATCGGAGCCGACGCCGCCAAGACGGGGATGCTCTTCTCGGTGCAGGTGATCGAGACCGTGGCCGACTACCTGGCCGCACGGCCGGTGCCGCTCGTCGTCGACCCAGTGCTGGTTGCGAGCTCCGGCGCCCGCCTGCTGGAGGACGACGCCGTCGAGACGATGGTCGCGCGGCTGTTTCCACTCGCGACCGTGGTCACGCCGAACCTGGCCGAAGCCGAGGCGATCGCCGGCCCCGGCTCGAAGCACGAGCTCGCCGAGCGCCTGCACGAGCTGGGCGCGGCGGCGGCGATCGTCACCGGCGGGCACGGCGAGCCGGTCGACCACCTCTTCGACGGGCGCCGGCACGTCCAGATCCCGGTCGAGCGTCACCAGGTGGCCGCCACCCACGGCGCGGGTTGCACGCACTCCGCGACCCTGACCGCGCTGCTGGCGCGGGGCAAGAGCCTCGAGGCTGCGGCCCGCGGCGCGGCGAAGGTGGCTTCGCGCGCCGTCGCGCAGGGCCTCGTCGAGCTCGGCGCGGGTGAGGGCCCGGTGGACGTGCTCGGCCTGCGAGGGGCCGCGTGAATACCGGCCGTGACCTCGCCGCGATTCGCGAGCGCAAGCCGCTCGTCCATCAGATCACGAACTTCGTCGTCATGAACGAGACGGCGAACGCGACCCTGGCGCTCGGCGCGCTGCCGGTGATGGCGCACGCCGTCCAGGAGGTCGAGGAGATGGCGCGGGCGGCCTCGGCGCTCGTGCTCAACATTGGCACGCTCTCGGACGAATGGGTGGCGGCGATGATGCTGGCGGGTCGCGCGGCGAATCGCGCCGGTGTGCCGGTCGTGCTCGACCCCGTCGGCGCGGGCGCGACCGCGTACCGCACCGAGACCGCACGGAACCTGGCCGAAGACCTGGAGCTCGCGGTCGTGCGCGGCAACTCCGCCGAGATCGCGACCCTCGTCGGCCGCGAGGCCGAGATCCGCGGCGTCGAGGCCGTGGGCGCAGAAGGCGGGGCGGAGCTGGCGTGGGAGGCGGCGCGGGCGCTCGGTTGCGTGGTCGCGGTCACCGGCCCGGTCGACTACGTTTCCGACGGGGCCCGGTCGTTTGCGGTCGCCAACGGCCACGAGCTCCTCGCGAGCGTGACCGGCACCGGGTGCATGTCCACCGCGATCACGGGGTGCTTTCTCGGTGTGCGCCCAGACGACCCGCTCGAGGCGGCTGCGGAGGCGCTTGTCGCGCTCGGCGTCGCCGGCGAGGAGGGGGCCAGGAAGGCGAAGGGGCCGGGCTCGTTCCACGTCGCGCTCTACGACGCGCTCTTCAGCCTGGACCCTCTGACGATCGATTCGTCCGCGAGATACGAGGACGCGTAGCGTTGCAACTCCACGCGGTCGTGAGCGACCTCGCCATCGGCCGCGCCGCCGTCGAGGGCGGCGCGACGGTCGTCCAGCTGCGGGTCAAGGCGCCGACGCGGCAGATCGTCGAGGCCGGCCGCGGCTTCCGCGAGCTGGCGGCGACTTTCGTCGTCAACGATGACGTGGAGGCGGCCCTGCAGCTCGGTGCCGACGGCGTCCACCTCGGGCGCGACGACGTGGGAGCCGAGCGGGCGCTCGCGGCGGGGCTGCTGCTGGGCGCCTCCGCCGCGTCGGCCGGGGAGGCCCGTGAGGCCGAGGCCCGCGGCGCGACCTACATCGGTGCAGGGCCCGTCTGGGCGACACCGACCAAGCCGGACGCCGATCCGCCGATCGGGCTCGAGGGCCTGGCGGAGATCTGCGGCGCGGTCTCGGCGCAGGTGATCGCGATCGGCGGGGTGGACGCCTCGAACGCGGCCGACTGCATCCGCGCAGGCGCCGCGGGGGTCGCGGTGGTGCGGGCTGCGACCGACGCGGCCGCGGTACGGGCGGCGGTCGATGCGGCTCTCTGAGCTCGGCGAGCTCGGGCTGCTCGACGAGCTGGAGCGCCGTAGCCTCGCCCGCGGAATCGAGAACGACGCGGCGCAGCTCGAGGGCGGTCTCGTCGTCACCCAGGACACGCTCGTCCAGGAGGTGCACTTCCGCCTCGAGTGGACGTCCTTCCGGGAGCTGGGCTACCGGGCAGCGGCCGTCAACCTCAGCGACCTCGCCGCCTCGGGAGCCGAACCCGAGGGCCTGATCGTCGGCCTCGGCGCACCGGCGGAGACGCACGTGCAGCATGTGCTCGAGCTCTACGAGGGGCTGAACGAGCCGGGCGTGCCGGTGCTCGGAGGCGACACGACCTCCGCCGAGAGGCTCTACCTCGCCGTTACCGCGCTCGGGCGCTCGGCAAGGGTTCCTGGCCGCGGCGGCGCCCGCCCGGGCGACCTGCTCGTCGTGACGGGTCAGCTCGGTGCAGCCGGTGCGGCCTTCCGGGAGCAACGCCACGCCCGGCCGCCGTTGCGTCTCGAGGAGGGCCGCCGCCTGGCCGCGCACGCCCACGCCCTGATCGACCTCTCCGATGGTCTCGGCCGTGACGGCGCTCACATCGCCCGCCGCTCCGGTTGCCGGCTAGTGATCGAGCTCGAGCGGGTCCCGCTCGCCCTTGGGGCGACCGTCGCCGACCTCGGCTTCGGGGAGGACTACGAGCTGCTCGCGGCGACGCCGGAACCGCTCGGCTTCACCGAGATCGGCCGCTGTGTTCAGGGCGAGGGAGTCGAGCTTTTGCTTGCAGGCGAGCCGGTCGAGCTCGGCGGCTGGGAGCATTTTTCCTCCCGCGCTTGCTGAACCGACCATAAGCAGGCAACGTACTCCCGGCAGTGCTTCCATACGTGGTGAAGAGGCTGGCGTGGGCGGTTGTCGTCTTCATCGCGGTCACGTTTTCCACGTACATCCTCTTCTTCATCATTCCGACCAACCGCCCGGGGGTCGTCCAGGGCCGCGACATCACGACAAACGTCACCCAGGCAACCGGCATCCAAGGGCCGGTCTGGAGGGAGTACGGCGAGTTCCTGTGGCGCATCGTCAGCGGCCACAGCCTCGGGCGCTCGACGACGAGCCGCGAGGACGTGAACACGACGATCAAGCGCGCGGCCCCGATCACGGCGTCGCTGCTCTTCGGCGGCGCGATCTTCTGGATGCTCGTCTCGATCCCGATCGGAGTTCTTTCGGCGCTGCGGCCTCGCTCGCTCTTAGACAGGTCCGCGATGCTCTTCGTCCTGATCGGGATCTCGGTGCATCCGATCTGGCTCGGGCTGATCCTCGTCTACGTCTTCGGATACAAGCTGCACATGTTCCCGCTCGGCGGGTACTGCGACTTCTTCTACGCGGGCTCGAGCGAGGTCTGTGGCGGGCCGCGCCAGTGGGCTTACCACTTGATCCTCCCCTGGATCACCTTCGGCATGCTCTTCGCGGCGCTCTACGTGCGCATGATCCGCGCGAGCGTGGTCGAGACGTTGGACAACGACTACGTCACGACGGCCCGGGCCAAGGGGGCCTCCGAGCTCCGAGTCGTGCGCGCGCACGTGCTCAGGAACGCGTTCCTGCCCGTGATCACGATGCTGGGCATGGACATCGGCATCGCCTTCGGCGGCTCGGTCTTCGTCGAGACGGTCTACGGACTGCCCGGGATCGGCCGCCTCGCGGTGCGCAGCCTCCAGCGGCAGGACCTGCCGCCGCTGATGGGGATCATCGTGGTGGTCACGGTCGCGATCCTGATCTTCAACCTGATCGTCGACCTGCTTTACGCCTGGCTCGACCCGCGGGTCGGGATCTCGCCGCGGGGGCTGGACGAGGAGGAGCGCGCGCAGCTGCGCGAGGGTCGGGCCGAACCGGCGACTAAGCCGGTGCGCGTGTGAGCCACTGCGCCCACGCCTGCTCGTAGTGCGAGCGCGGGCGGGCGCCGACCACAGTCTCCCGCGGCTCGCCGCCCTCGAAGAGGATCGCGGTCGGGATCGAGAGCACGTCGTAGCGCGAGGCCGTATGCAGGTGCTCGTCGATATCGAGCTTCGCGAACTTGACGTGTGCGCCGTACTCCTCCTCGAGCTGGCGCAGCACGGGTTCGACCGCATGGCACGGGCCGCACCAGGGCGCCCAGAAGTCCACGACCACCGGCGTCTCCGCCTGGAGGACCTCCTGCTCGAAGTTCGCGTCGCTCAGCTCGTCCACGACGGCAATGCTATAGGCGACCCCGGAGGGCCCGGAGCCGCAGGGCCGGCACCTTCCAGATCGCCTCGAGCACGATGCGCCGGCTCATCTTCGAGCCGCCTCGCTCGCGGTCGGCGAAGGCGATCGGAATCTCGATCACGCGGAACCCGGCGCGAAGGGCTCGATAGGTGGTCTCGATCTGGAAGGCGTAGCCCCGCGAGGAGATCGCCTCCAGGTCGAGCGCCTCGAGCACCTCGCGCCGGAAGCACTTGAACCCGCCGGTGAGGTCGTGGATCGGGACGCCCAGCACGCGGCGCGCGTAGCCCGAGCCGCCCGCCGAGACGAACCGGCGTAGCCGGCCCCAGTCGCGGATCGAGCCGCCCTGGACGTAGCGGGAGCCGAGCACCACGTCAGCCTCGCGGGCCGCGTCGATCAGGCGCGGCACCTCGGTCGGGTCGTGGGAGAAGTCGGCGTCCATCTCGAGGATCAGGTCGGCGCCGCGGGCAAGCGCCTGCCGGAAGCCGGCGCGGTAGGCGGGCCCCAGCCCCTCCTTCGTTTCCCTGTGCAAGACCTCGACGTGCTCGAGCTCGGCGGCCAGGCGGTCGGCCAGCTTCCCGGTGCCATCCGGAGAGTTGTCGTCGATCACGAGCACGGAGACCCCCTGCTTGCCGAGCGCGCGGACGATCGGCTCGAGGTTCTCGCATTCGTTGTAGGTCGGTAGGCAGACGAGTGCGCGCACGTCCATATGATCGCTGCAGTGGCGAAGACGAAGACGCTTCCCCGCAATGCGGACGTGGCCGAGCAGCTCGAGCTCCTGTCCGACCTGCTCGAGATCGAGGGCGAGCCGACCTTCCGCGTGCTCGCATACCGTCGCGCCGCCACCCGGATCCGCGAGAGCGGGACGCCGGTTGCCCAGCTCGCCCTCGAGGGCAAGGCGAAGGAGCTGCAGGGCATCGGCGCGACGATCCAGGACAAGATCGTCCAGATCGTCGACACGGGCGAGATCGCGGCGCTGACCAAGCGGCGCAAGACGATCCCGCCGGAGGTGGTCGAGTTCCTGAACATCCCGGGGCTGGGCCCGAAGACCGTGCGCAAGATCTGGCAGGAGCTGGGGGTCTCGACGCTGGCGGAGCTGAAGGACGCGGCGCGCTCGCAGCGGCTGCGAACGCTGCCGGGGCTGGGCGCAAAGCTCGAGGAGAACGTGCTCAAGGCGGTGGGTCGCAAGAAGAAGGCGACCGGGCCACCGCGAACGCTGCTCGGCCAGGCCCTACCGGCGCTGCTCGCGGTGGTCCAGGTTCTGCAGGAGCACCCGTCCGCCGAGCGGGTCTCGGAGGCGGGGAGCGCGCGACGTCGCCGGGAGACGGTTCGCGATCTCGACATCATCGCGACGGCGAGCGACCCGGCCGCGCTCACCGAGTACTTCACGAAGCTCGACTGGGTTTCCGAGGTGGCGGCGAAGGGCCCGACGAAGGCGACGGTGGTTTCGCACGAGGGGTTCCGCTTCGACCTGCGCGTCGTGCCGCCCGACTGCTACGGCAACCTGCTGCAGCACTTCACTGGCTCGAAAGCCCACAACGTGGCGCTGCGCGAGGACGCCGTGCGACGCGGGTTGTCGGTCTCCGAGTACGGGGTCACCGAGATCGAGACCGGCGAGGTGTTCACGACCCAGAGCGAGGAGGAGCTCTACGAGCGGCTCGGTTACCAGTTCATCCCGCCGGAGCTGCGCGAGAATGCGGGCGAGCTCGAGGCGGCGCGGAAGGGCGAGCTGCCAGAGCTTGTCGAGCCCTCGCAGCTGCGAGGCGACCTGCACGCGCACACGCACTGGTCCGCCGACGGAAAGAACACGCTGGCCGAGATGGTCGACGCGGCGCGGGCTCGGGGCTACGCCTACTACGCGATCACCGACCACTCGCACTACCTGCGCGAGGGCCGGATGGAGGCGCAGGCGAAAGAGATCGAGCAGGTCGCAAAGCGAGTCGCTCCGATGCGGCTTCTGAAGGGCGTCGAGGTCAACATCAAGGCGGACGGGACGCTGGACGTGCCGGACGAGGCGCTGGCAGGGCGCGACTGGGTGGTGGCGTCGATCCACACGGCCTTCGACCGCGACCCGACAGAGCGGATCCTGGCGACGATGGAGAACCCGCATGTGGACTGTATCGGCCATCTGACCGGGCGGAAGCTGAACCGGCGCGAGCCGATGGAGATCGACCTCGGGCGTGTGATCGAGAAGGCGCTCGAGACGGGGACATTCCTCGAGATCAACTCGCAGCCGGACAGGCTCGACCTCCGCGACGTGAGCGCGCGAGTGGCCGGTGAGGCGGGGGTGAAGATCGTCGTGTCGAGCGACGCTCACCAGCTGAAGGCGCTCGACTACGTCGAGTTCGGAGTCGCGCAGGCCCGGCGGGCCTGGCTGACGGCCGACCAGGTCGCGAACACGCGCACCTGGGCGCAGCTGAAGAAGCTCATGAAGAAGTGACTGCCGCGAGCGCCTCGTCGTGCAGAGCAACGCGGTAGCGCCAGAGCGTCCGCCCGGTCGCGAGCATCGCGGCGCGCAGCGGTCCCCCCAGCTCGCTCGTCGTGCCCCAGCGGGCCGCGGCGATCTCGCGTGTGTCCACCGGGTCGAGCTCCGCCGCCTCGGTCCTCGCAGAGAAGACGTGCGTGCGCCAGTCGATCGCCCCGGCGACGCTGCGGAACTGCGCTTCAGAGCTGACCAGAAACCGCTCGAGCTCGATCTCGACACCGAGCTCCTCGAACGCCTCTCGCCGGACGCCGGTCTCGAACGCCTCCTCCGGGCGCACGCCTCCGCCGGGCGGTCTCCAGATCTCCGGCGGGTATTGCGGTTTCTTGATCAACGCGAGCCGGCCGCCCGGATCGAAGACGAAGAAGGTCACGTCGTGCCGCCGCTCGGGCGAGCCGCCGGCGAGCCTGAACTCATCCGGGCTGACCTCGCCCTCCCAGCTCAGCGACCGGGGCTCGCCGTAGAGCTCGCGCAGCGGCGCCAGGACGGCCTCCGTGACGTGCATGCCGCCGATGGTACGGTCACTACGTGGCAAGAGTCCGCCGCCTCCGACGAGAGGCGCCCGCGCTCGAGCTCCTCGCGGCGACCCTGCCAGAGCTCCGGCTCGGTCTCTCCGAGCCCGCCGCGCGCACGGTCGCGTACGAGGTCTTCGAGAAGCTCGGCTTCGGTGCGGTCGCCGTCACCGACACCGCACGCGTGCTCGCGTTCACCGGCGCCGGCGTCGACCACCACGGGCCGGGCGACGAGCCGATCCGGCCCGTCTTCGAGGCCCTGGCCGCGCGGGAGCCGCTTGTCGCGCCGCTCGCCCTTCGCGTTGCCTGCGGCCACCCCGAGTGTCCGCTCGGCGCCGTGGCGGTCGTGCCGCTGACGCTCTCCGACGGCCCGGTCGGGGCGCTGGTCGTCTACGCGACCGACGGCGCGCCGCTCGACGAGGACGACGTCGACCTGCTCGCGCACCTCGGGGAGCAGCTCTCGGCGCAGCTGCAGCTCTCCGAGCTCGCCGGCTCCGCCCGCGCCGCGGCCTCGGCCGAGCTCCAGGCCCTGCAGGCGCAGATCGAGCCGCACTTCCTGTTCAACTGCCTGAACACGATCGCGAGCTTCACCCGCACCGAGCCGGAGCGGGCCCGTGAGCTGATCCTCGCCTTCGCCGACTACTGCCGCTGGACGCTGGCCCGGCCGGGCGAGTTCATCCCGCTGGAGGAGGAGCTCCGCCATGTGGGCAGCTACCTGGCGCTCGAGCAGGCGCGCTTCGGGCCGCAGCTTCGAGTGACGATCGACGCAACGCCGGAGGCGCTGGCGGTGCGGCTGCCGCCGTTCCTCGTCCAGCCGCTCGTCGAGAACGCCGTCAAGCACGGCAAGACCGAGCGGCCGCTCGACCTGCTCGTCCGGGCGCGGGTGCGGCGCGGGCAGCTGCGCGTGACCGTGCGCGACAACGGGCGCGGCATCGCCCGCGAGGCGCTCGAGCGTGTGCTCGAGCCGGGTGCCGGCGAGAGCGACGGCCTCGGGCTCGCCAACGTCCACGGGCGCCTGACCGCGTTCTACGGCGAGGGCGTGCGCTTGAAGTCGGGGGTGTTCGGCACCGTCGTCCGGCTCCAGGTCCCTGCCGCGTGATTCGCGCCTTGCTCGTGGACGACGAGGCGCCGGCCCGCTCGGAGCTTCGCTACCTGCTGGCCACGCATCCTGAGGTCGAGGTCGTCGGCGAGGCGGCCAGCGCGGCGGAGGCGCTGAAGCTCGCGGCGGCGGTTCCGTACGACGCGGTCTTCGTCGATGTCGAGATGCCGGGCCTCTCGGGGCTCGACGCGGCCCGCCTCGTGCATGGGCGCGCGGGGGCGCCGCAGCTCGTCTTCGTGACAGCCCACGAGCAGTACGCGATCGAGGCCTTCGCGGTCGAGGCGCTCGATTACCTGCTCAAGCCGGTCGATCCGGAGCGGCTCGCGCAGGTCGTGCGCCGCCTGGGCAAGGGTCGCCGCGCCGCTCCCGCCCCCGTGGAGAAGATCCCGGTCGTGAGCGGCGGGCAAACCGTCCTGCTCGATTGGGACGAGCTGCACTATGCGCGAGCGGACGGCGACTACTGTCGCGTGCACTCCCACGACCGCTCGTACCTCTGCACGCGCTCGCTGGGGCAGCTGGAGGAGATGCTCCCGGCCGAGCGGTTCGCCCGGATCCACCGCTCGTACATCGTCAATCTCGGCAAGGTCGTCGCGGTGAAGCGGCCGGGAGCCGACCGGCTCCGACTCGTCCTCGACGATGCGGAGCGGACCGAGCTCGACGTCGCCCGGCGCCAGAGCAAGGCCGTGCGCGAGCAGCTCCGGGTCTAGAGCGGCCGCGATGACGTCCCTAGCCCCGACCGGTCAGTTCAGACGGACGCGTGGGCAGAGCCCACGCGTCCTGATGGCGGCACGGCAAGCGGTGCCTTAGGTGCCGACCAGCGCGCTCGCGCTGGCGCTCGGCGCGGCGGCTCTGCACGCGCTCTGGAACCTGCTGCTCGCACGCGAAGAGGACACCGAGGCGGCGACGGCGATGGCCCTCCTGACGGTGGTGACGGTCCTGGTACTACCGGCGGCCCTGACCTGGCGTGTGGAAGCAGCAGCGGTGCCGTACGTGGCCGGATCGGCGGTGCTCGAGCTCGCGTACTTCGCGCTGCTCGCAGCGGCGTACCGGCGCCACGAGCTCAGCCTCGTCTACCCGGTCGCGCGCGGGCTCGCGCCGGTGCTCGCCCTCACGTTGGTGGTCGCGGCGGGCGGCGCCATACCCTCGGGGCTCGGGATCGCCGGCGTCCTTGCAGTGGCCGTCGGCGTCCTGCTCATCAGGGGTGCGCGCGGGAGCCTGAGCGGCCTCGCGTTCGGTGCCGTGATCGCCTTCACGATCGCCGGCTATACGGTCCTCGACCGGCACGGCATTCAATACGCGGCCGCTGTGCCGTACCTGCTACTCGTATTGGTCGGGCCCGCGCTCCTCTACCCGTTTGCGATCGGCCGGCCCAGGCTGGTCGCGGCGGTGCGCCCGAGAACCGCGGCACTCGGTCTCGCGGCTGGGACCGCCTATCTGTTCGTGCTGCTCGCTCTGCGGCTGGCGAGCGCGCCGGCGGTCGCGGCCGTGCGCGAGACGAGCGTGGTGATCGCGACGGCGCTGGCGGCCATCGTGCTGGGCGAGCGGGTTGGCCGCGCCCGCCTGACGGGAGCCGCTCTGGTCGCCGCGGGCGTCGCTCTCCTGGCGCTTTCCTAGAGCCGGTGCAACACGTCGAGCAGCTCCGCCGGTGAAGCAACCACAAGGTCGGCGGCCTCCTGTAGCCCGGGCGGGGCTTCTGCCGAGGCCACGGCGATCCGCACCGCGAGCTCCAGGCCGTCGAGCCCGTGAAAGGCATCCAGGTCGGTCGTGTCGTCACCCGCGTAGAGCGCTCGCCGCAGGCCTCGCTCCTCCAACAGCGTCCGCACCGCTGTGCCCTTGTCGGCGTCGACGGGCGGGCGCAACTCGAGCACCTTGCGGCCCCAGCGCGCCTCGAGCCCCGCCTCCTCCGCCCGCTCGGCGACGCTCTCCAGCCCCGACCGTGCCGCCCGCTCGTCTTCGGCCTCCCGCCAATGCAGCGCAACGGTGAGCCCCTTGTCCTCGAGCCACGGCCACTCGAGCTGCCCGAACGGCTGCAGCGTCTTGCGCCACCCCTCCGCCTCGGGGGCCAACTCGAGCCCGTGCACGCCGACGTAGACGACACCTTCGACGCCAACCAGCCGTCGCGCCTCCTCGCCGCTCCGGCCGCTGACGCAGGCGACGAGGGCATACCGCGCCGTGAGGCGCGCAACCTCGGCCCGTGTCTCCTCCGGCACCTGGGCCTGCTCCGGCCGAGCGACGATCGGGGCCAGCGTGCCGTCCACGTCGAGCAGCACGGCCGCCCGGGCCGGCTCCTCGCGCAGCCGCGTCAGTGCATCCTCCACAGGCCGCAGAATACGGCGGTGCGGCTAGTGGCCATCGGTCTTATTGCAGGGCTCTTCAGCGCGCTCTTCGGCGTGGGCGGAGGGATCATCGTCGTGCCGCTCCTGATCCTCGCCGCGCGGTACTCCGAGCGGCCCGCGATGGCGACCTCGCTCGCGGCGATCGCTCTGATCGCCCTCGTCGGCTCGGTCACCTATGCGCTGCACGGCGAGGTGAAGCCCGGCGCGGCCGCGATCGTCGGCCTCCCGGGAGCGCTGGGAGCGGTGGCGGGAACCTCGCTCCAGCAGCGGCTTGCGACCCGGACGCTCTCGCTGGCGTTCGCGGCGCTGCTCGCCGGCCTCGGCGTCTGGCTGCTCGTCTGATGTGGGCGCTGCTCGCGGCAGGGGGCCTTGGTCTCGCCGCCGGTGTGCTCGCCGGGCTCTTCGGCGTCGGCGGTGGGATCCTGTTCGTGCCGACCCTGACGTTGGTGCTCGGGCTCACCCAGCTCCACGCGGAGGCGACGTCACTGCTCGCGATCCTGCCGACCGCGGCTGCGGGCGTCTGGCGACAGCGGGGCTACGGAAACGTGCGCTGGCGCGCCGCACTGATCCTGGGCGTCGCGGCGATCGCCGGCATCGAAGGCGGCGTTCAGATCGTCGAGGCGCTCCCGGAGCACGCCTTACGGAGGCTGTTCGGGGTGCTCATGCTCGCGGTCGCCGGCCAAATCGCCGTACGCACCTTGCGCAAACCGGCCTATCCTTCCTGAGATGGCAGATCACGAGGAGGTCTGGATCCCGCTCGTCGACGAGCCGATCGGCTCGATCGTCGGCGGTATTCAGCGCGAGCACCCAGACATCGAGGCCCTCGTGGACTCGCCGCGGAAGCTGCTCGCCTTCCGCACCTTTGCCTACATCCGCGTCGGCATCATGCTCGGCCGCCTACTGGTCGAACACGATGTGAAGTCCGCCGAGGGCTCGGCCAGCTGGGCGGACGAGCTGCTGCAGGAGCCCCGTCACCGCGAGGAGGTCGTGAACGAGGTGCGGGCGGTTGCGCAGGAGATCGCCGCCGGTCCCGCCTACGAGAACGACTCGCCGCTCGGCCCGGACGACGCCGAGCGGGCGCGCTTCCTCGAGTTCGCCAAGAAGCGTCTCGCGACCGACGCCTAGCGGGCAGCTGCGACCAGCCGGACGGACAGGTAGACCGCGAGCGTGATGCCTGCAACTGACGCGCCGCCCGCCGTCTCGGCGTAGTACGAAAGATAGATGCCGCCGGCTCCGCAGGCGACAGCGATTGCGGCCGCGAGCGCCATCATCGGCAGCATCTTGCGCGTGACGAGCCTGGACGTCGCCGCCGGGCCAACCAGCACGGCGAGCACGAGTAAGTTGCCCAGACCCTGGACGCCGATCACGATTGCCGCTGCGAGCAGCCCGAGGAGCGCGAGGTCGGCGAGGAGCGGCCGTCCGCCGAAGGCGACCGCGTTGACGCGGTCGAAGCCGACGGTGAGCAGCTGGCGGTGCAGGAGCACGAGGCTGCCGAGGACGACGGCGCCGAGGCCGCCGGCGATGACCAGGTCCGTGCTGGAGACACCGAGGACGTCACCGAAGAGGAGCTCGTTGAGACCCGGCGGCGAGGCCGGCGTGAGCGCGAGCAGGACGCCGAGCCCGAACAGCGTTGTGATCACCACCGCGATCGCCGTGTCCCGTCCGATCTCCGGTGTGCGCCCGAACGTCGCGACCGCCGCTGCCGCCACGAGTACGCCGCCTCCGGCGCCCAGCACGAGCGGCGCTCCGACCAGCGCGGCCAACACGAGACCAGGGAACAACGCGTGTGCGAGGGATTCCGCGCCGTAGGAGAGCTCATAGAAGATCACCCAGCAGCCCAACGCGCCGGAAACTACGCTCAGCAATGCGAGCTCGAGGAACGCTCGCTGCACGAAGCCCTGCGACCACGGATCGGCAAGCGCGTGCGCCATCAATGGTGGTGCGGTGGCAGGATTCCGACGGCCTCGCCGTTCTCCGGCGGCAGCGTCACGATCTCGCCGCCGTAGGTCTGCTCGAGGACGGCCCGGGTCAGCACCTTCTCTGGAGGCCCGAACGCGATCTGGCGGCGGTTCAAGCAGAGCACCCGGTCCCACCGGCGCGCCTGCTCGAGGTCGTGAGTCGCGATCAAGATGCCACGGCCCTCTGCCGCCAGAGTGTCGAGGAGGCGGTCGAGCAGCTCGGCGCTTGGGCGGTCAACACCCGTAAACGGCTCGTCGAGGAGCAGAACGGGGCCGTCCTGCACGAGCGCACGGGCGACCAGTACCCGCTGGCGCTGCCCGCCCGAGAGCTCTCCGAACTGCTCGTCGGCGAGGTCCTCGAGCCCGACCCGTGTGAGCGACGCCTGCGCGTCGCGACGCTCCGCCGTCCCGAGCGGGCGCCACCACGCGACACGTGAGAGCGCTCCCATCAGGGCGACGTCGAGCGCGGTAACCGGGTAGTCCAGCCGGGAGCGTTCGGTTTGCGGAACGTAGCCGAAGCGGCCGTTGCTCTCGAAGTGGCCTGCGAGTTGCGGGAGCATGCCCAGCAACGCCCTGAAGAGCGTTGTCTTACCACCGCCGTTCGGGCCGAGGACGCCGACCCGCTCTCCCTGCCGGAGCTCGAACGAGACACCGCCGAGCACTTGCTCCGAGCCGTAGCCCGTCGCTAGCCCGTGTACCGAAAGGACCGGAGTCACGGGATCTCGGGGATCGCGCAGCCGCGCCTGCCGCGGGTGAAAGCGCGCACCATCGCGTCCGCGTTCGCGCGCTCCATGCCCAGGTAGGTCGCGCCGCGCGAGCCGCGGGGGCCGAGTGTGTCGCCGTAGAGGGTGTACGAGGAGACTGCGCCGGTCTCGCGGGCGATCGTCTGCGCGAGTCGGGGGCTGAGCGAGCTCTCCGGGAACACCGCCTTGACGTGCTCGCGCCTGATCAGCGCGATCAGGTGAGCGATCTCGCCCGCCGAGGGCTGAGCCTGCGTTGTCTGTGAGGGAATGACCGCTCCGACGACCCGGATCCCGTACCGATGCGCGAAGTAGCCGAACGCATCGTGGTCGGTGACGAGCTTTCGCTCGCTACGTGGCACCGTGGCGAAGCAGGCCGCGATGCCGTGATCGAGGGCCCGAAGCTTCGCGAGGTACACCGCGGTGCGGCGCTCGTACTGCCGCCGGTGGCTCGGATCCGCCTTAGCCAGGGCCGCACCGATCGTCTGCACGGCCGACTCGGCGTTGCGCGGGTCGTGCCACCAGTGCGGGTTGTGCTGCGAAGCCTCGGCTCCCGAGCGCTCGCCCGGCAGCCTGACCGGCACCTTCTCGCCGAGGACGACCTCCTCCGGGTTGCCGCCCGTTTCGGAGACGACTGTCGCCATCCAGGCGTCGAGGCGGTCGCCGTTCTCGAAGACCAGCTTCGCACCGGCTGTGGCGAGCACATCCTTGGGACGCGGCTCGTACTCGTGAGGATCGGTGTTCGGCTGCAGGATCTGGTGGACCGCCGCGTCCGGGCCGGCGAGTACATGCAGCCAATCTCCGATCTGCGTCGTCGTGGCGACCGCGGTCGGGCTCGCCCCACCGCCGCTCGAACCGCAGCCGGTCAGAAGGAGCAGCGTGACCGCAGCGCCGGCGGCGAGAGCCCAGGGGCGCATTCGTGGCGTGAGCGCACGCGCGGCTGCCACGAGCGTGAAGACGCCGCCGCCAAGAACGGCAATTGCCGCGCCGGGAGGGGCGTTCGTCTCGACCGAGAGCCAGAGGCCGGCAACGCCCTCGCCGGCGGCGAGCAGAATCGAGCCGGCCTGCCAGACACGGAGACTCCGCGTCAGCAGCCGGACCGTTGCGGCCGGAACGACGAAGAGCGCCGTCGCCAGGAGCGCACCGATCGCGGCCAGAGCCGAGACGACGCTGAGTGCGGTCAGGCCGAGGAGGACTGCGTCAGGCAGCGGCGACCGCAACCCCAGGGCGGGGGCGGTGTCAGGGTCGAACCCGATGGCCAGCCACCGCCGGCCGAGCAGGAGCGAGCCGGCGAGTGCGGCTGCGCTGGCGGCAGCCGCGAAGAACACGTCGGCGCGGTCGATCAGCAGGAGGCTGCCGAAGAGCAGCGTCTCGACGTTGGCGCCGGAGTGAAAGACGTCGCTTGCGAGGATGACGCCGAGCGCAAGGGCGCCGACGAGGACCAGGGCGGTCAGGCTGTCGTAATTGCTGCGTCGCGTGACCGCGAGACGCTCCACGCCGAGGGCGAAGAGGGCGGCTGCCGCGAACGCCCCGAGCGGGGCCGAGAAGCCCAGGCCGTCGGCGAGCACGAGACCCGGGAAGGCCGCCGTTGCGACTGCGTGCGAGTAGAAGGCGAGTCCGCGCATCACGATCCAGGTGCCGAGCAGTCCCGCTCCCACCGACAGCAGGAGCACCTCGAGCACGCCCCGCTGGACGAAGGCGTAGTGGAACGGAGCGAGCATCTTGCGGCGAATAATACTCATTACCAGTATGAGACTCGGTATCATCTCCGGATGAGCTCCGACTGGACAGCCGAGACGATCGAGGCACTTGACCGCGCGGGCTACCGCAGCGGCGGCGCTCGGCGCGTCGTGATCGAGCTACTCGGCCGCCAGGACTGCTGTCTCACCGCACAGGAGATCTTCGACGGCTTGCGGACCGAGGGGCGCGCCGTCGGCATCGCGACCGTCTACCGCGTGCTCGACCTGCTGGGCGAGCGGGGTTTGGTGCAGCGGATCGACGTTGGGGCGGGAATGGCTCGCTTTGAGCCCGTGCATACGAGCGGTGAGCACCACCACCATCTCGTCTGTGAGGACTGCGGCAAGGTCGAGGCTTTCGCCGACGAAGGACTGGAGCGCGCCTTGCAGAAGGTCGAGGGCCGGACGGGATACTCCGTCGCCGGACACGATGTCGTGTTGCGGGGCGCCTGCGCGGACTGCTCGACCTGAGGCCGGAGCGGCCCGCTCGCGGCTCCGTGCGAAAGATTCGTCAATAATGAGGAGCGGTGCGGAAACGCATTACCTTCACGGTGGTGCTCGCGGGGCTGCTCCTGCTCGCGACCGGTTCGTCCGGAGCGGGGGGAGCGCGCTCGACGGCGAGTGGCTCGGCTCACGCCTACGCTATTCGCGTCATGGTGCCGGGGCAGGCCGTCACCGAGGCGGGCGCGATCTCCGCACCGCCCGACCACGTCGCCTTTGGCTCGAGCTTCGCGTACCCGGCCGACGGCTCGGCCGTGACGACAGGCTCCCTGACCGCCTCGGCTTCGAGCGACGCCGGCTCGACAGCGGTTGCCAGCGCCTCCAGCGAGGTGCAGTCGCTCATCATCTTCGGCGGCGAGATCATCGCCACAACGGTCAACGGCGACGCGAGGGGCTCGACACGGGGCCGCAGCGCAAGCGGCGACTTCTCGGGCGCTGGGGTCGCCGGGCTGACCGTCCTGGGCCAGGGCGTTCCGGTCGGGCGGAACGGCCGCGTGGCCCTCGCCGATTGGGGCTACCTGGTCACTCTCGAGCAGGGGACCGACACGAGCTCCGGCGCCGGCGGAGCCCGTGGCTTCCACGGCTTCGTGACTGCCCTCGCCATCCACCTGACCGCCCCGCACGGCGGCCTTCCGGCCGGCTCGGAGATTCAGGTCGGCTACGCGGAGGCGAGCGTGCAGGCGAGCGCCGCGCCGCCGCCGAAGCCGATCGCTCCGGGGCCGGCAAAGCGGAAGTCGTCCAAGACGCCGAAGGCGCCCGAGCCAACCCGCCACAGCCGTTCTCAGGCGCCGCTGCTGGCGGTGCCCCCCGGCCTGCAGCCGAAGCTCACGGCGGGCGGCTACGTCTTCCCGGTCTACGGGCCCTCGTCATTCACCGACACCTACGGCGCTTTCCGCGGCGACGTCGCAGGCAACTGGCACCACGGTGACGACATCTTCGCGCCGCTCGGCGCGCCGCTGCTCGCGTGCGCCGACGGGATCGTCTTCTCGGCCGGCTGGAACGACGTGGGCGGAAACCGCCTCTGGCTGCGCGACTTGCAGGGGAACGAGTTCTACTACGCACACCTCTCGGCCTTCTCGCCGCTCGCCAAGAACGGGCACCGCGTGAAGGCGGGTGAAGTGGTCGGCTTCGTTGGCAACACCGGCGACGCGGAGGGGACGCCGCCGCACCTGCACTTCGAGGTCCACCCGTTCTCCCTGCTCTTCATGGGCTACGACGGCGCGGTCGACCCGACGACGTACCTGACCGCGTGGCAGCACCTACAGGATGTGCGCTTTACGAACGTCGAGGGCTGGGTCCCGTCCGTCGTCACCGACCCGGCTCCGCGACCCGCGGCGATCCTGCTCCAGGTCTCCGACATCTCGGAGGCGAGCGGGCTCGACCCGGGCTCGCTGCAGCGCGCGATGGCCGCCCAGGGCGCCAGGGGCATCGAAGGGCGGCTCGGATCGCTCGGTTTTCACCCGCCGCGGAACGGCGGCTCCGCCGCCGGCTAGGCCTAGCTCGAGTTTCCGCCCGAGCCGCTGCCGCCGTAGCCGAACTCCTCCTCCTCACCGAAGACCTTGTCCTTCAACCAGCGCCGGGTCTCGGGCCCGGTCAGCGGGTTGAACAGGATCCCCAGCGCGATCCCGACCAGGAGCAGCGTGCTGTTGCGGCCCTTGTGGCCTTCGTTGCCCTGGATCCGGCTCGCGGCGGAGCGGAGGTCGTCAATCGCGGAGCGCAGCTGGTCCTGGATCTCCTTGTCGGTCGCGACCTTCGTCGCGACGCCGGTGACACCGCGCTTGCCGATCAACTCGTCGTAGACGTCACGGGCGGTGTCGAAGGCGCTGCGGAGATTGTCCCGCAGCTCCTCGTCCTGGAGCGCCCGCTTCACGTAGGGCTTGACATCGGCAACCTTGTCTTTGGCGTTGGCCATGAGGGAGGCCGTCCTTTCAGTCGCGTGTAAGAGCATTCTCTACCCTCCGCGCGAGCCGTGCTAAACAGCTCTGGCGGCCTGGCGCTCCGGCCTGGGCGCGGGCTCGGGCCTGACGACGCCGGGTTTGTCGAACGCCACGTCCAGCACGTCTTCGATTGAGTCGACGAGCACGAACTCGAGCTCCTTGCGCGCCTCGGGCGGCAGCTCCTCGAGATCGGGCTCGTTCTCGTGTGGGAGCACGACTCGCTTCAGCCCGTAACGCTGGGCGGCGAGCACCTTCTCGCGCACCCCGCCGATCGGCAGCACCTGGCCGGTGAGCGTGATCTCCCCGGTCATCGCGAGGTCGTCGGCAACCGGCGTGCCGCGCACGAGCGAGGCGATCGCGGTCGCGATCGTGATCCCCGCGGAGGGCCCGTCCTTCGGCACCGCCCCGGCCGGCACATGGATGTGCACGTCGTGGTCTGCAAACCAGGTCTCCGGCAGGCCGAGCTGTTCCGTGTGCGAGCGCACCCAGGACAGTGCCGCCTGCGCCGACTCCTGCATCACCTCGCCGAGCTGGCCGGTGATCGTGAGCTTGCCCTTGCCGGGGTAGGCGGTCGCCTCGATGAAGAGGACGTCGCCGCCCACGGGGGTGTAGGCGAGCCCGGTCGCGACCCCTGGGTCGGCGGTGCGCTTGCGCGTGTCGGCCGGGACGCGCCGCGGCCCGAGCCACGAGCGCGCCTTGCGAGCATCGATCCGGACCTTCTCTGAGCGGGCCTCGGCGATCTCCCGCGCGGTCTTGCGACAGAGATCGGCGATGCGGCGCTCGAGGTTGCGGACGCCCGCCTCGCGTGTGTACTCACGGATGACGACGCGCAGCGCCCCCTCGCTGATCGTGAGGTTCTTCGAGGTGAGCCCGTGCGCCTCGAACTGCTTCGGCACGAGGTACTTGCGCGCGATCCCGAGCTTCTCGTCCTCGGTGTAGCCGGAGAGGTGGATCACGTCCATCCGGTCGAGCAGCGGGCCGGGGATCGTGTCCAGCTGGTTCGCCGTGCAGATGAACAGCACCTTCGAGAGGTCGAAGGGAAGGTCAAGGTAGTGATCGCGGAAGTTGTTGTTCTGCTCCGGGTCGAGTACCTCGAGCATCGCGCTCGCCGGGTCGCCGCGGAAATCGGCGCCCATCTTGTCGATCTCGTCGATCAGCAAGACGGGGTTCTTGGACTCGGCGTCGCGGAGCGAGCGGATGATCGTGCCGGGCATGGCGCCGATGTAGGTGCGCCGGTGGCCGCGAATCTCGGCCTCGTCGCGGACGCCGCCGAGAGAGATGCGGACGAACTTGCGCCCGATGGTGCGGGCAATCGAGTGCCCCAACGAGGTCTTGCCGACTCCGGGCGGCCCGACGAAGCAGAGGATCGGCCCGGAGAGGTCGTTCTTGAGCTTCGAGACCGCGAGGTACTCGATGATCCGGTCCTTGACCTTCTCGAGGTCGTAGTGATCCTCGTCGAGGATCTTGCGCGCGTGGTCGAGGTCGAGGTCGTCCTCGGTGGTCTCGTTCCACGGCAGCGAGAGGATCCAGTCGAGGTAGGTGCGGATGACGCCGTACTCCGCCGCGGCCGGCGGCAGCTTCTCGAGGCGCGAGAGCTCGCGGTCGGCAGCCTTGCGCACGCCCTCGGGGAGGCTCTTCGCCTCGATCTGCTCGGCCAGCTCGGCCAGCTCGACCTGCTGGTCGTCGCCCTCGCCGAGCTCTTGCTGGATCGCCTTCAGCTGCTGTCGCAGGAAGTACTCGCGCTGGCCCTTGTCGAGCTCCGACTGGACCTGCGACTGGATCTTCGTGCCCAGCTCGACGACCTCGAGCTCGCGCTTGAGGATCCGCAGCACGTCGCGGAGCCGCTCGTACACATCGGCCTGTTCGAGCAGGGCCTGCTTCTCGTCGGTCTTGAGCCGCAGGGTCGAGGCCACCAGGTGCGAGAGCGCGCCGGGATCGTCCACGTTCGCGGCCGCGAGCTCCAGCTCGGCCGGGAGGTACGGGACGAGCGAGATCAGGCGGCCGAACTCGTTCTGGACGCTGCGGGTCAGCGCCTCGAGCTCGGGTGTCTCCGCGACCCGGTCCGGTAGCTCGGTGAACTCGCCTAGGAGGTACGGGTCGTCCTGGATCCGGCGCTCGAGCCTGATGCGCCCGACGCCCTGGACGAGGATCCGCAGCGTCCCGTCGGGGACGCGGATCAGCTTGTGCACGACCGCGGCGGTGCCGGTCTCGTAGAGGTCGTCCCAGTCCGGCTGCTCGATCTCCGGGTCCTTGACGGTGACCAGGGCGAGCATGCGCTCACCGTCGACGACGTCGTCGACGAGCTTGATCGAGCGCTCCTGGCCGATCGCGAGAGGCGAGACCGACTGCGGGAAGATGACCGTTTCCTTGAGCGGCAGGATCGGCAGCGTCGAGGGGATCTCGACCTCGGCCGGCTCGAGCGGCTCTTCGAAGTTGAGCTCGCTCATGCGCGTCCTCCGATCGTGATCGTCACGCGCTCGACCTTCGGCGGCCTCGCGGCGATAGGCAGCACCACGGTCAGCATCCCGTGCTCGTAGCGCGCGGTCGCGGCGCTCGTGTCGACCGGTTCGTCGAGCGGGATGCGGCGCTGGAACGTGCCGTATTCGATCTCCATCTGCTGGTACCGGCCGCGCAGCGGAGGCCGGCGGCGGACGCCTGCGACCACGAGCACGCGGTCGGCCGCGACGACCTGGAGCTCGGACGGCTCGACCCCGGGCAGCTCGACGACGACGTGCAGCGCGGGCGGGTCCTCGCTGCGGATGCAATCGACCTGCGGCCGGAAGCCGCGGCGGCTTCCCGCGAAGCGCGGGACGTGCCAGAGCTCGTCGACGAGCTGCTGGATCTCCTCGTGCAACCGGTCGATGTCGTCGGGCCTTCTCATCCGTCCTCTGGGTGAACGTTAGTGATGCCCGCGCAGGTCGTTCTTGAACAGCGCCGAGCCTGCTGGTAAGTTAGCAAGCGCTAGCTTAGCGCCGACTAACCGGGCCCACCGAGGGGAGCCGCCGCTGATGGAGCGCTGGACGCGCGTGATTCTTCGCTACCGCTGGCCGATTCTGGCCGCTTGGCTGCTCGTGCTGCTGGCCGGCGGCTACTCGTCGTCGAAGCTCCCCGCGCTGCTCTCGAACACCTTCACGATGCCGGGCACCGACTCCGAGCGGGCCCGCACGATCCTTCAGCAGCGCTACGGCGATCGCAGCGACGGCGCCTTCACCGTTGTCTTCCGCGTCCCGAACGCCGGCAATCCTGTTTTGCGCGCACGCCTTCAGCGGGGACTCGAGGCCGCGGCGGCGCAGGTGCCGACCGCCCAGGCCCGCCCGCTCGTGCGCGGCAGCGACCACGTGCTCTACGCCGACATCGTCTCGAGGCTCGAGCTCGCCAAGGCGAAGGGCTACACCGACGACATCCTGCGCGAGCTGCCGAAGGGCGGCGGGGTGGAAGCGCTCGTCACCGGCCAGGCGGCGATCCAGCACGACCTCGACCCGATCTTCAACGAGGACCTGCAGAAGGGCGAGTTCCGGATCGCGATCCCGATCGCGCTCGCGGTGCTGCTGGTCGTCTTCGGCCTCTCGTGGTCGGTGACGATCCCTCTCCTCTTCGCGGCGTGCACGATCATGGGCACGCTCGGGGCCGTATACGTGATCGCGCACTGGCTCACGATGGCCACGTACGTGACGAACCTCGTCCAGCTGATCGGGCTGGGCATCGCGATCGACTACTCGCTCCTGATCGTCTACCGCTTCCGGGAGGAGCTTGCGCGCGGTGGCTCGAGGGACGACGCGATCATCCGCACGATGACGACCGCGGGGCGGGCGGTGGTCTTCTCCGGTGTCACCGTGGCGATCGGGCTCGCCCTCCTGCTCTTCATGCCCTCGCCGTTCATGCAGTCGATGGGCATCGGCGGCTTCCTGATCCCGCTCGTCTCGATTCTGGCGGCGGTGACGCTGCAGCCGGCGCTGCTGTCGGTCTACGGGCGGCGCGGGACGATGCGTGTACCCGTGTTTCGCTTCAGGCACGAGCGGCCGCGCCGTGGCTTCTGGGAGCGGCTCGCCTCGGCGATCATGCGGCGGCCGGTGGCGTTTCTCGCCGGCGGGGTGACGCTGCTGCTGGCGATTGCGCTCCCGGTGTTCGCGCTCAAGCTGACGCCCGGCTCGGCCGAGGGGATTCCCCAGCATCCGCAGGCTGTGCGCGGCTTCAACATCCTCAAGGACGCCGTCGGCGCGGGCGCGCTCTCGCCGACGCAGATCCTCGTCGACTCCGGCGCCCCGGGCGGGGCCGCGGATCCCCGCCTGCAGGCCTCGATCCGCGGGCTCGTCTCGCGTGTGCGCCGGGACCGGGAGGTGGTGTTTGTGCGCTACCGGCCGGCGCGGCCGTTTCTCGACCCGAGCGGCCGCTATGCCCAGATCGTCGTGGCGGGCAGGCACGAGTACGGCCAGGGGCCGGCCCAGAGCTTCGTCCACCGCTTGCGCGACCACATCATCCCGGCGGCCTCGTGGCCGGCCGGCTCTCGGGTGCTGGCGGGCGGTGGGCCGCCGCAGGGCGTTGACTTCATCGAGCGCTCGTACGCCATCTTCCCGTGGCTCGTGCTCGGGGTACTCGTGCTGACCTACCTGCTGCTGATGCGCGCGTTCCGCTCGCTGCTCCTGCCGCTGAAGGCGGTGCTCCTGAACCTGCTCTCGGTCGGCGCGAGCTACGGGATGCTCGTGATCGTCTTCAAGTGGGGGGTCGGGAGCGACGTGCTCGGGCTCTACCAGTTCGACCAGGTCGAGGGCTGGATCCCGATCTTCTTGTTCGCGATGCTCTTCGGGCTCTCGATGGACTACGAGGTCTTTCTGGTCACGCGCATGCGCGAGGCCTGGGACGAGACGCACGACAACTCACGAGCCGTGGCGCTCGGGCTCAAGCGCACCGGCCGGATCATCACCGCGGCGGCGATCGTGATGGTGGCGGCGTTCTCCGGCTTCGTCGCGGGGAGGGTGGTCGGCCTGCAGGAGTTCGGGATGGGCCTGGCAGTGGCGATCTTCGTGGACGCGACGATCGTGCGAGCGCTGCTCGTGCCCTCGTTGATGGCGTGCTTTGGCCGCTGGAACTGGTGGTTGCCGCCATCCGTGGCGCGAGTCGTGCGCGTGCCGCCCTCGCCCCTCGAGGCGCCGAGACCCGCGTTGCGCCCCGCGGGCCGCTAGGAACCTCGTAGCATCCCGGCCGATGGGGACGGCTCTCAAGGGCGTGATCCTGGCCGGCGGCACCGGTTCCCGGCTGCATCCGCTGACGCAGATCACCAACAAGCACCTGCTGCCGATCTACGACCGGCCGATGATCAGCTGGGCGATCGAGGCGCTGGTGAACGCGGGCGTCGACGAGCTGATGCTGGTCACGGGCGGTACGCACGCCGGCGAGTTCTTCCGCCTGCTCGGTAACGGCCACGAGCACGGCGTCGAGCGGCTCTTTTATGCCTACCAGGAGAAGCCCGGCGGAATTGCCGAGGCCCTCGGCCTGGCGGAGCGGTTCGGCAGCGGCGGGCCGATCGTCGTCATGCTCGCCGACAACGTCGTCGAGCAATCGCTGGTGCCGGCCGTCGCGAACTTCAAGGCCCAAGAGCGGGGCGCGCGCATCCTGCTGGCGCACATCGAGGAGCCGGAGCACCTGCGCCACCTCGGCGTGCCGGAGCTGCAGGACGGCCGGGTCACGAACATCGTCGAGAAGCCGGCTGAGCCGCCGAGCGAATACGCGGTCACCGGGATCTACTTCTACGACGAGCGGGTCTGGGACGTGATCCCGACACTTGAGCCGTCCGGCCGCGGCGAGCTCGAGATCACCGATGTGAACAACTGGTACGTCGGCGAGGGCGCAATGGAGTACGACGTGCTCGAGGGCTTCTGGGGCGACGCTGGCGAGTCGATCGACGCGTACTACGGGGTGAACGACTTCGTGCGCGCCAACGGCGCCAACAAGGACGAGGCGTGGTCGACGGCGTCCGGCTGATCCCGCTCCGCCGGTTCGAGGACGAGCGCGGCTGGTTCATGGAGCTTCGCCGCGAGAGCCTCCTGCCCAAGCCGACGAGACAGACGAACGTCTCCTTCTCGCGAGAGGGCGTGATCCGCGGGCTCCACTACCACGAGCGCGGCCAGGACGACCTCTTCGTCTGCCTCCGGGGGACGGCGCGCGTGGTCGTACTCGACCGCGAGAGCGGCGAGGCCTTCAGTGAGGACATCGGTGACGACAACCCGGTTGCCGTCTATATCCCAGGCCGGCACGCGCACGGCTTCGAGGCGCTGACCGACCTCCTGTTCTGTTACCACGTCACCGAGGAGTTCGACCCGGACGACCCCGACGAGGAAGGCATCTGCTGGGCCGACCCGCGCGTGAGGTACCTCTGGAGCACGCAGTCTCCGATCCTCTCGGAGCGCGATCTCGCCGCGTGCTCCTAACCGGCGCGGGCGGCCAGCTCGGCGCCGCGCTGCGGGAGGCCTTTCCCGAGGCTGACGCGCGCACGAGCGCCGAGTTCAACGTGGTCGCTCCGCCGGCGCTCGAGACCCCGCCGGACCTCGTGCTGCACGCGGCCGCGTGGACCGACGTGGATGGGGCCGAGAAACGCGAGGAGCTGGCGGCAGCCGTGAACGTGCGGGGCACGCGCAACGTGGTCGAGCTCGGCGCGCCGGTCGTCTACTACTCGACCGACTACGTCTTCGACGGCTCGAAGCGGGCGCCCTACGTCGAGTCGGACGAGCCCAATCCACTCTCTGCGTACGGACGCACGAAGCTCGCGGGCGAGCGCGAGCTGCGGGACGGCTGGATCGTCCGCAGCTCCTGGCTCTTCGGCGCGACCGGCAGGAACTTCGTGCGGACGATGCTCGCGCTCGGGAAGGAGCAGGACGAGGTGCGGGTCGTCGACGACCAGCTCGGCTCACCGACCTATGTCGGTCACCTGGCCGAGGCGACACGTGAGTTGCTCGAGCTTCCGTACGGAACGTGGCACGTGGCCGCCGAGGGGGAGTGCACGTGGTTCGAGCTCGCCGCGGCGATCTTCCAGGAGGCGGGCCTCGACTGCGGTGTCGTGCCGATCTCGACCGAGGAGCTGGGCCGCCCGGCGCCGCGACCGGCGTACTCGGTCCTGCGCAGCGAGCGGGAAGGCACGCCGCAGCTGCCGCACTGGCGCGAAGGGCTCCACGCCTGCCTCGGGCGCCTGCTGTAGTGCCCCGCTAGATGGGTGATGCCATGAGATCCGGACGGGAGCGGCCCAGACACGCCAGATCGCGAAGCCGAGTGCGCGAGATCGTGGTATCGACCATCTAGGCTTCCGCCCGATGCGCGTGCTCGTCACGGGAGGGGCCGGCTTCATCGGCTCGCACTTCGCGAAGCGCCTCGCGGCGGCCGGCGAGGACGTCGTCGTGCTCGACAAACTGACGTACTCGGGGAACCCCGCGAACCTCAAAGAGGCGCAGGTGGAGCTCGTGGAGGGCGACATCTGTGAGCCCGCCACCGTGGCCGCGGCCGGCAAGGGCTGCGCGGCCGTGGTCAACTTCGCGGCCGAGACGCACGTCGACCGCTCGATCCACGGTGCCGCCGAGTTCATCGAGACCGACGTTCTCGGCACCTACGTTCTCCTGCACTGGGCGCGGGAGACCGGTGCGCGGCTGGTGCAGGTCTCGACCGACGAGGTGTACGGCGACGTGCCCGAGGGCGCCTCGTCGCGTGAGAGCGATCCGCTGCACCCGTCCAGTCCGTACTCGGCCTCCAAGGCCGGGGGCGACCTGCAGGTGATCGCGTCGGTGCGGACCTACGGTGTGGACGCTTGCATCACGCGCGGCTCGAACACCTACGGGCCGAACCAGTACCCGGAGAAGATCATTCCGCTGTTCGTCACGAACGCGCTCGACGGTGAGCCGCTGCCGCTCTACGGCGACGGCCGCCAGACCAGGGACTGGCTCCACGTGGAGGATCACTGCGCCGCCGTCGAGCTCGTCCTGCGGCAGGGCGCGAGCGGCGCGATCTACAACGTCGGCGGCGGCGAGGAGGTCGAGAACCGCGACCTGACGCGCACGATTCTCGAGCTGACCGGGACGGACGAGACGCTCGTCCGCCACGTCGAGGACCGGCCGGGGCACGACCGGCGCTACTCGCTCGATGCCTCCAAGTTGCGCGGGCTCGGCTGGTCGCCCGGGCGCTCGCTCGTGGACGGCCTGCCCGAGACCGTGGCCTGGTACCGCGACAACCGTGACTGGTGGGAGCCGATCAAGTCCGGCGACTACCGTGCGTACTACGAGAAGCAGTACTCGAGCCGGCTTCGCTGACGCTCGCCTTCACGGGTGAACCCCCTGGTTCCCCCGTGTGCCCCCTCCTTGCCCGTGGATGCGCAGCCAATCTGTTTCAGGAGCCGCCATGACGCCCCGTTCGGCCCGTGTCCTTTGCGGAGACGAGCCTCCCGCCGGGCAAAGCCCGACTCCGGCGGCTAGTGGATGGGTTCCTTCGCAGAATGACGCAGCGATCTAGGGAACAGCCTCTAGCAGCGTTCGGCGCGCTTGCGGAGCTTCTTCGGCTCATGCCGGTCGGGCTCCAGCTGCTCGGCGCGGCTCAGGTACATGACCGCCTCGGAGCAGCGGCCAAGGCGGTAGAGCGAGTAGCCGAGGTTGTAGTTCGCGTAGCCCTCGTAGGGGTCAGCCGGGCCGGTTCCCTGGAGCTTTAGGACGGCCTGCTGGAAGAGCGGCAGCGCGTCCGCATAGTCGGCCGCTTGCATCAGCTCGTAGCCGCGGTCGTTGAGGGTGTGGCCGCCGACAGCTGCAGCCGGCGGAGGCGGAGGGGCGGGCTCCCGCGTGACTGTCTGCTGCACCGTGGTCGTGCCGGCGGCGCCGGCGACGGTACGGGTCAGCACCTGGGCTGGCGGGTTCCCACCGCCGGTGAGGATCGCGGCGACCGCGGCTCCGACGGCCGCCGCTCCGGCGAGCAGCGCCGCCGGGATCAGGAAGCGGCCCGGAACGCCGCTCCGGGCAGCACCCTCGGCGCGGCGCGGTCGCTCCTGAACCACAGTCGTCTGCGCCGGGTAAGAGAGGGCGCCGCGTAGCGCCGAGACGAAGTCGGCAGCTGAGCCGTACCGCGCCGCCGGCTGCTTCGCCAGCGCCCGCTGAAAGATGCCGTCGAGCTGGGGCGGGAAGCTCTCGCGGCGCTCAGTGATCGACGGCACGGGCGTGTTGGCGTGCGCCGCCGCCTCAGCCGTCGGTGAGACGTTTTCGAAGGGCCGGTGACCGCTCAGCAGCTCGTAGGCGACGACGGCGAGCGCATAAAGGTCGCTCGGAGGGCCGGCGCGCTCGCCTCGGGCTTGCTCGGGGGAGAGGTACCCCGCCGTGCCCAAGATCGTCCCCGTGATCGTCATCGAGTCGAGCCCGGCCGCGCTCGCGATGCCGAAGTCGGCCACGTGCAGGTCGCCGCGTGAGTCGAGGAGCAGGTTCGCGGGCTTGACGTCACGGTGGACGACCCCATGCCGGTGCGCCGAATCCAGCGTCGCCGCGGCCTGCGCGAGCCAGGCGAGCGCACGCGCCGGAGGCTGCGCCCCCTCCCGCCGTAGTCGCTCCTCGAGCGAGCCGCCGTCGAGGTTCTCCATGACGATGAAGGGCCGTCCCTGCCACTCGCCGACGTCGAAGATCGTGACTGCCCCCGACTCGCCGGAGAGCCTCGCCGCGGCGAGAGCCTCACGCTTGAAGCGTTCCGTGATCGCCTCGTCTGCCGAGTAGCGATCCGCGAGCAGCTTGACCACGACCTCGCGACCGAGGATGGCGTCGGTTGCCAGGTAGATGTCGCCCATGGCCCCACGGCCGATGCGCCTGGGCGAGCGATAACGCGGCGGGAGGATGCTGGTGTCAACGGCCATCGCGGTTCGATTCCCTTCTCGAACAAGCCGAAAACGGCAGCCTGGACGCGTGTGAGTTCTGTAAAAACGCCGTGAAACGGTCGAAACGTACGGTACGCTCAGGCTGGTCCGGTCGCGGCGTCCGGCACAGAACGCTACCCGTCGCGGACCGGGCTGCACGAGGTTCAGGGCCAAATGGTCAGCACACTCGCGGCAGCCGTCCTCGCCGCGCTGGGGTTTGCAGGCACCCCGGCGGGGCACGCCACGCCGCCGTCTCCGGCCTTCTTCGTGGCCGGGCACGGCTGGGGCCACGGGATCGGGCTCGCGCAGTACGGCGCCTACGGCTATGCGCTGCACGGCTGGACCCACGACCAGATCGTCGCCCACTACTACCCCGGGACGACCTTCGGCGAGGCACCGGTGAAGCGCGTGCGGGTGCTGCTGGTCGCGGGCTCTAAGCGGGTGGTGATCTCGTCGCGCTCGCCGTTCAGCGTCCGCGACGGCTTGGGGAAGAGCCACAAGCTTCCGGCGGGCCGGCAGCAGCTCGGCCCCGCCTTGAAGCTGAAGCTCATCGCCTCCAGCAAGGCCGAGCCTTTGCCTGGGCCGCTCGTTTTCGTCCCCGGCGCAAGCGCGCTCTCGCTCGGCGGCCGTGCCTATCGGGGCTCGCTGCGGGTGAGCGCGTCAGGCTCACTGCGGGTGGTCAACATCCTCGGTCTCGAGCCCTATCTCTGGGGCGTCGTTCCGTCGGAGATGCCCGACCGCTGGCCGGCCGAGGCGCTGCAGGCCCAGGCGGTCGTTGCCCGCACGTACGCGCTGAGGCATCTGCACAAGGGCGGCGACTTCGACCTCTTCTCGGACACGCGCAGCCAGGTCTACGGTGGGGTCGCAGCCGAGGCGCCGCCTGCGAGCGACGCCGTCACGCAGACAGCCGGCGAGGTCGTCCTCTACAAGGGCCAGCTCGCCGACACCTTCTTCTTCTCGAGCTCCGGCGGCAGGACGGCCAACGTACAGGACGTGTGGCCGAAGGCGGAGCCAACGCCGTACCTGGTCTCGGTGCCGGACCCCTACGACACGCTCTCGCCCTACCACGACTGGGGCCCGCTCCGGTTCACACCGACGGTGCTCGGACGGCGGCTCGGTGCCCGCGGCCAGCTGATCGACGTCAAGGCTGACACGGCCGCCTCGGGGCGCGTGCGAACGCTGACCCTGATCGGCGCCAACGGCGAGCGGACGATCAGTGGCTCGGCCGCCCGCACGGCGCTCGGGATGCGCTCGACCTGGTTCACGATCGGGATGCTGAAGCTGACCCCGCCGGCGGCACCCGTCGTCTTCGGCACGCAGGCGCGCTTGGCCGGCCTGGCGCGCGGAGTGCGCCGGGTCACGCTCGAGTCGCGTCCGTACGGGGGCCTGTGGAAGGTGGTCGCGCCGTTGACCTCGAGGAGCGGCCAGGTGTCGGCGAAGCTCTCGCCGAAGGTGTCGACGGACTACCGGCTCTCGACCGGCGAGATCCGCAGCGGCGTCGTCCGGCTGTCGGTCGCCCCGTTCGTGCGCATCGCGTCCTCGAGCGACCGTCTCTCGCTGAACGGGCTCGCGCGGCCCCTACTCCCGAACGCCGCCGTGCAGCTGCAGCGGCTTGCGGGGGGCGCCTGGACGATCGTCGCGCGCACGACGATCCAGAACGACGGCACCTTTACCGGGGATGTAGACCTGACTCCGGGGACATATCGTGCGCGTCTGGTGGCCGGCAAGGGTTTCGCGATCGGGGTGTCCAAGGTGCTGAAGGTGGCCGCCGCGTGAGGCGGGCTCTCACGGCCGTCTCGGTGGCTGTCGCCCTTTTGGCGCCGGCCGCTGCATACGCCGGGTTCATCCCCAATGACCCGCTCGCCCAGCGGCAGTGGTACATCGAGAAGGATCGGGTCTTCAACTCGTTCAGCGTCCTACCGCAGCTCCTGACTGTGCGCGTGGCCGTGATCGACTCGGGCGTGGATCTGCGCCACCCCGAGCTGAAGGGCCGCATCGTCGAGGCGAGGAGCTTCGTCGGCGGGAGCCCAAACGACGTTCAGGGGCACGGAACCTTCGTCGCGGGCGAGATCGCGGCACTGACCGACAACGGCCTCGGGATCGCGGGCCTGGCGCCGCCGGCGCGGCTGCTTGTGGCGAAGGTCGTCCGCGACGACGGCTCGATCTCGCCGCGCGCCGAGGCGCGGGCGATTCGCTGGGCGGCCCATTCCGGGGCGAAGGTGATCAACCTGAGCGTCGGCGGTACGCGCGATCCGAGCGACCCGAGCGTGGACGGCTTCTCCTACCAGGAGCGGCGTGCGATCGACTACGCGGTGCGCTCCGGGGCGCTCGTGGTCGCCTCGGTCGGCAACGGCCAGGACGCGCCGATCCAGCCCTGGCGCTTTGCGAGCTATCCGGCCGCCCTCCCGCATGTGCTGGGCGTCGCCGCCTTCGGGCGCTCGGGCGCCGTGCCGAGCTTCTCGAATCGCGATGACGTCTACGTCGACCTCGCCGCGCCGGGGCAGGACATGCTCTCGCTCTTCCCGTATTCGCTCACGAAGGCGTTCCCGGCCTGCACCGAGCAGGGCTACTCGAGCTGCGGCCCCAAGGAGTACCGGCAGGCCGACGGCACCTCGTTCTCGGCGCCGCAGGTGGCCGCGGCCGCCGTGCTGCTCTTCGCGCTCGCGCCCAGCCTGCGGCCCGACCAGGCCTCGGCGATTCTCGAGCGGACCGCCGCCGACGCCACCCCGGCGAACGGCTGCGACGCCTGCTCGCCTGGCCGGGACGACTTGACCGGCAACGGCCGCCTCGACGTGACGGCTGCGATCCGCGCTCTCCGGGGCCCGCTCCCGCCGGCGGACCGCTTCGAGCCGAACGACGAGGCGGGCGGCGAGGCGCAGGTCATCTATCCGCGCTCGCTGATCGCGAGAGCGACGCTCGACACCTGGGACGATCGCAACGACGTCTACCGCATCCATCTGCGCCGGCGCCAGGGCATTTCGGTGCGGGTCAGCTCCCGCACTCTCGACCCCTCGGTCGTGCTCTGGAAGCCCGGGCTGCAGTCGCTCGCGCTCGCAACCGACAAGCTCCGCGCACGGCGCTCGATCCACCCGGGGGGCGTGCCGGAGCGCCTCGTCTACCGCGCACGCACCGGCGGCTGGTACTACGTGCAGGTCAAGCTGGCGCGGCCGGGCTCGGGCCGGTACTCGATCCGCATCGCTTCATAGGAGCTCCTCCTCCGGAACTTCGCGGATCTGCCGCGCGGGGTTGCCAACCACGAGTGCGCGCGCCGGCACGTCTCTGAGCACGACCGCACCAGCGCCGACGAAGGCCTCTGCTCCGACCTCGATTCCGGGCAACAGTACCGCGCCGCCGCCGACGCGGGCACCGCGCCGGATTGTCGGACCGCGCCTGAGCTCGTGCCGCCGCTCGGTCCGGCCCATGAAGTTGTCGTTCGTCGTGACCACGCACGGCGCGATGAAGACGTCCTCCTCGAGCGTGCAGTAGGCCGTGACGTACGCGTCGGCCTGGATTTTCGTGCGGTCTCCTACGAAGGTGTCGTTCTCGACCAGGGAGCCCCGGCCGATCACGACGTCGTCGCCGATCGTGCAGCGCTCGCGGACACAGGCCTGGTCGCCGACGATCACCCGGGCGCCCACGATCGTTCCCGCAAAGACGACCGCTCCCGTCGAGACGACGGTGCCCGCCCCGAGCTCCAGCGCCGGCAGCTCCTCCTGCGCCGCGGTCGAGCGCGGCGAGAGCGACGGCTGCTTGCCGATGACCGCGTAGTCGAGGATCCGGCAGCCCTCACCGAGCACCGTGCCCGGGTAGACGACGGCGGTCTGGGCGATCTCGGTCATGCCGGGGCGGCGACGAGCGAGGCCTGGAGCTGCTCGAGCACGCGCACGACCGCGAGCCCGTCCTGCGCCGCCTTCAACGGGTCACCCTGGCCGCCGACGAGGTCCAGGAAGTGGCGGCACTCGAGTCGCAGCGGCTCGTCGCTGGGGATCTTCGGGCTGGAGATGTCACCGGTGCGGGTCTGCCACTCCCCGTAGGTGTGGGTCGGCTGCCACGGGCCCTTCTCGTAGATCGTCACCTTGCGCTCCAGCTCCATGTCGTCGAAGACGACCATCTTCTCCTTCCCGACCACGGTCAGCTTGCGCATCTTGTGGGGGTCGAGCCAGGAGAGGTGCATGTGCGCGATCTTCCCGGAAGGGAAGCGCAGATAGCAGAAGACGATGTCCTCGACTCCCGGCGTGAGGAACGAGTTGCCATGTGCCCACGTCTCCGAGGGCTCCTCATCGAGCAGGTGCAGGATCACCGAGAGGTCGTGAGCGCCCAGCGACCAAAGCGCGTTCTCGTCAGTGCGGATCTTGCCGAGGTTCTGCCTGTTCGAGTAGACGCAGAACACCTCACCGAGCTCGCCGCTGTCCACGAGCGTCTTCAGCGCCCGCACGGCCGGGTGATAGCGGAGCAGGTGGCCGGGCATCAGCACGAGCCCGTTCGCCTCCGCGCTCGCAACGAGATCTTCGGCGTCGGCCGCGTTCAGTGCCGGCGGTTTCTCGACGAGCACATGCTTCCCTGCCTCGAGTGCTCGCTTCGAGAGCTCGTGGTGCGTCGTCGCCGGAGTCGCGATCACGACCGCGTCGAGGTCGGGATCCTCCAGCAGCTCCTCGAAGTCCTCGGTCATGCGCGCGCCGGGGTAGCGCGAGCCGAAGCGCTCCCGCAGCTCGGGGTTGAGATCGCAGAGCCAGCGCAGCTCGGCGAGCTCGTCGAAGTTGCGCGCGAGGTTCGGGCCCCAGTGGCCGAGGCCGGCGAGACCGATCCTGGTCACAGCTTCCAGACCTTTTCCCGGTTGTGGCCGTTTCTGCCGGTGGCGTTGCGGAAGTCCACTACGAGCTTCGCGTCCTCCACCAGCTGCTCGTAGTCGACCGCGGAGTGGGCGGTCACCACCGCGACGCAGTCGTACCCGCCGGGCTCGAGCGGCTGCGAGGAGAGGCCGTGAGCGGGGAGCTCGGGCACGTGCGGGTCGTGGTAGGCGACCTTCGCCCCCGCGTTCAGGAGCAGCTCGATCAGCTTCAGCGCAGGCGATTCGCGCGAATCGGACGTGTTCGCCTTGTAGCTCACTCCCAGCACGAGCACCGTCGAACCGCTGAGCGAGCGCTGCGCCCCGTGGTTCAGCGCCTGCGAGATCAGCGAGCGGCAGAAGTACGGCATGTTGGCGTTGACCTTGCCCGCGAGCTCGATGAACTCGGTGTAGAAGTCGTACTGGCGTGCCTTCCAGGAGAGGTAGAACGGGTCGACCGGGAGGCAATGGCCCCCGAGGCCGGGGCCGGGCTCGAAGCGCATGAAGCCGAACGGCTTGGTGGAGGCCGCATCCACGATCTCCCAGACGTCGAGGCCCATCCGGTCGCAGAGCTGCGCGAGCTCGTTGACGAGCGCGATGTTGACCGAGCGAAAGATGTTCTCCAGCAGCTTCGTCAGCTCGGCCGCCTCCGGCGAGGAGACCGGCACGACTTTGTCGACGGCGCTCTCGTAGAGCTCGACGACCCGCCTGGTGCACTCCTCCGTGAGGCCCCCGACGACCTTCGGCGTGTTCCGCGTCGTCCAGTCCTCGCGGCCGGGGTCGACCCGCTCCGGCGAGAACGCGAGGTGGAAGTCCACACCGGCCGTGAGCCCGCTGTCCTCGAGCAGGGGCCTCACGCGCTCACGCGTCGTGCCGGGGTAGGAGGTGGACTCGAGCACGACGAGCTGCCCCTTATGCAGCCGTGGGGCGATCTCAGTCGCTGCGTTCAGCAGGATCGAGAGGTCTGGCTCGCGCTGTGGCGAGAGCGGCGTCGGCAGCGCGATCAGGATCGCGTCGGCCTCGCGCAGCTCGTCGTAGTCGGTCGTGGCCGCGAGGCGGCCCTCGTCGACGTGGCGCCTCAGCTCCTCCGAGGGGACGTCCTCGATGTAGCTCTCGCCGCGGTTCAGCTCCTCGACCCGGCTCGCCTCGACGTCCACGAGCACGACGGAGCGGCCCGCCTCGGCGAATACCTGGGCCAGCGGCACGCCCACGTACCCGGCGCCCACGATTGCAATGTCCCGCTTCATGCGGGCGTAAGGGTATAGAGCGCTTCCGCGATCCTCGCCGCTGCCCGCCCGTCACCGTAGAGCTGCGGCCGCTCGCGGGGCATCCGGGCGTCCCTCACTGCCTTGACGAGCCGGTCCGGGTCGTCGTCCACGAGCACGTTCGCGCCGGCCTCGACGGTGTCCACCCATTCGGTCGAGGGCCGCAGCGTCACGCACGGAACGCCGTGCCAGTAGGCCTCCTTCTGAAGCCCGCCGGAGTCCGTCACGATCACGCGGGCCTGCGAGGCGAGGGCGGCCAGGTCGAGATAGCCGAGCGGGCGGCGCAGGAGCACCCGGGGCCCGAGCTCGAGCCCGGCCAGGTCGAGTGCGGCCTGCGTGCGCGGATGCACCGGGAAGACGACCGGCTCCTCGAGCCTGCGGATGCCCTCGACGATTCGCGCGAGGCGCTCCGGGCTCGTGTTCGCCTCGCGATGGATTGTGAGCAGGAGGTGCCCGCCGGGGTCGAGCCCCAGTTCTTCGAGCGCCCGCGAGCGCTCGCGGGCGACCGGCGTCAGGCGGAACGAGGCGTCCGCCATCACGTCGCCGACGACCTCGGTGCGGCCGGGAACCCCTTCGGCGGCGAGCTGGTCGCGGGAACGCTCGTCGGGGGCCAGGAGCAGCTGGGCAAGCCGGTCGGTCTCGATCCGGTTTCGCTCTTCGGGCATCGAGAGGTCGCCGCTGCGCAATCCCGCCTCCACGTGCGCAAGCGGCACTCCCGCGTCCACGGCCGCGAGCGCCGCCGCGAGGGTCGAGTTCGTGTCGCCGTAGACCATCACCCAGTCGGGCCGCTCCTGCGCGAGCGGCGGCGCGATCGCGGCGCGCATTGTTCCGGTGTCGGCAGTGCGCAGATCGAGGGCGTAGCGCGGCTCCTCGAGCTCGAGCTCTTCGAAGAAGACCTGCGAGAGCTCGGGGTCGTAGTGCTGCCCGGTATGCAGCACGACTTCGTCGATTCCGCGCTCCCGCAACGCCACCGAGGTGGGCGCTGCTTTGATGAACTGCGGCCTGTTTCCGACCACCGAGAAGACCTTCATCCCGCGGCTACACTACGCGGCGCTTCGGGCCGTTAGCTCAGCTGGTAGAGCAGGGGACTCTTAATCCCAAGGTCGTAGGTTCGATCCCTACACGGCCCACTCCCGACCGAAGTCCGCTGCGGCTGGCACCGCAGCATGACGACTTCAATCGGGTCGGCTTCTGTCGGTCTACTTGTGTGAGCCAATGCCGGCGAGGCCGGCATCGGCGGCAGAGGTACACGCTTGGAGGCACACGCTCGTTACAGAATTGGCTCAAAGGCCCCTTGACACCAACTGGGGTGCGACACCGAGGTCCCTCGCGACACCGAGGTCCCTCGAACTGGGCGCCAAGCTCGGACGGGGGTGTCTAGTTTCGATGGGAGAACGCGCGGGCGATCGCAGCCGTCCGCGTATGCACCCCGAGCTTCTCATAAGCGTTTTCGAGATGCTTGCGGACGGTGTGCGGCGATACGAACAGACGGGAGGCGATCTCCTGGTTCGTCTTGCCACGCGCCACCCAGTGCAGAATCTCCGCTTCCCGTTCGGTCAGCGAGACGCCGTTCGTCAGGGTGGCCGCCTGACGAACTTCCAAGGGCTCTCGAATCGCGACCAGGAAGGGCCGCAGCAGCTCGAGCAGGCTGCGATCGCGCTCGCCGAAGTCACCCTGGGCGCTTCGCCGACTGAAGTAGAAGACGCGGGAGATTCCTGCGGGGGCCGAGAGCCAAAGCCGCATTTGATGCTCGATCCGGAAGGGACGCAGAACAGAGTCGTAGTAGTCCAGTCGATGGAGTTCCTGAAGGGAGACGAAGTCCGAGATCTTGAGCGGACGCGTCTCTGACTTCCGCAGCAAGATGCTCAGCGGGTAGGACCGGCAGTACTCCATGCGCGCCTCAGCGACCTCGGGCGGTACCGAGACGACGGGCAACTCAACCGCTGTGATCGGTCGATATCGTGTCTGATTGTCCCATTCGTAGTAGCCGATGTACTCGGCGGGGACCACCCGGGCAAGCAGATCGACGGCCGGTTGCGGGAACGGCTCAGAGCCGTGGCCGGATGATGCAGCGTGCACGAACTCGAGGGCGTTGCGCAGGTCGCGATGACTCAGGCGAGTCACCACTTGAAGATACGACGAACGTCGTATTGCCGCAAGCCGGCGCGTGTTGGAGATTTCTCGCGCAAACCACGAGCTCGGTCCAGCGGCCTGACCGAGGAGAGGAGGGCAGCGAGATGCGGCCCAAGATCGTGCTGGCGCTCGCGACCGCAGCCGTCGCGGTCGGCGCCGGTGCCGCGGTTGCGGCTCACCTGACGGAGATTGATCCAGCGGCTGTGCCGACAGGATTCTTCGTCGCGCACAACTACGTGGCGGACGTTCCGGTCTCCGCGCTTGCGCGGGCAGCAGAACCGAACGGCGCGGATGTGTTCGTCCAACACCTGAGGTTTCCGCCGAACCAGGCGTTTCCGTGGCATAGTCACCCGGGACCGGTGTTCGGCATGGTGGTGAGCGGTTCGCTGACTTATGAAGACACGGCACACAACACGTGCCGCGACCGAACGTACACCGCCGGTCACGGATTTCTGGATCCCGGTTTCGGCCACGTTCACCGCGCGATCGCCGGACCATCAGGGGCAGAGGCCTATTTCTTCTTCATCCTGCCTCCCGGATCCGAGACCCACATCATCTCGGCACCTGCGCCGGAGGAGTGCCTGTAGAAGAACGTAAGGCGACTGCGTCGATGGGAGCCGCGTGTGCGGCTCCCATCGCTAGCCGTTGATCAGGTTCGGCGAGCCGACTCTGATCAGATGCGAGCCAGGCGGGTGCTCCTGCGTGGGTCGACTCGCGAGAGCGTGAGGGCTCGCGCTCTACATTCGAGCTGCCGGCAGCGTGAACGTGAACCGGGCCCCGCGAGGCCGCGCTCGCTCGTAGCGGACGCATCCGCCCACCGCCTGGGCGTAGGCGGAGGCGATCGCCAAGCCGAGCCCGGCGCCTGGACTGCCCTTGCGACGGGCATCGTCGCTGCGGCTGAAGCGATCGAACAGGCGTGGTACGAACTCGGGGGAGACGCCGTCGCCGTGGTCTTCGACCACGAGCCGGTATTCATCGGCCCGCTCGGCCTTGATCTGGACCGGCGGCCGGCCGTAACGGAGCGCGTTCAGGATCAGGTTGGCGGCGACGCGCTCGAAGGCGACGGCGTCGGTCGTCACCTCGTGCTGCGGGTCGACCCTGACCTCGATCTCGTCGAGCCGACCGGCCGCGATCCGTGGCAGCAGCTCTTCCAGCCGCTCCCTCGGATGGAACATCTCCGGTTTCACGGGCAGCGGCCTGGAGTCCAGGCGCGAGAGGTCGAGCAGCTGGTCGGCGAGGTCGCGCAGCCTGTCGGTCTGCTCGAACAGCGTTGCGCGAAGCTCGTGCACCTGCTTCGGCTGGAGCTCGTCCCCGCGTAGATGGAGCGTGGCTGCGATCCCGTGGACGACCGAGATCGGCGTGCGCAACTCGTGTGACGCGAGCGAGATGAACTCCGCCCTGTGCGTTTCCGCCTCTGCCAGCTCGCCCAGGACGTGCGCCAGTAGCTGCAAGGCCCGTTCCTCGGATTGCGGGCGTGTCGACATCTCTACGCCTGTGATGTCTCCGGCCTTCGAGGATCCAAAACGCCCGGAGCGGCCACTCGGGCCGCTCCAGGACTGGCTCGTTCAAACCGCTCTAGTAGCCGGGGGGCGGCGCGTCTTCGACGTATCCGCCGCGGCGGCGAGACACGTAACCGGGGCCCGCCCAGGTCGACCAGAAGATCATCGAGAGCACGCCTCCGACGATCCCGACGATCAGCAAGATCCAGCCGACGGTCTGGACGTCGACGCCCGAGACCTCTGCGTTGACCGCAAAGGCCAGGATCGCGCCGGCGGCAATCAGCAGAATGCTCACTCCGAGTCCCATGAAACCTCCTTGTGTTCAAGGATCGGCTGTACCCACTTCGGCCCAGCCTGAACCTCGCTCGTTGCAGGAGTTTCGAGCGGTCTCGAAGGCGCGTTCGCTTCCCGCGTTGCGCCGCCTCCACGTCGAGTAGTCTCGGTCGCGGTGCGGAGGGGATCGGTCGTCCAGTTGGTCGCGCTAGGAGCCGTCTTTGGCGCGGTTGCGGCAGCCGTGGCGCTCTTCATCCCGTGGTTGCCGGACCCGGCGAGCAAGCAGGCCGATCGGATCGACTTCGTCTTCTGGTTCGTGACCGCAATCTGCATCACGATCTTCGCGCTCGTCGCGGCGGTGATCGTCTACGCCGTCCTCAACTTCCGCGCCGGGCCCGACGACGACTCGGACGGCCCGCCGGTGCACGGGCACACCGGCCTGGAGATCGTCTGGACGGCCGTGCCCGCCGCGCTCGTCACTGCGATCTCGATCGTCAGCGCTGTCGTCCTCGCCCAGAACGGGCACATCCCGCAAGAGTCGGCCGGGGCCGCACGGGACCCCCTCAAGCCGCTCGTCGTCGACGTGACCGCCCAGCAGTTCTCCTGGCTCTTCAAGTACCCGGGCTTCAAGAACGCCACCTCCTCGACCCTGCGCCTCCCGGTCGACACGACCGTGCAGCTGCGCCTGCGCGCGCTCGACGTGATCCACTCGTTCTGGGTGCCGGAGTTCAGTCAGAAGCAGGACGCGGTTCCCGGCCTCGTGACCAAGCTCGTGATCACGCCCGACCGGCTCGGCACCTTCCCGGTGATCTGCACCGAGCTCTGCGGCCTCGGGCACGCGCTGATGCGGTCGGAGGCAATGGTCATGACCACGCCGAAGTTCCGCGACTGGGCCGAGGGTCAGGGCAAGGGGGGCGCCGCCTCGGGCGGCGCTTCCGGCAAGGCGCTCTTCGTCTCGAACGGCTGCAACGCCTGCCATACGTTCAAGCCGGCCGGCGCGTCGGGGACGATCGGCCCCGACCTCGATAAGCTGCGCCAGGAAGCGCAGCGTGCGGGCAAACCGCTGGAGGAGTTCATCCGAGAGTCGATCGTGAACCCGGACGCCTACGTCGAGCCCGGCTTCCAGAAGGGGGTCATGCCGGGCACCTTCAGCGCCCTGCCCCCCGCGCAGATCGACGCGCTCGTCCAGTTCCTCTCCGGGAGCAATAAGTGACCGAGGCGACCGTGGACCACACGCCGCACGCTGAGCACGCGCCGGCCCCGTCTCCTGCGGGCTGGCGCCGACTGCTCGCGCCCGGCTGGCTGCGCGTGCCCTGGATGATGGCGCTCTTCTTCGGCATCGGCGCGGGGCTCGTCGTGCTCATCCGCTGGCTCGAGGGCTGGGACCCGATCTGGGACGGCACGGTGATCACCACCGTCGAGCTGACCACGCTGCCGTTCGGCTTCCTCGCCGGGCTCGGCGGCTTCGACTACTGGGTGCGCTACGCGGCCGGCTCGCCGACGAAGCCGGAGGACCACTCGGGCCACGGCGCCCGGAGCTGGCGCGACTACTTCCGGGTCAACACCGACCACAAGGTGATCGGGATCCAGTACCTCGTGACGACGATCGTCTTCTTCGTCGTCGCCGGCCTGCTGGCCATGTTCATGCGCGCCGAGCTGGCGCGCCCCGGAATGCAGTTCGTCGACAACCAGACGTTCAACGGGCTCTTCTCGGTGCACGCGGCGCTGATGATCTTCCTGTTCGTGATCCCCGCCTTCGCCGGGATCGGCAACTACGTGATCCCGCTGATGATCGGCGCGCCCGACATGGCCTTCCCGCGCCTGAACGCGCTCTCGTTCTGGCTGCTGCCGATCGCGGGCGTGATGATGGTCTCGAGCTTCCTCGCCCCCGGTGGCGCGTTCGCCTGCGGCTGGACCGGCTACGCGCCGCTTTGCTCGACGCATCAGCCCATCGGCGCGGTCTTCTTCAACATGGGCGTCCAGTGGGCCGGCGCGAGCTCGATCATGACCGCGCTCAACTTCCTGGTCACGATCATCACCATGCGCGCGCCGGGAATGACCTTCTGGCGCATGCCGCTGCTGGTCTGGGCGAACTTCACCACCTCGCTGCTGGTGGTGATCGCGACGCCGTTCATCGCCGGCTCGCAGTTCTTCGTGATGTTCGACCACATCATGCACACCCACTTCTTCGACTACACCGCGGGCGGCTACCCCCTCGGATACCAGCACATCTTCTGGTTCTACTCGCACCCGGCCGTCTACATCATGATGCTGCCCGGCTTCGGCATCGCCTCGGAGGTGATCTCCGTGATGGCGCGGAAGCCGATCTTCGGCTACCGGCTGATGGCCCTCTCGCTGATGGCGATCCTCGTGCTCGGCTTCTCCGTCTGGGCGCACCACATGTTCGTGGCGGGCATGGCCCCGTGGTTGCGGGTGCCGATGATGGTCACCTCGATGGTCATCGCGGTGCCGACCGGGATCAAGGTCTTCTCCTGGTTAGCAACCTTGTGGAACGGGCGCATCCACTTCCACACGCCGATGCTGTTCGCGCTCGGCTTCGTCTCGATGTTCGTGATCGGGGGCCTGTCGGGGATCTATCTCGCCGCGGTGCCGATCGACATCCACACCTCGGACACGTACTTCGTGGTCGCCCACATCCACTACGTCCTCTTCGGCGGCTCGCTGTTCACGATCTTCGCGGGGCTCTACTTCTGGTTCCCGAAGATGACCGGCCGGATGTACGACGAGCGGCTCGGCAAGCTCCACTTCTGGCTCACGTTCATCGGGTTCAACACGACCTTCTTCCCGATGCACTGGCTCGGGATTCAGGGGATGCCGCGCCGCGTCGCCGACTACGCGCCACGCTTCGCCGACCTGAACCTGTTCATCTCGATCTCCTCGTTCGCGCTCGGCGCCTCAACGCTCGTCTTCCTCTACAACATGATCAAGAGCTGGCGCTACGGGCCTGCTGCGTCCGCAAACCCGTGGCGCTCCCTGACGCTCGAGTGGCAGGTGACCTCGCCTCCGCCGACCTTCAACTTCGACGAGATTCCGCAGGTGGTGGGGAACCCGTACGAGTACGGCGTACCCGGTGCGCGCCACGCGGTCTTCAACGGCGACCGCGCTCCGGAGCGCGAGGAGGTGCCCGTGCGATGAGCGACGAGCGCCACGTCCTCGTGATCGCGAACGAGACGGTCGCCGGCCACAGTCTCATCGAAGCGCTGAAGCGGCGAAGCAAGGAAGGCCCCCTGCGGGTGACCGTGATCACGCCGGTCAACCAGCCGCGCGAGGGCTACGTCGTCTACGAGGACACGCGGCGCGCCGCCGCGGGCCGCCGGCTGGAGCGTACGTTGGAGGCCTTGCGCGAAGCGGGCATCCCCGCCTCCGGGCTCGTCGTCGAGGCCGACCCGGTCGCCGCGCTGCGGGACGCGCTCGCCCAGCTCGAGCCGCCGCCGGACGAGATCGTCGTCTCGACCCACCCGCGCCAGAAGTCGGGCTGGCTGAGGCGCAACGTGGTTGAGCGCATGAAACGCGCCGCGGACGGCCGCCCGGTCGAGCACGTGGTTGTCGACCTGGAACAGGAGGCCGATGGAGAGGCCAACGTGCTCGTCGTCGCCAACGAGACGATCGTCGGCGAGCCGCTGCTCGCGAAGATCCGCGAGCGAGCGAAGCAGGGGCCGGCCGCATTCCTGCTCATTTGCCCCCAGAGCGAGCATGAGTTCTCGGCGCACCCGGCTGCCGAGCGGCGACTGCGCCGCGCGCTCACGATCCTGCGCGGCGAAGGCATCGAGGCGCACGGCCAGGTCGCACACCCGGACCCGTTCACGGCCGCGGCCCACGCCGTCCAGGACGAGCGGATCGACGAGATCATCGTCTCGACCTTCCCCGGCGAGAAGACCTCCAGCTGGCTGCGCGGCGACCTGGTCAACCGCCTGCGCAAGCAAACAGGCCTGCCGGTCGAGCACGTCGAGGTCGCGCCGGAGGGGGAGCCGGTGGCGCCGTGAGCGCGCACGCAGAAACACACGCGGCCCATCCGCCCGAGGCGCACCAGAGCTCGCGTGTCGACGCGCGGACGCTCGGGATGTTCCTTTTCATCGCGTCCGAGATCATGCTCTTCGGCTCGTTCTTCACGGCCTACTTCTTCGTGCGCGTGGCCGCTGGGACGCCGTGGCCGACCCCGCCGTTTCACCTGCCGGTCTTCGTAGCCGGGGTCAACACGATCATCCTCGTAACCTCGAGCTTCACGATGCACTGGGCTCTGCAGTCGATCAAGCGCGGCAACCGCGCGGGCCTGCAGGCCGGCCTGTCGCTCACGTTCCTGCTCGGGCTGACCTTCCTGCTGACGCAGCTGCGCGAGTACTCCCGCGTCGGCTTTGCGCCGTACAGCGACGCGTTCGGCACGATCTTCTACTGCCTCACGGGCCTGCACGGGGCGCACGTCTTCGTCGGCCTGACGCTGCTGCTCGCGGCGACTATCCGCTCGTACCGCGGCCACTACTCGAGCGAGGCGCACCTCGGCGTCGAGATCCCCGGGATCTACTGGCACTTCGTGGACGTAATGTGGATCGTGGTCTACGCGACCGTCTACCTCCTCTAGGCGCCAGTGCCTGTCCCCCATCTCAAACGAGTCGACCGGTCGTCTCAGACGGATGCGCGGGCACAGCCCGCGCGCCCTGAGGCCGGCACCGCAAACGGTGCCTCGTGAAGAATCCGCTGCGCAGCGAGGCCGAGGCGTTCCAGTTCCTGCTCGGCGCGATCGTGTACTTCGCGGTGATCGTGATCGCGGGGGTGATCTACTCCTGGGCCGGGCTCGTGGTGTTCATCGTCCTGACCGTCGGCGTGCTCTGGTGGTGGTTTCGCTCCAGGAGAGTTCAGGCTCCGCAACAGACCGCCTCTCCCCGGCGGAGCGCCCCGGACGAGCGTCGGATCCTCGTGATCGCGAACGAAACGGTGGGCGGGGAGACGCTGCGGCAGCAGATCGAGCAGCGCGGTGAGGGGCGGCGCGCCCACGTGCTCGTCGTCAGCCCGGCGCTGAACACGCCGATCAGGCACTGGGCCTCCGACGAGGACCCGGCCCGTGAGCAAGCCCGGCAGCGCCTCGAGGCGAGCCTGCAGCGGTTGCGCGAGGGCGGCATCGAGGCGCGCGGCGAGGTAGGCGACGCCGACCCGCTCCAGGCGATCGAGGACGCAGTCCGGACCTTCGGGCCCGACGAGATCATCATCTCGACCCACCCGGAAGGCCGCTCGCACTGGCTCGAGCGAGGCGTCGTCACGGGCGCGCGTGAACGCTTCGCGGTCCCGATCACCCACGTGGTGGTCGACCTCGAGAGAGAAGGCAGTTAGCTGCTTCTAGCGTGCAGGCCTCGGTCGCAGGCCGAGGGCTCTGCGCGGGTTCACGTTCCCTTACCGGCGACCGACGCCACGTACTTGGCGACGGCGTTGATCTGCGCCGCGGTGAGCCTGCCCTTGAAGGCCGGCATCGCGGCTCCGCCGTTGGTCACCTGACGCTGGACGATGCTGAGCGGCGGCTTCAGGTCGTCGAGGTTAGGGCCTACCTGCCCGTTCGTGCCCGCATCGGCGAGCGTGTGACAGCTACCGCAGTTCGCGGCGAAGATGTCCTTGCCGCTCGTCGCGTTCTTCGGGCCCGCTACGCTCGGGTTCCCGGCGACCAGCGCGACGTAGGCGGCGACGGCATCGGCGTCGCTCCCCGTGACGAGGTTCTTGGGCATCGGCGCCGCCGCCAGCTCGATCTGGTCGCGGACGACTTGCTCGATCGTCACCTGCTTGAAGCCCTGGCGCCGCGAGTAGCCAAACGCGTCGTCGAGGTTCGGACCCTGGTTGCCGTGTGTGCCTGCCGCGGCGAGGGTGTGGCAGCCTCCACACTTGTCGAGAAAGAGTTGCTTGCCACGATCGGTGTCGCCGGCCTTCGAGATTCCGCCGGTGCCGCAGCCGCCCGCGACGAGCGCGGCGGCGAGGGCGAAGACGGCGACCCCGCCCCGCACTAGGTGGCGGGCTGCCCCGAGGAGCTGATCTTCGCGATCGCTTCGTCCCTCGTCGGGAAGATCGTGAAAACCCGGTCGAGACCCGTGATCTCGAAGATCTTCGTGATGTTGCGGTCGCTGCAGACGAGCGAGAGTTGGCCGTCGTTCGTCCGCAGGCGCTTGACGCCTCCGACCAGCACGCCGAGGGTCGTGGAGTCGATGAAGGTCGTGTCCGAGAAGTCGACCACGATCTCCTTGGCGCCCTTGCCGATCACGTCCAGGAGCTGCTGCTTGAACTCCGGCGCCGTATAGAGATCGACCTCGCCCGAGAGCGAGATCACGTAGGCGTCGTCGCCGAGCTGTTCGGTGTTGATGTCGAAGTTCATCCCGGCCTTGTCTCCCCTCGCGACCGGAGTTTAACCCTGGCTCTGCGGCTGGGATGCCTTGAGCTGCGCCAGGGTCTGACGGACGGCGGGGGCGTTGGGGCTGTCCGGCGCGATCGTGAGGAACCGGTTGTAAGCGGCGATGGCGGCGGCCGTGTCGCCGCCGATCTGCGCCGCTCCGGCGAGCTGGAGCTGCGCGTTCGCCTCCTGCGAGCTCCCGACCGCCGCGGTGGCGAGCCGCTGGTAGGCGGTCTGGGCCTTCTTGAAGGCAGTCACCATCTTCGAATAGGCCTCGTCCGCCCTCGTCTTGAGGACGTCGCTGTAGGGATCGCCCGAGATGGCCTGGCCCAGTGAGGAGGTCGTGTCGAGCCCTGGCGGCGAGACCGTGTTCTCGAAGTAGACGATCTGCGCATTTTGGGCGGCCAGCCGCGTCCGTTCGGCCTGGCCGCTGTAGATGCCGGCAATGCGGTTGAGCACGTCGAAGTCCTTCGGCGCGACCTGCTCCGCCTGGCGCAGGGTCGCCAGGGCCTTGGCCTCCTGCTGGTCCTGCTGGTAGATCCCGGCCAGGTCGAGGTAGGCGCTGATGTTCTTCGGGTTGCGCTCGATCGCCTGCTGCTTGTCCTTGGCCAGCGAGCTCGTCGAGCTGCCGCCCCCGAAGAAGTTGCCGCGCAGGATGTCGCTGATCCCGGTCGAGCCCGAGCCGACGCCGAAGGCGACGAAGCCGACGCCGAAGACCAGCGCGAGGAAGACGAAGACCCACTTCGCCTGCCTGCGCAGGCGCGGGAAGAACATCGTCTGCTCGTACGTCGGCGCCGAGCGCTTGCGCTTCGGCTGCTCCTGCTTCGGGCGCTGCTTCCGGTTCGCCTGTGCGGCTCCTCGTGCCATGGGCCGCCCTAGGGTACCTGCCGTTCGAGCGTGTGGACGCTCTCCCAGTCGAAGGCGTCACCAACCGCCTGCAGCCGCGCTCTCGTCTCCTCGTCGCAAAGGGCCCCCTCGAGGCCGGCCGCGAAGAAGTCGCTGGGGTCGAGGCCGAAGGACGTCGCCGCCTCGTAGTCCCGCGAGAGGTCGGTTCCGAACATTGCAGGGTCGTCGGTGGAGATCGAGCAGAGGGCTCCGGCCGCGACGAGCTGCGGCAGCGGGTGCTCCTCCAGCGCCGAGACTGCCCGCGTGCGCAGGTTCGAGATCGGGCAGACGTCCAGGACGACCCGCCGGTCGGCGATCTCGCGCAACAGGCCCGGATCCTCGGCGGCGCGGATCCCGTGACGGAGGCGGTGCGCACCGAGCACCTCGAGAGCGCCCCGCACCGACGGCGGGCCGGCCACCTCGCCCGCGTGAGGGACCGAGGCGAGTCCTTCCTCGCGGGCGAGCGTGAACACCGGCTCATAGGGCTCGGGCGGGAAGTCGGCCTCGAGGCCGCCCAGACCGACGCCCACGATCCCGCGGTCGCGGTAGGCGGCCGAGTGGCGGACGACCTGCTCGGCCTCGTCCAGCGGGAAGCCGCGGACGATGTCGGGCGTGAGGCGCAGCTCGACGCCGTGGAGCTCGCGGGCCTCCTGGACGCCGTCGCAGTAGCCGCTGAAGATCTCGTCCCAGCCCACACCGCGGCGCACGCGTTCGGCGGGCGAGAAGATCCCCTCGACGTAGACCGCGCCGTGCGAGGCGGCCTCGGCCGCGTAGTCCACGACCACCTGGCGAAAGTCTTCGGCGGTGCGCAGGGCGTTGGTCGTCAGGATCCAGACCTCGATGAAGTGCGCGAAGTCGCGGAAGTCGTAGAGCTCGGCGAGCCCCTCCTCGGTGTCGACCGGGAGCGCGTAGTCGTTGCGGCGGGCGATCTCGAGCAACGTCTTCGGCCGCACCGTCCCCTCGAGGTGGACGTGGAGCTCGATCTTCGGGTAGCTCACGTTACCTCGGCGGCTCCGGCGGCGGGCCGCCAGCGACGCTCGAAGAAGACGGCTACCCAGATGGTGGCCTCGTAGAGCACGAGCAGCGGGATCGCCTCGAGCGTGGTCGTGATCGGATCGACGCCTGGCAGGGCGACCGCGACCGCCGCCACGATCACGTAGCCGAGGCGGCGGTTGGCGCGCAGCTTCCTGGTCGTGAGCACGCCCAGCCGGACGAGTGCGAGCACGACAATCGGAAGCTCGAAGACGACCCCGACGGCGACCATCACGAGGATCGCGAACGAGATGTAGTCCCGCGCGCGGATCTGGATGTCGTAGAGGTTGGAGTCGTAGTTCGTCAGGAAGTGCACGGCCGCCGGCAGCGCGAGGTAGTAGGCGAAGGCGAGCCCGCAGCCGAGCAACCCGGTCGCGCAGACCACGAAGACGACCACCGTTCGTTGCGTGTGTTCCTCCAGCGCGGGGGCGAGGAAGCTCCAGAGCTGCCAGAGAACGACCGGCAGCGCGAGCGCCAGGCCGGCCCAGAAGCTGACCCAGAGCGAGGTCATGAACGGCTCGGCGACCCCGAAGGTGACCAGTTGACGCCGGTTGGGTGGCAGCGCATGCTCGAGCGAGCGGACAAGGTGTTCGTGGAAGGCGTACGCGACGATGAAGCCGACCGCGAGTGCGAGCAGGCAGATCACTAGCCGCCCGCGCAGCTCCCCAAGGTGCTCGTACAGCGTCGCCTCCTCGCCTGGGCGAAGCCGGCGCGGAAGGTTCATCGCGAGGGCGACGCTTGCGGCGCCGGCCTGAGGACGCCTGAGCGTTGCTCGGGCGTCCGTCCGAAATGACCGGTCGACCCAATCGTCGTCATGAGGAGAACGTCCCTAGCTGTCGCGCTCGCGCGTGGGCGAGGCGGAGACCGGCTCGTCCTCGACCGGCGTCGCCGGCGGCAGCTCCGCCGGCTCGTCCTTGTCGTCATCCTTGTCGTCGTCCTTGCCGGTGAGCGAGTCCTTGAACTCGCGCATCCCCTTGCCCAGCGAGCGGCCCATCTCGGGCAGGCGCTTGGGCCCAAAGAGGATCAGGATGAAGGCGAGGAGGATGAAGAGCTCCCAGGGGCTGACCCAACCAGGCATAGCTCGAGGATACCCTCGGCTTCAGGCTCCCGCCAGAGGGCGAGTCGAATCGAGCCGCTCGAACGGTTTGCCGCTAGGCTGTCGGGAGGCCCTGGAGTCTCGAGGGAAACTCGGCGGATCCGGGGTTTCAAAGCGGCTCCGCGTGGCGCCTCCAAGGCGACCGGGTGCTCGCTAGCATGAATCTCAATGGCTCTACTCGAACTCAAAAACCTGCATGTCGCGCTCGAGGACGGCACCGAGATCGTCAAGGGCGTAGACCTCGCGGTGGACACGAATCAGATCCACGCGGTCATGGGTCCGAACGGCTCGGGCAAGTCGACGCTCGCCTACGCGCTGATGGGCCACCCCGCCTACGAGATCACCGAGGGCCAGATCCTCTTCGACGGCGTGGACGTGACCGAGCTCGGGGCGGACGTGCGCGCACAGAAGGGCCTCTTCCTGGCCTTCCAGTATCCGCACGCCATTCCGGGCGTGACCGTGACGAGCTTCCTGCGCTCGGCGATCAACGCTATCCGCAAGGCGCGCGCCGGCGGCGAGGACGACCCGGTGCCGATTCCCGAGTTCCGCGACGAGCTGCTCGGTGCGATGGAGAAGCTGAAGGTGCCGCGCGAGCTGGCGCAGCGCTACCTGAACGACGGCTTCTCGGGCGGCGAGAAGAAGCGGGTCGAGATCCTGCAGATGGCGATGCTGAAGCCGCGTATCGCCGTGCTCGACGAGACCGACTCAGGGCTCGACATCGACGCGCTGAAGATCGTCGCGGAGGGCGTGGGCGACCTGGTCGGCACCGAGACCGGCGCGCTCGTGATCACCCATTACCAGCGCATCCTCAACTACGTGAAGCCCGATTTCGTCCACGTCTTCGTGGATGGGCGTATTGTTGAGGAAGGCGGACCCGAGCTGGCGCATAGACTGGAAGCCGAGGGCTACGAGGGCTTCGGCGCCACCAACGGAAGGAACAATGGCAGCAACTCCTGAGACCGAAGTCGTCTCCCAGATCGGGAGCGACTACAAGTACGGCTTCCACGACGCCGAGGACTACTTCTTCAAGTCAGGGCGAGGCCTCTCGCCGGAGCTCGTCGCATCCATCTCCGAGCACAAGAACGAGCCCGAGTGGATGCGCAAGTTCCGCCTCAAGTCACTGGAGTACTTCCGTGCCCGCCCGATGCCCGATTGGGGCGGCGATCTCTCCGGGATCGACTTCGAAAACATCTTCTACTACATCCGCCCGACCGAGAAGCAGGCCAATTCCTGGGAGGACCTGCCCTCCGAGATCAAGGACACCTGGGACAAGCTCGGAATCCCGGAGGCGGAGAAGAAGTACCTCGCCGGTGTCGGGGCGCAGTACGAGTCCGAGGTCGTCTACCACAAGCTCCAGGCCGACCTCGAGGCCAAGGGCGTCATCTTCCTCGACATGGACAGTGGCCTGCGCGAGCACGAGGAGCTCGTCAAGGAGTACTTCGGGACAATCATCCCGCAGAACGACAACAAGTTCGCTGCGCTGAACTCGGCCGTCTGGTCGGGAGGCTCGTTCATCTACGTGCCGCCCGGAGTGAACGTCGAGATGCCGCTCCAGGCCTACTTCCGCATCAACGCGGAGAACATGGGCCAGTTCGAGCGCACGCTGATCATCGTCGACGAGGGCGCCTACGTGCACTACGTCGAGGGCTGCACCGCGCCGATCTACTCGAGCGACTCGCTGCACTCGGCCGTGGTCGAGATCGTCGTCAAGCCAGGTGGGCGCTGCCGCTACACGACGATCCAGAACTGGTCGAACAACGTCTACAACCTCGTCACCAAGCGGGCCGTGGCCTACGAGAACGCGACGATGGAGTGGGTCGACGGCAACCTCGGCTCGAAGCTGACGATGAAGTACCCCGCGATCTGGCTGCTCGGTGAGGGCGCCCACGGCGAGGTGCTCTCGATCGCCTTCGGCGGTTCCGGCCAGCATCAGGACGCGGGCGGCAAGTGCGTCCACATCGCGCCGAACACGACCTCGGTGATCACCTCGAAATCGATCTCCAAGGACGGCGGCCGCGCCGGCTATCGCGGCCTGCTCGAGGTGGCCAAGGGCGCCAAGCACGCGAAGTCGAAGGTCGTCTGCGACGCGCTGATCCTCGACGAGGACTCGCGCTCGGATACATACCCGTACATCAAGATCGACGAGGACGAGGTGGACATCGGCCACGAGGCGACGGTCTCGAAGATCGGCGAGGAGCAGCTCTTCTACCTCATGTCGCGCGGGCTCTCCGAGTCCGAGGCCTCGGCGATGATCGTCTCCGGCTTCGTCGAGCCGATCACCAAGGAGCTGCCGCTGGAGTATGCGGTCGAGATGAACCGCCTGATCCAGCTCCAGATGGAAGGCTCTGTCGGTTGATCGAAGTCGAGCGCGTCGACTTCGTCTCCATTCCCACGCAGAACCTGGTCAGGGCGAAGGAGTTCTACGGAGTGACGCTGGGGCCGACCGAGGACGGGCCCGATGAGTTCGCCGCGGGGAACGTGACGCTGGGCCTCTGGGAGCCGGAGCGCGACGGCGAGGAGTTCGCCCCCAATCCCGCCGGCATTGCCCTGCGGGTGCCCGACGTGGGCGAGGTGAGGCGCGAGCTCGAGGATGCCGGCGTCCACTTCAAAGGTGACACGCACGACTCGGCGGTCTGTCAGATGGCGTTTTTCACCGACCCCGACGGCAACTGGCTGATCTTGCACCGGAGGTACGCGTGAGGGCCGATGCGCTCGAGCGCTACCGCGAGCTGCCGGTTCCCGGGACGACCGAGGAGCACTGGCGCTTCACCGACCTGCGCGGGTTCGACCCGGACGGCTTCACGGCGAACGGCGCCGCCTCGGTGGCGCGCCCCGAGTCGATGCTGGAGCTGGACCTCGCCGGCCTGGCCTACGTGGGCGAGGCGGGGATCGAGATCGAGCGGGCGCCGGAGGGCATTCGCTTCGAGCCGCTCGACCAGGCGCACGAACGGCTGGGCGAGCTTGTCGCCTGGAAGGACGACAAGTTCGCCGCACACAACGCCGCGGCCTGGGAGCACGGCCTGCTCGTGCACGTGCCCAAGGGCGTGGAGCTCGAGCAGCCGCTGTACGTCCGCGTCGCCAACGCCGTCGAGGGCGGCTCGCTCTTCTGGCGCCTGCTCGTGATCGCGGAGGAGGGCTCGCGCTTCTCGCTCGTCGAGGAGTACGCGTCCGCCTCGCCGTCGCTCTCGGGCTACTCGAACGCGGTCGTCGAGCTCTTCGTCGAGCAGTCCGCGAAGCTCGAGTACGTCTCGCTGCAGAACCTCTCGCGCGAGACCTGGCATTTCGCCTCGCACCACGCCCGGGTTGAGCGCGACGCCGAGCTCGACTGGGTCAGCGGCGGCTTCGGCTCGAAGAAGGGCAAGGTGCGGATCCAGAATGACCTCGCCGGGCCGGGGGCGACCTCCCGCGTCACAGGCGCCTACTTCGCCGACTCGGACCAGCACCTCGACTACGACACCTTCCAGGAGCACATGGCGCCGAACACCGAGTCCGATTTCGCCTTCAAGGGCGCGCTACGGGACACGGCGACGGCGGTCTGGCGCGGGATGATCCGGGTCGAGCCCGACGCTCAGAAGACGAACGCCTACCAGGAGTGCCGCAACTTGATGCTCTCCCCGACGACGCACGCGGTGCCGATCCCGGGCCTCGAGATCCTGGCGAACGACGTGCGCTGCACCCATGGGGCGACGGTCGGACGGGTCGATCGGGAGCAGCTCTTCTACCTGATGGCTCGCGGCCTCCCCAAGGCCGACGCCGAGCGTTTGATCGTGCGCGGCTTCTTCCAGGACGTGCTCGACCGGATCGAGCTGGAGCCGGTGCGAGAGGCCGTCACGAGCGCCCTCGAGGCACGCATCCCGCAGGCCTGAGCGCTCAAGTAACAGACTGTTACTAGTCGAAGCGCCTGGTGCTGATTCCTGCCAAGTGCTCGACGAGCGCGTCGGGGTGGCGAACACGGAACGCGATGTCGACGAGGACCTCACCGGTCGTCGTGTGCCGCGGCCGGCGGCGTGATTCGCGCACGAGGTGCCGCACCTGCTCGTAGCTCGGTCGGCGCAATCCCAGACGCTCAGCGGCTTCGCCAATCTCGCGACAGATCTCGGCCGAGCGGTACGGCTTGCCTGCGAGCCGCTCGATCTCGCTCCGCAGGCGAGGCGAGATCCGAGGCGCGAAGAAGGCCATAACGCGACGATGCCTCGTGAGCTGCCACGCGTCCGCAACTCATCCGCGCCCAAACCGTGACCAAGTAACAGTCTGTTACTTGGAACGATCGCTGACGGAGAGCCGGCCCCTTCGGGTCGCGGCGACGCTGATCGTCATCCGCGACTCGAGCACCCGGACCGCGAGGTGCTCGGGGAAGAGGGCGACCAGCTCGCGGCGGCTCAGCAGCTCGACGCCCTTCCAGGCGTCCCGGCGAAACGCGGCGAAGACCCGATCGCGCGCGCCGCGCGGGAGCCAATGGGCGAGCGGCAGCAGCGTATGCACCTCGACCGGGAACAAGCGGTTTGGCGTCGAGACGAACACGCGCGAGGCGACGCGGCAGAGCTCCGCCACGAACCGGCGTTGCTCCTCCCTTCTCCCCACGTGCTCGAGGACGGCGTTCGAGAACGCGATGTCGAACGAGTCGTCGTCGAAGGGGAGGTCGGTGCCGCTCGCTATGACGCACGTGATCGTCGGAAACTCCCTGGCGAAGTTCGGCAGTGGCACGTCGCTGACCGCCGTGATCCGCTCGGGCCACGGGTACATCGCCTCGAAGAAGTTGTGGCTCGAGGCAACCCCGGGCTCGGTGCTGAAGCCGGTGTCGCCGACGCCCACGTCCACGATCGTCGTCTGGGCGTCAGGCCGCAGCTCGTCCAGAAAGAGCTCGAGCTTCCGTCTTCGGTTCCAGAGGGAGGCGCGGGCGGCGAGACCCGTCAGCATTCTCAGGTGATCGCGCCGCCGCGGTAGCAGTCGCCGCGGTAGCGGGACGGCGTGACGGCGTTGCAGGCGGCGTGGCGCTTGGCCCCGGAACGGTGCAGGGTGCCGAGGATCGTGCCGACGCCCTCAAAGCAGTGGGCGCGGTGCCGCGCGGGCGCGAGGTTGCAAAGCCGCGCGGCCTGCGCCCCCCCGGCGTAGTTGTTGCCGTAGTCCCGCGCGGCGCCGTAGAAACAGTCGCCCGCACCGTTGCCCGCCTCGAGGCACAGGCGAATTGTGCGCCGGGGCTGGTACTGCGTGAAACCCGACGCATCGCGGCCGAATGACTGGAAGCATGTCGCGACCCAGCCCGCTTCGCTGCGGCGGCACCACGCGGCCGTCTTGCGCCAGTCGTACCCGTCGAGGCTGAGGATCCGCGAGGTGACCATCAGGTAGCAATAGACCTTGTGCCGCTCGGCGACGATGTTGCACGGGTAGATGGGATCGTTCTTGCGCAGGTAGCGCGAGGTGCCCATCCCCGGCATCAGGTTCTGCATGAAGACCCCGCCTGTGCAGGAGACCCGGTCGAAGGCGGTCTGCAGCCGGTCGCAGGTCCTGAGCGACCACGGCAGGTCGAGCCCGCTGTAGATCATCAGCCCGTGGCCGAGCCCGTGGACGCACTGGTAGAGCAAGAACTCCTCCTTCGTCACCGCGTGTCCCGTGCAGAGGCCGCGGGCGATCCGGGTGACCCGCTCGCGCGGTATGCCGGCGAAGGCGCGTTCGATCACGCCGTGGTAGTAGCCGGAGTTGCAGGTCATGGCCCCGTGCGCGAGCGCCGGCGCCGGATTGCCTTTGTAGTAGGCAAGGCCGCCGTGCCCGACGGCGTGGGCTATCTGATGGCAGTCGGCGTGGACCGCCGGCACCGACAGGTCGTCCTGGCCCAGGACGGCGAGTGCCTTCTGGGGCCCGTCCCGAAAGGCGATGTTTGCGAAGGCTTGCCGGAAGCACTCAGGCCCACCCTCGCGGCGGCAGCCCTCGACGGTCTTGCCGTCGGGCTTGAAGGCGGCAGCCTTACCCGAGCTGCGCGCCGCGTCGGCGACGAAGGCCGCCACGAGCGAGATCTGCCGAGAGCTCAACGCCTTCCCGAAGGAAGGCATGCCGTTACCGCCGACTCGCACCTGGTGCTCCACGGTGGATGCGTCGGGCTTCAGCTCATCGAGATTCGGCCCGACCTGGCCCTTCGCAGCGGCCTCCTTGAGCGTGTGGCAGCCACCGCAGCCGGAGCTTGCGAAGACCTCGGCGCCCGGTGAGCTCGCGCTTTCGCCCGAGCTGCCGCAGCCTGCGGCGAGCGGGAGCGTTGCGAGGAGCAGGGCGGCTGTCGCGCGGAGCTTCATGACCCGGTGCCTCGGTACGATAGCCCTGTGGCTCTGACGGCTCGATCAACTCTCGATGCGCAGAAGCTGCGCGCCGACTTCCCGATCTTCGAGCAGAAGATCCACGGGAGGCCCCTGGCGTACCTCGATTCCGCGGCGAGCTCGCAGAAGCCGCGGCAGGTCCTGGACGCGATCCGCGAGTTCTATGAAACCTCGTATGCGAACGTGCACCGCGGCGTCTACACGCTCTCCGAGCGGGCGACCGCCGGTTACGAGGGCGCGCGCGAGAAGGCGCGTGCGTTCGTGAACGCCCCTTCGGCTCGCGAGGTGATCTTCACCCGGAGCGCGACCGAGTCGATCAACCTCGTGGCCTACGCCTGGGGTCTCGACAACCTCGGGCCGGGGGACCTGGTGCTCGTGACCGAGCTCGAGCACCACTCGAACTTCGTGCCGTGGCAGTACATCGCCAAGCGCAACGGAGCCGACTTCCGAATGCTGCCGATCGACGACAGCGGCGAGCTCGCCCTTGACGGACTCGACGAGCTCGCCGCCGGTGCGCGAGTGAAGGTGGTCTCGACGAACCTCGTCTCGAACTCGCTCGGCACCGTCAACGCGGTCGAAAGGGTCGGTGCCTGGGCGCATGACCACGACGCGATCATGGTCGTGGACGCTGCGCAGGGAGCGCCGCACCACCGCGTCGACGTGCAGGCGCTCGACTGCGACTTCCTCGCCTTCTCCTCCCACAAGCTCTGCGGCCCGAGCGGCGTCGGCGCTCTCTGGGGCCGCGCCGAGCTGCTGGAGAAGATGGCGCCGTTCAACCTCGGCGGTCACATGATCCGCTCGGTACGTCTGGAGGAGACGACGTGGGGCGATCTCCCGTACAAGTTCGAGGCCGGCACGCAACCAATCGCGGAAGCGGTCGGGTTCGGGGCGGCGATGGACTACGTGAACGAGGTCGGCCTCGAGGCGATCGAGCAGTATGAGAGCGAGCTTGTGGCGTACACGCTCGATCGCTTCGGCGAGCTTGGCGGGATCACGAGCTACGGGCCCCCGCCGGAGCGGCGCGCCGGAATCGTCTCCTTCAACGTCGAAGGCATCCACCCGCACGATGTGGCGCAGGTGCTCGACTCTGAAGGCGTCGCTATTCGAGCCGGCCACCATTGCTGCCAGCCGCTGATGACGCGGCTCGGTGTGGCGGCCACGAACCGCGCGAGCTTCTACCTCTACACGGTGCCGGAGGAGATCGACCGGCTCGTCGAGGGCCTCCACAAGACGCGGAAGATCCTGGGGTAGCCGTGGTAGACGACCTGTATCGCGAGGTCATCCTCGACCACTACAAGAACCCGCGTGGGCACGGGGTGATTGACGACGCCGATGCGCACGCCGAAGGCTTGAACCCGCTGTGCGGCGATGAGGTCACGATCTACGTCCAGTTCGGCGACGATGGCGAGACGATCGACGAGGTGAAGTTCTCCGGCCGGGGCTGCGCTATCAGCCAGGCGTCGACCTCGATGCTGATGGAGATGGTCAAGGGCCGGAAGGCGGCCGAGATCGCCGGCCTGCCGAAGGAGAAGCTGCTCGAGGAGATCGGCATTCCGCTGACCCCGATCAGGCTCAAGTGCGCGCTGCTCGGCCTGGGCGTGCTCAAGGTCGCGTTACACCGGTCGAAGGGAACGCCGCTTCCGGACGAGTGGGCCGGCCTCGACGAGCTCGAGCTGAAGTAGCGCGTGGCCGAGGTCGACGTCGCCCCGGTCGAGGAGCTCCCGCCGGGCTCGGTGAAGATCGTCCACGCGGGCGAGATCGCCGTGGGCGTCTACAACCTGGGCGGGCGGTTCTGCGCGATCGAAGATCGCTGCTCGCACGACGACGGGCCGCTGTGCGAGGGGGACTTCGACGCGGAGGACGGGTACGCGGTCTGCCCGCGTCACGGCGCGCGGATCGACATTTGCTCCGGCAGGCCGCTCTCGTTGCCCGCGGTCGAGCCCGTGGAGACCTTTCCCGTTCGCGTCGAGGACGGGATCGTGAAGGTCATGATCGCCTAGCGAAACCGGTCATGCGGGCTGAGCGTAGGCATCTCCGAAGGGAGGTTCGATGCGAAAGCTCGCGCTCGGCTTGCTTCTCGGTGCGCTCTTCCTGACCGGTTGCGGCGGGTATGGGAACAACAACGGCGGCGGCGGCTCCACCGGCAAGACCAACACGACCAAAGGCGGCGGCTACCAGGTCACGCCCGCCCGCTATCGTCGGCGCGGTGGCAGACCGCTGCTGGGAGAGCTCCGACCCGCTCTACAACGCGTACCACGACGAGGAGTGGGGCTGGCCCGTGCTGGACGAGCGGGGGCTCTTCGAGCGCCTCTGTCTCGAGGGCTTCCAGTCGGGGCTCTCGTGGCTGACGATCCTGCGTAAGCGCGATGGATTCCGGGCCGCCTTCGCGGGCTTCGACCCTGAGCGCGTGGCGCGTTTCGATGAGCGCGATGTCCAGCGACTGCTCGGCGACGCCGGGATCGTGAGGCATCGCCGCAAGATCGAGGCCGCGGTCGCGAACGCCCGCGCGACGCTCGCCCTGAGGGAGACGGGCACGCCTCTGCCACAGCTCGTCTGGTCGCACCGCCCGGAGCCGGGCCGCGCTCCGCGCACGACGGCGGACTGGCGCTCGACCACGCCGGGCTCGATCGCGCTCGCGAAGACCCTCCGCCAGGCCGGATTTCGCTTCGTCGGCCCGACCACGGTCTATGCGGCGATGCAGGCCTGCGGAGTCGTGAACGACCACCTGCTCGCCTGTCCCGCGCGCGCAGCAGCCGAGCGTGCCCTTGCGGCGACGCGGCTACCGGTCTGAACCGATGGCACTGAACCGGCACGAGTGCATGTCAGACACGTGCGCTTTCCATCCGTAGGCTGACCGCCATGGCAGGGGGGCGGGTCGGGACCCGCAGGCACACGCGCGTGAACAATTCGACGGGCAAGTAGGGTCCGGGCCGTGCTCGACGATCGTGTCCGAGCCGTGCTTGCCCGCCTCGAAGCCGAGGATGCCGACGAGCGTGCGCGCGGAGTCCCGCGGGAGGAGCGCGCACGGCAGGTGGCGCCCAGCACCGGCCAGTTCCTGTTCGCCTTTGTCGCTCCCCAGACCGACTGCGAGGTGCTCGAGATCGGCGGCTCGCGCGGCTACTCGTCGATCTGGCTCGGCGCGGGCGTCCGGTACCTCGGTGGCCGCGTCCTGTCGCTGGAGAGCGATCCGGCCAAATCCGAGGCCTGGCGCCGCAACGTCGCCGAGGCGGGGCTCGAGGACTGGGTCGAATTGATCGAAGGCGACGCGCTCGAGACCATTCCCGGGATCGCGGATGTGTTCGACGTTGTCTTCCTCGACGCCGAGAAGGAGCAGTACGAGGAGCTCTTCCAGCGCGCGCGCACGAAGCTCGAGCCGGGAGCCGTGGTGATCGCCGACAACGTCCTGTCGCACGAGGAGGTGCTTGGCGCCTACTCGCTCGCCCGCCAGTCCGATCCGACCCTCGTGAGCGTGACGGTCACTCACGACCGCGGGCTCGAGCTGTCCGCGGTCCTCCGTAGTAGCTAGAGTGGCGCTACCGCGGAAAGGAGGTGGTCCGATAGTGATTTCATCAAGTACGGGCAGTGGAGGTACCAGCGGGTAGAGGTGCCGTCCCCGGGACCTACGGGGAACCGCCTAGCCAGCGTGGGGGGCTCGCGTTCTCGCGCCGCCGGCAGCAGCATCAGCCGGTCGGAAGCGCCTCTACCACTTCAGCGCTGGTCACCGGAATCGAGGGCCGCCTTGTGCGGCCCTCGTTCTATTTTCGAATAGTCCTCGCCTAGATCGCCCGGCGCAGCTGCTCGTCGAGCGGGACGAGCGGCAGGCCGAAGACCTGCACCGCTTCGTCTCCCGAGGTGACGTTGTCGCCGTGCTCGAGCATCGTGAGAAGGTCGCGCGTGAGCGGGATGTTTCCCGGCAGACGCTCGGTCACGAGCGCGTTCAGGCGCATGAACCCCATCGGCACGTGCACGCTCGGCCTGCGCTGGCCCAACCCATCCTTCAGGCGCCGCCAGAACTCGTTCCAGGTCACGGCGTCGGGGCCGCCGAGCTCGAAGGTCCTGTTCGCCGCCTCGGGTTTGTCCACGCCCGCAGCGAAATACGCCGCCACGTCGTCAATCCAGATCGGCTGGATGCGCTGCCGGCCCGAGCCGATGATCGGCGTCACCGGCGCCACGCGCGCGAGCCTCCTGAACGTCGGCAAGATCCCGCCGTCGCGGGCGAAGACGAAGCTCGGCCGGAAGATGACATGCTCGATCCCGGAGCCGCGGACGACCTGCTCCATCTCCCACTTGCCGCGGTAATAGGGCACCAAGTCCTTCGTCTCGTCGCTCGTGCCGAGCGCGCTCATGAGCACGAATCGCCGAACGCCTGCGTCCTTCGCCGCCGCCACGAGGTCGCGCGTCCCTTGCTCCATCACCCTGCGAAAGTCCTGCTCGGTGCCTTGGCGAATCGAGACGAGGTGGACAACGAGCTCGGCACCCTCGACCGCGCGGCGGAGGCTCTCGGCGTCGCCCATGTCGCCCCGCGCCAGCTCGGATCCCCACGCGGCGAGGGTCGCGGCGGTACGGTCGTCGGGTCGGCGCACAAGACTGCGCACCACGTGCTCTCGCTCGCGCAGCGCGCGCACGATCTTCGGGCCGACGAAGCCGGTGCCGCCGGTGACCAGGATCACACGCTCGATTCTACGGGCACCGTGTTGTAGGGTCGCCACGAGGACTGCGGCAAATGGGCAGGTGGGCCATCTCGCTCGTTGCGGTCGCGGCTGCCCTGGCCGCGCCGGCCTCGCTTGCCCAAGTCGTTCTCGCCCCTACCGTGTTCGTCACGCACGAATTGCGCTCGAACACCATCGAGACCTTCACGGTCACGTGTCCTCCCGGCTACCTCGCCGCCAGCGCCGGCGTTGCGAGCCCGGCTCCCGGCACGACGCTCCTCGGCATCCGGCCGGTCGGGCTCCGCGCCTACGCGTTTCGGTTCGGCAACCCGGTCACGAACCCCGACCAGCGGGTGGCTGTGGCAGTCGCCTGCCGCAAGGTCAATCTCGGAAGGCCCCCCGTCACGCTGAAGCTGAGGACCGTGAAGCTCAAGGTCAAGGTGCCGCCGGGGAAGCTGACCGCAGCCGGTGTCCCCTGCCCCTCGAGGACGGCGCCCGCGGGCGGCGGCTCCGACCTGTCGCCCTCACAACGGGGGCAGGGGTACATCCCCGGCCTCGCGTCTCAGATCGCCGTCCGCAAGGTTGCGATGCATCTGTACGGCTTCTCGTTTTCGGTTCGCAACAACGGCCGGAAGGCACAGACGGTCGTCCTTTACGGCACCTGCCTGACCGTCGTTCGCTCCGCCGGTGCGAGAGCAGGTCGCCTCGGCATCAGGATCACGACCTTCCGCAGCAGGGCCGAGCCGGGCCACCAGAGGATCATGCACGTCTGCCCGCGCGGGTGGTTCTCGCTGGCGACGGGCTATTCGCTTCGTTCGCCGGTGCAGACCGCCGACGGCGCCGCCGCGATCGGCGCCGGCGGGAGGTGGTGGGTGACAAGCGACGGGGCGGCTTCGGCGATGGTGGATCTCCAGCTCGTCTGTGGGCTACTGCGTCGCTAGCAGCCCTCCTTCGAAGGGGGCTGATCGGCCCTAGAAGTTCTGCCAGTAACGGCTTGGTGTGGGCCCCTGCTGGCCCTGGTACTTCGAGCCGAGCGACCCCGCGCCGTAAGGCGTCTCCGCCGGCTCGGTCAGCTGGACGAACGACAGTTGCCCGATCTTCATCCCGAAGTAGATCGTGATCGGCAGGTTCGCCACGTTGGAGAGCTCGAGCGTCACGTGCCCGTCCCAGCCGGGGTCGATGAAGCCGGCCGTCGAGTGGATCAGCAGGCCCAGCCGGCCGAGCGAGCTCTTGCCTTCGAGCCGCGCGACCAGGTCGTCGGGGAGGCGCACCCGCTCGAGGGTCGAGCCGAGCACAAACTCGCCTGGATGGAGAATGAACGGGCGCTCGTCGTCGATCTCGACGAGCTCGGTCAGCTCCTCCTGAGGCTGCTTGACATCGATGAACGGGTAGCGCGCGTTGTGGAAGACGCGAAAGAAGCGGTCGACGCGCACGTCGACGCTCGAGGGTTGCAGCAACGCCTCGTCGTAGGGCTCGATGCCGATGCGATCCTCGGCGAGGAAACGTCTGATCGTTCGGTCGGATAGGACCACGCGCCGATTCTACGGCGGTCGCTGGCGGCGCCACCGGTGCTGCTCCCTCTGGCGGCCGGGTACAACGCCGCCGTTCTCGAGCCCTAGTTGCATCGCCGTTATGCAGGTATGCAACCGACCGGCTACTGCGCTATCGTCAGCCCTATGGCGGTGACGCGCGCGATCGAGCTCAGGACGGAGATTCCAGGCCCCAAGTCGAGGGCGATTCTCGAGCGGAAGGAGCGAGTCGTCGCCGACCCGCTCTCGGTCTTTCTGCCGGTCGTGGTCGACGAGGCTCGCGGCGCGACGCTCACCGACGTCGACGGGAACACCTTCGTCGACTTCACCGGCGGCGTCGGGTGCCTCAACGTCGGCCACTCGCACCCGCGGGTGGTCGCCGCAGCGCAGGAACAGCTGAGCCGCTTCTCGCACACCGACTTCACGATCGTCCCGTACGAGGTGTACGTGACACTCGCCGAGCGGCTTTGCGAGCTGGCGCCGGTGCGGAAGCCCGCCAAGGCGGCCTTCTTCAACGCCGGCACCGAGGCGATCGAGAACGCGATCAAGTTCGCCCGCTCGTACACGAAGCGCCCGGGGGTGATCGGCTTCGAAGGCGCCTTCCACGGGCGCACGCTGCTCTCGATGACCCTGACCTCGAAGACGCACCCGTACAAGGCCGGGCTCGGGCCGTTCGCGCCCGAGGTCTACCGCGTGCCGTTCCCGAACTCCTACCGCGGGCCGAGCGCGGCCGAGGCGCTCGCGGCGCTCGAGCGCGCGCTGGTCACGCAGGTCGCGGCCGAGAGCGTCGCCGCAATCGTGATCGAGCCGGTTCAGGGCGAGGGCGGCTTCGTGGTCGCGCCGCCCGAGTTCCTCGAGGGCGTGCGACGAGTGTGCGACGACAACGGCATCGTGCTGGTCGTGGACGAGGTACAGACCGGTTTCGGCCGCACCGGGCGCCTCTGGGGAATCGAGCACGCGGGCGTCGAGCCCGACCTGATCACCGTGGCGAAGTCGATCGCCGCAGGGCTGCCCCTCTCGGGCGTGCTCGGCAAGGCGGAGATCATGGACGCTCCGGACGATTCCGCGATCGGCGGCACCTACGTCGGTAACCCCGTCGCTCAGGCCGCCGCGCTGGCCGTGCTGGACGTGTTCGAGGAGGAAGGCCTGAGCGAGCGCGGCGCTGTGATCGGCGAGACGATCCGGGCGCGCATGGGCTCGTGGCAGGAGAGCTGGGACGCGATCGGCGACGTGCGAGGGCTCGGCGCGATGCTGGCGATCGAGCTCGTTCACGATCGCGAGACGAAGAATCCCGCGCCGGAGCTGGCAACCGCCGTGGTCGAGGCCGCCGCAGAGCGAGGTCTGCTCCTGCTGAAATCCGGGATCTACTCGAACTGCATCCGTGTGCTGTGCCCGCTGGTCATCTCCGACGCCGAGCTCGACGAGGCTCTCGGAGTCTGGGAGCAGGCGCTGGACGACTCTCTGGCTTAGTACCAGCTCCGGCGGGCACAATTGGGCGCGTGGTCGGCGAGCTGATCGCGGGACGCTACGAGCTGGAGGAGCTCGTCGGGACCGGCGGTATGTCGAGCGTCTACCGCGCCCACGACAGGCTCCTCGAGCGCGACGTGGCGCTGAAGGTGCTGCACGAGCAGTTCACGGCGGACGGCGAATACGTCGAGCGCTTCCGCCGCGAGGCCCGCGCGGTCGCGCAGCTCTCGCACCCCAACATCGTCACGGTGATCGACCGCGGCGAGCAGGCCGGCCGTCAGTACATCGTCTTCGAGTACGTCGACGGCGAGAACCTGAAGGCGCTTGTCGGGCGCGAAGGGCCGTTGGGCGAGCGGGAGGCGATCGGGCTCACGCTGCAGGTCGCGCGGGCACTCGGCTTCGCGCACGGGCAGGGTCTCGTCCATCGGGACGTGAAGCCTCAGAACGTGCTTTTGAACGACAACGGCCAGGCGAAAGTGACCGACTTTGGCATCGCGCGCTCGCTGGATGTGCAAGGTGGCGGGGGCCTCACCCAAACCGGCACCGTGATGGGGACGAGCGACTACATCGCCCCGGAGCAAGCGCGGGGCTCCCGCGTGGACGCCCAGAGCGACATCTACTCGCTCGGAACCGTGCTCTACGAGCTCCTGACGGGCGAGGTGCCGTTCAGCGGTGACAACTTCGTCGCCGTCGCCATGCAGCACATCAACCAACCGCCGCCGAGCGCGCGCGAGCGGCGGCCCGAGCTCTCTCCGTGCGTGGACGCGGCGATCCGTCGCGCGATGGCGAAGGAGCCGCGTGACCGCTTCGGCTCGATGGACGAGCTCTGCTCCGAGCTGAGCGGCTGCCTCGCCGAGCTCGACGGCAACGGTATCTCGGCGGGTGCGGAGACAATGGTGGTTGCGCCGCAGCGCCGCCGCCGGCAGCGATCGACTCGCCCGCCCGCCGGCCGGCCCAGCGTCTGGCCGCTGATCATGCTGCTCGCCGGCTTGGCCGTGCTGGCCGGGATCCTCGCCGCCGTCTTCACCTTCACGGACTCGTCGCAAAAGATCCGCGAGGCGATCCGGGGCAACGGCAGCGGCGACGGGGCACGCAAGGCGGTCAAGCTGAGCGGCGTCGCGGCGTACGACCCTTTCGGCGACCAGGGCGAGCACGACGAGGACGTCCGGCTTGCGACTGACGGCGATCCCGCCACCTCCTGGACGACCGAGCACTACAGCGACTTCACGCAGTCGAAAGACGGCGTGGGGATCGTGCTCGACGCGCGAGGGGCGCGGAAGCTCTCGAAACTGGTCGTCGCCAGCAGTACCCCGGGCTTCACCGCCGAGATCAAGTCGGGCTCGTCTTCGACCGGGCCGTTCACGAGCATCGTCTCGGGCTCGCAGACCGTCGGCGGGCGCACGACCTTCCCCGTCACCGGCGATGCTGCCCGGTACTACGTCGTCTGGATCACCGACCTGGGCGAGAGCGACCACGCGGAGGTCAACGAAGTGACTGCGCTCAGCGGCTGAGAGACGTCGAGAGCTAGTAGCGCAGGTGTGACTTGCGCTCGTGGCGCTCGAGGGCGAGCTGCACGAGGCGGTCGACGAGCTCCGGGTACGGCACTCCTGAGGCCTCGAAGAGCTTCGCGTAGACGCTCGTCGCGGTGAAGCCGGGGATCGTGTTCAGCTCGTTCACGAGCACCTCGCCGTCCTCACGGACGAAGAAGTCCACCCGCGCCATGCCCTCGCACTCGCCGGCCACGAAGGATCGCACCGCCAGCTCCTGCACGCGCTCGATCGCCTGCTGCTCCAGGCGCGGCGGCACGAGCAGGTCCATGCCGCCCTCGTCGTATTTCGCCGAGTAGTCGTACCAATCGGCGCCGCTGAAGCCGTGCGAGACGATCTCGCCGGGCAGCGAGGCGATCGGCCGGTCGTTGCCGAGCACCCCGCACTCGACCTCGAGCCCCTCGACGAGCTCCTCGACCAGCACCTTGTCATCGTGCTGGAACGCGAGCTCGACTGCGGCGGCGAGCTCCTCGTCCGAACCGACCTTCGAGATCCCGACCGACGAGCCGAGCCGCGCGGGCTTGACGAAGGCCGGATAGCCGAACGGGTTCTCCGGGCCCTGCCCCTGGCGCAGCGTGATGTTGCGCGTCACCGGCACCCCGTGGTCGCGCATGACCGCCTTGAAGACGTCCTTGTCCATCGCGAGGGCCGAGCCGAGCACGCCGGCGCCCACGTACGGGAGCCCGGCCAGCTCGAGCAGCCCTTGAACCGTGCCGTCCTCGCCGAAGGGCCCGTGCAGGACCGGGAAGACCACGTCAACGTCGCCGAGGGTTGCAGGCACGTGCGCTGCGGGAACCGGCAGCGTCTCTGCGACACTGCTGTCCTCGCCGCTGCCGAGCTCCCAGCGGCCGTCGCGGCCGATCTCGACGGTTACGGCGTCGTAGTGCTCAGGGTCGAGCGCATCCAGCACGGAGCGCGCGGAGGCGAGCGAGATCTCGTGCTCGGACGAGCGCCCGCCCATGAGAACCGCTACACGGACGCGTTTCGTCATCGAATCTGTCCTGCACGAAGTGTGGGCGGGTGTGTGGAGGGGGCTTGGGGGGAACCGAGAGGTTCCCCCGCTTCTGATCCTCGGCGGAGCCGAGGCCAGCTCGGAAGAAGAAGGGGGCTCGCGGGGGAAACCTGGTTTCCCCCGCGGGAGCGAGCCGCAGGCGAGCGACGGCCGGCCATGAGAACCGCAACGCGCACGCATGTAGTCATAGAGTTCGCCCAAGTGCGCCGTGGGCGGGCGTGTGGAGGGGGCGGCTCACGGGACCGGCGGCGGCGGCTCGATCTGCGACAAACGCCCGACCGTGATCGTGACGATCGATCCCTTCGAGGCCTGCGAGCCGCCGGTCGGATTCTGGCTGAGCACGATTCCTTCGAGGCCGGGGTCGGTCACCTCCTGGGTCTTCACCCGCACCTTGAAGCCGGAGCTCGTGATCGTGTCGCGCGCTGACTGCTCGTCCTGGCTGGTCACGTCGGGCACCGCCGAGGTCTTCGGGCCTTTCGAGACGCTAAGCGTGATCGTCGAGGCGGGCGGCGCCGAGCCGCTCGGGCTCTGAGCGACCACCGTGTCGGCCGGCTGGTCGCTCTCGACGTCTAGGCGGCGCACGGCGAAGCCGTCGTTCTGCAGCGCCGAGCTTGCCTGGTCGAAGGAGAGCCCGATCACCGAGGGCACGCTGACGTCGGCCGGGCCGCTCGAGACGTTGATCCGCACCTTGCTGCCCTTCACGACCGTCGCCCCGGGTAGCGGATCCTGCCCGGTGACAGTGTCCGGGGGCTTGCTCGAAGACACCGGGAAGACCTTCGCGACGAGGCCTGCATTGGTGAGCGTGCTCACCGCGTCGGCCTGCGACTTGCCGGTCACGCTTGGCACAGAAACGGTCTCCTTCCCCTTCGAGACCGTGATGTCGACATTGCCGTGCCTTTGGATCTTCTCGCCCGCATCGGGGCTCTGGCTGATCACGACGCCCTTCTCGATCGTGTCGCTGAACTTGCGCGCCACCTGGGCAAGGAGACCGGCGTCGCGGATCTTGTTCACCGCAAGCGGCTCCCGCAACCCCTCGACGAGCGGCACGGCGACGGGCTTGTTCGCGTTCAGCTGGTCCTGGATCTTCGTGTACGCGAACCAGGCCGCGCCGGCGGCCGCCGCTAGGAGCAGCACCGACAGGACCCAGGGCCAGACCGGCCTGCGGCGGCGCGGCGGGCCCTCGTAGCCGTAGTAGCCTGCGGGCGGCGTGGCGCCCGGGGGTGCGAGGCGGGTGGGGCCGCCCGGCTGTGGTCGCGCGATCACCGAGGTCGGCGCCGCGGCCATCAGCCCCGAGCCGGAGAGCACCGAGGTCGCGGCCTCCTCGGTCTCCGGGTCGACCGGCAGCCCCTCCGCCACGCGGGCCAGGTCGGCGGCCATCTCCTCGGCGCTCTGATAGCGCTCGCTCGAATCCTTGGCCAGCGCGCGCAGCACCACCGAGTCGAGGTCGTGCGGGACCTGCGAGCGCAGCTCCGAGGGGGGCCTCGGCACCTCCGAGAGGTGCTTCATCGCGATCTCGAGCGGCGTCTCGCCGGTGAACGGGACCTGGCCGGTGAGCATCTCGTAGAGCACGACCCCGACCGAGTAGAGGTCAGAAGTCTGGTCGACCGGTGCGCCTCGCGCCTGCTCGGGCGAGAGGTACTGCGCGGTGCCGATGATCGAGCCGACCTCGGTCATCTGGCTCGCCCCCGAGCGGGCGATCCCGAAGTCGGTCACCTTCAGGCGGCCCTCCGCGCCGACGAGGACGTTGTGCGGCTTGATGTCGCGGTGGACGATCCCCTGCTTGTGCGCCGCTGCGAGCGCCGCGAGGATCTGGCGTGCGTAGTCGATCGCCACCTTGATCGGCGCCGGCCCCCGCCCGACGATCAGCTCCTTCAGCGAGCGACCGTCGAGGAACTCCATCGCGATGTAGTAGGTGCCTTCGGCCTCGCCACGGTCGTAGATCGAAACGATGTTCGGGTGCGAGAGCCCGGCCGCGTTCTTCGCCTCGCGCCGGAAGCGCTCGATGAACGAGTCGTCGGCCGCGTGACGGTCATTGAGGATCTTGATCGCGACCCGCCGGCCCAGCTCCTGGTCCTCGGCGAGATAGACGTCCGCCATCCCGCCCGCACCGAGCTTGCGGATGATGCGGTAGCGGCCGTCGAAGACGGTCCCGATCAGCGTGTCTGAGACGGCCATGTCTCCATCAGAGGTTAGGGATTCGACCTTCCGGCCAGGAGCGCCTGCATGACGGCCTTCGCGATTGGGGCCGCGGTGGTGCCGCCCGAGCCGGTCTGGTTCTGCAGCACGACTGCGATTGCGTAGTGCGGATGGTCGGCGGGCGCGAAGGTGATGAACCAGGTTGTGTTGAGGGCGCCGCCGGTCTCAGCGGTTCCGGTCTTGCCTGCGACCCGAATGCCGGGGATCTGGGCGGCCGTGCCGGTGCCACCGGTGACGACGGCCTCCATCATCCGGGTCAGGTCCGCCGCGGTGCTCGTGCGCATCGCGCGCTTGTACTTGTCCGGGTGCGTGCGCTTGACCACCCCGCCGCCGGGGCCGGTGACTCGCCCGACGACGTAGGGCTTCATCACGACGCCGTGGTTCGCGACCGCCGCCGCGACCATGGCCATCTGGAGCGGCGTCGTCAGCATCCGCTCCTGGCCGAACGCGAGGCGGCCCGGATCGACCTGGGCAGCCGGGTTGCTCGGGTAGTAGAGCCGGCCGTGGTTGTAGAGGCCGCTCGGTGAGCGCTCGTTGCCCGGTGTCTCGAGCGGCGGATCCTCGTAGAAGCCGAATTGCTTCGAGGTGCCGAGGATCTTCGCGGCGCCGATGCTCTTGCCGATCTCGCAGAAGACTGCGTTGATCGAGTGCTCGAGCGCCTGGAGGAAGTTGACGGGGCCAAACGTCTCGGGCCCGCTCTGGTCGGCGAAGTTGTTCACCGGCTTGCCGTACTCGATGCAGTAGCCGCGGTCGACGAAGCGCGAGTCGATCGTGTAGCGCCCGGAGTCGAGAGCGGCGGCGCTGGTGACGACCTTGAAGGTCGAGCCCGGCACGAACAGCCCGTCGGTGGCGCGGTTGAGCAGCGGCGCCGCTGGCGAGCAGGAGGCGCGGATGTTGTTGATCGCTCCGAAGTTGCTCTCGACGAGGTTCGGGTCGAAGGTCGGACGCGAGGCGGCGACGAGCACCGCCCCGGTGCGTATGTCAAGCGCGACCACCGAGCCGCACTGCCCGCGCAGCTGCTCCATCGCGAGGCGCTGTGCTCCCGGCCGTAGCGTCAACCAGAGGTCGTTGCCCTTGATCGTCGCGCCGCGGATCCGGTCGAAGGTCGTGTCGAGGACGGTGCCGAGGTTCGCGTTGGAGCCGGTCAGGTAGTCGTTCTCCGAGGCCTCGAGCCCGGAGCGGGAGCGCGACTGGGTCGAGTAGCCGACGATGTGCGCGAAGAGGCCGTGCTGGGGGTAGCGGCGGAAGTAGAGCGTCTGGCCGGCCAGGCGCTTCTTGCGGTTCGTGGCCAGGATCGTCCCGTCGGCGGCGCGGATCAGGCCGCGCTTGATCGAGAACTGCGCGACCCGCTGGATCTCGTTGTCCTGCCGGTCGGCGAGCCCGGCGGTCGCCCACGTCTGCCAGTAGGTGGTCGCGACAATCAGCGCGGCGACGAGGCCGAGGCCGACGAGTGCGAGACGCGAGATCTGGCGGTTCATGCGCGCTCCGCGTTGGCGCGGTTGGAGACGAGCAGGAGGCCCGCGAGCAGGATGAAGTTCGCGACGACGCTCGAGCCCCCGTAGCTGACGAACGGAAGCGTGATCCCCGTGAGCGGAATCAGGCGCAGGATGCCGCCGACGATGATGAATGTCTGCAGGGCGAACGAGAACGTGAGCCCGACCGCGAGCAGCTTTGAGAAGCCGTCCTCGGCGAGCATCGCGATCTTCATCCCGCGCGCGACGAAGAGCATGTAGACGAGCAGCAGGGCGGCCACGCCGACGAGCCCGAGCTCCTGCGCGAGCGCCGAGTAGATGAAGTCGGTGTTCAGGTACGGGATCAGCTGGTGCCCCGAGGTGGTCTCGAACGTGCCCTTGCCGAGGCCCGTGCCGAACCAGTTGCCGTGCGCGACCGAGTAGAGCGACTTGACGAGCTGGTAGCTGGCGCAGTCCTGCCGCGGCAGCATCTTCCCGTTGATCCCGCAGTAGACCGCGTGGTCGGTCCACGGGTGGAGCCAGATCGTGATCCGGTCGCGCACGTGCCCGACGAGCTGGTACACCCCGGCCGCGCCGGCCACGAAGAGCCCGGCTCCGAGGCCGACGTACAGCAGCCGGCCCGTCGCGACGTAGAGCATCGCCAGGAAGATCCCGAAGTAGAGGAGCGCGCTGCCGAGGTCGTTCGTCTCGATGAGCACGAGCATCGCCCCGCCCCAGATCAGAAGCAGCGGCCCGAAGTCCTTCAGGCGGCCCTGTGCCAGCACCTCACGCTTCTCGCGCAGGTAGCCGGCGAGGAACACGATCAGCATGATCTTGGCGAGCTCGCCGGGCTGGAACTGGAGCGAGCCGACGTGCACCCAGAGGCGCGCGCCGTTGACGGAGGTGCCCAGCACCGGCAGGGCCGGCAGGACGAGCAGGCCGATCGCGCCCACGCCGAAGAGGTACTTGTAGCTTTCGAGCCGGCGGTAGTCGCGGTGGAACCAGAACAGGGTGGCCGCGAAGGCGCCGAGCGCGACCACGATCCAGAGGCCCTGGCGAAAGGCGTCGGAGGGGTTGAGCCGGTAGATCTCGGTCAGGCCGATCCCGGTCAGCAGGCCCGCCATCGGCAGCAGGTACGGGTCGGCGAAGGGCACGGTCAGGCGCGCCGCGAGGTGCGCGGCGAGGTAGAGCGCGAAGAAGAAGGCCGCATAGGAGAGCGACGCGGTCGAGACGACCTCCTGCCGCGCGATGTAGACACTGGCGAAGCCGAGCGCGGTCAGGATGCCGACGACGACCAGGTTCGCGAGCTCGCGGTTCCTCGCGCTCATCTAGCCCCGATCTGTTCCTCGTAGCCCCTCACCGCGTCGAGCGCGGAGGTCTTGTCGCGTAGGCTGTGGTCGAACAGCTTCCGCCGCTCGGCCTGGCTCAGCTGGGCTGCGAGGAGCGGGCTTACGTACACGGTGCGGTAGAGGTGCATGTTGCCGACGACGTTCCACGGGACGCCCTGATAGACGGCGACGTGGCCGTTCGCCTCCGCGCCCACGAAATGCGAGCGCCAGAGGCCCCAGACCACGAACCCAGAGACGGCCACGAGCAACGTCAACGCCAGGGCCGCCCCGAGCAGGCGCCGGCCGGGGCCAGGCGGCTCGCCTCGGCGCCCGCGTCCGTCCGTCGTCTCGATCGCCGGCACCTTGTCCAGCTCGTCGAGCGTGGCCTCCTCGTCCTTCGTCTCGTCTTCGCGCGGGGGTAGCGTCACCGTGTGCTCGAGGTCGCCTGCGCCGGCGACCTCGAAGAAGACGACCGTGACGTTGTCCTCGCCGCCGCCCTTGTTCGCGGCGCGCACGAGCGCCTTGGCCGCGCTCTCCAGGTCGTCGCGGTTGCGCGCAACCTCGGAGAGGATCGTCTCGTCGTCGACCATCGAGGTGAGCCCGTCGGAGCAGAGCAGGAAGAGGTCGCCGGGTTTCGTCTCGACGGAGAACGTGTCCACGTCCACGTCGGGATCGGTCCCGAGAGCACGCGTGATCACTGAGCGCTGCGGATGGCCCTCGGCTTCCTCCGGCGAGAGCTTGCCGCTGCGAACGAGCTCCGCCACGAGCGAGTGATCCTCCGTCAGCTGCTCGAGGCGGCCGCTGCGGATCAGGTAGGCGCGGGAGTCTCCGACGTGGCCGATCGCGACCCGGCCGTCCTCCACCAGCGCGACGGTCATCGTCGTGCCCATCCCGGAGGCGGCGGCGTCTTGTGACTGGCGCTCGTAGACGCGGCGGTTGGCCTGTTGGATCAGCTCGTCCACGCGCTCCTCGCCGCTGCCGCCGGGCTCCTGCGAGTCCTTGAGCGCGTCCGCGGCCAGGCTGGAGGCGAGCTCGCCGGCCTGGGCCCCACCCATGCCGTCGGCGACCGCGAACAGCGGCGGCTCGCAGACGTACGCGTCCTCGTTGTGCCGGCGCCTGCGGCCCGTGTCGGTCAGGCTTGCCGTCTGACCGAGCCGAGAGGTCACGCGTCGTACCTCAGCTCGGTCTCGCCGATGCGGACGACGTCGCCGACGGTCAGCCGCTTCGGGCGCGTCAGGCGAATGCCGTTCAGGTACGTGCCGTTCGTCGAGCCGACGTCCTCGAGCCAGACGCCGTCCCTCCGCGGCTCGACGCGCGCATGCTCGGTCGAGGCGAACTCGTCCCGGCCGAGGTCGATGTCGTTGCGCGAGCCGCGGCCGAGGAACAGCGCCGAGGAGTCGAGCACGAGCTCCTCCCCCTCCTCCAGGGCGGGGCTGTTGACCACGACGAGCCGGCCCGCGCTACGCGCCTCCGAATCACGCAGCGCAGCCAAGTCCCGTGCCTGCGACGGCGCGAGCACGAAGCTCTCCTGCGGCAGGCGCACGTCACGCGCGGCCGAGCGCACGATCCTCCAGATGAACAGGTAGAGCAGGACGAGGAACAGGATCTTGAGGACGAGCAGAGCCTCCTCGACGGCGATCGAGGCGACGATCACGACTGCGACTCCGCCTCACGCCGGAAGACGAGCTCGGTCGACCCGAGCGTGATCCGATCGCCCTGTCGCAGCTTCGCCCGCTTCTGGCGGCGTCCGTTCACCTCCATCCCGTTGGTCGAGCCCAGGTCGACCGCCCAGTACGCGGCGCCCTCCTGCCGAACCTCCGCGTGCCTTCTCGAGACGTTCGGGTCGGCGAGCTGGATGTCGCAGTCCTTTGAGCGGCCGATCGTGACCGGGTTTGTGTCCAGCTCGTGCTTGGCGCCGTTCACGGTCAGGGTGACGGTCTCGCGGTCGAGTCCGAGCTCTTCGACCGAGACCGCCTCGGTCTCGGGGGGCTTGCGATAGACCATCGTCGCCCCGCGCGCCGGCTGTGCAGGGGGCTCTCCCGGCTGCGGCGCCGGGCCCTGCACCATCCGCGTCGCGATCCCGAACTCGCCCATCTCGAGGTCGGCGTCGGTTTCGAGCTTCACCTTCGGCGGCGAGAGCAGCTCGTAGCGCTCGCGGCGCGCGTTCTCGGCCAGGTACTCCTGCAGCTCGCTGCAAAGCGACTCCTCGTAGCTCGCAAACTGCTCCCGGTCGGCCGGCGCGAGGTAGACCGTGTACTCGTTCGGCGCGTACACCCGAGAGACGGAGATGACGCGGTGGTCCTCCATCTCCTTGACCAGCTTCCGCGCGAGCTCGACCGGCTGCACGTGCGTGCGAAAGGCGCGGCCGAAGACTCCCTCGAAGAGGCCTTCGATCTTGTGCTCGATGTTCCTGAGGACGCTCATGCGCGCGGTTATTCCCCGCTCCGGAACTCTAACCGCGAGGTATTAACGCCAGGACGGAGCAGGTGGCCCAGGCGGCAAGCACCAGCGGGGCCGCGGCGACGGTTGGAGCCGGGAGCAGCGTGACCGCGATCAGCCCGGCGCCGAGGCCTGCGATCGCCCAAAGGCCGCGCTCTCGCGCGAAGGGGAGCACGACGGCGGCAACGGCGAGCGCGAGCGCCTCCAGCAGCAGCGTCGGGTGTGCGAGCAAGGCTTGCCACAGCGCCGCGGCGACGGCGAACGGGTCCTCGCTGCCGGCGATTCCGAGCCCCTTGGGCGGAGCGGTGCCGGTGAAGGGCAGCGGCGCATGGCGCAGGCCGGCGACGATTGCCGCGAGCAGGACGGCTGCCCCGACCTGGAGCGCGCGGCGTGGACGACTCCGCACCCCCTGCGCGGCGAGAGGCAGCAGCCCGAGCGCGAGCAGGGGAGCGAACAGCGGGCCGAGCGCGAGAAAGAGTCCCTCGCGCGGAGCCCGCCAGGAGAGGGCGAGCCAGCCGCAGGCGATCGTGGTGTAGACGAGCGCAAGACCGGAGGAGACGTTACCGAGCGGAAGAACCGGCACCGCCAGCGCGAACGCGAGCCCTAGCCGCGGCCGCACGAAGGTGAGCCCGAAGGCGAGCAGGGCAAGCAGCGGCGCGAGCAGCGGCGGGAAGAAGGGCAGGGCGGCTGCGGTCCAGCCGACGAAGAGGCCTGCGGCCGCCGGAGCCGCCAGCCGGGCCGGGAGCGTGCCCGTCAGCGGCGGCAGCGTCCTGCGCGTCTTGCGCCGCCGGAGTCGCTCGGCGAACGCGTCGCGCACGTCGAGGGCGAGTCTCGCCGCGGGCGGCCGGGCTGCCGGGTCGAGGGCGAGCATGCGGTCGACCAGCGCCGTCAGCGGCTTCGGCAGGTCGGGCCTGACCTGGACGAGCGGCGCCGCGCCGCTCTCGATCCGCTGCGCGGTCTCGAGCAGCGAGCCGTTCCAGAACGGGTGCCAGCCGGCGAGGGACTCCCACAGGAGGACGCCGACGGCCCAGATGTCGGCCGGGGGGCCGCCGGACTCGCCACGCAGCCGCTCCGGCGGCACGTAAGCGAGTGTCCCCGGCACGTCGCCTGTCGCCGTCAGCGACTCCTCTTCGGCGAGCTGAGCGAGCCCGAAGTCGAGCAGTCTGATCGAGAGCTCCTTGCCGTCGGCGACGAGCACGTTCGACGGCTTCACGTCGCGGTGGACGATCCCGCGCCCGTGCGCGTGCGCGAGCGCCTCCAGGATCTGAGCGCTCGCCTCGACGGCTTCGGCGTCGTTCAGCTCACCGGCGCGGAGGGCCTGGCGCAAGGTCTGGCCGGGCACGTACTCGTAGGCGATGTAGACGTTGCGCGTGTCGCGTTCGAGCCCGTAGGCGCGCAGGCAGCGCTCGTGCCGCAGCCGCGCCGCAGCGAGTGCCTCCCGCTCGGCGCGTGTGGCGGCCTTGCCCTCGCGCGGGACGATCTTCAGCGCCACCTCGAGCCCGGTGCGCTCGTCTCGCGCGAGCCAGACCGACCCGGAGCCGCCGCTGCCGAGCGGTCGCAGGGGCCGATAGCGCTCTGCGACGAGCTCGCTCGGGGAGAGCGCAAGTGCCGCCTCGGTCACGATCACCTGGTTTCGCGCTTCGGAGAAGACTCCTGCCGTCGACGGTGAACTAGGTAGAGTGGGCCGGATTTTTCCTGCAATTTCACATGACTGAACGCGACACAGACATCGATTTCGACTTCTTCGAGGAGGAGCCCGCGACGCAAGAGAGCTCGCGGGCCGACCGGCGGGGCGGTGGCCCTCGCGGGCCCGAGCGCCCGCCGCGGGCACCGACGAACCTGACGCCGCTGCTACGGCTGGTCGGCCTGATCGCCTTCGCGATCCTGATCATCGTCCTCTTCGTCTTCTGGATCCAGAGCTGCCGGGAGGCAGGCAAGACGAAGACCTACAAGAACTACATGGCGAACGTTTCCGAGGTCGCGACCTCCTCGCAGCAGATCGGGCGAGGGCTGAGCCAGGCGCTGCTCGCCCAAGGGCTGAAGCAGGCGGATGTCGAGCGGCGCATCTCCGGGCTGGCTCGCCAGGAGCAGCTCGACGTCGATCGCGCGCGCCAGATCACCCCGCCGGGGACGCTGCGCGACGAGCAGGACGCGCTGGTGGAGGCGCTCCAGTTCCGCGTCAGCGGCTTGAACGGCCTGGCGAACGCCCTCGCGGCCACATCCAGGACGAAGGACGTCACCCGCGCCGGAGCGGTGCTGGCCTCGCAGATGCAGCGCCTGCTCGCGAGCGATGTGATCTACGCCGACGAGTTCAAGGCCCCGTCTACTGCCGAGCTGCGGCGCCAGGGCGTGACCGGCACGAGTGAGAGCGGCGGCCCGCTCGTCCCCGACTCGAACTTCCTCCAGAGCGCCGATCTCGTCACTCCGGCCTCGATGGTCACGGTGCTGTCGAAGATCCGCGGCGGTACGACCTCGACCACCACAGGAGGCCTGCACGGCACGAACATCGTTTCCGTGAAGGTGCTCCCGGCGGGGACTGAGCTGAGCACGACCACCCAGACAGCGATCACGGTCCGGACGACCCTGGCCTTCCAGGTCACGATCGAAGACTCGGGCGACTCGCAGGAAACGAGCATCCCGGTCAGGCTCTCGATCGTTCAATCGGGCAGCCCCACCATCGCCAAGAGGACGACGATTCCGTTCATCAACTCGGGCGAGCAGAAGACCGTCACCTTCAGGAACTTCACCACCCCCAGCTTCAGCCGGCCGGCCGTGATCAAGGTGGAGGTGCAACCGGTGGCCGGTGAGACCAAGACCGACAACAACTCCGGCGACTACCCGGTCATCTTTTCGGCCTAGCTCATGAGTCTTTCGAGCGCGACGGCCGCCTGGATCGCGATCGGAGCAGCCGCGGCCGCCGCACTCGCGCTGCTCGCAGCGCTCTGGGTCTCCGTGCGGGTCCAGCGATTGCGGGCGGGGCAGGCCGTCCTGCTGGGGGAAGGCAAGACCGACCTGGTCGACTTCGCTGTCTCGCTCCAGGGCCGGATCGACGACCTGCACCGGGCCGTGGACGAGGTCGCCGCGGGGCTCGTGCGCGTCGATCGGCGCGTGGACCAGTCGGTCACGAACATCTCGATCGTGCGCTATGACGCCTACGAGGACACGGGTGGCCATCAGTCGGCCTCGCTGGCCGTGCTCGATTCGGCACGCAGCGGTGTGGTTGTGACGGCGATTCAGGGCCGCGACTACGCCCGGATCTACATGAAGGAGCTCGATCGCGGCCGGGCGTCGATTGCGCTCTCGCCCGAGGAAGCCGAGGCCGTCGAAAGGGCGATGTCTCGGTGAAATGAGCCCGCGCAGAGCCCTCGGCCCGCGGCCGAGGCCTGCACGCTGGCTGCTAAATTCCGTGCGTTGCAGCAAGTTCTGGTTTTAAATGCGAGTTACGAGCCGCTGAACGTCACCACCGTTCGCCGAGCGCATGTGCTCGTGTTCAAGGGCAAGGCTGAGGTGATCGAGGAGCTCAATCAGCCGCTTCGCTCCGCGGAAGACACCTATCCCTGGCCGCACGTGATCCGCCTGGTGTCGTACGTGCGCGTACCGAGGACGCTCCAGCGGAAGATCTCGCGCCGGGCGCTCTTCGCCCGCGACGGCTGGCGCTGCATGTATTGCGGCACGACCAGCGGCCGGCTGACTCTCGACCACGTCGTGCCGCGGAGCCGCGGGGGCGATTCGGTCTGGGAGAACGTCGTCACCTCGTGCGCACCCTGCAACATGCGCAAGGGGAACCGCCTGCCGGACGAGATCTCGATGACGCTGCGCAAGCCGCCGCGCCCGCCGGCGCCGGTGCTCTTCATCCATCTCGCGACGCCGAGGATCCCGCACGGATGGCAGCCGTACCTGAACGGCTTCGCCGACCGGGCGACCGCTACCGCCACGGGTTGATGTGACGCCGGGCCTCCGGGCGGCGTATCTGCTGGTACGCAACCCAGGAGGAGACGATGAAGATCGTTCAGATCAGTGTGGTCGCGGTGCTGCTGGCCGTGGCTCTTGCCTTTGCGGGCGTCGGGCTGCCCGGCTCCGCCCACGGCTCTGCGGTGGAGCCGAGTCGCGGTGTCACCGTGACGGGCACGACCTCGGTCGCCTCGGTGCCGAACCGCGCGAGCTTTTCGTTCGGCGTGAGCACGACGGCCGCCACGGCGCGCCAGGCAGCTACCGCGAACGCAGAGAAGGCGCAGGACGTGATCGCGGCGCTGCTGGCGGCGGGCGTGGCGAAGGCCGACCTGCAGAGCCAGGACGTTTCCGTGCAGGCGAGCTGGAGCGACCAGGGCCGGACTGACGGCTTCACCGCGCACAACTCCGTCCTGGCGAAGGTACGGAACGTGGCTCGGGCGGGCTCGATCGTCGATGCGGCCGTGGCGGCCGGCGCGACCGAGACGTCAGGACCTTCCTTCGACCGCTCCGATCGAGACGAGCTCTATCGCAATGCGCTTCGCAGGGCGTTCGCCGACGCACGAGCGAAGGCGCAGGCGCTTGCCGGCGAAGCCGACGTGGGCCTGGGGCGGGCGCTCAGCATCGAGGAGTCGGGCGCGCCCCAGATGCCGGTGCCCTACGAGGGCGCGCTGGCGCTCGACGCGGCCAAGACCCCGGTCGAGCCCGGGACGCAGGAGGTGCAGGCGACCGTCACGGTCACCTTTGCCCTCGCCTAGCCGCGCTCGACCGGCAGGTCGCGCTGTTCCCACTCGCTCCAGGAGCCGGGATAGAGCTTCGCGTCGTGCCCGGCGAGCGCGAGCCGGTGCAGGACGACGCAGGCGGTGACGCCGGAGCCGCAGTAGGCGACGAGCTCGCCGCCCGCGAGCTTGGGCACCGGCGCGTTCCACGGCGCATTGACCGAGCCCGGCACGCGGCCCGGAACCCGGTCGATCGGGTTGGGCTCACCACGGAAGCGCTCGGGCAGGCGCGCGTCGACGACGACGAGCTCCTCGAGCCGCGCCGCCAGCTCCTCCGCGGTCACGGTGTCGTCGTCGCGCTCGCGTGGCTCGAACGCGGCCGGCACGGGCTGCTCCTCGCCGGCGCGTAGCGGGCCTAGCCACCCGTCGAAGTCGAGCACGGCGCAGTCGTCGTGGCCGAAATGGCGCAGGAGCCACCAGAGCCGCTCGGCGCCGCCCATGTTCCCGTAGGCGACCACGAAGACGCCCGCCTCGATCCCGGCGCGCGAGGCGGCGCGGGCGAACGCCTCCGCCTCGGGCAGCGGATGCCGGCCGTAGGGGCCGGGCGGCGCGGCGAGATCCTCGTCGACGTCGAGGAACGAGGCGCCTGGAATGTGGCCGGAGAGATAGAGCCCGCGCCCGCGACCTGGGTCGGCAAGCTCCCAGCGGCAGTCCACGAACTGGTGGCGCATCGCCGAAACGCTACGCCTTCGCCGGGCTCGCCTGTCTCGAGCAGGAAGTCCGAGACGACGTGTTCGGCGACTCGCTCGTGAAGCTGACGGGCCACAGGCTGGTGAAGCCGACCGATCTTCGCCGAGCCCCAAAGGGGATCCGGGAGCGCGGCTACGCGATCGAGCGCGAGGAGGCCGTGCTCGGCGAAGCCGGGCTGGCGACACACCGATCTTCGACCGCAGTGCGCAGCCGATCGGAGCGAATGGCGTTGCCGGCCCGCGCGAGCGGCTCCTGCGGCGCGGCCGTGAGCGACAGGTGTCGACGGCGGTCATCGAGGCCGCGCGCGGAATCTCGCGCGACCTGGGCCACCGCGCTGGCCTGCGTCCTGAGGACCGCACCGCGAACGGCGCCTTAGGCGCTCGCTTGCGACGCCGACATAGAGGGCGTGCCGGCTTTGCCGGTGCGACCGTCCAAGGCGCTCGCTTGCGACGCCGACATAGAGGGCGTGCCGGCTTTGCCGGTGCGACCGTCTTAGGCGAACGCGCTGCGAAAGACGCCGGTACGCAGGCCGAGTGGACGCTTGCAACGCCCACACCAGCTCTCGCTCGACCCCTTCTGCTCTGAGCGCTCCCGCAGGAGCGGCTTTTCACAGCTGCATCTCTCGCGCTTGCTCATCACCAGAGACTTTGCGGACGGCGCCGGACGGGGCGCCATCCGCGGCTCTGGCTCGGGCCCTTACTACGTCGAGCTGCAGGCCAAGCCGTTGATCGTCGACTGGATGAGCTCGGCGGTCTGGTCGAGCTGAGGCTTGACCTGCTGAAGCTCGGCCTTGGGGCCCGTGCCGGCGGGAACCTTCTTGACCGCCGCCTTGAGCTGGGCCGTGTCGGCCTCGATCGACTCCACGTCGACCTTCGACTCCGCGGCGGCCGCGCTCGTAGCGCTCTTCGCTGCCTTTTGCAGGTTCGCGACATCGGTCTCGATCTCGGCGGAGGTCGTCGTGGCCGGATCGAGATTCTGGAGCTGCTTGAGGTCGGTCGAGACGTTGTTCAGGGCCGCGCAGAGCCCCTGCTCGGTCTGGCTGGCCTCGCCGCCGCCGCTGACGCCGTTCGCATCGGCGCCGCCGCCCCCTCCGCCGCAGCCCGCGGCGACCAGCGCCAGGGAGCCGATCACGATCGCTCCGGTCAGCTTTCGCACCGGGCGAGTCTCGTTCAGCCCTCGGGACGCCACATCGCCCCGATCGGGTGAAACACGCTTTAGGTCGCTTCTCGCGTGGCGTCCGGCTCGCGCAGAATAGCCGGACGGTGCGTGCGCCCGCGGCCGAGCACTACGCAACCCTGAACGAGACGCGCGGCTGGCCAATTGACCTCGAGTCGGTTCAGACTCGCTGACATGGAGCGCCTCTTGCCGCTGCCCTGGGAAGAGCCTGGCTGGTTCGAGCGAGTCGAGGCCTGGGTGGGTGCCGAGCTCGGGCGGCTCGGGTTCGAGCCGCGGGGGAAGCTCGAGCTCGTTCGGACACGTCCCTGGGCGGCTATCGCACGGGTGGCAACCGCGTCCAGTGACGTCTGGTTCAAGGAAGCGGCACCCGCGTTAGCCTTCGAGCCTGCGCTGACGGTGGCTGTCTCGAGACGGTGTCCGGACTTCACCCCGGAGGTGCTCGCCGTCGAAGGGACCTCGATGCTGACTCGCGACGCCGGGCCGCAGTTGCGCTCCTTCCGCAAGAGTGGAGAGCCGGCGCCCTCCTGGGACGAGGTCCTCCCGCTCTATGCGGAGCTCCAGATCGAGCTCGCCGGCGACCTGGACGAGCTGCTCGCGCTGGGAACGCCGGACAAGCGGCCGGCCGCGGTGTCATCTGCCTACTTGGATCTGGTCGAGCGGGTCTCCGGTGCCGAGCCCTCGGCGACAGGACGGTTCCGGGCGCTTGCCCCGGAGCTCGAGCTGCTGGTCGAGGCGCTCGAAGGCGCGCTTCCCCTGACCGTCATCCACGAGGAGGTGCACGAGGGCAACGTCTTCGTTCGCGGCGGGCAGGCCCGTCTTCTCGACTGGGCCGAGGCGAGCGTCTCCCACCCCTTCGCAGGACTGGTCAACACGCTCCGAGACATCGCCTACCGGCAAAGACTGAAGCCGAACGGGAGAGAGATGTTGCGCCTCCGCTCCGTCTACCTGGAGCCGTGGACCCGCTTCGCGCCTCCAGCGGAGCTGGGCGAGGTCTTCAACCGGGGCTACCTGCTCGGAACGGTGTGCCGAGCCTTGAGCTGGGACCGCATTCTGGCGCCGCAGCTTGCCCCGGTGCGTGCCGAGTACGACCGGAATGCGGCGATCTGGCTCGACATGTTCCGCGAGGGCGTCGAGGACGGCGTGAGCCTCGGTGCGTCGTAGCAATACCGTCGGGTTCGGCGAGGAGGTGCGATCGCCGCTCTCTCCTTATGAGGGGGAGATCACCGAGACCCAGGGATTCTAGGGAACACACCCGGTGACGCCTCAACAGTCCAGGCGAGGGGCGGCTGCATGGCCGCCCCTCGCCGTCATTCTGAAACGGGTTCTGTAGATCAAGCGGGAATAGCGGAAGGAAATCGCACCGTCGAGGCCCACGTTGGCAGAGAAGGCAGACGGATTAGCCGCCGTCTCCGGAGATCTCGAGTCCACTGCGTCTCGTGGCGGGGCGGTCAGCACCGCAGCACCGACCACCCCACGCAACATGTGTGGTCGGCGAGCCGACTACGCCCCCCAAACGTCTGGGGACAAGGAGATCTAGGGCCGGGCGACAGGCGATCGCGGCGCTTCCGTTAGTTGCTCGACCCCGAAACGGCCAGCCCGCTACGCCGCTTCCGGCTCGGCCTCGGGGATCGGCTGAGCGACCGGCTCCGGCGCGTCGGCCATGCCCGCGTGCTGGAGGTGTTGCAACGACTGATTCCAGCCGCCCGGCACCGGGATGTAGAACTCGGGATAGCCCCACATGCCGTGCTCGGAGACGTCGAGGCCGGCGGTCTCGGTCTCCTCCTCGACGCGGATCCCCCAGAGGCGCTTCATCGTCCAGAGGCAGCCGAACGACGCCGAGAAGGTGAAGGTTCCGACGGCGGCGAGCCCGAGCAGCTGCACCCAGACCTGGTGCAGCGAGCCGGTGTAGACGAAGCCGCCCTGGCCTGTCTTGAGCGTCGCGGCGAGGGCGGGCACCGCGAAGAGTCCGGTGGCGATTGTGCCCCATACCCCGGAGACGCCGTGGACGGCGACGGCTCCGATCGGATCGTCGATTCCGATCCGCTCAACCGCGAGCACGCCGACGACCGCGATCACGCCGGAGACGAGGCCGATCACCACGGCGGCCCAGGGGGCGACGAACCCCGAGGCCGCGGTGACCGCGACGAGCGCCGCAAGCACGCCGTTCAGCATCATCGAGATGTCGGGCTTGCGCAGCACCAGCCATGCAGTGATCGCGCCGCTGACCGCGCCGGCCGCGGCCGCCAGGTTCGTCGTCAGCGCCACATAGGCGAAGAAGCCGACCTTCTGCCCGGTCACCACCGCGAGCGTCGAGCCCGGGTTGAAGCCGAACCAGCCGAACCAGAGGATGAGCGTGCCGAGGACGGCGTACGGGATGTTGTGCCCGGGGATCGCGTTGCCACGCCTACGCCCCCCGTCGAACTTGCCGATGCGCGGCCCGAGCAGGAGCGCGCCCGCGAGCGCGGCCAGGGCGCCCTGGTAGTGAACGACCGTCGAGCCGGCGAAGTCCTGCATCCCGAGCCCGAACAGCCAGCCGCCGCCCCAGACCCAGTGCGAGGCGACCGAGTAGATCACGGTGAACGCGGCGCCGAAGACGAAGTAGACCCAGAGCTTGGCGCGCTCGGCCATCGCGCCCCAGACGATGGCGAGCGAGACCCCGGCGAAGACGACCTCGAAGAGGTACCCGGCGGCGCCCGGGACGGTGCTGAAGAAGGAGTAGGGGGCGGCGCCGATCGCGAGCAGCGAGTCCACCGATGGCAGAAAGCCGCTCGTCCCGATCACGCGGTTGCCGTCGCCGAAGGCGATCCCGAAGCCGACCGCCCAGTAGACGAGCGAGCAGACACCGAAGATGAGCACGTTCTTGCCCGCGATGTGGGCGGCGTTCTTCATCCGCGTCAGTCCGGCCTCGAGGAACGCGAAGCCGGCCTGCATGAACATCACGAGCACGGCTGCGACTACCACCCAGACGGTGTTCACCGCGATTACGAGGTCGCTGTTCTTCATGCTGCCTCCTCCGCGCGCTCGAGCGGCAGGCCCGTGCGGTTGTGGGTGACGTGCTCGACCCGCGTCGTCCAGACGAGCCCGTCGCCGCACTCGTCGCCGCTACGGGCCGCATCCGCGATCGCCGCCGCCACGGAGGCCGCCAGCTCGTCGGCGACCACGAACGTGAGCAGCGCCTTGGGCAGGAAGCGCGACTCGAACACCCGCCCGCGGTACTCGTGCGTGATCCCGCGCTGGCGCCCGTGGCCGACCGCCTCAACAACGGTCACGCCCACGTGGCCGGTCTGCTCCTCGACCGCGTCGATCACGGTCTCCACGCGCTCGCGCAGGACGACTGCCTCCACCTTTGTCATGTGACCACCTCGCTTCGTCGTTCCACCAGGACCACGTCTCGCCAGACGCCATGCAGGCGCCCGATGCGCTCGTGGGTGCCGACGACCCGAAAGTCGAACCGGCGCAAGAGCCCGAGGCTCGCTTCGTTCTCGGGGAAGACGCCCGTCTGCAGCGTCCAGATGCCGTCGCGCTCGGAGCTCGCGATGAGGGCCGCCAGCAGCTCTCCGCCGATTCCCTCGCCCCGGGCGTCGGCGGAGACGTACGCGCTGACCTCGGCGACGCCGGCATAGCACTCGCGCGCCGAGACGGGCATCAGGGCGATCCAGCCGAGCACGCGGCCGTTACGCACGGCCACGAAACGGTGCTCGGCGAGATGAGCCGTGTCCCAGGCCTCCCACGACGGTGCCTCGGTCTCGAAGGTCGCGTTCCCGGTCGCGATCCCCTCGCCGAAGATCCGCGAGACCTCGGGCCAGTCGCCCGGCCTGAGGTCTCGCACGTCCACTGCGGTCGCGATCAACTGCTAGCAGTCGTAGTAGAGGGCGAACTCGGCCGGATGCGGCCGGAGCCGCACGACGTCGACCTCGTTCTCCCGCTTGTAGTCGATCCAGGTGCGGATCAGCTCCTCCGAGAAGACTCCGCCCGCGAGCAGGAACTCGTTGTCGGCCTCGAGCGCATCCAGCGCCTCGGCCAGCGAGCCCGGCACCTGCGGCACGGATGCGTTGGCATCCTCAAAGAGGTCGTAGTCGGCCGGAGCCCCCGCGTCGAGCCCCTTCTGGATCCCGTCGATCCCGGCCATCAGCATCGCCGCGAACGCGAGGTAGGGGTTCGCCGCCGCGTCGGGGCAGCGGAACTCGATCCGCTTCGCCTTGGGCGACTCCGAGTACATCGGGATCCGGATGCAGGCCGAGCGGTTCCGCTGTGAGTAGACGAGGTTGACAGGCGCCTCGTAGCCGGGGACGAGCCGCCGGTAGGAGTTCGTCGTCGGCGCGCAGAAGGCGAGCAGCGCCGGCGCGTGCGCCAGCAGTCCGCCCACGTACGAGCGGGCGAGCTGCGAGAGCCCCGCGTAGCCGGAGCGGTCGGCCATCAGCGGCGTGCCCTCTTTCCAGAGGGACTGATGGGTGTGCATTCCCGAGCCGTTGTCGCCGAAGAGCGGCTTCGGCATGAAGGTGATGGTCTTTCCCGCCGCCCGGGCGACGTTCTTGACCACGTACTTGTAGGTCATCACCTGGTCGCCCATCCGCGTGAGCGGCTGGTAGCGCAGGTCGATCTCGCACTGCCCGCCGGAGGCGACCTCGTGGTGGTGGAACTCACACGGGATCCCGAGCCGCTCGAGGGTCAGCACCATCTCGCTGCGCAGGTCGTGATGCGTGTCGTGCGGCGCCGGCGGGAAGTAGCCCTCCTTGGGGCGCACCGTGTAGCCCAGCCCCGGCTCGCCGGATCGCCAGTGGCCCTCGGCCGAGTCGATCGCGTAGTGCGAGCGATGGTCGGCGAGCTCGTACGAGACCGAGTCGAGGACGAAGAATTCGCACTCCGGTCCCATGTAGGCCGTGTCGGCGATGTCCGTCTCGTTCAGGAACTCCTCGGCGCGGTGCGCGATTCGCCGCGGGTCCTTGCCGTAGCCCTCACGTGTCAGCGGGTCGGCGATCTCGCAGATCAGCGAGAGCGTCGGCGCCTCGGTGAACGGGTCGAGAACTGCGCTCGTGGCGTCGGGCATCAGCAGCATGTCCGACTCGGCGATCCCTTGCCAGCCGCGGATCGACGAACCGTCGAAGCCCAGGCCCTCGTCGAAGGCCGATTCGTCGAAGGCCGTGATCGGGAGCGTCACGTGCTGCCAGGTTCCGAGCAGGTCGCAGAACTTGAGGTCGACCATCTGCGCCTGCGTCTGACCCGCCCACTCCAGAACGCTACGCGTCCTGGTTTCCGGCTTCTCCGCGGAGCCGTTCGCCAGGTACTGCCTCGTCTCTTCCGCCGCCATGCTTCTCCTTTCGGACCAAAGAAAAAGGGCCCGAAACTCCTGCGAGTCCCGAGGCCCCAATGCCTCCGCGTCCGCCTTCCGCGGCGAACGCTACGGCGAGCCTAGCCGAAGTTGCGGACAGCGTCTAGCAATGTCGCAGACGGGCGCACGCAAGTGAGATTGGAACGGCGTTGATGTTCTCGCCAGCGGCGAGCGCGGCAACGGACAGGCGTCGGGTGGGATTGGTGTCCCAGGTCTCGTTGTAGGTCACGGCGGCAGATCTCCATGGTCCCTATCGGCACGGACCTCGGCCTGGTATAGCCCCGGTGATTTGCCCCGGCCGGGACCGGCAGGTAGCGTTTGGGACGCGATGCTGCTCCTCGCCTGACACCGGTTCCTGCGCGCGCCGCCGTCTCGGCCGGCGCGCCCTGTCCGTGTCCCTGCGAGTCGGAGCAGCACATGAAAGCCCTCGAAGTTCACAATCTGCGCAAGGAGTTCGTCCGGCGTGAGGGGCGCTCGCGCCGGCGCGTGCCCGCGCTTGCTGGCGTCACCTTCGAGGTCGCGCGCGGTGAGTGCGTCGCGGTCCTGGGACCGAATGGGTCCGGGAAGTCGACACTCGTCCGCCTGCTCTCGACCCTGTTGCTGCCCGACGGTGGCAGCGCAAGCGTGTTCGGCCACGACGCCGTGCGCGACACCCGCGCGGTGCGGCGACTCGTCAACAGGGTCTCGGTGGAGGCCTCGTTCTTCAAGAAGATGTCCGCGGTCGAGAACCTGAGCTACGCCGCCCGCTTCTACGGCCTGCGGGCCTCGCAGACGCGAGAGCGGATCCCGGAGATCCTGAGCCGCGTCGGCTTCCCGGCGGACCGCCGCCAGGAACCGATGGAAAACCTCTCGCGCGGGATGCAGCAGAAGGTCGCGCTGGCCCGAGCGTTGCTGACCTCACCTGTACTGCTCCTGCTCGACGAGCCGACGACCGGGCTTGACCCGCGCTCCAAGCAGGAGGTGCAGGAGTTCATCCGCGAGGTGCGCGCCGAGCACGACGCGACGGTGCTGCTCTGCACGCACGACCTGGTGGAGGCCGAAGGCCTCGCCGACCGCGTCGGGATCCTCGACGGTGGCGGGCTGCTGTGCCTCGAGCCGGCCGCGGAGCTGAAAGCGCGCTACGGCGCCGAGACGCTCGAAGAGGCGTTCTTCGCCGCGAGCGGCCACACCTTCGAGAACGGTGAAGGCGGTGCGAACGCATGAGAGCCATGAGCCTCGCTCTGCGTCACGAGCTCGTCGGCCTCGGCGGCGTGATCGAGCGGAACATCTACCTGGTCAAGCGCTACATCTGGTGGGACATCGCGTTCTTCCTCTGGACGGTCGCGAACACGCTGACGATCGTCTTCATCGCCAAGGGCATCCCCGCGGTGGGCGGCACGATCGACGTCCAGCGCGTGACGACGATCCTGCTCGTCGGCGCCGTCATCTGGGCCTATCTCGGGATCATCTTCGAGATCCTCACCGAGACCGTCGCCTGGGAGCGCTGGGAGGGCACGATCGAGTACACCTTCATGGCGCCGCTCGCCCGCCCGGTGCACCTGTTCGGGATGGGCCTCTTCGCGGTCGTCTACGGCGTGGTGCGCGCGGTGCTGCTCTTCGGCGTGGTCGCCGCGTTCTTCGGCCTGCACCTGCCGCAAGCCGACTACGGCGCGGCGCTCGTGCTGCTCGTCGTCGCCTCGATCTCGTTCATCGGGATCGGGATGATGACGGCGGTCCTGCCGCTCATCTCGCCGGAGAAGGGCACCCAGCTGGGCTTTGTCGCGCAGGGCCTGCTGCTCGTGGTCTCGGGCGTCTACTACCCGGTCTCGGTGCTGCCGGGCTGGATGCAGGCGCTGGCGACGATCTCGCCGGCGACCTACGCCCTGCGGGGCTGCCGCGCGGCGATCCTCGAGGGCGCCGGTTTGCCCGAGCTCTGGGGCGACATCTGGCCGCTGCTCGTGATCGGCGCGGTCTCGGTGCCGCTCGGGCTCTGGGTCTTCCGCACCGGCGAGCGCTACGCCAAGAAGCACGGGAAGCTGAAGCGGTCCGGATGATCACGATCCGGCCCGCAACGACCGACGCCGACCTCGACTCGTGGATCCACGTCCGTCGCGTCGTGCTCCCGGACGAGTCCGCCGGCACCGTCGACGACCTGCTGGCGCGCGAGAGCGAGGAGCGGTTGCTCCTGCTCGCGGAGCTCGACGGTGAGCTCGCGGGCAGTGGGTTGGCCGACCGTTCCGACATCCGCCACCGTTTCGGGCTCGCGCCGCGGGTGCTGCCGGAATTCCGGCGCCGTGGAATCGGGACGGGACTGCTCCGCGAGCTCACGGCACAGGCGGAGCGGTTCGACGTCGGCGAGGCGTCGGCGCTCGTGGACGATGATGGGTCGCGGGCGTTCGCGGAGCGCTTCGGCTTCCGCGAGACCGATCGGCAGGTCGAGCAGGTGAAGGCGCTCGCCGACGAGCCGGCGCCCGAGCTCCCTGAGGAGATCGAGGTCGCGACCATCGCCGAGCGGCCTGAGCTGCTGCGCGAGGTGTACCCACTCGCCTGCGAGGGTTACGCCGACCTGGCCACGGACGCCCCGGTCGAGGTTTCGCTCGAGGACTGGCTGCGCGACGAGGCGACGCTGCCGGAGGGTTCCTTCGTCGCCTTCGCCGGCGGCGAGATCGTCGGCTTTTCCGGGCTGATGCGTCATGACAATCCCGGTGTCGCCGAGGACGGGCTCACGGTCGTTCGGCGCGACTGGCGCCGCCGCGGCCTGGCCCTCACGCTGAAGCGCCTCGAGCTCGGGTGGGCGGCCGCCAGCGGCGTCCGGGAGATCGTCACCTGGACGCAGCGCGGAAACGACGGCATGCGCCGCCTGAACGAGCGGCTTGGCTACGAGTACCGGGCGGTGAGCGTGACGATGTGCGCGCCGCTGCCCCTGCCGCTAGACTCCTCTCGTTCGTGAGGTGACGGGGCCTCGGGCGCGGCAAGCGTCCGGGGTTTTGTGTTTTTGAAGGGAGGACGAGGGTGGCGCAGGTCGAGAGCAAGGCGCGGGCGACGAGCGATCCGCAGGCGAGGAAGCAGGTCCTGAAACGGATCGAGGACGAGGGGATCGAGTTCCTGCTTCTCTGGTTCACCGACATCGAGGGGCATCTGAAGAGCTTCGCGGTCACGCCGAGCGAGATGATGGCCGCTCTCGATGACGGCATGGGCTTCGACGGCTCCTCGATCACCGGGTTCAACGCGATCGAAGAGTCGGACATGGTTGCGATCCCCGATCCGCAGACGTTCACGCCGATGCCCTGGAAGGAAGGCGAGACGAAGGTCGCGCGGATGATCTGTGACGTCGTCACCCCGGACGGGCGGCCCTACGAGGGCGACCCGCGCTACGTCCTGCGCCGCGCGCTCGAGCGGATGAGCGCGATGGGCTTCGAAACCTTCAACGTCGGGCCAGAGCTCGAGTACTTCCTCTTCAAGGACGACCGCGGCACCGAGACGCTCGACGAGGGCGGTTATTTCGCGATGACCACGATGGACGCAGCGAGTGAGTTGCGCCAGGAGACCGTGCGCGCGCTCGAGAGCGTCGGCATCCCGATCGAGTACGTCCATCATGAGGTGGGCCCGTCCCAGCACGAGATCGACATGCGCTTCGCGCCGGCGCTGACCATGGCCGACCACACGGTCACCTACCGCCTGATCGTCAAGGAGATCGCCAAGAAGGCGGGCTACCACGCGACCTTCATGCCGAAGCCGATCTTCGGCGAGAACGGCTCGGGCATGCACACCCACCAGTCGCTCTTCACGGATGGCCGCAACGCGTTCTTCGACGGCGACGACGAGTGGCACCTCTCCGAGATCGGCAAGGCGTTCATCGCTGGACAGCTGCGCCACGCGCGGGAGATCGCGGCGGTCTTCGCGCAGTGGGTCAACTCGTACAAGCGGCTCGTCCCGGGCTACGAAGCGCCGGTGTACGTAGCCTGGTCGCGGCGCAACCGCTCGGCCCTGATCCGGATTCCGCTCTACAAGCCAGGCTCGGAGCAGGCCACGCGGGCGGAGATCCGTTGCCCGGATCCCGCCTGCAACCCGTACCTCACCTTCGCGACCCTGCTGCACGCGGGGCTCGAGGGGATCGAGCAGGGCTACGAACTGCCCGAACCGATGGAGACGAACCTCTATCACTTGACGCCCGAACAGCGCCGCGAGCGGGGAATCGTCTCGTTGCCGGAAACCCTGGGCGAGGCGATCGACGAGCTGGCGCAATCGGACCTGGCGCGAAAGGCCTTGGGCCCACACATCTTCGATCGCTACGTCGAGCTCAAGCGGAAAGAATGGGACGACTACCGCGTGCAGCTCACCGACTGGGAGCGCGAGCGCTATCTAGCGGTGCTCTAGGCTTCCGTGCGACAATGGTGCCAGGTCTCGTGGTGCTGCAGCGCTGCGGGATCCAACTGACGGCCGACTGCGAGCTGCTGGGATTCCGCAGCTCGCGGTCGTTACAGGAAGCGGCGCAGGGCGGCCGCGCTCGAGGCACTCAAGCGGACTACAACTCGCCCCCTGGCGTCTGCGACCAGGAAGCCTGGAGGAGCCGTCATCGCTCGCGACATTCGAGAATGTACGTACGACCGTTCAGGCGGACCTGAACCGATGGCATGCCGGCAAGCGTCGTCCATTCTTCGAGCGCATGGAGTAGGTCACCGAGAGGGGCGGATTCCATCTCGAGCTGAACGCGGCAGTCTTCGCCTCCGCGCACCTCGGCAGGCGCCGCAAACTGTTCGGTCAGTCGCTCGGCCAGCGAGCACGCCGAGGCTCTGTCGAGGCGCTCCACCTCGAGCATCTCTCCCATCTACCTTCTCGCCAGTCGTCCCAAGGTTCCCGAGCTGTTAGATCCTGCCGGCGATCACAACCTGCGGCCCGCTCTGTCCCCGGCGCTGCTCGGGCACGGGATCGAGCAGAGCCTGCGAAGCGAGTACCGCCGCGCCCACCGCTGAGCTACGGCGTCTCGCCGCCGAGGATCGTGGCGAGCTTGGACGCGTCGATGTTTCCGCCCGAGACGATGCAGACCACGGTGCCGCCGTCGACGCGGCCTGCAAGCGCCGCCGCCAGCGCGAGCGCGCCGGCACCCTCGGCCACCACTCGTGCGCGCTGCGCGAGCACCCGGACGGCCTCCGCGGTCTCATCGAGGGACATCGCGAACGCGCCGTCAAGTACTTCCCGCACGAGCGGCCACATCGCGGGCAGGAGCGCCGGCCCGCCCGCGCCGTCCACAAACGAGGGCCGGAAGTCGATCGGCTGCGGCTCGCCGGCTGCGAGCGCCGCGGTCAGCGGCGCCCCGGTCTCCGGCTCGACCGCGTAGACGCGCGTCTCCGGCCGAAGCGCCTTGACCGCGCTTGCGATCCCGGCGCTGAGGCCGCCGCCGCCGAAGGGCACGAGCACAACGTCGGGCGCGGGTAGGTCCTCCAGGATCTCCAGGCCAATCGTGCCGTTGCCGGCCATCACGCGCTCGTCTTGGACCGGGTGGACGAACAGACCATCGAGCTCCGGGAAGCCCGACTCGGCCAGCGTCTGCCACCAGCGCTCGTAGGGCACCTTCACGATCCTGCCGCCCAACCGCTCGATCGCCGCCAGCTTCGTCTGCGGCGCGCTCTCGGGCACGACCACGGTGCACGCGACGCCGAGCTCCCGCGCGGCCCAGGCGACGCCCTGGCCCATGTTGCCTGCGCTCGCCGTGACCACGCCGGCCTGCACCTCGTCCGGAGAGGCTCTGCTGATCGCATTGAGCGCGCCGCGCAGCTTGAAAGAACCGATCGGCTGCAGGTTCTCGAGCTTCAGGTAGACGCCCTCGTCCAGGCGCACGAGTGGCGTGCGCATGACCCTCCCGGCCAGCGTCTCGCGCGCTCGGCGAATGTCTTCGAGCTGGATCACGGGAACAGCTCCGCCAGCGCTGCGCGCTCGCTTGGCGAGAGCCGGAGCTCGAGCGCCGCGAGCGGTGCGTCGAGCTGGGTCGGGCTGCGAGGGCCGACGACGAGCGCCGTCACGCGCGGGTCGCTCAGCACCCAGGCGATCGCGAGCACGGCCGGCTCCACCCCCCGCCCCGCGGCCGCAGCCGCGAACGCCTCGAGCGCGTCGAAGGTCTTGTCGTTCGCAAACGCCCCGTACGGTCCCGGGCGCAACGTCATCCGCGAACCGTCCGGATAAGCCTCCCCGCGCCGGTACTTGCCGGTCAGCCAGCCCCCGGCGAGCGGACTGAACGGCGTGAAACCGAGGCCCTCACGCTCGCAGACTGCCAGCACGCCCTGCGCGTCCTGCTGGAGCAGGCTGTACTCGTTCTGCACCCAGCCGAAGCGGGCGAGCCCGAGCCGCTCGCCCGTCTCGAGCGCCTCCTCCAGCCGCGCCGCGTCGAGGTTGCTCGCTCCGATCGCGCGCGCCTTCCCCGTCCGGACAAGCTCGTCGAGGGCCTGCAGCGTCTCCTCGATCGGCGTCTCCGGATCGGGCTCGTGCGTCAGGTACAGGTCGAGCTGTTCGACGCCGAGCCGTTCGAGGCTGCCTTCCGACTCCCGCAGGATCCGCTCGCGCGAGAGGCCCCTGTCGTCCGGATCGCCGCTGACCGACCAGTAGACCTTGGAGCTGAGCAGGACCGGCGAGCCGCGCTCTCTGCGCCACCTGCCGACCCACCGCTCGCTGCGCCCGCCCCCGTAGGAACCCGCCGTGTCGAAGAAGGTGATCCCGGCGGCCCAGGCAGCGTCCATCAGCGCGAACGCCTCCTCCTCGCTCTCGCCCTGGCCGAAGAGCTCGGGCGCCGAGCCGACCCCGCCGAAGTTCCCACAGCCGAGCCCGATGCGGGAGAGCTCGAGGCCTGTTCGGCCCAGCTGCCCGTAGTCCACGGCGGTGAGCCTACTTCCGTCGCCCTTGGAGAGGAGGCGGTGACGTGTGAGAATGCACCCGATGAGGGGTCATTCCATCTCGGAGCGCGAGCTCCGGCCAACTCGGGCCGCGGGCGACACGGCCGCGCGCGCTGTGGCGGTCGACTCGGGCCTCGGCTCGGAGCGCCTCGAGCTCCACGTCACACGCTACGACCCGGGCCGCTCGCAGCCCCGCGCACTCGAGGACGTGCAGGAGATCCTCTACACCGTCTCCGGCCACGGCGCGCTGCTCGTGGACGGCGAGTCACACGAGCTCGAGCCCCGCACGGGCGCCTACGTGGCCGCCGGCGAGTCCTACGAGGTCGAGAACCCGGGGCCGGAGACCCTGCTGCTCGTCTCGGCGACGGCGCCGAACGAGAACGGCGCCCCGCCAACCGGCCGCCGCACCGTTCGCTACGACGACCAGCCGTCGCTGCCCGCGAGCGGCGACCGCGAGTTCCGCTACCTGGTCACGGACGAGGTCGGCTGCCGCGACCTGACCCAGTTCTTCGGCGTGATCGCCCCGGGGCGCGCCCCGGATCACAGCCACGTGTACGACGAGGTGATCTACGTGCTCGAGGGCGAGGGGACGCTGCACATCGACGACGGCCACGAGCCCGTCTCTGCAGGCACGTGCATCCACCTGCCGCCGTTGCGCGAGCATTCGCTGGAGAACGGCGGCGACACGCCGATGAAAGTCGTCGCCGTCTTCCATCCCGCGGGCGATCCCGCCTCGCGGGCATACGAGGCAAACGAATAACCGCAGCCGGAGTCTCATTCTTGTACCGGGAAACCAACAGGAGGGCAACATGAGGAAATTCGTAGTCGCCGCGGCGCTCGCGGCAGGGACGGCCGCGCTCGCCGCGACCGCCTGGGGAGCGGCTAGCGCCCCGAGCAAAACCGCCGCGCCGGCGAAGGCCGGCAGCGCACTCATCAAATGCGGCAAGACCCGCTCGATCGGGCTGATGGCGCCGTTCACGGGCCCAGCGGCCTCGATCGGGATCAACCAGGTGCACTGGGCGAACTACTACCGCAAGACGTACAACAAGACGCACAAGACAAAGATCAAGTTCGTCAACGAAGACACGATGCTCGGCTCCGCAAACGGGACCGCCGAGGCAGTCAAGGGCGCTCAGGCGCTCGGTTCGACCGCGAGCGTCCTCGGCGTGGTCGGCCCGGCCGGCTCGAACGAGGTGAAAGCGACGACGGGAGCGCTCAAGGGCGCCGGTCTCGGCTTCGTCTCCGGGTCTGCAACGAACACGCAGATCACGCTCGACGGCCAGCGGAAGGGCTACTTCTTCCGCACCGTGCCACCCGACTCGTCGCAGAGCAAGAGCGTCTCCGCCTACATCGTCAGCAAGCTGAAGGTGAAGCGCGTCTACATCATCGACGACCAGGAGGCCTACAGCACCGGGCTCGCCGACGAGGTGCAGGGACAGCTCAAGGCCAAGGGAGTCACCGTTGGGCGTGACGGCGTCAGCCAGCAGCAGTCGGACTTCAGCTCGCTGATCAACAAGATCCCGCGCAACACCCAGCTCGTGTACATCCCCTGGCAGCTGCCTCCGAAAGGCAAGGCGTTCGGCCAGCAGATGAAGGGCCTGGGCCGCGGCGGCATGAAGCTGATGGGCTCCGACGGCCTCTTCGATCCCGCGTTCTCCGGCCTCGGGTCGCACGTGTACGACTCGTTCTTCCCGGTGAACCCGCAGGACAAGCGGGTCGCTGCCTTCAAGAAGCTGCACGGCGGCAACTCCGAGCTCTTCGGCGCTCCGAGCTTCGTGGCGACGCAGGTCGTCGCGGGCGCGATCGACCGGGCCTGCAAGAACGGCACCGCCACTCGGGCCGAGGTTCGTGCGCAGATCAAGAAGACGAACATCTTGGTCAAGACGTCGCTGCTGGGCCTTCCCATCAAGTTCAACAAGGCCGGCGACATGGTCAAGCGTCCGTTCGGCATCTACCACTCGGTCAAGGGAGTCTTCGTCCGAGTCGCGTAGTCGAGCCGATCTGAGCTGAACTCGGTGCGGCCCACCTCCCGGTGGGCCGCACGCGTTTGTGCGATCTTGTTCCCCCCTTGGACTGGAGTCTCTTCTTCGGCGAGCTGGTGAGTGGACTCACGCTCGGCAGCATTTATGCGCTGATCGCGCTCGGCTACACGATGGTGTACGGGATCCTGAAGCTCCTGAACTTCGCTCACGGCGACGTGTACATGATCGGCGCGTTCATCGGCTTCTTCGTCCTCCAGTGGCTGGGGGGGCCGCTGACCCCCGCGGTGACCGGCTGGCTCGCGATCGCGATCATGTTCGCGGTCGCGATGCTCGGGTGCGGCGCGCTCGGTGTCGGAATCGAGCGCTTCGCCTACCGGCCGCTCCGCAACGCACCGCGGATCGCACCGCTGATCAGCGCCCTCGGCGTCTCGATCTTCCTGCAGAACAGCGCCCTCCTGCTCTGGGGCCCGCAGTTCCGGGACTACAGCACCTTCGACCTGATCGGCGTCAAGAGCTACAGCATCGGAGCGAACTTCTTCATCTCCAACATCCAGATCCTCACGATCGCGACTTCGATCGGGTTGATGCTCGTGCTCACGCTGGTCGTCTCCCGCACACGCGCCGGGAAGGCGATGCGGGCGACGTCGTTCGACCGGGAGGCGGCCGAGATGATGGGGATCAGCGTCGACCGGGTGATCTCGTTCACGTTCTTCGTCGGCTCGGCGCTTGCGGCTGCAGGGGGCGTCATGTTCGGGATCGTCTTCGGCCAGATCTTCTCGCTGATGGGCTTCACCGCCGGTCTGAAAGGCTTCACCGCCGCTGTCGTCGGAGGTATCGGGAGCATTCCCGGGGCCATGCTCGGGGGGTTCTTGATCGGCCTCACGGAAGCCTTCGCGACGGGATACCTCCCAGGCGGATCGGTGTATGCGAACCTCTACGTCTTCGCACTCCTCATTACGATGTTCCTCATCCGACCCAGCGGCCTGCTCGGATCGCCGGTGATCCAGAAGGTGTGAGCCCGCTGGGTGATGGAAACGGCGGCGGCGGCGTGACCACCGGAGATCCGGGGCGTCCCGACGCCGTCAACCGGCCACAGGTCGGCGTCGACGATTGGGTCGCGGAGGCCGACGAGCGTCGCGAGGCTCATAAGGGCCTCACCGGCGTCGTCAGCCGGGCCTGGGAGCGAGTGCCGCCACCCGGCCGCCTGGTCCTTCTGCTCGGGCCGTTCGCGATCTTCCCGTTCATCGCGAACGAGGGCAACCTCTACCGCTACGGCCTGATCACGCTCATCTACGCCCTGCTGGCGCTGGGGCTGAACGTCGTCGTCGGCTTCGCGGGCCTCCTCGATCTCGGCTACGTGGCCTTCTTCGGCTTCGGCGCATACCTGTACGGGATCATGGCCAGCGGCCATTCGGGACACCACCTGCAGGCCGAGCTCGCGATCCCGATCGTCGTCGTCTCGACCGCGCTGCTCGGGCTTGTGCTCGGGCTCGCCTCCTGGCGGCTGCTCGGCGACTACCTCGCGATCGTGACGCTCTTCTTCCTGCAGGCCTTCGTGATCTTCGTCAACAACGCAAACGGCGGCCTCAACGACTTCTCCTACCCGTTCGTCGGCAAGGTCGACCTGACAGGCGGCGCGAACGGCCTCGACCAGATCGACCCACTCAACTTCTTCGGCTACCACCTCACCACGACGAAGCAGTTCTACCTCTACACCCTGATCTCGCTCGCGCTGGTGATGACGATGCTCTACTTCGTCAACGGGTCGCGAACGGGTCGCGCTTGGCGCGCCTTGCGGGAAGATCCCTTGGCCGCGGAGGCAATGAGCATGCCGGTCAACCGATTGAAGCTGCTCGCCTTCATGTTCGGCGCCGCCACCGCCGGGTTCTGCGGGACGATCTTCGGTGCCGTCCAGGCCGGCGCGTTCCCAGGCGACTACGACGTCGGGTTGCTGATCACGATCTACGCCATCGTCATCCTCGGCGGCCTCGGCAGCATCGGGGGTGTGGTGATCGGCGCGCTGATCGTCAATGGCGCCCCGGAGTTGCTCCGCTCGTCGGAGAACGCGCGCTTTCTCTTCTACGGTGTGCTTCTGCTCGCGCTCTTCCTGGCCATGCGACCCTGGTACCGGCCTGTGGTCGTCTTTCTCGGGACGATCGCATTCGGCTTGGCTGTTCACGCGATTGTTGGTGCCGCCTGGCCGCGTGGGACCTCGGGCCACATCGAAGGCGGGGGTAGATTGGGCCGAGCGCTCGAGCACTGGGTGCTGCTTCCGGCCAACACCGGGAAGATCGCCGGCTGGGCCTATTTCGCACTGATCGTCGCGGCGCTCCTCCTGACGCTCATCCACGGCTGGTGGCGCACAATCGCCTTGATCCCCACGCTCTACCTGGCGGCGTTCGTCTGGGAGAACAAGCTCGTCGAGCAGGTCTCCGGAGCGACCCGCCTGATCATGCTGGGGGCGCTGCTCGTCGTGATCATGAATGTGAGGCCATCCGGCGTCTTCGGCACGTCCCGCGTGGAGATCGCCTGACCGTGGCGCTGCTCGAGCTTCGCGATGTCTCCAAGGCCTTCGGCGGCCTGCAGGTGGTCGACCATCTGAGCCTGCACGTTGACGACGGCGAGATCGTGAGCGTGATCGGCCCGAACGGCGCCGGCAAGACGACGGTCTTCAATCTCGTCACCGGCATCTTTCGACCCGACTCGGGCGAGATCGTCTTCGAGGGGCGGGAGGTCTCCGGGCTTGCTCCGCACGCGATCACGAACCGCGGGATCGCCCGGACGTTCCAGACGCTGCGCCTGTTCCTGAACATGACCGTGATGGAGAACGTCATGGCTGCCGCCTACGGGCACACGAGGGCGACCGTCCTCGAGTCGATGCTGCAGCTCCCGCGCGCTCGAAGGGAGGAGAAGCAAGTCCGAAAGCTCGCCGAGGAGAAGCTTGCGTTCTTCGGCCAGAGGCTCGCCGGCTACCGCCTCGACCAGCCCGCGTACAGCCTCTCGTACGCGAACCGGCGGCGACTGGAGATCGCCCGCGCCATGGCGACGAACGCGCGCCTGCTCCTCCTCGACGAGCCGGCAGCCGGGATGAACCCCAACGAGACACACGAGATCACGGAGCTGATCGGCAGGCTCCGCGAGCAGGCGGGCTACTCGATCCTCGTGATCGAGCACGACATGCACGTCGTCGAGGGGATTTCAGACCGCGTGGTCGCCCTCGACCACGGGGTCAAGCTCGCGGAAGGCTCGTTCGATGAGGTGGCTACGCACCCGCTCGTGATCGAGGCATACCTGGGGGTTCGAGCACGGGCCGACGCGGTCTGATGCTGCTCCGGCTCGACAACGTCGACACCTATTACGGCCAGATCCACATCCTGCAGGGCGTATCGCTCGAGGTGGGCGAGGGCGAGCTCGTCTGCTTGCTGGGAGGGAACGCCTCCGGAAAGTCGACGACCCTGAAGACCATCATCGGGATCGTCCGGCCGCGGCGCGGCGCTGTCGAGTTCGCCGGCGAGGACGTCGTCGAGCGCTCGACCAGTTACCGGATCGGCAAGGGAATGGCGATCGTGCCGGAGAACCGGCGCCTATTCGCGCCGATGAGCGTGCAAGAGAACCTCGAGATGGGCGCCTACCTGCACGGCGGCGGCCGCAAGGAGGACTTCGAACGCGTCTACTCCCTCTTCCCGTTGCTGCACGAGCGCCGCAGACAGCTGGCCGGGACGCTCTCCGGCGGGGAGCAGCAGATGGTCGCGATGGGACGGGCGCTGATGTCGCAGCCGAAGCTGCTGCTGATGGACGAGCCCTCGATGGGCCTGGCGCCGATCCTCGTGGAGCGCAACTTCGAGATCATTCAGCAGGTGCACGAGTCCGGAGTCGCGATCCTCGTGGTCGAGCAGAACGCGAACGTCTCGCTCTCGATCGCCGACCGCGGCTACGTCCTCCAGACGGGCCGCATCGTGCTCTCCGGGGCGGCCTCAGCGCTCATCCAGCACGAAGACCTGCGAAAGGCCTACCTTGGCCGGTAGAGCTGACGCCTTGCCGGCCCGGATCCGGCACCGCTTTCCGGTCTTCGAGCGTCGCGTCTACATCAACAGCTGCTCGCAGGGCGCGCTCTCGGACTCGGTACGCGACGCGTACCGCCGCTACCTCGCCGACTGGGACGAGCACGGGGCGCCGTGGGAGTACTGGGTCGAGCAGCTGGAAGCGGTGCGCGGGAGCATCGCGCGGCTGGTGAACGCGGACGAGGACGAGATTGCCGTCACCACCTCAGTCTCGGCCGGCGTGAGCGCGCTCGCGAGCGGGCTGGGCTTCGGCGAGGGCCGCGACAAGGTGGTGGTGAGCGACTTCGAGTTCCCGACGATCGGTCAGATCTGGCACGCCCAGGAGCGGCGGGGCGTGCGCGTCGAGCACGTACCGGTCGAGGCGGACGGCTCGATCCCGCTCGAGCGCTTCGAGGCCTCGATCGACGAGCAGACGGCGCTCGTCGCGGTGACGAACGTCTGCTTCCGCAACGGGATCCGGCTCGACGTCGAGGCGGTCACGCGACTCGCCCACGAGCGCGGCGCGCTCGTCCTCGTGGACGCCTACCAGGTGATCGGCTCCCTTCCGGTCGACGTGCACGCGATCGGCTGCGACTTCCTGGCCGCCGGCGTGCTCAAGTACCTGCTCGGCTCGGCCGGGCTCGGCTTCCTCTTCTGCCGGCGCGAGCTCGTCCAGGGGATCGAGCCGAGCGCGACGGGCTGGTTCGCCGACCGCGACATCTTCGAGATGGACATCCACGACTACTCGCCCGCGCCGACCGCGCGCCGCTTCGAGGCGGGCACGCCGCCGATTCCGCCGATCTACGCCGGCATCGCCGGGATCGAGCTGATGCAGGAGATCGGGATCGCCGAGACCGAGGCGCACGTGCGCGAGCTGAACGCGATCCTGCACGACGGTCTCGAGGAGCTCGGCGTACGGGCCGTGACGCCGCGTGCGCCCGAGCGGAGCGGCGCGCTGGTCTGCATCCCCTCGACGGACGTGCAAGCCCTCGTGGGCACGCTCGCCGCCGAGGGCATCGTCACTTCCTCGCGCGACGACAACCTGCGCGTCTCGGCCCACTGCTACAACACCGCCGAGGATGTGCGCGCGGTGCTCGACGGCCTCGCGCGCAACCGCGAGCTGCTCGTACCGGGCCGCTAGTGGCAACCTTCGCGAACGGGAAAATCGAGGCCTTCGTCGGGCCGCAGGAGCTCGGTGCCGCGGACAGCCTCGAGGAGGTAATCGTCGAGTTCGTTCGTGGGGCGCGGTCGTCCCTCGATATCGCGGTGCAAGAGCTCGACTCGGAACCGATCGCCCAGGCGATTCTCGATGCGCGCTGGCGCGGCGTCACCGTCAACCTCTTCCTGGAGCAGGACTACCTGCGCAGCCCGCTGCGCGGGAAGCCGCCCAAGCCCCCCGCCCTGAAGCCCGGCGAAACGGCCGAGCAGGCCCTTCGCCGGGTCCAGTGGGACCAGGACGAGACGGACCTTGCAGCGAACAGGAGGATCCTCGCGGCCCTCCTCCGCTCCGACATCGAAGTGAAGGGCGACTTCAACCCGAAGATCTTCCACCAGAAGTTCGTCCTGCGCGATTACCGCAACGGCCGCGCAACCACGCCGGGCGACCCCGCCCTGCTCTCCGGATCGGCGAACTTCACGTTCACCGACACCCATCGCAACCTGAACCACATCTTCGTCTTCCACAACAGCAACGTCTGCCGGCAGTATGAGCTCGAGATCGAGCAGCTGAAGCTGGGACGCTTCGGGCGCGAGATCCACGGCGCCGTGCCGAAGGTGTTCGACCTCGGAGGCGTGCCGACAAAGATCCTCTTCGCCCCGGTGCACACGCCCGAGCTCGAGATCATGAAGCAGATGCTGAAGGGCCGAAACGAGGTCTACTTCGCAATCTTCACCTTCGCAGGCTCCTCGGGCATCGACGACACGATGCTCTCACTCGCCCGAGGTGGGATGACGATCACGGGCGCACTCGACCGAGGCCAGGCGGCGCAGGGATGGGCCGCGCCGAAGACGATGAGCGACCCGCGCATCAGGCTCTACCAGCCGACGAAGGCCTCCGGCGTGCGCAAGCTCCACCACAAGCTGATGGTGATCGACGAGCGGATCGTGCTCGCGGGCAGCTTCAACTACACCGAGCCTGCCAACGACTACAACGATGAGAACATCTTCGTCCTCGGATCGGTGGATCCCGTGAGCCACGGCGTCGCTGTGGCGCCTCAGCCCGTCGAGGAGCTCGCTCGTTACATGAAGAGCGAGATCCAGCGCATCATCGCCCAGCTGAGCGAGCCGTACGTTCCGTAGCGGGCTTACCGCCCCTCGAAGATCTTCGAGGGCAGGCCCGAGAGCGGGATCCCGCCGTCGGGGCCGACGAGCCAGGTTTCCTGCATGTAGAGGCAGTCGCGGCCGTTCTCGGCGATGGCGTGCGGGTGCATCGAGAAGACCATGTTCTCGCGCAGCTCGGTCTCGATGCCCTCGCCGATCTTCGGGAACTCGATCATCGTCATCCCGATCGAATGGCCGGTGACGTGGCCAAGGCGATAGCCGCGTTCGGTGAATCCCTTCGAGACGGCACGGTGGGCGTCATGGGCGGTCGCGCCGGGCCGCAGCGCGGTCTTCGCCGCCGCGAAGTACTCGTCGTAGGCCTCGTTCATCCGCTGCACCTCGGCGTTGGGCGTCCCGAGCGCGCGCGAGACCTCGACCCAGTGGCCGCCCGGGCCGGCGATCTCCAGCGATGGGATGCAGAACTCGCCGAGAACGATCTCCGCCCGGGCGATCGCGAACTCGGCGCCGACGAGTACCATGTTCATCGTCAGCCGCCCGCAGCCGCGCTCGACGAAGAGCTTCTCCGCGGGCGCGAGCACCTCCGCCGCGCTGCGGCCTGGGGCGAAAGCGTGGTGGAAGGCGTGGAAGCCGTCGGTGTTGATCCGCACGCTCTCGCGCATCGACTCGAGCTCCTCTGCGCTCTTCACGGCGCGGGCGTGGTCGAAGGCGACGTCCCAGTTGACGAGCTCGGAGCGGTCTTCGAGCGCCTCGTGATCGCGCACGGCCATGATGTAGTCGAGCCCGTAGACGCCGACGCGGCGGCCGCGAAGCCGCTCGGCCAGCCACTCGCCGGGCCGGTCGGCGAAGACCTGCTCCTCGATCCAGCTCGTGCCGTGCTCGCCCACGTAGCGGGCCTCGCTCGGGAAGACGATTGAGGGCTCCCCCTCGCGCGGCAGCACCACGTAGGCGTAGCGGTGGACGATCTGGAAGCCTGAGAGGTACGTGACCGCGCCTTCGAAGCCCGAGTACTCGCTGCCGCAGACCAGCGCCGCGTCGAGCCCGTCGCGCTCGAGCGCCGCGCGCACGTTGCCATAGCGCCGCTCGACCTCGCCCGTGCTCACCGCCACGATCGCTCCAGCCCTTTCACGAGCGCGAGTATCGCTTCGTTCAGCGGCGTCGGCACCCCGTGCTCACGGCCGAAGCGGACGACGCCGCCGTTCAGGTAGTCGATCTCCGTCTCGCGGCGGGCCTCCACGTCCTGCAGCATGCTCGCCTTGTGGTCGTACGCGACCTCCGGCTTGGCCGCGTGGTCGATCAGCTCCTCGGGGTCGGCGTCGAGCTCGATCCCCTGCGCCGCGGCGACCGCCTTGCCCTCGTCCACGAGGCCGGAGACGAGCCGGCGCAAGGCTGCGTCCTCGCAGACGCGCCCGTGCGTGAGACCGGTCAGCGCCCCGACTGGGTTGGTGGCGGCGTTGAAGATCAGCTTGCGCCATTGGGGGCCGCGCGCGTCGGCGACCGCCTCGGTCGGCAGGCCGGCGCGCGTGCACGCCTCGGCGAGCCGTTCGACCTCCTCGAGGGGAGCCGGGCTGGGCTCGAAGGGGCCGATCGTGGTGTCGCCCTTCACGTCCCATTGGACCCGGCCCGGCTCGACGATCCGACCGGCCGGGAAGGTGGTGCCGCGGATCACGCGCGTGACGTGCGTCGCCAGCGTCTCCTCGTTGCCGATCCCGTTCTGGACCGAGCAGACGGCGCCGTCGGCGAAGGAGGCCGCGGTGGCCGCGATCGCCGGCTCGGTGTGCATCGCCTTCGTCGCGACGATGCCGAAGTCGCAGGCAGGCAGCTCGGCCGCGTCGCTCGTGGCGCGGATGTGGCCGACCACCTCCCCCGCTCCGGACAGCCGCAGGCCATGCGCGTTGATTGCCTCCACGTGCTCGCGGGCGAGGTCGTAGGCCCACACCTCTACGTCGTCGAGCTGCGCCAGGTTGGCGGCGAAGATCGAGCCGACCGCGCCGCAGCCGACGATGCAGACCTTCATGCGCGCGCCTCCTTCCGCCTGGGCAGGCGCAGCTCGCGCCCGCCGGTGATGCCAGAGGGCCGCAGGATCAGAACGAGCGCCATGATCGACGCTAGGAAGACCAGGCGGGTCCCGGCCGGCAGGTCGAGCTTGTAGCCGAGAACGTGCACGCCGTTCTCAGCCTGGCTCAGAAATGAATCGAGGCCGCTGACCGCGAGCGCGCCGACGACCGCGCCCCAGAGGCTCGTCAGCCCGCCGATCACGAGCATCGCCAGAGTCAGGAAGGTGAGCTCGAGGAAGACCTGCTCGGTCGTGATCGAGCCGAGCTCATGGACGAGCAGCCCGCCCGCGAGCCCGGCCAGCGCGCCCGAGACCGTGAAGGCCCACAGCCGCTGCCGGTGCACGTGCACGCCCACCCCGCGCGCGGCCGCAGGATCCTCGCGCGAGGCCCGCAGCTGCCGACCGAGCCTGCTGCGCTGGTAGGCGAAGGCGACCGCGATCGCGACCAGCGCACCGAGGGTCGCCTGCAACGGCCCGGTGCTCTCGGGGACGAGCGAGAGCGTGGTCGCGCCGGGCCCGATCTTTGTCCACTCGCGCAGGATGTTGTGCGTGATCTCGAGCACGGCGAAGGTGGCGATCCCCGCGGCGAGCCCCGAGAGGCGCATCAGCGGCAGGCCGACGAGGAAGGCGAAGAGGCCGCCGAGCCCGGCCGCCAGCAGGAGCGACGGGACGTTGCCGATCGTGTGGTCGCGCAACAAGGGAAAGAGGGTCGTCAGCACCCCCTTCTTCGACTCGAGCGGCACCGTCATCACCCCGGCGGCGAAGGCGCCGACGGCGACGAAGCTGATCTGCCCGAACGAGACCACGCCCGAGTTCCCGACGAAGACGTAGATCGCGACCACGATCGCGACCGAGACGAGCGCGTTCATGAAGTACACCTGGTTCGCGAGCGAGGCGGTCGTCGAGACGAGCCCGACCGCGATCACGAGCGCCGACGGCCCGAGCAGCTCGACGAACGCATCGGCCCGGCGCCTCATACGCGGTCGACGGCGGCCTGCCGCCCCCACGCGAAGAGGCCGGCCGGCCGCAACAGCAGGACGAGGATTACGAGCGCGAAGACACACGCGTCCAGGTAGACGGTCTTGTCGGTCGGGAGAGCGGCATTGATCACTCCGGAGGCGAAGCCGATCGTGAACCCGCCCAGGGTCGCGGTCCAGAGCCGGTCGATCCCGCCCACGACCACGCCGACGAGCACGACGATCGTGTCCCGCAGGGCGTAGTCGGGAGTGACGAACGGGAGCTGGACGGTCAGCATCACGGCGACAGTCGCGGCCAGGAGCCCGGAGAGAACGACAGCGAAGGCGATCACCCGGTTCGCATGCACGCCGAGCAGCCGCGCCGTCCGGAAGTCGGCCGCGGCGGCGCGCGTGTGCAGGCCGATCGTCGTCCGCGCGAGCAGAAGGACGAGCAGGCCGAGGGCGAACGCGGCCACGGCCACCGAGACGACCGTGATCTTTCGAATGTCCACCCCTCCCACGCTGACCGGCTCGTTGAGCGACGTGATCGAGGCCGCGACCTCCCCGAGCGTGTTGTCGCGGAGGTCGACGATCTGCGCCACGGCCTGCAGCAGGAACGCGATCGCGAAGGTGGTCACGAGCATCACCGCGGGCGACTGACCGCGCAGCGGCCGGAAGACGACGGTCTCCAGCGCGAGCGAGAGCGCGACGACCACCGCGAAGCAGGCCGCAATGCTGACCGGGACGGGCCAGCTCGAGGTGAACGCCAGCGTGTACGCGCCGGCCATGATCAGCTGGCCGTAGGCGAAGTTGACGAGCCGCAGCACGCCGAAGACGAGCCCGATCCCGACGGCCATGAGCGCGTAGATCGCCCCGAGGCCGACGGCGTCGGAGATGGTCTGAAAGTTGACGGCCGCGAGGATCACGAGGCGAGGTAGGCGGCCACGATCTTGTCTGGGTGGTTGGCGTCGGCGGGACCGAGAGTCAGGCCCAGCTCCCCTCCGACGAGCACGTGCGTCCGGTCGGCCAGGGCAACCGTGTGCAACGCGCGCTGCTCGACGAGCAGGATCGTCACGCCTCGCTCGCGGATCGCCCTCAACGCCTCGAAGACACTGTCCACCGCGAGCGGTGCGAGCCCGAGCGACGGCTCGTCGAGGAGCAGCAGCTCCGGCTCGGCCACGAGCGCCCGACCGATCGCGAGCTGCTGCTGCTGCCCGCCCGAGAGCGCCCCGGCCGAGCGGCGGCGGAACTCCCGCAGCACCGGGAAGAGGTCGTAAGCGTGGGCGAGCGGGTCGGCGCCGTTGCGCTTGCGGTGCGCAGCGAGCCCGAGCCGCAGGTTCTCCTCGACGGTGAAGTCGCCGAAGATGCGACGGCCCTCGGGCACGAGGGCGACCCCTCGCTGCGCGATCGACTCGGGCGAGCGGCCGCGCACGGAGCGCCCGTGCAGCCGGATCTCGCCGCGGTGCGCTGGGATAGCGCCCATGATCGCGTGCAGCGTGGTCGACTTGCCGGCGCCGTTGGGGCCGATCAGGCCGAGGATCTCGCCCGGCTCGACACGCAGGGAGACGTTGCGCACCGCGGGGACGGTGCCGTAGCGCACCTCCAAACGCTCGAGCTCGAGGATCGGCTCAGGCATCGGGCGTCTGCACCGCCGTCTCGCCCAAGTAGGCCGCCGCAACGTCGAGGTTGCCTCGGATCTCATCAGGGGTGCCGCCGGCCAGGGTGCGGCCCTGATCGAGCACCTGGATCCGGTCGCAGACGCCCATCACGAGCGCCATGTTGTGGTCGATCAGGAGCACGCCCGCGCCGTGGTCGTCCCGCACCGAGCGCAGCACCTCCGCGAAGTCCGGTACCTCTGCCTCGGGAAGGCCGGCCGCCGGCTCGTCCATCAGCACGAAGGACGGCGCCGTCGCGAGCACACGGGCCACGCCGAGCCGCCGCTCATCACCCTGGGCGAGCGAGTCGGCACGGGCGTCGCCCTGGGCGGAGAGACCGAGCAGCTCGAGCAGCCCATCCGCGCGCCGGCGAGCCTCGCGCGGGCGCGCCCGCGCCCCGAGCGCGGCCACCTCCACGTTCTCCCGGACGGAGAGCCCCCGGAAGGAACGGCTGTGCTGAAAGCTGCGCGCGACCCCGGCGCGTGCCCGCCGATGTGAGCTCCAGCGGGTGATCGCCCGCCCTTCGAGCTCGACCACGCCCTCGTCGGGGAAGTCGAAGCCGGTAATGACGTTCACGAGGGTCGACTTGCCGGCGCCGTTCGGCCCGATCAGGCCGACGACCTCGTGCCGGTGCAGCTCGAGCGTCACGTCCTGCAATGCCTGAACGCCGTCGAAGGACCGCGAGACGGAGGAGGCCCGAAGAGTCTCTCCGGGCCTCCTCTCGCCTCCTTCCGCGAGCGCCGTCGGCGGCAAGCTCGCGCCGGGGCTAGGGGAGCTTCGGGACGACCTTCGCCGTCACCGGGCCCACATAGGACGCCTTGTTGTTCTGGATCTTGATCACGCGGTACTGCCGCCCGAAGACGGTGTGCAGCTTCGAGGAGAAGCTGATCCTCCCGCCGAGCACCGGCACGCGCTTGAACTTCTGGAGCTGCGCCGCAAGCGCGGAGCCCTTCGTCACGCCGTGGGCCCGCTTGATCGCGAGGTAGACGCCGTCTATCGCATCCGCCCCACCGAGGAAACCGCCCGTGCCCGGCGTGGCACCGGCCGCCTTGAGCGAGGCGATCATCTTGCGCACGTCCTTGCTCGGGTCGTCCCCGAACACCGACGCGAACGTGACGAAGTAGTAGTTCGTCACCTTCGGGCTCGAGGTCACCCAGTAGGTGCCGTCACCGGCCCACGAGTTGAGGATCGGCGTCTTGTTGCGGAGTGAGCGCAGGCCGGAGACGAACGCCGGCAGCTCCCCGAACGCCGTCGAGGTGACGTACACGGCCGCCTTGTGCGAGTTCAGCCGGCTGACCGCCGTATTGACATTGTTCGCGCCCGTCGCGTAGCTCTCGCGGTCGACCACCTTTCCGCCGAGCTGGCGGAAGCGTTTGTCGAATGCCTGCACGACGTTCTTGAAGTAGACGAGCCGCGTGTTCGTCGCGAGCCCGGCCGTCCTCCACTTGCGCTTGTAGGCGTACTCCGCCATCGCCGAGCCTTCGTCCTGTGCCACGTTGCCGAAGCTGAACGCGAGCTTTCCAAGCTTGCCGAAGCGCTTCGGGCCCATCTGGTCCGTGCCGATGCACGGGGCGATCGCCAGCTTGCCTCGCTTGACCGCCTCCTGCACGACCGGCGTCGCGTAGTCGACGTCGCAGGTCACGAAGATGATGCTCGCGCCCGCCCCGAGCAGGCTGAGGGCGCACGACTTCGCCTTGCTGGGATCGTTGTTCTGGGTGTCGCACGTCTTGATCACGAACTTTCGTCCTCCGACGCCGCCTTTCGCGTTGATCTGCTTGATGCGGATCTTGGCCGCGGCGAGCGCAGGATCGTCGAAGGGCGCCATCTGCCCCTTCAGGTCGTACGCCCAACCGATCACGATCGGCTTCTTCGCCGCCGAGGCAGCGCGCCCACCTGTTGTAGCTACGAGAGCGGCGATCGCCACAGCTGCCCCAAAGAGCGCTACGAGAGCACCCCACCTAGTCGCTCGTCTCACTACACCCTCCTCTTTCGACCCAGGTCGCTAACGGGATATTTAAGTCCCTACGGGAGTAGGGGGTCAATCTGGCTCCCACGACGCCTCGCGTGCTTTCACGAGCCGGTAGAGCGCAGTATGCAGGGATAACGGCACGCCGACCCGCTCCGCCTCCCGCACGAGCGCTCCGGTGATGTGGTCGATCTCGGTCGGGCGGTGCGCCTCGACGTCCTCCAGCATGGACGGGTAGTGGCGACTCCCGCGCTGGGTCGCGAGGACGTTCATCTCCCACGGGTCCTCGTGCAGCTCGACGCCGGCCGCCTCGGCAACGCGCTTGCCCTCGTCCATCAGGTCGTGGACGAGGTGGCCGAGATCGCCCTGGTGCTCCTGCGCGGCAAAATGCTGGTCGTGCGGGAGGCCGGTCAGCGCCGCAACGGCGTTCACGGTCGCGTTGAAGATCAGCTTCGACCACTGCGCCGGCCGTAGATCGCGGAAGGGCCGCGCCTTCAGGCCCGACTCGACGATCAGCGCCGCCGTCTCCTCGACCAGCTCGTAAGGCGTCTCGCCGTAGGGCCCGAGCCAGGTCTCGGTGTCGAGGACGTACTCGACGTGGGTGTCGGAGTGGCGCGTGCCGCTCATGAACGTGACGGCGGAGATGACCTGTCGGCCGGGGAAGGCCTCCTCGGCGCCGAGCCCGTTCTGAACCGTCATCACCGCCGCGGCGGGCCAGTATCCGGCGAGCCTCGCCGCCGCCGCCTCGAGCTCGGTGGTCTTCGTCGCGACGATCGCGAGCTCGGGTTCCGGCAGCGCGCCAGGGTCGGTCGATGCCTGCACGCGCGTGACGAAGTCGCTTCGCCCCGAGACGCGCAGGCCGTGCTCGTTCACCGCGCGGGCGTGCTCGTCGCGCCGGCAAAGCACCGAGACCTCGCTCACGCGGCCGAGGTGCACCGCGTAGAGGCTGCCGATCACCCCCGCGCCGACTATGCAGACGCGCTCGATACCGTCCTCCGCAGCTGCTCGAGCCCCCGGGCCGCCAGCCCGCGCGGATCCTCCTGCCAGAGCGAGCCGGGCAGCTCTGCGTCGGAAAAGATCTCCAGGTCATAGAAGCCCTCCCAGCGGAGCGCCTGCAGGATCGGCGCGAACTCGACGACGCCGTCGCCGGGAAGGACGCGGTCGTTTGTGTTCCGCGTCGGGTCACGCCAGTCCGCGACGTGTACGCCGAGGATCCGGTCGCGGTGGCGCTCGATCTCCTCCAGCGGCTCCCGCCAGAGCTGCCACGAGTCGTACATCAGGCCCACCTCGGCGCCGGACTCCTCGATCAGTGCCGCGGCCTCGCCGAGCGAGCTGACGACCGTCCAGAGCTGGGCGAACTCGCGCTGCGCCGGCTCGAGGGCCACCGGGACGCCCGAGGCGCGCCCTTCCTCGGCGATCACGCGCAGCCCTTCGAGGATCGTCGCCCGGTGGCCGCCTGGCCCGGTCAAGAAGAGCACGCAGTCGGGCTCGAACGGCGCCAGGCGCCGGATGCCCGCCCGGATAGCCTCGATCCGCTCGGCGGGATCGGCCGGGCCCTCCATCAGCGGCAGCGGCAGGATCGACGGGACCGCCGGAACCGCCGCCGCGGCCCCGAGCCCGCTCGCCCGGAAGCGCTCGAGCGAGTCGTCGGCGAGCTTCATCTCCCAGATGCCGATCCCGTCGGCGCCCGCGGCGCAGTAGGCGTCGAGGTCGTCGGCGAACGACTGGCGCACGGTAGTGATCTGCGAGATCGAGAGCTTCACCTCCACAGGCGCCTCCCGAGCAACCTCTTTGCGACCAGCGTGCCCGAGCCGGCGCCGAGGCCGGGCCCGGGGTGCGTGCTCGCACCGATCTGCCAGAGGCGCTTCACCGGCGTCGCGTGCCCTGGGCTCGCCGGAAACGGTCGCCAGAGCAGGTTCTGGTCGAGGGCGAGCGAGCCGGAGTAGGGGTCGCCGTGGTGCAGGTTCACGTTCGCCGCCTGTAAGTCGGCCGGCGAGAGCGTGACCCGCTTGCGGAGCGAGGACTCGAGGTTCGGCACGTGCCGGACGATCCGCGCCTGGATCCGGTCGGCATAGCGCTCGCGCAGCTCCTCGGTCCAGGTCCCCGCGCCGGCGTCGAGCTCGCCGGCCGCGTCGCCCTTCACGTGCCACGGCAGCTCCTGGAGCTGGATCCAGAGAAGGCCCGCACCCTCGGGCGCGCGCGCTGCGTCCATGGTCAGCGGCTGACCGACGACGACGGTCGCCTCGGCCGGCAGCAGGCCCCGCTCGGCCTCGTTGACCGCGCGCGAGACCCCATCGAGGCCCGGCGTGAGGTGGACGATCGCCGTCTGGCCGAGCCGTTCGTCGCCCTCCCAGCGCGGCGGCTCAGAGAGTGCGAAGTGGATCTGCATCTCGGAGCGCCCGTAGCGAAAGCGGCGCCCGCGCTCGGCGACCGGGCCCTCCAGATCGAGCAGCCGCCCGTAGAGCTGCGTCGGCGTCACGTTGGCGATCACGGCGCGGTCGGCGCGGAGCTCGTCGCCGTCCGCAAGCCGCACGCCCTCGGCGCGCCCGTCGCGCACGAGCACCCGCTCGACGTCGCGGCCGGTCTCGCAGCTGCCGCCGTGGTCTTCGATCAATCGCACGAGCGCGTCCATGAGCCTCGCGCCGCCGCCGCGCGGGATCGGCATCCCACCTTCCTGTATAGCGACGCCGATCACCTGCGTCATGAAGCCCGAGGCGGCCGCATCCGGGCCTAGGCCTGTGTGCAGCACCCAGGGCGCAAGCAGCCCATGGGCGCGCTCCGATGCGAACGTCTCGGTCAGCCAGTCGCGGCTCGAGGCGAGCACGTTGCCCGTGAAGTCGACCGCACCCCTGCGGCCGAGCCGCCGGTAGGTCCGGGCTGCGAGCCCGAGCCCGTCCTTCGACCAGAGCTCCGTGCCGAGCACGCCGAACGCGAGGTCGGCGTTGGGCAAGAACGACTCGACGGCCTCGCGCCACTCCGGTCCCAGCTCGGAGACGTTGTCCTCGGTCGAGCGGAGCAGGAAGGCGGCCTCTCCGTCGGGAAAGAGCGTCGCGGTCGGGTGGTCGGTGTTTAGGTACTCGAGGCCGCGAGCGGCGAGCTCATCACCGAGCTCCGCGTGCGCGGCGCCGCCGACCCAGAGCGGGTGCCAGGCGCTGAAGACATCGTGCAGGTAACCGGGTTCGGTGATCTCGGCGGTTCGGATTGCCCCGCCGAGCTCGTCCTCGCGCTCGAGCACCCGAACGCGCCAGCCCCCGCGAGCGAGCAGCGCCGCGCAGGCGAGCGAGTTGATCCCGCTGCCCACGATGACGGCGTCGCATTCAGCCACCGGCCAGCTCCCGGAACTCCTCGTCGGTGACGAGCCCGCGCTTGCGGGTGCCGAGCTCCTTGACCTTCGCGAGCACCTCCGCCCGCCGCTCCTCCGGCACGTCGAGCCCGAGCTCCTCGGCCTTGATCCGGACCGAGTCGAGGCCGCTCTTCTTGCCCAGCACGACACCCCGCTCCGCGCGGACGAGCTCGGACGAGTACGGCTCGATCGAGGGCGGGTCGTGGAACTGGCTCGCCACCGCGCCGCTCTCGCGGCGGAAGAGCGTCTCGCCCGTGACCGGCTTCCAGGGCTCGAGTGCGTAGCCCGAGAGCTCGCGAACGCGCTCCGAGACGTCGCGCACCCGCTCGAGGCGGAGGTTCGACTCGACGCCGTAGAGCGCGCGCAGCGTGAGCGCCACCTCGCCGAGGTTCGCGTTGCCGGCCCGCTCCCCCATGCCGTTGATCGTGCCCTGCACCCAGCGCGCTCCCGCCCGCACGGCGGCGACCGCGGCGGCGGTGGCGAGCCCGAAGTCGTTGTGGCCGTGGAAGTGCACCGGGATCTCCGGCCCGACCCATTCGACCGTGCGGGCGACCAGATCGGCCACCGCCTCGGGCGAGGCGATCCCGAGCGTGTCCACCACGGCCACCTCTTTTGCCCCGGCCTCGACGGCGCCGCGGTAGACCTGCTCGTAGAAGGCGGGGTCGGCGCGCGTCGAGTCGACACCGAAGAAGGCGGCGTGGATGCCGTTCTCCGCCGCGAAGCTCATCGCGCCGGTGATCCGACCGAGCATCTTCGTGCGCGAGACGCCGATCGCGTCCAGCTTGAGATCGGAGATCGGCGACTCGATCACCGACGCCCGGACGCCGAGCTCCACGAGGGCCTCGAGATCGGCGGGCACGGCCCGCGAGAAGCCCCAGATCTCGGCGTGCAGGCCCGCGCCGGAGATCAGCTTGACCGCGTCCCAGTCGTCCTGCGAGACGCGCGGGAAGCCGGCTTCGATCCGGTCGACCCCCAGGTCGTCGAGCAGGCGGGCGATCTCGAGCTTCTGCTCGGGGTCGAGCACGACGCCGACGGTCTGCTCGCCGTCGCGCAGGGTCGTGTCGTAGAGGCCGACCGAGCCGCCGAGCCGGTAGGGGTCGTTCACCTCGCCGGTCCAGATCACCCGCACACCACCCCATCGGGAAACGAGGACAGTTTCTCGGCGCCGGTCGCCGTGATCAGAAAGTTGTCCTCGACGCGCAGGCCGCCTCCGCCCTCCCAGTAGATACCGGGCTCGATCGCGAGCACCATGCCCTCCTCGATCGTTCCGCCGCCGGCCTGGTGGGCGTAGGGCGGCTCGTGCGCGCGGGCGCCGACGCCGTGGCAGACCGGGTGGCTCGGCTGGCCCGGATAGCCGGCCGCGGCGAGACCGTCGCGAACGAGCCGGTCGAGCTCCGCGAGCGACGCGCCCGGGCGGCAGTGGTCGATCGCGCGTTCATAGACGTCCAGCAACTGTCGCTCGAGCTCCGCGTACTCGGTCCGCAGCGCGCCAGGGCATAGGTTCTTCGTGTGGTCGCACCAGTAGCCGTCCGCGCAGACCCAGATCTCGAAGAGGGTCGGCTCGTCCTCGAGCACGGGCAGCTCGCCGGTGGCGGTGAACGTCTTGATCCCGGAGCCCGACCAGACGAGCGAGAACCCGAGCGCAAGCTCGACCCGGCTCTTCCAGCCGGTTCCCTCGCCGTGGACGAAGCTCTCCCAGAGCGCAGCCGCCTGCGACTCCTTCATGCCCGGGCGAAGGTGTTCTCGCACGTGCTCCATCGCCGCGGCGGCAATCTCGTTCGCGAGGCCCATTCGCTCGAGCTCCTGCTCCGTCTTGTTTGCGCGCGCGCGGGCGAGAAGCGGAGTCGCGTCGGTGGCCTGGCCGAAACCGGCGAACCAGGCGGCGGTGAAGGTCGTCGGCTCGCCGACCATCCGGTCGCTGGCCTGCGTGCCGAGCGAGAGCTCGAGCCCGACCCGGCCGAAGTCGCGGGCGGCCGCCTGCGCCAGCTCGAGCGTTCGGGCCGTGGGCGGGCGCGGGTCGTCGCCGGCGTAGCCGCGCAGGAAGCGGACGTCGCCCGTCCACGCGTGGCGCTCGGCGTCCTCCGCGGAGGCCTCGAGACATATCAGCACGGGGTCGCCCTCGCGCGGAAACACGACCGCGTCGTACCCCTTCATGCTCCAGAAGTTGGTCAGGTAGAGCACGCTGTCCGGTGCGCGGACGACGAGCGCGTCGAGACCCTCCTCCGCCATCAGCCGGCGCACCCGTTCGAGCTTCGCGTCGTCGCGGGGCCAACTCACGAGATCGTCACGTTCACGGCGCACTCCTGTGCCAGACAAGTGCGCCTTTCACGGGTACCGTCAACCGCGAGGGAGGCGGGTCGAAAAGCCCCACCCTGGGTGGGGGTGTTGGGTGCTGGAGGTGGCGAAGGCCCGTCACCAGCGGACGCGCTCGGGAGGTGGCTCGCCATGGGCCTCCTGCCACGAGACGACTGGGTTGCGCAGCACGCCGATGCGCTCGATCTCCGCCTCCATCACGTCGCCGGGCTTGAGGTAGAGCGACGCGGGATCGTCGCTGAAGCCCGCGACGCCGCTGACCGTCCCGGTCGAGACCACGTCGCCGGGCGAGTAGCCGAGCGCCGAGTAGTGGCTGAGGATCTCCGGAATCGTCACGGACATGTTCTTCGAGTGCGAAACCTGGCGCGGCTCGCCGTTCACCCGCAGCTCCATCGCTAGATCGTGCGGGTCGGGAATTTCGTCCGCGGTCACGATCCAGGGCCCCAGCGGGCAGAACGTGTCGATCGCCTTGCAGAACGAGAAGACGCCCGAGCGCATCTCCCGCCGCTGGATGTCGCGGGCGGTGATGTCGTTGAAGATCACGTAGCCGCCGATGTAGTCGGCCGCTTCCTCCGGGGAGAACCACTTCCCGCCCTTGCGGACCACCACCGCCAGCTCCAGCTCGTAGTCGAGCTCCTCGGTCAGGTGCTCGGGGTAGACGACCGGGTCGTCCGGCCCCACGATCGCGTCCACGTTCTGGAAAAAGACGATCCAGGGCGCAATCTCGTGCGACCACGCGACGTTCTTGGACTCGTCCTCGTGCTCTCGGAAGTTGCCGGCCGTGTGGAAGAACTTCTTCGGCACGATCGGGGCCCGCAGGCGCACGTCCTCGAGTGCCAGCTCGCGCCCGGTCGCCCGCGGAGCCTCGGCTCGCTCGAAGTACTCGCGCATCGAGGGGAGATCGAGCTCGACCACCCGGTCGTCGCGCAGCTCGCCCACGAGCCCGTCGTCGAAGGTGACGAGCTTCACGCGACCCCGCAGGCCCGCTGAGCGACCAGCGCGTAGACGTGGGCCATGCGCACCAGCCCCTCGATCTCGAGGTTCTCGCCGTACTCGGTGTCGAGCAGGCCGGTGGACGTACCGTAGTTGACCGTCGGCACGCCGTAGCGGGTCAGCGCCGAGGCGTCGGAGAACCAGCGCGTCACGTCGCGCTCCGGCGGCGAGCCGAACACCTCCGCGTGGCTCTCGTCGATCACCGTCACGAGCGGGTGGTCCTCCGCGATCTCCGCGCCCGGCGCCGTCACGTACACCTCGCCCTCGACGCCGAACTCGGGGAACCGCTCCCCCAGCCCGCGCACCAGGTCGAGTACCTGGCGCCGCGCGGCCGGCATCGGCTTCGTCGGCGGCACGCGCACGTCGAGGAAGACATCGGTCCGATGGGGCGTGCGCGAGACCCGCCAGCCGAATCCGCCCTGCAGCGCGCTCACATTGACGATCGCCTTGGCGCCGCGATACGAGTTCTCGGGGTCATCCTCCCAGGAAGGGATCCACTCGAGCACCGCGTCGAGCACCTCGCGCATGCGCAGGATCGAGTTCTGGTCGCGCTTGCCCTCGCTGAACGCCGTGTGGATGAAGTTGCCCTGCGTCGAGACACGAAGCCAGAGCGAGCCAAAGTGGCCGAGCACGACCTTCTCTTCGGTCGGCTCGCCGAGGATGCACATGTCGGCCACGCCCCCGTGGGTGACGAGATGGCGCGTCCCGGTCGCGTAGCCACGGTACTCCGCCCCCTGCGCGTCCCCATACTGGGCCTTCTCGATCTCGCCGCAGACCGCCGCGACGAGCAGGTCGCCGCGCAGCCGCACCCCGGCGTCCAGGAGGGCACGCACCGCCTCGACGTAGCACGCGAGCGCGCCCTTCATGTTCGAGATCCCGAGCCCGTAGAGGCGTCCCTCGCGGACAAACGGCTCCGGCTGGAATCCCCGCACGCGGGCGAGCCACGGCTCGCGCCCCGAATACGAGGTGTCCATGTGCCCGTTGAACATCAGCGCCGGCCCCCCGCCCGACCCCGCCAGCGTGCCGAGCACGTTCGCCCGTCCCTCCTCGATCTGTTGCCACTGCACCTGCAGGCCGAGCTCCTCGAAGGTCTGTGCGACAAACCGCGCCATCTCCTCCTCGCTGCCGGTGAAGCTCGGGATCGAGATCGCCTTGCTCGCCCACTCGACGAGCCGGTCCCGATCGATCGTGAGAGCCATCAGCGAACGTGCGGCAGGACGCGCTCGCCGAAGAGCCGAATCTGCTCGTGCCGCCGGTCGCCCCAGAGCTCGAGCATCACGTGGGTGCACCCGGCCTCCTTGTACTCCTCGATCGACGCGATGCAGTCCTCGGGTGTGCCCGCGATCGGCTTGCACTTGTCGAGCAGCGTGTCGCTGACCGCCGCCTTGGCCGCGAGCCGCCCGCCGCGCTCCATCGCCTCGGCGACGGGTCGGATCTCGTCCTGCTCGATCCCAGCCAGGTCGAGCAGCGTGTCCGCCGAGCCCTGGATGTTCTGCACCTTGTTGGCGAGGTACATGCCCGCGATTTCGCGCGCGCCTTCGCGGCCGGCCTCGCGGTCGGACTCGTGGATCGAGGCGACGATGGTGCAGCCGATGTCGATGTCGCGGCCGACGTTCTCGCGCGTGTATCCGACGAAGGCGGGCGTTGTGATCGACGGCGTCAGGCAGCCGTCCCCGATCTCGCCCGCGAGCGCCTGCATCTTCGGCGCGGTCGCTGCAACGTACACCGGCGGCACCTCCCTCGGCGTCTCCGCGCTCGGGTCGAGTCCGGGAACGGACGCGCTCCAGGTCGAGCCGGCGTATTCGAACGGCTCGCCGCCGAGCACGCCGCGCACGATCTCGACCGCGTCGCGCATCGGTCCCAGTGTCTTGTTCGTCTGCATCTGAGCGTTGTTGAGGAAGATCTTCGAGGTGCCGAAGCCGAGCACGAAGCGCCCAGGGCCAGCTGCCTCCTGTACGACCCGCGCGTCCATCGCCACCTGTACCGGGTGACGCGTGAACGGCGAGATGATCCCCCAGCCGATCGTCAAGCGCTCGGTCTCGCGGGCGAGCACGGCGGAGGTGACGGTGGAGGACCTCGCCTCCATCTGGTGCTTGCGCCACCAGGGGTAGGCCTCGGCGAGCCAGATCGTGTCCAGGCCGGCCTCGTCCATCGCCCGCGCCGACCCGACCATCTCCTCGAGCGGCTCCATGGTCAGCTGCATGACCCCGATCCGAAAGGGCTGCGGCACGAGGACTAGTCCTCGGAGGCAGGCGCGCCGCCGCCCTGGGCCTTCTTGACCTGCTCGTCGAGCGCGGCCAGCACCTGCTGGACCTGCTGGTTGACAATCGGCTGCAGCACGCGCTGGCCCATTGAGCCGACCGGGCCGGCTATGCGCACCTCGGCCTCCCAGTCCATCTTCGTACCGCCGGCGTCCTGCTCGCTCAGGTTGAAGGCGGTGTTCATGCTCAGGATCGCCCCGACGCCGTTGCCCTTGATCGCCAAGCGCGCGAACTCCGGCTCGCGCTCTTCCATCTTCTCCATGTCCATGCTCATGCCAAGCGCTCCGAGCCCGAGCGGGATCTTCACGTTCGCCCGCCAATGGCGCTCGTCCTGGACATCGAAGCTCTCGACCCCCGGCATCATCGCCGCCATCGCCGCCGGGTCGTTGAGCACGCTCCAGACGGCCTCGCGCGGAGCGGCGAATGCCCGCTCGCCGGCGACCCTCATCGAGCGTCCACGCTGACCCGCTGCCTGCTGGCCTCCGGGTCGGAGAGCAGTTCCCAGACGCGGTTGAACGGGTTACAGCTGTCGTAGACGACCGGCTTGCCGCGAGAGCTGAGCGCATCCTGCAGCGCCGCGCAAACCGCATGGATCCCGGCGCCGCCGCCCTCGCCCATCCCTTTCGTGCCGAGGGCGGTGAACGGCGAAGGGCTCTCGATGTTGCCGGTCGCGAGCGGCGGCATGTCGAGGGCATGCGGCACGTGGTAGTCGTAGAAGTTCGGCGTCAGCAGGTTTCCGTCCTCGTCATAGGTGAAGGTCTCGTGCGTCGCCGCGCCGAGGGCCTGCGCGGTCGCGCCCATCACCTGGCCCTCGACGACCTGAGGATTGATCCGCTTGCCGCAGTCGTCCACGGCGGCGTAGTCGACGACCTCGTAGACCCCCGTCTCCGGGTCGACCTCGACGATGGCCACGTGGATCTGCGCGGCGTAGGTGAGCGTCAGGTTGCCGAACTTGCGCTCGACGTCCGGCGGGTCGAACGGCGGCCGGTAGACGTAGCGGCAGTTGAGCGTGACGTCGAGGTCCTCAGGCAGGCCCGCGTTGTTGGCGTTGATGATCGCCCCGAGCGCCATGAACGGCAGCGCCGCCTCCGGGTTGGCCTTCATGCGCGCGAAGCCCTCGGCGAGCTCGATCTCCTCCTCCGAGCAGCCGAGGACGACCGAGGCGAGCTTGCGCATCTCGGTCGCCAGCATGTCGGTCGCCCCCTTGACCGCGCCGAGCCCGGTTACGGCGAACTGGCTCGCGTAGGTGCCGGAGAAGCCGGCGTGCGAGTTCCAGTAGGAGTCGTGGCCCGCGCGCACGGTCACGTCATCGACCGAGCAGCCGAGGATGTCGGCGACGACCTGCGAGGCCGTCGTCTCGTGGCTTTGACCCTGCGGCGTCGTGCCGAGGGTGACCACGATCTCGCCGAAGATGTCGAGCTTGACGGTCGCGACCTCGTTGTTCCCTGAGAACTGCAGCTCGGGGTTGATCAGACGCGACTGCCCGAAGTTGTTCGTGCCGGAGTCCAGTGTCGAGCCGATCCCAAAGCCGAGCAGCCTGCCGCGACTCTCGGCATCCGCGCGCCTGGCCTCGAGGTCGTCGTACCCGATCAGCTCGAGCGCGACGTCGAGCATCTGCGCGTAGTCGCCAGAGTCGTAGACGCAGCCGTTCGGCGTCTCGTAGGGCATCTCCTCGGCCTTGATGTAGTTGCGCTTGCGCACCTCGACCGGATCGAGCCCGAGCTCGTGCGCGACGAGGTCGATGATCCGCTCGGTGAACCAGAGGTGCTGCATGCGCGAGTAGCCGCGGTTCGGCGAGACCGGCGCCTTGTTCGTCACGACCTGCCTGAAGTCGAGCCGAATGTGCCGCCAGCGATACATGCCGGGCGTGACCTGTGCCCAGATCACCCCGCCCAGCGGCTCGTAGCGCAGCCACGCGCCCGCGTCGTCGAGGGCGGTGGTGCGGAACCCGAGCAGCGTCCCATCGTCCTTGACCGCTACCTCGGTGTCCTGGAACCAGCGCTCGTTCCCATGTGACATCGAGAGGTGGAAGTCCGTGCGCCACTCGGTCCACTGCACCGGGCGCTTCAGCTTGCGGGCGAGCAGGCAGCAGGCGACTAGCTGCGGGTGCGAGGTGATCTTGTTGCCGAAGCCACCGCCGATGTCCTGCGTGACGAAGCGGAGCTTGTCGATCCCGACCCGCATCGCCGGGCCCATCATGATCGCCGCGAACCCCGGGAACTGGTTGTTCGTGATGATCGTCCACTGGCCCGTGCCGCGGTTGAACTCAACGAGGGCGCCGTTGCATTCCAGCGGGGTCGAGTTGAAGCGGTCGAAATGGAGCTCGGAGATCTTCAGCACGCGATCGGCCTCGGAGAACGCCTGGTCGAGGTCGCCCCACTCGTAGACGCCCTCCCAGGTGAGGTTCGTGCCGGCCTCGTCGTGCAGGACGGGCGCGTCGTCCTCGAGTGCCTGCCGTGCGTCCGTGATCGCCGGCAACGGCTCGTAGTCGACCTCGACGAGCTCCGCGGCATCGCGTGCGCCCTCGCGCGAGCTGGCCACCACCGCCGCGACCGGCTCGCCGACGAAGCGGGCCTTGCCGACGGCGAGGCAGAAGTCCTTCAGGTGCGCCCCCGGAGGCGACGAGATCTGGAAGAACGGGTCGGTCAAGAGCGCGACCTCGTCGCCTGTCAGCGTGCCGTAGACGCCCGGGTGCTCGAGGGCTTTCGAGACGTCGACCGAACGCATACGCGAGCTCCTCGTCTATGAGCGTGTGGAGGGGGTGTGGGGGAACCGGGAGGTTCCCCCACGTTGGACTGTAAGAAGGGGGCTCGTGGGGGAAACATGGTTGCCCCCACGGGAGCGAGCCGGGGGCGAGCGACGCTCATTCCGCGACCTCCTGGCCCGAGGCGGCCTTGATCGCCTTGAAGATGTTCCAGTAACCGGTGCAGCGGCAGATGTTGCCCTGGATCGCGCGCGCGATCTCCTTGTCATTGGGACTCGCGTTCTCGCGCAGGAGCGCCGTCGCGCTCATCAGCATCCCCGGCGTGCAGTAGCCGCACTGGAGCGCATGGTGGTCGCCGAAGGCCTGCTGCAGCGCGTTCGGCTGCTCGTCCTCGGCGAGCCCCTCGACGGTCTCGATCGAGGCCCCGTCGGCCTGTACGGCGAGCAGCATGCAGCTCTTCAGGAGCGTGCCGTCCAGGATCACGCTGCAGGCGCCGCAGTTGCCGGTGTCGCAGCCGACGTGCGTGCCCGTCAGGTCGAGGTCGTCGCGGATCAGATGCACCAGGAGCCGCCGCGACTCCACGTCACGCTCGTAGGTCGTGCCGTTGACCTCGACCGTGATCGTCTTCGCCGTTTCGACGGCCGGCTGAGCCGGGCTCGCTTCCACTATTCCCTCGCTCTCTTCGACGCTTGCTCGACGGCCTTGGCCGCGACCACCCCGGCGAGGTGGCGGCGGTAGTCCGCCGAGGCGTGGACATCGCCGGGCGGATCGATCGCCGACGCGCGCACGGCTTCGCGAACGACCTCGGGGTCACCCGAGCCGGGGCGGACGAGCTCAGGCACGGCGCCGACGCAGCCGAGCGCGACGCGGACCTCCCCGTTCGCCGAGGCGGCCGCGTTGACGATGCAGGTGCCGTCCACACCGATCGGCACGGAGGCGAAGCCGTCGCTGCGGCCGGCCGGAATCGTGATCTTCGTCAGCAACTCCCCGGGGCCGGCGGCGGTCAGGTAGACGCCGAGGAAGAACTCCTCCGCCGCGATGGTCCGCTCGCCGCCGGCGCCGGCGATCGTCATCTGCGCGCCGATCGCGACCATCAACGGCGGCAAGTGGTTGGTCGGGTCGCTCGAGCAGATGTTCCCGCCGATCGTGCCGCGGTTGCGCACCTGCGCGTCAGCGATCTGGGCGCAGACCTCAGCGAGAATCGGGCGCGCCCGCGCCTCCGGAGAGGCGATCAGCTCGGTGTACGTCGTCATCGGGCCGAGCTCGAGCGTTCCGTCGGCCCCGAGCTCGATCCCTTTCAGCTCGGGAATCCCGCTCAGGTCGACGAGCACGTTGGGTGACGCGGCCCGCGCCTTCATCACGTTGATCAGCGTCTGCCCGCCGGCGAGCGCGCGCGCACCGATGTGCTCTCCGAGGACGCCGAGAGCCTGCTCGAGCGTCGCCGGCCGCGCGTACCCCACCTCGCTCAGCAGCATGGCGGCAATCGTATGCCGCCATGCTGCAGCGCTGCAACGGCCTTACGCCGATTCCGGCTTTTCGGACGGCCGCACGGGCAGAGCCCGCGCGGCCTCCATGGTCGGCGCTGCCGAGTTGGCGCCTTACGCCGCTTCGGCCAGCTCGAGCTCGAGCTTCTCCAGCGCCTCGGCCTCGAGCTGGCGCACGCGCTCGCGCGTGATGCCGAGCTCCTTGCCGATCGCCTCGAGGGCAACCGGCTGGCCGTCGACGCCGAAGCGCAGCTCGATGATCCGGCGCTCCCGCTCGGGCAGCGTCGCGATCGCGCGGCGCACCTCGTCGCGCCGGAGCGAGTCGACCGCCTCTTCCTCGGGGCTCCCCGCGGTGGGGTCGTCGAAGAGGTCGCCCAGCTCGCCGTCGTCCTCGGAGCCGATCGGGCGGTTCAGGGAGACCGACGCCTCGACGGCGTCGAGCGCCTCCTCGACGTGCAGGAGCGAGAGCTCCGTCGCCTCGGCCAGCTCCTCGCGCGTCGGCTTGCGGCCGAGCGTCGCCTCGAGACGGCTCGCCGCGCGTGTGAGCTTCAGGCGCCGCTCGTTCACGTGCGTCGGGATGCGGATCGTCGCCGACTGGTTCGAGATCGCCCGCTGGCAGGCCTGGCGAATCCACCAGGTGGCGTAGGTCGAGAACTTGAACCCACGCCGCCAGTCGAACTTCTCGACGGCGCGGTTGAGTCCGATCACGCCTTCCTGGACGAGGTCCAGCAGCGGCAGATCCTTGCGCTGGTAGCGCTTCGCGATCGAGATCACGAGGCGCAAGTTGGAGTTGATCATGCGCTCCTTCGCGGCCGCGTCGCCGCGCTCGACGCGCTTGGCCAGGGCGACCTCCTCCGCCGCAGTGAGCAGCGGAAAACGGCCCGCCCGGTGCATGAACAGCGAGAGGGCGTCGGTCGGGACCGGGGCCTCGACCCGCGCCGCCTGCCGCTCGGCCGGCTCCTCGGGCGCCGGCACGACGATCTCGACCTCGCGAGCCTCGAGCTCGGCGCGGAGCTCGATGAGCTCCTCGTCGTCGAGATCGTGCTCATGGGCGAACGCCTCGAGGGCGTTCTCCTCGATCGAGCCGTGCTCCTCGGCGTCCTCGAGAAACTCGGGGACAACAAGTTCAAGCGTGGTGCTCAGTGTCTTCCTCACTTCCTTCGTAGTCGAGCTTCCGGCTGAGGCCCGGGACGCTGACGCCCCGTCCCACCGCCGGCAACAGTTACAACGTACCTGCGCCGGGGTTATTCCGAAAACTCACGGTCTTTGCGAACTTCGGTCCGGCGGCCCTCTTGTATTCCGGTCGCCGGAGCCCTAGCTTCACTCGTGCACCGAGCACGGGACGCGAGTAGGTCGAAACCGTCACCGAAGGTCGTACGCGGAGGTCGCAAGACCGAGGCGGAAAGTCAGCGGAGACGGTGGACGAAAGCGTCACCGGCTCGGTGAACCTTTTTCTCGGCCCGACCCGCGAACGCGCTCACGAGAGCGGTACCAGACGGGTCCCGGTCGCCTTGAACGAGACGAAAGCCGGCCCTCCGCGGGCGAGCTCGAGGCGTTCGGCCGACGCGCTGGTTACCTCGGCAGTGAGCGGGCCGACGCGCACGCGAACGCGGTTACCGAGGTGCACGATCGAGGCGATCTCACCCCGAAGCAGGTTCATCGCCGAGTCTTCCGCCTGGACTCGGCCCACCGAGACATCCCACGGGTAGACGACGACGCCGACCTCGCCGTCACCCGGATCGGTCGAGTAGACGAGCTCCCCGCTCTCGAGGCGCACACCGGTGAGCCCGTTCTCGACCCGCTGAGCCCTGCCACGCAGGAGGTTCGCGCCGGTGAGTGACGCCACGAACGGGTCGCGAGGCTGTGAGACCAGGTCGCGCGGGGAGCCGAGCTGACGCAGGTCGCCGTCGACGATGACGCCGACGGTGTCGGCGAGAGCGGCCGCATCCTCGTAGTCGTGCGTGACGATCAGGGTGGGCAGCTCGAACCCCCGCAGCAGCTCCTGGAGCTCGACCCGCACGTCGGCCTTGGTGTGAGCGTCCAGAGCAGCGAGCGGCTCGTCCAGGAGGAGAACGCCCGGATCGCGCGCAAGCGCACGTGCCAAGGCGACCCGCTGCCGCTCCCCGCCCGAGAGCTCGCCGGGACGGGTCCTGGCCAGGTGGGAGATGCGAAAGCGCTCGAGCAGCTCCTCGACGCGGTCCTTCCCGCCGTAGCCCACGTTTGCCTGCACTGTGAGGTGCGGGAAGAGGGCGTACTCCTGGAACACCAGCCCGACTCGGCGCTCGTCGGGCTTGCGGTCGACCCGGCCCGCCACGTCGAGCCAGACGTCTTCGTCGAGCGCCACGCGCCCGGCCGCGGGCCGGGCCAGACCGGCGATGACGCGCAGGATCGAGCTCTTGCCGGCGCCCGAGGGCCCGACGAGCGCGACGGTGCGCTCGACGTCGAGCGCCAGCCTCAGCTCAAAGGAGCGAAGAGGGAGCGAGAAGTCTGTCGAGAGGGTTGCCACGAGAGGATCAGCTTCAACGAGAGCAAAAGGGCAGCGCTGATCGCCACGAGCAAGGCGCCCATCGCGAGCGCGGCGTCGAAGTCGACGTCGAACGCGGCGTAGATCGCGAGCGGGAGCGTCTGGGTCACCCCCTGCAGGCTCCCGGCGAACATGATCGTCGCGCCGAACTCGCCCAGGCCGCGCGCGAACGCGAGCGCCTCTCCCGCAGCCAGGCCGCCGCGGGCAAGGGGGAGCACGACGCGGAAGAAGGTGCGCGTCGAGCCCGCGCCGAGGGTCCGCGAGGCAGCAACGACGTCCGGATCGACGCTCTGGAAGGCGGCGACCGCCGTCCGGATGTAGAGCGGGCTCGCGACGAATGCGACGGCCAAGACGACCGCCGTCTGGGTGAATGGGATCGAGATTCCGAACGCCCTCAGCGTCGAGCCGAGCAGGCCGAAGCGCCCGAGGGCGGCGAAGAGCCCGAGGCCCGCGACCGCCGGCGGGAGCACGAGCGGCAGCTCGACCAGCGTCACGATCACGGAGCGCCCCCGGAAGCGCCGGCTGGCCAGCAGGTAGGCGAGTGGCGTGCCGAGGAGCAGAATCAGCGCCTGGGCGATCAGCGTCGTCTTGAGGCTGACCAGCAGCGCGTCGGTCACGACCGGATTCGAGAGCTGGCTGATGAGCCGCCCCGGCGGGACGCGAACGAAGATCGCCACCAGCGGCAGGGCGAGGAATGCGAGCGCCAGCATCGCCGCGGTGAAGAAGAGGACCGCGAGCAGTCCTTGCCGAAGGCGGCCTCCCGCACTCACGGCTAGCGCCTCGTCTTCGGCTTCACCCGAGGCAAGAAGCCGTGTCTGAGCAGGATCCTCTGCCCGACCTTGCCGAGGACTCTCTTGATGAACGCGCTCGCGGCGGCCTTGTGCGCACTGCCGGCGACCACGCAGATCCCGTACTGCAGCGTGGGCTGCGCCCAGGCCGGGAGCTTCAGGACGTGCACCTTGCCCGGAACCGTCCTCGCGTCGGTCGAGTAGACGAAGCCGGCGTCGGCCTCGCCCAGTGCCACCTTCGCCAGAACCCCACGCACATCGGTCTCGCGACTGACGACGTTTGCGAGCACGCTCGTCAGCTTCATGTTCTTGAGCACCTGGACGGTGTAGCTCCCGACCGGCACGCCGGGTGCTGCGACCACGAGCTTCACGCCGTGCTTCTTGAGGTCGTAGACGCTGTGAATGTTCGCCGGGTTGGCGCGGGGGACGATCACGACGAGAGCGTTTCGCGTGAAGACGACCGGCTTCGAGCAGAGCTTGTCGGCATATAGCTGCCGCGGGAGGGCCATGTTCGCGGAGGCGAAGACGTCGGCCGGGGCCCCCTGGCGGATCTGTGCCGCGAGGGTGTTGGAGCCGGCGAACGAGTACCGCGCCGCCGGGGCGATCCTGGGGAAGGCGTTCGTCAGGGACGCCGCCGCATACACCGTCAGCGTGGCCTTCGAGGACCGCGGCACGTCGGGCTGTGCGGAGGCGGCGCCGACGGCAAGCGGTGTGAGGCCGATCATCACCGCGACTGTGCCGAGCTTCACGCGGGCTCCTGTCACGAGTGTTGAACCATCACCGACGTGGCCTTGACGACCGCCGTCGCCGGCATTCCCGGGCGAAGCCCTAGCTCCTCGACGGCGTCGGCGGTCACGATTGCCACGATGCGGGCGGTTTGGTCGATAACGAGCTCGACCTGGGCGACCAGACCCTCCACCCTTACCTCGGTGACGGTCCCTCTAAGGCGGTTCCGCGCGCTGAGTTGCGCGTCTTGGGGCTCGCCGCGTAGACGGTCGATCTCTGCGGCAGGCACGATCCGGCGATTGCTGCTGTCGCGAGCGGTCTCGATCCTCCCGGCGCGGTCCCACCGGCGAAGCGTGTCGAGGCTGATGCCCAGCGTCTTCGCCGCTTCACCGGCCGTGTAGAACTGTCTTGGCATCGCGTTCCTCCGTCAGCTCGACGCCGGGGCCGTCATACTATGCAATGCCTAGGCGCAACGCGTTACGAGGCCTGCGCGCGCCGGTGAGCGGTGCGAACCGCCGTCGTGAGCGTGTCGATGTCGTATGCGCCGTGGTGGCGCAGGCCGTTGACGAAGAAGGTCGGCGTGCCGGAGACGCCGCTCAGGTCGGCATCATCGACGTCCGAGGCGACCCGGCCCGCGTGTTCGTGCCGGCGCAGCTGCTCCGTGAAGCGGTCGACGTCGAGCCCGAGCTGCTCGGCATAGGCGATCAGCTTCTTCGGCTCGAGCTCGTCCTGGTGCGCGAACAGAAGGTCGTGCATCTCCCAGAAGGCGCCCTGGTCGCCGGCTGCCTCGGCCGCCTCGGCTGCGAGCTGGGCGCGCGGGTGCACGTCGCTGAGCGGCAGGTGGCGGAAGACGTAGCGAAGGTCACCCCCGAACTCGTTCAAGAGCTCGCGCACGACCGGCTCGGCCTGGCCGCAGTTCGGGCAATCGAAGTCACCGTACTCGACGAGGGTGACCGGGGCGTCGTCGGAGCCGCGGATGTGGTCGCGCTCGGGATCGACCGGCGCGGCGAGGTCGACGATCGACTCGGCCGTGCGCGCGAACTGACGTGACATCACCTCGGGGGGAAGCAGCGCGATCACCCGGAAGACGAGCCAGCCCAGCAGCGCCGCGCAGAGGGCCGCGGCGAGCACACCGAGTTTGGCCTCCTCCAGCTCGCGGCCGTGGAAGGCGAGGGTCGCGATCAGGAGCGAAACCGTGAAGCCGATCCCCGCCACGACGCCGGCCGCCGCCAGGCCGGGCCAGGTTACGGGGAGGCGGAGACCGGTGCGCGTGGCGAGCCAAGAGGCGGCTCCGATCCCGATCGGCTTGCCGACCACGTAGGCGAAGAAGATCCCCAGCGTGACCGGCGAGGTGAGGGCGTCCTCGACCAGGCCGCGGTCGATCTCGATGCCGATGTTGGCCAGCGCGAACAGGGGCACGATCGCGTAGCTCGTCCACGGGTGCAGCAGCCGCTGCAGACGTTCGTTCGGCGAGATTGCGAAGTCCACGCCCAGCCGGGCCTCCCGCGCCAGCTCCGGGGTCGGCTGTTCGCGGAAGGCGCGGAAGAGCTGGGTCGCCCGGTCGAGATCCATCCGCGCCGCCGGGTAGGCGTAGGCCAGTAAGCCCATCGCGAGGCCGACGATGACGGGGTCGATCCCGGATTTCAGCACGGCGACCCAGAGGGCCACGCCGACGACGAAGTAGACGATCCCGCGCCGCACGCCTGCCGCGCGAATGGCAATCACCACCGCAAAGATCCCGATCGCCGCCGCCAGCGCGATCAGCCGCACGTGGTCCGTGTAGACGGTTGCGATCACGATCAACGCGACGAGGTCGTCGATGACCACGATCGAGAGCAAGAACACCCGCAGTCGCTGAGTCCACGGCGGGGCCACGAGCGCGAGCACGCCGAGCGCGAAGGCGGTGTCGGTGGACATGGCCGCACCCCAGCCCTCCGCGCTCGAATGGCCGACGTTGAACGCCAGGTAGATCGCGATCGGAACCGCCATCCCGCCCAGAGCTGCAAGGACCGGCAGCGCGATCCGGCGCCGTTCGCGCAGCTCGCCGAGATCGAACTCCCGCCGCGCCTCGAGCCCGACGACGAAGAAGAACAGCGCCATCAGGCCCTCGTTCACCCACTGACGCAGGTCGAGCGCGACGCCTGCGCCGCCGACGCGCACGGAGAGCTCGGTCGTCCAGAACGACTCGTAGGAGGCGTGATCGACATTGGCCCAGACAAGCGCAGCGAGCGTCGCGCCGAACAGGAAAAGCGCGCCGCCGGTCTCGGTCCGCAAATAGTCGCGAACAGGCGCCGCCAGATGGCGCGCCCAGGCGGTCCTGCCGGCGAATGGTGCGGTTCCCGCCTCTACCACGGCCGTATCGGACCAAAAAAATTCGCCGAGCCGGTTGCGCTTTCGTCCACCTCACCGACTGACCTTCCGCTTCCGCGTACGGCCTCCCGGCTGGGCTTCGACCTACTCGCGCTCCGTGCTCGGCGCAAGCGGCAACCTAGCGGGCGAGCCATGGCCCCTCAAGACCCCGCGAGAACCGGTTCGCGCTCTTTGCGAGGTTTTTCTGTTCGAGCCCTACGGGGCGCAGTCTTCGCCTTCGGCCGCATCGAGTTGGAGCCGCGAGAGCAGGTCGCCGAGCGTTTCGAGCTCCTGCGCCGAGAAGCGCTCGGCGAAGTGGCTCCGAATCCCGTCCAGGTGCGTCGAGGACGCCTCGCGCAGCTTGCCGTAGCCCCCGTCGGTGAGCTTCGCGTAGGTGACGCGTGCATCGCTGGCGCACGAGGCCCGCTCCACGTAGCCGGCGCGCTCGAGCCCCTCGAGTAGGCGCGTGATTCCGGACGGGGTCAGCAGGATGCTCTTCGCCAGGTCGACGCGACGCAGCCTCCGCGCGGGCGCGCGCGCGAGATGCAGGAGGACCTCGTAGTCGTTGAGCGTGAGGTCGTGCTCGCTCACGAGCTCCGCGCTGAGGCGGCGGGTCGTAGCGGCATGGGCACGCAGCAACGCCACCCAGGCGAGCTGTTCCGGCGTGGTTGCTGCGATTCTCGAGCTAGATATTTGTGCACTCACTATTTGACGGCTCAATCTTCTTTGCTACGATTGTTGACAGCTCAAGTATAACCGACGGAAAGGAGCACACCGATGTCCGCTATCAAGAACGCAGTGATCATCCCCGCCGGCACCTGGGTCGTCGACCCGATCCACACGACGGTCGGCTTCCAGGTCACCGAGACGACCGATCTGTTCAGCTCGGTCAACGGCCGCTTCACCGACGTCGAGGGGAGCCTCGAGGGCGGCGAGGCGCCGTCGCTCGCAGGGGCCGTCCGCGTCGCCAGCCTTCGCACCGACAATGAGCAGCGCGACGCTCACCTCGTCTCCCCCGACTTCCTCGAGGGCGAGAAGTACCCGGAAATCCACTTCGCCTCGAAGGCCGTCGAGCCGCTCGACGACGAGCGCTTCCTCGTCCGCGGCGACCTCGTCATCAAGGACACACCGTTCGAGATCGAGCTCGAGGCACGGGTCCGCGGCTTCGGCCAGGGCAAGGCCGGCGACGAGCGACTTCTCGTCGACGCGCGCGGCTCGTTCGACTGGGGCACGACCACCGTCGAGATCACTGCCGCAGTCTCGGCCGCGAAGCAGGCGTAGCCGAGATGGGGCTCCTGGGAATCGTCGGCAGCTTCCGCGAGCGCTCATACAACCGCGCCCTGCTGCGTGCCGCTGCCGAGCTGGCGCCGGTAGGCGTCGAGCTCGAGGAATACGACCCGCGGGGATTGCCGTTCTACGACGGCGACCTCGAGGCTGCCGGCGATCCCGAGCCCGTGACCGAGCTGAAGGAGGCGATCCGGCGCGCGGACGGGCTCCTGATCGCGACCCCGGAGTACAACCGCGGGCTGCCCGGCGGACTCAAGAACGCGATCGACTGGGCGTCGCGTCCCGCCCTGGCGTCTCCCCTCGCGGGCAAGCCCGTGGCGATCATGGGTGCCTCGACCGGCCGCGGCGGCACCGCGAGGGCCCAGCAGCAGTTGCGCGAAGCGCTCGGGTTCTCGCGTGCGATCGTGGTCGAGGAGCCGGAGGTGCTCGTCCCTGAGGCCTTCATGCGCTTCGACGCCGAGGGACGGCTCACGGACGAGCGGACGCGCGAGGAGATCGCCGAGCTGCTCGCAGCCCTCGCCGGGACCGTCCGCAACGTGGGGCTGGCTGCGGCCTAGTCTGCGAGGCCCTTCTCGTAGTACGCTCGGCTCGTGAGCAACGTCGGCGAGCTGATGACGAGCGATGTTCTGACCGTCGCGCCCGAGGACACGATCGGCGAGACGGCGCAGAAGATGGTCGAGCTGGGCGTCAGCTCGGCGGTCGTCTCCGACTTCGGCCGACTGATCGGGATCGTCACCGAGCGCGACCTGACGCGCGCCGTCGCCGGCCGCGTGCACACAAGCGAGGCTCGGGTCAGGGAATGGATGACCGCCGATCCCGTGACACTGACGAAGGACTCCTCCGCGGCCGAGGCGGCGCGGATCATGCTCGAGCAAGGGTTCCGCCACATCCCGATCGTCGACGACGACCGCACCATCGGCATCGTCAGCATCCGCGACGTGGCACGTTGGAGCACGGAAGAGCCCGGCTAGCCATCCCTACCTAGACAAGCTCGAGCTGCCGGTGGGCCTCCAGGCCGGAGACCCCGATACCGACGAGGCGCAGGGCCCCTGGCCGGTCGCCGAGCGCGCGATCGAGGCAGGCGCAGGCGAGCTCCCAGATCCGCCCCGCGTCGTCGGTGCCGACCGGGATCGAGGTCGAGCGGGAGCGGATCGAGAAGTCCGTGTAGCGCACCTTCGTCGTCACGGTTCGGCCGGTCTGGCCCGACGTCTCCAGCCGCTCGGCCACGAGCTCGGCAAGCCGCCGCAGCTCCTCCTGCAGCCTCTCCACCTCGGCGACGTCACGAGGGAAGGTCTCCTCCGCGCTGATCGAGACGGTCTCCGAGGTCAGGTCGAGCCGGCGCGGGTCGATCCCGCGCGCGCGGTCGCGCAGCAGCGGCCCGAGCTTGCCCGGGAGCAGGCTGCGCAGCCGATCGTCCTCGAGAGCGGCTAGCGCGCCAATCGTCTCGACCCCGCTACGGCCCAGCCGCTCCTCCGCTCGAGGGCCGACCCCGGGGAGCCGCCGCACCTGGAACGGCGCCAGGAACCCGGCCTCGCGGCCCGCCGGCACGACCGTGATCCCGCCTGGCTTGCGCCGGTCGCTCGCGATCTTCGCGACGACCTTGCAGGTGGCGACGCCGAGCGAGCAGGAGAGGCTCGTCGCCCCGCGCACGGCCGCCTGCACCGCCTCCGCCACCGCCCGCGCACGCGCGAAGTCCTTCGCCACCTCGCCCACGTCCAGGTAGCCCTCGTCCATGCCGGTTCGCTCGACCGTCGGCACGACCTCCCGCACCGCGCTCCAGACCGCCCGCGAGTAGTCCGAGTAGAGCCGCTTGCGTGGCGGTAGGAAGACCGCCTGAGGGCAGCGGCGCAGGGCCTCGGCACAGGACATGGCCGAGTGGATCCCGTACCGGCGCGCGACGTAGTTGGCCGTCGCGACCACCCCGCGGCCATGCGGGTCGCCGCCGATCACGAGCGGCCTCTTGCGCAGCTCGGGCGCCTCCAGCTCCTCCACCGCCGCGAAGAAGGCGTCCAGGTCGAGGTGCGCGACGATCATGAGTCGCCCCGGTAGACGGTTCGCATCGGGACGCCGAGCCGGCCCGCCACGAAGGGGATCGTCGCTCCCTGCACGATCACCGAGAACGCGACCACGACGAACACGATCCCGTAGATCCGGTCGGCGCCGCCGACGCCCTCCAACAAGGCGAAGGCGGCCAGCAGGATCGGCACGGCCCCCTTGAGGCCGCTCCACATCACGAATACCCGCTCGCCCCGCCGCAGTCGCGCAGGCAGGAGCAGCGGCCCGGTCGCGAGCGGCCGCGCGACGAAGGCGAGAATCAGCGCGATCAGGATCGCGTCGCCCCAGACCGGCTCGAGGTTCACCTTGTTCACGCTCAGCCCGAGCGCGACGAAGACCACGACCTCCGCAAGGCTCGCGAGTGAGGTGTGGAACCGCTCGACGTCGTCCCGGTGTGGGTAGCTCGCATCGCCGATCAGGATTCCGGCCACGAAGACGGCCAGGAACCCGGAGCCGTGTGCAACCGCTGCCACGCCGTAGATCACCCCGGCTGCAGCGAGGCTTCGCAGCGGATAGAGCGCGGGGTTCGCAAGGTGGATTCTCCGGAACGACTCGAGGATGACCAGGGCACCGACCAGACCGACGGCCAGCCCGACCGACATCTCGACGACGAACTCCCGGACGACGACCCAGAACGTCGAGTCGGCGTGCGTGGCGAACTCGAGCATCCCCAGCATGAGCGCGATCCCGACCGGGTCGTTGACGCCCGATTCCCCTTCCAGGATCGTGCCGGTCCGCCCGCCCACCTCGCGCTTGCCGAGCACGGAGAACATCACTGCAGGGTCGGTGGGCGCGAGCGCGGCACCGAGGATCCCCGCTCCGGTCCAGCTGAAGTCGAACAGGTAGCGCCCGGCCAGGGTCATCAGGCCCGCGGTCGCGAAGGTTCCGAGCACGCCCAGCATGGAGATCGGGACCACTGAGCTGCGGAAGCGCGTCCAGCCGACGCGCATGCCCCCGTCGAAGAGGATCACGATCAGCGCGACCACCGCGACGCGCTCGACGTCCTTGATCGAGAGCTGCCGCCCCAGACGCGGCGCGAAGTGGGCAGCGAGGGCGGCCGCCAGCAGGAAGATCGCAGGCGCGGGCACCGGGATCCGCTCGCTCAGCTTGTTCGCGAGCACGGCGAGCGCGAAGACCGCCGAGACGACGAGGACGATCAGCCCGAAGTCGGTGATCTCGCCCATCGGCCCGAGCCTAGAGCACCGGGTTGCCGACGCTAGAACTCGGCGGCCAGGGCGCGCTGGGCAGCGTCGGCGGCGACCTCGGCGGCTCGGCGGGCGCGCCCCAGGCGCGCGTCGTCGGCAACCGTGGCCAGGTTGATCTCGACGAGCCGGCTCGTCGCTTTCGCGGCCCCGGCGGCCAGGCAGGCCGCGGCCGCGGCGTCAGCGCGGGCCGAGCCGTCCGCGCGCTCGGCTGCCTCGGCTGCGAGCAGCGCAGCATCGGCCGCGGCCTCGCCGATCGCAAGCGGCACCTCGGCGGCCTTCGCGAGCGAGCGAGCAAGCCCGGAGTCCCGCCGCTCGAGCGAGGTCAGCGCATGGTCGTAAGCCAGCGCGTCCTGCTGGGCGAGCGCGAGCAGCCGGTCGCGCAGCTCGATCGCCTGTGCGCGCGCTCCGGCTGCGTCACTCCAGCCTTCGGAGCGCTTCGCCGTCTTGGCAACGAGGCCGGCGGCCAGCGCGGCCGAGACCCCGGCGACCCAGCCGGAGCCCGGAACCGCCTCGCCCGAGGAGATCGCCTCGGCCAGCTCCCGGGCGAGCGACCCCTCGGGCATTAGAAGAAGAACTGCTTCCACGCCGTCCACCAGTCGTCGGCGCGGGAGACGAGCGTCCGCGCATCGAGGAGCTCGACCCCGGAGCGGAACCGGCGCGTCGCCGGCGGCGCCGTCCACTTGTACTCGACCTTGACCTCGCACGGCTTGCCCGGGTCGTAGGGCTCGACGGCCTGCAGGTTCGAAAGCGCCTGCTTGGCGCCGGCCTCGACCAGCTCGCGCGCCCGCGCGGGTGTGAGCAACCGCGCGCTCTTCACGCCCAGGCCTCGCTTCACCTCGACGGTGGTCAGCCCGTCGCCGAGCAGCTCGATCCCCTCGCGGCACGCAGCGCGGTCACCGGTCACGAGCAGCACCGGGCACCCCCAGGTGCCACAGAGCGCGGCGTTGATCCCGGTCTCGCCGACGAGGGTGCCGTTGAACCAGAGGTTCTGGAAGTCCGGCCCCGAGACGGTGTGGTTGAGCACGCCGTCCTCGGTGCCGGCCATCGCGTGCATGCCGACGAAGAGCGCGGCGTCGACGCCCTGCTCGAGGAACTCGGTGTACTCCGTCCACTCCTCCTGCACGACGTACTCGCAGCCGGGATCGAGCTCCTCGGGCAGAAGCGAGTTGAAGTTGTAGCCCTTGCCCGCGCCGTGGCAATCCATCACGACGACCTCGGTCGCGCCGGCCGCCTTCGCGCCGCGAACGGCGGCGTTGATCTCCTGCGTGTAGAGCTTGCGCCCCTCCTCGTAGAGGGCCTCGCCGCCGGCCGTCTGCTCCGGGCGAACGATGCCGGCAACGCCCTCCATGTCGCTGATGACGAAGACCTTCACACTTGTAGCCTCTCATCGATGGAGACCGGACTCCAGGGGAAGCGCGTGCTTGTCACGGGGGCATCCGGCGGGATCGGCTCAGCCTGTGCGCGGGCCTTCGCCGGGGAGGGCAGTGAGGTCGTCGTCCACTACCACCGGGGGCGCGAGCGGGCCGACGCGCTGGCGAAGGAGCTCGGCGGCGCGCTCGTCGTCGGCGCCGACCTGACAGACGAGGCCGAGGCCGAGCGGCTCTTCACGGAGGTGGGCACGCTCGATTCCTGCGCCGCGGTCGCGGGTGTCTGGCCCGAGGAGGACGTGCCGGTCTGGCAGCTTCCGCTCGAGCGCTGGGAGGCGACGCTGCGGGCGAACCTGACCGCGACGTTCCTGACCGCCCGCGGCTTCCTGCGGGAGGTGGAGCGCAGCGGTCACGGCAGCCTCGTCCTCGTCGGCTCGACGGCCGGGCTCTTCGGCGAGGCCGGACACGCCGACTACGCGGCCGCGAAGTCGGGGATCCTGCACGGGCTCCTGCTGAGCCTCAAGAACGAGGTCGTCCGCGTCGCCCCTCGTGCGCGCGTCAACGCTGTCGCCCCCGGCTGGACCGAATCGCCGATGACGCGCGGCTCGCTCACCCCCGAGACCCTCGAGCGGGTGACGAGGACGATGGCTCTGCGCAAGGTGGCGCAGCCCGTGGACGTCGCTCGCGCCGTGGTCGTGCTCGCCTCGGATGAGCTCTCCGGCCACGTCACCGGCCAGGTCGTGACCGTCGCCGGCGGAATGGAGGGCCGCGTCGTCAACGACTGAGCGAACCGAGGTCTACGGGACTGTGTCACCGGAGCTTGTCCGAAAAGGCGACGGCGGGCCGCGGCCCGCCGTCTGAAACTCCGAACAGCCGCAGGATGATTGCCGTCAGTCCCCGACCGGAAGGAGTCATGCCGGAGATCGGCAAAATTCGAAACGCACTTGAGGGTTTGTCTCGGAGACCGAAGCCCGCTGCTGCGGGCTTCATGAACTACAGGCGGGGCCGCCGCCCGGCCCCGCCTGAGTCTCCCGTGAGAGAGAGCCGCAGTTGCATCTCCGGAGGGCCCCGCCGCATCGGGCCCGCTCCGTTTCGATGAGCTGCCCCCGCCGCATCGGGGCGCTCTATCGCTTGCACGAGGAGTATCGCAATTGGGGCCTCGCTTGATCTATCCCTCGTTCATGGTTGACTGCCTCACTTCACCTGAGTCGAGAGCTGCCGAAGTCCAGCGCCGACGCCGTCTGAGTAGAGTCAAACCCGCATGAGCAGCCGATTCCAGGAGCGTCTGAACAGCGGCCCGATCGTCGTGGGCGACGGCGGCATGGGCGTGTTGATCTCGAGCGCGGTGCCGAGGCTGCGTTGCCCCGAGGAAGCGAACATCCGCTCACCGGAGAGCGTCGTCACGCTCCACACGAGCTTCATCCGGGCCGGAGCCGACCTGATCGAAACGAATACCTTCGGCGCCAATAGGCGCAAGCTCGCGCAGCAATACCTGGAGGACGAGTTCGAGCGGATCAACAGCGCGGGCGTGAAAGTCGCACGGGAGGCGCGGGAGGTCTCCGGCCGGGAGGTCTTCATCGCAGGCTCGATAGGCCCCCTGGGCGACCTCGCCGGCATTCCGCCCGAGCGGCGCGGCGAGATCTTCGCCGAACAGGCCCGGCTCCTGGACGGGCGCGGCGTGGATCTCTTCATGATCGAGACGTTTTACGAGCTCGACGAGCTCGAGACCGCAATCGAAGCGGTACGCGGGGTCTCCTCGCTTCCGATCGTGGCGACCCTGACCTTCGACGAGGGCGCGGAGACGCTCGCGGGCGTGAGCGCCGCCGAAGCGGCGGAACGCCTGCGGCCGCTCGACCTGGCCGCGATCGGCGCGAATCACGGCGCGGGCCTCCACGCTGCGCTCGCCGCGCTCGAGGCGATGGGCGCAGATGGCGGCCCACCCCTCGCCGCGCTGCCGAACGTCGGCCTCGCGAGCCTGAGCGGCGGCCGCGTCATCTACCCGCACGCCACGCCTGAGTACTTCGCGGAGTTCGCGGCGCACGCGCGCCGGCTGGGAGCCCGCCTGATCGGCGGCTGCTGCGGGACGACCCCGCTCGAGATCGCCGCGATTCGTTCCGCGGTCGACGAGGAGCGCGAGCCGAGCGCGCCACTGGACGTGCTGGAGCGCGCCCTGCCCGAGCCCAGGCTCGACGGCGGCCCCCAGGAGACCGAGCTGGCGCGCAAGCTGCGCGAGGGCGAGTGGGTCACCTGCGTCGAGCTCGACCCGCCGAAGGGCGGCACCTACGACTCGATGCTGAGCGTCGTGCGGACCCTCAAAACCTCCGGTCTGGTCGGCTTCGTCGACATCAACGACAACCCGATGGCCCGGGCTCGGGCCAACGCGCTCATGGCCGCCGTCGCGATCGAGCGCGATTGCGGTGTCGAGACGATCCCGCACGTCACCCCGCGCGACACCTCGATCATGGGGCTCGAGTCGCTGCTCCTCGGCGCCCACGCGGAAGGCGTCCGCAACGTGCTCTCGGTCACGGGCGACCCGACGGAGATCGGCGACTACCCGGGCTCACGCGGCGTCTACGAGGTCGACTCGATCGGTCTCTCCCACGTCGTCTCGAAGCTGAACCAGGGCGAGGACTACAACGGCAAGGGAATCGACGCGCCGACCTCGTTCTTCCTCGGCGTCGCCGTGAACCCCTCCGCGGACGATCTCGAGACCGAGGCCGAGCGCTTCCGCCAGAAGATCGCCGCGGGAGCGAGCTTCGCGATGACGCAGGCGCTCTTCGACCTCTCCTATCTCGACCGGTTCGCGGAGCTGATCGGCGGCTGGCCGGTGCCGCTGCTGCTCGGAATCTTCTACGTGCGCAGCTACCAGCTCGCGGTGCGGCTGCACAACGAGGTGCCGGGGATCGTCGTGCCCGAGGAGGTGCAGCGGCGGCTCGAGCAGGCAGGACCGAACGCAGGCACCGAGGGTCTGGCCCTGGCGCGCGAGCTCTACGCGCAGGCGCGCGAGAAGGTGGCCGGCGTCTATGTGATCCCGCCCTTCAAGCAGCCCGAAGCCGCGCTCGACGTGCTCGAGTAAGCGAAGAGGCCCGCGCGGCGCGAGAGGAAGGTGCATCTAGGCGCCGCAACGACCGGTCGAGACCGGCGTGCGGGCCGAGGCGAGGGTACGCCGTACGATCGATGACGGCACGCCGTAACCACCGTCGCCTTCGGCGCGCGCCGCAAAGACTGTCGTCTGCACTGCTCCCGAGGCGTCCACCGCCGGGCCGCCCGAGTCGCCCTGGCGGATGTCTCCGCTCAGGCTCGTGATCGTACGCCTAGTCGAGCGGCCGTACGCGTCCTGGGCGAAGACGGTCGAGGTGTCGCCGATCCTGCCGGGGGCGGCGTCCAAGGGACCGTTTTGGGGGTAGCCGACGACCGCCACCGGCGTGCCCGGCCTTGGATCGACGAGGCGTAGCGGCCGCAGGGAGAGGCCCGGTACGCGCAGCACGGCGATGTCGTTCCGCGCGTCGAAGGCGATTGCCCGAGCCGCCAGCGAGCCGCCAGCGAGCATGGTCACCGTCGTATCGTCCTCGCCGGCGACGACGTGCGCCGCGGTCACGACCACCCCCGGCCCCGCGACCCAGCCGCTCCCCTCGATGCCGAGGCCACAGGCGGTGCCGATGATCCGCACCACGCTCGGCCCTGCGGCGCGCACGCCCGATTGCTCCAACACGCGCCGGTCGGGCGGCTCGGTCGGCACGGCGGGGCCCGCCAGGCTCGGGAACGGGTCGATCCGCGCAAGCGTGTTCAGGAGGCTCCGCGGCGGGACGATCGAGTTCAGGCGCTGGAGCACAACCGAGCGCTGTACCGCTCGCCGAAGCTGCGTCTGGCCCGGCAGCTGAAGCGCCATCGCCCCGAGCACCCAGACCACGCCGAGCCCGATCAGCGCCCCGGCCGCCAGACCGCCGGCCGAGTCGAGGAGCCGCAGGCTCGGGGCGCGCTCGCGGCTGCGAATGACCCCGCCGATCGTGCTGCCGAGGACCTCGAGGGCCACCGCGAAACCGACGGCGGCAACGAGCGCCACCACCGGCGCATACCGCGAGCTCGCGCCGTGGGCGAGGACGAGCGGGGCTAGGCGACCGCCGAGGAAGGCGCCCGCGAGCAGGCCGGCGAGCGAGAGGCCGCTCCAGACGAGCCCCTGCACCGCACCGCCGACCGCGGCGAGCACGACGAGCGCGAGCGCCACCCAATCGACGACGGTCATCAGCGGGTTAGGCTAAACGCCATGGACGGCTCGGAGCTGCAGGAGTTCATCGACCGCTACAACGCGGCCTGGGGCGAGCACGACGTGGACGCTATCGTGGCCATGCACACCGAGGATTCGGTCTTCGAGAACCACGTCACCGGCAACGTGAACGTCGGCCGCGAGCAGATCGGAAAGGCCGTCTCGGGCATCTTCTCCGTCTTCCCCGACCTCTCGTTCGAGACACGGCGCGCCTACATCCGCGCCGACCTGGTCGTTCAGGAGTGGACAGCGCGCGGGACGCACGAAGGCCCGATGACCCGTTCCGGGATCGAGGTGCCGCCCACGGGCAAGAAGGTCGAGTACCGCGGCATGGACGTGATCCCGATCCGCGACGGCCTCGTCGCTCGCAAGGACGTGTACTCGGACTCGGTTACGCTGCTGCGCCAGCTGGGCCTGACGGAAATCTCCTAGCTAGACTGTCTCTCGCTCGCGGGGGCGTAGTTCAGTTGGTTAGAACGCCGGCCTGTCACGCCGGAGGTCGCGGGTTCGAGTCCCGTCGCTCCCGTAAAAACCCCTGTAAATCCGCCTCTTTTGTTGCCGCGCTTGGCGCGAACGACCGCCGGCCTCCTGATCAATCCCGCGCTGATCCCGCACGCG
>WNGF01000269.1_pt1 | contig 140114 bp, 125 predicted proteins | sample 5400641 | NCBI WGS metagenome assembly WNGF01 (sample SAMN13153371, study PRJNA577476) | soil metagenome | isolation source: 80 cm soil or saprolite under grassland replicate 2 | place: USA:California | collected 2016-06-15 | reverse complement strand
CGGCTAGGAGACGCAAACAACCCGCTGCTCGTGTCAGTCCGATCGGGAGCGCCAGTTTCGATGCCCGGAATGATGGAAACCATCCTCAATCTCGGACTCAATGACCGGGCGGCCGTGGGACTCGCTCGTCAAAGCCGCAATGCTCGCTTTGCCTACGATTCATACCGCCGCTTCATCCAGATGTATTCCGACGTGGTCCTCGGAGTTCCCACAGCAGATTTCGACCACCTGCTGAAGGCGAAGCGGCTGACCACCGGCGCAGAAGCTGATACTGACCTCACGGAGGATGCGCTCCGCAACCTTGTCGAGGAGTACAAATCGCTCGTTCGCAACGCAACCGGAACCGACTTTCCGACTAACCCCGTTGTCCAGTTGTGGGGAGCAATCGAAGCGGTCTGGCGCTCCTGGACGCTCCGCAAGGCGCGAGACTACCGACGCGTGAACGGAATTGCGGAAAACCTCGGCACCGCAGTCAGCGTGGTTACAATGGTGTTCGGCAATCTCGGCGACGACTCTGGAACCGGCGTGACATTCACGCGCGATCCCTCTACCGGCGAGAAGGTTTTTTACGGGGAGTTCCTGATCAATGCGCAGGGTGAGGACGTCGTCGCCGGAACGCGAACGCCGCTCGACATCGCTCAGATGGCCACCCAACTACCCGGCGCCTACACCGAGCTGCTCGATACTCAAGCCCGGCTCGAAAGGCATTACCGTGACATGCAGGACATCGAGTTTACGGTGGAACGGGGGAAACTGTTCCTTCTGCAGACTCGTACTGGGAAACGAACCGCTGCGGCGGCTGTGAGGATTGCCCGGGACATGGTCAGGGAGGAGCTCATCGGTCGTGAAGAAGCCGTGCGCCGGGTTCCAGCGGATCAACTCGATCAGCTCCTCCATCCCATCATCGACCCTTCCGTACGAGCCGTACCGCTGTGTACGGGACTCCCGGCAAGCCCGGGCGCGGCGAGCGGCATAGCGGTATTTGATCCGGACAGTGCCGAAGAGCACGCCACAAAAGGCGACGCGGTAATTCTTGTGAGAGATGAAACCACACCGGAGGATTTTCGTGGCATCGTCGCTGCGCGTGCGATTCTAACGGCACGCGGCGGTATGACCAGTCACGCGGCCGTCGTCGCGCGCGGAATGGGTAAGTGCGCGGTGGTAGGCTGCCGGGACATAGAGGTCGACGTCGAGCACCGTTGCTTCAGCGTCAACGGCTCACGGATAGCTGAAGGTGACTGGCTAACCGTGGACGGAGCGACCGGCCGTGTTTTCTCCGGCAATCTGCCGACCATTCCGAGCGAAATTGTCCGCGTCACCACCGGGGCGATGCCGGCTTCACGAGCGCCGGTGTATCAGTCCTACGCCGAACTCCTGGGTTGGGCAGACGAGATCCGCACGCTGCGCGTTCGCGCCAACGCTGATACACCGCGTGACGCCCGCATTGCACGCGGCTTCGGCGCGGAGGGTATTGGTCTTTGCCGTACCGAGCACATGTTCTTCGAGGGCGACCGCATTACGGCGATGCGCGAGATGATAGTCGCTCGGGACGAGGCCGGCAGGCGACGAGCACTTGCCAAACTTCTTCCGATACAGCGTGCAGACTTCGAGGGAATCTTCGAGGCAATGGGCGGACTTCCAGTTACAATCCGGCTGCTGGATCCGCCCCTTCATGAATTCCTTCCACACGGTGGAGAAGAGAGCAAGCTTCTGGCGCGCACGCTCGAGATTCCCCGTGCAGAGCTGGCGAGGATCGTCGAGTTACTGCGCGAAACGAATCCGATGCTCGGCCATCGGGGGTGCAGGTTGGGCATCACCTACCCCGAGATCACCGAGATGCAGGGACGCGCTATCTTCGAGGCGGCCGTAAGGGCAATGCGCAGAGGAATCGACGTCCATCCGGAAATCATGATCCCACTCGTATCGACTGTTGCAGAGTTCGAGAATCAGCAAGCCATTCTCGAAGAAACGGCAAAGCAGGTATTGGGCGTGATGGGTGAAACAGTCGAGTTTCTGATCGGCACGATGATCGAGCTGCCACGGGCTGCGTTGACCGCGGGGCAGATCGCCAAGAAAGCTCAGTTCTTCTCACTTGGAACCAACGATCTCACGCAGACAACCTTCGGTCTCAGCCGCGATGACGCGGGCCGTTTTCTTCCCTCCTACCTCGACCGTGGAATCCTGGAGGACGATCCGTTTCGTGTTCTTGATGCGGACGGAGTCGGTCGCCTAGTGCGCATGGCGGTGGAAGACGGTCGTGCAGCCCGACCCGGCATCAAGATCGGAATTTGTGGCGAGCATGGCGGCGAACCTCGATCGATAGCGTTTTGCCACGAGATCGGGCTGGATTACGTGTCGTGCTCGCCGTTCCGCGTTCCCGTTGCGCGTCTCGCCGCGGCTCATGCTTCCCTCGGCGCGAGCTAGCAACCTGGCCGCGGCGCTCGACCTTGTACCGGCAGCCCCGCTGCCGGTAGCTGCTTCCGCATTCCCGCGTCCGCTCCGAATCGCGCTGGTAACGGAGTACTACTATCCGCATCTCGGTGGCATCTGCGAGCACGTTCACTTCTTCGCGCGTGAAGCCCGCCGGCTCGGTCATCATGTGGACATCATCACTGCGAACATGCGCGACCAGACGCCGGAGCCTCATGTCATCAGGATTGGCCGGAGCCAGATTGTTTTCGCGAACGGCTCGCAGGGACGAATAGCTGTCGGCGTCTCCCTCAGAAAAAAACTCCGGCGCGCATTCGCTCAGGGCAATTACGATATCGTCCACATTCATTCTCCACTCAGTCCGACACTCCCGATTTTCGCGATAGACGAAGCGTGCTGTCCCGTAGTAGGCACGTTCCACACGTATTTCGAGAAGATCAGGATGTACGGCGTCATGCGAGGCTGGCTCCAGCGGCGACTTGAATCAATGAGCGCAGCGATTGCCGTGTCCCATTCGACGACTGTTGCGCTCAATCAGTACTTCAAGGCCAATTGGACGATCATTCCCAATGGAATTGATCTGGATCTCTTTAATCCCAGCGCTGCGCCCCCTCCAGGAATCAGGCAGGACGTGCCGGCGATTCTTTTTCTCGGCCGCTTCGATCCGCGCAACGGTCTAACGACTTTGATCGACGCCTTTCGTAAAGTGCGAGGACGCAGTCGGCCGGCACAGCTCGTGGTCGTCGGTGATGGACCGCTGCGCAGCCATTACTACCGCATGGCGGGAAACGATCCCGACATCACCTTCGTTGGAGCCGTCCTCGGATCGCGTCCGAGCTACTACGCACACAGTGCGATGTACGCATGTCCGACGACAAAGGCGTCGTTCGGAATAACGTTGCTCGAGTCCATGGCTTGCGAGACCCCAGTGGTTTGCTCGGACATCCTCGGGTTTCGCGACGTCGTAAGGCACGAGCGTGAGGCGCTGATGTTTCCTTGCGGAGACAGCAACGCGCTAGCAGACGACCTCGTGCGACTTCTCGACGATGAGACGTTACGCGCGCGGCTCGGCAGAACGGGACGGAAGATGGCGGAAGCATACGGATGGCCCGCCGTCACAGAAGCGGTGCTCGACGTTTACACGGCGGTCCTCGCGGCGCCTCGAAAGTAGAATGCTTCTGCCGGCCGGAGTCGGTCTTGCTGTCGCCGGCGCCGCAATCCATGGAGCCTTCCACAGGAACAGTGTCGTTTTCGGTCCGGTGCTGGCCCATCTCCCGACAGCGGAGAAGGACGTCGCCCTGACCTTCGACGATGGGCCAAACCCTGACGCGACTCCTCCCATCCTCGACGCGCTCGCAGACCTCGACGTAAAGGCAACGTTCTTCGTGCTCGGTCGATACGCCGAGCGGTGGCCCGACCTCGTGCGGCGGATCGAGAGCGAAGGGCATCAACTCGGAAATCACGGGTACTTTCACCGGAAGTTGCAGTTCAGGTCGCCCGCCTACGTCCGCCAGGATCTAAAGCTCGGTAAACGCGCGATCGAGCGCGCCGGAACGAAACCGCCGCGCTTCTTTCGCGCTCCTCACGGCTTCAGAAGCCCATGGGTAACCGCAATCGCCAGCTCCCTCGGAGAGCGAACAGTTGGCTGGTCTCTTGGCGTATGGGACAGCGACAAGCCGGGAGTGGGAGAGATCGTGAAGCGCACGGTCGAGGGCGTAAAGCCCGGCTCGATCGTGCTACTACATGATGGAGACGGCTACGACGCGGGCGGAGACCGGATGCAGACGGCTCGCGCGGTTCCCGAGATTATCGAACGGTTGCGCGACCGGGGATACAGGTTGACGACGCTACCCCCTCACTGAGCCAGGGAGTACCGCGCTAGGAAGCGCTGCGAAGAAACGCCAGAAACTCCGCCGGGTTTCGTGTCAGACCCGCGAAAGTTCGCACTGTTTTTCCGGTGCCATCAACGATTGCGTACAGTGGAAGCGCGACTGTTCCGAACTGCTGCTCCTGGAATTGTTGCTGCTTTTCGTAAACAGCGCCCTCGCCATCGGTGTAGAGCCGGCTGAGGACGAAAGGACCGAGCGCCGCCGAGACGTCGGCACGCGAAAAAATGCGGGACTCCATCCAGCGGCAGTTGGTGCAGGTGTATCCCGTAAAGTCGATCAGCACCAATCGTCCAGTACGGCGCGCCTCGGCAAGCGCCGCTGGATGATCGTTCAGGATCCAGTGCACGCCGGCGACACGCGCAGTTAGAGCGGGAGTGCTGAGATCCGGCGGCAGAAAAGCTTCGAGCTCGCCGAGCCTGCGACCGGTAAGACCAAGCCCCAGCCAAAGCGTGATCGCGCCGAGCGCAGCGAGCAACCCGAGCCTCGGAAGCGTCACCTGCTTCCCTTCAACTGAAAGCAGCGGACGAGCGATTACCAGCAGCGCGATGATCGCGAGGGCGAACCAGATGGCGATCATCGCCGTTCGCGAAAGAATCCCTGTGCGCCATACGAGGTCGGCGTTCGAGAAGAATTTCATCGCCGCGCCGATTTCGGCGAGTGCGACTACCGTAATGGCGGACTTCATTCCACGACGATAGCGCGGCCATCGGTCAATCAGACGCGGCGCGAGTCCGAGCAGCACGAAGGGAGCGGCAAACACCGTCGAGAACACGAGCATACCCGCCACCGGGGCGTGCCATTCGCCTCGCGACGCAGCCACGAGCAGTGGTCCAGCAAACGGGACGGTGCACGTGAAGGACGCAATCGAGAACGCCACACCCATGAGAAACCCACCGATTACGCTTCCCGCCCGGGCGCGGGCGGCACGATCACTCTTTTCCGCCGCAATGCGCGCGAAAGGAACGGCAATGTCGTACGCACCGAGTAACCCGAGCGCGAAGGCCACGAAGGAGACGCCGATTACGAGATTGGTCCATGGGTTTGCGGCGAGCCGCGCAATGCCGGTCGCTCCGATAAGCACTGCGAGCCCGAGTCCCGCCGCGGTGAACGTCGCCACGATGCCCAGCGCAAAGGCGAATGCCTCTTTCAGCGCCGAGCCACGTCGCTCGGTAGATGCCGAGAAGTAGGCCATCGAGATCGGCACCATCGGCAGCACGCAGGGTGTCAGCAGCGCCAGTGCACCGGCGCCCGCCGCGATCCAGAAGAAAGCTGCGCTCATCGCGTCGCTACTCTGAGCGGTTGAGTGAGCGTCTCTGTTCGCGCCGGCATACATACCTTGTCGCTGCATGCCTGGTAGCGAACGCGAACGGTCACGACTCCGCCTGCGGGGTCAACGTTTTCCGCAACAGCAATGGGAACATGAAAGTCGGCAGTGCCGGAGTATGTCTCAGTCTCGATTCCGAAGTTGCTGTCGAACGAGCGTTGCGGGCGCGGACCGACAACGGCGGGGGAGAGAGTGAAAGGTGGTGAAGGATCGAGCTGCACTTTCATCGGGACTGGTCCGCCGCGCGTTTGCGTGAGGGAGTAAACGTGCCAGCCCGGTTTGATCGTCGCCCGAAGGATGACGCCGCGCAGAAGGCCGTCCTTCCGCATGAGCGCTTTGTCAGGCCGGACGGTCCACGCGACGGGCCGGTTGGATATGGATTTACCGTCGGCGGCGACGCACGCCACCAGCAGGAGGATCGGAACACACCGGCGGATTGCTGACACTGCAGCCAAATATAAGGAAGGGAGAGAGCCGATCGCTCCCGAAATAGGGCGAAAAGCAGGACGGGCTCCAGAAAGGAGCCCGTCCTGCGTTTGGTACAGTGGAGGCGCGGGGAGTCGAACCCCGGTCCGAGACCGGATTCACCACAGCGTCTACGTGCGTATCCTGCTGTTGAGTGTCTTCAGCTGCTGGCCGGCAGGAGGCCCACCGCTGAACAAGCCTTCTAGAGCTTCGCCGAGCTGCGGAAGGCGCGCCGCACGGCTAGCCCGAATTTGCGATACTCTCCCAGCCGCCTCGGGCGGGCTTCCGGAAGAGCAGGTGCAGCAACCCCTAAGGGTTACGCAGCCAGGGCCAAGTTATTGTTGGCAGTTATGAAACGTCCCAGAGGTTTTACCAGGATCCGAGAACCTGGGCACGCGGCCACGGCTTCACCAACCCCGTCGAAGCCAGTCGCCCCCGTAAGGCTGGAAATTTAGCGCATGAAGCGCTCTGGGTCAACAAACCGAACCTGAGAAACTACTTCAAATGATTCGGCTAACAGCCCGGTAGACGCACAGTTACGCTAGCGGCGTTTAGGTGGCGGCAAAGCTTCCGCAACGCCCGGATCCTACTCTGCAAAATTGCTAGGCGGCGGCCTCAGCCAGCTGAATCATGTCCGCCTTGAGGTATTCTTCGAAGATTCCCTCGACTTCGCCCAGCGACTGGACCGCGTGAAGCCGGCGCCGAAGGTCAGCCGAGCCGGGCATTCCCTTGACGTACCAACCCAGGTGCTTGCGAAACTCGATCGCCGCCCCGCGCGGGTCGGCCTCGTACGCGTCCGCCATTCTCGCATGGTCGAGCGCGATCGCGAACCGCTCCTCAGTGGACGGAGCCGCCGGCTTGTTGCGGCCTTCAAGGAGCGCGCGCACTTCCCTGAATATCCATGGCTGACCAAAGGAGCCGCGGGCGATCATCACACCGGCGCACCCCGTTACGTGCTGAAGCCGGACCGCATCTTCAGCGGTCTTTATGTCGCCGTTGCCAAGGACCGGGATATCGAGTGCGTCAACCACCGCAGCAATTTCGTCCCATCTGGCGGCACCCTCGAACATCTGGGCCCGCGTGCGTGGATGAAGCGCCAGAACTCGCGCACCCGCATCTTGGCAACGCAGCGCAATCGTTACGGGATCGCGCATCTCCTCGCTCCAGCCGCTTCGGATCTTTGCGGTTACAGGAAGAGTGGTGCTGCGCGTGACGGAGCGGATCACCTGCTCGACGAGACCGAGGTCCTTGAGGCATCCCGAGCCCCCGTTCCGCCGCACGACTTTCTTGACCGGACACCCGAAGTTGATGTCAATGAACTCGGGAGCGAACACATCGGTGACGAGCGCGGCCGCGTCCCCCATCGCCTGCGCATCTGCGCCGAATATCTGCACGCCAATGGGCCGCTCGTCGGCGCCGAATCGAAGTTTGGAGATCGTAGCTTCATTCTCTCTGCGGATTCCCTCAGCCGACAGGAATTCGGTAACGACGACATCTGCTCCAAACCGGCGGCAGATTCTCCGGAAAGGAGATTCCGACACACCGGCCATTGGCGCGAGATAAAGTGGAATCGCTGTATCGATCGGGAATGGGAAGGAAGGCATCATTCCGAAGCTAATTGTGCATCCAAGTGCTTGCAACGCACGTGTTTGACACATCCAAACAGCGCGGATATCTTCACCCGCTCTTCGGCGCCCGTCGGGTTGCCGTCAGAACTCGAGGGACGGATGGAGCTGAGGGAGTTTTTTTCCGAGGACGCGATCAAGTTGGAGCTCGAGGGAACGTCCAAGGATGAGGTCCTTAAAGAGCTCATCGGGCTCCTCAAGCTCGATGACAAGTCCGAGGGCATGCTCTTCAAGATGCTCAAGCGCCGCGAAAACCTCGGCTCCACCGGAATTGGCCGGGCAATCGCGATTCCCCATTGCCGGTCGCTCGTCGTGAGCAAGTTGAAGGTGGCATTTGGGCGAAAGAGTGACGGGCTCGACTTTCGCGCGATAGACGAGCAGCCGGTGAATTTCTTCTTTTTGATCGTGGCTCCCCCACTCGAAGTGTCGAATCAATATCTGCCGGTGCTCGGCAAGATCGCGCAGTTCAGCAAGGAGCCGGATGTGCCGGAGAGACTGCTCCATTTGAAGAGCCCGGCGGAGTTCATGGCTCTGCTCGAGGAAAAAGGCGTCTAAGATTTCTCTGCGTGCCCTTCGCCGAGCAGTGGGAAAGGAGGCACGGAAGCAAGGGGAACACCGGAGCTTCTCAATTTCAACTACAACGACAGATAAGGTCTCGGCGCAATCGAGAGTTATCTGTCGTTGGCAGTTTACAAAGAGAGATCTCCGCTCTTCTCCGAGGCTCCGTGCCTCCTTTCCATCGCTCGGCCATTGGCAACGTGGCGATCCTTCTGAGGCGCTGTCATTCCCACTCGATTGTCGCCGGCGGCTTGGAGCTCACGTCGTACACCACCCGGTTAACGCCGGCAACCTGGTTGATGATCCGGTTTGATATTCTCGCGAGGACTTCGTAAGGGAATCGGAACCAGTCAGCCGTCATCCCATCGCTGCTCGTTACTGCTCGCAGCCCCAACACATTGTCGTAAGTCCGCTCGTCTCCCATGACGCCGACGCTTCGCACCGGAAGCAGAACTGCGAACGCCTGCCAGATCTGATCGTACAGACCGGCAGCCCTGATCTCGTCGAGATAGATCGCGTCGGCAGCGCGGAGAAGGTCGAGCTTCGCGCGTGACACTGCACTCAACACACGGATCGCGAGTCCCGGCCCGGGAAATGGATGCCGCCCAACCATCTCATCCGGCAAGCCCAGCTCTCTTCCGACGTTTCTCACCTCATCCTTGAACAGCTCGCGGAGAGGCTCGATCAACTTGAAGGTCATCTCGGCCTTTAGTCCGCCGACGTTGTGATGCGTCTTTATGGTCACCGACGGTCCGCCGAAGGGCGATGAGGACTCGATAACGTCGGGATAGAGTGTTCCCTGCACCAGGAAATCCGCACCCTCTGCTTCGCTCGCCGCCGTTTCCTCGAAGACATCAATGAATGCGTGGCCGATGATCTTGCGCTTCTCTTCAGGATCCTCAACTCCATCCAGCGCTGCGAGAAATCGGTCGGAGGCATCAACGGTGACGAGCCGCATTCCCATATGCTGACTGAATGTCCGCTCGACCTGATCGCGCTCATGCAGGCGGAGGAGTCCGGTGTCGACGAAGATGCAGGTGAGCTGATCGCCGATTGCGCGGTGGACCAAAGCCGCCGCGACAGCCGAATCAACACCTCCCGAGAGTCCGCACACCACGCGCGACTTTCCCACCAGTTTGCGAATGCGTCGCACCTCGTCCTCGACGAATGCGCCGGGAGTCCAGTCCGGATCGGCGCGGCACGCGCCAAAAAGAAAGTTCGCGACGATCTCCCCCCCACGCGGGGTGTGTGCAACCTCCGGATGAAACTGAACGCCGTAGATCGGACGCGATTTGTGACGGAACGCGGTGACCGGATTCGCTGCGCTCTCGGCCAGCGTTACGTACCCTTCCGGTGGGCTCTCGACGTGATCGCCGTGGCTCATCCACGCTCCGAATTCTTCGTTCTCCGAGAATCCGGCGAACAGTGAATCCGGAGTCGTAACTCGAACGGACGCGGGACCGTACTCGCGCTTCCCGGCGCGTTTCACCTCTGCACCTTCGAGCTGCGCGATGAGCTGCATGCCGTAACAGATGCCGAGCACCGGCGCGACGTCCAGCAGCTCCGCCTGCGCGGTGGGAACATTCTCGCCGTAAACGGAGTTAGGACCACCGCTGAGTATGATTCCGGTCGGATTCCACTCACGGATCCAATCGATGGAGCGAGTGGGCGGGTGAATCTCGGAGTACACCCGCGCTTCACGCACGCGGCGAGCTATCAGTTGCGTGTACTGCGACCCGTAGTCGAGGATGAGGATCCTGCTCGTCACAACTCGATCTGCTCTACTTCACCTGTGTCGAGGTCGAGAACCGCAGCAGTGCACTTTCCGGTCAGCCAGCCACATGCTTCTCCGGGATTGACGACGAGAGCGCCTCCCCTCTCGACACTTTCGGCGCGGTGCGTGAATCCATGCACCACGAACTCGTGTGACTCGACGGAGCGGCGGTGTACCTCGCCGAGGTCGTGAACGAGAAGAATTCGTCGTCCGCCAACGTCGAAGCTGTGCGGTGACTCGTAGAGCTCCGTTCCCATCCCGGTGGCGGCGTGCTCGCGCAACCCCTCAGGGTCACCGTCATTGCGACCGAAGATGCCCAGGAGCGGGATGCCCGATTCGATAATGGGATCGAGGGCGAATGGAGCGCAGTAGTCTCCCGCGTGCATCAGCAGGGTGACTGCTCGCTCGGACAGCGCCGTAACAAGCTCCCGTATGGCCGGCACTCTGTCATGCGTGTCAGCCAGCAGTCCAACTCTCATCGGGCGACCCGCCACGCCGGCTCGAGACGCTCTTTGCGCACGAGATCGGGATACTCCTCCCGCTCGGTGACGACACCATAACGTCCGGCATCGACGAGCACTTCCGCCGCGCGCGTGCGGGAGTTGTAGTTGGACGCCATCACGAAGCCATAAGCTCCCGAAGATCGTACCGCCACGAGATCACCCGGCTGGACATCGTCGACGTCGCGCTGCAAGCCGAAGAAATCACCGCTCTCGCAAATCGGGCCGACGATATCCGCGGTAATGCGGCCTCCTCTTGGCGTCACCGCTTCTATACGGTGGTACGCGTTGTAGTGCGACGGGCGGAGAAGGTCATTCATGCCTGCATCAATGATGACGAACTGCTTGCCGCCGCTTCGCTTCCGGTAGAGCACACGACTGAGAAGGACCCCAGCGTTCCCGACCAGGAATCGTCCCGGCTCGAGCAGGAGTCGCAGCCCAGTCGGCTCGACCATTCTGCTGACATGATCGGCGAATCCCTCGATGTCGATCGGGTGCTCGGTATCATACGTCACGGCGAGTCCGCCCCCGATGTCGAGGTATTGCAGCTCCCTCGCGCCCGCTGCGCGAATCTCGGTCGCCAATTGAAGGAGACGGCCAAGGCCGATCTCATAAGGCTCGAACTGGGAAATCTGGGAGCCAACATGCATATCCAGTCCGATCAGACTAATCCCTTCGAGAGACAGGGCCTTTCGCGCTACCACCAGTGTCTCATCGAACGGAATGCCGAACTTCATTCCCTTGATGCCGGTCCGCGTGTACGGATGCGGCGTGTCAACCATGACTTCGGGATTCACGCGAAGCGCAACAGGAGCGATGATCCCGACTCTGCGCGCTATGGAATCGACAAGCAGCAGCTCCTCTTCAGACTCGACATTGATCAGAAGCACGCCGACGCTCAGCGCTTCGCCGATCTCCTTTTCGGTTTTCCCGACTCCACTGAACACGATGTCTTCGCCCCGAAACCCCGAGGAAAGAGCACGATACAGCTCGCCTCCCGAGACGATGTCCACTCCGGCGCCGAGTCGCTGCAGCAATCCGAGGATCGCAAGATTCGAGTTCGCCTTGACACTGTAATGCAAGCGGTGCGGGAGTCCGGCGAGTGCGCCATTCAATCGCGTGTACTGCGCGCGAATATCGGAGGCGCTGTACACATATGCGGGAGTCCCGATATCGGCTGCTATCGTCTCCAGAGAGACGCCGTCACAGATGAGAATCCCTCCTTCGCGCACGAACGCGCCGACCGGGTCCGCCGTCACCGGAGCGATCGATTCAGCTTTGGCTGTCAATAAGCCTTCGCCCAGAGGGCTTCGAAGCGCGAAGCTTCACCACATTTGAGACAACGGGTCGGCGCCTCCGCAGACCGGAACTCCTCATCCGGAATCAACCGAATCGTGGCCTTGGTCTCCTCCTTGATTGAAGTCTCGCACTCAACTGACCCACACCATCCCGCATAAACGAAGGAGCCATCGCCAGCCATGATCTCGCGGAAGCGATCGTAGCTGATCTCTTCGCGGACGCTGTTCGCCTCGCGTCGCTCGAATGCGGCGACGCGCATATCGGTCTGGATGATGCTCAACAGGTCCGCAACGTCCTCGCCGATCGAATCCAGGGTCACCGTTCTCTTGATCCGGTTGTCCCGCCGGACGAGCACAGCCTGATTGCTATCGAGATCGCGCGGACCGAACTCCATTCGCACGGGAATCCCCCGCAACTCCCAATCGTAGTATTTCGCACCCGGCTTCATTGCATCCCGCTCGTCGAGGTAGACGCGAAGCTTGCCTGTCTTGCGCCGCTCCCACGCTGTGAGCGTCGCACAGATCCCACGCGCCGCCTCGAGTACCCTTCCCTTATCATCATCCGAGCGCCAGATCGGGACGATCACCAGCTCGACCGGTGCGAGGAACGGCGGCACCTGTAGGCCGTAGTCGTCGCCGTGCGTCATCACCAGTCCGCCGACGAGTCTCGTGGAGACCCCCCAACTCGTATTCCACGCGTATTCGGTGCCGCCCGCTTCCGTTTGAAACTTGAGGTCGAACGCGCGCGCGAAATTCTGTCCGAGGTTGTGAGAGGTGCCGGCCTGGAGCGCCTTGTTGTCCTGCATCATTGCCTCGCAGGAGTAGGTGCGCAGCGCGCCGGCGAAACGTTCCGCGTCGGTCTTGATGCCTGTGATGACGGGCATCGCCATCCATCCTTCCATGAAATCGCGATACACGCCAAGCATCCGACGCGCTTCTTCCTCCGCTTCCTGCTCCGTGGCATGCGCGGTGTGGCCTTCCTGCCACAGAAACTCGAGAGTTCTCAGGAAAAGGCGCGTCCGCATCTCCCAGCGGACGACATTCGCCCACTGGTTGATCAGAAGTGGAAGGTCCCGATAGCTCTGCACCCACTTCGCAAACATCGCGTAGATGATCGTCTCCGATGTCGGGCGCACCACGAGAGGCTCTTCGAGCTTCTTTCCGCCACCGTGAGTAACGACGGCCGTCTGGGGCGCGAATCCCTGAACGTGCTCGGATTCCTTTTGGAGAAACGACTCCGGTATGAACAGCGGGAAATACGCGTTCTGATGGCCTGTGTCCTTGAACATGAAGTCGAGCTGTCGCTGCATCCGCTCCCAGATGCCGTAACCGCGCGGCCGAATCACCATGCACCCGCGCACCGGAGAATAGTCGGCCAGCTCGGCGCGAAGGACGGTCTCGTTGTACCAGGCGGAGAAATCATCCGCGCGTCGTGTCAGCTTTTTATCGTCAGCCATTTCGTTCGTTCAGAGAATTGATGAAGTCGTCGACAGGATGGGGTTCTTCGGTTCCGGCATCGAGGTTTCGAACGGTTGCGCGACCCGGCTCATCACGCTTGAGGATAACGATGCTCGCCGCGCCGACCGCCGCTGCCGCTTTGACTTGTCTCGCCAACGACTGAGGTCTCAACGCGTACTCGACACTCCATCCCTTTGCCCGAAGGCGTGTGACTACGGAGAGTACTTCCATTTCCAGCGAATTGTCGTCGGCGGCAACCCAGAAATCGAGACGATTCCGATCGCCATGCATGAGTCCTCGCGAGCGCAGGAGCTCGCCGAGAACCACGTCGCCCATTCCAAAGCCGAGTGCCGGGAGGTCAACGCCACCAAGCGTTCGCATTAAATCATCGTAGCGCCCGCCGCCGCAGATCGCCCGATATTCCCCCGCACTATCAAAGAGCTCGAAGACAATTCCCGTATAGTAGGCGAGCCCGCGCACGATTGAAAGATCGAGACGTATCCAGTCTGCAAACCCCAGCGCTTCGAGACGCGTAAAGTACTCGCCCAGGCGACCGAGATGCTCGTCGACGCCGGGCACTGCTCCGTACGCTTCTCCGAGGAAATGCAGGTCCCCGATCTGCGTGATGTCATACACTCTGCGCGCGACCTGTTCATCGCCGGTAGCCTCCACGAACCGCTCGTGGGATTGCCCTCGAGAGTCACGACCGACCTTATCGATGATTGCAAAAACGCCGGGCATCATCTCCTCAGCGACACCGGCACCGGTAAGCAGCGCCTGCAGCAGCCGGCGGTCGCTGATCCTCGCAACAACGTCCGACGAAGTGAGGCCTAGCGATCGCATCACGTCGAGTGCGGCCGCGAGAAGCTCGGCATCTGCCGCGACGCCTGGCTCGCCAACGATGTCGGCGTTCAACTGGAAATGTTCGCGCAGGCGGCCCTTCTGCTGGCGCTCGTAACGAAAGAGCTGAGGAATGGAGAACCATCGGATCGGTTTTCGAAGCGCGTTCGCGCGCGCAGCAACCATGCGCGCGAAGGTTGGAGTCATCTCCGGTCTGAGAGCCACTTCGCGATCTCCCTTGTCGCGAAAGGCGTACAGTTGAGCGACCAGCTCTTCGCCGCTCTTCTTTCTGTAGAGATCCAGGGGTTCGAGCGGTGGCCCGTCATACTCGACGAAGCTGTAACGGCGCATCACCTCGCGCCAAACGCCGGTTATGTAGGCGCGCTCGGAAAGCTGATCTGGATAGAATTCGCGAAATCCCGGTAACGCTCCGGTTTGCATCGGGGAAAGCTACGGCTCGCTGGGAGTGAGCGGCAAGAACGCGCGCCACTCGATTTCACGGCGCAGCGTTGAGTATCTCGAGAGCCGCGCCAACAGTATAGAACGATCCGGTGACGACAACGGTTGACGCCTGAGCGCGAGCGGTTGCAATCGCCCGTGACAGCTCAGGCTCAATCGTGACACGAACCGCGAGCTTCCGTGCCGCAGTCGCCACAGCTTCCAGATCCCATCTGCGAGCGACGGGAGCGTTCGGCGGATTGGTCAATATCAGCCGATCCGCGACGTCCGCCAAAAGCCTCAACATGGAGCGCCAGTCCTTATCGGCAAGGACTCCCAGCACCACCGCGAGTGGTCGCTCGGGTTCTATCTCATGCAACGTTGTAGTGAGTGCGCGCACGGCGTCGGTGTTATGCGCGACGTCGACAATTACACCATCGATTCTCTGGAAACGACCCGGCAGACTGACACGCGCAAGCGCCAATGCGGCTTCGTCCAGGGAAAGCGTGAAACGCTCACCGGCCAATGTCAGCATCGAGAGCGCGACCGCTGTATTGTCCGCCTGCTGTCTTCCAACGAGACCCGTGGCAACTCTCCGGCTCCGCCCAGCGGTCTCAACCGTGAAACCGGTTCCATCAGCAGTTACGACAACGTCGCTGGTTTTGAAGATCTCACACGCTTCAACGACATTTGCGGCGCCATTAGACGCCGCCGTGCGCCTGATCGCCTCGCGCGCCTCGATCGGCATTGGGGCCAACACGCCGCGCACGCCGGTCTTGAGGATCCCTCCTTTTTCCGCCGCAATCGACTCGATCGTCTCGCCGAGGTAGTCCGTATGATCGATCGAGATGGAGGTGATGCCGGCGACTACCGGGGTGATGACATTGGTCGCATCGAGCCGCCCCCCGAGCCCGGTCTCGATCACAGCGACATCCACCTTCCGTCTGGCGAACCAGTCGAGCGCCAAGGCCGTTGTGATCTCGAAGAACGTCGCTCCCGTCCGATCCGCTTCTCGCTCCCACTTGCGGATGAACTGCAGCACTTGAGCTTCGGGAATCTTCTCGTCATCCACGACAATCCGCTCGCGGAAGTCAACCAGATGCGGAGACGTGTAGCGTCCGACGCTCAGCCCTTTCGCACGGAGTAGCGTGTAGAGCGTCGCGACAACGCTTCCCTTGCCGTTGGTTCCCGCGACGTGGAATGTCTCTAGTTGACGGTGTGGATCGCCAAGGCGGGCGAGCATCGCCTCGGTACGCTCGAGGCCGAACTTCGATGTCGCGCCCGTGCGCGCGAAAAGCGCGTCGATCGCAACGCGATAATCGTTCAGGCCGCTGACCAGCCGGTAACGGCGGGCTTTCCGCTCATATGCCGAAGGAGCTGTCCTACTGTGGACTTCAGATTCTTGCGATGGACGACGGCATCCACCATTCCGTGCTCGAGAAGGAACTCGGACGTTTGAAATCCTTCGGGCAGGTCCTGTCCAATCGTCTGCTTGATAACACGCGGCCCCGCGAATCCGACAACAGCGCCCGGCTCGGCGATTATTGCGTCGCCAAGCATCGCGTAACTGGCACTCACCCCACCGGTTGTCGGGTTCGTCAGAATCGACACGTACGGAATGCGGCGTTCGGCAAGCTGCGAAAGAATTGCCGCGGCCTTCGCCATCTGCATCAGACTCAGGACGCCCTCCTGCATGCGCGCGCCGCCGGATGCAGAAACAAGAATGAACGCGAATTTTCGCTCGAGCGCCTTCTGTCCGAGCCGCGCGATCTTTTCACCGACAACCGAGCCCATCGAGCCACCCATGAACGCGAAGTCCATCACGCCAAGACAAACGGGCAATCCCATGAGCTGTCCCGTGAACGTCAGGATGGCGTCGCCATCACCAGACTTTACGGTGGCCCTTTCAAGGCGCTGCGGATACTCAGGAAAGCCCAGCGCGTCGGTCGAACGGATCTCGGTCTCTGTCTCCTCGGTCGTGCCTTCGTCGAGAAGAATATTGAGGTACTCAATCGCACGAATTCGGCGATGGTGCTCACACGCCGGACACACGTTGAGGTTCCGGATGAATTTCTCGCGGAGGTCCGTGTGGCCGCACTTGTCGCACTTCTCCCACGCGTCCGGCGGAATCTCGAGCCGCTCGTGACGGGGAGGACGGGGTTTCTTCTCCTTACGGAACCAGGCCATCTGCCGAAATGTGACCGGGGTGGGAAGGCCGGGCAAGCAGAGGCAAATGTTTCGGAGGGGAGAAAATTGAAAACGGCAACTCTAGGTTGATTTTGTGTTCCGCTCAGCTGGCGCGGAACGCAGCTTTGCCGCGCCCTTCTCCCGAGATGCGCATCAGGACGCCTATTGCGAGCCAGCTCGCGAGCATGAACGAGCCACCGTAGCTGAAAAATGGCAGCGGTATTCCGGTAATCGGCATGAGATTGAGCGTCATCCCGACGTTGACCAGCACGTGCACGAACCAGCTCGCCATTAGTCCGAACGCCACCAAAGAGCTGTATGAGTCGTTTGCTCTGCCGGCGATCTGAGTGATGCGAAGGAACAAAGCAAGGAACAGGGTGAGCGCGATGGCGACGCCAATGAATCCCATTTCCTCACCCACCACGGCGAAGATGAAGTCGGTGTGCTGCTCCGGAAGGAACGCGAGGCGCTTCTGTGTGCCGAGCGTGAAGCCCTTGCCGAAGAGTCCGCCGGATCCGATTGCGATCTTCGACTGGAGCACGTGGTAGCCTGACGCGCGCGGATCTGCAGACGGATCGAGAAACACGCGCAGGCGGTTCTGCTGATAAGGCTGGAGTTTCTCCCACAAAATTGGCGCGATCACGCCGGTGGCGATATTCGCCGCCATCAGTACGACACCTTCGATCAGATACGGACGGTAGTACAGCACGAGCGCGAGAAGGACGAGGAACCACGCGCCCCACATACCGGTGCTGAACGAAAGAATAAGACTGACGACTGGACTGCCGAGAAGGAGGAGCAGCGGCCAGGAGACGCCCGACCAGTAGAGCATTCCGAAGAAGATTCCAATGAACACGATGCCCGTGCCCAGATCGGGTTGAAGCATGATGATCAGCCACGGGATCAGAACCACCAGCGCGGGCTTCCACAAATCAAGCAGCGATTTGGCGGGCTCGCGTCGCGAAGCGAGGATCTGTGCCAGCATCAGCACCACAGTGAGCTTGGCAAGCTCCGATGGCTGTCCGATTCTGATACCACCGATCGCGAGCCAGCTCTTGGTGCTGGCCGCGGTGCCGGCTCCGGCTCCGATCACAAGTGTCAACGCAAGCAAACCGACGGAGAGAATGTATGCCGGCAACGTCACCCACTGAATGAACCGCACTGTCGAGCGACTTATTGCATAGGCGCCGATCATCCCGATCGCAAGCCAGACGATCTGCGACTTGTAGACTCGTGCGACCGCAGTCGGTGTATCGGTTTGTCCGGCGGAATAGACCATCGCTATTCCGAACAGCGATAACAGGAGAGCGGTAATTACGAGCGGATAATCGGCGACAATCCGCCGCATCACCCTCCCTCGGCGTTGGCGATCTCCGCCGGAACAACGCCGGTGTAGAAGCCGATGATCTTCGACGCGATGCGAGCAGCGAAGTAGCCGTGGATACCGAACTCGAGGAAAACCGCAACTACGATCTTCGGGTTTTCGGCTGGCGCGAACCCGACAAACCACGCGTGATCCTTGTTCGGATCGGTCGTGTTCTGCGCGCTTCCTGTCTTGCCAGCGATGACGAGACCCTGAATGTTGGCTGAAGCAGCAGTGCCACCGGCCGAGGTGACGCCGGCCATTGCATCGCGAAGGCCGAGCATCTGCTCCGGTGTTAGGCTCATGATCCTGGTGCGCTCCGGCTTCCGTGCGACCAGCTCCGGCGTCGAGTTGTAGCCGTCGCTCGCGAGCGCCGTGTAGAACTTCGCCATGTTGGCGACAGTCTGTGAGTTTGCGCCCTGGCCTATTGCAAGGTTGAGCGTTTCGGCGTTGCTCCAGTTCGCGCCGAACAGCCGGTTGTAATACGCGCGCACGTCCCGTGATGGAAAGCGCGGCTTGTACTCGTTGGGCAGGTCGATCCCCGATTTCTCACGGAACTGAAGATCGATTCCTCCTGCGACCAGACGCGACAGTCCGATCTTTAGCCCGAGTTGATAGAAGAAGACGTCGCACGAATGGGTGATCGCGCCCGCGAGCGTCTGGCTGCCGTGGCCTTTCTTTTCCCAGCACCGGAAATAGCGTCGGCCGTACTGGAGCCCTCCACTGCAAGAGATCGGCATGCGGCTGTCGATCGTCACTACTCCGGATTCGAGTCCGACAGTAGACGTCGCAAGCTTCCAGGTGGATCCCGGAGGATAAGTGCCCTGAATCACTTTATTGAACAACGGCCGGCGCGGATCCGTATTGAGCTCCCTCCAGTAATCGGCAGGAATGCCGCCGGTAAACCGGTTTGGATCGAAGCTTGGCGCGCTGTAAAGAGCGAGGACGGCACCGGAGTGCGGCTCGAGGGCGATCGCTCCGCCTTGTAGCGAGTCCCCGAATAACGACGCGACGTACCGCTGGAGCTTCAGGTCGATGTTCGTCTTGAGCGGCTGCGCGCCTTCCGGCAGAAGATCGGGACGGGGCCCAACGCCGCGAACTGGACGACCCCGCGCGTCAACCTCGTCGAACCTCACTCCTTCCTTACCATGAAGCTCGCTCTCGTACTGCTTCTCGAGGCCGCCCTTCCCCACGATCTGACCAGGCTTGTATCCCTCGTAGGCAGGAAGATTCAGCTCGCCCTCGGTGATCTCTCCGGTGTAGCCAACGAACGACGCCACGACCTTACCGTCCGGATAAAAGCGCTTGGGAACCGACTGAATGATCAGTCTCGGAAAATCGATCCGGTGCTCTTCCAGTACGGAGATGACGTCAATGGACGCGTCGGCGAGAATCACGGTGGGACGCGTCGGAGCGCGCCGATACCGCCGAATCGCCATGTTGATGTCGTAATCGCTCAACTGAAGTGTCGGCGCCAGAATCTTGAGGGAGGCGCGAAGCGAGTCCTCTCGCGGCGCAATCAGCGAGACGGAATACCCCGGCAGATTCTCGGCGATGATCTCGCCCTTGCGATCGTAGATGATCCCGCGAGGAGCAGGCAGCGGGATCGGACGAAGCCGGTTCTCCTCGGACTGCGCGGCGTATTTCCTGTTTTCGATGACCTGCGTGCGAAAAAAGGCGCCGAGCAAAAGCAGGAACCCGATCCCGAGACCAATCGAGCTCAGTCTCGTGCGACGTGCGATATCGTTTGGATGAAAGCTCACGCGCGCGCCGGCTCCAGCAGTGGACGCATTATGAACAGTAACAAAACGCCCGCTGCTGCGGTGGCAGCGGCCGATAGCGGAGACCAGAGCAAGAGCTGCTGGAGCAGCTCGACTCCACCCAGGCGACGCTCGACGATGAAGTAGATCACGTCGAACGCCCATTTCCCGAGGAAGAAGAAGAAGGCATTGAGCGCGACGTTATCGGCGAAAAAGACGGCTTTTAGCCACGACGCCAGATAGCCGACGATAGTCATCGCCACAGCTCCTGCCCCGAGCGCATCGGGAGTCAGCGAGTCGGAGACGAGACCGATGACGAGTCCAATCAGCGCGGCGGTCGCGGGCCGCAGCCGAATCGAGACCATCAGCAGAGCCAGCAGGAGAAAATCCATCGGAGCGCGCCAGCCCAGCAGAGGTCGCAGCGTGTAGTGGAGAAGAACCAGTATTACGAATGTCGTGGTGGCGCGGACGGTCCCGCCAAGGGTCATCTGATGATTCCCCGTGTCGGACTCATGACGAGGGTGTCACGTCCAACCGAGTCGCGGCGAGCTGAATCGCGGGCCGCGGAATCGCGGCGGGCTCGGCGCGCCGCCGCCCGTCGGGCCGCTGCGCGACGAGCCTGATCCAACGAATCGCCGGTGATCGGAGCGACCCCCGTGATGGGCGGCTGAACCGTGTCGGGCATTAGCTCCGGCGGAAGACCGCCCGGTACGCTGACTGGAGTCGTCGAAGTATCAGGCCTCGTACCCTCGATCGCCGCGCGTCGCGCGGCGGCCTCGGCGAGGGCTGCACTCTTTGCAAGGGAATCTCCCGCAGCCGCGATGACGCGGGCCGCGGAATCGACAGCAGCAACGTTCGTCCACACGTTGTTGAACCCCTGCGATATGCGGTCGCTCCGCAGGATCATCACCGCTCCGACGTCGGCGGGCGAGACGGCGGGCTTCAGGAGATACGTTCTCGCCCACCCTTCCGAGGTTTTGACCTCCTCGAGCACCCTACCTATAGGTATGCCGCGCGGCCAAACTCCGCCAAGGCCCGAGCTCACGATGAGCGTGCCCGGTTTGAGGGATGTACGGAATGGGATCCCCCTGAGCTCCATGAGATAGCCAGTAGTCGCGCTCGCCACGTGTGCCTGGACGATTCCGAATGCAGCCCCGTCTTCCGACATTGCACTGACTCGGAAATCGGGATGGGTCCAGATCATCGCCTGGCTCATCGTCGGATCAACATCCGATACAATGCCAACCACACCTTCAGTTGCGATCACCGGGCTCAGCCGTCGGACACCGGCGAGAGAGCCGGCGGTAAGTGTCATCGTGGTGACGTCGCGGACGCCGCGCCCATGAATGGCTTCAGCGGGGATGAACCCCCACCTGAGGCGCGAGCCGAGACCAACCAGACGGCGAAGCTTTGCGTTCTCGTCCTCCAGACTACTTACTGTCATCGCGCGAAGCGCCACGCTGTCGCGAATCGCGGTGCGTTGCTGGTCGAGCAAGAGCGAGCGGCGACTCGCCTCGGCTCGCTCCTGGAGCATTACCAGGGGGGCAAGGAAAGTCCGGCGCATTGACGTCGCCACCGGCTCACGGAGATTGGTCGGAAGACCGCGCGCGATGAGCGCGAGGAGAGCGCAGGTTCCCAGCGCGATCAGATCGAATCGACTGCTTGTGCTACGTACAGCGCGTGCCACGGCTACCTCAGGTGGCTAGTACCGACCAGTATTTTTCCTCGTCGTCGAGGATTCTGCCACACCCGCGAACGACACAGGTGAGCGGGTCCTCGTCGACGTGAATTGGAAGACCGGTCTCCTGGGAGAGCAGGACGTCAAGCCCGCGGATGAGCGCTCCCCCACCGGTCATGACAATGCCTCTTTCGACGATGTCGGCGGCGAGCTCGGGAGGGGTGATCTCGAGTGCGCGTCGAACAGCGCCGACTATCTGCTGGATCGGCTCCTGGACGGCGTCGCGGATCTCCGCAGAGTGGATGCGGACGCTCTTCGGAATTCCCGATACTAGGTCGCGCCCCTTGACATCCATCTCTCGTTCCTCCCCCACCGGATACGCCGATCCGATCTGAATCTTTACCTGCTCAGCGGTCGACTCACCAATCAGGAGATTGTAGTTCTTCCTCATGGACTGAAGAATAGCCATGTCGAGCTCGTCGCCGCCGGTGCGGATCGACGTATCGCTGACGATTCCCGATAGCGCGATGACGGCGATTTCCGTAGTGCCGCCTCCGATGTCGATGACCATATTGCCGGTTGGAGTCTCGACAGGGAGCCCAACGCCGATCGCGGCCGCCATCGGCTCAGCGACCATGAACACCTCCTTTGCGCCCGCGCCGAGGGCAGAGTCTCTGACTGCGCGCTTCTCCACCTCGGTGATTCCTGACGGAACGCACACGATAACTCGTGGCTTAACCTTGAAGAAGTGGTTCTCGATGATCAGCGCGAGAAAATAGCGCAACATTTTCTCTGTGACGTCGAAGTCGGCGATGACACCATCTTTCATTGGACGAACCGCGATCACTCCTTCCGGAGTGCGGCCGAGCATCCGCTTCGCCTCGAGACCGACGCCTTTGATTTTCTTGGTCTCGCGGTCGAGCGCTACCACCGACGGCTCGTTTAGCACGATCCCCTCGCCCTTCACAAAAATCAGCGTGTTGGCGGTGCCTAGGTCCACTGCGATTGCGTTCGCGGGGAAGAGCGAACCGCCTTTGAAGAAGGGCCAGCGCATCTCGTTTCAGTTCAGGTAGGAAGCGACGTCTTTCAGGGGCAAGCCGAATGCCTCGGCTACAGCAGGATAAACGACTTGTCCATCGACCACGTTCAGTCCCTTTCGTAGAGGAGCGCTCTCGGTGAGCGCGCGCTTCCAGCCAAGGTTGGCGAGCTTGAACGCGTAAGGGAAAGTCGCGTTGGTGAGTGCGAGCGTCGAAGTTCGCGGAACTCCGCCCGGCATGTTTGCCACGCCGTAATGAATCACACCGTCGACGACGTAGGTAGGATTCTCGTGAGTCGTGGCATGAATTGTCTCGACGCACCCGCCCTGGTCGATTGCCACGTCCACAATGACGGATCCCGGCTGCATCGTCTTCAAATCCTCACGGCGTATCAGCCGCGGCGCGACCGCACCCGTAATCAGCACTGCGCCGACGACGAGATCCGCGGTGGAGATCTGCTCCAGGATATTATGACGATTCGAGTAGATGAGCGTTACGTTCGCCGGCATCACGTCGGAGAGATAGCGTAGTCGCTCGAGCGAGAGATCGAGAACGGTGACTTTGGCGCCCATTCCCGCCGCCATCTTGGCGGCGTTGATGCCGACCACTCCGCCGCCGAGAATCACGACTTTCGCCGGTGGTACCCCGGGCACACCGCCAAGCAGCACCCCTCGGCCTCCATACAGCTTCTCGAGGTACTTCGCTCCTTCCTGAACCGCCATCCGCCCGGCCACCTCCGACATCGGGGTGAGGAGCGGAAGCTCACGTGACGGCAGCTCGACCGTCTCGTAAGCGATGCACGTGGCTCCGCTATCGATGTGCGCACGTGTCAGGCGCTCGTCCGCGGCAAAATGAAAGTACGTGAAGATCGTCTGGCCGCGGCGCATGTGCTTCCACTCCGGCTCGATGGGCTCCTTCACTTTCATGATCATGTCGGACTGAGCCCATACGCTCGCCGCATCGGTACCGATCCGCGCTCCGACGTCGGTGTAGTGCGAATCCGGAAAGCCGCTTCCCTCGCCCGCGCCCGTCTGGATGAGCACCTCATGTCCCGCCGTGACGAGCGCTTCTGCGCCCGCAGGAACGAGGGCGATCCGATTCTCATTCGTCTTGATCTCCTTCGGTACGCCGATTCTCATCCGTGTCGAGTCAGTGGTTGGCTGCTCACGCCGCGAGGGGCGTCTCGCCCGGTCCGAGGCTGAGGATCGTCTGTGCATCGGGAGAGAAGAACTCGGCACAGACCGACCCGACGCTATCCCGATCGATCGAGTCGATCAGAGCGAGCACGTCGTCCAGAGACCGGTACTCCTCATCGTATAGCTCTACACCAGCAGCGCGATACATCCGCGCCGACGGGCTTTCCAGCGAGAGTGTAATCTGACCCTTGAGCTGGCTTTTGCCAGCGGCGATGTCGTCGACGCTGAGTCCGTCGCTAGAGAGCTGAGCGAGCTCCTCGCGTATCGCATCCACCGCCCTGGACGCAGTATCGGTCGCCGTGCCGACATAGACGCCGTGAACGCCGGCGTCGTGATGGAACGATTGGAAGGTGTACACCGAATAGGCGAGCCCAAGCTCCTCCCGCACACGCTGGAACAGGCGAGAGCTCATTCCTCCTCCGAGGAGCATGCTGACGAGAGTCATGGCATATCGCCGCGGATCAGAATGGGCGACCGTGGCCGAGCCGAACACGACGTGCGTCTGCGCACCATCGCGGCTCACGTGAGCGATCTCAGGCGGCGCGGGCACCGCACGGGGCGAGACGAGGCGGGACACTCCGCCGGACGGGACGTCCGTCCAACCCGTTCGTTCCAGCACACCGAGCAGGTCGTCGTGGTCGACGTTGCCTGCCGCGGATACCACGATATTCTCGGGGTGATAGGCGCGGGAATGAAGCGTCTTGAGATCGGCGATGGTGAACGTTCCGACCGTGTCGCGCGTTCCAAGAATCGAATAGCCGTACGGGTGGTCGCCCCACAGACGAGCGCCGTGCAGCTCGAACACGAGATCGTCGGGAGTATCCTCGACGGTACTGATTTCCTCGAGGACGACCTTTCGTTCGAGTTCGAGATCTGACGGCCGGAGCAGCGGCTGAAAAATGAGGTCGGCGATCACGTCGGCGGCGACTTCGACGTGCTCGTCGAGTACGCGCGCCTGATATGACGTGTGCTCCCTCGAGGTGTACGCGTCGAGTGAGCCGCCGAGCGTCTCCAGCTCGAGTGCAAGCTGACGAGCGGTGCGCTTCCGCGTTGCCTTGAACACCATGTGCTCGAGGAGATGCGACAGGCCCATCGTGCGCTCGGTCTCGTGGAGTGAAGCGGCTCGTACCCACGCCCCCAAAGAAACCGACCGTACTCCCGGGACTTGCTCGGAAAGTACGGTCAGTCCGTTCGGCAGAACGGTGCGGCGAAGGTCTGCTTCGTGCCTCGTCGCCGTCGCCGTCACTCTCGCCCTCTGCCTCCGCCGCCACGCGGCTGCCGACTTCGCGGACGCCGTGGGCGATCTTCTCTACCGCCGGTTCCGCCAGCGGCAACCGGCTCGCGCGATTCTCCGTCTGGCTCGCCGACTGTCTCAGCTGACTCCGGACGGCGTGCCTCAGCGGATCCATTGGTCCCGCCCTCGGCGGCGCCTTCCGCTTTCGCCACTAGAGCCTTCATCGAGAGGCGCAGTCGGCCGCGCTCGTCACGGTCCAGGAGCTTTACTCGCACGCGGTCGCCCTTCTTCACCACGTCTTCGGTTTTCTCGGTTCGTCCGTGCTTGAGCTCCGAGATGTGCACCAGACCTTCCGTGCCCGGCATGATCTCGACGAAGGCACCAAACGCGGTCGTGCTCTTGACGGTCCCTTCGTAGATCTCCCCGATAACCGGCTCGGCCGTGAGCGCCTGAACCATCTGTCGAGCGCGCTCCATTGCTTCGCCACCGACGGCGGCGATGGTGACAAGACCTGAATCGTCGACGGTAAGCTCAGCGCCCGTCTCTTCCTGAATCCCGCGAATCGTCTTCCCCTTGGGGCCGATGAGATCGCCGATCTTCTCGGGATTGATCGTCATCGTCACGATGCGAGGAGCGTAAGGCGACAAGTCGGCTCGCGCCGCGGGCAGCGCTTTCTTCATCTCGCCGAGGATGTGCAGCCGTCCGTCGCGCGCCTGCGCGAGCGCCTGCTCCATGATCCCGAGGTCGAGGCCCTGAATCTTGATGTCCATCTGGATGGAAGTGATTCCCTGCTCCGTTCCCGCAACCTTGAAATCCATGTCGCCGAGGTGATCCTCGGTGCCGAGGATGTCGGTAAGAATCGCGTAACGGTCGCCCTCCTTGATCAATCCCATAGCGACGCCGGCGACAGCTCCGCGAATCGGCACACCAGCATCGAACAATGCCAGCGAGCCGCCGCAGACAGAGGCCATCGACGACGATCCATTCGATTCCAGAATGTCAGAGACAATGCGGATCGTGTACGGGAAGTCCTCGAACGGCGGCAGCACACTTTGGAGCGCGCGCTCGGCGAGGTTGCCGTGTCCGATCTCGCGCCGGCTGGTTCCGCGGAGCGGCCGCACCTCTCCGGTCGAAAACGGAGGAAAGTTGTAGTGGAGCATGAACGACTTCGTCGACTCACCAGCTTCGTCGATTGTGTCCAGTCGCTGGACGTCGTTGGCAGTACCGAGGGTGATGGCGACGAGCGCCTGTGTCTGGCCGCGCGTGAAAAGCGCAGAGCCGTGCGCGCGAGGGAGGACTTGCGTGTCGATCGTGATCGGACGGACTTCGGTTGGACCACGGCCGTCCACGCGTGAACCCGTGTCGAGCACCTGCGAGCGAAGACTCTCGTATTCGATGTCGCCTACAAATCCGTGGATGTCCTTTGCGTTATCCGGATATTCGATAACGAGCGCTTCGGCAACCTGCCTCTTTACAAGCTCGACCGCCTCCACACGCGTGTGCTTCTCCGGCTGGTTGATCGCCTCGCGGATCTTCTGCTCTGCGAGATCGCGAACGCGCTTGCCGAGGTCATCACTCGGAGCTGCACGCATCCAGTCCATCTTCTCTGTGCGACCCTGCGCCAGCAGCTCCTGCTGAAGCGCGATCAGCTCCTTGATGCCGCCGTGGCCTACGGTGAGCGCTTCTAGCATATCGGCCTCACCGACTTCGATCGCGCCACCCTCGACCATCACGATCGAGTCGGCTGACCCTGCAACGACGATGTCCATGTCGCTGTAGGGGAGCTGCTGGAAAGTGGGATTTAGAATCCAGTTCTCCTGCACGCGACCCACACGCACTGCCGCAATGGGGGCAAGGAACGGGATCTTCGAGGCGTTCAGCGCGTACGACGCAGCCAGGAGCGCCATGACGTCGGCGTCGTTCTCCTGGTCGGCGGACACGACGTAGATGAATACCTGGATCTCGTTCTTGAACCCTTCCGGGAACAGAGGGCGGATCGACCGGTCGATTATGCGCGCCTTGAGAATCTCGGAGTCGTGCGGCCGCCCTTCGCGCTTGATGAATCCGCCTGGGATCTTTCCGGCGGCGTATGCCTTGTCGCGGTATTCGACAGTGAGCGGGAAGAACGGGAGGGGGCTTTCACTCTCGCTGACGGTGACAGCGGCGATGACCATCGTATCGCCGAACTGAACCACCGCTGAGCCGGCGGCCTGCTTGGCCATTCTGCCGGTCTCGATCACCAGCCTTCTGCCGGCGAAGTTTCTTTCGATTCGTTGCATCCTAATCCTGATTGTCTCTAAAGAACACAAAGCGCGCGGGCAGCAGATTGCGCCCGCGCGCGGACATCAGTCGATCAGCTTAGTAGCGGAGTCCAAGATCGGCGATGATCTTGCGATACGCTGCGAGGTCGGTCCGCCTGAGGTAGTCGAGCAGACGGCGACGCTTGCCGACCATCTTGAGCAGGCCGCGCCTGCTGTGATGGTCCTTGGCGTGGGTTCGGAAATGATCGGTCAAGTAGTTGATATTCTCGGTGAGAATAGCGACCTGGACCTGCGCCGAACCGGTGTCGTTGCCGTGTGTGCGGTACTTCTCGATCGTAGCTGTCTTCTGAAATGCCATCGTTGCTGTGCTCTTCGCGCGCCATTTGCGCGCTGGTTCCTTGAATCCTCGTAAGCCTGTAATAATACTCGACTTAGACCGCTATGTAAAGGTGCCACATTAAGGTCAACGGAGAGAATCGCGGGCTAAGGTCAACGGAGAGAATCGCAGGTCCGAGGGACAAGAAATCCAGGTCGCCAGGTCGCCGGTGAGGTTTCAAGGGGTCGCTGCGGACCAACACCCTACGCTTCTTCGTCGACGCGCGCCGGAACAGTTCCATCGTGTAGAAGGAGATCGAAGCGGTCACCCTGATTGAACTCCGACACCGATGAAAGCGTTCGTCCCGACGGATCGCGCGCGACGGCGTAGCCACGTGCGAGCGTTGAAAGAGGACTGAGCGTCTGAAGCCGTGCCGCGCCCCCAGCAACCATTCCTCGGCGTGACTGCACCAGTTTGATCGCAGCTCCGCCGAGATCGCGTGAGGCGGCGCGCAAATCCGCCGACGCGGAAGATGTCCGGTGCACGAGCGCGCCGGCGAGACGCAGGCGACGAGCGCTCAAGGTCCGCAACAGATCCGCAACCGCGGGCACTGCGCGCTCTGCTGCTGCAGACGGCGTCGCCGCCCGCAGATCCGCGACGAGATCACATACCGTGACGTCAGCCTCATGCCCGACAGCGGAGATTACCGGCACTTCGCAATCAGCAACCGCGCGAGCGACGTTCTCGTCGTTGAACGCCCGCAGGTCGTCGCGGCCGCCCCCTCCTCTGCCGACGATTATCACGTCGGCGCTCCTCCACCGGCGGACACGACTCAGCGCCTCGCAGATCTCGCGCGGAGCCGAGTCACCCTGCACCGTCGCACAAGCAACGATGATCTGAATCCCGGGACGCCGGCGTCGCGCTACGGAGACAATGTCGCGGAGTGCAGCACCATCCGGACTGGTGACTACGGCGAGACATCGAGGAAAGATCGGCAGCGGTCGCTTGCGCGCATCCGTGAGAAGTCCTTCGCCACGCAACCGGTCGATTGTGTGTTGCATCGCCTTCCGCCACAGACCATCGCCTGCCGCTTCCAACTGCAGGACACGCAGCTGAAGCGTTCCGCGTGCGGGGAACACAGTGAGCTGAGCAAAAGCCAGCACCTGCATGCCATCATCCGGCGGTGCGGGAATGCCCCGCTGATCCATTGACCAGACCACACATGCAATCTGCGACGCCGAGTCTCGGAGACAGAAATACCAGTAGCCGTTGCGGTGGCGCTTGAAATCCGCGACTTCACCGCGAACCCAGAATCGTCCGAGCGACTGCTCGACGATCAACCTGGCGGTGGCGTTGAGATCCTGGATGGTTATCGCTGTTTCGCGTGTCGCGCCCGGCGATATTGGCGCCCCTGACACCGGCGTCAGCACCGATTCCAGACCCGCGCGCGGGAAGCCGCGCCGCATTGTCACCGGCCAGCCGTCGCGACGGGAGCGGCGTCGAGTAAAGCCGCGCTGCGGCGCGCCGACTTGACGGTATTCGAGAGGAGCATGGCAATAGTCATCGGACCAACGCCGCCGGGAACCGGAGTTATTCGCGATGCAACCAGGCGCGCAGAATCAAAATCAACATCTCCAACAAGGCGATATCCTCGACGAGAGTTCGAATCCGCGATTCTTGTCATGCCGACGTCGATCACAACAGCTCCCGGCTTAAGCATCTCTCCTGCGATGAGGCCTGGTCTGCCCGCTGCGGAAATCACGATGTCAGCTCGACGGAGGTGTGCCGCAAGATCGCGCGTATGCCTGTGACAAACGGTAACGGTGGCGTTTCCACCTGGTGCGTCCTGCATCAGAAGCGCGGCCATTGGCTTGCCGACGATGTTGCTTCGGCCAACGATGACACACTCCTGTCCCGATGGATCCACTCCCGAGCGATCGAGAAGAACCTGAATTCCTGCCGGCGTGCACGGGATAAAGCCGTCGCGGTTGCCCGCTAGCATCTTGCCGACGTTCACCGGGTGAAAGCCGTCCACGTCCTTTGTGGGATCGACCGCCCGCACTACTGTGTCGCTGCGGATGTGCGACGGAAGGGGCATCTGGATGAGGATCCCGTGAATACCATCATCGTTGTTGAGGTCGGCGATGCGACCAAGCAACTCTTGCTCGGAGGTCGATGCGGGGAGGCGAATTGTCTCGCTCCGCATGCCCGCTTCCTCGCAGGCTCGCCCTTTCGCTCTGACGTACACGTCGCTTGCCGGAGCGTCGCCCACCAATATCACCGCCAGTCCCGGGCGAACGCCGGCGGTGCGCAGCAGCGATACTTCGCGCGCCACTTCCTCGCGAATCGCCCGCGCTATCCTGACGCCATCGATCAGCTCAGCGGGCAAAATCCACCGCGCGCGTCTCGCGGATCAGCACCACCTTGATCTGACCCGGGTACTGAAGCTCCCCTTCGATCCGGCGCGCTATCTCGTCGCTTAGGGGCGCCATGCGGGCCTCCTCGATGTCATCGGGGGTAACGATCACCCGCACCTCGCGTCCCGCCTGAATAGCAAAGACTTTCTCCACTCCGCGATAACTCGCTGCGATTCGTTCGAGTCCTTCGAGCCGCTTTACATAAGTCTCGAACGCTTCACGTCTGGCACCCGGTCGCGAGCCAGAGATCGCGTCCGCCGCCTGAACGAGCACCGACACTTCGCTCTCATGGGGAACGTCATCGTGGTGTGCCGCGATGCAGTTGATGACCAGCGGGTGTTCGCCGTACCGCGTCGCCATTTCGACACCGAGCTGGACGTGCGTGCCCTCGTGCTCATGAGTGAGCACCTTGCCCATGTCGTGCAGGAGCGCACCGCGACGCGCCATGGCGATGTCCAATCCGAGCTCAGCCGCCATTATTCCAGCCAGCCAGGCGACCTCCTGAGAGTGTGACAGGATGTTCTGCCCGTAGCTCGTGCGCCAACGCATTCTCCCAATGAGCTTGATCAGCTCAGGGTGCAGCCCATGTACTCCGCTTGCGTAGGCCGCGCGCTCGCCGGTGTCGATGATCGACGCGTCGACCTCCTGGCGCGACTTGCCGACGACTTCCTCGATCCGGCCGGGATGAATTCGGCCGTCGGCGACGAGCTTTTCGAGCGACAGGCGGGCTACCTCTCGCCTCACCGGGTCGAAGCATGAAACTACTACGGTGTCGGGAGTGTCATCGATGATGATGTCAACGCCGGTGGCGAGCTCGAAAGCGCGGATGTTGCGGCCTTCCCGACCGATGATGCGGCCCTTCATTTCGTCGTTTGGCAGAGATACCGCGGAAACGGTGGTCTCGGCGGTCTGCTCCGAAGCGATTCGCTGAATGGCGAGGGCGATGATCTTCTTCGCTTCCCTGTCCGCGTTCCGTTTGGCTGTCTCGCGAATGTCGCGGATGCGGTTGGCGGCGTCGGCTTGCGCTTCGTCCTCGAGCCGCTGAATGAGCTCGGCCTTGGCGTCCTGTGCCGACATCCCTGCCAGCTGCTCGAGCCGGCGTCGTTCATCCGCGACGAGACGGTCAAGCTCCTGCTCGCGGATGGCGATCGTCTCCTGCCTCCGCGCGAGCGAAGTCGCCTGTGTCGAGCTGTCGCGCTCCCGCTGCTCGAGCAGATCGTATTTGCGATTCAGGAGCGATTCACGCTCCTGAACTCGGCGCTCTTCGCGCTCGACCTCGTCACGGCGTTTGCGGACCTCGAGCTCCCACTCCTCGCGGAGGCGCAGAAGCTCCTCTTTGCCGGTGAGGACCGCTGTCTTTCGAAGGCCATCGGCTTCCCTGGTGGCTTCCTCCAGGAGCCGCTTCGCCGTCTCTTCCGCCGTCTCTCGGGAGATCGCCTGTCGAGCGATCTCGGAGGACTTGCCAAATTTTCGTCCGACAAAGAAAAAAGCCGCTGAGGCTACAACAACCAGTACCAGGCCAGCGGCGACGAGCGCTGTGTCAGTCATTGTCAGATCTATGTAGAGCCCGCGGCGTCAGCCACAGGCGGCCCTCATCGCGCCGAAAAGTCGTCGCGTATCTGGACTTAAGCTAATCGCGCCGCTTGGCGGGGGGGAGCCAGGGTCGGATCTCGTCACTGAGGCCGCGCATCGCGGCAACGAGCTTCTCGGATTCGTCGCGTGCGTCGAAGAGCTCTCCAGCGATTCGAAGCGCCGCTAGAATGGCGGCCTTGTGGCTCTCTACCATCGGGCCGGAATGCATCGTCTCGCTGATCGCTTCGTCCACGTAAGCCGCCACTGCACGAGCGTGCTCGGGACTGGTTTCGGTGCGGAGGGTGTACTCCCCGCCGAGGATATTGACCTTCACGACGTTTTTTTTGCCAGTCATCGAGCCGCCTCCTCGTGCTGCTGGCGCAGGAACCTCACACGGTCCAGTACCTGCCGGGTGCGGGTCCGCGCTGTCTCGAGCCGCGCCTTGAGATCGGCGTTCTCACGCTCGAGTCGCTCTACGCGCTCGGGGTTCACCCGCGCTGCGCCCGGAGCACCCTCGAGCGTTTTCACACGCGCTTCAGCCTGAAGAGCGCGGCGACGGAACGCAGCCAGCTCGTCACCGAGATGCCGAACGAGCTGCTCTAGCTCGCGAAAGGCGACGACCGGATCAAGTCGTTCGTGGTCTGACGTCAAGTTCCGATTCGAGTGTTGAAAGAATCTTGCTCGTGCGTCCCTGGATCTCTCTGTCGCGAAGTGTGCGCTCGTGGTGACGGAACGTCAATCGCCAGCCGAGACTCCGGTACCCCGACGGAACGCCCGCCCCGCGGAATTCGTCGAACACTGAAACGGCTTCGAGAAGCTCGCCGGCACTGCGTCGAATCACCGATTCCACAGAGCTTGCGGTCGTCGCATCGGGAACGACTAGCGCCAGATCGACGTCGATCGCCGGCATCGTAGGCACAGCGACGTAACGCTTGCCAGCCGACGAGAGAGCTGCGCCATCCAGCTCGATCTCGACACCGAATGCACGGCCCGCCCATGGCGGCGCATCGAGCTTGAGCTCGCGAACGACGCCAATCTCTATTCCGCTGGACTTCACTGACCAAAGCAGATTGCGGTCACCGTGGGCAACTTCGAGCTTCACTGCTTCATAGAGCGACCCGGCGAGTGACTCGGCGAGGGCCTTCGCGTCCCAGTCATCCCAATCCGGCGGCGATGGCTCGGTGAAATGCGGCGGCCGCCGCGCCCCAGTGATGACGGTGCCGAGATGAGTTCGCTCGTGCGGCCGACCCCCGGCGTCTTTCCCCGGCTCGAAGATCGTCCCGATCTCGAACAATCGAACGTCCCGCTGCATATGAGCAAAGTTGTATTCGACCCTCGATGCGAGTGAATCGAGCACGCGTGGTCGAAGAAAAGCCTCGTCTTCGGCGAGTGGGTTACGGACGCGAAGTGAGCTTCCCGAAGCTTCACCGACGAACGGCATCGGCCGCGCCTCCAGCAATCCGCTTGCGACGCACGCGCGTTGAGCACGTTGAGCAACGATGTACATCGGATCGTCAGGAACGGTTCCAGGGCGGAAGGGACGAATCTCGGAGGAGAACGTTTCGTAGCCGTAGAGGCGGGCGATTTCCTCTATTGCCTCTGCTTCGCCGATCACGTCGGAGCGCCAAGTTGGCGACTGGACATTCAGCACGTCGGATCCTGCAGCCTTCACGACGAACCCAACCGACTTCAACAATCGCTTTATGTCGGCGTCCTTGACCGCTTCTCCCAGGAGCAAAGCTGCGCGAGCCGTACGCAAGCGGACCGGTGAACGTGGTGGTCGCGGTTGCTCCACGTCCTCGACGTCACCGGTTATCCTGCCACCCGCGACGCGGGTGATCATCTTCGCAGTGTGCTCGAGCAGTCGCGGGATTGCTTCGCCGTCGACACCGCGCTCAAACCGATAGCTGGCGTCCGTTGAGATTCCGAGCTTCCGCCTGGTTGCACGGATGCGCTTGGCATCGAATGATGCGACTTCAAGGAAGATGCTCGTCGTGGAATCGCTGACTTCGCTTCCCTGGCCACCAATCACGCCAGCAATGGCCTGCGCCTTTTCAACATCGGCAATGACGGTCATCGATTCATCGAGCTTACGCGTAACGCCATCCAGCGTGACGATCGATTCGTCCGGCCTCGCGCGGCGGACGATGATCTTCCCTCCCCCGATTCGCTCAGCGTCGAAAGCATGCATTGGTTGGCCGAACCCGTGGAGCATGTAGTTGGTCACATCGACGACATTGTTGATGGAGCGTCCGCCGACTGCTTCGACCTTCTCTGCTAACCAGCCTGGGCTGGGACCGATTGCGACTCCGTCAATTCGCACCCCGGCGTAGCGCGGGCAGCCCTCCGCATCCTCGACCGCGACCGAGATTCGCGTCCCATTGCTCGGCGTAGTACGAGGGCGGACTGATCGGCTAGTGGGGACTGGTGGTGTGCGAAGCTTGGCGCCCGTTGCCGCCGCGATCTCACGCGCGATTCCTTCATGCGACAATAAATCGGGCCGATTCGGAAGGACATCAATCACCAGCCGGATGTCGCCGACCGAAATGGCGTCGAGCAGCGGAGTGCCGGGTTGTGCGTCAGTCTCGAGGGCAAGAATTCCTTCGTGGTCGGTGCCCAGCCCGAGCTCGCGCGCCGAGCACAGCATCCCTTCGGACGTTGCGCCGCGGATCTTCCGCTTCTCGATCTTCACACCTCCGGGCAACGTTGCGCCGACGCGCGCGAATGGATACACACGTCCGCGCTCGACATTCGGCGCTCCGCAGACGACGTCGAAAAGCGCGGCGGCACCCGCGTCCACCTTCGTTACCCAAAGATGGTCCGCATTGGGGTGACGTCCCGCTTCCACTACGCGGCCGATCACGATCTCGGACAGATCAGCGCGCAGTGGAACCACTTCGTCCACGGTCGTCACGCGCTGGGTGAGCAGGTCGCGAAGCTCGGCCGGTGACATGTCGAACGGCACGAACTCACGCAGCCAGTTGAAGGATGCGTTCACCCGTTCACCTGTTCGAGAAAGCGGATATCCGAGTCATACAGAATACGAATGTCCGGAATGCCGTAGCGCTCGATAGCGATACGAGCCGGCCCCATCCCAAACGCCCAGCCCGTGTTGCGCTCGCTATCGACACCCGACGCGTCCAACACCGCCGGATGAACCATTCCCGACCCGAGAATCTCCATCCATCCGGTGTTCTTGCAGCGCGTGCAGCCGGATCCATGACACAGCGAGCACTCAACGTCCATCTCGGCGGATGGCTCAGTGAACGGGAAGTAGCTTGGTCGGAAGCGCGTTCGCGTCTTGCCGAAGAACTTCTCCGCGAAACGCGTCAACGTCGCCTTCAGATCTACGAAGCCAAGCCCCTCGTCGACCGCCAACCCCTCGATCTGGGCGAACATGGGAGCGTGCGACGCATCAAAGAAATCGCGGCGATAGACGTTGCCGGGCGCGAGAATTCGTACCGGAGGCTGATACATCTGCAGCGTGCGGATCTGGACCGGTGACGTGTGAGTGCGAAGCAGCACGTCGTCGGCCAGATACAGGGTGTCGTGCATGTCCATCGCCGGATGGTCGGCTGGGAAATTCAGCGCCCCGAAGTTGTACCATTCCGTTTCGGCCTCGGGCCCCAGCGCAATGGTGAAGCCGAGCTCACGGAAGATGTCCTCGATCTCCTCGATCACCATCGTGACGGGATGCCTTCCTCCCTTCCACGTTCTGCGACCGGGCAGCGTGAGATCAAATACTTTCGACTCGCGTGCGGCTCCTGCGAGCTCGCCTGCTCGAGTGGCGAGCATCTCTTCGATTGCGGTTTTTGCGCGATTGACGGCACTTCCAGCCTCACGTCTTTCCTCTACGCTCAAAGACGGCAGCTCCCTCATGAGCATGGTGAGTCCGCCACTCTTGCGGCCGAGCAGCTCGGTGCGCGCAGCTTCGAGGTCCGCCTGGGAGCTGGCGGCCTCGAGAAGTAAGCGCGAGCGAGCGTCCAGCTCTCCCACCCGGTCGAGGAATTCTGTCAGGGTCACGCGGGAATCATGGAGTTAGTTCCTGAAAATGCGAAGGGCGGCCCGGAACGATTGCCTGCCTCGTCCCCGAGCCGCCCATTTCCGAAGCTGTGCGCTCAGGCAGCGAGCGCCGCTCGGGCCTTGGCGGCGAGCGCCGCAAACGCGACGGCGTCGTTCACCGCTATGTCCGACAGAACCTTCCTGTCGATCTCTATCCCGGCCTGCTTGAGGCCGTTGATGAACACACTGTAGCTCATGTCGTGCTGGTGGGCTGCAGCGTTGATACGCACGATCCACAAACGACGGAATTCGCGCTTCTTGTTCTTGCGATCGCGGTACGCGTATTTCCATCCGCGCTCCACATTCTCCTTCGCCGCTTTCCAAAGCTTGCTGCGGGCTCCGAATCCGCCACGGGCGGCCTTCATCACCTGCTTCTTTCGCTTCAGACGCACGACGTTCGATCTCACGCGAGGCATTTCTCGTCTCCTTTACGCCTGAAGCAGGCGCTTGATGTTCCGCTCTTCACCGCGCGTCGCGATCGTCGTTGCGCGACGCAGCTTGCGCTTTCGCTTCGACGACTTCTTGGTGAGGATGTGGCTCTTGCCCGCCTTGAGGCGCCTCACCTTTCCCGACCCCGTTATTGTGAAGCGCTTCCGCGCCCCGCGATGGCTCTTCATTTTCGGCATGCGTTCCCCTTCTTGTATTGACCGCGTCCCACTCAGCGAGGAGCGAGGATCATGGTCATGAACTTTCCTTCGAATTTCGGCTCGGTCTCGACCTTGGCGACATCCGCAAGATCCTGAGCGACCCGGTTGACGACCACGCGCCCGAGCTCCGGATGCGCGATCTGACGGCCTCTGAACATCAACGTCACCTTCACCTTGTTCCCTTGCGCGAGAAACTCGCGCGCGTGGCGAGTCTTGGTGGCAAAGTCGTGCTCCTCGATTCCAGGACGGAACTTCACTTCCTTGAGATGGATCACGTGCTGCTTCTTCTTCGCCTGCCTGGCCATCTTCGCCTGCTCGAACTTGAACTTGCCGTAGTCCATGATGCGGACGACCGGCGGCCTTGCGAGCGGAGCGACTTCGACGAGATCCAATCCCTGTTCAACAGCTGCCGCGAGCGCTGAGTCCACATCCATGATTCCGAGCTGAGCGCCGTCAGCGGCAATTACGCGAAGCGGGCTGATCCTGATCTGCCGATTCACGCGTACTCTTTTTGTGGTGTCCTGAATACTCGCTACCTCTGATGAAGGAATGACTGACACAAAAAAGCGCCGGCCCTCGAGAGCCCGCGCGTTCGCTCGACCGGCACATACCTCCGGCTAAGCTCGGCTTGAACTCCTGCAGCACGCCTCGGTGTTGGCGAGGGCCGGAGGGTGAGACGGTACGCCTGACCGTCTGCTTCTTCGTGTTGTAACTCACGAACAGTAACCGACTTGGGAGCACGGAGCAAGCGGTTGGCTCGCCGCTTTTTTCTAGCTCCGCAGGCGGTACGATTTGCCATCGTGCTCGATCTCGCCCCATGCAACTCTCGCGTCGTGCTCGAACACAAGGAGCCAGCGCTCCTCCGCCGCCTGCCGCAGTATCCGACGCTTTGTCTCGAGAGTCACCAGCGGCTCAACGTCGTAACCCATGATCCACGGAAGTGAGAGATGCGCCGAGGTCGGGACCACGTCGCCGAGGAACAATGCGCGCTCCCCCGCTGATTCGATGAGAACGCTCTGATGGAACGGCGTGTGTCCGGGCGTCGAAACAACGCGAACTCCCTTGACGATTTCCTTTTCGCGAACGACGAACTCGAACTGGCCCGAAGCAACGACTGGATTGATGTTGTGCGGGAAATAGCTCGCCGCCGTGCGCTCGTTGGTATGAGTCGCGAAATCGTATTCACCTCGCTTGACGACATAACGCGCACGCGGAAATGACGGTCGGATCTTTCCCGTCTCGTCGCGGTACGTGTTGCCGCCCGCGTGGTCGAAGTGGAGGTGCGTGTTGATGACGGTTGGTATCTCGTCCGAACGAACTCCAATCTGTGCGAGGCCATCCTCGAGCATCGTGCGGCCGTTTGCTCCAGCGTTCTCGATTCCGTAGATGTCGAGAAACTTCGGATCCTCCTTGTTCCCCGCCCCGGTGTCGATGAGAACCGGTCCCGAGTCGTGCTCGATGAGCAGACAGCGCATGCCGAGCTGAATTCTGTTGCGGTCGTCCGGCTCTATGCGACGCGACCAGAGTGGCTTGGGAACCACACCGAACATCGCTCCTCCGTCGAGCCTTTGGCCTCCCGCCTGGATCGCGTGAACGGTGAGTCGGCCGACCTTCCGAGTCTCGACCAGAGGCGAGGGGGCCGTCAAGCAGTCGTGTCCCGGTCCACAGGTGAGGGTAACGCAGACGGGCGCCGAGGGCGCCGCAGCCGCCGCGGCGTATTGCGCAGAAGCATGTCGAGATCTTCCCACGAGACGCAGCCACGATCCTGCGCATCGGCGAGCATGCGTACGAGACAATGCGCCGTGGCAACGGCGTCGCCAGCAGCGCGATGTCTGGATGTGATCTCGACCCCGTAGTACCGCGCCACGTTGTCGAGCGAGCGGCGAGGAAGCTGCGGCAGAAGCTTTCTTGCAAGCTTTACCGTGCAGACGCGAGGTCCCGAGAGCTGTGTCGCGCTAGCGCGCTGAAACTCGCTCGAGACGAAGCGCCAGTCGAAATTGGCATTGTGGGCCGCGAATACGTTCCCCGACAGAACTTCGAGCAGGCGCGGAGCCACATCGGCGAAGCGCGGAGCGTCCTTCACCATCTCCCAGGTGATGTTGGTGAGGTGAGTGATAAAGGCGGGGATGGGCCGCTCCGGATTCACGAGCGTCTCGAACAGCTCGCAGACCTGACCATTGCGAACCACCACAGCTGCCACCTCGGTAATGCGGTCACCTCCGTAGGCGCGGGTGCCCGTAGTCTCGACGTCGACGACGACATACGACAGCGCGGCCAGAGCATTTCCTGTAGAGCGCGGGGTTCGACTCGAAAGCGGTCCCGGCGCAAGGACTGGCTGCGACTCGTTCGTGAGAATCCATCGGCCGCTTCCGTCCTGGAGAAAATCGGTGCGTCCGGCGAACATCGCCTTTGCGAGATGTTCAGCGACAATCGTCGGTGCACCCGGGAGATTGCAGACATAGCCGATCAACGACACCGCATCAGCCGGCCCATTCGACAGATAACTCCGGGCCCGGTTGGTGAGGAACGTATCCTCGGGCCGTGCCTCCAAACCTCTCGCGGTCAACTCCAGGGGTCCTCTCGCGTGATCGGGCACGTCATGCAGCGGGGTCCGCCACCGCCGCGGACGAGCTCACCGCCGTCAAAAGTGATGACCCCCCGCTCATCGTCGGCGAGAGTCTGCTCACCGCCGAGAAACGCCGATGCCGCCATCACTCGAAATCCCGTCTTTTCCATCTCCTGAATCGTCGCGTAATTCCTCGCATACGATAACACCACTCCCGGTCGCACGGCGAAAAAATTGCAACCAGACGACCACTGCTCCCTTTCCTGCGTGCGACGATTGTCCCCGCCACAGAGAATCGGCTCCATCGGCAGGTCGCACGCGGCGAGCGCATCGAACACGCTGTCCATTTCGCGCATGTCCGATGCTCCCTTCCGCCAGTGAAGAATCGGAAGCCGTCCTGGCCCGATGAAATGTCGCGGCGATATCACGCAAAGCTCGCGATCCACCTGGGTGAAAATCATGTCGAGATGGATCGCGATCTCCTCGCCGGGCATCACTATGACGATGATGTCGGTGATCTCCGTTCCTGCAAACAGCACCGCGGCAAGATGATCTATGGCAGCGGGACTCGAGCGCTCGCTGAAACCGATCACTATCGCGTCGCGACGGAGAGGGTGCACGTCGCCACCTTCGAGGGTGTAGTTCATCCGATGCTCGAGCGACCCATCGTAGACGATTCCCCGATTTGTAACGCGCGGGTTGTACCGGAAGATCGCCTTCATCGCCAGCGCTTCGCTCCACCGGACGCTATAGCGCATCGATCCAATCATCACCTTATCGTTGATCGCCATCGCGACGTCGCGAGTGAAGAAGAGGTTCGGAAGAGGCGGTAGCAGATAGCCGGCCTCGTTGAGAGCCCTCGTCAGAGGTCCGGGAATGTCTTCCATTCCTTCCACGAGGACTCTCACCAGATCGTCGGGCGGCATTTCCCGCAGCTCGCGCGCGAGCGGGAGCGCGGGCACAACGTCGAGCATCTCCCTCATCAGCCGATCCCGCACAGCGGTGTCCGCGAGGACTTCGGCGAGAAGGTCGCGTACATGATAGACCTCGGCGAACCGCTCCAGGAGCGCGACGAAGCGGCGGTGCTCACGCTGGGCGGCCACAACGTCAATGATGTCGTCGTACAGGTAATCGGCGCGCGTAGAGGGGGTAACGGCGTAGAGCTCGGCCCCTGGCGGATGGACCAGAACGGCGCCGAGGCGACCAATTTCCGACGTTACCTGAACGGACATCGCTGAGAAGCTAACGTGGGCGCCAAGAGAACCGACTCGTTGCTTGCCCGTCATGTGGGGCGGCCGTAACTTGTGAAGAAATTCACAAGCCCGGCCTTACTTGAAACGAATCGCCGAATCAACCGTTCGCCGGCTTTCCATATACCTCGGCTTCCTCGAGGAGATCGAAGGCCGCGGAGTACCAACTACTTCGAGCGATGACCTGGCGCGACTGGGAGGCACGACCTCCGCGCAGGTGCGGAAGGACCTCTCGTTCTTTGGATCCTTTGGGAAACGAGGACTCGGCTATTCGGTTCCTGAGCTGTCGTCGCGGCTTCGTGAGATCCTGGGCCTCGAGCGGCAGTGGAAGGTATGTATAGTCGGCGCGGGAAAGATTGGCGCGGCGCTCGCGCGTTACGCCGGGTTCGCAGAGCGCGGCTTCGTCGTTAGTGGCGTTTACGATTCAGATCCGCGAAAGATTGGCAGCAAGTGGGGGCCGGTGACGGTGCGCGACGCGGTAGATCTCGAGCGAGACATTGCCGCGAACGGCTATCAGATTGCCGTTCTCGCAGTTCCGGCAGAGGAGGCCCAACGCGTTGCAGATCGCCTAGTCGCCGCGGGGATCAAGGCAATTCTTAGTTTTGCTCCTGTGCAGCTGACCGTTCCGGCCGGTGTTGCGCTGCGAACCGTGAACATGGCAATGGAGCTCGAGGCGCTCACCTTCGCGCTGACGAATCGAGGCACTTAGTCCGCAACCGCCGGCAAGCCGCTAATCCGACTCGCGAGTGCGGCGAACTTCTCCACCGACAGTGTTTCCGGACGGACACGGGGGTCCACGCCCACCTCGCGGAGAAGTCGCTCCGCGTCCATCGGTGACATTTCCCCGACTGATCGAATGACATTCACCATTTGCTTCCGACGCATTCCGAATGCCGCCTGAACGAACGCCCGGAATGCGGGGAGTCGCTCCATCGGAACGCGAGGGCTCGCTAGCGGAGTAATGCGAATCACCGCCGATTCGACTGACGGCGGCGGCCGAAAGGCAGACGGCGGAACGCGTCGAACGATCTCAGCCGAGGCAACCGCCTGAATATTGACCGACAGCGCGCCGTATTCCTTGGAGCCGGCGATTGCTACCATGCGCAAGGCGACCTCGCGCTGGACCAGGAACACGGCCAGCCGGGGGAATCGCGGCTGCAGAACATGAAAGAGTATCGGCGTCGTGATGTAATACGGAACATTTCCGGCGACGAGATACGGTCCGACCACAACGTCCGCGATCCGGGTTTCGAGAAAGTCCGCCTCGATTATTTCGACATTGGCTCTATCCGCATAGCGCTCGCGGAGGCGCTCTGCGAGAGCACGGTCGATCTCGATGCCCACAACCCGACCCGCTCGCTCGACAAGAAGGTCGGTGAGCGCCCCCCTTCCCGGTCCGATCTCGATTACAGTATCGGCCGGATCGGCATCCACGGCCTGGGCGATGTCCATGAGAACGCTGCGGTCGGTGAGGAAATGCTGCCCGAACCGCTTGAGGACCGGCGGGTTCCGCCGGCGTACCGTCACCCTGCGCTTCTGAGCACCAGCAGCGTCAGGTCGTCGCGCGTTGCAGTGCCAGCTACGTGCCGGTCGAGCATCTCGAAAACCGTGTTCAGAATTTCTTTCGGGGTCCGGGTTCGATTTGCGGAGACCACGTCAAGAACTCGTTGCTCCCCGAGTCGATCTCCCGTTGGCGTGCGCGCGTCGACAATGCCGTCGGTGAAAAGAACGAGCAGATCGTCCTTCGACTTCCAAGACGTCGTTTCAGCCGACGGCGGCACATCTCCCATTCCAAGTGGCGGCCCGATCGCAGCGAGACGGCGCGGGGCTCCCTTCTTTCCGAAGATAAACGCGTGAGGGTGGCCCGTATTCGAGAAGATCAGCTTATCCGATTTTCGATCAACCACCCCGAAGAAAAGGGCGATGAACATCTCCGTTGTCGCGAGCTCGTCCTTGAGTGTTCCGAGAAGCAGCGAGAGCATCTCCCCAGGATCTGCAGCGTTCTGTGCGTGGATCGCGGCAGCACTCATTGCCAATGCCATTATCAATGCCGCCCGGTAGCCATGGCCGGACACGTCACCGATCATCACTCCCGTGCGCTTCCCGGGGAGCCGGAAGAGGTGATAGAAGTCGCCTCCGACGCTTTCTGCCGGAACCACGCGCGCAGCGACGTCCGCTTCGGGGGCAACAATGCGCGGGTCCGGCAGAATCTTCATCTGGAGATCGTGCGCGAGGTACATCTCCTGTAGAAGCCGTTGCTGGTCGAGGGACGCGCGCACCAGCCGTGCATTCTGGATTGCAGTACCGATCTGTGTAGCAATCGCTGCAACAAGCTTCTGGTCGCCGGCGCTGTATGGCTGTCGCGATCGTCTGTCGGAAAGGTTCACTACGCCGAGGGGCTCGCCGCCGGTCGGAGTCGTCCACATGATCGGGACCGACAGCATGTCCCCGCGGTGGTAGGCTCGCTCCGCTTCGCAAACCATTTCGTTGGCAGAAACGGTGAGCGGATGTTGTGTGCGAAAAACGCGTGCTGAAACGCACTCGGAATCGTCGACGCGAATGTCTGGGGTTGGAGCAGTTCCGTCGCCTATCGCTGCGACGACGTGCAGCACATCGGTACTCGGATCGTGGACGAGGATCGACGCGTGTCTCGCGCCGACAGTCTCCGAAATCTCGGTGAGAATCGTACGCGCAGCGTCCTCGAGGGTGACGGTGCGCCCGAGGATCTCGCCGATGGTGTACAGAAGATTGATCTCCTCATACCGCTCGGCGAGCTCGAGTGCCGCGTGCTCGACCTCCTGCGCGCCACGCATGACTTGCGCAACGAAAGGGAGAAGAAGACGGATGTGGTTCGCCGGGGGTACCGTGTCGCCCTCGCAAGGGAAAATTGCAAGCCAGGTGCGTCGAGCGCCGGGTACGGCGGCGACGAACATTCCGTTCGTCGGGCGAGCGAAGGAGTCGGCGTCTCCTGGTTCAGGAAGCGACTCGGGAGGAGGAAGGCGCGGACTCGTCCTCGCGACGGCTTCAAGCCGGAGTGGGGTTGCCTGAGCGGCAGTCCAGACTGCAGCCTCGCATTGCGTAATGTCGCGGAAGGCAGCGAGGACAGCCTCGAGCTCTTTCATCGCCGCAGTGTGAGGCGAACCGTGTTGCCTCTGTCGCCGACAAGCTCAACACGGTCCATCAAATGGCGCATCAGGAAGAGGCCCCGCCCCGCCTCGCGACCGACGTTCTCGGGCGTGGTGGGATCCGTTTGCTCGGCGGCCAGATCGAACCCCGGTCCCTGATCGGCGATGTCGAAAACGACTGCATCGTCACTCACCGTCGCCCGAATGCGCACCATCTTGTCGCGGCACGCACCGTTTCCGCGCAGGATGGCGTTGGAAAGAGCTTCGGAGAGCGCAACCCGGAGGTTGAGCGAGCACTTTCTCGCGGGAATGTGAAGCTCGCGGCACCTCGCGGCCGCGAGCTCGACAACACCTTCTATGTATCGGACGTCGCTGGGTATCTCAACATCGAGAGCGACGCGTGTCCGCGCCATCAGAAGCTCTCGAGTGCGCGCTCCCTGGTGTCGGAGATCTGGAACAGCGTATCGAGCTTGGTGAGCTCGAACAGCGTCTGAAGGTCGTCGTTCAGGTTTGCGAGCCGAAGCTCGCCACCCTGCTCACGGATCTTCTTCGACAGCGATACCAGCACGCCGAGTCCTGAGCTGTCGATGTAGCCGGTCTGGCTGAAGTCGATCAGAAACTTCTTGCCGCCACGCTCGAGCTCGTCGAGCACTTTCTGCTTCAGCTCCTGACGGTTGCCGACGATTAGCTGTCCATCGACATCAACCACTACGACATCACCCTGCTTGCTGATCGAGAAGCTCATCCTGTTCTCCAGTATGTTCGCATGGACCACCCGTCGATTGAAGCGCGGTGATCGCGGCGACGTTAATAATGTCGTCGGCCGTAGCGCCGCGCGAGAGATCGGCAGCGGGACGAGCGAGCCCCTGCAGTATCGGACCGATTGCGCGCGCGCCTGCCAGCCGCTGAACCAGCTTGTACGCAATGTTACCAGCATCGAGTGAGGGAAAGACGAGCACGTTCGCCCTTCCCTCCACCGCACTCCCCGCCGCCTTGATCGCTGCCACCGCTGGTACCAGCGCCGCGTCCACTTGCAATTCTCCGTCCACTTTGATTTCGCGGTCGCGCGAGCGGATGATCTCCAGGGCAGCGCGCACGTTTTCAACGCTTGGTCCGCCGGCGCTACCATGCGAGCTATACGAGAGGAGCGCAACCCGCGGCTCGTCGCCGACAACGAGCCGTCGGTCAGCGGCCGCCGCGATGGCGATGTCGGCCAGTTGTGACGCCGTAGGATTCGGGACAACAGCGCAATCGGTGAACGTGAGAACGGAGGCAGGTGCCTCCCAGTCATCCCGGCCAACCATATAAAACGCGCTCGACACCGTGCTCATACCGGGCCTCACACCGATGATGCGAAGGGCGGCACGCAGCACGTCCGCAGTGGTATGAACGGCACCGGCAATGCAGCCGTCCACTTCTCCGGAAGCAACCAGCATGTTGGCGAGCTCGAGTGACAGAGCGGCACTTCGATTCACGCACTCGATTCCCGCCCGCTCGAGGGCGTCCGTTGCGCTTACTGATGGCCCAATGGCAACAGGGCGAACGATGCCTTCCGCAGCAAGCACTTCCATCGCCGCGACGACGCGTGGGTCAGCCGGCTCCGGAAATGCGATCCGCTTGCCGAGAGCCGCAGCCCGCCGGCGGAGGCTCTCGATAAAGTCCATTGCGGGCTTACTGAGCGAGCGGCTCGCCTGAGAACTTCGCCTGGAGCGCAGCGGCGACCGCGGGGTGGACGAGTCCCTTCAAAGAGCCTTTGTACTGAGCGATCTCCCTAACGATACTGGAGCTGATGTACGTTGTCTCGAGCGAAGGAATCATGAAGACTGTCTCGAGGCCTGGCGACAGGTTGCGATTCATCAGCGCCATCTGAAACTCTGATTCGAAATCGCTCATCGCGCGAAGTCCGCGGATGATGAGATTTGCCCCGATGGACCGCGCGAAATTGACGAGCAGTCCCTCGAACTGCCGCGCTTCGACGCGAGCCTCGTCACCTACCGCCGCCTGGATCAGCGCCACCCGTTCGTCCGGCGAAAACAGCGGTCGCTTTGCGCTGTTGCGGGCGACGGCAACGAAGAGTCGGTCAACAAACTCGCAGCTCCGCCTGATGAGATCCTCGTGGCCCTTCGTTATCGGATCGAAGCTTCCGGCGTAGATGGCAACCGTCGACACGTTATTCCTCGGCGCGGTAGATGGTGATTGCTGTCGTTCCGTAGCGGCGAGTGTCTCCACCGGTAAGCGGCTCTGACGCCGCGTGCTCGACACCAAGTATCGACGCGAACGGCGCCTTCAGCCAGATGGATGCGAGCGCGGTCGCCGCGGAGTTGCGATAAGGAGGGTCCGCAAAGGCGATGTCATATGCGCGCGGCGCGAGCTGACTGGCGAATCGCAGCGCATCTCTCCGATGAATTGTCGCCCAATCGCTCGCTCCGAGTCGTTCGAGGTTTGCACGCAAAACGGCAAGACTGCCCGGCGAACTATCAACAAAATCCGCGTGAACCGCTCCCCGGGACAGCGCCTCGATTCCGAGCGCGCCCGAGCCGGCGTAGAGATCGAGCACGGCTGCGCCGGGAATATCTGCCTGAATGATGCTCATCCACGCCTCGCGAACACGATCGAGAGTTGGTCGGACTTCTGCGCCGGCGGGCGCATCGATGCGCCGGCCACGCCAACGGCCGGCGACGATTCTCAATCCAGTCGCTCTAAGGACGGTGTGATGTCGGCGATCCGCGCCTGGAGCCGACTCTCGCCTCGGTATTCGTCGCGCTCGAGACGGAATGCGACGTCTACCGGGCACGTCGTGTCGAATTCGGCAATTCGATCTGCGAATCCCCATCCGATCGCTTCCAGCTCGCCACCGCCGGCGGTCAGGCGAAGCTTCACGCCATCGCGGCCGACGAGCCGCGGCGGAGCGGCGAGGCGTACGTTGCGTGCAACGAGAACAGGGGTTGGATTGCCGACGCCGAAAGGCTCGAAATGACGGAGCATTCGCTCCAGCTCCTCGTTCGCCGAATCGAGCGCAACCTCGAGGTCTATCCGAACTTCGGGTATAAGGTCCTCTCGTTTCAGTCGCGACCGAGCGACTTCGTTGAATCGAGCCGCGAATGGCGCGACCATCGAGCGGTCGATTGTAACACCGGCCGCCGCCCGATGTCCTCCGAACCGTGTGAGCAGCGGTGCGCACTCCTTGAGCGCCGCATGGAGATCAAATGGCGGGATTCCCCGACCCGATCCCTTTCCGGTTTCTCCATCGAGCGCGATGAGGACCGTTGGGCGGCCGTACTCCTCGACGACCCGCGAGGCGACGATTCCAATCACGCCGGGATGCCAGCCCTCTTTCGCGAGAACTATCCCAAAAGTTTCGGACAGATCGATCTGTTCCAGCATCTCGCGAGCAACATCCAGCGTCGCACGATCGAGCTCCTGGCGTCGTGCGTTCAACTCCTCGAGCTCGCGCGCAATGACGTTGGCATCGTGCTCGCTCTCGGACATGAGCAGCTCGACTCCTCGCAAGGCAGCCCCGATTCTTCCGGCGGCATTGAGTCGCGGCGCGAGAATGAAACCCACACGTCCAGCGGTGAGCGCTCTGCCCTCGAGGCCGGCGGCGCGAATCATCGCCCGCAGGCCGATGTTTCGGCTCTGGGAGAGCATCCGCAGTCCGTATCGGACAAGGACGCGGTTCTCGCCGCGAAGGGGCGCAACGTCGGCGATTGTCGCCAGCGCAACCAGGTCGAGCATACCCCAGATGAAGTTGTCGGAGCGTCCCAGCTCTCGCGCGAGCGCCAATGAAAGCTTGAACGCGACGCCGACAGCAGCGAGATCCTTGTCGGGATATTCACACCCGTCCTGACGCGGATTGAGTACTGCCAAACATTCCGGTAGGGCGCCTCCAGGCAGATGGTGATCGGTTACGATCACGTCCACACCCGCGGCGCACAAAGCCTTCACGGGCTCGACCGCGCTCGTCCCACAGTCGCAAGTCACGACGACCCCGGCTTTCTCTGCCAGCGCCGCGCCTACGCCCGCGTCGCCAAGATCGTATCCGTCCTCGATGCGGCGCGGGATAAAGGGAACAACCACGGCGCCAAATTCGCGCAGCGTGCGCGTCAGAATTGTGGTCGAGCAAATGCCGTCCACGTCGTAGTCGCCATGGACGAGAACCTTTTCTCCGGCAGTTGCCGCTCGCGCCAGACGCTCCACGGCTTTTTTCAGTCCCCGCATGGAGTAGCCGTCGTGCAGGTGGTCCAGCCGCGGTCTGAGAAACTGCTTCGCATCGTCGGCTTCGGCGTGGCCGCGAACCAGCAGAAGATTCGCCACTGGTGCAGGAAGCGAGAGCGACGCGCACAAACTGGCCACCGCCGCTGGATCGGGCTGCCGCGGTACTACCCACCGGGCTTCCACCGCGCGGTGAACGCGTCGCTCGATATCGGGTATCGCAGCTCCAGTCACGAGCCTTCCCTCGTCCTCATCACTGCGAGTCTGCACGATAGAGAAGCACGCCGCAGGCCTCGCAAACTTCGATCACGCCGGCCGTCGACATCTGATTGCGACGCTGCATCGGGATCGCGGTGTCGCAGTTACCGCAAGAATTTCCTCGCAGCGGGTATAGAGCCTGTTTGCGTCTGCTACGGATTCGGTCGTACTTGCCCAGCAGCGGCCTGGCAACTCCAACCGTTTTGGCGTCTCGCTCGCTGCGCGCCCTTCCAAGCGATGTCGCGATCGTCTCACGCTCCGCTTCGATTTCGCTGCGGGACGTCGCCTGATCGCGCTCGACCTCCTCGAGTGTCGCCTCATGTGCGCCGACCGCGCTCCGAAGCTCGGTGAGTCTCCGCGCGATCGCCTGAAGCTCGCTCTCATCCTCAGCGATGATTCGGCGAGATGCTTCGACCTGAGCCATTGCGGCCGTGGCTTCGCGGAGACGCTTCACCGCGTCGAGCTGAGCGAGATTACGCTCTTGCACCTGCTTGTGCTCGGCGACTTTGCCATTGAGCTCTCGTTGTCTTCGCTCCTCCGTATCAACGGCGCTGCGGGCGCGGGCGAGCGCAGCGGACGCCGTCTCCCGTCGGCGGTCCAGCTCCGCGAGGCGTGGATCGAGACCGCGCAGCTGGTCCTCCAGGTCACGAATGCGGGAATCCTCTTCCTGCAGGGCAAGCAACGTTTCTACATCACTCGACATCATTTCTCCGGTTGATCATTGCGCTCGCCCTCGGCGGAACGCCTTAAAGGACATTTTCCCAGACGCCCGCATCTGCTGGACGAGCCGCTGTTGCTCCTGGTCGAGCTGACTGCGCTCGTCTCCATCGGCAAGTGGATACAATCGCTCGACTTCCGCCAACCGCTCTTCCAGATCCCGCGCTTCGAGCTGTGCGAGCGAGTCATCGATCGTACGCTGCGCGTTGATGAGCGCGTCGGAATCCTGTGCGAGACGCTCGACGAGCTCGATGTCGTCCGCGTCGAGGCGCAAAGCCAGCTCTTCCATCGACGCGTCGTCTCCGAGCTCGAGCAGCGCGGCGAAAATCGCCCTGTAGCCTGCGTCGCGAAAGCTGTCCGGCCCAACGCGTTCAGCGATGCCTTCGACCCGCGCGCGATGGTGAAGCATTGCACGGATCAGCTCACGCTCGGCGGACACACCGCGTCCATGCGCGCGGGCGCGGCGATCGACGCGACGTGCGCGCATCTCGACGTTGATTTTTGGCGCCGGCCTGGGCCGCGTCGAGGCGGGCGATACCGTGCCAAGCTCGCGCGCGAGTATGGCGCGATCAACGCCGGTCACCTCACTGGTCCGATTGATGTAGAGATCCCGCATCAAGGGATCAGCGGTCGCTCGGACTGTCGGCAGCAACCTATCAAGTGCGCGCCGCTTCTTCTGGAGCTCACCGAACCAGCCGGCACGATCGAGTATCTGGATCTTCCGCTCGAACACGTCGATCGCGGAGGCGATGTGCTCTTCGAGAGCGGCCGCGCCGCGCGAGTGGACGAAGCTGTCAGGGTCTTCTCCTACGGGTAGCGTCACGACGCGCACGGACACGCCTTGTTTGAGGAGCTCATCACCGGTTCTAAAGGTGGCACGCAGGCCGGGTGCGTCGCTGTCGTACAGCAGAAAGACATAGCGCGTATGCTTTCGCAAGAGCGCCGCCTGATTCTCTGTCAACGCTGTTCCGAGCGGCGCGACTACTTCCTCGATCCCCGAAGCCATAAGCCGCAGCGCGTCGATGTACCCTTCCACCACCAGCGCGCGATCGCGTCGGCGAATCGCGTTCCTGGATCGGTTCAGCCCATACAACACTCGCCCCTTCGAAAAAACCGGCGAGTCGGGTGAGTTGAGGTACTTCACATCGCCGGGGCCGATCAGACGCCCCCCGAACCCGACATGTCTCGCCTGCGGATCCATGATGGGGAACATCAGCCGATTGCGGAATCGTGGCCGTGGCTCAGTTTGCTGCTCGCTTTGCGTCAAGAGACCGCCATCGAACAGCCGCTGGTCGTCGAATCCCAGAGTGTTGAGATAGGTGCGCATCAGGCCGATCTCGCGGGGAGCGAAGCCGAGCTCGAATTCCTGTGCCACTTCCCTCGAGATGTCCCGCTCCGCGAGATAGGCTCTTGCCGGCGCTCCTACGGCGTCGTCCCAGAGCATCTGCTGGAAGTAAGCTGCGGCGGTTGCGTTGAGCTCCCAGAATGGCTCACGCGGATCCGGTCCCTCTCGGCGTGCAGCAGTGTCCCGAACCTCGATGCCGCTCTTCTCGCCGACGATCTTGACTGCCTCAGGCCACTGTATACCGAGCCGCTTGATGAGAAATTTGAAAACGTCACCGCTTTCACTGCAGACAAAGCAGTGATACATGCGCTTGGCGGGAGACACCGAAAAATTTCGCCGGGTTCCCTGATGAAACGGACAGGGTCCGCGGAAATCGGCGCCCGTCCGCTTGAGAGGAACGTATTCGCCGATGATCTGGACGATGTCGGCTGCCTCGCGAACCTGCTCGACGACTTCGTCGGGGATCATACCAGCTCCGCAACGGTCACGCCCGCGCCTCCTTCGTTCCATGCGCCCAGTCGGAAGCTCGCCACGCGGGATTCCTTACGCAGCATTTCGGCAACGCGCTCGCGCAGCGCGCCTGTGCCCTTACCGTGAATTATGCGCAGTGTCTTGAGATCGCCGCGCACCGCCGAATCCACTGCCTGCATCACCAGGTCGTCGATTTCTGCAGCACGCAATCCGCGCAGGTCGATCTCGCTTCGCGGATTGAACTCCGGAAGGTCGCCCCGCAATGGAACCGGCACACGATCCTCGGGCTCCGATGGTTCGGCCGGCGCGAGTGAGGCGAGAGGGACTGCGAGCTTCACCGAGCCGGCAACGACGACAGCGTCGGAACCGCGGATTTCCGACAGCTGCGCGACTCTTCCACCGAGCGCGGGAACGATGACGCGGCTGCCGGCAGCGATCTGACCGATTCGCTCAGATAATCCGCCTCCGGTACGACCTTGCTCATCGAGGGCATCGATTGCACCCGCCTGTTGCGCTGCCAGTTCTTCCATCCGACGACGAGCTTGCCGGGACGCAGCCTCGCTCGATTCAGCCGCGGTCTCCTTCAGCTCCCGTATGGTGCGCTCCACCTCGGAGCGGGCATCCAGCAGGAGCTTCCTGGCTTCCCGTCGAGCGGTGCGCTCGAAGTCTCGCTCCCGCTCGCGGACTGCGCCCTCTCGCTCGGCGATGCGATGAGCCCTCGCCTTGAGATCGGCGGCGATCACTCCGGCTTCGCGCTCCGTCTCTTCGAGGCGCTCCTTGCGGGATTCGAGCTCCTCGAGCAGAGAATTGACATCCCGCTCACCCGTCGGCAGACGAGCTTCGGCGCGGACGAGGACTTCCTCCGGGAGAGCGAGCCGACGTGCTATGCTGATGCCATACGAGCGCCCGGGTATCCCCTTGATCAAACGATAAGTCGGAGCAAGCGCGACGGAATCGAATTGCAGCGATGCGTTTACGATACCCTCGACTTCCGTCGCAAGCTCCTTGAGGGTCCCGAGATGCGTCGTCGCCACCGAGATGCTGCGTCTTCGTGTCAATGATTCTAGGACGGCGCCGCCAAGTGCCGCGCCCTCGACAGGGTCGGTGCCCGATCCCAGCTCGTCGATCAGGACAAGCGAATTCGCGGTTGCCGAGCTCAACACTTCCGAAAGATTGCGGAGATGCGCACTGAAAGTCGAAAGGCTGGAGCTGATCGACTGCTCGTCACCGACATCGGCAAAGACCTGGTCGAATACGGCCAGGCGTGAGCCCCTGGCGACCGGGACGGGTATTCCGGATTGTGCCATCGCAGTGAACAAGCCCAGCGACTTGAGCAGTACCGTTTTGCCGCCGGTGTTCGGCCCGGAGATGAGCAGCGTTCTCTCAGTGGGAAGGAGCTCCAGGTCGAAGGGAACGACGTTGCGGGTCTGCGACATCAGCAATGGGTGACGGCCGTTGGTGATCGAAAACCCTTCACCCGGAAAGCAGAGCTCGAGCGGTCCGCAGTTGAACTCTCGCGCGAATCGCGCGCGGGCGTACAGGGAATCAAGCTCTACGAGAGCGTCGAGGGCAGTCGCGAGCTCGTCACGAACGGGTCGCACTGCATCGCTAAGCTCGGAGAGAATGCGGTCAATCTCACGCATCTCTTCCGTCTCGAGCTCGCGTATCCGATTGCCAGCTTCCACCGCCGCCGGCGGCTCGACGAAAAGCGTAGCGCCGGTCGCCGACATGTCGTGCACGATGCCCCCGACCGCGTTCCGCGCTTCGCGTCTCACCGGAATCACGAACCGACCATTTCGAACTGTTACCGAGCTGTCAGGAACGCGGTGAGACGGGTCGAGCTTTGCCGCGAGCTTTTCAAGGAGTTTTACGAGCTCTCCCTGCGAGCCGCGCAGCTCGCGTCGGATCTTCCGCAATGCGGGGGAGGCCTCGTCGCGAACATTTCCTTCGTCATCCACCGCTCTCGCGATCATTTTCTCTTCCGCGGGGGCCGAGATGAGGCGATCGATCTCTGGTCGCAGCAATGCGGCTGCGAGAGCTGAGGGACCGTCTGAGGCGACGGAACTGCGCGCCACGCGTGAGCTCTGAAGCAGCGCGCCGATAGCGAGCAGACCGCCCGGCGCCAAGGCAGCACCCTCTACGCGCAATCGGGCTATCGCTTCTCTCGCGTCCGGAATTGGCGGAGGCGACCATCCCAGTTCGCCTTCGACCATGCTTCGAACAGCCGCAACGCGAGCGTGCTCCGACTCGATCCTGTCCCGAGACGACGTCGGCTGCATGTCCCGTATTCTCGCCGCACCCAGGTCGGACGTCGCTCGGCCAGCTACAAGGTCGAGAACGCCGGCGAACTCGAGTACGCGAAGCGCGTGAGCGTTCATTCGTGGATGAAACGCAAAAACCCGAACCCGCGAATTCCATCGCAAGCTCGGGTCTCGGTGGTGCGGCCGGCGTCCGTCACCCCTTCGCGCTCAGCTCCTCACGCACAATCGCACTTATCGCCGATCCGTCAGCGCGTCCCTTGAATTTCGGGAGCACCGTTCCCATCACTGCGCCAATGTTTGCCGCGCCGGCGGCGATCGCCTCTCTCACCGCCGAGCGGATCTCTTCCGGGGTCACTTCAGCTGGGAGATACGTCTGCAATCGTTCCACTTCCGCCTTCTCTTTCGAGGCCAGATCGGCGCGGCCTCCCTTCTCGTACATCTCGATGGATTCGCGGCGGCGCTTGATCCCCTTGCGGAGCACTTCGATCACCTCGGCATCAGACGGCTCGCGCCGGAGCTCGATGCGGCGGTTCTTGATGTCGGCGAGGATAGTACCTAGGAGGAGCGTGGATGGCTTGTCCTGGGCTTTTCGCGCGGCGTTCAGATCTTCCTGGAGCCGCGCGGCCAGCTCTGACATACTAGATCCGGCGAGTGCGGCGGTTCTTCCGCATCGCGGTATTCATTTTCCGCTTGCGCCGTTCGCTCGGCTTTTCGTAATGACGATGCTTGCGCAGATCGGAGAGAATGCCCGCCTTCTCGCACTTCTTCTTGAAGCGCTTCAGCGCGCGCTCAAAGTTCTCGTCGTCATGGATTATGACTTCCGACAAATTCTACTTCCCCCCTTGGTGGCGCCCCGGGCGCCTGATCAGGTATAGAATCAGGAACTTAGTCGGACGGCAAATCACGAGCAAGTAACGACTTGCGTGTCATCCGGGAGGCCATGCGAGGCGGCGGCCCCCGAGCACATGAAGGTGCAGATGTTCCACCGTCTGCCCACCATTCTCACCGATGTTGATGACGATCCGATACCCTCGCCGAGACAGGCCCTGCTCGCGTGCTACCTGCGCGGCAAAGAGAAGCAGATCCCCGAGGCCATCCGCCTCCGTAGCATCGTCCATCGAGCTGACATGACTCCGCGGAACTACGAGAAGATGCGTCGGCGCTTTCGGATTGACATCCCGAAAGGCGATCGCATCGTCCGATTCGGATACGATAGACGCGGCAACATCCCCGCTCACGATGCGACAGAAGATGCAATCGTCCTTGGCCCGAGGCGAAGTCTCTGTCATTGCGGATCTGACTCACTGCCAGTGCCGTGCCCGTCCGTATCGAGCATCATGCGCACGGCCGCTAGCGCGGCAATCCCCGCAGTCTCGAATCGGAGCACGTTACCAATGAGGCGGACCGCTCTGAAGCCGGCGGTGGCGAGCTCCTCTTTCTCAACGCCCTCAAAACCTCCTTCAGGGCCGAGCGCGATTGTAACCGGCGCCGAGATCGCCGCTGAGACGATCGACTCCTTGCCATCCCGATCGAGAACCAGGCGTGTCCCAGTGGGCGCCGCCACGATGGCGCGATCGATCGGAGCAGCCGGATGAATCTCTGGAAGCCAGCCGCCACCCGACTGTGTGAGCGCCGATATCATTCTCCCCTTCAATCGTCCGACGAACGTCGGGCCCTCGCCGCGCGCGGCGACGCTCTTCGATCGCCGCCACAAGACCGGCCTCCAGCTCGTCACGCCGAGCTCGGTCAGCTTCTCCGCAAGAAGCAACATTCTGTCGCGGTCGGCGACCGGCACCATCATGTGAACGGCCAATGGTGCGTCAATCCTCCACCGCTCCTCGACCTTAATGCTGAGGGAGCGTTTCGCGATTCGGGTGAGCGACCCTGCGGCAGCACTACCACTTCCGTCGCGAAGCTCGACCGGATCACCCGGGGCAAGTCGGATCACGCGGGCGTGCTGCGCCGCCTCTTCTCCCAGAGTCAGCGCGCCGGATTCGCTGAATCCCTCCGGCGCGAAGAACGTCGCTACTGATGTGCGATGATCGCGCTCCACCATCCGTCCTCGAGATCCTCAGCATGAAGCTGCCAACCTCTCGCGGTGATAAACCGCTTCATCTCGATTGACTCGTCCGCGAGAATGCCGGAAAGAATGGCCATCCCCGCCGGCGATAGCGAGTCGGCGATTGTATCGAGCAGCTCCCGGATTACCGACGAGAGAATGTTCGCGAGAACGACATCAGCGGGACTGAGGAGCGGGAGAAGAACGGTGGCGTCTCCTTCGATGATCGTCACACTGCCAGAGACCCTGTTCAGGACGACATTTGCCTCGGCGTTTGAAATCGCATCGGGATCGAGCTCTATCCCCACGACGCGAGTGGCGCCCAACTTCGCCGCGGCGATCGCGAGCACGCCGCTCCCGGTGCCCAGGTCGACGACACGTTTCCCAGCGGGTGCAGCGAGCTGGATGAGCCGAAGACAGCCGCGTGTGGTCGCGTGCTCACCGGTGCCGAACGCCATCGCCGGCTCTACGACGATCTCGGTTGGCGATCCCGGATTTGTGGCGAGCCACGGGGGCGTCACAGTCAACTCACCCACACGATGGGCGGAGACATCCGCCCGACCGTATTGCCAATCCACGCGACGCGATTCCGTGATTTCGACTATCGCACCAGCGTCGACCGCCGAGACCTTAGCGGCTAGCTCGTCGAGCACAGTGTTCGGCGGGAAGTGCGCGATCAGCTCGGAGTGAATCTCCTGAATGCCGAGTGCGCCAGCTTCGAATAAAAGGGAGCCGACCGCGTTAGTCGCGGTCGTTTGAACTCGTGCCTCGATCCAGGGAGTGTTCTCCGCCGCTAGGCCCCGAGCGATTCCTTCACCTTCGACCAGAACCCTTTCGGCCGTCTTTCCGGCGGTGCTTTCTGAATTTCGCCGAGGCGCCGAATGAGTGTCTCTTCCTCCTCCGAGAGTGCCTCGGGGGTATAAAGCTGAAGCCGTACGTGCAGGTCTCCAATGCCCGAAGCATTCACACGCGGCAACCCTCTGCCGCGGAGATGAAAGACCTGGCCGCTGTCCGTTCTCGGCGGAACGTGTAGCGTCACGCTGGCGTTCACAGTCGGAACTTCAACATCAGCGCCGTACACAAACTGCGGGTACGTGACGAGCACCTCGCAATAAAGATCTTCGCCGTCGCGCTCGAACCGTGGATCCTCCTCGACCTCGAACACGACGAGAATGTCTCCTCGCGGTCCGCCGCGAGGGCCAACGTTGCCGACCCCGCGCATCGTCATGTACTGACCCGTGGCCACCCCGGCGGGCACGTGGACCTCGATTTTTTCTTCCTGCCGCACACGTCCCTCACCGCGGCACTTTCTGCACGGCGATTGGATGAGGGTCCCCTCGCCCGAGCATGTCGGACACGGGGCGACGCTCACAACCTGTCCAAAGAATGATCTCTGCGCTCGCCGTACCTCTCCTGTCCCCGCGCACGTACCGCACGTCATCGCGCTCGTCCCGGGCTCAGCGCCCTTGCCGGTGCATCGGTCGCAACTGGAGAGCAGCTTCACTGTTACGGTCTTGTCGACACCGGTAGCGACCTCAGCCAGCCGGAGCGGGAGCGTGATTCTGATGTCTGATCCGGTTCGCGGATGTGAGCCGCCGGTGCGCCCGCTGAAAAGATCTCCGAATCCGGCAAAGCCGCCCAGATCTCGCATGAAGATGTTGAGGGCTTCGGCGAGATCCACATGGTGGAATCCGGTACCGCCTCCGCGCAGTCCGGCTTCTCCGAAGCGATCATACATTGCCCGCTTGTCGGGATCGCGCAGAGCGTCGTACGCCTCGGTGATCTCCTTGAACTTCTCTTCCGCCTCCCGCGAGCCGTTGTTCCTGTCGGGGTGATACGTCATCGCGAGACGTCGATACGCCTTCTTGATGTCGTCGTCGGAAGCGGTGCGTGGCACGCCCAGCGTGCCGTAGAAATCAGCCATCGGTATTTATTCCAGCAGGTCGGTGATGAGCTTCGATGTATGCGTGACAAGAGAGATCACTTTTTCGTACGGCATTCTCGTTGGTCCGATGACGCCGATCACTCCGGCGACTCCGGCTGAGCTGTATTGCGCCGTGACGATTGTGAAGCTCTCGAGTTTGGGATCGCGGTTCTCGTTTCCGATGCTGATGGTAATACCCGACATGTCGCTGCGCTGCCTCAACAGATCGGCCAGGTGCTCGCGACGCTCGGTGAGAGCGACGAGCTTGCGCATGCTGTCGACGGTCGAGAACTCCGGTTGCCCCGCAAGAACCGACGCTTGGCCCAGCATCACTGTGTCCTCGCCCTGAAGAGCTGCGTCGAGGAGCTGCTCTCCTTCCTCTATGAAAACGTTCAACAGCTCGGCCGCGTTTCCCGTCGGCGAGGAGTCCCGAAGCCGCTCGCCAAGTGAAACGCGGATCTTCCGAAGAGTGAGTCCCGCGAGGCGCTCATTGAGCACGCGAGTGACTTCTGTCAGGGCAGCGTCCGCGATCTCACCTTTGGCCTCGACGAAAATTGTCCTCACCGCACCGCCGGCAAGCGTGAGGGCAACCAGCAGCCGCTCGGCGGAAAGTCGAACGAGGTCGAGCCGCTCGAGAACGCTGTTGTCGAGCCGTGGCCCAAGTGCGACGCCGAGCTCCTGAGTGATGACACCCAGACTTTGTGCGGCGCGGCGAAGAATTCCCTCGACGGCAGAACCACCCGCAGCGATCTCCGCACTCAACTGGTCCTGCTCGCGCAACGCTCTCCGCGGGAGCTGCATCAGCGAATCCACGTAGATGCGATAAGCCGCGTCGGTCGGAACGCGACCCGCCGAGGTATGGGGATGAAACAGCAGCCCCTTGTCCTCGAGCTCGCTCATCGTGTTGCGGATAGTCGCGGCCGAGACACCGAGGCCGAAACGGCGAGCGATCGAATGAGAGCCGGCCGGCTGGGCGGTCTCAACGTATGATTGTATTACGGCCTCGAGAACCCGGCGCTCACGTTCTGTCAGCTCGAGATACGCCATTTGTTCGAACGTAGTGGTCGCTTCAAGAAGCTGTCAACCCGGAGGCGAGCGCGTCGAGACGAAGCCATCCCTCCGGACTCAGACGCAAGGTTGTGTTATCGAGTGTTGCCCAGCCGGCTTGCGCCCATCGCGACGCGACAGGAAGCTCGCCGTCGGACACCCGGAAGCCGTCGGTTGTCCGCAGACCCAGGTACAGCGCTTCTGAGGCACGGTTGTCGAGCGTCAGGGCTTCCCTGCCCGCTTCCACCGGTTGCGCTGCTCGCACCCGCCGAAGCCATTCGGTGTAGGCGGCAACGTTCCAGCTGCGCACCGCTCCGTCGAATGAGTGCGCCGACGGCCCCACTCCCGCATAAGCGGCGCCGGACCAATACGCCGAATTGTGCCGCGATCGCCGGGACGGCAACGCAAAGTTGGAGACCTCGTAATGCTCGAAGCCTGCTCCCTCAGCCCGTTCGTGAGCTTCGAGGAACTCAGCGGCGTATCGGTCGTCGCTCTGCGCAGGCAATGCGCCGCGGGAAAAGGCGCGACCCAGCGGTGAGGACGGCTCGAGCGTAAGGCCGTAGAGGGAGATGTGATCCGGAGAAAGCTCCAGCGCAGCATCCAGGTCCTGCGTCCACGAGCGCCGCACCGACTCCGGCAATGCAAAGATTAGATCGAGTGAAAGATTGTCGAATCCAGCTGCTCGCGCAGCAGCGACAGACGCCCGCGCATCACTCGAATTGTGGACGCGGTGCATCCACGCGAGAACTTCGTCGTCAAAGCTTTGAACGCCGATGGAAAGCCGGTTGACGCCCGCCCTTCTCCATGCGTCTGCGGCTCTCTCGGTGAGATCCTCAGGATTCGCCTCGATAGTCACCTCAGCGTTCGCGGCGAGATTCGCGAACTCCAGGATCACTTCGAGCGCCCTTGAAATGCCCTCGCCACCGAGCCGCGAAGGAGTTCCTCCGCCTAGATAGAGCGTCTCGACAAACCAGTCATCGCGGGAGCTTTCCGCCTCCCATCGGCTCGTGAGCGCGGCGAGCTCGAGCCGAAGCCCTTCCAAAAAATCGTGGACAGGCGTCTGGCGCCGAACTGCAATTGCGAAGTCGCAATACGTGCAGCGGCGCGAGCAGAACGGTACGTGAACGTAAAGGTGTCGGGGTAGCACGACTCAATATAGGCGGTAGTCATCGCGCTTCTCAGCGCCGTCGGAGGTCTCCGGCGGAAGTCGCTTCCAATAGTCCCTGTATCTCCAGGGAAGTGATTGTAACGAGACATTCCTGGGCCGCGAGTCCGCTGATCGCGCCGATGTCATCCACTGACAGCGGACCATCCTCAAGGGCGTCCCATACCGCGCGCTCGGGTCCTGAGGCAGGCATGCGTTCAGTTACAGGCGCCGGCGTCACGCAAGCCAGAGGATAGACGTCGTCCAGCGAAAGAATGACGGTTGCTCCATCGCGAATGAGCCGATTGGTGCCCGCACTCGCTGGTGAATCGATGGGACCAGGAACGGCGGCGACTGTTCGGCCGAGATCCAGAGCCTGATATGCGGTGTTCAGCGCTCCGCTCCGTTCTCCGGCCTCGACGACGATGGTGACGGGCGCGAGCGCGGCGATGATCCTGTTTCGCCGGGGAAACGCTCCCTTATGAGCGCGAACTCCCGAACCATATTCGGACAATACGAGTCCGGACTGGGCGATGGCGGCGTGCAGTTCACGGTGGGCGGCCGGGTACGGCACATCGATTCCGGTGCCGAGAACGGCGATTGTCACACCGTCTGCTTCAAGCACGGCACGGTGCACAGCGGCGTCAATGCCTCGCGCGAGACCGCTGATGACCGAGGCGCCGGACCGAGCCAGAGCGCCGCCAAGTACCCGCGCGACGCGAAGTCCGTAACTGGTCGCTCGGCGAGTGCCAACGATCGCCACCTGTGGCCTGTCGAGTACGCCGACGTCGCCGATCGCAAATAGACCGGCGGGTGGGTGGCTCAAATCGCGCAACGAAGCCGGATATCGTTGATTCTCGCTGGCAATCCATGAGCTAAGAGACACGTTTCGCTGAGATTTGTAACGCTATGGAATTTGGGCGGTTGCCTTCGGTGACTTCGAGTTTTTCTTTAGCTTTAGCAGCTCCTTCCACCACCCCGCTAATAGTGTGTCGAGCCCTGTTCGCGCGGCAGCACTTATCGAGTACACACCAAACGCCCCATCAGTCCGGATAGACGGTATGTAATCCTCCCCGAGCAGGTCGAGCTTTGTGAAGACGACACAGTGAGGACGCCCGCCGAGGTCCTCGGAATAGGCGGATACCTCCGCTCTGAGCTGGTCGTATTCGGCCTGCCAATCCATTGAATCGATCGGGATGAGGATCGCAAGCAACCGGGTTCGTTCGATGTGGCGGAGGAATTGAAGCCCAAGCCCTTTGCCTTCGTGCGCGCCCTCAATGATGCCGGGAATGTCTGCGACAACGAATGTTCGATGCCCGGATAGCTGGACCACGCCCAGGTTTGGCGCAAGCGTTGTGAAGGGGTAGTCCGCGATCTTTGGGCGAGCGGCCGAGATCACCGACAACAGAGTGGATTTTCCCGCGTTTGGCTGCCCAACGAGCCCGACGTCAGCGATCAGCTTCAGCTCGAGCTCGAGAATCCGTGCTTCACCTTCCTCGCCCGGTTGCCATTCTCTTGGCGCCTGGTGAGTCGCGGAGGCGAAAAAGGCATTCCCCTTCCCGCCGCGGCCACCCTTCGCGACGACTGCCTCCTGCCCTTCTTCAAGGACCTCGACGAGAACTTCTCCGCTCGCCATGTCGCGCACGATGGTCCCCGGTGGAACAGGCAGAACGACGTCAGAGCCCGACCGGCCGCTCTTGTTGGCACCCATCCCGTGCTCACCACGTTCCGCCGCCCAGCGGTCGCGATACGTGTAGTCGAGAAGCGTTGCGAGATTGGCGTCGCCGCGCACGATCACGCTCCCACCGCGACCACCATCGCCACCGTCGGGGCCACCCATCGGCGTCCGGTACTCTCGGCGGAAGGAAGTACACCCCGACCCACCAACGCCGGCTTCCACGCGAACCACTACTCGGTCAACGAACATCGACCGGATTTCTCGTGGCAACAACTTTCGCGAGAAGACTCCTGTACTTGGCGATCTTGTCCGCGGGACAGAGATCAGCGATCGCGTCGAGCACGGCCTGCACCTCATCGCCGCTAGCGCCGGCGTTCAGCGCGCCGTGCAGATGCGAATGCAGCTGACGCTGCTGGGCGGTAGCCGCACAGGCGGCGACAATGCACAGCTCGCGCATGCGTAGCGATAGTTCCGGCCGCGACAGGACTTTGCCATATCCGTCGGTGATCATCCACTGGTCGAGGGCAGGATGCAGGGCGCGAACATTTCGCCGGAGCATCCGGTACGACGACCCGTAGACGATGGAGCACGTCTCCTCTCCGCGCCGAACCCAGTCGGCGGCATTCAATGCCGATGCTGCGTCATCCGACTCAGGTGCCGCGCGCCCACTGACGGTACGCCAGATCCGTGCGGCGTTCAAAGTTCGCGGAAACCCGGCAAAGAGGTACGACTGCAAGATGACTTCCTCCGTCTTTACCGGGTCCAATGCTGCAAGACTCTCCTCGATAACGGCACGCGTCGTCGGTTCGTCGGCAGCGGCGATGGCCGCCGCAATGCGAACGAGGCCGCGCGTGCCGGCGTCGAGATGGACGATCATATGGAATGTCTGCCCGGCGTCGGGATCGAAGTGTCCCCTCGCCGGCTAAACCGACGCGACGGCTGCGGGCGGACTGATGAGGATGCGGGAGCGGTCCCGAACGGTGAGCTCGCCAACCACTTCTCCGCGAGTGTTACGCAACGGCTTGTGCAAAATCTCCGCGAGTCGCGGCGGAAGCGGATCGGGTAGCGCGTGAAGCTGTTGGAGAAGGTAGAGGAGCGCCGGATACTGGGCGCGCGAATTCCCATCCTCGACCTTGATAGCTATGCCGACCGCGCGATCCACCACGAGAGCGCATTGAACCCCCTCGGCACCGATCTTCGAGAGTATGCGGCCCTCTGATTCCTCCATGAGCACAGAATCAAACCGGTCGGTTCCGCCCACGAGAAAAGGCTGCGTGACCATCGCTCGCACTATTCGCGCGGCGATATCTTCGCCACGTCTCGCAGCGCAGCCGAGGCGTGCATAGGCGCGCGCCATCTTGTCCAGCGGCAGACCGAAGACAACGGCTCCGCATCCGTCAACAGCGACGTCGAGACACGACGGACGCACGTCGGACCACAGAGCAATGCGATTCGTTATCGACTCCTGCACTGGGTGACCGAGGCGCTCATATCCCTCGAGAGCCCAACCCTGGTGGCGGGCGTAGCCAAGCATCGCCGTGTGCTTGCCAGAGCAGTTGTTGTGTGTGCGCTTGGTGCGGATACCGCACTCACGCGCGATCTTGGCGCCGCGAGGTGACAGAGGCTCCTGTGGACCGCACGCAAGATCGCCTTCCTCGAGGCCGAGGTCGGCGAGCATCGATTCAACGATCGCGACGTGCTCCGGCTCGCCCCCGTGAGACGCGCAAGCGAGAGCCAGCTGCTCGTCTCCCCAACCGAGTGCGTCGAATCCGCCGCACTCGAGGAAGGGCATCACTTGAAACGGCTTTGCCCCGGAGCGCCAGTACGTGACGACGCGCGGATCACCGGCTCCAGCTAGCATCCGGTCGCTATCCCCTACGACCGCCGCATGGACTCGGTGGTATGACTCCACCGAGTTTCCCCGGGTGAGAACGACGTCGAGGTCGTGGCTCCGCATTACATACTCAAAATATCGAGATCAATCCTTTTGTGTAGCGTCTCGGGTCGCGCCGTACCTGAACGAGCACATTGTTGAGCTCTCCGACTGTCCCAACGAGCTGGTCATAGAGCTGTGCGTCGGTGAACATCTTTGACATCGTTCCGTTACCCCGCGCCATCACCCCCGCGAGCGAATCGAGGCGCGAGACGGTGGACACCAGTCGATTGTAGACCTCGTCGTCGCGAAGCAGTTTGCCGATGGTTCCGTTGCTCGCCGCAATCTGCGAGACCAGCGTGTCGGCTGATGCGAGTGTGCGATCGAGGGTGCTATAGACAGCCGGGTCATTCAACAGTCTGCCAATCGTCCCATTCGGATTCTGTAGACGAACCATCAGGGCAGTGGTGCTGGCAAGCGTCCCGTTGAGCCGATCGTATAGATCCCGTTGCGTGAGTAGCGCACCGACAGTGCCCTGGCCGCTCGTAACCTTGTTTACCACACCCTGCAAACCCTTCGTCAGATCCGACACCTGCCCGATCGCACCGGACGCTTGAAGGAGCACCGCCTGGTAGTCGAGGGCTTCACCGAGTGTCAGCGTGTCACCGTCTTTGAGCGCCGGATATCCAGGAGTGCCTGGCGATATGTCGAAGACCTTGTCGCCGAGAAGGCCGAGCGTCTGGAGCGTTGCCTTCGAGTCTCGGCGCACCTGAGTCCTGACTCGCTGATCGAGCTCGACCGTGATCCGGAGGTTGCGCATCGTATCCTGGTCCACCGGCAGGAACTCGATTCGCTTCACCGCTCCTGCGAGCAAGCCCGCGACAGTTACCTGTCCACCCTCGCGAAGCCCGGCAGTGCTGGGGACAAAGCTGATGAGCTGGTAGTGGCGCGCGAACAGCTTTGCCGACTGTCCGAGCTTGATGATCGACACGCCGATAATGCCGAGCGCGACGAGTATCACCGCGCCGACCTTCAGCTCATCCCACGTAATGAACGTTGATCGCTTCATCGATGGCGACGCATTCCCATAAACATGTCAGTATCCACCGAGAAAGTCGCGGATGTACTTGTCGTCGCTCGCCGCGACCTCTTCGGGTGTCCCAAAGAAACAGATTCTGCGATCGGCCAGTATCGCGATCTTGCTCGCCATCCTGAACGCCGATCGCACGTCGTGAGTAACGACGACGCTCGTTACTCCAAGCTCGCGCTGCAGCTTCAGAATAAGGTGTGTGATGGTGGCGGTAGTCAGCGGGTCGAGGCCGGAAGTCGGCTCGTCGTAAAGCATGATATTGGCGTTGTTCGCCATTCCACGCGCAATGCCTACGCGCTTCTTCATTCCTCCCGAAAGCTCGGCCGGCATTTGCTCGAGGACCTTGTCGGGATCGAGGTCTACGAAGTCCAGCTTCTCGCGTACGCGCTCCTCGATCTGCTCCTCGAAAAGGTCAGTGTGCTCACGCAGCGGATAGGCAACGTTCTCGTAAACCGTCATCGAGTCGAAGAGCGCGGCACCCTGGAAGACCATACCCATCTTCTGCCGAACCTTGAGGGCGTCGTCGAAGCTGAGCCGTGTTATTTCCTCGCCATCTATGTAGACCTCGCCCTTGTCGGGAACGAGAAGCCGTAGCAGCAGCTTGAGTATCGTGGACTTTCCGGTCCCCGATTCGCCCAGAATCGCAACTGTCTCCCGCGGCTCCGCGCCGAACGACACGTCTTCGAGAATCGGCTCGTCGAAGGCCAGAGAGACATGATCGAGGGCGACGACGGTGCGCGTGAGCGCGCGGTGCTGCTGGGTGGCTGTCGCCGGGGGCCGGGGCGGGCCTCGATCAACGCTCAGCTCGCTGCGGATCGCCGCCCTCACGCGTACGTCATCGCCACTCCGGCGGACCGGCGGCTCGGGATCTTCCGCCGGCGGTTGATCCGCTGGCGGTCGCCGACGCTCTTCATGACGGTCGCTCATGGCGCGAGCACGGCCAGCAGAAGTTGAGTAATAAAGTAGTCGACCACGAGGATCAGAATGCTGGCGGTGACGACAGTGCGCGTGGTTGCGATACCCACTCCCTCCGTTCCGCCGGTCGTCTTGAGACCAAAGTTACAGGCAACGAGCGAGATGATGCCGCCGAACACGAACGGCTTCACGAGACCATGTACGAAGTCGTTTGGTATGTAGCGGAAGACGAACCCTCCTGCAGCGATCTGCTCCCAAACCGTTCGCCAATAGAGAGACGTAGGAATGCCGACGTACGCCATGGAGATCACGTTTCCACCGAGTATGCCGGCGAAATCGTTTATGATCGTGAGAGTTGGAAGCATTATCAGAGCTGCGATCACGCGGGGCGTGACCAGCTTCTTGATCGGATCTGTCCCCAGAGTGTTGAGTGCATCGATCTGCTCGGTGACGCGCATGGATCCGAGCTGAGCGGCAATGCCCGAGCCCACTCGACCAGCGACCATTAGCCCTGCCAGCACCGGCCCGAGCTCTCGTATCATGGACGCCGAGACGAGTCGGCCGATGTACATCGTCGCCCCGAAAGTCTTGAGCTGCACGGACGATTGAAGCGCGAGCACCATTCCGGTGAAAAACCCCGTCAGCAGAACGATGGTCAACGACTGTACGCCGATGGCGTCCATCTGTTGCACAACGTCGCCGCCGTAGAATGGGCGCGCAAACACAAAGCCGAGCGACTTGCCCGCAAGGATGAAAAATTCCTGCAGGGCAAGAACCTGTCGCTTCACTGCATTGTTGAAGCGCTGTAGCAAGTCGTGGAGGTGACGAGGTAAGCAGGTGCCGCATCACGACGACTGGCCAAGCCGTCGGCTGATTCGCGACGTAATGTAGGCGGTAGGCAAGCGATATGCCCGGTTTGCCGGTCAATCGGCGTGCACTTAGCTTCACGCGATGATCGAGAGAATCTCGCGCGCCCGGCTGGTCCAACTGCTCGATGCAGCCGTTGGCAAGCGTGTCACGGTGATAGGCGACGCAATGCTCGACGTTTACCTCACCGGCGAGGTCGATCGAATTTCGCCTGAGGCGCCTGTTCCGGTCGTCCGGGTGAGTGAGCGCAAGATGGCACTCGGCGGAGCCGCGAATGTGGCGCAGAACATCACCGCCATCGGCGCCGCGTGCGAGATCGTTTGCGCTGTAGGCGACGACGTGCAGGGTCGAATCGTGCGGAGCCTTCTCGAGGATGTTGGAGTCGCAACCAGCTCCGTGGTCACAGTGGCGCGACAGACCACGACCAAGACGCGCGTTGTGGCGCGCGCTCAGCAGCTCGTGCGTTACGACGAGGAGGACGACGAGGAGATCTCGGGCGAAGAAAGTGCGGCGCTCCTGCGCGCGGCCGCATCAGCGATCAATGACGCAGACTCGGTTGCGTTCCAGGATTACAACAAGGGAGTCCTTACGGCGTCGGTGATACTGCCGGCGGTGTCAGACGCGCGGCGACGGGGGATACCGATCATCGTCGATCCGAAGTATCGGAATTTTTTCGCCTATCGGGGCGCGACGATCTTCAAGCCCAATCGGCGTGAGTTGGAATCGGCGCTGGGGGCGGAGGTGAATCTGGACCATCCGGAAGCAATACCCGCCACATTCGATCGACTCGGGGTGGAGCATCTCTTGCTTACACTCGGCGAGCGGGGGATGGCGCTGGTTTCGTCGGACGGTGAGATCGGCAGCATTCCCACGACGGCGCGTGAGGTGTACGACGTCGTCGGTGCCGGAGATACCGTAACTGCTTACCTCGCTACGATCATGGCTGCCGGCGGCACGCCGTCGGAAGCGGCGCTCGTCGCGAATTTCGCTGCCGGCGTCGAGGTTGGAAAGCTTGGCGCAGCTACGGTTAAGCCGGCCGAAGTGATCGACGCTTACGCTCATTTCAACAGCGTCGAGCACGCAACGGTCTGAAACCGGCCACGCACTCTCCGTCGCACTGCGGCTCCAATGGAACAATCGCGCCCACAGAAGCCGATTACCGGATATCCACGCCTTTCGGCGATTTCGGTCCTCGCAATCGCACTCTTGCTGTGGACCATCGGAGGAACGGCATCGGCGCAAACACCGCGCGATTCGACATCTGGCCAAACGCCACGCGATTCGACGCCTGCCGAAACGCCACGCGATTCGACACAGGCCACGCCGGTTCCAGCTGCCGTTCCCCCATCGGATTCACTGTCTGCGGACTCGACCGCCGCGGCCGTCGCCGCTGTCGCGCCTCCCGTTCGCACAGCCAGCGCGGTCCGGACGCAATGTGGTCGCGATCCGTCCGAAGTGGCGGTCACTCGCGCCGGCGTCGCTGGGACTTTCGTTGGAGCCAATGCGCTCCTGTTTCGCTATTTCAAGCGGGCGTGGTGGTCGGGTCAACGCGCGGACCACTTCTTCTTCCATGCTGACTGGGATCAGGAATTCCGCGATCAGGACAAGCTCGGGCATCTTTTCGGTGGTTACCACCTCGCTCGCGTCGGTGACGCATTGCTACGGAGTGCGTGTGTTTCGCGCGGAAAGGCGCTCGCCTGGAGCGCCGCATACGCCGGACTGTTTCAGCTCCAGATCGAGATTTGGGATGGTCTGTATGAGAAATACGGATTCTCGTATGCCGACCTCCTCGCCAACACTGCGGGAACGGCGCTGTTCGTTGCGCAGCGACTGGATCCGCGACTCAAGGCGTTCAAGCCGACCATCTCATACTCGCGGACAGCCGCGATGCGTAACGCTCGCAATATTCCCGGCGAGCTTCGTCCCTCGCTCGACTATTCCGGTCAGACGTACTGGATATCGACTGACGTTCACGCGCTTCTTCCAGAGGAGGCAAAGCCCTACTGGCCATCTATCCTCCGCGTTTCAGCCGGACATTCGATCACGGATTGGATCGATCCGCGCACCGGCGCGACCATGCGTGCGAAACGAAAGATTCTCTTGTCGATCGATCTGGAAGCGGAGCGACTTCCGGGCAACGCTCCGCTGTGGCGAACGATCAAACGTCAGATCGGTTTCATTCACCTTCCTTCGCCGGTGCTTCAGCTCACGCCCGAATTGAAAGTGATTCCGTGGTACAAATGAGGACGCTCGCAGCGCTCGTCCTTCTCATACCAGCGCTCGTTCGAGCGCAGGCGTCGCCGTACGTCCCCGTCGACGACATCGCGTACGTACCTGGTCGGTCGCATTCGAGCCGCGCTCGATTCTTCGGGACTCGACTCGACTAGCGGAGTTGTCGCGAGCTACGCGAAGACATTGTCCACTTCCCTCAGACGTTACGAGCTAACGCGAGCGAGGGATACACTTTTCGCGGGAGTTGTGACTCCGGAGAACGGCGGACAATACAACAGGATCATATCGCGAAGGGGTCCCACGATCATCACGCAGGATTGTTACGTAGATCATTGTTCCAAGGCCGACACTACAACCAGTGCTCTTCCCTTTCGCGCTAACGCCTCGTTCGATGTTTACGGCACCGCGCAGTCGTCTGACCGTCGGGAGCTCATGCTCGCCGACGCCCATGACGACGTCAAACCGGGGATGGCGGGCTACTTCGTTTTCGCCGGCGGTCACCTCGCGGGATCCGTACGTGCGCTACTCGATAACCGGCTGAACGTTGATCCGGAGTTCGCCGGAAGAAAGGACCGCAAGATCGCCGGCCGCACCGAGGACGCCTACGTCTCTGGCCAATGGAAATACGCGGAAGCGACGTTCGGCCGAGTCGCAAGGAACTGGGGGCCTCCAGCACTTCAGGGACTTCTGCTTGGTGACGCGCCCTACACGTACGACCACCTGTACGCTCGCATCGGAACGGAACAGTTCCACGTCGCTACCGTAATCGCGCGGCTCGAGAACTTCGTTCTCTCACCGGGCGTCGAGTCATCGCGGTATTTCTCGCTCCACCGCCTCGCCTACCGCCGAGGCGCATTCGAGGGTGGCTTGAGCGAAGCCTACTTGTATTCTGGCGTCGCGAGGGGACTCGAATTCTCGCTCATCAATCCGTTCAACGTCTTCGCGTTGAGCTGGAGGAACGAGCGTACCGACGGCAACATGAGCTTCGGATTCGATCTGTCGTGGCGATCGCGCGTCGCCGGAACGTGGAGCGCGCAACTGCTCCTCGACGACGTTCAGATCGATAAGTGCGACACTATCTGCAACGAGCCATCGTCGTACGGATTCTCGCTGACCGCTGATGGCCTTCCAGGCTGGCGTGGGCAACGTCCCTTTGCGAGCTACACGCGCGTCTCGAATCTGGCGTATCGAACACCGAACATCGCCGAGCGTTATGCTGTGTATGGTGTCGGCCTTGCCCGAGGGTACAGTGACTACGACGAGATGAGACTCGGAATCGATCTGGCTGTCGTACCGCGTACGCCGCTAAAGCTCTACGTGGCTCACCGCCGTCAGGGCGAGGGTGACTATCGCAAGGCTTACCCTGCTCCGAGCCAGTACGCCGCGACTCCGGTTTTTCTCAGCGGCGTCGTGTGGACCGCGAATCGGATCGGACTGAGCGGTGCCACTATTCCCTTTCGCGACTTTCAGCTTGCTGGTGACGCAGGATTCAACCAGGTGAAGAATCGGCGGAACATCGTTGGAAACGACATCACGGTGTTCGAGGGACGGGCGAAGGTAATCTGGGTGCCGCGGTGGCTCATCCGGTTTCAATAAACGCCGTTCCTCGCCGCTGTCTCCGTCAGTAGATTCAGAATACAGCGAACTCACACGGAGCGCGAAGGGCCCTTAGCTCAGCTGGTCAGAGCAGCGGACTCATAATCCGACGGTCGCAGGTTCGAACCCTGCAGGGCCCATTGACTACAGATACCCGCTACCCGTTGCCCGCCACCCGTTACCCGTTGCCGGTTACCAGTTTAGCTTTGGGATTGCCTTGTTTCAGGCTGCCGCTGGCGCTGCACGCGGATGCCCAGGCGGGGCGTTCGAGTCGGTCGCGTAGCTCAGCTGGTTAGAGCGCTGGTCTCACATACCAGAGGTCCGGGGTTCGAGTCCCTGCGCGACCACTGCACTTCCCCGATGTGACCGAAGTCATTCCATCCATAGTCCACATTCGATGAATCAAAAAAGACTGCGGTACCTGCTGGCATCCGCATTCCTCTTTTTCGCGCCCGCGTTCGTAGCCGCTCAAACGCCGGCCGACGCGCAACGACTGCTTCAGGCAGATCCGGGCATGATCGAGCAGCTACGCGCGCGAATCATGTCCAGCGGGCTCACCGCCGACCAGGTTAGAGCCCGACTCCGGGCCGAAGGTTATCCGGAAAACCTTCTCGACGCGTATCTCCCCGGAAACACTGGTCAGGAAACCGGCGCGGCGACCGCACCGGCCGAAGATGTCTTTACAGCGGTAGCGCAACTTGGCATCGTCGACACGGTCGACATCGCCTCGCTCCGTTGCGGGCCCACCAAACTGCTCAATGACACCACGGTGCTACCGAAGGACACGTCGGTGGCAGCGCGGGCACAGGCGCAGCTGAATCGGACGGCTATGGCAGCGCGGTGCGCACGACTCGATTCGCTCAATCGAGCGAAGAGAGACACGGCGCGCGCGTCGCTAGACCGCGGCTTCACGATTTTCGGGTTGGCGATGTTCCGTCAGCCGACGTCGCTGTTCGATCCGAACCTGAGTGGCCCGGTCGACGCGAGCTATCGGCTCGGTCCAGGTGATCGCCTTGTACTTGTTCTTACCGGCGACGTATCACAGGCGTACACGCTCGATGTCACGCGTGAGGGGTTCATCGTCGTGCCGCAGGCGGGACAGATCTACGTCAACAACCTTACCCTGGGCGAGCTCGAGGACGTGTTGTATACACGACTTGGCCGTGTGTACTCAGGAGTGCGACGAGGACCCGGCGCCACGACGCATTTCACCATCACGCCGGCTCGAATCAGATCGAATCAGATCTTCGTCCTCGGAGACGTTGTTGCCCCGGGGAGCTATCGGATCTCGAGCCTCGGCACTGCGCTCTACGCCCTGTACGCAGCCAACGGCCCGACGGAAAGCGGCTCGTTGCGAAATGTCGAGATCAAGCGGGGCGGCCGGACGGTTCAAGTGTTCGACGTCTATGCCTACCTCCTGAGCGGTGATGCATCGCACGATGTGCGCCTCTTGAACGGCGACGTCATTTTCGTTCCGGTAAACATGCCCCACGTTCGCGTGGTCGGCGAAGTCGTTCGCCCAGCGACGTACGAAGTACGCCCCGGAGAAACGCTGCGCGATGTAATCAGATTTGCGGGCGGTCTCCGATCGAGCGCTTCGATGAGACGCGTTCAGATCGAGCGCATCGTTGCGCCGAGTCAGCGCGCTCTCGGAGGACGCGATCGCGTGACCATCGACATCACGTCAGAGACGCTTGCTGCCGCAGACGGCGAAAATATTCCGTTGCTCGACGGCGATGTCGTCCGCGTGTTCAAGGTGGCAGAGCGAATGCGTAATCGCGTGCTCGTCAGCGGCAACGTGTGGCAGCCGGGCGCGATCGGCCTCACTCCGGGAATGATGGTGTCACAGGCACTGCGTCTGGCAGGCGGACCAAAGCCCGATAGTTATCTCGGACAGGTACAGGTCTCTCGGCTGAATTCGGATTCCACGCGCAACCAGCTGCACGCCATTCTGCGAGATACGACGGGGAGCGTCATCGGCGACTTCCCAGTCAGGGAAGACGACGAGATCCGTGTCTTCTCCGTGACCGAGTTCCGCCCTACGCGAACGGTCGCGATAACCGGTGCGGTGCGAAACAGCGGACAGGTTCCTTTCCGTGACGGGATGACCGTTCGGGATCTGGTCCTCCTCGCCGGTGGGTTGGAGCAGAGCGCGGACCTTCGCGAAGCGGAGATCGCCCGGCTTCCGCGGGACCGCCGAGCCGGCGCGACCGCGGAGACGTTTCGTGTTCCGCTCGACTCGAGTTATTTGTTCGAGCGCGGACCTGACGGTCGCTACTTCGGGCCACCGGGTCTGCCGGCCCCATCTGGTCAAACGGCGGAAGTGACGCTGCGTCCTTACGACAACGTGCTCATCCTGCGACAGCCGAACTGGGAACTCCAGCGGACGGCGGTAATAGCGGGTGAGGTTCGCTTCCCCGGTGCCTACTCGCTTCGCACCAAGACCGAGAAGGTTGCCGATCTGATTCAGCGCGCCGGCGGGCTCACACCCGAAGCCTACGCCGACGGCGTCACCTTCTACAGGTCGAAGGACAGGGTTGGCCGGATCGGTATTGCCCTGCCGGAAGTGCTTCGGCACCCCGGATCGCGCGACAACCTGCAGCTCCAGGATGGCGACTCGATCTTCATCCCACGATTCAACGCAGTCGTCAACGTTACTGGCTCGGTCAACTCGCCGGTTGCGGTAACGTATGTGCCGGGCAAGCCGCTCGAGTACTACGTGCGTGCCGCTGGCGGAGCAACGCGAAAGGGAGATATCCGCTACGCGTATGTCACGCAGCCGAACGGCAAGGTTGAAGCAATGTCGGGAAGGTTCATCTTCCGAAGCGAGCCGAAGCCGCGTCCCGGAAGCTCAGTGTTCGTGCCCCAGAAGGATCCCAGCGAGCGGCCTTTTAATTACATCGCGACGATCGGATCTATTGCTCAGGTGGCCGCGAGCTTCGTTGCAATAGCGATCGCACTGAGACGCTAATTGCCACGTCAGCGTGAAAACGGCAAACGAGGCGGGGGGCGTAGTCGACAAGTACCTTTGTCCCGATGCCAGAGCCCCAATTAGCACCCGCTGATCTGACATTCGCGAGGTGGCTCGCCGGCGTGTTGCGCAGGTGGCCCCTCGTAGCGGTGGTGACGGTTCTCTCGCTGGTGCTGGCGATTGCGACTGCGCTGATCGTTCCTCCCGTGTACCGGAGCGATGCGTCGTTCGTCTCGAACTCCTCGAGCGGCGGAAAGCTGCAGGGCCTCGGTGCCGCAGGCGGGTCGGTTGGCGACCTCTTTTCAGAGCTTGGCGGGGCGGTCGGTGATCCATCGGAATCCCCCAACTTCTACGTCCAGCTTCTCGAGAGTCGCGAGCTTCTCACGCGGCTGCTCGAGTCGAGGTTCTCCAATCCGCGCACGTCGAGTCCGAGGGACAGCGCTTCGCTCCTGGAGATCATGCGCATCAGGGAGAACAATCCCGCGCGCCGAATGGAGATTGCGATCAAGCGGCTGCGAAAGGCGATCCAGCCGGGCTGGGACATCAAGACGAATCTCGTCTGGTTCAGCGTGGACGCTCAGTGGCCCGATCTCAGCGCGGCGATCGCGAACAGACTCACCGATCTTGTCGGAGCTTTCAATCGCGAAACGCGGGTCTCACGCGCAAAGTCCAAGAGGATCTTCATCGAAGCACGGCTCGACAGTGCCGAAGCGGAGCTGACACGCGCGGAAGAGCGGCAGCGATTTTTTTACGAACAGAATCGCGGCGGTCCAACGTCTCCCGCCCTCAAGTTCGAGGAGCAGCAGATCAAGCGAGGTGTGGACATAGCGAACGAGCTTTACCTCACGCTTCAGCGACAGCTCGAGGTCGCGCGACTTGATGAATTCAACGACGCCGCGCTGATCACCATCATCGACTCGGCGGTGTCGCCAAAGAAGGCGCAATGGCCCCGCTACGGTGCATTGGCTGTAATGGCGCTCCTTCTTGGATGTTTCGCCGGAATTCTCATCGCCGGCTCGGCCGTTGTTCTCGAGGACTGGCGCGCGCGCAATCCCGAGGCGTGGCAGGAATTCCGCAGCGCCACCCGCAACTGGCGCCGCGGAGGTCCGCGCGGAGGATCGAGGGTAATGGCTGACACCCTCGACAGCGCCGACGAGACCATTTCGCGCATTCACCGCCCTGTAGCCTGAGCTGGCCCAGCTCGCGGTCGCCGTGACATCCGCCCTCGAGCAGAACACGCCGCCGCAATTCGGGGCCGTAGTCATCAATTGGAACAATTCGGACGACACGCTCGCCTGTCTGGATTCCCTGCTGGCGAATGAGCCACGACCTGCACGTGTCGTCGTTGTGGATAACGCGTCGGCCGACGATTCCCTCCCTCGCATCAGGGATTGGCGAGCGCGTCATCGCTTCTCCGGTATTGAGCGAAGCGACTCGCATCCGTGGCTGACAATCATTGAATCGGCGATCAATCTCGGGTTCGCCGGCGGCAGCAATCTCGGCATCGATCACCTGCTTCGGCAGAGCGCCGTGACCCACGTAATGCTGCTCAACAACGATGCGACGCTCACACGATCGTTCTTCGCCGACATGGCGGAAACAATCCGGCGTTTCCCGGATGCCGGGATCCTCGGCCCGACGATCTTCGAGACCGGAAGCGGGAAAAAAGTGTGGTACGCGGGAGGTGTGGAGTATTCGTGGAGAGCGCTGATGCAACACAATGTCACGCTCCCCACTCGCGACGACCCGATCGAGACAGCCTTCGTCACCGGATGCGCAATGATCATCGCGCGGCATGCGATCGAAAAAATCGGATTGTTGGCCGAATGCTATTTCCCCGCTTATTGGGAGGACGGTGACATATCCATTCGGGCACGCCATGCTGGAATTCCAGTCCTGTACGTTCCCACGGCGGTGGCCTATCACAAGATTGGCGCGACAGTCGAAGCGGCGGACCTCGCGGTTACGCTCGCGAGCTGCAAGAACAGGCTACGTGTGTTTTTCGTACGCCGTAATTATCACGGCCTTACCAGAATTGTCGCGCTCACATACCTGGCCGTGACCAAGCCCGCGCGGTCACTTCTCGAAGCACTGAAAGGCCACCCTCGGATCGGGTGGGCCATTTTCTCGGGCACGCTTTCAGGTTTTGTCAGCAGGGACGCGCATCGCTGATGTCAGTTGTCTGAACCGCGCGCAGGATTCGACCCTAAGGCATTTCGAAAGAGCCATAATCGGCTGCTTGGGATCGGGTCCGAGATCGTAGCGCCCCTTCTCCGCCTTGGCAGCTATCTCGCCGCGCGTCGCGCTCCATCTGCTCCCGCTCAGTGGCGATCGGGTCTGATCGTCGGGCACAGCCACATTGGCGATGTTCTTTACCGCACCTGCTCACTGCCGGCGCTGACGAAAGCATTCCCGGAATGTCGCTGGAGCTATCTCACTTCTCCCGAAGGAGCGCTGGTACTCGATGGCAACCCGGAAGTCGCGGATGTGCTGCCGTGGAACGTCGGCGACGACAGCTGGCAGTTGACGCCGGATGCGTTCGCGGAGCTTCGGAGGCGCGATTTCGATGCAATCCTGTGCACGAATACGCTGCGCTACCATCCCGATCTCTTCCTCGCGGCGGCACTCGGAATACCGAACAGAGTGGCATTCACGCACAAGGGACTTAGCGGTCTGGCCACACGCTCAATTACGCCGGAATACCCAAGCCCCTACCCCGCGTACTTCCGAACGATGGTCGCGATGCTGGCCGGAGTCGCTCCCGTCTGGCCGCTTCGGCCGAGGATTTTGGTTAGCAAGGATGACCGTAGACAAGCTGCGAGCGCTCTCGAGGATACGCACGTCGACGCCAATTCGCCGATCGTTGCGTGCTCGATCACCACCAAACAAGCGCGAGGAAGCTGGCCGACCGCCTCGGTGCTCGCGCTCCTGCGAGAGGCACGCAGGCAGTCGAGCTTCCAGATCGCTCTCTGCGGAGCACCAGATGACGAAGAAGCTCTCGCGGCTGCGAATGCTGCGCTCGATGGAACGGCTGCTGTTCTAGCCGGCAAGCTCGACTTGCGGCAGTTCGCGGCGCTTCTCGAGCGCTGTGCTGCGCTCGTGACCCTCGACTCGGGAGCTCGACACGTTGGTAACGCGATCGGTCTGCCCGTATTCTTTTTCCGGAACATGCTCGCATCGCAGGTCGAGACGGGGACTTACTGCGATACGGAAACCGATCTCGCGCCTGCGGGACAATTCCTCACGGATGCGGAGATCTACAAAGTCGCGCGGGAGTATCCAGTTGATCGTGCAGCGCGCACCTTGGCGGAGCGTATTACAGTTTCAGCGCAGCGAGAGTAGTGCCATCCAGCCAGCGCAGACGCGCGAAGCCAGCATGCCGCGTGCGCAAGTCATTTAGAGCACTGGTCACACCGTCCCATCGCGAGTAGTCGTGCCACAGGATCAATCCCCTGCCACGTCGCAAGAGTCGTAGTGCCTGAAGCGAGTCGTTAATGACGTAGTCGTACACGTGCGATCCGTCGACGAATACGAAATCGACAGTCCCATAGTAAGGCGAGAAGTCGAACGTCGCTGAGTCGCCGCACAACTGAACGATCTTCCCTTCAACGTCGGCTCCCTTGAAACGAGTTCCCGATTCACGTGCGCTCGCGAAGGCAATCTCGTCGGGGTGCAGCGGACGCGCCGCGGAAGTCGCTGCGTTTCTCGGCAGATCGAGCGTGTACACCCTGGATGTCGCAGGCGAGTTGGCGGCAAGATTCAACGTCGTGCGACCATCAAACGTCCCGATCTCGAATATCGCCGCCGCTCCTGCTTGCGCGGCGAGACGACAGATCGCCGTCAACTCTCGATCGGTGACATTCCCGTCGATGGAGTCCAGCGCGCGCACGTCTATCGGAATTGGCGGCCCGGTGAGCTCCTCAAAACCAATTGCGGGAATGTCGGGACGCTCGCGAACATCGTAGCGGTGTCCAAATTCGCTGCCGAGCCGAACAATGATTCCCCGATTACGCCGGCGCAGCCACCCAACCGTGAACAGGTATGCTGCGCTCGCGAGACCGAAGAGGTAGGGACGTAAGAAACCGACCGCTCGACCCACGCCGCCCCGATGCGATGGCGGTGTTGCACCCTCCAGCGTCAGCATCGTCAGGGCGACGCTGCTCCATCGGTTACGATACCAGCGGCGAACGCCGGCGTGTCGGGTTGGCGAATGATGCGAGATCCCGCGCTGAAGAGTAGGCCCGCGTCGATCGCAACCCGGAATGTCCATGCGGCGGCGGCGCCGGTGATGCCAAAGTTTCTTATCAGCCAATAGGCAAGTGGAACATGGATGACCAGCTCGGCGACGTGAAACTTCGCGCTTACATCGGGCCGGCCGACAGCGGCGAGGAACGCAGAAGGCACGTGCGCCAAACCGTTCACCAGAACTCCCGCCGCGAGGATCTGTAACGCTGTACCGCTCTTTTCGGCGAAGGAATCACCGAGCCAAAGGCGCAGCAGCTCGGGACCGAAAAAGAGGATTACCAACGCGGGAAGCGTAAGGATCAGCAGGATGTTGCGAACCGCCGTTGCGTAAAGCGCCCTGAGCTCCGCCTTTCCATTCGTCGCGTTGAGCCCGCTCACGGATGGAAAGAGGGCGCTCACCATTGCCCCCGGCACGATCAGCAGACGAATGACACCGTCGAATGGCGCAGAGTAAAAGCCGACGGCCGCAACGCCGATCAATGCGCCGAGGAAAAAGCGATCGAGGTAGACCAGAAGCGGACTTACCACGTTGCTGATCGATAACCAGCCGCCAAAAGCGAGAAGCGGTCGAAATAGCGACCACTCACGCGGGAAACGCCAGCTCAGTGAGGGAATTGCCCGATGCACCGCGACCAGCATTGCAGAGCAGACTACGAATCGCGTGACGACAAGCATCACCATTACCGCTACCAACGAGAAGCCATGACTAACCGCAATCGCCGGCACCAGGAAGGACGCAATGCTGCTCGGGATTCTTATCGCGTTGCTGAGATCGAAGCGATGGGCAGCTTCCAGCACGCCACGGAGACCGACCAGGAGTAGGGTCACCGGAATCATCAGACCGAGAAGTCGGAAAACCTTTACTGCTTCCGGGCGGAGATCGGCGGGGATGACAAAAAGCTGTTCAGCAAGCAGCGGAGCGAGGAGGACGAACAATGCTCCACCAAGGATACCCAGGATGACTTGCCCGAATACCGACCCTGAAACGAGACTCGATACGCGAAGATCTCCAGTAGCAAGACCCTCGGCAACATGCTTCGTGGTGGCGAGACCAAGGCCAAGGTCGAACAACGTGGAATACTCGAGAAGCGCCAGCGTCAGCCCGAGCAATCCGAAACGCGCCGGGCCAAGATGACTCGTGATCGTCGGCATGACAGCAAGTCCGACAACGAGCGGAATTCCAAGTCCAGCGACGTTGAGGACAGTGTTCCGTCGAACCGAGCGGTGTCGTTCAAAACCTGTCATCGTGCCGGCTCGGCTACCTCGTCAACCGATAACGCAGCTTCCGCAGCCGCGAGAACATCCTCCACGGTTGGATAGTCGAGGATTTGGTGCCCCGTTCCGCGTCCGACAAAACGCTGATCTTCCCGATAAGGTCGATGCCACCGGGGATTCCCGGTTGTGAAGACTCCGACTACCCGCACCCCCAGAGCATCGGCGATGTGCATTGGCCCGCTGTCGTTGCAGACGAGCACATCGCACAGAGAGACGAGCGCCATGAATTCACGGAGAGCTCCGCGCGCGAAAAGGGGAGGAGTGCGGAGCTGGAGATCAGCTCCGACCCCTTCGGGATCCACGAAAACCAGCGTCTTCGTTCCATGCCTTTCAGCGAGTCTGTCGGCCACCTGCCCGAAATTTGCGAGTGGCCAACGCCGGCGCCCCACGCTCGCGCCGGGATGGATGCCGACGATTGTGTCACCTTGCTGCACGCCATGCTCGCGCAAAAAGCTCTGAGCGCTTTCTTGCTCTTCCCTGGTGACAGTCAGTGTAGGCGCGAAGCTCTCATCGTTCGTCACGCCCTCCGCGAGGCCAGGGATCAGGGGTCGCAGCAGCATCAACCAATCCATCACCTTGTGATTCGAATCCGGCGACGCAGGCACCCGGTCAGTCAGCAACCCGCTGCCTCCCCCGAAATCGTAGCCAAGGCGGCGTTTCGCGCCAATGGCGCAGGTGAGGAGATTGCTGCGGATATCCATCCGGACATCAACGGAGAGATCAAAGCGTTCCGCCCTGAGCTGCCGCACGAGTGCGGCGATTTCACCCATGTGATATCGTCGCGGATCGTATTTGCCGCTTGAAGCAGTCCATGGGAAGTCGAAAACAACGATTTCGTCCACGAGATCGCTGTTCGCGAGCAGCTCCGCCGCGTAAGGCTTCGCCAGGAGAGTCAGCTTCGCACTTGGAAACGCACGCCGGAGCACGCGAAGAGCGGTTGTAGACAGAACGACGTCGCCGATGTGCCACAGCTCGACGACGAGAATTCTTTGAAATGTGTCGGTGACTATCCCGTCACGAGACGACAACCGCCGGACAACCAGATAGAGTGGCGCCGCGAGAGTGTCCACGACTCTGAGAGCGATGATCTTGCGGTTGGTGATCGGCCACGTCTGCGCCATGTCAGCCTGATCCTTTTGGCCGGGAAAGAACCTGTGCCTGTCCGAGCATCAGGATCATGCGCTCACAATGCGACGGAAGAGCTCGTCATACTGCGCGGCGATCCGGTCCCAGGTGTAGCGCTCGAGAATGCGCTTCGGCCCCATCGTTCGCAGCTCCGTGACACGTTGCGGGCTCCGCTCGAGATCCTTCATGAGACTTGCGAGTGTATTCGCGTCGGGCGGAAAGAACACCCCCCCGTTGCCCAATGCTTCGCGATTGAACTCAGTGTCGAGCGCGAGGATGCAGTTGCCGTAACCCATTGCCTTAAGCAGTGAGGGATTCGTTCCGCCCGCCGAGTGTCCGTGAACGTAGGCGAAGCAATTGCAATGCAGCTCGCGAATAACGTCCACGTCGTTGACGTGGCCCGCGAGGATGATGCGCTCGCCGGCAAGCTTGCGAAGTCGCCGGTGGAACGGGCTGTCGTAGTTGGCGCCCCCAGCGATCAGCAACTTCTTCGTCGAGCCGGACTTCAGGAACGCTTCCGCAATGAGATCCGCATTGTTCTCCGGTACGAGGCGGCTCGCGATGAGATAATAGTTGTCGCGCTCCAGCCCAAACCTGTTGATGAGCTCGGGGCTCCGCGAGGATTCCACGTACGCCCCATAAGCGATCATCGTTGTCTCCTTCGAGAAGCGCTCGAGATAAAACCGGCGCATCGCCTCGGCGTCGGTTACGAGCGCATTGCAGAAACGAATCGCCGAGTGAGCCGCCGATAAAAAGTAGAGGCGCGCCACCGGACCCCACTTCGCCCTTGTCCAGTCCAACCCATTGACGTTCATCACGACCTTCTTGCCGAACATACGGCACAGGGCCGCATGATGCCCCATCCCGACGTTGACAAAGCAATACAAGTCGTACCGCCCGCGAGCCAGTGCGTGGACTACCGCAAAAAAAGTGGATAGGAGTCCCGAGAAGTTCTTTCCGCCGGGCGATGGAACATATATGAGTCTGACTCCGCGGTATTCCGCCGGACGCATGTTCTCCGGAAACGCGCCGCGACGGCAATACATGGTGACGTCGTGGCCGGAGGCCGCAAGACGCGGGGCTATCTCGCCGAATCCGGTCTCGAATCCGGTGAACTGAAGCTGGGGCATCGGCATTCCGTAAAGGCCGAGCAGTCCGACGCGAAGCTTCGGTGACGCCGGGCCCCCTGTCTCAACGGGTAATGGATTCTGCCGGTCGGCGGGATGGACCACCCTATATCAAACGCGACGTCCAGGTCGCCGGGACAAGCGGCGAGTCGATCTCGATAGGCAGGTGGTATTCGAAGGGCTTTGTTCCGTGCGCCGAAATCCAGTCGATGATCGTGGTGAGCCCCTCGCGCAAGGTTACCGTCGTTCGATATCCAAGCAATCGTCTAGCTTTGTCGGCTGAGCATGTCGCAAAGCGAACCTCCTTCGGTCGCTCGGGAACCATGATCGGCTCGACTTTGAAATCGAGAAGGTCGCCGATCGTGTGGGCCAGCTCCATGATCGAGATGTACTCCTCGTCGGGTCCGATGTTGATCGTCTCGCCCACGATGTTCGGAAGGGTTCCCATCTTGATTAGCGGTGTGACGCAGTCCTGGACGAACGAGAAACATCGCTTCTGTCCCCCGTCGCCGTAGATCACCGGCTGCTTTCCCTGGAGCATCCGGTTGATCATGATGCTCGCCACGTTCCGGTAGGGATCGTCGTACTTCTGCTTCGGGCCGATGATGTTGTGAGGTACGGCGATCAGGTACTCGATGCCATTGGTCTCGCACACGTTCCGAACGAGCATCTCGCTCGCCCACTTGGCGATGCCGTACGGATCCACAGGATTGAGCGGCTGATCCTCGAGAAAAGGGACGGGACCGTTTCCGTAGCGGGCCATGCTCGAGCAATGCACGAAGCGCTTTACGCGATTGCTCGCCGATGCAGCGAGGACCGCTGCCGTATTCTGGTAGACGTGCTGCGCGATCAGCGCAGGTGAGAAGACGCTCAATCCCTCGGTAGCGATCGCGGCGCAGTGAAATACGACATCCACGTCGCGTGTCAGGCGCTTCATTGCTGCGACGTCGCAGCAGTCAGCCTGCTCGAACTCGATGCCTTCCGGCAGATTCTGGAGGTCACCGCCGATCATGTTGTCGCACCCGACAACCTTGTCGTTTCTTCGAACGAAGGCGTCGGCGAGGTGACTTCCTAGAAAGCCGGCCGCGCCGCTGACGAAAACTCTCAAGAACCTCCTCCGAGCCTGTTCCACCGTGCACGCCTCGCGCGCACGTCAGTCTTCTTAAATGAAAGCTCGCGCCGCGGGCGCGAGCCAAAATCAAATCTCGCCGGGAGAATCGATCGAATCAATCGTTCCGGCCGCCACTAGCGCGCGCCAGCGATCAATTCGGCGCCGTCAGTACGCTCCCGTCCGTCGCACAACCGCAGGCAGCGTGCGGAACATGATACTGATGTCGAGCCAGATAGACCATTGCTCGATGTACTGCCGGTCGAGGAAAACCACGTCCTCGAAATCGATCACGGAGCTGCGACCGCTCACTTGCCAGAGACCGGTAATGCCAGGCTTCGCGTCGAGTCTGCGGAAATGGTGGTCCTGATAGCTTGCGAAGTCCGCCTCGAAGAACGGCCGTGGACCCACGAGCGTCATGTCTCCCCAAAGGACATTCCAGCATTGTGGCAGCTCGTCCAGACTCCACCGGCGAAGAAGCGCCCCAAGCCGCGTCACTCGCGGATCAGCGGGAATTTTGAACAACCGAGAATCGCCGGTATGGTTGAGGTGCGCGAGCGTTGGCTTCTCCTCGTCCGCGCCCATCCGCATCGTCCGGAATTTCAGCATTCTGAACCTGCGGCCGCCGAGTCCCGCTCGATCCTGAGTGAAGAAGACCGGGCCCGGGGAGTCGAGCCTCACCGCCATTGCGATTAGCAGATAGACGGGAGAGAGCAGCACCAATGCGAGCGACGCGCCGACTAAATCGACGATGCGCTTTGTGATCACGGCCGACGCTTTGAGCACCGGCGCACCGAGCTCGAAGAAAGGCTGGTCCTGGTGCCAGACGAGCGCCGGACGGACTCCATTTATCTTCACGGCCCTCGCCGGATAGAGGAGCTGACAACCTGCCGCGAGGCTCGTTTCGCGCACGTGGACGATCTGTTGATCGTCTAGGTGCTCACATACAACCACTGCCTCGACGTGATGGCGATCGATGATCTCGGGCAGCTCCCAGATTGTGCCTAATGAGCCGTCTACACCCGGCTTCTCGAGCGACACATATCCCGCGAAGGAGTAATCCCCGCCGGCAGCGAGGACGGCGTGCTCGAGCTGCTCGCTCAAGTCGCTCTGCTCACTGATCAAGACCGCGGGAGCGGCGCCTCTCGCGCCCGGCCACACCCGCAATAAGAACCTCTCGGTGACCGACCGCACGGCGAGAAGGACTATCCAGGTCAGCGCAGTTGCCGCGATGTAAACAGGTACTGCGCCGGCGAGCTCGGTTGCTGATGCTACCCGCCAGAGCACCGGAACTGCAGCGAGGGCGGCGGCGGCCCCGAGCCGCAGCCGTCCATTCAGATTGCGATGCCGGCTGTAATTCCCGGTGATAATGAGCCCGGCGAGCGCCGCAGGGCCGAAGATCAGGAGTGAGCCATAGCCCAAGCCGAGCGCTCTGGCAAACTGCGCCGAGAGAAGATTCCCTACGGTCGCGCCCTGGGCCGCCCGAGCGGCGAATAGGCAAACAAGGACTGCAACTGCATCCCCGAACAGCAGCACCCCAAGCCGGGTGGCAATACGTGCAGTGTGTCGCCTGACAGAGAGTGGCCGTCGCTCGCGAAGCCGCGTGCGCACATGCAGCGGCGATCGCCCGCGAGGCGGGCCAACGACCGGACCCGGGGAGGAGGTGAGCCTGAGATTATGAGCTTCGAGGGCTGACCTTTTTGCCATCAGTGGGCGCTGGATCGGAATTGCGTACCGGAAGTCTCCGGGGCGCACAGCCATCCGCGGCTGGAGCGGGGGCAAATACCCTGCCAAGCAGCGACTGGCACCACGATCAATGGCCTCGACCGGCGGTGAAAGTGCCGATCGTCACGGTTATCGTCCGATTGCGTATGTCGAGCACCGAGTTGCCTTTGGGGCACCCCGACTGCTCCTGGAAAAATGCGTTCAATCGATTCCCGAAGGACACATCCGCGGAAATATACGCGAATCGGCTGTTACCGCTCGCGCGCGCCCCGGGAAAGACGCTGACGTCATGGACGCAGTAACCCTGATACAATGGGAACCCATAGGTGCTGTGGATATCCTCATTCCATCGTATCCGGCCGGCGAAGATTCCGAAGCTCCATTCGGGCTGGATGTAGTCGGCGGCAAGCCACTGGCTCGATGCGCCCGGTCCAATCGCAGCGGCGAGGGGCTGGCCCCGCTGGGTGTATCCCTGAATCACTCGCCGACTGGTATAGAACGATCCCTGCGGACGATCGCGGAAGGTGGCGCTCTGTTCTACAGTCGTGATCTCGCCCTGCAGCCTTACCGATCCCGCGCTGGCGAATGCAGGGCGAGTCCACTGAAGGCCGAGCGTGTATCCCTGAGTGTGATTGGGTGCGAGAAGCGCGTCCTTGATCGAGAGTGGGAACTCCAATCGCGCCCACTCGACATAGGTCTCGAAGCCGTCGTTCGGAAAGACCCACCGTCCAAAGAGTGAGAACAACTGGTCACGGCCGCCTGGCGTCAGCGTCGAGTCCGCGAGCGGGCGGTTGTTGGGGCGACGCGTTCCGGCGAACGCGTCGAAGAATCTCCAAGGGACCTTATGCCATCCCTTCGACGTGGCGTATACGGATCGCGAGGCGCCGAGCACGAGGTTCTGCACGAACTGCGGTCGAAGGGTGACAGCGAAGGCGCTGATCGATCGCAAGTCGTTCGTCGAAGTGGTGTCGAAGTATTTGGATTCCGTGAGTCCTCCGACAAGAAGACGAGCTTCGACCTTACCGATGCGACTCCTCCACGGACGGTCCGTGCGAACGAAGAGATGGGGGAATCCCGGCGCGTTGTTGCTGAGGACCAGAGCGTTTCGGATTCCCGGTCCCCACCACTCGTTCTCGTTCGAGACTCCTGCCGTTGCGCCGCGAAAGACGAGTCGCGCGGTGGATTGTCCGAGGTCGAGTCGCTCGAGCGGGTGCGCTCCGAATCGGAGTGGCAGGTCGATCGAATAGGGGCGGATGTACCACGGGAAGACATATCCGCTTCCCTGCCGCTCTTTCGGTATGGGCGGCGCGTAGAATCGAAGCGTGTCCCGAAGCAGGAAGTATCGGTTCTGAATGGAGACGAACTCAGGGGCAACCATTATCCGCACGCGGCTGGACTCGATTCTGAATCCGGCCAGGAGTCGAGTACTTCTTCCCACGCCCGCCCACACCGCTCCGTCATTCATGGAGAATGGAAGGGCGCTGTTGTCGGCCACGTAGATCTCCGGCGCAATCACCGCTGCTCGCATCGAAGGCGTTCCGCTTGTCAAACGAGGAGCGAGTGACGACGCGGAACGAACGAGATATCCGTCGAGGTTTCCGCGACCACGGAGGTGGGCGAGCCGCATCCTGTCGGAGTCGAGCCCGTTGACAAGTGTGAGCGGAATGACGTAATCGCGCCACGGGGAAAGAGAGCTGCCTACAAACTCAGGTCGTGACGCTGGCGCCGTTGTCGTCGGCTGCGTGGTGTCCGTCGGTTGCTGCGCGCTGGCGACGCTGACACTCGCAACAACGAGAGTGAGTGTCGCGAAAGCGTTTCGCGTGAGCCGTGCATTCCACGCGCGTATCAGCGCATGTAAGGCGCTTGTCTTAAATTGTCTGGCGCAAAATGACGACAATATCGAGCCTGATTATCGGATTCTCAGCCGGTGCAACGAAGCGGGAAAGGTATAACCCGCCACCGTGTCGGTACAGCAACGCGCGGGCGTTGCTGTCGCTCGGCGCGACTCTGCTCGTCGGGCTCGTTTCCCCAGTGAATCTTCTCGCGCAACACTCCGAAGCTGTCGGAGGCAGTGTCCGCTCCGAGGTTTTCGTCGGAAGCGCAGCAGAGAATTACCTGCGCTACCTCCAGACCATCGGGCTCGTTCCACTTTACCCGTGGTCATCGCGATCGTTTTCGCCGCGTGAGCTGGACCGTCTCATCCCACGCGATAGCGCGCATCCATGGGCTGCCCGATTTCGACGCGGTCCACGCGTTGGACCCGTGGAGTACGATTTCATCCGGCCGGCTTCCACACTCAGATTCAACAGCGCGTTCCCTTACGGGACGAACGATGGGCCCGTATGGGCGGGCAAAGGCCTGACGTCGTCGGCGCAGGCAGGAGTTGCCGTAAGATGGAAGATGTTCTCACTGACGATCGCACCGATGGCATTTCGCTCCGAGAATTCTTCCTTCGACATGCTTCCGACTTTGAACACGGGTCCGCTCGCGTTTGCCGATCCCATTTACGGCGGAGTGGACAGGCCGCAAAGATTTGGCGCCACCGCATACTCGCAGGTCGATCCCGGCCAAAGCACTCTTCGCATCGACCTGCCGATTATCAGCGCAGGCGTGTCGACGGCGAACATGGGATGGGGGCCTGGCACGGAGTACCCGCTCATCCTCGGCAATAACGCCGCGGGTTTCCCACACGTGTTCGTGGGATCGAGCGAGCCGCTGAATGTTCTGATCGGGAAGCTGCACGGAAAGATCATGTGGGGAGAGCTCTTTCAGTCGAAGTTCTCCCCGGTGCAGGGCTCATCTCACTACATCAGTCGTCTCGAGTCGGGAACCACGCGCTTCGCAACCGGCATTGTTCTGACTTTTCTCCCGCGGGGTGTTACCGGACTCGAAATTGGCGGCAGCAGGTTCTTTCATTCAATCTGGCCGGTGTCCGGAATCCCCCGCAGTTATCTCACCAAAGTGTTTCAGGGAGTCCTGAAGAAGGATCTTCCATTCGATTTTCCGATGGACCCCCGCTTCCCCGCAGGTTCGGAGGTTCAGGGAACCAGCGACAACCAGTTGATTTCGGCGTTCATGCGATGGGCGCTTCCGCACAGCGGGTTTGAGCTTTCAGGTGAGTATGGCCGCGAAGATCACGCCTACGATTTCCGCGATCTGATTCAGGAGCCCGATCACTCGCGGTTTTATGCGCTGGGAGCACGAAAGGTGTTGAGTCATTCTCCTGTCTCGCTGACGGCGGCAAGGGCGGAGATAATCAACTTTCAGCTGCCGCAGCTCAGCCGATACCGCGGCGAAGGCGAGATCTACTTTCACGGATTGATCCGTCAGGGCCACACGAATCGCGGACAGCTTCTGGGCGCTGACGTCGGTGTAGGCGCGGCCGCTGGCTCGACGCTCGCGGTGGATCATTACTCATCCACCGGGAGCTGGACCGCGAGCTGGGTTCGCGATCTGAATCGTGAGAACGGTGACTATCTCGTTCTTGGAGTGCGCCGCCCGCGATCGATGGACGTCACGCACGCACTCGGCTTTCAGATGACCCGTTTTCTCGACGCGTTCGACATCACCGGCGGACTGACGTTCGCGCGCGACTTCAATCGCAACTTCACTGCCGACGTCAACAACCTCAACGCCACGTTTTCGGTGAGCTACAAGCTGCGCTGATGCGATCGCAGCTCACATGGACGACACTCGCAGAGCTCGTCGTGATGGCGAGCGGGATTCTCGTGCTCAAGCTCGCGGCACAGTTTCTGGGCCCGGCAGGCTTCGGCGAATACACAGTTACTCGCCGAGCCGTCAACCTGCTCTATCTCCCCCTGGTCCTCGGATTGGGTATAGCAGTCCCTCGATACATATCCATTACGCTCGCAGGAGCAATGCCTGGCTTTAGCGCACGTTCTTTTGGCTTTGCGGCACTCACAGCAGGACTCACTCCTGTGTTTCTCGCAATGCTGCTGCTGAATTTTTTCCCCGGAGCGGCTTCGAGGATCTTGTTTGGGACGAAGACGCTCGAGGGCCTGGTTTTGCCTGCGACACTCGCGCTTGGGGGCATCGCTATGCACCTCATGGTTTATGCGGTACTGCGAGGCCATCGGCAAATGGCGCTCGCCAATTCGCTACAGCTGATCAACAACGGAATCGTGCCGGTAGCAGTTTTTCTCATCAGCTCCCATTCAGCCGCATCAGTAATTGCGACAACGGGTGCAACATGGATCGCAATCAGCGGGTTGGCTCTGTTGGCGATCTTGGTGGCTAACGGTCGTCAGGAGCGGAGCACTCTTGACGTAAGGAAGCACTTGGCGACGCTGCTCCGTTTCGGTCTACCACGCGTTCCAGGTGAATTCGCGCTCGTCGGTTTGTTCGCCATCCCAGCGCTGATCGCGCTGCGAGAGCAAGGAATCGTCGAAGCCGGACACTTCTCCGCAGGAATGTCGGTGCTAACAACCATCGCCGGCGCGTTTGCGCCTATTGGTCTTCTCGTTTTGCCGCACGCGAGCGCGCAGGTCGCAACGGGAGATCTATCGGGCATGAGAAATCTTGTGCTCCGACTATCCGCCGCTGGCTTGGCGCTGGCAGCGTGCGGCGTAATCGTAGGTGAGGTGCTGGTTCCCTATTTCGTGCGGTGGTATTTCGGTGCGGCGTTCGTGCCAGCGATACCCGTCATTCGGATCTGTCTCCTAGGTGCGATCCCGTACTCCCTCTACGTTATACTTCGAAATTTCCTCGACGCTCTCGACGTTAAGGCCGTGAACAGCCGCAATCTCGTGATCAGTCTTGTACTTCTGGTGGGGCTTTGCGCTGTGCGCCCGAGAGTCGAGTGGATGGCGATGAGTCTCGTCGCAGCGCTTACGTTGCTCAGCGCGCTTTCGGCGAGGGCGACCCGAGTTCGACTGAAGCCGACGCGCGAGGCCTCACCGGTTCCGCTCCCCGCCTGATATGGTGGCGAATGATCGTAAGGGAATCATCCTGGCCGGTGGCTCGGGAAGTCGGCTGTGGCCGTCGACCCGGGTCACATCGAAGCAGCTGCTTCCGGTTTACGACAAGCCGATGATCTACTACCCGCTGACTACGCTGATTCTGGCGGGGATCCGCGACATCCTTATCATTAGCACTCCGGCCGATCTTCCACGCTTTCGCGACCTCCTCGGCGACGGATCGTCACTTGGCGTTCGGCTTTCCTATGCGCCACAGGAACGCCCTGAAGGATTGGCGCAGGCGTTCCTCATCGGAGCGGATTTTATCGCGGACAATCCCGCCGCGCTGGTGCTTGGCGACAACGTCTTCTTTGGCCATGGCATGCCCGAGCAATTACAGACTGCATCGGCGCGACGTAGCGGTGCGACGATATTCGCTTACCACGTGAAGGATCCCGAGCGCTACGGCGTCGTCGAATTCAACGCCAACGGGCGCGCGGTCAGTATCGAGGAGAAACCGTCGCAGCCGAAATCGTCGTACGCAGTCGTCGGGCTCTATTTCTACGATGAGACCGTCGTCGCGCGGGCGCAGGCACTGCGTCCATCGCCACGCGGCGAGCTGGAGATAACCGATCTGAACCGGACCTATCTGGCGAATGGCGACCTGGCGGTCGAGATCCTCGGGCGCGGAATTGCGTGGCTCGACACCGGAACTCATGATGCCCTTCTCGCAGCCTCGACGTTCGTCGCGGTTGTCGAGGAGCGGCAGGGGCTCCGAATCGGATCGCCGGAGGAAGCTGCCTACAGAATGGGGTTCATAGATGCCGCCGGACTACGCTCGGTCGCTACGCGGCTTGGCTCGAGCGGTTATGGCGAATACCTGCTCGGCCTGCTCGAAAATCATCCCCACACCGAATGAACGTCATCAGCACCGATCTTCCCGGCGTTCTGGTTCTCGAGCCACAGGTTTTTCGCGACAGCCGAGGTTTTTTTGTGGAGACGTTTTCGACAGCGGCTCTGGCCGGTAGCGGCATCCCATCCGACTTCGCGCAGGATAATCACAGCCGGTCATCGCTCGAGGTGCTTCGAGGTCTCCATTATCAGCTGAACAATCCGCAGGGGAAGCTCGTTCATGTCGCTCGCGGGCGAATCTTCGACGTAGCGGTGGACATTCGCAGGGGGTCGCCGACATTCGCGCGCTGGGTAGGAGTCGAGCTGTCGGACGAAAACCTCTTTTCCCTATGGATCCCACCCGGATTCGCGCATGGGTTCTGTGTGACGTCTGACGTCGCCGACGTGATATACAAGTGCACGGCGCTCTACAACGCGGCCGACGAGCGCGGCGTCGTCTGGAATGATCCCGACATCGCAATCAATTGGCCGATCGAATCGCCGATCGTCTCGCCCAGGGACTCCGGGCATCAGTGGCTTTCTGCGGCCGGCGATTCGCTACCGTCTTTCTGAATGCCGCGGCTGCTGGTTACCGGGGCGTCAGGGATGACGGGCTCAGAGGTTGCTCGGCGCGCTCCCGTGCGAGGATGGGAAGTTCTAGGGTTGACTCATGGCGACCTCGACATCTCCGACGCGGGTGCTGTTGACCAGGCGCTCGGCGATTACCAGCCGGATATTGTCATCAATGCGGCCGCCTACACTGCGGTGGACAGAGCCGAGAGCGAGCCGGAGCGTGCCGCAACGACAAATGCACTTGGAGCCGGTAACGTCTCTCGCTCAACCGCGTCGATCGGCGCTGGAATCATCCACGTCTCCACCGACTACGTATTCGACGGAGAGGCGGAGACGCCGTATGCTCCGGACGAGCTGGTCGGCCCGCAGTCGGTTTACGGGCGAACCAAGCTTGCCGGCGAGGTAGTTGTGCAGGAATCCAACGAGGATCATTGCATTGTGCGCACGTCGTGGGTGTTCAGCAGTACGGGAAACAATTTCGTCCTCACTATTCTTCGCCTCGCAAAGGAGCGTGATGAAATCAGGGTGGTGAACGATCAGCGGGGACGGCCAACATACGCCGGTGACCTGGCCGATGCGCTTTTAATCGCGGCCGCCCGGCTTTTGGAATCTCGCGAAGCCCGCGGTATCTATCACTTTGCGAACGCTGGTGAAACTACCTGGTTCGAGTTTGCGCGCGCGATATTCCAGTTACGATCAGAGTCGTCTCCGAGACTAATTCCGATCAGCTCATCGGAATATCCTACGGCCGCCGCCCGACCACGTTACTCCGTTCTTGATACGACTGCATTCACCGAACGGTTCGGAGTCCAGCCCCGGCCCTGGCGGGAGCCGCTTCGCGAGGTGCTTTCCGAGCTGTGACGGCAAGAGACGCACACACACCGCACTCGATCCTGGTCACTGGAGGCGCGGGATTCATCGGAGCCAACTATCTAGAGCACGTTCTCGGCACCGACGAGATCGTGGAGATCACAACTCTCGATGCGTTAACCTACGCGGGATCTGTCGACAACCTCGCCGGCGTGATGGGGGATCCGCGTCATGACTTCGTTCGCGGCGACATCTCTGACGCCACGCTGGTGAATCGCCTGCTGGCGGATCGAGAGATCGATACGATCGTGCATTTCGCAGCCGAGTCTCACGTGGACCGATCGATCACTGGTCCGGCGACATTCATTCAGACGAATCTCGTGGGAACGTTTACGCTGCTCGAGGCGGCGCGGACATACTGGCTCAGCGACAAAAAGCGAAACGACGTGCGTTTCCACCACGTTTCTACCGACGAGGTTTTCGGCAGCCTCTCCGAAGAGGATCCACCATTCAACGAGGGGACGCCGTATTCACCAAACTCACCCTATTCCGCAAGTAAAGCCGGTTCGGATCACCTCGTTCGCGCGTATCACCACACGTATGGTCTGCCGACAACTATCACGAATTGCTCGAACAACTACGGTCCGTACCAACACGCGGAAAAGTTCATTCCGACGGTGATACGCTCAGCGCTGGCTGGACATCCGATTCCGATATACGGCAATGGGCTGAACATCCGCGACTGGCTCTATGTGAAGGATCACTGCTCCGCCATAGACGCGGTGATCCAGCGGGGAGGAACCGGCCGCACTTATCTAGTTGGAGGCAGAAGCGAACGCCGAAACATCGACATTGCCAGACAGATCTGCGGAATACTCGACGAGCTCTCACCAAGGGAAGCGGGATCGTACGCAGAGCTACTGAGCTCGGTGCCGGATCGCCTGGGCCACGACTTCCGCTACGCCATCGACAGCAGGCTCATCGAGTCAGAGCTTGGCTGGACGCCCGTCCACTCGTTCGAAACGGGAATACGAAAGACCGTAGAGTGGTTCCTGCAGAACCTCGCGCACCTGGAAAAACACGGTTGAAGACCGCAGCCGCGCCTTGCCGTATATGCGGTGCGACCGAAGGCAACACGACTTACGTAGCCCGAGAGCGGATGTACGGCATGGGCGATGAATTCGAGTACATGCGCTGCGGAACGTGCGGATGCCAGCAGATTATGGAAGTGCCCCCCGATCTAGGGAGGTACTACCCTCCGGATTACTACAGTTACGCGCCAACTCCTCTCCGCGGTCTCCGTCGAGTAGTCACGAGCCTCCGAAACAAGTCGTATTTCAAGCGCACGCCGGCAGCGCTTGTGGGAAAACTCATCGCCGCTGCATTGCCAAATCCGAAAGTCGCGGCTGTCGCCAGGGTCAATCCGGCGACGGATGCGCGGATTTTGGATGTCGGCTGTGGTTATGGAGAGCTGCTGATGGAATTGCGCGGCGTTGGCTTTACCCGCTTATGCGGGATCGATCCTTATATCGCGGCGGATGTCGAGCCCTGTGACAGCGTCGTCATCCGGAAGATGGAGATGGACGAGCTGGGCGGAGATGCGTTCGACGTGATCATGATGCACCATGTATTCGAGCACCTGGCCGATCCGGTGACGGCGCTACGGTCAGTACGAGGCCTGTTGGCTCCTGCTGGCATCTGCATCATTCGGATACCTGTCGCGGATTCGTGGGCTTCACGGCATTATGGGGCATTGTGGGTCCAGCATGATGCGCCGCGACACCTCTTCCTGCATACCGAAAAGAGCATGCAGTGTGTGGCCGCCGAAGCTGGCCTCCGCATCGAGCGCGTCGTTTACGATTCCTCCGAGGCGCAGATTTGGGGCAGCGAGCTGTACCGTCGCGACATGCCTTTGCGCTCTGTCCCTCTAAGCATCTATGGTAATCCCATCCGGCGCTTGCTGTCGCCCGAGTTCCGCCGCTATCGCGCGGCTGCGCGACGCCTCAATCGGCAAGGTCAGGGTGACCAAGCAGCTTTCTATCTTGGTCGGGTGAACTGAGATGTCATTGATCAGATCGCTTTTCACCCGGCAGGAGCCCCGATGATGGGAGCGTCAGAGGGAGCGCTCCTTCTCTCCGTCGGCTTAATCGGTTGGGCGGGGCTGATGCGTGCTCTCACAGGTACGTGGCTGCACCCGGGCGCGTTCTTCTCCCTGTTCTGGTGCTTCGCGGGGATTCTTCCCCTTGTTTTTGCACCTGAGGAACTGGTGGGCGCCAATGCAATTCTTTGGCTGATTTTAGCGAGCGTGGCCGTGAGCCTCGGCGCAGTCGTAGGAAACTTTGGCTTAAAGACGAGAGTTAGCGTGGCCCGCTCGGTACCGACTGATCGGGAGATTACTCTTTTTGGCTGGGCGCTCGCGGGGTCGGTGCTCTTCGGAATGGGATCCAGTCTCTTCTTCGCGATCGGATCCGGAATTCCATTGAGCAGCTTCCTCCATCTGCAGCAGCTGGTGGTGACTGCGAACCAGATTTACTTCTCTCGGTACGCACAAGGCGGCCCAGTGGCATCTCCGCGCCTGAGCCAGGCACTCCTGCCATTCGTCTACCTTGCTCCGGCGATTGGGGGCGTTCTCTTCGTGTTACGCCGCGAATGGGGTTGGAAGCTCTTCGCCCTTCTCGCCTTCGTGCCTGCAATCGTTGTGACGGTCATGCAAACGACGAAGGCTGCCTTCCTGTTCGCTTTGGTCCTATGGCTCTCTGGATATTTCGCTACTCGCCTTCGCCTGGGACAACTTGGAGTTTTCACGCTTCGGCACGTAGCTGTGACGGCAGGCGCGGGCGCGGTTATGATGGTGTTCTTCTTCGCAGTGACCTTGGCGCGTCTTGCAAGTACGGACCTCTCCTTCACCGACGTTGTTCTTCTGAAGCTTGTGACAGCGGCCTTCGGCCACATGACTGTGTTTTCCCAGTGGCTCGCTGACTACTGGGCCGCGCCATTTTCTCCTTCATTGGGCAAAGTGACGTTCGCAGGTCCGCTTGAGATGCTTGGCTTCGGCCAGCGAATTCCCGGTCTGTTCGAGGAAATAGTGGAGCTTGCCGCCGGCGAAAAGAGCAACATCTATACGGGTTTCAGGCCGCTTATACAGGATTTCGGCATCCCGGGCGCCTTGGCAGTGCTCAGCCTCCTTGGCTTCGTTGGCGGGGTGGGGTTTCGACTCGTGGCGGGAGGTAGGTGGAGCGCGGTTCCTCTCCTCCTCATAGCCTACGTCACCGTATTCTGGACCCCGGTGACGTGGTTCTGGATATACAACAGCTTGACCGCTACCGTAGTTGCGCTCGGACTGCTTGTGTGGATCATACGATTCTGGCGTGGCGCAGGACGCGCGCGAGCCGGGGAGGCAGGTGTCGGCACAGCCTAGGGAAGCATATGTGGAGGAGGGACTCGACGCGCTTACGATCCTGACTCCTCTAGTCGAAAAGCGCCGCCAGATCGCGGCTGGAGTAATTCTAGTCTCCCTCACGGTGGGCTTGATCGCGCTGGCAACGCCCCGGAAGTACAAAGCGGAGCTGTCGCTAACGCCAGTCGTGAACAACAAGGCTTCTTCGGCACTCGGCGGTTTCGCTGCGCTTGCCGGTGCCACTCTGCAGACCGGTTATCAGCTGACCCCGGCGCGCATGGTTGAGCTCATCAAATCCAGAACTGTGCTCGCCGGCGTTGGCTTCTCTGCCCTGCCCGGCGCGAAGACGCGCATCGTTGACAGAGTTATCGGAGAAGGCTACACGCGAAATGATCCGGAAGAAGTACAGCAACATCTCGAGAAGCTGGTGACCACTGCGACGAACAAGGAAACAGGCACAATTACGGTCTCCATTCTCCACAAGGACAGCGCGCTCGCGCGCTTGATAGCATCCCGAATCGTTGACAGCGCGAGCCAGATATTCGTGCGCACTTCCAAGGCCCAGGCGCAGCAGCTGCGAATCGCTCAGGAAGCCCGCGTCGAAAACGCAGCCGCGCAATTGGCGAGCGCCGAAGAGCGGCTACGCCAGTTCAACTTCGCCAATCGCGCGACTCCAGGCTTCTCCGTAGCTGGCCTCGAACGCGAGCGGCTGATGCGTGAGATCAGGTTCGCCGAACAGGTTTACACACAGGCCGCGAGCGATCGGGAGGCTGCGTTTGCTCGCGAGCTGGAAGCCACGCCAACTGTCGTCCTTCAGGACCCCCTGCCGGCTGTTCTGCCGAAGGTCCGGAAGCGGGTCATCATAAAGACCGTCATCGCGGCTGCGGCAAGCTTCGTATTTCTCTGCCTATGGGTTCTTCTGGCAGACATTACGCGGCGTCGTCTTGCCAGAAGCGACTCGGAAAGTGATCGGTTCCGGCGCGCGATCGACACACTTCCCCGAATTCGCACAAGACGATCGCCAACGAAAATCTGATTGCCTGACGGCACATCGTGTTGTGTCATCTAGAGCACGCCGGCGGCGTGCGGCTCTTTGAATACAACCTGGCGAACAGCTTCGAGATAGGCGTGGCCATACCGTTCGTCAGGTTCCAGATAAGCCCCTTCAGCCCATTCGTTCCACGCGTTGATAAAAAGCAGCCGCTCATCAAACGGTCGGTCGCTCAACGTACCGACAAGCTGTTCGAGCCAGAAACGGAATCTGTCGGGGGTAGCACCCCGCACAATTCGAGCTCCGGCGGCATATCTCGCCGTGTTGTCCCAGTCCACGAACGCACCAGGATAGGCTCGGACATGATGACGTCCACGCCATGCGACGATCTTGCGCCATAAGTGTTCGTAGTCGTGCAGACGCAGACCGGTTGGCACGTTATAGCGCATAGCCCATAGAGGCTCTGCAATCCACGGTGGCAAACCACGCAAAAAGCGCCCGATCGAGATTCTTTTGACGATCGAGTCCGATGAATCTGGAATGAACATCGCCGGAGCAGGCTGGAATTCGGTGACAGCGTCAAAGTGGCGGAGGAAGGAATCAGTCATCCATGCGAAAAGCTGCATCGCGACGAAGTGGATACCTGGAAGTCCGCGCCTCTGAGCCTCTGAGCGCCACACGTCGAGCATCTCTCCGATGCGGGGTACCGCATGCGGATAATAGATCAAGAAAACCGGCTTCCCATCTACCTGGAGGTGTCGTGGGTCTGACCACGCCTGCCACAGGCATTCGAAATGGCGCATCCAACCTGCTGGGTCTCGTGCGTAAGTCTGCCGAACCAGCACCGGTGATGCCCTCTTATCCCCTTTCCACCGCCGGGCCCACGACGCGTTCACCCACGCAAGACAGAAGGGGAAGTCTAGCTCGCGATGCTCGATCATCATGTCGGTCGGCCGCTGGAGCAATCGCCGCCCCTCGAACCAGTAGTGATAGTGACAGAAGCCCTGAATCCCAAAGCTTCGCGCGAGCTCGATCTGCCAATGCAGGGTGTGCATATCGGTCAGATCGTAATAGTTCCCGCCCATCGGCACCCTGGGCTGGTAGTGCCCACTGAAAAGAGGACGCGCCCGTCGCACGTTCACCCAGTCGGTGAATTCCTTTCCCCACCACGCTTCGTTTTCGGAGACCACGTGGAACTGCGGCAGGTAATAGGCGATCAGGCGGGCTCTGGGTTGGTTCACAGCTAACTCAGTCGTCTTTTTCGGCGGATGTGACGTCGAGATATCGCCGCATGAGTTCAAGAGACTTCTGGTCACGCCGGACCCACGCCCACACCGCGCGCACACTGAATAGCGCTGAGAGCGACAGACAAAAGAGACGGTAAAGAACCGCGGGACGGCGGGTACGAAAGTAGTAGAGCGATCCCTTCAAGTACTCAGGAAGGTGACCAATCGCGGCCAGGCCGACCGTCTGGCTGCCGTAATGAATGACGCTTGCGTCGTGCATGAACACGACCTTCCAGCCGTTTTCCCGAAAACGGCGGTGCCATTCCGTCTCCTCCCCACCGACCAGAGAGACTTCGACCATTTCGCCGACATCGCGCACCGCCTCCATTCGCACAGCGACACACGCTCCCCGCAGCGTTTCCACCGCAAGCGTCCGATCATGTCCCCAAAACCGAGACTGACCGGGCCGTGGCCGGAACAGCGGGGCTACGGCCGAAAGAGCTCGCTCCATTGTCCGGCTCTCTCTAAGACCGGAGTGAGAGAGCAATATCTGAGGCATTGATGGAAAGCCGTAGGTAGATCGTTGAAGCGACCCGTCAGGGTTCAGAAGCCGGGGGCTGACGACCGCCACACCGCTATTGGCTGGATCGTCGAGGAAAGCCGTCACGCGGTCAACAGTTCCCGGCAGCATCACCAAGTCGTCGTTGAGCAGCCACACGTACCGCGCATCAGAGCGCCGGAGAATCGTGTTGTGGTTCTCAGCAAAACCTCGTTGAATTTCGTTCTCGATTACGACTATCCCCGGAAAGCGATGGCGCAAGCGCTCCGCCAGGTCCGAATGGGGTCGGTTGCACGTTGCCGTCACGCAGCATCGGTATGGGCTAAGCGCAATCGTGCTCAGGACCGACTCGATGCACCCGAATAGGAGGTCATCGTTGGACCCGCTGACGACCGAAAACTCGATATCACAAGAGCGTCCAGTTTGCGCATTCATCGGACGGGGAATCTTCCACCGGCATCTGGGCGGCACAAGCGATTGCCCATTGCCCGATGGGGAGTCAGGCGAATACCCTACGCCCTAATGGTCAGCGTCTCCGTAGTAATCCCGTGTTACCGCGAGCGTCAATTTATCCGGGGCTGTCTCGAGTCCGTACAACGATTCGATGACCCCGATCACTGCCTGAAGGAGATTCTGGTCCTCGATGGAATGTCAGACGATGGCACACGCGATGTAGTGAGCGAGATGGCTCGAACCGACCCGCGAGTTCGTCTCCTCGACAACCCCAATCGAACGCAATCCCACGCACTCAATGTCGGCATAAGGCACTCGTCCGGGGATTATCTCCTTCGCCTCGACGCTCATTCCGTCTACCCGGCTGACTACCTCTCTCTCGCCCTGGAGACGGCGATGCGAACCGGCGCAGACAACACCGGAGGCGCAGTGGCGACCGTTCGGCGTGGCACCGGATACCAGTCGGCGCTCGTCCAGGCGATAACTACGCATCGCTTCGGCGTCGGCGATTCGGGATTCAGGACCGACGCGCGCGAAGGTCCGGTAGACACCGTTCCATACGGGTGCTTCAGACGGGATGTGTTCAATCGCCTTGGCTTCTTCGACGAACGCCTGGTTCGCGCTCAGGACTACGAGATGAACCGCCGCATAATCGCGGCTGGTGGAATCGTATGGCTCAACCCCGCTATACGGGTTCAGTATTTCCAGCAGCCTGATCTCGCGTCCTTCATTCGCAAGCAGATCCTCCACGAAGCACCCTACAACGCTTACATGTGGTACCTCGCGCCCTACGCGTTCGCGCCCCGGCACGCGATTACTGGCGTATTTGCGGCTGGAGTTCTCGGCGGTGTCGCCCTCGCTGTGCTTTTCAAACCGGTTGCGTGGATTCTGACGGCAGTGCTCATCCTCTATTTGTTGCTGGCGCTGGTCGCGGGGGTGCAACAGGCAATCAGGTATTCCGAGCCGCGACACGTGCTTCTCGCCCCGCCGGCTTTTTTTCTCTATCACTTTCTACACGGTGTTGGCGTCCTCGTCGGGCTGGCACGACTCGCGACAGGACGCTCTCCCGTTCAAAAATTGCGCGAGCCATGGCCGGGTGCCGGGAGATTTCGTGCGTGGCCTGCCGCTAAAACAAAAGCGACGGAGGCCATGATTCCCGGATAGACGGGATCGCAACAATCTCAGGATCAAGGATTGCCTGTGGTAATCGGCTTCCCGCTCTGGATGCACACTGGCAATAAGGTGGCGAAGCAAGATAAATTGTCACCTGGCAGCCAGTTGGCGAGTCCATAAGTCCTTCCGGCACTATACGTGCGCTCTGGTCGCACCCTCGCTCCCAACCCGTCAATGACTTCGCTTGCGTCGCCCACGATGACCATACCGTTCTTCAGGTATCCGCACGTCTTCGAGCAGCAGAGAGACGAGATCCTGAAAGCGATGATTGGAGTGATGGAACGTGGTGCGTTCATTCTCCAAAGCGACCTGGTCGAATTCGAGACGGCTCTTGCCGAGTTCATCGGCGCACGACACGCGATCGGAGTCGCAAACGGAACTGACGGGCTCATCATCGCACTCAGGGCGGCCGGAATAGGAGCGGGCGATGAGGTCATTGTCCCCTCGCACACCTACGTTGCTTCCGCGGCTTCAATTCATTTCGTTGGCGCAGCTCCGGTGCTGGTCGATTGCCGCGCCGATCATTTGGTTGATCCGCAGGCAGTCGCCGCCGCGGTCACTCCCAGGACAGCAGCGATAATGCCCGTTCAGCTTAATGGTCGCACGTGTGACATGGATGAGTTGCAGGCGGTTGCCGACCGACACGGCCTGGCAATCGTTGAGGATGCAGCGCAGGCGCTCGGATCCAAGTTCAAGGGCCGCAACGCTGGAACCTTCGGCAGGACCGCCGCTTTCAGCTTCTATCCCGCAAAGCTTCTCGGCTGCTTTGGCGACGGAGGCGCGGTCGCTACCAACGATGCGGAGCTTGCACGCACGATGTCGCTGCTTCGCGATCACGGACGGGATGAGAACGGGCTGGTCATCGACTGGGGACTGAACTCGCGCCTGGACAATCTGCAGGCGGCCGTTCTCAACGTGAAACTTCAGAGAGTGGAATTGGAGATTGAGCGACGCCGCGAGATTGCTCGTCTCTACCGCGATGGTCTTCAGGACGTTGAAGACATCGACTTGCCGCCGGGACCCGACGAGGATCCAGAGCATTTCGACGTCTATCAGAACTATGAGATCGAATCGGGCCGGCGTGACGAGCTGCGCGAGCAGCTGGAGCGCGACGGCATTCGCACGATTATCCAGTGGGGCGGTAAGGCCGTTCACCAGCTTAAAGGACTTCGAGTTGGACCCGTGGACGTTCCTTATACAGAGCGGATGTTTACCCGCTGCTTCATGCTTCCGATGAACACGTCCGTAACGAATGAGGAAGCGGAATACATCTGCGACCGCATTCGCAGGTTCTATGGGCGATAGGGCCGGATTGCCGGACAGTTTGGAATGAAGCGTCTATTTGACGTCCTCGCGGCGACAACGGGCCTCGTTCTCTTGTCTCCGCTCATATTGATCCTGTCGGTTGCTATCTACCTAGAGGACTGGCACTCCCCGTTCTACGTTGCGAACCGCGTCGGCGTGGGCGGGCGCCCATTCCGGATGGTGAAGTTTCGCTCGATGGTGATTCGCGCCGATACCTCGGGCGTGGACTCCACCGCCACGGATGACCCACGCATTACCGCTCTTGGGCGGTTCGTACGACGATTCAAGCTCGACGAGATTCCTCAGCTCTGGAACGTCCTCCTTGGAAGCATGTCTCTTGTGGGTCCGCGACCCAACGTCGAGCGTGACACCGCTCTCTATACGTTTGAAGAGAAACGGCTCCTGACGATGCGACCCGGGATCACCGATCTCGCCTCCATCGTCTTCGCCGACGAGGGCGACATTCTGCGGGGCAGTGATAATCCTGATCTGCGATACAATCAGGTGATCCGGCCGTGGAAGTCGCGACTTGGTCTTCTTTACGTCGACACTCCGCGGAGTGTCGTGCTCGACATCCGGATCGTCCTACTTACACTGCTGGGTGCAGCGGACCGCCAAGCAGCGCTAGCTTCGGTCGTCCGACTTGCTGAGAAGATGGGAGCGCAAGAGCCGTTGCTTTCGATAATCTCCCGCACCGCACCGCTTCCCTCGGGCCCACCGCCCGGCGCAAACGACGTCGTGAGGAGCCGCGCGGTCCCCGCGGAGATGGTTGTGCCTGCAATGGGCACCTGATTCAACGCTTAGCTCATCTCGAGTCTAATGGACCATTCACTCGCGGCGAAAAAACAGCAGCTCAAGCGCGCTGTCCAGCGGACCGCAAGCGAAGAGCTGGCAAAGCGCATCCGTCGTCACGCAGTTCGCATGACGAATCTTGGCGGCAGCTCGCACGTTGGCTCCGTACTTTCCATGGCCGACATAGTCGCCGTGCTCTATGGCGGAATCATGCGGATCGATCCAGCGGAGCCGAATTGGCCCGATCGCGATCGGTTCATTCTCAGCAAGGGCCACGCGGGCGCAGGGATCTATGCAGCGCTCGCCGAAAGCGGGTTTTTTCCTATCGAATGGCTGGAGAAGCACTGTGCCGACGGCTCCGTCTTGAGCGGTCACGTCAGCCATCGAGGAGTGCCCGGCGTTGAGCTTTCGACCGGCTCGCTCGGACACGGGCTTCCCGTAGGCGCGGGCATGGCGTACGGTGCCAAACTCGATGAGGCTACCCGACGGGTTTTCGTGCTGCTGAGCGACGGCGAATGTGATGAAGGCTCGACTTGGGAGGCGGCGATGTTCGCGTCGCACCACAGGCTCGATAACCTCGTGGCGATAGTCGATTACAACAAGATCCAGAGCTTGGCAACCGTCGCCGAGACGTTGGAGCTGGAGCCGTTCGCCGACAAGTGGAGATCCTTTGGCTGGTCGGTGGTCGAAGTGGACGGACACAATCACAATGCGCTGTATACACAACTGTCGAACCTGCCCAAAACGGTGGGAAAGCCGACTTGCATCCTTGCGCACACAGTCAAGGGCAAGGGAGTCTCGTTCATGGAGCGGAGCGTCCTCTGGCACTATCGAACGCCGCGCGGCTCCGAGTACGACGAGGCTTTGAACGAGCTGCTGTCCGACGAATGAGAGACAACTTTGTGCGTCAACTCTCGGACATGGCGCGGACTGACCCACGTCTTTTCCTGATGACTGCTGATCTCGGGTTTCGAGTGCTCGACGGATTCGCGGCTGACTTCCCCAAGCAGTATTTGAACGTCGGAATAGCAGAGCAGAACATGATAGGTCTTGCGACCGGCATGGCTCTGGACGGTCGCGTCGTGTTCACCTACTCGATCGGAAACTTCTCGACGCTCCGGTGTCTCGAGCAGATTCGCAACGATGCGTGCTATCACAACGCGAACGTCAAAGTGGTGGCTGTCGGGGGCGGATTCAGCTATGGTCCGCTCGGGATATCACACCACGCCACCGAAGATCTGAGCGTGATGCGATCGTTGCCGCACATGACTGTCGTTGCCCCGGGTGATCAGTGGGAGACGCGTGAGGCAACCAAGGCGCTGGTCGCAACACAAGGCACATGCTATCTGCGGCTGGACAAGTCCTCCGCACCGGCGACGGTCCGATCTGGCGATGTCTTTACGCTTGGAAAGGCTCGGACGGTCCGCGAAGGCACTGACATCACGCTGGCTGCAACGGGCGGAATCCTCGGCGCCGCGCTGGAGGCAGCCGACAGCCTCGTCGAGCAGGGTATCGCCTGCCGTGTCCTGAGCATTCACACCATAAAGCCGTTCGACACTGAGGCCATTCTGCGCGCATGCAGGGAGACGGGCGGCATTGTAACCGTGGAAGAGCACACGATAGACGGCGGCCTTGGCAGCCTCGTCGCAGAGACGTGCATGGACGCCGGCATTCAGCCGACGGTGTTCCATCGCATCGGCCTCCGTGCGGGGTTTTCCTCCATGGTGGGCGGGCAGGACTATCTGCGCCGCGAGTACGGAATGGATCCCGCAACGATCGCCAAGGCCGTGGCCGAGCTCGTTTCGGCCGGTCCGGAAAAACAGCGACGTCCTCACCTTCGCGTGAGTCGTGGCGGATCGGCCGGTGGAGCACCCTAAGAGCGAGCTGGCACTTTTCTCAGAACGGTTGTGATTTGACCGGCGGCCAGAGGAAAAATTGCCTGCACCGCGAAGTACAGCGCAGGCGCGCGTCGCGATAAGAATCTGCCCAGCGGCGGAATCAGCGCGCCTCGAACTCGGGTAACTATTTCAGTTGCACCGCCAACATCGAACAGACCTCTGATCCGCTTCGTGGATACCGCCTTGTGTGTTTTGCTGCGCGGCTCGGCGTATCTCCAGTCGGCCAGCATCACATAGCCTCCGGGTCGCGCCACTCGAAGCATTTCCGCCGCGATCCGGCGAGCCTCCTCGTCCGAAGTCAGCATCATGAACAGAGTGGACTCGAAGACCAGGTCGAACGCTGCGGCTTCATATGACATCGCGTCTGCGCTCTCGCAACGAAAGTCAGCGCTCAAAATGCGCTTTCTGGCTTCGGCGATCCGCTCGGCGCTCGCATCCACGCCGGAAAGGTTCTCCGGCCGAAATCCGAGTCGCACGAACTGGAAGAGGCTCGCACCGGTCCCGCAGCCCACATCAAGAACCTTTGCGTCGGCTGGATTCAGCTCTAGACGACTCAACGCGCGTATGTTCGCCCGCTCGAGCGCGAACATCTGAAAAATTACTTCGGGGTTATGTAAGAGATCGTTTCGCGCCGAGCCGTGCTTGCGGTAATACTCCTCGTAAACCGGCGTCACCACCCGAACGTACTGAGAGTTATGACCAGGTTCTTGTTCGACCTGTCACTTCCTTCACCGCCCGGATCGCAGCTCTCCTTGTTCTGGAAGAACGTGTTGTATCGTGAAGCAGCGGTGTAATCAGCCCTCACGCGCACATAGCGGTTTGCGTAGGCGCCGCGAATTCCCGGGTACACAGTCACATCATGCCCGCATCGACTTGCGTAAGGCAGCAGAAAGAACGCGTCATTGTTGAATCGTGTGCGGCCGACTGTCGCTCCCAGTTGCCACAGCCCCTTGAAGAAATCCACCGCTGCCCATTGAGACGATGACCCAGGCCCGATGCCTGCGCCGATAACCTGACCCTCGTTCGTGTATCCTTGTATCACGGCGCGACTAGTGTACCAGGAGCCCAAGGGCCGAAAGCGATAGGTAGAGCTCTGTTCGACATTCGTGATCTCGCCCTGTACACGCACATGACCGTCGACGCCGAATGGCTGTGCCCACTGGATTCCGCTCGTATAACCACGCGAATTGTCGGGCTGCTCGAACAGATCACGCAGTGATGTCGGCATGTCCGCGCGTGCCCATTCTACAAAGGCCTCCAGACCAGAACGCGGCACCGCCCACCTGGCGAAGAAGGAAAGCAGCTGATCATCGCCGGGGATCATGGTCGAGTCAACGAGTGCGCGTGCGTCCGGGTGACCGACGTTGGTAAGAAAATCGAATGCTTTCCCTGGCACGTCACTGTACCCGCCGACTGCACGGAATGCGGATCGAGTAAAGCCGAGCGTAAGCCCCGACTTCATGCTGGGCGACCAGGTTAACGCAAACGCGCTGAGCGATCGGACATCGTTGCTGATGTCGGTGTCGAAGTAATCCGACTCATGCAATCCGCCGACGATCCATCGGAAATCAAGTCGCCCGACCAGTGTCGACACCGGATGAGCGGTCCGTAGAAAGCCGTGCGGGAATCCGGGGGCGTTGTCTCCCATGATCAGTGGGTTCCGCACCGCCGGCCCCCACCAATCGTTCTCCGTCGCCGCGCCTACTTCTATTGGTCCGAACCCAAGGTACGCTGAGGATTGCCCCGGATAAATCTTCGTGAACGACGCGTCGCCGAATCGCCACGGGAGATCGATCGAATACGGAAAGACATTCGCGGGAGACGAAAAACGGCTGCGGTTCGAGGGAACAGCCTTCCAGAAGCTCGTGTCTGTTGGATCGATGTTGAGGCGGTTGTTGGCCGAATAGGCGAGCTCCGGAATGACGACAACGCGTAAGGGACCAAACGACGCGGTGAATCCGGCCAACGCGCGAACGTTGGCTCCCTTCCCGGCCCATAAAGCTCCGTCGTTCTGTCCAAACGGCAATGTGCTGTTGGTTGCAAAAGTGACTTGCGGGAAGACAATCGTGAAAATTTGACGCGATCCGCCCCAGCGCTGCGGATCCATCAGAGTCGACGGCGATCGAAGCATCATGCCTTCCGTCGTCGCACTTCCTTCAAGGCTCGCAATGCGAAGCCGATCCACTGAATCGCCACTCACCGTAATGACTCCTTGAGTAGGTGAGTGACGAACCGGCTCCAAAATCGCCGTGTCCTGCGCCCAAGCTTTGAGCGGCATGAGTGCAACCGCGATGGCCACGAATAGCAGAAGACGCGAGTTTGAACGCATCAAGAGTTGGGTCTGATCGATTGATTGGTCACGGGCTACCTGCAGTCGAGGCGGATGACGCTTGCCCGGCGCATTGCGCGAAAGTAACTATAGGCGCCGCCGATGCGGTGACGCACGCGATAACCTAGCGTCGGTGGACTAACCCGGCAATTCTCACCTCGTCGCTCATCTGATGATTTCTCTCCGCTCCGCGAAACGCCTTACTCGCGACGTGACGTATCGATCACGTCAATGGTTACGTATCGGCGCGGTCATGATTGCTTTGACCTTGCTCTCCGTGGGAACGGGCACCGCTAACGCGCAAACCAACGCCGGAGGCCGGAATGAGGTTTTCGCAGGAAGCGATCTCGAGAGCTACCTCCGATATCTGCAAACGAGCGAAAAGGCGACTCCATATCCTTGGAGCATCAGGTCTTTCTCTCCTTCGGAGATAGACGCGATTGCAGTCGCCGACAGCACCCATCCGTGGGCCGCGCGTTTTTCTCTCGGCAAGCAGTCATCGACGGGATTCTCCTGGGATTACATCAGGCCGCGGCTGACCTTCTACCTCAACACGTCGTACGCGTTTGGGGGAAATGATGGAACGGTGTGGCAGGGCAAGGGATTAACTACAGCGTTCCAAAGCGGTGTGTCCGGGCGCTGGGGCCCTCTGTCAGGCACATTGGCGCCGATAGCGTTCCGCGCGGAGAATCAGTCGTTCCCGCTGATGCCGAATGGGGAGACGACGCGCCTGAGGTTTGCCGATGGCCAATTTCCCCTGATGATCGATCTGCCACAGCGCTTCGGCACTGCTCCCTACAGTCGTATTGACATCGGCGAGAGCACGTTACGCGCAGATCTGTACGGACTCGCGCTAGGAATTTCTACCGCGAGTCAATGGTGGGGCCCAACGCAGAATTTTCCCTACGTGCTCGGGAATAATGCCGGCGGATTCCCGCACGTGTTCTTCGGCACCTCGAAGCCGGCCAATCTGTGGTTAGCGAAATTCCACGCGCGCGTTGTCTACGGCGAGTTGGATCAATCCCAGTTTTCGTCGGTGGTCGGGCCGAAATACTTCGAGAATTTCGGACTGGCGGGACGACGGCGTTTCATGGCAGGTCTGGTCGCCTTGATTCAGCCGCGAGGGGCACCCGGACTCGAGATAGGCGGCGCGAGATTCTTCCACGCTGCATTAGACAGCAGCGGCGTTTCGTCGCACAACCTCGGACTCCCGTTCCAGCAGATCTTCAAGTTCAGCCTGAAGAAAGAATCTGATACAGCGGTGTTTGGTGACACTCGGGCGCTAAAGGAAAATCAGCTCGCATCGCTGTACATCCGGTGGGCTCCTCCCGGCAGCGGTTTAGACATCTATGGTGAGTATGGACGGGAGGATCATTCCGCGAACAAGCGCGATCTTCTGATGCAGATTGACCACTCCGCGACCCAGAACTTTGGCATTCGCAAAGCATGGTTCGCGCCGGGTAGGATAAACGCAGTGCGGGCTGAGGTCTTCAATTATGAATCCCCAGCAGGTAGTCGGACGCGGGGCGAAGGTCAGATTTACCTCCACGGTATTTTACGTCAGGGGCACACGAATCGCGGGCAGCTCCTCGGTGCCGACGTAGGCTTGGGGAGCGGAAGCGCGCAAACCGTTGCGTATGACCGCTACACGCGCTCGGGAAAATTGACGGCATTCTTCACGAGGACGGTCGCGCACGAGGCGCGCACGTTGTACCGCTCGGGCGCGCCAACCGAGAATGCGATGGACGTCATGAACTCGTTCGGCGCAGAGATGACACGGTTCTTTGGACCGCTCGATGTCACGGCGCGGGCGACATTCACCGGCGAGCTCAATCGCAACCTTCGCGGTGATCAGAGCAACGGCAACTTCATGTTGTCGGTAAGGCAGAATCTTTAAAAGCGAAACTGCGTGCGGCGGGCTGATCGCTAGTCAGCTCCGGGCTGTGAGCTAGCCCGAAGCCCGCGGCCGCCCAGCCAAACGCCCGCCGCACGGACTTTCTATCTGCCCGACGACCTCAGCAGCCGCCCCACAGGTCTCCACGGCCGGACGAGATCGCTCAACGCACCGCGCTTGAGCTCCTGATATTGCCGGAAAGCCGGAGTTCCGCCGGTGCGAGTCTCATCGAGACGCTCGCGAACGAAAGCGAGCATGATCCCGAACAGGAGTCCGGCGATCCCGCCAAGCAGAGTCTTTCTCAGCGCGGCTCTCGGATCAGGCGCGGCCGGCAGCTCGGGTGCCTCTACAATCACGGTCGCCGGCAAATCCCTGACGGCTTCGATCCTCGCCTGCTCGTAAGATCCAGCGAGAGAAGTGTAGAACTGCTGTCGCATGACTACGTCCCGCTCCATGCGCCAGCTGTCCATGGCGAGCTGCGGCGAGGTGCGATATGAACGGTTGAGCTCCCGGAAGCGTCTGAGCTCATCTTCCGAACGTTGCAGCGCGCCGCGCGCTTCACCTAGCCGCTTCTCGACGAAGTCGCGCTCTGCGGCGGCCATTTGCCGCTGTCGATCGAGGTTAAACGCATCAATGGAGGCAAGAATGTTCCGCGTCAGCTGCAACGCCAGCTCGGGATAGGGTGCCTTCACAAAAAGGAAAACCATTCCCGATCTCGGTGATGACGCGGTTCTGACGTGACGCTGAAGGCGCCGCACCGCTTCGGCGTGGATCGAGGCGCTGCGCCCCTTCAAACCGTAGAAAGCCGCCAACTCACCGCGCAGAGTCTTTCCGTCGGTGGTACGGACGACGTACGTCTGCTCAGCCACAGGGCGCAACACGGTCGATGATCCAAGCAGACCCTCGTAGAAGTTCCCCGACTGCGTCGCGTCACCTCCGAGATTCAGCGTCAGACCGAACTGTGAGGCCAACGCGGTCATCTGGCTTTGAGCGCGGCCGCTTCGCGGTGTGAAAGAGGCGCGCGCCGTATACGTACGCCCCGGAAGCAACGCGAGCAAAGCCGCAAGTGCAGCTATCACTACGACGGCAACCACGATCGCAACGCGATACTTGAGGAGGATGCTGAGGAATCCGAAGAGCGAGGTCTCCTCGGGTATTGTCCCAACGCCGGCCGTCTCCCCGCTGGAAGTCGTGCCTTGACCGCGGAGTCCTCGTTCCTCCTCCGCGCTCTCGACTTCACTCACGATGTCAGCCGCGCGACGGCGCGTGCATCGGACGGATTCGTTCCACCGACAGGTAGATGATGCTCAACAGGATTGTACCGGCGGCGATTGCGACGAGGAATAACGTCGGCTTGAGCCATGCGACGATCGCGAGTCCCGCCAGCACAAGGTTTATCGCCAGTATTGTTGAGCTGACCTGAGCGTGGCTCCGGCCCGCCTGAACCATTCGCTGGTACGCGTGGCTGTGGTGCGCGTGGTACCATCGCTCACCGTGAGCGATACGGCGGCAGAGCGTCACTGTCGCGTCGAACACGAAAGCGCCAAGGAGCAGCGTCCAGAGAAGAATTGGCACCGCGCCCGCGTTCTCCGACGCGATGGCAAGAACGGCGAACAGGTAACCGAGCATTCCGCTTCCGACGTCACCCATGAACAGCTTTGCAGGCGCCCAATTGAGCGGAAGGAAGCCGGCGTTCGCGGCGGCGATCAACAGTGCAATCATTGCCATCCCGACGTGCCCGGTGCCCAGCAAAAGCAGCCCGCCGATGACGCCCGTGCTCACTGCCTCACCCGCCGCAAGTCCGTCGATTCCGTCGACGAAGTTGTACAGGTTGATGGCCCAAACAATTCCGACGGTCCCAAGAACCGTCCCAACGAAGCCGAGCGGAATTACGATCGAGCCGAGGCTCAGGGAGTGCAGACCGCCAAGCCAGTACATCGCCCATCCCGCCGCAAGGAACTGGACGGCGAAGCGGGTCAAGGCGGGAAGGTCCCGATGGTCGTCGATCCAGCCGACCGCGGCGATCATGAAGCCGCCGCCTGAAAGAGCTATTGCCAGATCCCAGCTGATCCAGTGCCACACCGCGGTGAGAATTACTCCGCCGATCGACGTGACCGCGATCGCGAGCCCACCACCTCGCGGAGTAGGCCGCGAATGGGAGCTTCTCTCGTTGGGAATGTCGAGAAGTTTGTCGAGAGCATAGAGTCGTACGCGGCTGGCAAGTAGCCAGCTGAGGATCGCTGCCGCGACGATAAAACCGAGCTTACTTGTCAAAAACGATGCTGTAGAGGGAAGAAACTGCCGAATCCGTACAAAGATGAGGGCTCCGGAAACGCCATAGCAAGTACTTTTTCTTAACCCCCGCGCCCCGCTGCCGCGCTTCTTCCCTACCCCCGCAAAGGTTGCTGGATCCCCGCCTGGATCACGTCGCAGACGCGAGAACAAGCCGCTTCCGGGCCGCCGGTGGCCCGCATCAACTCCTGCGCTGTGCGTCCCTTTTTCTCCAGGTCGGCGGTGCTCGACGCGACCAGCGCGCGGAGCAGTCGCTCCGCACCGTCGACGTCTCCGTGTCGGATGTGCCAGCCGATGTCGTGATCAGCGAGAATGTCGGCCACGTGATTGTCTGCCGGACCAAGTAGCAGGATCGGACGCCCCGCAGCCATGGCCGCGTAGACTTTGCTCGGGTGAACGATGCCCGGCATTCGATCACCGACTGATACGACATGGACATCGGCCGCGGTGAGCGAATACATCAGCTCGGTCTCTGGCTGATACGGAATGGAGACAATGTTAGGCGACGCTGCCTGGTCAACCTCGCGTTTGGAGACGCCTCCTCCCACGACGAGGAAGACAAAGCGAGAATCATCGGTCATTCGGCGTGCAGCTTCTATAATCGTCGTGAGAGGATTCGACGGCCCGTGATTCCCGCTGTACATCAGGACGAACTTCCCCTCGAGGGAGTGCCGCGTGCGGAAAGGATTCCTTGCGTGTGGAGCTGGCTCGAGTGACGGAGACCACGGTGGTAGGACGGAGATCTTTCCAGGCGCCTCTCCCTTCCCCCTCATTCGCTCGGCCATGAACCGGTCGAGGACTATGACATCGGAGGCATTTCGCAGTATCAACCGGTTAAGCCAGTCGAACGCGCGCACGGGAAGAGCGCGAGGAGCGGCCTTTCCGAGCGCTACCATCTGATCGGGATTGACGTCCATTACCCAGTACTTGATCGCAGCGCGATGCAATCGCCCGATCGCTATGCCGGCGAGTGGCGCAATCGGCGGTGAGGTCGATACGAGAACTGCATCCACGCCACGCACCAGGGCCGCCCGCAACGTGGCCTGAAAAACGAACGACGCGCCTCCGAGCAGCCGCACGGGAATGGAACTCTTGCCGAACGACGAGAACCGGAGGCGATGGACTTCGACGCCCTGGAGCGTCTCGCGCCGCGGATATTTTTCGCGTGGGTCTTCGTAACCGCGGTTCGCCGTGAAGACTCTTACTCGATGTCCACGGCGAGCCAGCTCTTCGGCGACATCGGCCAGGTGCCTGCCTGCAGCAGCAGGGTCCGGAGGGTACACCTGCGTGACGATGACGAAGGTGCAGCCTTCCCGGGTCACGGAGTGATCGCGGCGTACACCGCGAGCGTCTCCCGCGCAGTCCTCGCCCAGCTGAAGCGAGCCGCGTTCGCAAAACCCTTTCGTGTGAGCTCGGCCCGGAGCTCGGCGTCGAGCAATGATCGCTTCATCGCGGCCGCCATGTCATCGACGGAGAGTGGATCGAAATACAGTGCGCCGTCGCCGGCGACCTCGGGAAGCGACGCGACGCGGGAGCACGTCACCGGAACACCCGCATGTTGCGCATCGAGGACAGGAAGACCGAATCCTTCGTACAGCGATGGGAAAGCAAGCAGCGACGCATGTCGCATCAGCGACTCGAGCTCCTCCGCGGGGACGTAGCCGGTGAAGTGCACTCGTTCCCCACCGGCGCGCGTCAGACCGGCACGAAAGGACTCGTTCTGAGGCAGGTGTCCGACGAGAACGAGCGAATGTGGCACCAGTGACGCAATGCGATCGAACGCTTCGATCAAGCGGCGCATGTTCTTGTGCGTGCTGAGGCTGCTGAACGCGAGAACATATGGGCCAGACACGCCTGACGGAGGGCATTTTCCGTTGCCGTTGCCGTACTGCACCGGCGCCGTCGAGCGGCCAGCGAGATGAGTGACTGTAATTTTTCGAGCCGGAACCTTCAGATAACGCAGCAGCTCACTCTTCGAGAACTCGGAGATCGTAATTACGTGATCGGCGCGCTTCACGCTGCGCTCGACGAAAAAGCGAAACGTGCGTCTCCCTACTGCGTTCTGCCATCCGCGGTGCCCGATGAAGTTCAGGTCGGGAACGGAAACAACCTGCGGCACCCGTGCCGCGAGAGGTACTACATAACCCAGCGAGTGGACCACGTCCGGTCGAACTTTCATCAACTGGAGTGGCAGGACTGCCTGCTCCCACGCGTAGCGCAGCGATCGTCTTTCACCGGCGACGGGACAGACGACCTTTCTGAAGTTCGGGGACGGCGTTACGTCGAGATCGGCGCCTTCCCGATTCACGTAAACGACGTAGTCGTTGTTCCCGTCCGTCTCCGCGAGACTGCGGATCAGCGACAGAGCATAGGTCTCTGTTCCCCCGACCACACCTGGGATCAGATAAAGCAGGTTGAGCGCGACGACCAAAGGTCAGTAGCCGGGCGCGAGTCCGGAAGCCTGGCGGGCGGGATCGACAGGCCATGTGGCCCGCCATCGGCGAGGCGCCCATCGGAGGCGGGATGCGAAATCCATCGCCATGTATCCGGCGGCCATCACGACGATCGGATAAAGCGTCTCGCCAAAATTGCCGCGATTGAAATCCAGCACCATCCCGAAACAAAGGAAATACACAACGGGGTGACGATTGGCATTCTTCACCAGCCAGTTCATCCCGATCGCCAGTAGCGTGAACACTATGAAGGGACCGAAGTATCCGAAGTTCAGATACGCTTCAGTGACCGGAGTGTAAGCATAGCCCATTCCCGCAGACGTTCCAAAGGCGTCACGGAGAAACTGGACCGAAAGACTCTCCGGCTTTGCGGGCCAGAAGATACGGGGAAGAAAAAGAGCAGGCGCCGAGAGGTACGTCCATCCGAGTCGAAATGGGTGGTTGGCCGTGACGTAGTACATCAACGTTTGGATCGGAATAACGAACTCGTTCTGGGTGATGAACAGCTCGACGGGACTGCTCAATAGGAGTAAAGGCGCCATGATGACTTGCCTGACGACGGCGAGAACTGTAAGCATCGCGAACGCGAGGAGCCCCCACGCCATAGTGGAAAGCCTTATCACCGCGTGGCGCCGGGTGGCGGTCAACCCTGCCAGGAAAAGAATCATCGGCAGGAAGTCCCGACGGTTGCCCAAGGAAAGGTGCAGCAGGACGAACGCGACGATCGTGACGCCGACGATCCACTTCGCGCGCCGAGTGAGCTTCGACCAGCCGGCGAATACATAGATCGCGAATCCGTTCATGACCATCATCGATACGACCCAGACCTGGGAGTAGATCCAGAACATCTGCCGGCGATCGATTGTCGCAGAAATGCGCAGGCCGCGCGACACCCCATAGGCCACTACCCAGGCGAGCACCAGCACGATGAGCAGAGCACTCACGAACGACGGGCGTACCCGCTCAAACGCCGCGACGCTCACATCGCGCCAGGGGCGACGCGCCCACCAGAGGACGAAATTGAAGCCGACGAATCCAAGCGCATAGCACAGTGCCGCACCCCCCAACCCGGCAATCTCTCCGCCGGTGAAAAGCACCACGATCGGAAGAAAACCGCCGTAAAGAAACGCGACGAGGGCGAAAAAGAAGCGGATATCCTGAAATAGCCAGCGCCCGTCGATCAGCCGGATGAGCGCCATCGAAAGAGCGAACTGGCCGATCAGAAACAGGGTAGCTCCCGTCACCGGCTTTCCGAATCCCGCCTGCACCACAGCTGCCAGATGCGCGCACAGAGCAATTCCGAGAAAGATCCCGGGACCCGTCGGAAAGATCGAACGACGCTCCATCGCCACTCCGCTGTTCACGCTCTCACCCATCGAAATGCGACCGTACGCCGAAGCGAGCAAGACGACGCAGCTGCGCGAGCTGACGGCGGGAGTAATACCGCAACATCCAGCCGATTACAGATCCCCTCATCCCGTACTCCGCGCGCAGATAGCTCCAGTGCTTGGAGACCAGGTGGCGCGTGTTCCGCCACGCGATGTATTCGTACAGCAGCCGGTTGACGCGCTGACCGCCGGTGGAGCAGATCGGCCCTCGAAGGTGAAAACAGACCGCGTTCGGCGTGAAGTAGGCCTGATCTCCGGCTGTGTTCGCCGCCAGATAGAAGTCAGTTTCCTCACGCCAGGAGTTCCCTGCGTACCAATCGTCGAAGGAGACGTGATCGAAGACATCCTTTTTTATCAGGGCGATCGAATGGAGAAACGGTGCTTTTACCGGTCCAGGGGTACGCGCCGAAAAATCCGCATCCATCGCTTCAAAATCGAATACGACCGAAGCGTCAACAGGTGCGGACGGAGGATCGACCAGAAGAGTCTCGGAGAACTCCCCCGGAACTCTCGCGGTTACGATCCTTCCGCCGATGACGGATGCGCTGAGGTTCTTTGCCTCGTCGAAGAGAGTCCGACAATAGCCCTCTCCGAGCCAGACATCGTCCTCACCGAACAAGACCCAGTCGCTGGATACGGCGGCGAGTCCGAGCTTGCGCGACGTGGGCTGGCCAAGCTGCGCCTCATTCCGAATGATGCGCACAGGCGTTCGGGATGCCCTTCCCCACCGCGTGACTGTTTCTGCCGTCTGGTCGGTGCTGCCATCGTCGACGACTATGATCTCGCACACTTCTGCCTGCTGGAGGTACGACGGCCATACAGCCTCCAGTGAGCGGAGACGATTGTACGTCGGGATGACCAGCGTAATCCCGCTCATTGCCCGGTCGGCAGTCGCTCATCCGCGGCCGAGCGCGATCTCGGAAGGTCCCGCAATCCTTCCAGCCCTCCACGAATCACGTTGAGCGGAATGCGCAGATCGGCCTTGGCCAAACCGATGACGGCCATCGCCGCAGTATGCAGCACAAGGCGCGCGAGATAACGTGCCTTCCACAACGGCTCATTTCCGATCGCCCGCCAGACGAACAGCACGCGTGACCGCTCCCGCTCACGCATTTGATCGTGGAGCGGCGGACGATTGACTGCGCTCGGGAAATGGTCCACCGCAATGCGGGCCGACGAAATGATCTTCCATCCAGACATTGCGACGCGATGCGTGACGTCCACATCCTCGTGCCAGAAGTCGCCGATCGCTTCGTCGAAGCCGCCGACAGCCGTCAACGGCTGTCGGCGAAAGGACATGTTGCCACCCGAGAGCCAATCAGCCGGTTGGTCGCGCTGTGGATGTCGCGCTGGTCCAACGTTGAACCCGCCCCAATCGATCCGATAGCGGCCAGAGGTAATGCCGAGCATCCGATAGAGGGTGCGTCGCGGCACTGTGTAGCGACCCGGATGATCAACAAGCCCACCTGCTCCGCCGACGGCCGGGTCCTCATAGACATGCATGAGCTCGCTCGCCCACGATGGCGGAAGTCGCACGTCATCATCGAGAAACGCCACGACATCGCCACGAGACAGGGCGATGCCGGCGTTCCGCGCGCGAGCGGTTCCCAAAGCCTCGGCGTACTCGATAACGTGCAGGTCGATCATTGGTCCGAAGCGATCGCGCAACCGGTTGGCCGCGCCGCGCGGATAATCCTGCAGCACCAACACTACTTCGAATGGTGGAGAATGCCGCTGGGCGGCGAGGTCCTCGAGGCAAAGCTCGAGTGCCTCGTGACGCCGGAACGAGGCGACGACGATGGAGAGCGCGGGCGATGTCACAGTCAGACTTGCTTTAGCTTGCGCCAGTGACGCAACAGCCCGGCGCGCTCGAGGAGACTGCGCACGACGTTGCGCGGGATATCGTAGAAGCTAACGTGCCACACACCGAGCAGACGCTCGCGCCCGCGAAAATACCGGCGAACGACGTTCTTTCTCTCGCGACACGAAACGAGGAACTGGTCGTCGCTCATGCCCCACATCCGCATGCGGGCCACGATCGTATCGACAAAACGACGCGTGATATCTGCAGTGAAGCACCGCACCGCGAAATCGTAGTCGGCGGCAATCCGATATTGTGTGTCGAAAAATCCGATCGTGTCGAACACCCGCCGCCGAACCAGCGTTGACGGATGCGGCACCGTTTCCATCGCAAGGTCGCGCCGGCTGAGCTCCCGGCCGATGATTCGCTCGGCGTCGCGGTCGCTCACGAGCGTTCTGCCGTAGACGAAGTCCGCGCCCCGGCCGAGCTCCATCGCCCGCGCCAGGGAATCCTCGCTGAAAAGACGGTCATCCGAATGCGAGAACAGGACGTACGCTTCGGTGTCCTCGACAAGCGCAACGGCCTTGTTCATTGCGTAGTAGAGACCTCGATCGCGCTCGCTCACCCAGTAATCGATGCGGTCGTCGTAGCGCTCGATTATCTCTCTCGTACCGTCCGTCGAGCCGCCATCGACGACGATGTACTCGACGTTGGGATAGCTCTGCGCAAGCACAGCGCGGATCGTCTCCTCGATGTGGCGCGCGCGATTGAAAACCACGGTGATGACGGACACCAGAGGCAGTCCTGGCCGACTGGCCTTTCGCGCGCCGTGCAGTCTCCTTCCACCCTCCGCCTTTGAGCGGCTCTCCGCAGTCGCCAATTCCTGGGCGGTCATCCGCCGGATCCAGTCGCCCGCGCGGCGGACGGTGATTCAGTCAGCCAGTCGCTGCGCAGGACGAATTCTCTCCAGTCGCTCCGCGCAATCAACTTGGCGTCAGAGCGAGCACGATTCGTGTGATACCACGCTCGCGAGAGATCGACGTGCCAGCCGGACTTGCCGGCGGCCCTTCTAGCCGCTGCCTTGGCGAGCGATGCGCCAAGTCGGAGTGCATGCACTGGCATCGCCGCTGCGAGACGTGCCGTTCCGGGGCGCCGTTCGCGATATGCGGTGTAGCTGTCGCACCCGCCCTGGTCCCACATCCGCGCGTTGAGATACTCTTGTGTCATGCGCGATCCGGGAATCGAATGGTGCATGACCGCCGAACCGACGTAGGCAAAGCGGTATCCGAGCGCCGCAATCTTGATATTCAGACCTGTCTCGTTGTCTCCGGTAAACTCGCCGGCATTCGTGTCGGGGTTGAAGCCACCCGCGCGCATGAACGCTTCGCGCAAAACCGCCTGATGGCAGCTGAAGACGCCCGGATCGTGGTCGGACACAAGCATCCCTTCGCCAAGATCAAGAAGACTCAGGAGCGAGTTGCGACAGTGTTCAAGTATCCACCGCGGCGGCTCTGTCTCCCACCGGGGAAGCACACGACCCGTCACTGAGGCGACATTCGCTCCGGGAACGAAGCCTTTGACGATGTTCAGCAGAATATCGGGATCCGCAATCATGTCGTCATCGGTGAAGTAGAGCAGCTCACCACGCGATCGCAGCGCACCAGTGTTGCGGGCGAAGTGGGCGCCGCGACGCGTCTCCCGGATGCCGATCACTCGAGGATCCGATGCCGACAACTGGGCGATGATTCCGGGCGTGCCGTCGGTGGACAGATTGTCCACTATCAGAATCTCGAGCCTGTCTCGCGGGTAGCTCCCGCCAACGAAGCTCTCGACAGTTGCTCGCAGACTCTCGGCTCTGTTGTGGGTCGGAACAACGACCGAAATGAACGGCAGCGACTCGGCAGATTCAGAGTGCATTCGACGGCTTCGCCTCGCGAAAAAACATTCCGTCCGCCTGGAGCATCCGGCCTGTCGTCTCATCGGAAAAGCCCGGTTCGAGCGCCATCAACGTGAATCCGAGCTCCCGCATCAACGCGATCATTTCATCGATGGGCGCCTCGCCGTCGTACATCGGCACAACCGACATCTCCACCTGTATGCCCACCACTCGCGATAACGCTCGATAGGAGCCGTCGAGGACCGCGCGTTCGTACCCCTGAGTGTCGATCTTGAGGAACGGTGTCTCGGAGGGTCGGCAAATTTCGTCGAAAAGCGAGTCCAGTCGCCGGATGTCCACGCTTTGCTTTCCAGTGAACGCCGACGCCGGAGCGCTGCCGAGATGAACCGGAAGCATTGGAAGAATGGAGCTGCTGACGGAGTTGGCGGCGACGTTGATTTCGGCGGTCCCGTCACGGTCACCAAGTGCAACCTGAAAAGCGATCCAACGATGGTCTGCGGCCGCAGCTCTGCTCAGCTCGGCGAACGCGACCGCAAGCGGTTCGAATGAGACAATTCGGCCCGTGAAGCCGCTTTCCCGAAGCGCTGTTGCGTATTGCCCGACGTTGGCACCGACGTCTATTACGAGGTCAACGTGGTGTTCGCGCAATAGACGCATTCGGCGCGCTTCGGCGTGAAGCGCGTGATGATAAGGGACGAGCTCACGGCCAAAGCGGCGGAGTGTCCTGTGCAAGAGTCGTCCCGCGCCGGACCTCATGCGACAGCGTTTAGCGGCTCGTACGGTCGAGCCCTGTGATCCGGGATTGCGACAAGAACATCGATGATCTCTCGCAACCGCCGACTGAACTGGGGCGGTCCCCATGCATCGGCCGTTCTGCGGCCGCGCTCGGAAAGAGCTCTGCACAAAGCGTCGTCTTCCCAGAGGCGCGTCATTGCTTCGGCAACCTCATCGACCGAACGCGGATCGAACAACAGCGCTGCGTCCCCCACCTGCTCCGACACACCGTAGATGTTGCCCACTGCCGCCGGGCAGCCGGTTGCAAAGGCCTCCAGTTGTGGAATGTTCGTGGGGCCAAAAAGGCTCGGCATTATTAACGCTCGCGCACGGCGGTAAAGACCGGCCATGTCGCTGTCTGGAACGTATCCGAGAAAGATTACTCGGTCACCAAGCCCGAGCTTCTCGACTGTACTCACCGCTTCCTCGTAGCCGTTACGCCTCGAGCCGGCAAGAACGAGTGATATGTCGGGATGGCGCGCACTCGTCCGCGCCAGCGCCTGGAGAAGAACCGGGTGGTTCTTGTGTCGCCAGAACTGTGCGGGATAGAAGAGAAACTTACGCGGCAGATCGTATTCCTCATCAACCTTGGCGGCCGACGATTCGTAGATGTAGCGGGGAGCGATATACGGCAGCACGAACACGCGTGCTGGATCCGCGTCGTACGATTCGCACACGTGCCGCTTTCCGGTTTCGGAATCAACGAGAATTCCCTTTGCCCACCGGGTGGTCTCGGTGAAGTGGAACTCGCGCCGGTCGTACTCCCCGTTCTCCACCACTTCGGGAAATGTCGGCTCATAACGGTGCATCAGATCATGGATGGTGCCGAGAGCGGGAATGGGAGCACGAAACGCCCAGCGCTCGTGTGATGGACAGATCCAGAGGTCGCATTTCTCCCGCCCCAGCATCCGCGCGTTGGCGTCGGCCGCCGGCGCAATGCGACGCCACCAGCGATTGGAAAATCCGGCGAGATCCCACGCACGGTTGAGGGCTCGGGCGGCGAACGAATCGCGTAGAGCCAGAATCCTGAAATCGTCTCGATCGATGTGGTCAAGCCAGAGCGGATCCGCATACGCCGCCACAAGCTGGTATTCCTCGCGCGGCAGCCGATGGAGCGCATCAAGGACGGACTGCGTGTACTGAAACATTCCTCCGCCGGGCGCTGATCCGAGCAGCACTCCGATTTTTGTCACCGCGTTGCGACGTAACAAGCCGCCCAGCTCTCCGTGGACGGAGGGGAATCGGACATCCACGCATACGAGCCTGCCAGGCGGAGACCTGCATCGTCGAGCAAAAGCTGCACCTCCGAAGTAAAGAGGTACCGCATGCGATGCGTCTCCTCGATCGTTTCGCAGCGCGCGGATTCGACGTCTTCCACGACGATGGTGTAGTTGACGTCAACCGTGCCGCGTTCGGTGTCCAACACTGGCTCGGCGGTTCGAACGATGGACGTTCGCTCGTCGGCAAGCCGCCGGACAGTCACCGAGGGCTTCTGCGAAAGAACCGCAGGTCCGTACCAGCAATCGAAGACGAACACTCCACCTCGCTCGAGATGCGTGCCAGCAGTTGCGAATGCGGCGGCGATGTCGTCGTTCGTCGTCTGATAACTCATGACGTGGAAGAGGGACACCACGGCATCGAAGCAGCGGCCGGCCCGGTAATTCCGCGCGTCGGCTGGAACGAATGAAATTCTTGACGCTACGTCAGCATCCAAGGAGTCGCGGCGTGTGATGGCGGATTCGAGCATCGTCGCGCTCGTATCTATGCCAAGGATGTCATACCCCATTTCCGCGAGCTCGGCGGCATGTCCGCCGGTTCCCGCGCCGATCTCCAATACCCGCGATGCCTTCGGTGAGTGCGCCCGGATCAACGACGAAACGTACTCCGCTTCGCCGCGGTAGTTCTTCTCGCGGTAGAGTAGATCGTAATAGCGGGCATACGCCGCGAATGCGCTCAACTGAGTGTCTCCCGCACTGCTTCAGCCACGCGATCCATCTGCTCGTCGGTGAGCGCCAATCCGCTCGGCAGATAGAACCCTCGTCGTGCGATGCGCTCGGCACATGGGTGTCGCTCATTCGCGAATAACCCCATTCGGCGATACACGGGCTGTTCGTGCATTGGCCAGAAGAATGGTCGCGTTCCAACGCCGAGGGCTGCCAGGCGGCGCATTGCCTCTGGCGCCTCGAAAGGAACGTCATCGTCGAGGACCACTCCGTAAACCCAGTTGATGTTCGACGCGTATTCCGTCTCACCAACGGGCAGTTGGAGTCGCGTCAGTCCCCCTAAAAGCTCGGTGTATCGCTGGAAAATTCGTCGCTTCCGGGCAACCGACGCGTCCAGACGCTCGAGCTGGGCCAGGCCGACAGCTGCCTGGAGATTCGTCATTCGGAAGTTCCATCCAAGTTCATCGTGTACGAAGCGACGCTCCGGCGCGAATGCGAGATTGCGAAGCGATCGGCACCGCGCCGCGATCGCATTGTCGTCGGTCACCACCATTCCACCCTCTCCAGTGGTGACGTGCTTGTTGGGGTAGAAGCTGAAGGTGGACACCTCTCCGAATGACCCGCACGGTTTTCCACGATAGGTCTGCCCGATCATCTCCGCAGCATCCTCGATCACCATGAGCCCGTGCTCGCGCGCGAGTGATAGCAGAGGATCCATATCCACCGGCAGGCCATAAATGTGGACCGGCATGATCGCGCGTGTTCGCGGAGTGATGCGCGATTCGATGGCGGAGACATCCATGTTCCAGGTGCGCGGATCGCAATCCACCACGACCGGAATGGCTCCCAGTCTCGACACCGCTGATGCGCAGGAGATGATCGTGAATGTGGGAAGGATAACTTCGTCACCGGAACCAAGCCGCAGCGCCGCGGCCGCGAGTTCCAGCGCTGCCGTTCCATTGCAAACGGCGATGCCGTGCGTCCTGCCTACGCGAGCGGCGAAGCGGCTCTCGAACTCACGGACAAACGGTCCCTCTGAAGAGATCCAGCCCGTTTCTATGCATTGATTGAGATACGCGCGCTCGTTCCCGTCGAGCACGGGCTCGTTGACGGGTATGAAACCGTCCAACCGGCTACTCCTTGACCACTATGTGCTCGGCGGCGATGCCGTCGAATCGCGTCTTGTCCTCATCGCCGGCGTACGGCCCCTGCTTCACCTCGATCATCTCTATCTCTTCGAGGACTTCGAATCCATGTCCACCGGTGGCCAGTAGAATGCAATCGCCCGCTTGAAGGATCCGGCTCTCGAGATAGGTGCGGTCGTTGTCATAGAAGTCCACACGCAGCTTCCCGCGCTTGATGAAGAGCACTTCCTGCGTGTACTGCACGCTTCGGTGGACCGGGTTGTGGACGTGCGGATCAATGATCTTCCCCGCTGGATGACGCATGTACGCCAGCTGCTGGGACAGCTCGTTCGGAGTGAAGAAATGGATGCCGGGGTCGCGGTACTCGTTGGAAACGATCACCGCGAGGAGCTGATCCCCCGACTTAAGGGTTTCTATCATGGGCTACAAGATACAATGGCGGGCGGCGCTGGACCGAACAGACGGTCAGGACGGTACCGTCTCGCTTGGCGGAGTGAGATCCGTAAGAATCGGGCGACTCCGCTGCACTCTTTTGGCCCGAACCCTCGGATCCGTGCCCTTCTTGCTTAGTCTTTCAATCCCTTCTGGCCACCGCCATGAGGCTCTGTCCGATGGGAGGGGGTAGCCGGCTTTCGATTCGCGAGAGCCATGGGATGACGAGGCGGTCGTAGAGCCGCGCTTCAACCTCGGTGATCGTGCCACGCCGGAGGACTCTCCCCAGAAGGAGCCAGGCCAGGATTCCGGGAAAGTTCGAATATGACAACTGAACGGGAGTCCACCCCGTAGAGGAGAGCACCGCTTCGAGCGATGAGCGTGTGTACCGTCGGTGGTGGCCGAAGCTCCTGTCGAGAGTTCCGAATAATCGGGGGACTGCCGGCACGAACAGCAGCAGATGCCCGCCTCTTTTTACGACATCGGCCGCGGCGGTCAGGAAGCCGACGTCATCGGCGATATGCTCCAGGACATTGACTGCAACGAGCGAGTCCGCGGGAGCGAGGTCGAAGGATTCGAGGTACCCGAGCCGTGCCTCGAACTTGGGAAAGTCGCCGAACCGAGATACGAGCAGCGCGTGAGCGGATCGGTCGGGCTCGATCGCGATCAGTTTGGAGACGGTCTGCAGGGTGAGGATCTGGCTGGAAAACGTTCCGATTCCAGCACCCACCTCGAGCACCGTGCCCCTCAGGTAGGGAGCAAATCGGCTGAGGAGCCAGCGGTAGTAATTGCTGGCGGTACGCATCGCGCCGAGCTCCGAGCCCGAGTACACGAAATCGTCAGCGTGATCGTCCAAAATTCGGTGATCGGTAACGCTCATTCAGCGAACGTATGGCGCGGGAGTTCAGGAGCGACCCGGTGCTCGCCATTCGTGTGGCGTTTGTATTCCCCTCTCGCGGCGCGCCCCCGGATCGTCACGAGATCCCGAACCATCGTCACGGAATCGCGAATGAGACGCACGGTCGAGATGTCCTCGTTGACCAGCCGAACAGGTATCGGCCGGCAGCGCAGGCCATTGTCCAATGCGCACCGGAAAATTTCCACGTCGAATGCGAAATGATCGGTCCGAAGCAACGGGGCGATGGAATCCGCGATCTCGCCCCGAAAGCCCTTGAGACCACACTGTGTGTCGGTTGGTGGAAGCTCCACGATGCGGGAAACCGCGAACCTGAACAGTGCACTGCTCAAACGGCGGCGCCACGAGGGATGCGCCTCACGCGACGAAGCAGGAAGGGATCGGTCGCCATAAACGAAATCGGCACCGTCGACGATGATTGCGTCATAGCACGCTTCCAGTGAGTCGAGACCATACGGAAGGTCTACATCGGTGAAGATCCGGCAGCGGCCCACCGTCGCAATGAGACCTGTCCGAACAGCACAGCCCTTGCCCCGATTAACGGGAAGCTGCAGCAGCCGCGCTCCGGCTGGGAGAGAGTTGGGGTCGGGACGCGAGTCGGCCTGGCTGCCGTCGTCGACGATGACGATCTCGAAGCTGATGCCAAGCGCGAGGAGATAGTCGTGCAAGGTTTCCGCGCTCTTGTGGGCGAGCGCACCGGCGTTATATGACGGCACGATGACGGATAGGTCTACACTGGATTCGGGTTTTTGCATCAGGCTCGTCAGATCACGGCTGCGGTTTCCAGAAAGTTCTGCGGCTTGAGGAGAATAAGTGGTCCAGCCATGTTACGCTCCCGAGCGCAGATCAGGAGAGTGACAGCCGCTATGCCCGTTTGGAACGACGTAAAACAAAGCTTGCGCCCCTTCGACCTTCGGGGGGCATGCTTCGTCGGCCTCGTCCTTGGTCTTGGCGCTTTCTGGAACGGCGCATTGATCATCGCCGCGCTTCTCATTCTCGGCGCGGCGATTCTCTGGGCGCCCCATCGCGGTGACCTTCTCATGTGCTGTGCGATCGCCACTGTGATCGCGATCCTCGAGGCCCGGTTCTTCGTCAGCAGCGGGCCCGCGATCGTGCCGAAGCCCCACTTTGGTTTCCTCGCTCAGCCGCCGACGATTCGCGGAATAGGCATCTATTACCTGAAGCTTCTCGGACTCTGGGTTCCCGTTTTGGTTGTCGCGCTCGTCGTGCTGCGCCGTGAAGCGCGCTGGCTTCTGATATCGATTCTGATTCCAATCGTTTTCGCGACGACATTTGCGTTCACGCCCGATGTGACGGTGAACCATAAATTCGTCAACACCAGCGTACGAATCGGAGCGGTCTTCGTCTCGCTCATCGTGGTTCGCCTTCTCGACAGCGGCCGCCTTGCCAGAGCGATTGGGATTGCATTGTGCGTTGGCCTCACGGGTACGGGCGTTGTCGACTTGATCGGCCTCTGGAACTGGAACAACCAGAAGTGGACGCACAACCTCGCCGATCCCATGCTTCAGTGGGCACGCAGCGAAACCGACCCTAAGGCCGTGTTCGCGGCTCCGCCGGTCTACCATCATCTGGTCTACTTCACCGGACGCCTTTCGTACCTCGGCCTTCCCTACTGGGCCGAATCCGCCGGCTACGATGTGCCGCCGCGCCTGTCGGTGCTGACGAGGATCTACGAAGGGGGTAGTCGCGACGAGATCGCGCGACTGGCGCGGACGGAAGGAATCTCGTACTTGATCGTGGACAGCATTGCGCGACGGCACTACCCCGGTCTTCGCGAGGATACGTTCCGGCAGGGCTTCCCTCTCGTGTTCAATTCGGGCTCGACACAGGTATACGCGCTCCGGCGTTGACACGCCGAAAGAGCGACGGACCGGAATCCAACCGGGTAGTACGGATCAGATAGAGAACGGCGAGTAGCACCAGTCCGAAAGCGAACGCGAAATGTCGTTCGACGACATACACGTTCAGATTCCAGATCCCCCACGGCTCGTGACCGGTGAGCCCGATGAATCGCCTGGCCTTCAACACGGACGAAATCCGACCTCCGAAACCCGCCGGCTCGGGAGCCGAGAAAAGAAAGAAGATCGCGGGCGAGCTTCTGAGCAGAAAGAAAAGAACAGCGAGGGCTCCGACTCGCGCGTCACGTCCAGCAACGCTTCCAATCGCGTGGAACAGCAAGAGTACCGACGCGAACGAGAGAATCGACGGCAGGTTGATGGCCCAGTCGAGCGGAAGTCCGAGGTACTCCAGGTTCCCGACGAGAAAGTAAAACATGAAGTGATACCGAATGTCCGTGCCGGCGTACGCGACGTAACCCGTAGGAAAATTCTTTCCATAAGAAAACGACCTCGCCATTCCGAGATGGATGTTCAGATCGCCGAAGGCTGTGCGGCCGAGCACCAGGGTGTCTCCCTCGAGCCGGCAGGTGTGAAGCATGAGCGCGGTTCCGACCGTGAGAGCCGTGCCGACGACAACAAAGTCAAGCCACCGACGCGGGGGCGATGATTCCTCCACGGTTGTTTTCGCTTCCGCAGCGTTGAAGCCTCCCCTTTTCGATCGGAATCGCTCTGCAGCGATGGCGAACAGCACAACGCCGAGCACGATGGCATTTGCGTAGGTAAGGGGCGCGCGCTTGTCCCGGAACAGCCAGGCAGTGAGATAGGTCGCCCATGTCACCAGGAGCGTTCCACAGAGAAAGGCGGCGGGATAGGAGATCACCCACGAAGCGACAGGTCGAGAGGTCGAGTCGGAGCGAGACCCGTCGAGGCCGGGAAGCATTCTCTTGCACAATCGGTGACCGACGTATGTCGCGACGGCAAGGTAAAACAGCGCGATCATCGGATTCGATAATCCTGGAAGTACAATTTCTGAGTCAGGAAAACCACGCTGTCGATCTGCGAGAGTCCCGCGTACTTCTCGGGTGCGATGAACAGAACGCGTCCGTGCCCGTGCCCGAGAGCCGCCACGCTCCTCGGCATCGTCGTCTTCGGAACGAAGTAGTACTTGCCGAGGCGCGTAAAGACATCCATGCCGATGGAATAGAGCTCCTTCCGTGCGCGGTGAAATTCCTTCGGCGAAATTGGCGCGAACGCGGCAACATATATGTAGGGCATCGAGACATACGACTCGATCAGGATCGCGTCGTACCGGTTCTCATAAGCTCCCGCCTTTCTTCCCATTTCCACGCCGATCTCCTGGAACGAAAGCTCACGGAAATACGGACTGCTGGCGTACCGATAGGCCATTGCGGCGAAGGCGAGGACCACAACGCCTACCGCCACGGGATAGTACAATCTTTCGCGCAACCGGAGATTTCTCACGAGCCCGCCGAGAAAAACGAGGCCCGCGGCTGAGAACAGCGGAGTAACAAGCGCGATTCCGGAAGCCCTCATCGTCGACGGATTGCCGGTGGTCAACGCCGCCGGAAGTATCGCAATGGCAAATGCGACGTAAGTGTAGACGCGTCCGCGAGAGCCGGGACGGATCGGGATAAAGGCAAGCGCGATAAGCCCAACGTAGAAGAACACGATTTCGACCGGCAGAAGTCGCGCGACAGTCAAACCGCGAAGCATCCTCGGCACAAACAGGTAATGCGGCTCGAGGTTGAGCCAGTAGTTGTGAAGTACTGTTGCCAGATAGTTCAGCGGAGTGTCCGCCGATACCGAGAGGACCTTTGCCCGGCCAAAAAAACGTTGCGGCTGGCTCAGGAAGAAGGCCACCTGCGGCAGCGCGCCGAGGAGCGCAGTACAACCAAGCGCGAGGAGAGCCCGCGTTTTCCGGGAAGCGTGACGGAGGATATCTATGCCGATTACGAGGGTGAACAACACGGCGGTGAGCCGCGTGGACTGGTAGGAGTTGGCGGATAAGCCAGTGACGAACCCCAGCAACGCAACCTCGCCGATGCGGAAGTTCCTGCGCGCACCTCGCTGCCAGAGAAACAGAATAAGGATGAGAAAAAATCCGGGAAGAATTCCGCCCTCGTGGGCTATTCTCGAGAACTGGATGTGGAGTGGCGAGAGCGCGGCGAACAGGAGCGCAGCCAGCGCGTATCCGAATCCCGCCAAATCACGAGCGAAGCCGTAGACCAGCAGCAGCGACGTGATACCGAGAACCGCGGCGGGCAGTCTCCCTGCGGAAACCGAAAACCCGGTGAATCGCTGCGGAACAGACGCAAGCCATGCGTAGAGTGCCGGACGGTAATCACGCTCACCGAATGCGCGTAAGACTGCGGGATGGCTGTCACCGAATCTGTCGGCGCCGGTTTCGGCTATCGACCAACCGTCGTAGATGTTCGACAGCTCGTCTTGGTGAGCTCCAAGTGGGTAGCGGTCAAGCGCGTACAACCGGAAAAAGGCACCGACGAGCAGAAGAAAAATGAAGGCAAAACGTCGACGGCCGCTGGCGTCGAAAAATTGGCTGAAGCCATTGCCACTCAAGACGACGAGCACCTCACGAGCCTGCTACGCGCGGGGCCGTCGGTAAAGCGAACCAAGAGAACCCGATCCAGCCCCCAACGGGTCGCGCGAGCACAGAGCACGATATCTGTGGTGTCGGTTGATAACTGAGCTCGTTTTCGCGGTGGATAAGACCCCATTCCGTAGTAGCGGCTGACAGGGCAGCCGAACGCGGGCATGCCGTCCAGCATCACATGTTCGCTAAGGGCGGGTGCGACCAAGGATTGAAAGCTGCATGCTCCAGGTCGCGACAGGATGGTCCAGTAACGCTCGTCGTCTTGAGGGATGAACAAGGCAGTTCGCCGGCGCTCGTCGATCGGAGCGCGCGAGATTCCCGTCAAGAAAGCCACGACAGGATACCGCGATGAAGCGCGAAGTCCCATGGCAAGGAGCGAGCGATCCCGGAGATAGCGGAAACCGTGAACGCCCGCGGGAATCGCGCTCGCCAACCGCGCGGGATAAAGCGTGCGTCGAGTCTCGACGTTGGCCCGAACCATTCGCAGCGGCCAGTAGGCGGCGTTCTCGACCACAGCTGCAGCGACAGGAATCAAAACGAAAACGATCAGGACGGTGCGAGCGCTGATGCGGCTCACACCTCCGCGATTCGCCGACGCTGGTCGAGCTTGAGAAGGATCCACGAGTGAAGACTCGGAACTCGCAACAGGAATGACCGATAACACCAGAGCGAGCGCGAGCCACCGCTGCACGTCGGAAAAGTAGAATGCGGATCCCCCGTCGATGTGGAGGGCTAATCCAGGTAGCAGTCCAACAAGACCCAGGACTACGACGGCCTCTACATCAACAATCTGCTTTGCGCGTATCGCCTGCCCGATATCTCCCAGAGTCTGCAGACCGGCCTGGCGTATCCTGACCACGGCGTAAATCCACACCCACAAGAGGTGGACTAGGACGAAGAATGGCCACCACGGCCGCGAGACATACCCGGTAAGGAAATCGAAAGGAGCAATCCCTTCACGGTGGGCCGGCAGGGAAACCTGCACGTACGCGATGATGACGCCGATCGTGAGGATCGCGGCACCGATGAAATAGAGAGGACGATGATAAACACGGATGCGAAGGATGAGATACAACACCACCACGTATCCGAGGATCATCACGGATATCTTGAGGTAGCCGAGCACGACGATCGCAACAGGCAGGAAGATGAGCGCGAAGAATCCCTCGAGCGGGCCGAGCCGCGCGAAGTCGCCGCCCGCCGTTCGGCGACTTCGATGAAAAATGAAAGCGGTGGCGGCAACCATCAGCGCGCAGGGGATCGCGATCGCGTACGATTCTGATATCAGGTAGTTCGAAGTCCACACACCCATCGCGTCCAGGCCCGCGAGCGGAAGAAACCCGATGCACCCGACGAGAAATACTCCCCATGTCAACGGGTGCCGTAGAAATGCCTCCGCGCCATTTCTTGCCCGCCGAAGCTCGACGGCAAACGCCAGCAGCGCTCCAAAGAAAAACGGAATGACCGTGACAGCGTAGCCGAGCTGATAAAACGAGAGAACCGTCGTCTCCGTGAGGTTGACCCATTGCGCGAACAGCCACGCTGATCCCCAGTGGTACGGGAGATAGGGCAGTCCATCTACACCCATGCTCGCGACACCGTAGGTCCGCAGCATTCCCGCCAGAGCAGCGAGCGAAAGTCCGTCGTGGTGCACCTTCCCATCGGCGATGAGCATCTCGAGGAAAATCGGACTCTTGTAGAGGCGACCCCACACAACACCGGCGGCCCAAACGCCGAACAGCGCAAAGCCCGCCAGGAATACCACAGAGCGTAACGCACCTCGAAGACGCAGCCATCTCACGAATGCGAGCAGGAATGCCGTGACTCCTACCAGCGCGAGCAATGGCATCGGATTCAACCCAACCCGCGGCGTGAGCCAGCCCAGGATTCCAGAAAGGACAATTCCAACTAGCCAGAGAAACGGATACGATCCGTACCAGTGCTCCAACGGCCGGCCGGTCGCTTCAGCGAGAGACCGACCGGCGTAGGGAAAGCCGATCTGGAATAGCGAGAGCCCGACCGTTGCCGCAATCGGTCCAAGGGGATTTTGAAATCCGCTGCGCATCACACAGTAGACGAGCGCAATCGACAGGCTCACCACCGAGCTGAAGACAACCACTGTTTCGTGGTCGCCTGTTATCCCGTGATCCGACGTCCCCTGGTTTGGCGTAGAGGAGATCAAAAGCCGGTGGATCGGGCGATGATGTAAAGCGGGCGCTGCTTCACTTCGTCGTAGATGCGTCCGATGAATTCACCCATCACTCCGACGCAAATGAGCTGGACTCCTCCGAGAAACAGCACCACGACAACCGTGGATGCCCACCCGCGGGCAGCGTGCGCCGTCCCTGTAAGACGTTGAATGGCGAAGAACATGCCGAGGAGGAAGCTGCAAGCCGAAGCCACAAACCCGAACCATGTCGCTAGTCGGAGCGGAGCCTTCGAGAGCGAGAGAATGCCGTCGACCGCGAGTCCGATCATTCGGCGAAATGGATACTTCGTCTCACCTGCATAGCGGTGCGGCCGCTGGAACACAATCGACGTCTGTCGGAAACCGATCCACGCACGAAGCCCGCGAATGTATCGATTGCGCTCCGGCATCGCATTCAGAACATCGAGCGGCTGTCGGTCCATCAGACAGAAGTCGCCGCTGTCGACGGGCACGTCAAACTCAGTGAATCGTCGCAGCAGGCGATAGAACACGAAGTACGCTGCCCGCCTGGCTGTTCCGACGCCTCTTCGCTCGGACTTCTGCGCATAGATGACGCTGAAGCCTTCGCGCCAGAGCCGCATCATTTCGACGATGAGCTCAGGGGGATCCTGAAGGTCGCCGTCCATCACTACAGCGCATTCCCCCGCCGCCGCGCGCAGACCCGCGGTGACCGCGGCCTGATGTCCAAAATTGCGGGAAAAATGAAGCGCCTTGAAGCGAGCGTCTGAGCTGCAGATCGAATCCAAAAGTCGCGGTGAAGTGTCGCGACTGCCGTCGTTCACGAAAATCACCTCGAACGGCTCCGCCAAAGGCAGCAGCACCTGCAGGAGACGCGAATGAAGCGTCTCGATCACCGCTTCCTCGTCGCATATCGGAATGACGACCGACAGCGTTACGGGATCGGTCGATCGCGCTCCGATGCGGTTCCTGTCTTGGTGTGGGTCTGCCATCGGGGAAGGTGAGGTGGCGAGAGGAGCCCGTGGCCCGTGCCGCTCTGCGTGGCGCGACTGTAAACTTAGAATTCGCTGATTCAGTTGCAAGCATCAGGTCACGAGAGGTACGATGACACTCGCGCGCCGAGATTTCCTTTCCGCGGCAACGGCAGGCCTGTTTCCCGGCTTCCTCCAGCCTACAGACTCAGCAGCGCAGGCTAACTGTTGCGGCCTTAGCGTCAACGTACGAGCTGCGCCGTATCAGGCCCGCGGCGATGGAAGAACAAACGACACATCCGCGATTCAAGCAGCGGTCCGCGCGGTCGCGAGCGCGGGGGGAGGCGTCATTGAGCTCCCCGCGGGTGATTACGTGGTTGACACCATCCGAATACCAGCTGTTCGCGGCGGCACCATTCGCTTTGTCGGTCAGGGCTGGAGCTATGACGCGGGCGCTAACACCCGCCTCGTGAGTGGAAGTCCATTGCCCATGTTCGAGCCGGCGAGTGGTGTCAACGGAATCGAGCTATCGCTCGTCCATCTCGACGGAGCCAACATCGGAACGTACGGCTGGTACGGCCAATGGGGGAACAAGACGCGGCTGCTGAACGTTCTCGTCGATCGCTTCACAAGAGCAGGCGTGTATTTCAACCAGGGGCTGTGCGAGCTGCGACAGTCGTACGTACGCAACAACCGTGGGATTGGAGTTCGAACGAGTAGCGACGGCTGGTTCTCGGGGTGCGAGATCGCCGCTAATGGTGGCGTCGGAATGCTCGTCGCCGGGGGCGGAAACCGGATCACGGACAATCTCGTGAACTCCAACGGATCGTACGGAATTCACATCTCTGGAAAGGAGACGCCGAGCAATCTCATCAACTCGATCATCGGCGGGTATATCGGTGAGAACGTTGGTCAGAACATTTTCATCGAGGGAATCATCCCCGAGAATCGCAACGTCGGTTATAACTCGATCATTGGTTGCTACATCCAGCAGACCGGCCCCAAGCGCGCGGGTGGCATCAGAATCCGAAACGCTCGGCAGACGCAGATAGTGGGCCTCAATTACCTCGGCGGACCCAATGATACGGGATGCATCACGATGGAGTCGTGTGACTCCTCGCAGGTGAGCGGCGTGGCGTCGTCGTACTCGTCGGGCAACATCGTTCGGCTCTCGCGGTGCGACGACGTAAGCATCTCCGGCATCACGTCGCGTGACAACGCACTGCCGACGACGCCGGCCGAAGGTACGTACGCAATTTTCATCGACGCAGGGTGCAACCGCTGCTCCGCGACCGATGTTCGCGTTACCGATGCTCGGTCGCGGCAGCTCGCACGCGGTATCCGAAACGAGGGAGCCGGAACGATCATCCTTGGGGCCTACGCGTTCACTGGAGCGTCCAACCCGGATTCCTTTGGGAGCGCGGCCGTGCACACGTACGACGTCCAGTCGCGGCAGTGGCGTACGCGTGGAGGAGGCTAGATCCCGCTTGACCTGTCGATGATGTAGAGCGGACGCTGCTTCACCTCGTCGTATATCCGTCCGATGAATTCCCCGATGACACCAATGCAGATAAGCTGAATTCCGCCGAGGAAGAGGATGACGACGATGGTGGAGGCCCAGCCTCTGGTGAAATTTGGGGCGCCGGCGAGCTTCCGGATAACGAAGACCACACCGAGGATGAAGCTCGCTCCGGAGACGAGAAAGCCGAAGTAAGTGGCGAGTCGCAGCGGCATCTTCGAGAGTGCCAGCATGCCGTCGATTGCGAGGCGAACCATGCGGCGCAGCGGATACTTGGTTTCGCCGGCGTATCGCGCCTGACGCTCGAACCTGACGGCGGTCTGCCTGAAGCCGATCCATGCGCGGAGTCCGCGGATGTATCGGTTTCGCTCCGGAAGTGCGTTCAGCGCATCCACGGCCTTTCGGTCCATGAGACAGAAGTCGCCCGTATCAGGAGGTGGCTGAACGTCGCTGATTGCTCTGAGCGAGCGATAGAAAAGAAAAGCGGTCGCTCGCTTCACCGCACTATCCCCGGCGCGGGTGGCACGTTGCGCATATACGACGTCGAAGCCGGCACGCCATCTGTCGATCATTTCCGCAACGACTTCCGGCGGATCCTGAAGATCGGCGTCCATTACTATGACGGCGTCGCCGGAGGCGGCGCGCATTCCGGCGGTCACCGCCGCCTGATGCCCGAAATTCCTCGAGAAATGCAGCGCCTTGAAGCGATGGTCGGCCGCGCAGATCCGGTCGATCATTTCGGCCGAGTGGTCGGAGCTTCCGTCGTTGACGAAGACTATCTCGAAGTTGCCCGCCGCCGGCGGTAATGTGTCAACGAGCCGGCGATGAAGCACCTCGAGCACCTCTTGTTCATTGAAAACGGGTATGACGATCGATATGCTCGCATCCGGCCGCCGCTCAGGCCGGGATTTCGCCTGCAAGGGCATCATTTGCGGCGACCCGGCAAGAGCTCGTACCACGCGACTATCCAGTCATCGTTCTCGAAGCGGCGAGTCTCCCGGTGCGTCTGGCGTATCTGAGCCAGTTGCTCGTCGTGATGAAGAATCCCCGGGCGTCTTGTGTCGACCAGCCACCCGCTCAGGGCGAGATGCCTGGCGTTTCTCTCGATATATGTCTGGCGGCGCGCCGGTGGCAGCCCGCCGATGAGCTCATACTGCTTGGGTAGCCATGAATAGCGGCTGATTTCCCTCTTCGCGCCCGGAACACTCGGCCGCCACGCTGGCAGCATCAGTCTTCCATCGCCGATCCGCACAACGGGATCGTCGATTCTGGCACCCGCTTTCAGCAGCAGATCATTGAGCGAGGGCTCCATGAAAGGAATCTGCTCGGTAAAAGAACCATACGAGAGCTGTCGGGCCCGCAGGTTGGCAAAAAACCCGGGATGGCTCAAGGTCAGCGCAACGGGTGCCGCAAAGATCGGAACCATCCACAGGGACAGGAGGCGGCCCGATGTGGAGAGTGCACGCGGAGTGAACAACAGTACCGTCGTTGCGCAAAAGAGTATGAATGGCGTGATGCTCAGCAAATTGGCGGGGTGGCTCCGCGAAACGAAGTAGCTGGAAATCGCCCATGCCCCGCCGAACGCGCCCGCCGTCGCCACGATGGCCGGATCGTACAGGTCGCCGTTCGCAATCAGAACGAGCCCGCTCACCATCGCGAAGAGAGCGATGAGGAGGAACCAAACTCCACCGGTGGGAGCAATCGGCAGTGCCCCGAAGCCGCCCGTGTAGAGCAATGCATACTCGAGATAACTCACCCAATCCGGACCGAAACCTGTCGCGAGATGATAGAGGACCGAAATAAGGAGCGCGGTTACAGTGGCGAGTCCCAATGGCAACATCACTCGCGACAATGCTGACACGAGCGAGACTGTTTCCGTTTCGTCGGCGTGACGCGTAGATCTCTTGGCTTGCACCAGATACACGATCAGTGCTGGGAACCAGACACCGCCGGCATAGATGCCCGATTCGACTGACCAAAGCAGCGAGGCAATCCAGATCAGCGAGCCCCACAGCACGAACGATCGGGATGTCGGTCTGCTTTGACGCGCGCGCAATGCCTGCGACGTCAGGAATGAAAGCATCACGAACGCCCACACAAAGCGAACCGGACCACCCGAGGGAGTCATCTGGCCGGCGAGAATCAATGTGGCGCTGCGCGGGCGAAAAAAAATTGTCGTCGCAGCGACAAGAAGAGCGAGGATGAGGTTCGCCCAGCCGCGGTGAAGGAGTCGCATCTGTCTGAAGAAAAGCACCGCGACAATCGCGTTGAGTACCGCCTGGAACAGATAGAACGCCTGCCACGAGCTTCCGGGAAGCATCGCCGGAACGAGTATCGGCAGAATTCCGTACTGCGAGGCAACATCCCATAGGAGCAGACCGCCCTGACGCACGTGATCCGCCGGGCCGACGTATGCCTGCCAGTGGTACAGCTCGAGTACGGGATATGTCCGGAAGCTGAGCGCAACGAGGATGAGAACGGCGACGCCTTCTGAAATACGACGTCCCGCGCTTGTAACCTCGCCGGTTCGCGACGAGGATCGATCCGAGAGTCCTAGCGTAGCAAGCACAGCGACTGCCAAAAGGATCAGCGCCCTGACAGGCGACACAGCGAACCAGCCCGCAGGTCGCGTCCATGACACGAGTCCGCTCGATGCGATCCACGCCGCTACAGAGGCTATGAATAGGATCGCGAGCTCCTTCCTGCTGATCGACCGCCGTTCCCTGCGAGCCACATAGACCACATATGCGCCCACGCTTACTGCGGCGGCGCACATGCCGGCGGCGAGAGTCATCACGCCTGCCCGAATTACGCAGACCAATGCTCCGGCGGTCAGTGCGGCGATGAGGACCCACTTCGCCTTTTGGGCTAAGAGCGACATGCCGCGCTTGGGCAGCAGGTATTCCAGCACCGCCACTCCAGCCGGAAAGCAGATCAGGAAAAGGAGATATGTCCCCCACTCGAGCGTTTCCGCTCTCCCCGAGTGCCCCGTGGCGTGGAGAGCCGCGCGCGTCGCCACGTATCCGCCGACGACAAGGAGAGCTCCGAGCGCAGCAACCCAGATCGGAGTCAGGTCGGCCAGGAGCAGCGACTCCGTATCGGCGAGCCGGGTATCTCCCGCCCGCTCGGAGCTTCGAGCGGAGTCAGCCATTCACAGCAACGAGGAGGCCCGCCTCCTCCAGTCGTTGCGCGATTCCAATCGCTTCCTCAGGGGGAACGCCGATCTCGTCCGCCAACTGAACGAGATCGCGGGTGCCGTCGGCGTAGGCTAGTACGTTCATCAGCGATCGCACGGCAAAGCCGGATCCGCGAGTACTGAGAGTCGGATACAGTCCGCGGCGGCCAAGCTGCGGTTCCCCAAGAGTGGTCGAACGGTAAATGCGATTCGCCTCGATCAGCTCGATGCATTTTCTGATCGCGTCGAACCCACCCTGTAATCCCGCTGGCGTAACCAGCGTCAGGTCATCGAGTGATGTGTGATACTCGGGATAGCTGTTGTACCGGGTGCGCATGACAGATGTGACGGGCAGGTCAACACCCGGACTGCAGTACTGACGCTCGTCGCTGCCGCGGTCGAGATACGAGTATTCGACATGATCCGGCGCGTGAGATTGCATGACCAGCTTGGCCGCTCGATCCGCAAGAGTGTTTCCTGCTCTCGAGCGCAGAAACGAATAAGCGCGTTCGTCACCAACGCAGGTCACGACGAATCCGGCGATCGTCTCGCGCTGCATGATTTCGAGGTTGCGGCTCAGATACACCAGTGCACCAAGTGTCTCCGGGACGAACACAATGCGATACGTGAATCGCCTGTCCCGTAGTGCTCCGATCCAGCGAGCGAGTGCAGTTGTGACTACCGGGCCCGACAGCTCATTGTTCGCCATCGACGGATGACAGATGTATGTCGAAAGAAGAACTTCCCTGCTCTCGCGTCCCGGCAGGATCAGCTCGCCATAGGTGAGGCTTCCCGGAGCCAGGGTGGCGTCGATGACCGCGTGGTATCTGCCAGGCTCGAGTGATTCGCGCCGGCGATGCGTCAGACAGAAGCCCCAGCGGCGTGAGTAGTACGAGGTGACGTACGGAATTGCGTCCGGCTGTTCGGGAATGGAGTAGAGGTAGGGCTGCAGCTCTTCCAGCGTGAGCCATCGATCTACCGGCTCGGAGTAACCGACGAGGTGAAGGTTGTGGCGAGCGAAATCGACTATCCGGTTCCCGCGCTCGTCCTCGATATACGCTGCCCGCGGATTCCACTCATCGGGGACGGTCCAGTCGAACGCGACAGTCCCCGTCGGGACTTCGTGGACGCTCAGGTCCTTCAGTATGTACCCGAGGTAGGCGAGAGTCTGGCGAACACCGTCACCCGTCAGGCTTCGGCAGATCGGAAAAAGGTCGCGCGCCCACCCATGCATCTCGGCTCCGACTCTGTTTTCGGCGATTCCTGACGGCGCATTCATCGGACGCCCGTGCCCATTCGAGTAACCAATGGTTTCGACGACTCAAAGTCGGATATCAAAAAGCGGCGGCCCAGCTCATCTAGCGCCGGCTCGACCCACGCCCGGCTTTTCGAATCGAGCAAGCCAAGCGGATCACGCCTCATCTCGCCGACAAAGAATTCAGTCAGCACTCCGGCCGGAGCGGCCAGAATCTCCGGGAAGTCCTCGAGTTGCCGGCAGGCGCCCGCCTGCACGGCACGCTCCAGGATCGCTGGCCAGTCATAGTCGAGCCCTGTTCCGAGTGGGCGCACGTGATACTTCAACGAGCCTTCAGTTGTCGAGCCATCGGGGTGGCGGACCACGCCCGCAAAAACCTTGTCGTAGCGATACGGCGGTCCTCCCGTGAGGCGTTCCGCGTAATGAACGATCGTGTTGAAGTGAAAAGTGTCGCCGTAATAGAGAATGACGCCGTCATTTCGCGCCAGCTCTGCGAACGCCGAGCTCTCACCGAATGGATCGGTGAGCGGACCGAATTTTGCCGACGGCGCACGGCCGGTCCCTGTCATCGAAAATATGGGTATCTCGCTTCGCCAGTCGGCATGGGATTTCCTGAAATGTTCAGGAAGCGGACCAAGCTGCACCGGATCCGCAACGATATCGAAGAGCCCCGTTCGGGTGAAATCATAATTGAAAGCCGGCAGCCATACCGGTCGCTCACCGGCAGCGCGCAGCAAGAGCGCCACATGACTCTCGAGCAGCTTGAACTTGTCGCGCGAGCGGGCGACCAGCCGCGCTGCGGCGAACGGATCGGAATGAACGAACAGCGGCCCGTTGCCTAGCGAATCCACGAGCTCGGCGATCGCTCCACGAGCGTTCGACGCGCTCACCCTTGTTGTTTGAAGCGATGGCTCACCGGCACAGCGCCGATGACGACGCGGTGCGGACAGAGCTGCTTCTGAAGGTGGCGCCGAAAATGAGCCATCACATCTCTTCGATCGAGCGAGGCTCCATTCGCAGGCTCGCACGTTACTTCGATGTGCTGTCCAGTGATGGGATTGGCAACACCAACTGCCTTCGCGCGCAGAACCCCCGGAAATGTCAGTGCTATTCGCTCGATCTCGGACGGAAGGATCTTGAGGCCGCCGACGTTGATCGTCTGATTCGTCCTGCCGACAATGCGAATCCAGCCATCGTCTTCCTCGACAATGTCGCCGGTGTCATACCAGCCGTCGACGAACGGTGACGCAGCGTTGAGGTAGCCCAGCATCCGGTTGCCGGACCGTATGTGAAGTACCCCGTCCACGATGCGCGTTTCGATTCCCTTTCCTCCGATCTTCATCCAGAGACTGTCACGCGCGCGCGACTTCACCTGGAACACCCCGAGCTCCGACAGCCCATACGTCTGTCTGAAATCCACATCCGGAAGCCGCTCGCAGAGCTGGTTAAGCGTCGACTGATCCATTCGCTCGGTTCCGTAGGTCACAAGCCGCAGTGAAGGGAGTGCGCCCGCGTCGAAGATGCCTGCCAGAAGCATCATTCGCAGAAAGGTCGGCGTTGCCGGGAGCAGCTCGACATTGTGTTTCAGTATGTCACGAGCAACCGCTTCGGGCGTACGCTCGGACGGAACGACGACGACACCGCTATTGAAAAGAGTGTGCAGCAGTGTGTTGATGCCGCCTGCATGATCGAAAAGAAGAAAATTCAGCGTACGAAGCGGCGGTCGCGGTGTCTCGTATCTCGCGAGAAAATTCGTGAAGTCGTGCAGTATCGCCTTTGGTCGTCCCGTCGTTCCCGACGAAAAGAAGATCACACCAGGGTGATTGCGGAGTCGCAGCTCCTGAAGGAGCGCGAGCGAGTGCGAATCGGTGCGCGCATCGCGCCGCTCGACGCTTCCGCCGCGAACAACCCACCCAACACGGCCGGAGTTCAAGAGATACTCATGGTCGGGTGCCGTCCCCTCGGTGAGCGGCATCACGATCGCGCCCCGGTCAAGTAGAGTCAGCATCGACGCAATGCTCGCGGTCTCGAAGTCCCCGACAATCGCCGTCACATCACCCGACCGAATGCGGTCGAGGTCGCTACCGGCTGCGCTCGCAGCGGCTGCGACTTCGGCGAACGTGACGCTCTCCCGGTCACCGACGAGAAAGGGAGCGCTGACTCCGGCGTTTCGCCTCGCCAGCTCGGCGAGGAGACCCATGACTATGCCCCGCCGACGTGGATGGTTTCGCCGCTAATCATCGAGCTCTCCGCACGCAGCAGCAGCGACACGATGTTCCAGACATCCTCGAGCTGTGCCTGTCTCGGAATGATCTGACGGGCGACTACGTCGTCAATCCGGTCTCGTGGCACCTTTTCGAGAAGCGCGGTGTCGATCGGCCCGGGAGCGATTGTGTTGACGGTCACTCCGTGAGGGGCCATCTCTCGCGCGAATACGCGCGAGAACGCTTCCACTCCTGCCTTTGACGCGATGTACACGGCCTCACCCTTGATTGCGAGAGGAACGCCGAGTGTCGAGAAGTTGATGATTCTGCCTTCGCCTCGCCGGATGAGCGACGGCGCTACCGCCTGACAGCAAAGGATCGTGCCGACGAGATTGGTCTCGATTATCCGGCGGACGGTAGAAGGCGGCGTTGTCAGCACAAGATTCATCGACGCGATCCCGGCCGCATTCACGAGCGCGTAAACAGAGGCGTCGCGACGGAGGTCCGACAACGTCTCCTTGATTGAGTCAGCATCGGTCACGTCGGCCTGACGCATCTCGAACGGCATCGTCGCCGCCGTGCGCCCGATTCCGACCACACGATAGCCGGCGTCGTGCAGCCGCTGGGCGCAATAACCGCCAAGTCCGCGCGTCGCGCCGGTTACGACGACCGTATCAGCCGTCTTGGCGCTCAACCCTGGCGGAGTGCGCCAACGTGCGCAGCAAGCGAGCCCACAGTCCGAAGAACACTCCGCGCTTCGGACATCGCGCTGTCACTCGTCCAATCCCAGGTGGTCCCAAGACGATCTCGAGCGAGATCTTCAATCGCAAGCAGCAGCACGACGAGGTCGGCTGAGTCGAGCACCCGGCCCCCTCCGATGAGCGGGGTATCCGCGGTGATCGAATCTCGAGGAACCGCCGTCAGACTGGCGATCTCGTCACCGATGAAGCTTTCGATCTCGTCCGTTGTCATTGCAGTCGTTTCCATTGCGGCTGGATTGGCGTCGAGGCTAACGCGAGCAGACGACCATTACTCGGTTCTCAGGATGTGATTTTCTGATTTCCACGGACGAATAGTACCGCCGCAGCTCGGTGGTGAAGTTTTCCAGGGTATACCACCCGAAGCCGTCCATTGCACGGTAATACGCAGGGAAGAAGTCGGGCTCCCCCTTCACCAGCGGATCGTCAAGCGCCACGAATTCCGCGCAAAGATACTTGCTTCCCAGCTGCTCGAACACGGATGCGATCTGCACGAACGACAGTCCTTGACCGAGGGCGAGATGGTGGACTATCGCGAGAGCCATCACCATCTCGCACGCCAGTCGCTTCTGGGGCGCTGGATATAGTGGCGCATTACCACCGATTCTGGAGAGCGGCGGCTCGTTCTCGAAAAACCGGGGAGCCACGTCCGCGGGAGGATCCGCGAGGTTCACCACCAGAGAAAGGATAGGGAGCGACGACATTTTAGCGCTACGGTAGAGACCCTCGATGCTTGCTTCATCGACGTCGATAGCGACAACTGAGCTCTTCATTCTCGCCGCGAGCACCGAGAACCAGCCGGTGTTGCTGCCGAAGTCGAGAACGGTCTGCGGACGGAGCTGCGCCAACGCGTCATGAACAGCCTGCTGCTTGTCCGTCCACTCGGGCGACGGCTCCATTGAGAACGCTTCGTTCTTCTCCTCGTAGTAGCTGCTGTAGTGACTGCCGGTGAGCGCCACATCGAGGCCCTCGATCCAGCCAAGAACGACTTCAAAGAACCGCCGCTTCACGGGGCCCGGCTCGGCGAGGGCAATACGGAGCCGACGATCGAACAGCTCGTACCCCAGGCGGGCGAGCCGATGGCCGCTGAAAGCTTCGCCCCGGGTGATCCACTCATCCGCGGAGTTCAGCGCCGTCTCGAAGAGCCGACGACGAGCGTCGCGATGTGCCCCGCGAGACATCATGATCAGCGGCATCGCGAAAAAAGGCTCAAAGGTCAGACGATACATCCGATAATACCGTTCGGCGTAATCGTCCCATCCGCGTCGGAAGCCGCCCGATGCACGAGGACCCTGTAGGTAATCCACGTCGAGGATGCCCTCATGCGGAAGCAGCGACGTGAAATCGACAAACCTGGGCGCGGCACCGTCGAAGAGGACGTTGTATGGATGCCAGTCCTTCAGCGTGAGCCCATGCTCCGCCAGATCGAGGAAGAGCTGAGTGTGGAACAGTGCGGCATCGCGGAGCATCGAAGCCGGCCACTCGTGAGGATAGTTCACGAATGGGACGCGTTCGTGCTCCAGCACCAGCTCGTAACCCAGCTCCGGTCGCGGATCCTCTACGGCCTGAGTGGGGATGACGCCGGCGGAGAAGACGTTGGCGCGGGCGCATCGCTCGAGGAGCTCGCGCACGTGTGCGCCTGACCCCGGATAGATGCCGCGAAATACGCGGCCGTCCTCGATGAAAACTTCCCCCAGGGTGTCGAACCCAACGAGCCGCTCAGGAGCGCGGCTAGCGCCAGTCACGCCCACTCGTCTGAATCTGCGAGCGTTACGAGGTCGCGATCCATCACGAAATCCTGACCGCTTACCGCACCGGGAAGAAGCTCCTCCCTGCGATCATGCTGAAGGTTCCACCAGATGGAGCCCGGATCGCGAACGGGTGGCAATGGAATCTGCCGCTGAATGAAATACGAGTACGCGTACATCCGCGCCAGTCGAGTCCGCTCCGCAGTCAGCCGTCCGAGCGAAGCTGCGCGGCTCAGGAGCGACCGATACGACTCGATGTCGAGACCGTCACATGTGAACCCTTTCCCGCCGTAATGAGCTTCTCCGGCAAGGATCACCGGCTTTCCCTGGAGGACTAGCTCGAGACCCGATGTTCCATAGACAGTCACTCCACCATCCACGAGCTGAAAGAATTCGAGAGGACTCACTCCTTCTTCGGCGGGTATGATGCGGATGTGCGACGGAAGGTTCGGAAAATGGGTCTGGATCAAGCGTTGAACGCCCACAGCCGGACTGTCGTATGCCTCGACGGGATGGACCTTGACGAGCCACTGAACATCGGTGATCCCCGAGATTCGGCGGATCGTGTCGATCATCCATTCATCGAAAGACGCATACGCCATCGGCGAGTAGTCGGACACGCTATCCCAGTTGATGTGGGCCATTACTCCCCACACCGGTTTGTCCGGGTCCAGGTTGTACCTCGTTCGCAATCGCCCGATCTCGCCGGTATACTCGCGCAACTGCTTCATGTCGAAGCTCACGCGCTTGTGGTACCGTCGGTCGAGAAATTCCTGAAGGCTGGCGTCCTCCTGGACGCTAAACGGCCTGCGTTTTCTTTCTTCCCAGGCGTGCGCGCTGAGCTTGTGAAAGTCGATCCGCTTCGGATCATCGACGTGCCGGAAGAAAAAACGCGCGGTGAGGTAAGACGCCTTCCAACCCGTAACGGGAATGCCGCGGTCCAGCGCCGTCTGCAGCGCGGGCCCCCAATCGACGTAGACGCCGTGGGACATGAAAACCCGCATCGGGTTGAACCTGTCCATCGCGACCGCAGCGGCTTCGGC